>Ga0074197_1000039_pt1 | contig 238441 bp, 206 predicted proteins | sample EPASupsiteSAE305_FD_64526 | JGI IMG/M metagenome (GOLD analysis project Ga0074197, IMG submission 64526) | Bioremediated contaminated groundwater microbial communities from EPA Superfund site, New Mexico - SAE3-05 reassembly with SPADES | ecosystem: Environmental > Aquatic > Deep subsurface >... | reverse complement strand
TAACTATAACGGTCCTAAGGTAGCGAAATTCCTTGTCGGGTAAGTTCCGACCCGCACGAATGGTGGAACGATCTGGGCACTGTCTCAACGCGAGGCTCGGTGAAATTTAAGTACCGGTAAAGATGCCGGTTACCCGTGGTTAGACGGAAAGACCCCATGAACCTTTACTGTAGCTTACCATGGGGACTTGGCCTGACATGTGTAGGATAGGTGGGAGACCGCGAAGCATGGCCGCCAGGCTGTGTGGAGTCGTCGGTGAAATACCACTCTTGTCAGGTTAGGTTTCTAACTCAGTTTGTCAAACCAGGCTGGGGACAGTGGTAGGTGGGCAGTTTGACTGGGGCGGTCGCCTCCCAAACAGTAACGGAGGTGCGCGAAGGTCGCCTTGCGCTGGGTGGAAATCAGCGCGCAAAGTGTAAAGGCATAAGGCGGCTTGACTGCGAGTCCGACAGGACGAGCAGGTACGAAAGTAGGTCTTAGTGATCTGGCGGTCGCGAGTGGAAGCGCCGTCACTTAACGGATAAAAGGTACTCTGGGGATAACAGGCTGATCTTGCCCAAGAGTTCATATCGACGGCAAGGTTTGGCACCTCGATGTCGGCTCATCGCATCCTGGGGCTGGAGCAGGTCCCAAGGGTTTGGCTGTTCGCCAATTAAAGCGGTACGTGAGCTGGGTTCAGAACGTCGTGAGACAGTTCGGTCCCTATCTGCCACGGGCGTTGGATGGTTGAGAGGAGCTGCTTTTAGTACGAGAGGATCGAAGTGGACGAACCTCTGGTGTACCAGTTATCCTGCCAAGGGTAAGTGCTGGGTAGCCACGTTCGGAAGGGATAACCGCTGAAAGCATCTAAGTGGGAAGCCCACCTCAAGATGAACCATCCCTGGGGTGCGCCGGCGACGGCGAAACCCCCTGAAGGTACCAGAGAGACTATCTGGTTGATAGGCTGGAGGTGGAAGCGCGGTAACGCGTGGAGCCGACCAGTACTAATCTACCGTGAGGCTTGACCATATTATTCTTCACTCTTGGAGATGCGGACGCCTTACCGAATGCGCAGGAAGTTTCCCCCGGCGTGCCGCATGCACGCGTGCGCATATGCCCATGTCAATCATAACCTGGTGACTATTGTGGAGGGGCCACACCCGTTCCCATTCCGAACACGGAAGTTAAGCCCTCCAACGCCGATGGTACTGCCAACCGGTGGAAGAGTAGGTCGTCGCCAGGTTTTTTTATGCCCTTTCCCTCACAAAATCCCCACACATACACACTCCCTCTCAAGCACCCTTGTACAGACATTATCTTGTGGTCCCTGTGCGTCGCAAGCCTTGCCCGCAGGACGTCGAAATGATAGTATAAAATCAATGATATCAGTTTTTTCCTCTTATATTACCCGTAAAGACATGGATCTCGTTCTGAGCAGAATGGTCGAGGATGCTGTTGTTGATGATGTGTTCAGCGACCGTTTTGAAAAGGCCATTAAAGAGCAATTCCAATTTGAATATGCGATCGCCTTGAGGAGTCCTTATTATGCTTTGCTCAAAGCCCTTAAGGTTTGCGAATTGGGCGCGGGCGCAAGAATAGCAATTTCCGCCCTGGCCCCCTCGTGGCATAGAGTCGCTGTAGAGGACATTGGACTTACCCCGATAATACTCGATATCGAAGAAGAGACTCTCCATCCTTCCTCCGAGAGTATTCAGCGTGCCGATCCTTCTGCAATCATTTTATTCGACGCGCTTGGAAAACTTCCTTCGTCAGCTCTGCTGGATACGCTCAGTGTCCCGGTTATTGAAGATATCTCCCAGACATTGGGAAACAGCGGTCAGTCCAGGGTCAATATGCCCTTCGCATATTTTTCGGTCTGGGGACTGGAAGCCGATTCTCCCATAGCGACGGGAGGAGGGGCATTGCTCTGCGCCAGGGGGAAAAGGGATGCCCAGATATTGCGCGCGCTCGATGAAGCCCTGCCTCCGGAATTAAAAATGACGGATTATAATGCCGCACTGGGCCTCTCACAGCTTAAGAGTTATTCTCAAATGATAGGGCGCAGAAAGACGATCAGGGAGATCCTGCAGGCTCAACTTGCCCGCACTCGGCATTCGGGTTTGCGGATTGAGGATACCGAATTGTGGCCGGGGTACGCGTTTCCCGTTTTTGCTGAGGCAAGTGCAAAAGAAATAATAGATTATGCGAAAAAGCATGGAGTGCAAGCGGAGCTTGCCTTCGCTTCAAGCTCTGCAATGCTGGAGGAAAATGCCGAGGCAATTTCCCCTTCTGCGCGCTCAATTGCCTTGCGCTGTGTCCTTTTCCCCATGCATCATAAACTTTCAAATCAGCAAGTCGACCAAATTGGCAAAATAATAGCGACATTGCCATAGGAGATGATTATGTCTGAAAGCAAGTCCGCGCTCATATTTGCGAACCTCAACAAGGACAATGCGGGCCTTTCTGCGCAGATTGTGCAAGCTCAATTAGGCGAGCGAGGCTGGCATGCAGATATTCTTGCATTTCGTGGCCCGATTTCAGAACATCCCGATTTTTCCAGCTATGGCCTTCTGGTCAGTCTGGGTGGTGATGGCACGCTTTTGTATGCTGCAAGCTTTGCAGGGCCCCTCGGTATTCCCATTCTGCCGATAAATCTAGGCACGCTTGGCTTTATTGCGGCCAATAAAATGGATACATGGGCCGTGACCTTTGACGGCTGGCAGAGGCGGGCAATAGAAGTCTCCAAACGGCTCATGCTGAAAGTCCAAGCATCTCGCGGTAAACAAATCCTCTATAGTGGCATCGCCTTGAATGACATTGTTGTATCTTCCGAAGGCAATGCACGGATGATCAGAATGTGCCTCTACGTCAACAAAGAGTGTTTTGGTCATTACCGGGCAGATGGACTTATCGTTTCCACCCCTACTGGCTCTACCGCGTACAACCTTGCAGCGGGCGGGCCGGCAGTCCACCCCGAAATTAGTGCGCTCATTATCAATCCCATCTGTCCATTTACCCTGGCATCGCGACCACTGGTTATTCCCGGCACGCTCGCTGTCGAAATCGCTATTGATGAAACAAAAAAGACAGGCGCGCTTTTGACCATGGATGGGCATGAAATGATTTCCTTGAAAAAAGCCGACATGGTCAAGATAGAAAAATATAAGAAGTACGCCCTGTTGATAGTTCCTCCGGGGAACGCATTTTTCTCTGCCCTGAGGACAAAATTAGGCTGGTCAGGAGACAGCGATGCTTGAGCAGCTTTCGGTGCGCAATTTTGCAATAATTGAACAGATTGACTTCGAACTGTCGCAGGGAATGACTGTATTTTCAGGGGAGACGGGTGCGGGGAAATCGCTGATCGTCGATGCCCTTGGTTTTTTGCTGGGGGCACGAGCAGATAGTTCCATTATTCGCGAAGGCGCTCCGGAATGCTCTGTCTCCGGGCTTTTTTCTGCCGAAAACACCCAGGAAATTGAGCTCTGGCTCAAAGAGAAAGACATTGAGTGGGTTCCCGAGGATGCCATACTCCTTCGCCGCATTCTTAAGCAGAATGGCAGAAGCCTCGCATGGATTCAGGAACGACAGGTTTCCAGAAACGAGCTCGCCGAATTTACCCAATATCTCGTTGATATCCATGGTCAGCACGAGCACCAGCGCTTGATCGATCCCGCGACGCATATCCATATGCTCGATGCCTTTGCGGGACTGGAACAGGAGCTTCGAAGCTACGAGAGTGTCTATGCCGAGTGGAAGGAAGCGCTCCATGAATACCATGAACTCCTTGATCAAAAGGCCAAGCGCTCCCAGGAGACGGACTACCTCGAATTCCTGCTCAAGGACATTATATCCGTAAAACCGAAACCGGATGAGGATGAGCAGCTTGCTGCAGAAGAAAAAATACTCTCCCAGCATGAAAAATTATTTGGAGCTGTTTCGGAGGCGGCAGGACTGCTCGGTGCCGGCGAAAGCACGGATGTGCTCCATGCCCTGAAGCGCGTTCGGGCGGACATCGAAAGCGCAGGGACGATAGACAGCCACCTTGGCTCCCTGTCCGAACGGCTGTCTGCCGCATATTATGAACTTGAAGATATATCTGAATCGATAAACGAGTATCAGGCGAGCCTTCGATTTGATCCGGCCAGGCTCGAGAATATTGAGCACAGACTCTCGGAACTGCAGCGGCTCAAACGCAAGTACGGGCCACTGCTTTCTGATGTGCTCAATAAGTATGAGCGTGCTCGGGTGACACTGGACACGCTTTCCCATGCGGACGAGGATGCCGCCAAACTCGAAAAGAAAGTGAAGTCGCTCAAAGAGAGAACCCTCGGCGCAGCGCTGCAGCTTTCAGAGAAGCGCATGGCTGCCGCCACCTCGATGTCATCTTCAATCAAAGAAATCATCAGGGACTTGGGGATGCCCGATGTGCAGGTCAACCTTCGCGTCGCGAGAGCAATGGATGAGCATGGCGCATATAGAGCTACAGCTCAGGGCATCGACGAGGTGGAATTTTACATTGCGCCCAACCCCGGCGAGCCGGAACGTCCCCTGTCGCGCATCGCGTCTGGCGGTGAACTCTCCAGATTCGCTCTTGCACTCAAAGCCGTACTCGCCGCTCACGATGTTGTCGGGACTTTGGTATTCGATGAGATTGATACGGGTATCGGTGGACAGGTGGGAGTCGCGGTGGGGAAGTATCTAAAACAATTGAGCCAATATCGACAAGTGCTTTGCGTGACGCATTTGGCCACAATTGCCGCACAGGCAGACCAACAGTGCAAGGTCGACAAATATATCTCCAGCGGGAGAACGAGCACTTCTCTGCGCTTTTTATCGCGGCAGGAGCGGGAAGTTGAAATTGCGCGGATGCTCTCGGGCTCGTCAGAGAGCGAGGTTTCCCGCACGCACGCTGCCGAGCTTTTGAAGCAGTCTCAGTCTGATGAATGAGGGGGTGGCGCGTCAACTGCGCCCTTATGCGTGCGCAGGGTGATCGTGTATGCTGTCGGAAAGGTCGTGCAGCGCATCGTGCGGCAAAAGCTCTCCTACCGTCGAAGTCATGTATGAATCTTCTGCGTTGCCAAAAATGACCGTTGCGGATGCAGGCATGAACTCAGAGATCACTTGCCGGCAAGCTCCGCAGGGACTGACGGGATAGGCCGCGTCGGGCGTTGCGATGACAAGAGCCTTGAATTTTGTTTTGCCGGCGGTTATCGCAGCCGCGATGGCATTGCGCTCAGCGCATATTGTCAGTCCAAAGCTCCGGTTCTCGACATTGACTCCCGTGATTACGCTGCCATCTTCACAGAGGAGTGCGGCTCCAACACGGAAATGAGAGTAGGGGGCATAACTCTGTTCGCACGCCTTATAGGCACGCTTAAAAAGCGAAGTATATTCAGGTCGCATCCACTTTAATCCTCTCATGAAAATATATCCGATAATGCTGGCAGAGAAAAGCGCTGCACAGTCTTGACTCCTTCGCTGTGCTCATGCACCATCAATATGCGATGAAAAAGCGATCTTACAGTGCTGTCCTCTTCATAGCAGCGATTTTCTTTTCGCTTTTTTCGGTACGGATCACGAGGCAAGAAGATGCTGTGGAAGAAAGCATCTTCTTGCCTTTTTCTCAGGCTCAAGATGTGGCGAGTGTACCGTCATCCCGAAATGCGTTTTTATCGTTCGTTGGCGATTCAGCGCTGGGATATGTCGATACGGCTGCCGATCGATTGTATGCTCAGCCTTATCAAGGGAAAGCGGCAATCGATAATCAAGGATGGATCACCTATGATCGCCTCGCAACGGATGTGCAACTGCATGGAACGGATGGCCAGCACCGAGTGCTCATGGCATATGCCTACCCATGGTTCAAGGCTTCATGGAGAATTCTGGTCCGCAGTGATCAGATGGGCATCGCACGGTTCAATAATCAGGGATCGATATTGTGGGGAAAAGAATTTTCGATGCCCATCACTGCGCTCGATGCATCATCCCAAGTGATTGCCGTAGGTTTGCTGGATGGTTCCTTGCACATTTTTGATGCTGAGGGGGCGCTCGTTTTTGCTGCCCAGGCCGGCTTTCAGGACATTCAGACTATTTATGGTATTGCAGTTTCTGGCGACAGCAAATATATCGTTGTATTGAAAGGTTTTTCACCACAAAAAATCGAGACCTACAAGCAATCGGAATCTTCGTATACTAGGATTTCCGAATCACCCCTCAAACAGCAGGCTGTACTTCAGGCAACTATGGCCTTTGCGGAGGACGACTCGCATGTGATCATTGCTCGCGAAAATCAGCTAATTTATTACAATATAAAGGATAATTACAACAAGCAGATTGAATTACAGGCAGAACACAATGAATCTCTCGACAAAGATGAGGATGTACAATTTTTTGCACTAGGACCGATAGGACGTGCCACTATTGCAGTTTTGCGGATAAAAGTGCCCGATCCCCTGGACTCGGAAGTTCTCATTCTGAAGCATGGCCTTTTGAGGCGAGTTGCTCCGGATGCCATTTCTGTATCCGAGGGGCAAGGCACGCTCGCGATCGTATATAGAGATGGAATTGAGCTTTTGAAAGGATGGCAGCCATGAAGCGCATAAAATATCTTGCTTTAAGCTTTTTATGCCTCGCTGCACCGATGCTTGGCGCTCTTGATTTCCAAATACCGGAGGTCCTGGGTATATCTGGATTCGGGACCACCCTTACAGAGCAGATAACCACAGAATTGCCCGGGAAATCCCATGAGACAAGCCCCTTTTATGGCCAGACACCAAGAAGCGATATCATGGTGGAATCAGCGAGCAACAATATCAAAGCGCCTTCGAACGGAACAATCATTTATGTTCAAACTGAGGCGCCCGTAAAAACGATTTTCTCTTTTCCTCTGGGTGGAGCGCTTGCGGTCCGACATCCTGAAAGCTATCTCAGCCTTCTCTCAGGCTTGGATGCAGACCAGGCGCTTAAATTTTCCAAACAAGATCAAACAACGACTCAAGACGTCCCTGCCGTAAAAAAAGGAGAGACGCTTTCAGGAGGAAGTGGCTCAGGTGTCTATCCCCCGAATTGTTTTGGCCTTCGGCTCTTCGATGCCCAAAGTGCACTTTGGGTCAACCCGGTTTTTCTCGCTTCGTGGATTCAGGACCGCACATCGCCCGTAATACGTGGTGCAAAATTGACAAAATTTGATGACAGCGGCACGTCTCCCTTCGATCTGTCCGGCGCGGCCGTGAAGGAAAAGCGAATTATGTGTGTGCAGGGCAGCTACAGAATATGGGTCGATGCGTTTGATACAATCATTCCAGGATCGTCTCTTCATTCTGCTCCTTATCGGATTCTTGTTGTCCTGGACGGGAAAAGCATCATCGATACCTCCTTTATCGCCGCGAACTGCAGCGAAGGCGGGCTCTCATTTCTGGGAAACCCGGCGCCGTCCCGAGAAACGCTTGCAGCTGATGGGTCGTATAATATTGGCCAAATTATGCTTGCGAGGGGCGAGCATGACCTGCAGTTGCAGGTGAGCGATTATGCAGGCAACCAAAGCAGCCTGAAAACTCTCATAATCGCTTACTGAATCTTGCTCAGATCGCCGTTCGCTGATAGATTTCTACTATGCCAAATAGTCCAGCAGATATCGCAGAGAATATAGCGCACATCAGAGAGCGGATTGCGCGTGCCGCAGAATCCGCAGGAAGATCAGTGGATGATGTTTCGCTCATGGCAGTGACGAAATTTCATCCTGCAGAGGCGGTGCAGCGCGCGTATCTCTCCGGAATACGGTTTTTTGGAGAGAACAGGGTCCAGGAAGCCCAGGCGAAATATCCTCCGATCCGCGCATCCATAAAGGATGCCTCTCTGCATATGATCGGCACGCTCCAAAAGAACAAGATCAACAAAGCCCTCTCGATTTTCGACGCGATTGAAGGAATAGAGAGTGTCGAGACCCTCAAGGCAATTCTTGCGAGAACCGATGAGCGCCAGGAGCCTGTTCGCCTTTATCTGGAGCTTCATACGGGGGAAGCCTCGAAAGCAGGTTTCCCGAGCCTTGATGAACTGCTGCGTGGCTGTGAAACGTATGCTGAGTTTCTTGAAAGCGATGTGCGTGGGGCCGGGGAAGCCACGCTCTGCGGACTTATGACCATGGCACCCTTCATAGAGGACAGCGCAACAATCCGAAAATCATTCAGAATGCTCGCTGCGGCAAAAAAGGAAATTGAAAATCGCTTTCATTTTTCTGATTTTGGTGAGCTTTCCATGGGGATGAGCAATGATTTTGAGATCGCCATAGAAGAGGGTTCGACGCTTGTAAGAATTGGCACTGCCATTTTCGGCGAAAGGGATGCCCACAATGCTTAGGCGCGGCTGTATGCTCATGGTGGCTCTGCTGCTTGCGGGCACATGCTTCCCTTTGCACCTTGCGAATGCGCAGGAAACTGGTGGAATCACATCTTCTTCCGGGCAGACGGCAGAGGGCACTCTGCAGAATTCAGAGTCTGCGCAGACCACCGATATCGATGAAGAAAACACGACCGAAACGTCTGAAAATCCTGTCTCATCGACCAATCAGGCAGCGCTTCCAAGCTTTTCTTACAAGGATACCAAGGAGAGTACAGTTGGACGCGCTCTCATCCTTTCAATCGGGCTTTTCCCCTTCACCTATTTTTATTCTGGAATTGTGGTCGACGTGACAAGATATGTCTCCCATGGTTTTGATTCGGCGTATGCTCCGTGGTCGTCCTCGGTATCGCTCACCGATAGCGAAATGTGGACCAAAATTGCGGTTTCATCTGCCGCGAGTGTTGTTTTTGGCCTGTTGGGAGCAATTCTAAAGTGATATACATGCCAGGCCTTTTTCTGTATACTACAGCGCAACCTTTCTATAAGGTCGCGCCACGATTCCCCGCGTAAAGAGGCAAAGCATATGGTGAATGACAGCGCGGTCCGCAGCGAGGCTAATGGGTATAACCTCGACGATGCAATCCGCAAAGTTCCGGATTTTCCGAAACCTGGTATATTGTTTTATGATATTACAAGCATCCTCGCCAATTCGGATGCATTTCAATATTGTATCGATTCCATGCTTACGTTATACCAAGAAACCGAATTCGATGCGGTTGCGGCCATCGAATCGCGCGGTTTTGTGTTTGCCGCACCATTCTGCTATAAGCGCGACCTTCCGTTGCTCCTCGTAAGGAAAAAAGGCAAGCTGCCGGGAAAGACAATTTCTTGTTCCTACGATCTGGAATACGGCTCAGCGGTCCTTGAAATGCATGTCGAAGATATCAAACCCGGCGCCCGTTTTCTGATCATCGATGATCTTATTGCCACCGGTGGCACGATCAACGCAACCTGTGACATGATAAAGCGCTGTGGTGCTGTGCCCGTGCGCGCATTTTCTGTCATTGGTCTGCCCTTCCTCAATTATGAAGAGAAAGTGAAGGATGTCGGCATCGACACACTCATTGAGTATTTTGGGGAGTGACAGCCGTCTGGATGCAAGGCGTGCAGGACAGGCCAGTAGTGCACACTACTCATATATGTGATTTGGAGTTATCAATGGTTGGATCTCTTGAGAAAAATCCAAAGTGGATGGGGAGAGAAGGGCCTGTTGTCCTTGTCATCATGGATGGCGTCGGGTATGGCACATACAAGGAGGGTGATGCGGTCCTCGCCGCTGACATGCGACATTTCAGGGCGCTGGAGGCGACCTGTCCCGCAACCAAGTTGAAGGCGCATGGAACTGCGGTTGGCCTTCCAAGCGATGAGGATATGGGTAATTCCGAGGTGGGGCACAATGCGATCGGCTGTGGGCGGGTATTTGCCCAAGGTGCCCGCCTCGTCAATCTTTCTATCGAAAGCGGGGCAATGTTTCAGGGGCAGATCTGGAAAGAGCTCGTCGGGAATGTGCGCTCCAATACGTCGACCTTGCATTTTATAGGACTTTTCTCGGACGGCAACGTCCACTCTCATATTGAACATTTAAAGGCGATGCTCGCACAGGCATGGAAGGATGGGGTGTCGCGGGCGCGCATCCACATCCTCCTCGATGGTCGCGACGTGGGGAGCCAGAGCGCCCTTGAGTATGTCATCCCTTTTGAAGATTTTCTCGCTCAGTTAAGAATGCAGGGTGCTGATTATCGCATCGCTTCAGGAGGCGGAAGGCAGTATATCACCATGGATCGCTATGGCGCCGACTGGCAGATGGTGAAGAGGGGCTGGGACTGCCACGTGCGGGGCGTCGGAAGACAGTTTGCGGGTGCAGAAGAAGCGATTTTGGCGTACCGAAAGGAAAACCCCAGCATCATCGATCAGGATATCCCGGAGTTTGTGATTGTGGACAAAGGGAAGCCCATAGGCACAATCGAAGATGGAGACTCTGTCGTCTTCTACAATTTCCGTGGAGACAGGGCGATTGAGATCACCGCGGCCTTTGAGCAGGATGATTTCGACAAATTCGACAGAGTGAGGCGGCCGAACGTCTACTACGCGGGAATGATGCAGTATGACGGCGACCTGCACGTGCCCAGGAATTTTCTTGTCTCCCCGCCGGCGATCGACAGGACCCTCGGCGGATATCTGGCTTCCACGGGGCTCAAGTCGCTCGCAATTTCAGAGACACAGAAATACGGCCATGTCACGTATTTTTTCAACGGCAACAGGTCGGGCAAATTTTCCGAGACGCTCGAAGAGTATGTGGAGATTCCAAGCGACCGGGTTCCCTTTGAGCAGAGACCCTGGATGAAGTGCGCTGAAATAGCCGATTATGTGATCGGCGCCATTGAATCGGGTAAGTATCAGTTCATCCGCCTCAACTTCCCCAACGGGGACATGGTCGGGCATACCGGAGTATTTCAGGCCGTTGTCTGCGGCTTGGAGGGGATGGATATTCAACTGGGCAGAATAAAAGGAGCGGTCGAAAAAGCGGGCGGCGTGCTTATCCTCACCGCGGATCACGGGAATTCCGACGACATGTATGAGCATGATAAAAAGACCGGCAACGTTCAGCATGACGCAGATGGCCAGCCTAAAGCCAAGACAAGTCACTCGCTCAATCCGATTCCATGCATCATCTATGATCCGAAATACAAAGGCGAGTATAAAAAAGTGCTCCGCCAGGGGCTGGGTATCTCCAGCCTTGCCGCCACATGCATCGACTTGTTGGGGTATGTTCCGCCTGGTGATTATGATCCGTCAGTTTTGGAGATGGCCTATGAGTAGTGAGGGGGCATACCAATCGTGGCAGTACAAGATAGTGCGCACAATGTGGAGATCGAGCTTAAAGCGCGGATTCAGAACAAGGAAGAGATAGAATCTCGTTTGGCTAAATTTATGCGCCTTACTGGCAACATCGACAAACGCGACGAATACTGGGAAGTGTCGGGCAAAGATCCCTTAAGCTCCGGCACGTTTCGTTTCCGCGTTCGCAGGGAAGCGGGGCACACAACAATTACTTTCAAGGACAAGACTTTCGATGGGAATTTGGAAATCAACCGCGAATTTGAGTTCGGCATCGATAACGAGGCTGCATTCAGGGCGTTCGTGGAGAGGCTCCAGGGGCGCTTTGTCTACAGAAAACGAAAAACCGGAACCCGCTGGGAGAGCGAGACAGGGGTCGTGGCAGAAGTCGTAGAGGTCGCCTCCCTCGGGCTTTTCCTCGAGGTTGAATGCGTGTGCCATACGCAGGACGCAATGGCGCAGGAAGAAGCAAAGTGCCAACTTTATGATGTAATCGATTGGTGCGATATCCCCCGGCGCGCGCTTGAACCGAGACCTTATTCGCAGTTGTTGGGATATTGAAAAGGGATGGGCGCTGACGGATTTGAACCGCCGACCTACTGGGTGTAAACCAGCCGCTCTGACCAGCTGAGCCAAGCGCCCGAACAAGCCGCGCAGAGATTATCACGAGTCGAGGAAAAGGGTCAAGTGAAAACTGTGGTGAATTCGCGAATCCTTGGCATCGGACACGCCATGTGCGATATCTCGGCGGAGCTTGATGTTCAGACTTGGAACGCGTTCAGGGCAGCATTTTCCTGGCTGGCTTCGGGAGCCCCTGTGCACCTCGACGCGGCACAGGCCCATGGTGTTTTCTCATACCTTGAAGAGAGGGCAGCGCAAGGGCAGGGTAACATTTCTTATGCGGCAGGGGGGTCCGCGCTCAACGCGGTGCGCGTGGCGTCGCTGCTCGGCACGAAAGCTGCGTTTGCCGGATGTGTTGGCAACGACGAGTGTGGCGATGTGATTCGCGCCGGTCTTAAGTCTGCAGGAGTGGAGGCCCTTCTCGACACTTCCGGCGGACAGGGGAGTACCGGGATGTTTTGCACGGTGAGCCCTATGACGGAAACTGTATCAGGGCAGAACGCCACAGAGGAAGCTGTCTCTGAGCGTATCATCATTGCATCCCCCTCCGTGGCCCGCCGCGTGCGCGATTTGGATTTTGATGGATTCGATGTAGAAAAGGTTGAGCTGATTCACGCAGAGGGTTTGCTCGCGGATAGTCCCCGGAACCTTGAGCAGCTCTTTCAGCGTGCCCACAGGATGAAAAAGATGATATCGATCGATGTGGTATCGTCGGAGGCCGCGAGGCGCAATAAAGACACCCTCAAAAGACTCATTCAGAGTTATGCCGATTTCGTTTTTTGCAATAAAAGCGAGTTTGAGGCTCTGGACGTAAACATCGCAAATTATCGCTCAGACATCGTATGGGTGATTAAAGCGGACCGCGCCGGGGTCGACTGCTTTGCATCAGGCCAGCGCATTCACGCAGATGCGCCGCAGTGTACTGTTGTCGATGACCTTGGCGCCGGCGATGCATTCGCGGGCGCCTTCCTGTCCGGGATGCTCGTGGGACTGCCAGTTGACCGGTGTCTTCAGCTTGGGACGAAAGCCGCGGCCTGTGCCTTGCAGTCGCGCGGCACGGAACCGGATGAGCATTGTCTGCGTGCGCTTTCTCAGGACATTCTTGCCGAATAACCGTATTTTTCCGTACATTACATATACAGGCATCAATTGATGCCCGTTCTATAATCAGATTTTATCTGTAGTCTTAATAGGTGGTGCTCTATGTCGGCAAGCGAATTGATACCTATAGATCAAATTTTGCCCAACAAACTTCCTGTCATTACCCTCGTTGGTAAGCCAATTTTCCCTGGCATATTCACGCCGATTATGATCGGTAAAGAACCGGATATTCAGCTTATTGAACAAGCCATATCTGCTGACGGAATGATCGGCCTTGTGCTGCAAAAGGAAGATTCCGATGAATCCTCATCGACTAATCTGTTCCAGGTGGGAACGGCCGCCAAAATCATAAAGAAGATCAATCTCCCTGATGGCGGCATCAACATTTTCATTTCGACATTTAAGCGTTTTAAGATTAAGAAATACATTTCCAAGGAACCGCCCATTATTGCGGCGATAAATTATCTCGATGATGCAAATTTCGACACCGATGAGGTCAAAGCACTTACGCGTGCGCTCATCAGCGAGATGAAACAGCTCAGCGAAAACAATCCGCTTTTTTCCGAAGAGATGCGCCTCAATATGATCAACATCGACAATCCCGGGAAGATCGCCGATTTCATAGCGAGCATCCTCAATATTGAGAAAAAAGAGCAGCAAGATATTTTGGAGACTCTCGACGTGCGGGAGCGCATGGAGAAAGTGCTCATCCACATCAGCAAGGAAAAAGAGCTTCTGCGTATTCAGAAGAAGGTGCAGGCAGAAATCAACGAAAAAATCGAGAAGAGCCAGCGTGAATATTTTTTGCGCGAGGAGCTCAAGACCATCAAGCAGGAACTCGGCATGGCCCCAGACGCGCGCAGTTCCGATTACCAGCGTTTCCGCGACAAGATCGATTCATTCCAGTTCGACGGTGAAATAAAAGAGATTGTCGAACAGGAACTCGAGAAGTTCAATCTCATGGAGCCTTCGTCGAGCGAATACATGGTGACGCGCAACTGGCTCGACCTCGTCTGTTCACTCCCGTGGAACAACGAACTCTCCTCGGATTTCGACATCAGGCGCGCCCAGAAGGTGCTCGAAGAAGACCATTATGGTCTCAAAGACGTGAAGGATCGCATCATCGAGTACCTTGCGGTCCGCAAGCTGAAAAAAAATACGCGGGGCACAATTCTCTGCCTCGTCGGACCGCCGGGCGTTGGAAAGACAAGCGTCGGGCGCTCGGTGGCGCGTGCCCTTGGCAAGCAATTTTTCCGGTTTTCAGTGGGCGGAATGCGCGACGAGGCTGAAATCAAGGGCCACCGCCGCACCTATGTCGGCGCTTTGCCGGGCAAAATAATTCAGGGGCTCAAGATCGCCAAAAGCCGCGATCCGGTCTTCATGATCGATGAAATCGACAAAATGGGCATTTCGTACCAGGGGGACCCCTCAAGCGCGCTCCTTGAGGCGCTCGACCCCGAGCAGAATTTCAGCTTCAGGGATCACTATCTCGATTTGCCGTTTAATATTTCGAATATTTTCTTCATTGTCACCGCCAATACCCTGGACACCATTCCCCGTCCGCTGCTCGACCGTATGGAAGTCATACAGCTTCCGGGCTATGTCGATGTGGAGAAAATCGAGATTGCGCGTCATTACCTCATTCCCCGGAGCCTTGAGCGCAGTGGACTCGCGAAAAATCAGGTAAAATACACGCGCGACGCGCTTTTGGCGATCATCGACGGCTACGCTCGGGAGGCGGGCGTGCGCAATCTCGAAAAGGCGCTCGACAAGACGCACCGCAAGATAGCCAAAAGCATCGTCATTGAAAACAAGCAGGAAGAAAAGTTCATCATCGACAAACACTCTGTGGAAAAGTATTTGGGCAAACCTGTCTTCCGCGATGATGAGCTCAAGCGGGCGACACGCCCGGGCATGGCGGTCGGCCTCGCGTGGACCAGTATGGGCGGCGACACCCTTATCATCGAAGCCATGGCTAACCCGGGGAAAGAGGGCTTTAAACTCACGGGTCAGATGGGTTCGGTGATGCAGGAGTCGGCCGGTATCGCCTACACCTATGTGAGGAATATTGTTGCACAAAAGTATGGCATCGAGGCCCAATTCTTCGAATCAAGGCAGATACATCTGCATATTCCTGAAGGGGCCACGCCAAAAGATGGGCCGTCCGCCGGTATCACCATGGCGACCACTCTTCTGTCGCTCGTGCTCAACAAGCGCATCAAGGACAGGCTCGCGATGACCGGCGAGCTGAGCCTGACGGGACAGGTGCTCCCAATAGGGGGTCTGCGCGAAAAAACGGTGGCAGCCAAACGAAACAAGATAAAAGAGATCATCATTCCCGCGGCGAACGAGAAGGACCTTGAAGAGATTCCGGAGCACGTGAAGAAGGGACTCACATTTCATCCTGTATCGAGGATGGAGGAAGTGATCGATATTGTCTTTGGTACATGATACCCGCCGGGCCTCGTGGCAGCGCCAACATGCGTGGACTCGATGTCAATATCGAGCGAGTTCCCGGGGCACCCAACGGCCGTTGACGCGCCGCAGTCCATAGACGTGTTCCAGGAGCCAGGTCTGCCCTTCATGGAGTGCTTTGCCAGTCTCGCGCAATTGTGAAGGCACGGATTCATCGTCGATGCCAAATCCGCTCGTAAGGAGCATTTCGGCGAGCATCTTGGCGGCCAGAAATCGCCTTTTTTTGTCCACCGCGAATGCAGTGAAATCGGGCAACAGAGATACCACTTCCCATGTGACCTGTTCAGCTTGGGAATAGGTGCCCGCGTCTTTGTTCTGATCCGAAAACCGAACAGGAAGATTTTTCGTGAGCTCTTCAAGGTGCGGCACCAGCCAGTCGAGATCGAAGATGCCGGTCGCACAGTTGAACAATATAGAGGCGCCTTCCTGTTCAAGGCGCTCGACCTCCCGCAGTTCGATTGCCGGGCCTATATCGACGACATTCCTCGAACCGTCTTTTGCGCGCACAAGAATGCCGCCCTTTACGTCAACAGGGGTCTTGAAGGAAAAATCGAAACCTGCGGGCTTGCCTGAAATTGCGAGAATGGCCAGTTCAACGGGGTCGATATAGGCGCCTATATTATCGATATTGCTCAGCATCGCATAACGCACACCCTTTTTTTGAAGGCCGCGGAGAATATCGGCGAGGACCATGAAACTTTGGCCGTGGCCACCGGGGAGGGCGAGCGCACTGTGCTCTTTGCCATAGGCCCTGTCGAAAATGCGCTTCGGACGACCTTCCTCTGAATGCGTATATGCGGCGATCATGGGCTGAATCCCGCTCAGCCATTCGGATGGTTTCAGCCCAACTTCAGCAGCAAGGGAGCCCAAAAAAGGCGAAGTCTGGATATTCTCATATGCGCGCATCAGTTGCTCGTGATTGGCCGTGCTCGTCATTTGAAAAAGGGGCATAAAGGGTGTTTCGGTAGCGGGCTTTAGATGGAGTTGCCGGGCGGCCAGAAGGCGGGCGCGCATCTTTAACTCCAGAAAGTTTGCGCCCGGCGCACCGTCGGGGTTGATGTACGCAGGAGTCAGCCCTTTAGGCATTTCTTTGCACTGGCCCGCAAAGCGCTCGAACAGAGGTCCGAGGGCAGTGAATAAAGCTTCGTCGATAGCCCTGTTTTTTTTAAGGTCGGCATAGCTTGTTGCAGAGCCGCCGTTGAGGACGCCGTATGCACATCGCCCAAGAATCCGCAGGCCAATTTCTTCAAGTGCTTTGGCCCTGAAAAGAAGAGAGGTTTCGCCTCTTTCCTTTCTTTCGAACAGCGTGCTTTTTCCATGATGCGGGCCATTGGGAGGCAAAATGCCCATTTTCTCCAAATTCGCAAGAGTTTTCTGCTTGGGAAACTTGAACAAGACTCTGTCTGGGCTTTTGTCCCGGATATCGACAACGCCGATTCCGTCGATTGGAGGAATGCCGTCGGGGATAATCTTTGCAAAATGATCCAATTCTCCGCTATTGTATCGGTTCAGAATATCGAGAGTGAGTCTGATATCGACATGCTTCGCGATCATGTCGTCGCGCAGCGCTGGATATATATCTTGCTCTGTCATAGAAACCCCACAGTCAATCATGAGCTGACAGTTGAAGGGCGGCCACCGCCGCCCCCAGCAGCGAAATATCATAATTTTTTACGATCAGGACAGGTGTATGCGCAAGGAATTGACGGATATGGGGCGCATAATTCTTCTCAAACCAGCGCATGAATCGAGCGTTTTTGAGCAGCCATGCCTCGTTTTTGGAAGAGATGCCCCCAGCGAGCCATATGCCGCCCGCGGGCAGAAAAATGGACGCGAGATTTGCAGCCTTGAGCGCATAGAGCCGGCCAAAGAGCTCCATGGCGAGCGTGCAGAATACATCGTTCTCAGCATGGAGCGCAATGTTCGCTGGCCACTCCGGCCGTGGCAATGCCAGAATATGTTTGGCGGTTTCGGATAGACCTGTCGTTAATGCCGCATGCGATACTGCATAATCGCTGGTCAGCATTTGGACGCGGAATTCGTCCGAGCAAACAAATTCAAAGATATTCGCTATTCCTTGTCCGGAAATGACAAGCTCGGCGCCGGCAGAATATCCGTATTTATTGCTCAACCATCGGTGCACCGCGTGGCTGAGATCATCGAAGCATGGCATCTCCGAGTGCCCGCCCTCCGACGGGAAAGCCACAATATTATTGCCGATGCGGTCTACAAAACCGACGCCGAGTCCCGTTCCCGCTCCGATGACGAGCATAATGCCATCGCGCGGTTCATAGAGTGAGCCGTCGGGGTGCGGGAGCTGGGTCACCGCGTCTGTGTCCCTGTAATCGAGCAGCGTCACCGCATATGACAGAGCGGTAAAGTCATTGATCAATTTGACGGGAATTTTGAGCACAGAAGAAAGTTCCGAAGCCTGGATGCTCCACGGAGCATTCGTCAACTGAATGCTCTCATCCGGCTGCACGGGACCTGCGCCTGAAATGCAGCAAAAATCGATAATGTCTACAAATCCCTGTTCGCGTGCTGCCTCCAGAAATCGCTCTACAGGGGCCAGCAATGATTTTTCCTGCTGGGTCGAGAATCGCGCTTTTCTAACCAAGTGGATGCCAGATTGATCGTGCTTTGCGAGGGCCAGATTCGTATTCGTTCCGCCGACATCGCCAACAAGGAATAATTTGCTCATGGATGTACTATAGCGAAAAATTCATTCTGATGAAACTGCGGGCCCCTTCCGCGATGACTCCCTGAGCAAGGCGATGATCTGGGTATTCCTGAAGGAGTTGCCGTTGCGCGCATCAAATATTTCGAGGTGAAGATGATCCCCGCCACCTTTTTTTCGTGCGTTGATGCCGGTATTGCCGCCATATCCAAGCGCTTGGCCACGCCGGATGATCTGTCCTTTTTCTACGAGCACGTTGTAAAGGTGAAAATAGAGGTAGTATCGCTGCTCATCAGGCGAATACACGATCACGCCATTGCCGGATTTCGGAGAAATTCCTCCTTCGATAAAAGAAAGCGATTGGCTCGTCCTTGGGAAACCGATCCAGCCGCCTTCCGCTGCAACCACAATACCGTCGCTCAGCGAATGAATCATGGGGCCACGCTGAACGTTCCCTGGCAAGTATTCCACATTTTTGAGAAAAATATCCAAAGCGAAAGTATGTGAATAATCGAGGTCTTCTGCTCTTGGCAATGTAAACAAGCCGGGAAGTGTAACGTCGCCTCGCCAATATCCCGCATCCTTTTCAAGCCATTCCGGCGGGACAGACGGTGTATAGTCCTTCAGTGATGTATATAAGGAATCGAATATTGATTCATAGCGGGATCGCAGTGTATTCATTTCCAGGTGCAGTGCGGCAATGCGATCATATGATAGCTTTGCAGGATATGATACACCATCGAGGTTCTGGTATTCCTCGGAATCTTTATCATCTATGAGCATTGCGAGAATGTGGCCCGGAGAGGGGATGAGCATTGCGGCCAGACTTTTTGAGTCATAGCCCATATTGATACCTTCTGTTGCAGTGTTTTTTGCAATCACCCCGGCAGTCTGAGACGAAATCTGGTGTATCCTGGCAGGTTCAAGCATTGAGAGATTTTCGTAGAAATCATGCCCAGAAGAAGAATTTCGACTGGATTGTGTGCTCCCAACCGTGTCGGGATACGGATTTAATGCGAGCATCGCGAATCGCAGGCCCAGCACTATGAAAATAAAAAAAACTATCGCCAAACCATATTTTATCCGAAACCACACAGGCTTGCCTTTCGACTTTGAAAGCCAGACTCAACAGTTATTCGTAAGGACTCTGATCGATGCTGCAAACAGCCGCATGCAGGTAAGTGCATCGCCAAGCGCGCGGTGTTGCGCATCGGAGCCCAGCCCGATCGCAAAAGCAAGTTTTCCAAGATTATACGAGGGCATGGATGGGAATGCCAGTTTGGCCATGCCGAATGTATCTGCGCATTCTTGAAACTCTGCTTCGATGTTTGCTCGCCAAAACTCTTTCTCAAGAAAACCGATGTCAAAGAGCACATTGTGTCCGACGATTACTCGTTGATTGCATGTGTCGGCAATCTTTTTGGCTAGATCCTTAAAAAGCGGCGCATTGGCCACATCCTCATTGGTAATGCCGTGGATGCGGCTTGCCTGTGCAGGTATAGTGGCTGCCGGATTGATCAGTGTGGAAAACCTATCTTCTTCGTTGAGAGCCCCTTCATTATCGAAAAAAAAGCGCACGAGAGCTATTTCGACGATGTTCCCGGTTTCGGCATTGAGGCCCGTGGTCTCGACATCCAAAGCCACATAGTGCCGCTCCTCCCATGGCTCTTCATCGCACGCAGGCAGTGGCCATGACAGACCTTTCCATACGCCAGCTTCGTTTTTATACCAGGGAGCGGGAGGAGTACGCGCTTCGCGACGCTCTCCGAAAAGTGAGGTCCAGAGAGGCGCACCCTTTTCGTCTGTCATTTGCGATGCGGATCGATCACTGTGCGGATATCTGCTTCGATCAAAGCGATCTGTTTCTGTACCATTTCTTTGCTGGCAGGGAGTTTACCGCTCTGTCCGTGGCAGAGGATATAATATTTGATCTTGGGTTCGGTGCCCGACGGACGCACGGTCAACAGGGTCTCATCTTCGAGACGCCACTGGATTACATCACTCTGCGGCAGGTCGACTTTGTCCTGTTTCCCATTTCTGTCCCGCTCGATTCCTGTTTTGATGTCTCTCGTCCGGATCACCGCCAAGCCGCCGAACTGTTGGGGCTGTTCTTTTCGGTAGGAATCCATGATGCCCTTCATTATCTGCATGCCCTGTTCGCCTTCAAAATAGAAACTCAGGCCTTTTTCTTCGTAATAGCCATATTCGCGATAGAGGTCTTCAAGACGATCAAGAAGGCTCTTTCCCTTGGAGCGCCAGTAGAGGGTCATTTCGGCGGTCAGCGCCGCTGCGGAAATTCCATCCTTGTCCCGCACTTCCTGCTCGATGAGGTGTCCGTAGGATTCTTCGGTCGCGTAGATGAAATCGTATTTTTCGTGCTCGAAGCGCCGCATAAGATCGGCGATCCACTTAAAGCCAGTGAGACATTCAAAACTGGCGATGCCATTTTTTTCGGCAATTGCTTTTTGGAATTCGGTGGTCACGATGCTGCGGATAGCCGCAGGGTGGGGTGGCATTTTGCCGAGTTCTTTCAGCGTAAGGGCTATATAATCGAGGTGAAGCGTCCCGAGCTGATTGCCTGTCACGAGCGTATAGCCTCCCGCGCCATCCGGCACCGCGATACCGAGGCGGTCGGCATCCGGATCGGTGGCCATGACGACATCGGCGTGCGTTTTTTTGCCGAGTTCGATCGCCATGGCAAGCGCAGCCGCTTCCTCGGGGTTGGGATAGGACACCGTCGGAAACTCGCCGTTGGGTTCGCGCTGTTCCGGAACCGTGAGCACGTTCAGGCCAAGGTCTCTCATAATGCGTTCAAAGAGGATCGCGCCGGTGCCGTGGAGCGGCGTGTACACGATGTTGACCGATTTTCCCAGTTGGGCAAAAAGTTCGGGCCTCATGAGGTGGGCTTTCACCATCCTCACATACGCGTCGTCGATTTCCTCATCGATGTTCACCAAAAGGCCCTTGGCACGAGCTTGTTCTTCAGCGATGATGTTGACGGTCCGGACCTTGAGCACTTTTTCGATGATGCCGGTGTCGTGTGGAGGGACGACTTGCGAACCATCGTTCCAGTAGGCCTTGTAGCCGTTGTACTGGGGGGGGTTGTGGCTCGCCGTGACGACTATGCCGGTATCTGCGCCGAGCATGCGGATTGCATATGAGAGCTCAGGCGTCGGCCTCAGCGAAGGGAATAGATATGCTTTGATGCCGTTTGCGGCGAACACCAGAGCCGTGGCCAGGGAAAATTCCTTCGATTTTCGCCTGGAATCGTAGGCTATGCACGCGGAGAGCGGCTTATTGGGGAATTGCTCCTTGATGTAATCACAGAGGCCCTGTGTCGCACGTGTCACGACAAGAGTGTTCATGCGGTTGAAGCCTCCGCCGATCACACCGCGCAGTCCGCCGGTGCCGAATTCCAGGTCTCGGTAGAAACGGTCCTCGAGTTCTTGCCAATCGCCTTTCTGAAGAAGCGCCTTCACCTCATCGGAAAAAAAAGAGTCTGTCTCGTGTGCAATATAATCTTGCGCTCGTACAATAATTTCTTCGCGGTTCATAATATCTCCTCGATGATGCTTGGAGTCGGCGGCACCGACGGAAACGGGTGTATTTTCACGCCTGCTCCTAAAAATATATCTTCCATTTTTCAAAAAGAAAAGCGTGCGTTTGAATATGTGTCTTGGTTCATGCCATCCCGATGAGCGAAAGCAGCTCTAAAGGTGATGAAATCAAAAAGTCCGCTCCGGCTTTTTCCAGCTCTTCCCGCGATCGATAGCCATACAAGGCACCTATCGCGACCATGTCGGCAGCTTTTGCGGTCTTCATGTCGACGCCCGAGTCGCCTATAAAGAGACTTTGCTGAGGCCGGGCTTTTGCCAAGCTGCAGATTTCAAGGAGAGCTGAAGGATTTGGTTTACGTGGGCGTTCGGGGCTGTTTCCCCACACTGCGACAAACGGAATATTGCCAAACAGGGACTGGACAATCGCTTTTGACATGGCATCGGGTTTATTTGAGAGCACTGCAAGGCGGATGTCCTTTTGGGTAAGTATTTCAAGCATGTCGATTGCCCCAGGGAATGGCCTAGTGTTTTCTAGAGAATGTTCCGCATATTCATGAACTGCGCACTCGAAGACCTGTTGAAGGAGCGCTTCATCATTCAGTTTCTCTGGAGGAAGCGCACGCTCAATCAGGCTGCGAAAACCGTCGCCGACCATTTGTGTATAAGCCGCTGTTTCATGAGGCGGAAGGTCAAATTGTGAGAGCACTCTGTTGACTGAAGCCGCAATGTCTTCAATCGTGTCGGCGAGAGTGCCGTCGAGATCAAACGCTACAAGGTCCGGAACCTTTGATGTCATTGTAAGATCCTGAATATGATAATGATTTCTCCGGGATGCAAAAACGCTAGCAGGAAACGTAAGAATCGTCAATGCGTAACAACACTGCATGACAATATTGATTCTTTTTGCTTTTTCGTGAATATAGAGAATTGGTATGGCTGGTTTCAGGGATTTTGATGCTTTCTATAAGACACTGTATGGGGATCGATGGGAAAGTCTTCGCCGTGCACTTCTTGGTCACAACGATGCCGTGGGTCTGCGCTTTAATATGAAGCGCGAGATAGAATTTCTCGAAAATCCCCCCGAGGGAGTCTATCGCATGGACCGTGCGTCCGTACAAGCAGCAAAAGCGCTTCATCTTCCAAGCGAGGGGACTGTACTTGATGCGTGCGCCGCGCCGGGAGGAAAAACTCTTGTTCTGGCGGGCGGATCCGGTCCGCAGGTTCACATTGAGGCCAATGAGTTATCCGCAGAGAGGCGCCGCCGGATGCGAGAAGTGCTTAAGGCGCACCTTCCCGAAGCGATTCGTTCCCGGATCAGGGTCACAGGATATGATGCGGCCAGACTGTGTAGGATAAGAAAAGACTGGTATGACGCGATTCTGCTCGATGCCCCCTGCTCCTCGGAAAGGCATGTCCTGAATTCTCCTCATGCTCTTTCGGAGTGGACTGGTGCCCGCACGCGCCAGCTTGCCGTGCGGCAATGGTCATTGCTCTCGAGCTGTTTTCTCATGCTGAAGCCCGGCGGCTGCCTTGTCTATTCGACATGTTCCATTTCAAGGCTTGAAAATGACGGGGTAATGCAACGCCTTGTCGAAAAATATGGAGACCGTTGTAATATAGTCAACGGAGAGTGGGGCGAGAGGACGGCCTATGGCGCTATTGTACTCCCTGATACGTCATCTGGTGCCGGTCCTCTCTATGTGGCGCATATACATAAAAAAGCATAGGAGCAGACGGCGGCAACGGTTTTTAATGACGCAAGACTTTTGTCTGAGTTTGCCGCTTGGCAGGCGATTATTCCTTTACTTTTTCGTTCAGGTCGCTCTCTTTCCCGCCCTTGGATTTGTAAAGTGTCTCTTTTTCATCAATAACATGGTCAAGCTCTTCAAGTTCCTTGATTATTGGCTCAATCTCGGGCGTGGAAGAGCCGATCACTGGCTCATTTTTCTCAACCAAAAGGGTATATACTTCGGTACCGAGCCTTGCGGTGAGCGTTTGTGCTTTGGATCTGAGCTGAAGGATCTCGATTTTGAGCTTTCCCATTTCACCCCATACCTGGGCTTGGTCGGCGGCCTTTTCAAGTAGTTCTTTGGAAGCATCAACGCTATTCCCCATAAATTTCTTAAGCTTTTCTGAAAAATTCATTCTTATCCTCCGGCTCGCTCAAAAATGCAAAGCATTTTCTAATGAAAAGAATAATCATAGGAAAGAAAAGAGGCAATAGGACTTTGTGCTTTGTGGAATTAAAGAAAGTATAGTATATTTGTGTTAGCCAGGAGGCAATGGAAATGTCGTTGATTTATGCTGGTTTTGCGGTGCTCGCCGCATGGTGGATTGTTTTTATCGTCGTTGCGATAGGGCGAAAGCAGATGCCTGTATTTCTATTTTTGCTTGTCCTGTTCTTTGCATGGGCTGTGCCTGAAGTGCTGCTTATCGCAAAAAAACCTGAAATTGCGACAGGACTCCTCGTTGTGCCCTTCATTATTTTGATTCAGATGATGCGCGTCATTCCTGAATATCAGCGAGGTGTATTATTTCGACTTGGCCGTATGCAGAAGGTGATTCAGCCCGGTTTTAACCTGATTCTGCCATTCAGCCTCGATATCATGCGCAAAGTCGATATGCGTACATTTACTATAGATGTTTCAAAACAGGAAATAATTACGCGCGACAACGTGGCAGTCATAGTCGATGCCGTCGTGTATTTCAATGTGTTCGATCCTGTCCTGGCCGTGGTCAAAGTGGCCGATTATACCAAAAGCACAAGCCTTCTCGCTCAGACGATTCTGCGATCGGTGCTTGGTCAGCATGAGCTTGACGAGATGCTCGCAAAGCGGGCCGAGCTTGGCCAGATTCTTCAAAAATTGCTCGATGAAGCGACCGACCCCTGGGGCATTAAGGTTTCTGCTGTCGAGATAAAAGCGGTCGAGCTCGAAGATACCATGAAGCGTGCGATTGCGCGGCAGGCTGAAGCGGAGCGTGAGCGGCGGGCAAAAATCATCGCGGCCGAAGGCGAGCTTCAGGCTTCAGAGAAGCTTGCGCAGGCAGCTGATGTATTGTCGAAGTCGCCTTCGAGTTTGCAGCTTCGCTATTTACAGACATTAACAGAAATTGCCGTCGAAAAGAACTCAACAATCATATTCCCTCTGCCCATGGAGTTCTTGAATGCGGTATCGAAGCTGGCGGGAAAGGGTGCCGAATGAAATGTCCCTATTGCGGTAGTCTTGAAGATAAGGTCATCGATTCACGCACACTCGCCAATGGGGAAGCCATACGCCGCCGCCGTGAATGCCTCTCTTGCGGTCTAAGATTTACAAGTTACGAGCGCATCGAGGAGAAACCGCTTTTGGTGATTAAGCGTGACGGCCGGCGCGAGCCTTTTGAGCGGCAAAAAATTGAACGCGGTCTTGTCCGCGCCCTCGAAAAACGACCCGTGTCCCAGATGTCCATCGAAAATCTCATCAACGAGATAGAGGACGAGGCTGCCGAACACGCCAAAACCTCCAATGAAATCTCCAGTGAAGAATTAGGCCGCATGGTGCTGCAAAGGCTTTATTCGCTGGACAAAGTTGCGTACATTCGCTTCGCCTCAGTGTATAGAAAATATGACACCCTCGATGAATTCATCCGTGAGATCGAGCGCCTTGAAAAAGGACAGACGGCGTAAAAAAGCGCGGACCTTCACAATGAAAGTCCGCGCTCATCTGCAGGAAGTGCTGGAACAGTCGCATGTATAATACAACAGCTCTTGTTTTTTAGACTTATTCTTCTTCCGCTTCCTGAGTCTTGAATGCCTGAGCGGCCTTTATGACATCTTCGGCGATCTTGCCGGAAATCGGAGCGTAGTGGGAGAACTCAATTTCAAATGAACCGGTGCCCGATGTCATCGAACGGAGGTCGATCGCATAGCGCAGGAGCTCTGCCTGCGGAACCTGAGCATCGATCTGTACGATGCCGCCGCCTATGGGATTCTGCCCTGATATCTTGCCGCGGCGTCCGGAGAGATCGGACATGACATCACCGAGGTACTTCTCTTCGACAAAGACCGAAAGATTCATGATCGGCTCAAGCAGTACGGGATTTGCCTGTCTCATGGCTTCGCGGAAGGCTCCGCGCGCTGCGATCTTGAATGCCATCTCCGACGAATCGACGGGGTGTTCTTTGCCATCGATAATGGCTGTTTTTGCATCGACGACGGGATAGCCGGCAAGAACGCCGGCTTCCATCGCCTGATGGATACCTTTTTCGATGCCGGGCATGAAACCTCTGGATACGGCTCCGCCGAAAATTCTGTTTTCGAACTCATAGCCTTTCCCGCGCTCGAGCGGTTCGATCTCGAACACGACGCGGCCGTACTGACCGTGGCCGCCGGTCTGTTTCTTGTGCGTGTATTCGGCCGTGGCATTCTTGGTGATTGTTTCGCGGTACGCCACGCGGGGTACTCGCGTTTCGGCGACAATCTTGGATTGGGCCTTGATCTTGTCGAGAATCATGTTGATCTGTTGCTCGCCCATACCGGCGATGACCGTTTCCTTGGTCTCGGGATTGTAGTTGACTCTGAACGTGAGGTCTTCTTCGGCGGCCTTATAGAGCAGCTCGTTGAGCTTGTCCTCTTCCTTTTTGTTGATCGCCGAGATGGCGAGCATGTGTACCGGCGAAGGCAGGCGCAGCGGGATATAAGAAATGAGTTGGTCGGGCTGACTGATGGTGTCATTTGTCTTGAGCGTCGTGATCTTGGCGAGAATGCCGAGGTCGCCAGCGGGCAGCGATGACACTTCCTCGAGTTTCTTGCCCTGCATGGCATAGAGTTTTCCGGTGCGTTCCTTATGTGCATCGCGGGTGATGACCATATCCATGTCGGGCACGAATGAGCCGGTCATCACCTTGATGTAGCAGAGGCGGCCCGAGAACTGATCGATCTGCGTCTTGAAGACAAAGGCCGAAGCAGGTTTTGACGGATCGATGGCGATCTCCGTTTGATTGCCGTCTTGATCCTGCGCTTTTTCAGGGGCGCGGAAGAGAGGCGAGGGGACGCTGTGCACCACAAAGTCGATGAACGCCGAGGCCCCGCTGTTGGCGAGACCGGCGCCTGCAAAGGCCGGAATTATCTTGCCTGCGGCGAGAGCTTTCTGAAGACCGGACAAGGTGTCTTCCTGTGTGAGTTCGCCTTCAAGAAGATACTTTTCCATGAGTTCATCGGTGCCTTCGGCGGCGGCTTCAAAGAGCTGGCCGCGGGCAGATTCCACCGCATCGGCAAATTCTGCCGGGACTTCTCCGATTTGCTCTTTCTGATCGTGGGAAGAAGGGCGAATGTAGGCCTTTCTGTTGAGTACATCGATGACGCCTTTGAACGAGGGGCCCTCTCCCATCGGAATGGTGAGGGGAACCGGGGCCGCCCTGAACTTCTCTTTTATATCCGCAAGGGCGGCCTCGTAATTGGCCCTCTCTTCGTCCAGGCGGGTCACGAACACCATTCTCGGTTTCTGGTGGCGCTCCAGGAGTCTCCAGAGCTTGATAGTCTCGATCTGCACCCCTGACTTGCCATCGATCACGAGCAATGCAGTCTCGGCTGCCCGTATTGCAAGTATCGCTTCGCCGACAAAATCACCAGCGCCGGGCGCGTCAATGAGATTGATTTTGCAGTCATCGGTGTTGACATGCGTGAGGCTCGAGCGAACTGATATCTTGCGCGCAATCTCGTCGTCTCCGTAATCGCTGACGGTTTTGCCCGAATCAACCGTTTCCGGTTTCGATATCATTCCGCCCTGAAAGAGAATGTGTTCAAGCAAGGTAGTTTTGCCGGTGCCTCCGTGTCCGATGATTGCAATGTTGCGAATCTGTTCAGTCGTATAGGACATACTTACTCCTCACAGGGTGGGATGGATTTAACTGTCCTTTTATTATAAGGAAGCCGAGCTATTATAATTCAAAAATTGCAGGTGTCAACAGCAGTTTTCTTCAAATATTCTGACCTTGAACACATTCTCTATTATTTTTGCGCCGTTTTTGCCGGCATGAGCGCAATGCAGTCAAACACGGTTCTGCTCCCTTGAAATGCAGTGGCACTTCTGCGCACGATTCGCCACAGTCCGTTCTGGTACGAACCATCGGCATCGAGCCGCTCTGTCAGGCCCGCCGTGCCCTCAATAAAATTCATGAGTTCAAGGTTTTGCGTGAGCGCAAGCGGTCTGAGACCAGCGCCGGCAATGATGGAAACCGGCTCGATGATGAGGCTGGACAGGTCCGAGACCGGCTGAGTGGCCATGGCAGCTTTCGACTGTAGGCGTATCATCCGGGCGCGCGCATCGGGTCCGACGGTTTCTTTGCTTGCGGCGATCAAGTCCAGAAGATAGTTTCGCACATCATTCAATTCTTTAATTGAAGGCAACTTGTCTGTCTCCGGCAAAGACTTGAGGACCTTCGCCATAATGGAGACTTCTCTCAGATAATGGTTGCGCTGGTTTGAGGGTACGAGATACATAGTGATGAGCGATACAGGAATTCCGTCAGGAGCCCCATAATCGATGCCTGTCGGGCTCCATCCCACAACGCACATAAGGTCTTCCTCAAACTCGACGCGGGCGTGGGGGCATGCCCATCCTCTGCCGAGCGCGGTGTGCATCGATTTTTCCCGGGCCATCACGTTGCCGACAATATCGGTTCCCGTCGGAATCTGGGGAAAGGCTTCGATTATGTGCGCCAGAAATTGAAGCGCATGATTTTTATCGTTTTCCGGCAGCTCGAAAAGCCGTCCTTCCTGGAGAGCATCAAGTATAGAGTCCATCGTTATACTCCTTCAAAACGCCTGAGAAACCAGCGTTTTACCTTGTGCGTAATTATTGAGTAAGAGACGAGAAAACCACTGATCCACAACCAGTAAATTCCCGGGAGCGGTACGAGGCCCAGCATCGTTGCGAGCGGGGAGTAGGGGAGCCACACCCCCATTGCCATTACGGTCAGTGTTGTGAGTATCATCGGCACAGAAGCCCTGCTTTGGAAAAAGGGAATGCGCCTCGTTCGAATTATATGTACGATAAGAGTTTGCGTGAGCAGTGACTCCACAAACCAGCCGGTTTGGAAGAGCCGGGCCATAGTATCTTTTTGCGCAGCCGAAAGAACCGGATCAAGATAGCCGTTTGCATGAAAGAAGAACCACATGAGTGCGAATGTCGCGTAATCGAAGATTGAGCTGATTGGCCCGATATACATCATGAAACGCTTGATGTTGTTGATATCCCACTTGACTGGTTTTGCAACGAGCTCCGGATCGACATTATCCATGGGAATGCCTGTCTGCGAGAAATCATAGAGCAAGTTGTTGGTGAGTATCTGCAGAGGCTGCATGGGAAGGAAGGGCAGAAGATAGCTTGCTCCGACCACGCTGAACATATTGCCGAAATTCGAACTCGCTCCCATGCGGATATATTTGATGATATTGGCGAAGATGCGTCTGCCTTCCATGATGCCTTCTTCGAGGACAAGGAGGCTTTTCTCCAGCAGGACGATGTCTGCTGCCTCTTTGGCGACATCCACGGCCGAATCCACCGAAATACCGACATCAGCAGCCTTGAGTGCCGTCGCGTCGTTGATGCCGTCGCCCATATATCCCACCACGTGCCCTTGTTTTCGCAATTCCCGGACAATTTCTTCTTTTTGACTCGGGGTGAGCTTGACAAAGACCTCGCATTCCTTGACTTTCGTCGAGAATGCTGCTCTGTCGAGTGCATTCAACTCCGCGCCAGTGATTGCAGAGCTAAAGGGGATTCCTACATCCTTGCATACTTTCTCGGTGACGAGGCCGTTGTCCCCCGTGAGGACCTTTACCTCTACGCCCGCTTTTGTGAGGAGCTGTATGGCCTCTGTGGCGGACTCTTTAGGCGGATCGATGAAGGCGATATAGCCCAGAAGGATCAGCTGACTCTCGTCCTGTACCGTGAAGGTCATCTTTTCGCGTGTAAACTCGCGATATGCTATGCCCAGAACCCTGAATCCTTCTTCGTTGAGCTTTTGGACTTCCTCAAAAAGGTCAGCGCGAATCATGTCGATGAGGGGGTATATCTCTTCGTCGATCTGATAATGCGTGCAGCAGCTGTAGATTTCTTCCACCGCGCCCTTGCAGATGAGCACGTTGTCGCCCTCGTATTCGACGACCACCGACATGCGGCGGCGCTGAAAATCGAATGGCAACTCATCGACGAGCCGGCATTCATCGACATTGAGATCGACATGTTCGATGACTGCCCTGTCGAGCAAGTTCTTGAGTCCGGTTTGAAAATAGCTGTTCAGATATGCGTAATTCAGAACCTCATCGCTTTTGTTGCCAATAATATCCACATGGTGCTCGAGCACGACGCGGTCCTGGGTAAGCGTTCCGGTCTTGTCCGTGCAGAGTATGTCGATGGCGCCCAAGTTCTGAATCGAGGGCAATTTTTTGACTATCACTTTCTTCTTTGCCATGGCGAGCGCGCCTTTGGCGAGGTTCACCGTGACAATCATCGGAAGCATCTCAGGCGTAAGCCCCACTGCGACCGACAAGGCAAAGAGCAGCGCTTCGAGCCAATTGCCCTTGGTGAGGCCGACAATCAGAAACACCACACTCACCATGACCAGCATGAGTCGAATCATGAGCCACGTGAAGGAGCGCACGCCTTTGTCAAAACTGGTTTCTTCGCGGCGTTCGCTGAGTTTTTTTGAAATGGCACCAAAGAGCGTATGCGTGCCGGTCGTCACAACCACTGCCCGAGCCGTGCCGCTCGTGACGCTTGTTCCCATAAAGCAGGCGTTGGGCATTTCGAGGGCTGATCTCACGGGAGCAGAGGAAGGATTGGCAGATTTTTCCACTGGCATCGATTCACCAGTCAGGGCGGATTCACTGACAAAAAAGTCTTTGGCCGAGATGACCCGCACATCGGCGGGAACGATGGCGCCAGCCTGCAGCAACACCACATCGCCTGGGACGACCTCTGACATTCTGATTTCAGTTTCTGTCCCATCGCGAAGGATGTACGTGCGCGATTGCACACGCTTTCCTAAGGACTTCACTTCTCTGTTGGAGCGGCCGTCCAGAATATAGGAGAGCCCTACGCTCAGGAGAATCATCATCCCTACAATGATTGCGGATGTCGCTTCTCCGACAATGGCGGAAACCGTTGCGATGATGAGAAGCTGAATGACGAGGGGGCTTTTGAATCGTTCAAAAATGTCTTCCCAGAAACTGAGCTCTTTCAGCTGAGAAACCTCATTCCTGCCAAACTCTGAAAGCCGCCTGTCCGCTTCTTTTTCGGAAAGGCCGCGCGGACTCGTGTCGAGCTCGGAAAATGCACGCTCTATCGACGTTGCACAGAGAGAAATCAGTCTGTTTTCTTCTTCGCTGGAAATATTGCCATTGCGCCTCTCGCCCTTTTTTTGGGGGAAGGATAATGGCAGATGAAATTTAGTCATAGTTCACCTCAAATTACTGCCGCGTCCCTGACAGCAGGAGGTGAGTGGCTTTTAGCCTAGAGGCTGTATTTCACCTTGTCGTTGCCAGCTGTCAGGCTAGATGGTCGCGGGAAGGGATCTTCGGGCTCGGTACATATGCAATAACTATGACTGCCATCCGAGTCGTTCATGACACATCCTCCTTTTCGCTGGATTTCTGGAACATTTCGAACCGCATCTACTATGTATTAAAAAATGGTCAGAGTCAAGTCGAAAACAATTTTTACTCTATAACATTTTGATGGCGTATCCGCCGCTTGGCCAGGTGCCAGATCGGTCCGGGGCCGCCTGAAAGCCCAGCGGCATCTTGACAGCAAGCCTCTTTTTCATCTAGTTTACAACGCTGAAATCGGGACGTAGCCTAGGGGCTAAGGCGTCTGCTTTGGGAGCAGAAGATCGGAGGTTCAAATCCTCTCGTCCCGAATATATTATTTAATTCAATGGGATCATAGCTCAACTGGATAGAGCAACTGCCTTCTAAGCAGTAGGTCGCGCGTTCGAGCCGCGCTGGTCCCAAATAATTCATTTCTCTTCTCTGCAGTAAGCAAAGCAGAATTGAAATCATTAAAAAGGCAGTTAAGCGACCGATGGGAGTCGAACCCACGTCTCCAGCTTGGAAGGCTGGGGTAATAGCCGTTATACGACGGTCGCGTTATAAAATTCGTCGCTTTCCGCGACACTTTAAAAAGGTAACCCTCGTGCCGCTCCGGCTTTTGCTTACCGGAGGCACTGTGGCACCTGAATGCGCGCCGTCGCGGTACGACGGTCGCGATCAAAATGCGTCGCTTTTCGCGACGTGTCCAAAAGCTAACCCAATGGACGAAGGCGATTTAATCGTATGGCGGTCGTCCTGTCAAGTAGTGGACAAACCATGAAAATTCTCCCTTGCTCTAAAGGCGCTTTCAGTATAAACTCTACCCGGTCACATAGGTATCTTTCGGTAATATTTTATATATTATATTTTCGATATTAGGTGACAGCGAAGATATTGATATGCGTGACAATATGTATTTAATACAAGTAAGCACGCTCCAGACAATCACGCTCTTGTCTGCCTAGCATCGAGCTCATTTAGAGGGAATCAAGATGGAGATTCAAGTACAGGAGCTTCTTGAGAGAATCCGAAGCGAAGGGATAGAAACTGCAAAGCAGCAGGCCGAAGAGATTATTCAAAAGGCTCAGTCAGAAGCTTCGGAAATAGTGAGTCGTGCAAAAAAGGAAGCCGAAGAGGTGCAAGATGAAGCTTCGCGCCGCATCGATTCGATGGAAGCGGCTTCTCGGGCAAGCCTCCTTCAGGCATCCCGCGATACCATGATTGCACTCAAGCAGAGCATTCAGCGCTTTATTGATGCAGCAATAAGCGTCGATGTCGATAACGCGTTCGATGAAAAGATGGCTATACAGGTTATCCCCGAAATTTTGAAGGCCCTTGCTCTCAATCAGTCTGTCGATACAGAGATTTTGCTTCCGCCCGCCCTTATTCAAAAAATAGATGCGTCTCTCTCCGCAAGGCTCGCAAAAGAGCTTTCGAAAGGCGTGACTTTTAAACCATATCCTTCAATCGATGCGGGATTCCGCGTGGCGCAGGTCGGTTCTGCTGCCCAATATGATTTTTCGGCAGAAAGCCTCGCGCAAATTCTTTCAGCGCGCGTCAACAGTCTTCTTTCGGAATATTTAAAAGAAGCATCAGGGAGCCTCGAGTGACATGAAGCGTTATTGGTATTTCGCTTCAACACTTACATCTTTTCCCTTCGGTGCGCCTCCGCCCATTTCTGTCGAAGAGTTTGATGTGCTTTGTTCGAGGCTTGTAGAGAAAGACGAGATGGAGTTCATTCGCCATGTTGAAGAAGTGAGAACGGGCGAGTACTCGGATTGTATTGAAAAATCTTCTTTTTTGAAAGCGTATTTTGAATGGGAGCGGGGTGTCCGGAATGCCCTCGTGATGCTTCGGGCCAGGGCCAATAAATGGGATGCAGAACAGTGGACAAGACCCGGCAGCATCAGCGCGGATGCTTTGCAGGCCGCACAAACAGTGTACGCCGCTTCAAACCCGCTGCAAGCGGAACTCGCCTTCGAGCACGAAAGATGGGATGCGATTGAGAGGCTCTCTTCGCTCTCTGCCTTTGAACTTGATTCTATCCTTGCCTATAAAATGAAATTGCTGATTGCGACCCGCTGTGTCTCCTTCGATAAAGAACGTGGCAGAGAAGGGTTTAAAGTCTTATACCAGGATATCATGAATGCAGCTGCGGGAGCAGCGAGCAGTGCCTTGGACACCGGAGTGGCAACATGACAGAAGGATTCGTGACCGCAGTGAACGGTAATATGGTTTCCGTCAACACCGACGGAATAGTGACCATGAATGAAGTCGCGTATATCGAGACGGGAGACAGAAGCCTCAAAAGCGAGGTAATCCGTATACGCGGAGACTCGGTTCAGGTTCAAGTGTACGAGATTACCAAAGGTATACGGGTGGGGAATAAAGTTCGATTCACCAACGACCTGCTGTCGGTCGAGCTTGGCCCAGGCCTTCTGGGGCAAATATACGATGGACTCCAGAACCCCCTCCCCAAGATTGCCGAGAGGGTCGGTTATTTCCTTGAGCCGGGACTTTACCTGAAGGCGCTCCCGCGCGACGTAAAATGGCATTTTACACCCCTTGTGAAAGAAGGCGACCTTCTTCAGAGAGGTATGGCTGTCGGTTGGGTTCCTGAGTTGCATTTTAAGCACATCATCATGCTGCCATTCGATTTTTATGGAGAGTGGAGCATCACTAAAATCCTACCCGAAGGTGATTACACCATCGACGATGTGATTGCGGAAGTGGCTGATGTCAAAGGGAACAAGAAACAGGTACGGATGTGGTTTTCCTGGCCGGTGAAGCGCGCGGTCGATTGCTATTCGGAACGACTCAGGCCGACAGATCCTCTTGTGACGAAAACGCGAATAATCGACACATTCTTTCCTGTCGCAAAGGGTGGGACCTATTGTATCCCCGGTCCATTTGGCGCGGGGAAAACCGTATTGCAGCAGGTGACGAGCCGTCACGCCGAAGTCGATATCGTGCTCATCGCGGCCTGCGGCGAGCGCGCCGGCGAGGTCGTGGAGACGCTCAAGGAATTTCCGGAGATCATCGATCCGAAGACCGGCCGATCCCTTATGGAACGAACGGTGATTATCTGCAACACTTCGTCCATGCCGGTCGCTGCGCGCGAGGCTTCTGTATACACAGCCGTGACGATCGCGGAATATTACCGCCAGATGGGACTGGATGTGCTTCTGCTCGCAGACTCCACGAGCCGCTGGGCCCAGGCAATGCGCGAGATGTCCGGCCGGCTCGAGGAGATTCCCGGAGAAGAGGCCTTCCCTGCCTACCTCGAATCGGTCATCGCCGCGTTCTATGAGCGCGCAGGGATAGTCAAGCTTTATGATGGGAAAACCGGTTCTGTGACAATCGGCGGTACCATTTCGCCGGCAGGCGGCAACTTCGAAGAGCCGGTTACGCAGGCAACGCTCAAAGTCGTCGGTGCCTTCCACGGCCTCTCCCGCGAGCGATCCGATGCGCGCAAGTATCCTTCGATCCATCCCCTCGATTCCTGGTCCAAATATGAAGGAATCATGCCAAAACACGCCGTCCAGTATGCCCATTCTTTTCTCGAGCATGGAGCCGAAGTCGGCGCGATGATGAAGGTCGTTGGAGAAGAAGGCACAAGCCTCGATGACTATGTTGTATACCTAAAGAGTGAATTTCTCGATGCGGTCTATCTTCAGCAGAACTCCTTCGATCCGGTCGATGCCTCCGTTTCGCCTTCGCGACAGAAGTATGTATTCAAGCTGGTTCTGAGAATACTTGCATCGCGCATTGTGTTCCAGGAGAAGGAAGACGCGCGGAATTTCTTTTACGAGCTGCGCCAGACAATGCTCGATTTGAACGGCACTCCGGAAGACAGCGATATGTTTGATTCACTGTACAAAAAGATCGAACAGGCGCTTGCGGAAAGAAAGCCTGAATTTGAGACTCGAGGATTGAAAGCAATCAGGACGCTGGAGTAAGGCATGAATAAGATATATTCAAGAATTGAATCGATCGTCGGCAATGTGATTGCGGTTAAGGCGCAGGATATCGCATATGGCGAGCTCGCGCAGGTAAAGACGCGCTATGGCATGTCTCTTGCCGAGACCATTCGTCTCGATGGCGACATGGTCTATCTCCAGGTGTTTGCGGGCGGTCGTGGCGTCTCCACCGGTGATGAAGTTCGGTTTTTAGGTCATCCGATGCAGGTAAGCTTTTCAGACAACCTCATGGGGCGCATCTTCGATGGTGCGGGCGAGCCTCGCGACGGCGGGCCCGTCCTCTCCGATAACCTTATCACGATAGCCGGGCCTGCGGTGAATCCGTATAAGCGCATTATCCCTCGCGAGATGATCCGTACCGGTATTCCGATGATCGATGTCTTCAACACTCTGGTGAAAAGCCAGAAATTGCCTATTTTCTCGGTATCCGGCGAGCCATACAACCCGCTTCTCGCGCGCATTGCAATGCAGGCGGAAGTCGACCTCATCGTTTTGGGCGGCATGGGCCTCAAATACGACGATTACCTCTTTTTCCGCGACACCCTGGAGCAGGGGGGTGCGCTTTCGAAGACGATCATGTTCGTGCACACCGCGGCGGATCCGATTGTCGAGTGTCTCATGGTGCCGGACATTTCGCTCGCGGTTGCGGAGCGTTTTGCCCTCAAAGGCAAGAATGTGCTTGTTCTGCTGACCGATATGACAAATTTTGCCGATGCACTCAAGGAAATTGCGATAACCCAGGAGCAGGTCCCTTCGAACCGTGGCTATCCTGGTGATTTGTATTCGCAGCTCGCGGCGCGCTACGAAAAGGCAGTCGATTTCTCAGATGCAGGCTCCATAACGATCTTGGCTGTCACGACAATGCCGGGCGACGACGTCACACACCCCGTTCCCGACAACACCGGCTACATCACCGAAGGCCAATTCTACCTGCATGGCGGACACATCGAGCCGTTTGGTTCCCTCTCACGCTTGAAGCAGATGGTAAACGGAAAGACTCGGGACGATCATCGCTCCATTATGGATGCCATGATCAAGCTCTTTGCGGCGTATAGGGATACGCTCGAAAAGAAATCGATGGGATTCCAGATGAGTGCCTGGGATCGCAAGTTGCTCAAATATGGAGAACTGTTTGAGCAGCGGATGATGGATCTTTCGGTCAATATTCCCCTCGAAAAGGCTTTGGACCAGTGCTGGGGAATTCTTGCTGAATGCTTTGAACCTCGAGAGACGGGTTTGCGGTCGGACCTAATTCAAAAATTTTGGGTTGGAAATGAGTGATCCGGCTTGCACGACAGAGAAGGTGACGTGGCATGGCAAAGATTAAGCTGACGAAGAACGAGCTGAAAAAGGAAAAAGATGCGCTCAAGATGTACCAGCGCTATCTTCCGACGCTTCAGCTTAAAAAACAGCAGCTTCAGGTTGAAGTTCGCAGTGTCCAGACTCGGCTGGAGCAGCTTGAGGCCCGAAAGGCGACTCTCGAAAAAGAATACGATGTATGGGTTGCGATGTTTTCAGAACAGCAGAAGGCGCGAACTCTTGATGGGGAGCCGCTGCTGAGGATTTCTTCATTAAAGACCGATACCGGCAACATCGCCGGTGTTGCCATACCTATTTTTCAGGATGTGGAGTTTGAACGCCTTGCCTATGATTTGTATGCAACCCCTCCCTGGGTTGATTCTGCTTTGACACTTATGGAACAGCTCTTGCGTACAGGAATGGAGCTGGAGGTTGTCTCAAGACAGGGGGATTTGCTCGCCCATGAACTGCGCATAACCACGCAGCGGGTCAATCTGTTTGAAAAAGTGAAAATCCCCGAAACGATAGCCGATATTCGAAAAATACGCATATATCTCGGCGATCAGCAGACCGCTCAGGTTGTCAGGGGAAAAATCGCAAAGCGGAAAGTTGAAGGAGCCGAGCGATGATTGTCCCCATGAAGAAGTTCTACCTTATTGTACTCGATAAGGATAGGAAAGATGTGCCTAAACGTCTTCGAAAACTTGGTGTTGCCCACATTGAGGAGCTTCAGGGCAGCGGCGAGACGTATCAAAGTCTTGAGCGAGAGAGATCCGAGGTTGAATCTGCATATTTTCTTCTTCAGAACTATATTGGAAAGAAATCGAAGTCCGGTTCACCGAAAAGCCTATCTCCGCTTGAGGTTGACGGCGTAAAGAGCCTCGTGCAGGAAGTTTCCGGGTTGAAGCGTGAGATGGATTCCTTAAACGAACGAACGAATCAGCTTGTCCGCGAAATAGAAAGAGTAGAAAGCTGGGGAGATGTCTCAGCCGCTGCGCTCGTCGAAGTGAATAATGGAAGTGGGTTCTCTCTCCGCTTCTTTGAAGCTCCTCTCAAAGAAATAGCCAGCCTGCCAAAAGAGCTCGAATATATGGGGCTTTGTGCCCCCAAAGGCAAGCTTAGGATTGCTCTCGTTCTCGGAGAGAGTGAAAAAGTTCCAGAGTTGCCCCCCTCTTTTCAGGAATTCCAGCTGCCTGAGTTTTCTGTCTCTCAAATGCGCCAGGAAATTGTGTCGGTCGAGCGACGAAAGAAAGAAATAGCTCAGGCATTCAAAGATAGATCAGAGAAGACGCCATTTATTGAAAAATATCTGCAGGAGCTGGAATCGGATATTGTGCTCGAGCGGCTGCGGTCAGGCATGCCCAATCAAGAGCATTTTGCATATTTGCAAGGCTATGTTCCTGCACGGGATTGTGATAAATTCAAGAAAATTGTCGCCAAATATGGATGGGCTATCGCCTTCGATGATCCTTCGGATGAAGAGAACCCTCCTACTCTCGTGGAAAATCCACCGGCGATTCGCATCATCGACCCAGTTTTTGAATTTCTTGGCACGGTCCCCAATTATCACGAATATGATATCTCCTTTTGGTTTTTAATATTTTTTGCACTATTTGTCGCGATGATTTTTGGAGATGGGGGCTATGGCACGCTGATTGTGCTCGCTTCTCTCGGATCGATTGTTTTGGGCAAAAGAAAGGGACGCCATGCAAGCGATGCACAGAAACTTTTCCTTGTTTTAGGCATCGTTACGGTATTATGGGGTGCATTGACGGCATCCTGGTTTGGCATTCGGTTTGATCAGCTTCCCAAGATGCTTCAAAAAATTTCTCTCAATCTCATAAATGGTCAGTCGCCCGATTCCGAAAGCAACATCAAGGTCTTTTGCTTTATTATCGGACTTGTGCAGCTATCCATCGCCCACATGAAGAACATTAGGCGTGATTTTCCGAATTTAAAATTTCTCTCACAGATAGGTTCCCTGTTATTGCTTGCCGGTATGTTCAATGCGGCGCTGAACTTGGTCATTGATGCGACACGTTTCCCCATTCGGAGCTGGGCCCTGTGGTGCATAGCTGCTGGCTTCTTCCTTGTGTTCCTGTTCGGCAACTGGAATGGCAAGCTTGGTCCAAGTCTGTTGGAGAGTCTGAAAGGCCTGATCCCTACTTTCCTGAACACCGTCAGTGTCTTTGCTGACATCGTCTCTTATATCCGGCTTTGGGCCGTGGGGCTTGCGGGACTGGCGATTTCTCAGACGGTCAACGGTATGGCCTCCGGAATTTTGGGGGGAGCTCCAGGCATTTTGCTCGAATTTATACTAAAGCTTCTTATTGCGATTTTGCTCTTGCTTGTGAGCCATTCACTCAATTTTATGCTTACGGTGCTTTCGGTTGTCGTACATGGTGTACGGCTCAATATGCTGGAGTTTTCCGGACACCTCGGTATGGAGTGGTCTGGTTACAAATATGATCCGTTGAGGGAACAGAATCGTCCTTCGGCGGCGATGGAATCAAGCCTTGAGGAGACTGGAGTATGAACATTGCATTGATCGGTGCGGCATGCGTGCTGGGACTATCGGCGACGGGGTCCGGCATTGGCGCAGGCATTGCTGGTATGGCGGCAATCGGGTCGTGGAAACGCTCCTATTTGAATAATAAAGCGGCATCATTCTTGCTCGTCGCCTTCGCAGGCGCACCGCTGACACAGACTATCTACGGCTTTATCCTGATGGGCAGAATCATCAACTCATCGAAGGATCCCTTGCTCTTGCTCGCGTCTGGCGTCATGTCCGGCTTGGCAATCGGTATGTCGGCAGTTGCCCAGGGGAAAGCTGCCGCTGCGGGCTGCGATGCCTACGGTGAGACCGGCAAAGGGTTTGCAAACTACATTACTGTTGTCGGCCTCTGCGAGACGGTAGCACTGTTTGTTTTGGCCTTCACGTTCAGCGCAATCTGATTCTCTCTCAAAAGGATTGAGGCGGGACTTTCGGTATGTCTCCTACAAAGGCGATAAAAGTTGGGAATGTGCTCATGGGCGCCGAGTGGCCCGTGAGCATTCAGACAATGTGGAAAGACCCGCTTCCCGTATTTTCCGGCTACGATGATCCCCGTCTTCCGCCCATAATCGAAAGGATTTCCGACTTAAAAAGACTTGGATGCCACATCATCCGATTTGCCGTCCCCGACATTTCCGCTGCAGAATCGCTCGGTCTGCTTGCAGGGCGCTCTCCCATGCCGATAGTCGCCGATATTCATTTTGATTGGCGCATTGCGCTCCGCTGCATGGATTTCCCTGTCGCAAAGATCCGGATCAACCCGGGCAATATTGGCGCCGAATGGAAAGTGCGCGAAGTCGCCGCGAAAGCCATGGATAAGGGCATCCCGATTCGCATAGGCATCAATGGCGGCTCTCTTCCCGTGGACCTCGCCCAGGAGGAGCATGACACTGTGAGTGCGGCGCTGAAGGCGGCAGAGCGCGAGATTGAAGTTCTGGAATCCATGCACTTCAGCGATATTGTCGTTTCGCTCAAGATGAATCAGCCCGATGAGGTGGTTCGAGCCAACGAAGAATTTGCCTCGCGATATCCTTATCCCTTGCATCTGGGGGTTACCGAGGCTGGCCCGCTCGTGGCCGGCGTTGTTAGGAATACCGCAGCGCTGGTGCCGCTCTTGAAACAGGGCATAGGGGCAACCATCCGCGTATCCATCTCCGATTCGATGGAACAGGAAGTGCTGGCTGGCAAAGAGATTCTCGCCTGCGCCGGCAAGAATGCGCATGGGGTGAGAATTGTATCATGTCCGCGCTGCGGGCGGGCCTCATTCGATACGCATGCGTTCACTTCGAGATGGATGAATCGGCTCTATTCTATAGATGCCGACATCTCCGTTGCCATCATGGGCTGCGTGGTGAATGGGCCGGGCGAAGCGCGACATGCCGACTTAGGCATAACAGGGGCCGGAAATTCAGTATTAATCTTTAAACATGGAGAAATAATAAGAAAGATCGATGCGCGGGACGCCGACGCAGCATTTCAGGAAGAACTCAGTAAGCTCACCAGAGAAAAATCAGAGCAAGGCCGCCTCTTTGCAAGGCAAAAATGACTTAAATATTATTTTGTGCTCGCATCGTCTGAATCAGCACATATTTCAGTGATCATGGAATCGATCAGGTTTTTGATGAATGGATCGCTTATGGAATAAATCCGCCGAGTCTTTTTCACTTCTGACGCTACAATGCCATTGCGCTTTAAAATGGCCAGATGCTGGGACACGACGGGCTGTGGCTGGTCAAGACAGCGCCAGATGTCACCAACGCACGGAACATCCTGCTGCGCAATGAGGCAAAGAATCTTCAATCGAATAGGATGTCCGATCGCTTTATACTTTTGCGCATAAGGCAACAATTGTTTCTCATTACAGGGTTTGGGGGTTGTATCCATAATAGGATTATTATATAGCAAATTTTATAAAAATGCAAGTTTAGAAATGGTTTACTCTTTTACCATGCGCTGAGCTTTTGCGACAAGCCTGCTGCCGCCATGAAGAGAGACATGCGTGGCTCCTGAAAATGCGGCGAGGAGGAGAGAGGGGTCTTTTAAAAAGGCTTCTTCTTTTATGAAAGTGCATGAAGAGAACGGCGCATCCTCCTTCCCCAGCACTATCATTTTGCAGCGCTGCAATGGCTTGTAGAACTGAATCAATGCCGCAAGCAGTTGCTCGTGCAGAGGGAAATCCTTCTGTCGAACGATGACAGCATCAGGTTCGAGTTCGGCGATATAGTCCAATACGCGTAGCGGATCACGATAACGAAGGGCATTGACCTCACTATCGTGCAATGCTTTGAGAACAAGATTCGCGATTGAATTTTCTTCAATCAAAAGTAGTACAAGCATATTATTTCCCGCTCTCAGCGCCCATGGAAATCGATAGTCAATAACGGTATACTGAACGCACTTTCAATGGGACAGCATACGATGAAACCTGATAGTCTGCAAGCATTATTCGACAAAATATCCCGTAATTCTGCTCTGCGAATGGTGCGTGAACAATTGGAACGCGGTACGCTTCCTGTTCATATACAAAATTCGGAAAATCCTCTGCTTGCCTTTAGCCTGGTGCCTCTTGTACGGCACACAGGCAAGAAATGCATAGTGGTGCTTCCTTCCGATCAGGAAGCCGAGGACTTTGGACAGGACCTCGCATTGACAGACACCAAGCTCCTTCTCTTTCCCTCATGGCCTGGGGCTCCTTACAGGGCAATCCCAGCCCGATCCCGCATGTTTTCCGAAAGGACTTCCGCCCTTGCAAAACTGGCTGAGGGTGATTTTGAAATCGCCGTCGTCTCGGCGCGTACTTTGGCAATTCCCGTACCTCCTCCGGAGTACATGCGTGCGCATACTTCTCTTCTCAAAGTTGGTGCGCTTTTCGAGCCAACGGCAGTTTCAAACAGACTTGCGGAACTTGGGTATTTTCGTGTCCCTTCTGTCAGTCTGCCTGGCGAATATGCGATGCGCGGCGAAGTGCTCGACGTATATATGCCTGGCGATGAACTTGCGGTCCGCGTTCATTTCGACTTTGATCGAATCGAAAAAATCGTTCGCTTTGATCCTGAGACACAATCAGGGAATGAAAAGATCGGACAGGTACACATTCGGCCGCTGAAGGAAGTCATATGGGATATGACTGCGCTATCATACCTGCGGCAGCATTCGCTTGAGTTTGCACAGTCGGAGCCTCGCCTTGAGCAGGTGCTTGAAGCCCTAAACGCCGGCAGAGAAATGCCGGGAGAAGAGTTCTGGTTCCCGCTCGCATTCGACCGAGCCTACAGTCTGATCGATTATGCTGATTCAAACACAGTGTTCGTTGTCGTCGCCCGGGAGCGCATCGATTCACTTTCCGAGACTATCCGAAAAGAATATGCGTCCATGTACCGTCTTGCGCTCCACGAAACGATTGTGCCGCCGCCGCACAAGATCGTCTTCAATATTTCCGAACTGCTGAGCTCGGTCTCGGCCGCAATCTTCTGCTATGCACTCAAAGGCATCGATGCTGTGGCCGAGAGGATTTCGCTCGGAGCGGAGCCTCCCCGCTCTTACTTTGGGAATATCCGGTTATTTAAGGAAGAGCTGGCGGGCTTCAAGAGAGATCAGTATCGCACATGGATATTTGCTTCGACTGAGCCGCAGGCTGAGCGAATTGCTTCGCTTATTCAGGATGATTCAATTACAATCGCGCAGGGGCCTATCTCGTCAGGATTCAATCTGCCCGCGCTGAAGTTGCGCGTGCTTGCCGAGCATGAGTTGTTCGGCAGACGAAAGCATGTGCCACGATCACTTGCGAGGGCCAAGAGCGCAGCAATCGAAAGCTTCATCGAGCTTACTCCAGGCGATTATGTGGTGCATGTCAACTACGGAATAGGCAGATTCAATGGCATTGAACGGCTGACGGTGCTGGGACTCGAGCGGGATTACATCCGCATCGATTATGCAGGCGACGAAAAAGTCTTTGTGCCCATCGAGCAGGCGAATCTTGTACAGCGCTACATTGGAAATGAAGGTGAGGCACCGCGCCTCGACTCACTTGGCTCAAAAGCGTGGGAGAACCGCAAAAAAAGAGTCAGTAAATCGGTAGAGGAGCTCGCCGAGCGCCTCATCCGGATTTATGCCCGCCGCAAAGCCGCGCGCGGCTTCGTTTTCCCTCCCGACAGCGACTGGCAGATCCAATTTGAGGCGACGTTCCCCTTTGAGGAAACGGAAGATCAGCTGCGGTGCATCGAAGATGTCAAACACGACATGGAGAGCCCAAAGCCTATGGACAGACTGGTGTGCGGCGATGTCGGCTTTGGAAAGACAGAAATAGCAATGCGGGCCTGCTTCAAGGCCGTTACTGCCGGTAAACAGGTCGCGTTTCTGGCTCCCACGACCATCCTTGCCGAGCAGCATTACGAGAATTTTCTCGAGCGCATCGGAGAATTTCCATTGAGAGTTGAACTGCTCTCGCGCCTCATCGACAAAAAGACTCAGAACGCCATTATCAAAGGGCTGAGCGAGGGCAGTGTCGATATGGTAATTGGTACTCACCGGATATTGCAGAAGGATGTCCGGTTCAAAGACCTTGGGCTTCTTGTCATCGACGAGGAACAGCGATTTGGAGTAAAGGACAAAGAGCGACTTAAGGAGATGAAGGCTGGGATCGATTGCCTCACTCTTACCGCGACGCCGATTCCGCGCACCCTCCATATGTCTCTTCTGAAGATCCGCGACATGTCCGTATTGCAAACTCCCCCTATGGAGCGCCAGTCGATACAGACTTTTGTAGAGGAATTCTCGCTGGAATTGGTCGCACGGGCGATCCGGAACGAGATGGCGCGTGGCGGCCAGGTATTCTATCTTCACAACCGCATAGAAACGTTGCCTGAAGTCGAACAATTCATCCGGCAGCTTGTACCCGAGGCTCTTGTGGAGAGCGCCCATGGTAAGATGGATGCGCGCGACCTGGAATCGATTATGCACCGGTTCATCCATGGAGCATTTCATGTCCTCGTCTCTACCACGATCATAGAGAATGGCATCGACATTCCAAATGTGAATACAATAATTATTGACAGGGCTGATAATTATGGAATCTCTCAGCTTTACCAGCTAAAAGGAAGAGTCGGCCGCTCAGACAGACAGGCATATGCATATCTTCTTTATCCGGACAAAAGGGCGCTCAGCGAGCTTGCAATGAAGCGACTTCAGATCATTTCGGATTTTACCGAATTAGGTTCCGGCTTCAAAATTGCGATGAAAGACCTCGAAGTGCGCGGCGCAGGCAATCTTTTGGGCCGTGAGCAGTCGGGCGACATCTATGCGGTTGGTTTCGATCTTTACCTGAAATTGCTCGATGAAGCCGTCTCTCGGCTTTCCGGTATGGGGCAGGGAGAAGAGGAACCTTATTTGGAGCTTGAATATTCAGGATTCATACCTGACGGCTATATTTCGATCCCGATGATAAAGATGGAAATTTACAAACGTATTGCCTCTGTTCAGAGCCAGGAGGAGATAGATTCGCTCCATGAAGAATTGATCGAACGCTTCGGTCCTCTTCCGGAGGAAGCGCTCTCTCTGCTTTCGCTTGCGGAGATGCGCGTTCTTTGCAGAAAGCTTTCAATCAGCAGTCTTAGAGAGCGCAATGGCATCGTCTCGGTCGAATTTTCAAAGGTGTCGAAAATCTCTGTTGAAAAAATTCTGCGCTTAATACGCGAATCGTCGGGCGCGATTCGTCTTTCTCCGGAAAAACCGAATGCCATACAGATTCAGACCAAAGCGATTGGCCTGAAAGAAAAGAGTGCCTACCTGAAAGAGCGTCTCTCTTTCCTAGCCGGTTGAGCGGGCGATCTCCTTTTGAGCGATGCTCTTTCAGTGAGCCTTGCGGGAAGACCGAAGCAGAATACGGCTGGTTGGTCGGGGGATACAAAATCGTATTTTTTCCACAAGGAGACGGGCATCGATAGAATTGTCGGCAGCTCTGTTCCGAGCTCACTCGCAAAACAAAGGTGAAGCTTTTCGGGCAGGAAGCCTTTGCATGATTCAATCATTTTTGCATTTCGGTATGGGGTTTCGATAAAAATCCGCGCCGCACCATCGCGTAGTGCTGCGGCGCCTTCAAAGGTGAGCTTTTTTCGCAGCTCTTCGTCGTGTACCGGCAGATAGCCCAAGAAACTGAACTCCTGGCCATTCAGTCCGGATGCCGCGAGCGCCATGAGCAGAGAGCTGTCGCTTCCCCATGGAATTACTCTTATATTTTCACGGTGTGCCGCCTCGACGAGCGCTGCTCCCGGGTCTGCGATACACGGCAGGCCCGCCTCCGAAAGTATCGCACAGTCATTTCCGGCCTTTAGTGCGGCAAGGGGAGCTTGCAAGTCATGGTCTGTGGAGTGTTCATCGAGCGGTAAAAAACTGACCTGCGCGAATTTTCCCGCAGGTAAAATTCTGGAAAGGAGCCTCGAAGCTGATTTTTCCGATTCCACGACGTAAAAAGAAATGCAATACAGCCTCTCGAGAATGGCGGGCGCGATCATCCCGAGGATGCGCTGAGGCTCCCAATTCTGGAGTGAATAGGGCGCCAGAGGTGTTGGAATGAGAAAAAGCCTTCCTTTGCTGCTTATCTCTGACATAAAAAGCCTTGAATTCTACCTATTTGATCGCTGCATGTCTTCCAGCGCCTGCGAAATGAGTGGCAGAAGAAGCTCGACATTCCAAAAATTGCTCTTGCGCAAGCTTTCGGCATACATTCTCAGGACATTCTGCAAGATTTTTGTTGGCAGAGGATAGGGGGCAGAAATAATTCTTTGCTCGGCATCATAGTCCCTATATGCGCGGGCGCCGGCTATAACCAACTTGAAATTCGCAATCGAGCTGCGGTCGACAGTCGCCGCAGATACGAGATAAGCCCCATCCCCATCGGGGAATATACTTCCTCCAATTCGTTTTATAAATAAATGATCTATGGATTGTAATGGGATTCGGATCCTCGTCAGAAGCTTGTCGGATTCAATCGCAGGCAGTCCCGATTCATTTGCTAAATACCAGATATTCTTTGAGCTGGTTTTTGAAAAAGCTTTGAATTCCAGCTCTGCGTCGAGGCATGCCAGAAGAGCCCATAAGGTAAGGAACCTTTTTTCGTACATGAGGTGGCCGCCAATTGTTGCGATATTCCGCACCGCGGAAGTGGCAATGGTGTGCATCAGCTCTTTGGTCTGCTTGTGTTCAAAAGGATATACATGTTCAAGCTCACTTAAGGTACAGGCAGCCCCAAAGGAAATCATGCGCTCTGTCTTATGAATCGAGGTGAGTTCTGGAATATGTTGTATGTATGCGATGGATGGCTCAAAAGAGAGATAGCGGGAGGCCTGGATATACCCGAAAGTGGTTCCGCCTGCAATTATCTGGACTTTTTTTTCGCGCTCGAGAAGAAGCAGGAGTTCCTGCAAATTATGTGGATAGTGAATTTCACTGAGGGTCATGGTGTTTTTCTCGCTGTTGCCAAATGCTGGATGGTGTTTAGAACTGCATTTGCAAAATCTTCAGGAGCGAGGCAATCACAATAAGCGTTGGCCAATGTACTGAAGATTTCATCCTGTGCAGGAGCCAGTGTTCTGCGAACCAGGGCCATTCCCATAAGCATGATTGCATTTTGGCGTGAGGAACACACTGCTGTTCCCCCTTTGTTTATCTCGGAATACAGAAGGCTGTATTCTCGCGTCTTTGTGAAGTTTTCTATTGTTTCTACCCGGCGGTCGCGTAAAAGCAATGCGGGCATTATACAACTGTAGGCAGGCCTGTCATCAATAAGAATGAGACAGCTGCCGCATTGTCCCTCAAGGCATGCTCCTGAGAGGCTTTTTATGTTGCATTGCCGCACAAGCACATCGAGGGCTCGCTCTGCGCTGGTGATAGATACTTTTTGCGTACTGCCATTCAGGTTGAATTCAATATTCATCGCATGTCTCCTGATACAGAAACGGATGAGGCGGGCCTGAAAGGAAGCATCAACCTATTGGAATCGTTCATTTGCTGCAAAACCCCCAGAAAGCAAGAGAGAACCAAAGCATAAGCAAGATCGCCCAGAGGCCGGGGAATCGAGGCTTTTTCATCCTCCATTATATCCACATTTATTATGCTTTGAGAGAGTATAGAGTCATATATGTCGTTATGGTCTTTTTGTTCAGGATAAGTACATACCAGGCAAGAACGGAGTGCTTCGATGCTTGCGGACCGAATCGTCGATTTTGCCAGGGCGCGCGACAGAATTTTTCCTGCGAATACCGAAATATCCAGACGGACCTGTTGCATAATCGCTGTCCGGGTATCATATTCGACTTCAAGAATAGCGGCCCCGATTGAAGGGCGGAGGGGGCTTCCTGAAATTTTTTTTAGAGTCTCGCTCTGTTTCACTATGGAATAAGTCCGAACGGCAAGAGGAAGCGCCTCCCTAAACCGCATGCGCTGTATGCGATCGCTTGCCCGTCGTGCAAGGTCGCTCACTATTGCCATACCTGAAGAAGAGATTAAAGGAATTGAACCGGGGTGAGGCCGTTGCATATTCTCAAATGAGATGTGCGCCGCAGCTATCTTAAGATTCTGCGATATTTGGAGTCTTAAAGCTGTCTTCAACCGTTCTGAAGAATAGGCTGCGTCAGACTCGAGCACAGCTTTCAGATTCCGGTCAAGCATCAGCTGAATTTGAACCTTGTGTGCGCCAGCGGGCAAGAGGGCTTGAGAATTTTGGTATGCCAATGAGAAGGAAACCGCACGAAGTGTCGCTTCTTTTTCTCCTGGATTTCTTTTGTGGATTTGTTCATATGCGGCATATTTACGATAAAAATCCGTCTGCCGGAGCAATGGCCGTGCGATCTTGACGGCAGGGATTTCCTTCTCGGCATTTTTATGTGCATTTTTAGAGAATTCTTTTTTTGAGAACGTCGATTGAGAGAGCTCTAATAGCCCTGAATCCATGGCCCTCGATGCGCGGGCAATATGGGCTTCGATCATTCCATAAATCGCTGCCGCAGATATACTCTCAAGTGCTCCCATGGGAACCATGTCAGTTCTTATTGCGAAACCGGTTATGGAAATGGGCGTCTCCGGGATGCTGCCTGCGGCAAAATGCGCAGTTTTTTCCAGAAGGAGCTGAGCAAATATAGAATACGCTCCAATAGGGATTGCAAAACGGCATTCTACATGCAGTAGCTGGCGCGTATCTTTCGACCATTTAGATTTTAAATGGAGGGATATCCCATGGACGCAGGGCAGAAATTTCTTTTCCCGCTTCCCCGAAACGATGAGCTTCACTGGTTTTTTTAAAGCCCACGCAGCGGCTGTTGCCCGAGCTGCGAGCAAAGATGGATACCACGAATATAATTCTGAGCTATCATACATCTGCAACATGGAAATTTCGATATCATCCATTGATGCATCCAGCATTCGCGCGATGCACGAGCGTACATGCTCGGGCCAAAGTGTCGGGCATGCCAGTTTCAGCTTGTCATAATCCCATTCGGCAAGTGCCCCAATACCACTATGAAATGTCAATTCATGCGGCTCAATATTCAAATAGGAACTGAATTCGAGTGTCTTTGCAGGCGTGGACCGCTCACCAAGGCTCGCCTTGTCGGCAGAGCGGTCACTTTCGGCTGGCTTTCGGCGGGAGAAATCGATTCTTGCAGCGATATGGGAAGAAGAAAACGAATGCCAATCCAGAAAAGGTTCGCGCTCTTCACATTCGACCACTGATGTTGAAGCCAATTCCTCAACCATCAAAGGATCCGGCCCTATGATGAGTCCAACGGCTTCTCCTCTATATGAAACGGACCTGGCAGCGAATAGAGGTATTGACATATCCCCTATCCAGAGTTCATTGCGGAAAGGTAGCTGGTCTGCAGTGATCAGACTATACCTTTCTGGAAGAGGCGGTGTTCTGATCGCACGGATTTGTCCGATGCCTGAGCCAGCGCGCACCATGCATGCATAGAGCATTCCAGGCACAGATATCTGCTCAAAAGGAAGCGATTCATTGCTTTTCATGATGCGTGTCCTGAGAACCTGCTCCGATGGTTTCCCCTTCCATGACCTCGAATGCCAGATCGAGTATCATGACGGATTCTGCGATAGTCAATCTGACTTTCGCACGATGCTTCCGTCGATCCACCTTGGTGATGAATCCTTCGATGCCCTGAAGTGGACCTTGTATCACTTTGATTTTTTGATTTTCATCAAATTTTACCAGGGATGGGGGGATGAGACTGCCAAAATGAATGAAATGACGAATAATTGCGCTGTCACGGTTGTTCAGAGAACGAGGAGATTCGTTGTTCGGCAGAAAACGAATGAAAAATCGCGAATGCCGAAGGTCGTGAATGATATCTGTCGGCAGCGAATCGTCTTCATGCTCGAAAAAGATATACCCTGGAAAGACAGGGGCATCCTCGAGTTTTGTTTTGCCTTTTCTCCGGATATACATTTTTTTCATTATTTTGTGGAATTTGACGTCTTTTATTTGCGGCTGAATTCGTTTCAGCCAGTCATCTTCCCTGCGAGTAGCAATCTGAATTGCAAAATAACGCATATTCAAAGAATATCATATCCTTGCCGATGCGTCAGCAGGAAGCATAAAACGTCGATATGGATGATGGCAATTTGACAGTGATGCATTTGTACAGATAGTATTAGGGCATGCGAGATATTTTACGCGTAAAGGATGGCGCAACAGCGTTGCGAGCCAGAGAATTGGAAGCTTTGATTAAGCACAACCAGGAACTTTACTACAACGGCGAGCCTGAAATTTCGGATGAAGAATTCGATGCGCTGTGGGATGAGCTTGCCTCGATTGATCCGGGGAACCCATTGTTTGCCTCTATCGGAGCCGACCGCTCCGAACGCTGGCCTAAATATAGACATCGAATGACTATGGGCAGCCTTTCCAAGGCCACTGATCCGGAGTCATTTCTTGTATGGGCAGCGAAAGCAGGCTACCGGCTCTATCTTGTTCAGTACAAGCTCGATGGCGCCAGCATGGAATTGCAGTATGACGATGGACGATTTGTACGGGGCATCACGAGAGGAGATGGCGAAATTGGCGATGATATTACTCAGAATGTCATGCGCATGAATGGGGTTCCCAAAAAACTTGCAGAACCATTTACCGGTGCCGTGCGCGGCGAAGTACTTATGTCTCGGAACATTCACGCGACGAAATACGCGGACAAAGCGAATTGTCGCAATGCAGCCAATGGCCTCATGAAACGCAAGGACGGCAAAGGAGCCGAAGATCTCGATATCATCTGCTATGATGCGGTTGGATCGCTGCCTGCAGGTGCTGCGTTTTCTACCGAGCGAGAAAAGATTTCCTGGCTGCAGCGTATGGGTTTTAATGTTGTGCCGACGACAGAGCGTGAAAGCCCCGAAGAAGTTGTCGCGTATCGGGCAAAAATCATGGATATCCGTGCGGCCCTCCCGTACGATATCGACGGACTTGTGGTAAAGGGGGATAGAATCGATCCCAAAGATGCGAGCAAGCTCAGGCCTGAACTGCAGATAGCTTTTAAATTTAGCCCTGAAGAGGCAGTGACCACGCTCATCGGTGTGGAATGGAGCGAATCAGGGGCCACCGTGACTCCTATAGGCGTGGTAGAGCCGGTACGCCTTGCGGGGACGACAGTGCAGCGGGCAAACCTTGCAAACCCCGGAATGATCCGTGCCATGGACCTGCGCATTCGCTCCAAAGTGGTGATCACCAAACGTGGCGAAATCATCCCCAAAATAGAATCGCTCGTGGAAAACCCGCCCGATGCGATGCCAATTCCCATCCCGACGCAATGCTCATTGTGCGGAACTGAACTTGTCGACGAAGATACCCGCCTCTATTGCCCGAATCCCGAATGTCCAGGGAAAGCCTATCACCGCCTGGAGAAGTGGCTCTCCGTGATTGACATCAAAGATATTGGTTCTGCGCTTTTAAAAAGACTGTTTGATGCCGGCAAAGTAGTGCATATACCTGATTTGTATCTGCTTACGGTGGCAGATCTTCTCTCGTTCGAACGAATGGGGGAAAAGAGCGCGCAGAAGATAATCCGCAATATCAAGGCGCAAAGTGAAGTGAGCCTCTCCCAGTTCCTCGCGGGTTTTGATGTCGAAGGGATTGGCATGCTCATGGCAGACAGATTGATCGCCGCGGGCTATGACACGCTGGATAAAATACTCCTCGCACCGTGGTCCGATTTTGCAGACATCGATGGTTTTGCTGAGGTCACCGCCAAGGCCCTGTATAACGGACTCCGCCTCGTGGAAGGCGATATGCGCGAGCTCGTGGATAAGGGCTTTGTACGCATCCAGACACCGAAGTCTGCCGTTTCGGCAAATGCGAGCCCTGTTGCAGGCAAAAATTTCTGCTTCACAGGCGAACTCACCGCAATGAAACGCTCTGAAGCCGAGAAACTTGTAAGGGACAATGGTGGCTCTGTGAAGTCGGGAGTGACGAAAGACCTCGATTATCTTGTGACCAATGACCCCGCTTCGGGATCAGAAAAAAACCGCAAGGCGCAGGAGTTTTCCGTTCAAATCATCAATGAGGCACAATTTCTTGCAATGCTGGGCAGGGAAGTACATTGATTACCAGGGACGAACTCGAAGCCAGGCTCCAATACCTCGGGCCCGCGCTTCGCCAGGAAAAAGAGGGCACCGTCCTCGCCGTGACCGTCATCCCCCACGCTCCCCACAATGTTGTGGCGGGGTTTCGCAATGGTTCTCTTCTCGTGAAAGTCTCAGCGGCCCCGGAAAAAGGCAAGGCGAACGAGGCGGTGCTGGAACTGATCGCCGACTTTCTTGGCACCGCCCCATCGAACCTTCTCCTGCTTCGGGGGCATACTTCTCGAAGCAAGATCATCTTATTGCAAAACATGGGCTAAAACCGGTACAATCATCTTCCTGATGGAACACTACGTAGATCAATGGAAATCGATCATCGCCGCACATCTGAATGCGTTTGCCAGAGAGAAAGGGTTTGCAGATTATCAGCTTTCCCCTCATGAGATCATTGCCGAGAAGCCCCCCAAGCCTGAATTGGGAGATGTCGGCTTTCCCCTGTTCTCATATGCAAAGCAATTCCGCATGGCGCCGGCGCAGATTGCTTTTGAAATAGCAGATCGCGAGCATGATATGCCCGGGAGAAATATCGAGCGCGATTGGCCTGGGAATCTCAAAGCCGTCGGTCCCTATCTCAACGTCTATCTCGACAGGACCCGCGCGGTGGAATACCTCTTGGCGCACGCAGAGAAGTATTCCTGGGGCTCGAGTCCGTTTTTCAATGGACACAAGATAATGGTTGAGTTCTCCTGCCCCAATACAAATAAGCCGCTTCATTTAGGGCATTTGCGGAATAATGTGCTCGGCGAGTCGCTTGCGAGAATCATGAAGGCCGCTGGCGCGGAAGTGAAGAAAGTCGACTTAATAAACGACCGTGGTATCCATATCTGTAAATCGATGCTCGCATACCTCGCCTATGGAGAAAATCGCTCTCCCGAAGATGAAGGACTGAAAAGTGACCACTTCGTCGGCAAATACTACGTACTCTTCAACAAGCTAAAAGAAGAAGACCCGCAGGCCGAACAGAAGGCCCAAGAGCTGCTGCAGAAGTGGGAGGCTGGCGATCCAGAGGTCATTGCTCTTTGGAAAAAGATGAATGACTGGGCCGTGGAAGGCATCATGGCGACATATAAGAGGCAGCAGGTCAGCTTTGATGAATTCCATTTTGAGCATGAAACCTACAAACTTGGTAAAAAAGAGGTGCTCGATGGCCTGGCCCGCGGCATTTTTTATCGGGGTGAAGATGGCGCCATCTGGGTGGACCTGGAAGATTTGGGGCTTGGGAAAAAGGTCCTGCTCAGAAAAGATGGCACAAGCATTTACATCACTCAGGACATAGGCACAGCGATCATGCGCCATGAAAGATGGTCCTTCGACGAGCTCGTCTATGTCGTGGCTTCGGAGCAGCAGTATCATTTTAAAGTTTTGTTCGAAGTGTTGAGGCGGCTTGGATATGAGTGGGCGGCGAATCTCTATCATCTTTCGTACGGACTTGTGAATCTGCCATCCGGTCGGATGAAGACACGCGAAGGTACGGTCGTTGATGCCGACGACCTTATCGATGAGCTGGCGAAGCTGGCGGCCCATGAAATTGTCGAGAAGGGCAGAATGGACGCCGTGGGCGATATTCAGTCCGTCGCCGAGAAAATCGCATTGGGAGCCCTGCATTATTTTCTTTTGCAGGTCTCGCCAAATAAAGACATGCTCTATAATCCGGAGCAATCGCTTTCTTTTACCGGCGACACTGGACCATACATCCAGTATATGGGCGCCCGCGCGAGCTCGATTCTGCGTAAATATGAACAAGGAGAAGGCAATGCGTCCCGGGGACATCCGGAAGCGGCTCTTCTCGCATCCGACGCCGACTGGCCGCTCGTGCGGCAGTTGATGGAATTGCCTTCTACGATTGAGCAATCGGCCAGGAACAAGGATCCCTCCATTCTTGCCGGCTATGCGCATGCGGTTGCGAGTGAGTTTTCTGCATGGTATAGGGACAATCCTGTCCTCAACAACGACAATGCGAACCTTTCGGCGAGCCGCATCGCGTTGGTGAGGGCTGTACAATCGACGCTCAGGCAGACAAGCGAATTGCTCTGCATGCCTTTTCTTGAAGCGATGTGAGAGACAAAAGCCGAAGCTCTCTGTATTTTTCATCAAGACAAGGAGCCTGTTGACATAAAAGGGCGATAGAGTGTATAAATCTTCGCCTGACATGAACATTACATGAGGATAGTGCAATATGTACGCAGTTGTGGAAATCAATGGAAAGCAATACCGGGCAGAACAGGGCAAAAACCTTGTTGTTGACCGTTTCAGTGCGACGCCCGGTGAATCAGTGGTTTTTGAAAAAGTGGTGCTTCTTGGCGGAGAGAACACTGCAGTAGGAACGCCATATGTTGCGGGAGCTGCGGTAAGAGCCACGGTCAATGAAGAGACCAAAGGCGATAAGGTCGTCGTTTTCAAATATATGCCGAAGAAAGGCTATCGCAAAACCCAGGGCCATCGTCAGCTTTACACCGTGCTTACGGTGAACGAAATTGTAAGCGCCTGAGGCGTTTGCTCAACCGGAGGAATAGATATGCCACATAAGGGTGTAAATGGTCGCGATTCCAATCCTCAGCATCTCGGCGTAAAGGCCTATGCGAGCGAGCAGATCAGCGCGGGGACGATTATTGTGCGTCAGCGTGGCTCGAGGATCAACGCTGGCAGGAATGTCGGTATGGGCAAGGATGACACGCTCTTTGCGCTCGTCGACGGGAGCGTGCGTTTCCGCGAGTACAAAGGCAAGAAATTTGTCGATGTGGAGCCAGCCGCTCAGGCATGAGTGCGCTGTCTTTTAAAAAATTGCAACCGCTCCTGTAGCTAAAGGGGCGGTTTTTTATTATGCTGATCATCAACTAGGGAGTCTTTTGTGATAAAATTCGCCGATGAAGCGATCATCACCGTCGCAAGCGGCAAGGGTGGTGATGGTTGTGTTGCCTTTAGGCGTGAAAAATTTATACCTCTTGGGGGGCCCGCGGGCGGCGACGGGGGGCGGGGCGGCGATGTCATTTTTGTCTTGAAAAGGAATCTCCGTACGCTGGCCTACCTGCGCTACCGCCAAGTCTTTAAGGCTCAAAACGGACAGCCAGGTATGGGGAAAAACATGCACGGAGGCGATGGCGAGGATGTTGTCATCGAAGTTCCTCCCGGTACCATTGTCCGCGATGCAGACACTGATGAGATATTGAAAGATTTCAGCGCCCGTCGCGGCAGAGATGGCAATTCAGCCTCGTCGGACGAGGAGCTTTGGTTTTTTCTCAAGGGCGGAAAAGGGGGTTGGGGCAATACTCACTTCAAGAATTCTGTAAATCAGGCTCCTCGTTTTGCCCAGCCTGGCCAGCCGGGTCAGGAGCGGCGGCTTAAGGTCGAGCTCAGCCTTATTGCAGATATCGGCCTTGTCGGTTTTCCGAATGCGGGCAAATCGAGTCTGCTCGATTATTTTACCAATGCCCGGCCCAAAATTGCGCCTTATCCATTCACCACGAAGATACCCAATCTCGGCGTACTGACTGTGAATGAACGGGATGTTATTATCGCAGATATCCCTGGCATCATAGAAGGCGCGCACGAAGGTGCAGGCCTGGGACTTCGGTTTTTGAAGCACGTCGCAAGGACGGCTTGTCTGGCTTTTCTCATAGATCTATCTGAGGAAAACTGGCGCATCGCTTTCCCGACACTTCTTCGCGAGCTCGATCTTTTTTCTCCGGAATTGGCAAAAAAACCGCGTATTCTTCTGGGAACGAAGATGGACCTTCCGGAAGCACAGGAGCATTTTGCTAAATTTAAAGCCACCTTCCCCCGAGAGAATGTGTATGGCATTTCCGTTTTCTCCGGTTTTGGTCTTGATGCATTAAAACAAGTATTTTTTGAACAAGTAGTTGAGTATGAAACCAGAGAGGAAGGAAAAGAAAGCATTGCAGAGCGCCTGTTCGACGAGATTGAATTTGATGATGAGGGACTGTACGAATGAGAATTGCAATCGTAGGAGGATCCTTCAACCCGCCGCATATCGGGCACTTGATTTTAGCCGAAGAAGTTCTTGCCACCCGCAATTATGATAAAGTGCTGCTGATTCCTGCGAATCTTCCCCCTCACAAAGTTCCCCAGCACGACCCAGGGGCCAAAATGCGCCTTGTCATGCTCAGTGCGAGCATTGAGGGCTGGCAAGAAATCATTGTTGAGCCCTGCGAACTGCAGAGGCAAGGCATTTCTTATACGATTGATACATTGAGAGAGATACCTCAAAAGTATAATTGTGACGGCAAGCCCGGGCTCATAATTGGAGATGACTTGGCGCTTGATTTTTTGACGGCGTGGAAGAATCCCGAGAAGATTCTGGATTTAGCCGACCTTATCATCGCGCATCGACTCTATGCCGAGAAAGTAAACCTGGCATATCCACATCGATACATCGACAATATCATTATTCCTATTTCTTCCTCTCTCGTAAGAGAAAGAATTGCACAGCGTGGTGCCTGGCGTTCTCTTGTCATGCCGCGCGTGCGCGAAACTATTGAAACCCATGGATTATATAGAAATACCTGAAATAACCCATCGTATCGAGACGAGGATACTCGCGGACTTGTCGCCCAAAAGGTACGCTCACTGCAAATCGACGGGAGAGGTGGCAGCAATGCTCTCTGATCGATTCGGAGTGGACAAAGAGGCAAGTTATCTTGCCGGCCTTTCACACGACATGTGCCGGGAATTGAGCTTCGAAGAACAGGAGGGCCTTGTCGATCGACATGGTGCATGTATCGCATTTTTGCGCGAACGCCCTTCAATGAAGGCCCTTTTTTCAGATACAGTGTATAAGAAGAAAATGATGCATGGGCCTGCTGCGGCATGCATGCTTTGTCATGAATTTGGAATGAGGGAACCAGATATTTTGGAGGCTGTGACATTACACAGCATTGCAGATGAAAAAATGTCGGATCTTGCAAAAATAGTGTATATTTCTGACAAGCTGGAACCTCTCCGCAACCGTCCGCATGATGCGGATGAAAAACTGCATACGCTTGATTTGGATTCTCTCTTTGTTTATACCATTGCATGTGTGGTGCGCTGGTTCTCTGAAACCAGTGAGCCTCTCTCACCCTTTACCGCCGATCTCTATAGTAGGATGCTGAAATAATGAGCGATCTAAAATCTGGCATGCTCAGGCGAAGCGCCTTGCCACTGGTGTTAATACTCTTGGTCGTAGCCATTGGCACATTCTTTGTCGTCAGGCTTATGCAAAAGGGAACAGTCGAAACGATCATCAAAAAAGATCAGCCGATGGGAATACTTTTTATCTTTGAAAAAGACGAGAAGCCTGTTTCGAATCAGCTGCTGATATGGTATCCATCTCGGCGCAAAGCGGCGATTATGGATATCCCCGGCTCCATGGGTATAATATTGAAGAGTGCGGACAAAATGAGCGGCATAGACAGTGTTTATGATTCCCGGAATCCCGGCCGATTTGTCAAAGAAATAAGCGATTATCTTAAATTTCCAATAAAGGGCTGGCTTACATATGATGAAAAAAGCCTCGCAAAAACGGTCGATTTGCTGGAGGGAATACAAATATTCATTCCTGAGCCCGTGATGAATAATGAAGCGCTGAAAGATGTCTCTCTTCCTGGAGGCGCTGTTGTGCTCGATGGTGACAAGACAAGCCAATATTTAAGCTATTCGCTCGCGGCAGATTCTTATTCTGAGGAGATAAACCGGAAGCAAAGAATGCTTGTGAGTCTGCTTGCCCAGCTTGCGCAGGAATCAGATATAATCAACAAAAACAACGACATTCGCTTGATCGCCAAGGAGCCTCGCAGCAATTTCAGTCTCGCAACGCGGGAAGAGCTGTTCAGGCATTTTGCGCAAATCGATGTCGATATGATCATTACGCAATTCATTTCTGGGTCATTCAGGACATTTGAAGGCAGGAGAGTGCTCTTCCCTTATTATGATGGGGAACTCGCCCGCGACGTCGTGAGCCAGACGGCGAAGGCCCTCGGGGCTGAAGACACGAACGCGATGCAGAAGACCGTTGTCACCATAGAGCTTCTGAATGGCTCAGGAGAAAAAGGGCTTGCGAACAGCGCGTCGACTCTCTTTGAGAGCTATGGATATCAAGTAGTCTCTATCGGGAACGCGCCGTCATTCGATTATGCGAAGACAGTGATGTATGATAACGATGGAGATAAAACTGCGTTTCAGCAGATCGCAAACGTTATAAATTGCAAGAACTTTGGTGACGCGGCGGTTCTCCCCGGCTTGCGGAAAGCAAATATCACGGTGATTCTTGGAAAGGATTTTAACGGGAGGTATTGCGTTGGACAGTAAAGCGTTTGCATATCAAAGTGCAGAGATTTTGGCACAGCATAACGCGCTTGATGTTCTGGTGATGGACATTCGTGAAGTTGCGGGATGGGCCGATTATTTCGTCCTGGCGACAAGCACAAGCTCGACTCATATGCGTGGACTCCAGAAACATATTGAGGAATTTCTGAAGACCGAGGATATTTCTCTTCTCAACAAACCTGAGGTAAGTGATGATCAGCGGTGGCTTCTGATGGATGCGGGCAACGTCGTCATCCATATCATGAGCGATGAAGCGAGGCAATTTTATGATTTGGAATCACTTTGGTTCAATGCGCCACGCTTCGTCGTCACTTTTAGTGAAAAAAGAAGTTAGGCTTTTTAATGATCATTAGGCAGAAAAAAGCGCGGCAGACCCCGCGCTTTTTTTATTGTGCGGAGTGATCACTCATCGGTGTCATCATCATAATCGAAATCGTCGTCTTCAAAATCCTCATCATCGAAGTCTTCCTCGTCATTGAAGTCTTCCTCATCCTCATCGAGGTCCTCATCGATATCTTCATCGTCTTCGAAGTCATCCTCCTCTTCTAAATCCTCGTCATCCTCTAAATCTTCATCATCTTCAAAGTCATCGTCATTGTCGTAATCAAACTCATCATCATAGGCGCCGTCGAATCGAACAGTAGGTCGAAGCGAATATATGGTGTCGGCAGAATCGCCACTGGTAAGAGTGATTAATTCGAATTCTTCCTGCGGATCGGCGGTCATTGTGGTTTTATGATTCATGAGGCGCTCCTCCCTTAGTTTATCTCTTTGTATTGAAGCAAGTGTAATATCACGAAAATTGGTCAGTGCGTCAATACAGAGGCAAGGCAAAATCTATAGGTCAAATTGAAATCTGTCAAGAAACATTTGCAAAAAATCTTCTTTTTTAAAACACCTTTTGACCAAAAAACTTTTTCAATATAGAGTGGAAAAAATGAAAGGGGTTGAAATCGCGGCTTTCGCTAAAATAAATATCGGGCTGCAGGTGTTTGAGCGCAAACCTACAGGTTACCATGATATAGAGAGCATTTTCCAAAATGTCAGTCTTGCGGATTCGCTCCGACTGTACATAAACGGTCTTGGTTTAATTGTTATTGAAGGAGAACTTGGGGGGTGTCCTCCCGACAACTCTAGTCTCTACCACGCAGCGATGGCATTCGACGCTGCCTGTGGCGGGCTCATGTGCAGAAAAGGCGTTTCGATCCATATCGAAAAAGGCATTCCTGCGGGCGCAGGGTTGGGGGGAGCGGGAGCCGATGCGGCTGCAACCCTGTGGGGGTTAAATGAGCTCTTTGAAACGCGATTTTCCCAGGTTGAACTCGCCAGGCTCGGCGAGCGCGTTGCGAGCGATGTGCCATTCTTTTTGTTTGGGGGAGCTGCGATTGTGAGAGGGAGAGGAGAGCGGATTTCTCCAATTTCCCCGAGAACTGATTTTGGGCTTATTGTTTTGCAGCCCCCCTGGACTTCGCAAACACCCGAAGCATATATGGCCCTAGATTCGCTACGAGATGAAAAGAGTGCGCCTCATTCGCGTCCGGCCGTCATACACGAGACTTCATATGCTTCATGCTTGTCAGACGGTGAGCTGGAGACTTGGTATAGATCACCGATCGCCCAATGGCAATTTAAAAATGATTTTCAGCCGGTGCTTGTGAAGAAGCATCCATTATATCAGGAGTTGTTCTCAATTTTGAAGGAACATGGCGCTGCGTATGTTAGTTTGACAGGCTCCGGGTCATGCATTTTCGGGGTATTTGAATCTTTCGATAGAGCTCACAAGGTCGCTGAAAAGTGCAAGCGCATTTCATCTGAGAGAGCAGCAGGCGATCAATGGCACGCTGTGAATATATTTACAGTACAACCGCTTGCGCGAAGCATGAATGTAAGTTATATTCAAGACGGCAACGAAGATACAAGGTCAGACAAGGAGCGCCCTTGCTATGGAAGTAACTGACATCCGTATCCGGAAAGTAAGTTCTGAAGGTAAGCTCAAAGCGTACGTTACTGTAACCTTCGACGAGTGTTTTGTTGTGCACAATGTTAAAATCATCGAAGGGAAAAGTGGCATGTTTATTGCAATGCCCAGCAGGCGGACCAAGACAGGCGAATACAAAGATATCGCACATCCAATTTGTCCGGATTTTAGATCCAAGTTGCAGGAAAAAATTCTTGCTGCCTATAATTCAGACAATCCAAGCGATACCTCAGTACCTGAGTTTGACTGACCTTCACATTTTCTAAATTTCCGCGTATATTGCAGCTTATTCATCCTATTGGGACGTAGGCAAGCGGTAAGCCTCCGGATTTTGGTTCCGGCATGCGCAGGTTCGAATCCTGCCGTCCCAGGTAAAGTAAATAGCTGAAGGAGTAGGAGAAATGGAGCATATTGAGCTGAAAGTCTCTCCAAGGGAGAAGTTGACCAAGGGAGAACTTAACAAGGCGCGCAAGAGTGGGAGAGTGCCCGCCCAGCTTTATGGAAAAGAAATCGCACCGATGTCGATCTTTCTCGAGCGTGATGATTTTGTCAACGTTGCAAGGCGTGTTACCGAGAGCATGATCATCGACTTGAATCTTGAGGGGAAAAAGTACGCGGCACTGATGAAAGAGATTCAGAAAGAGAACATTTCCGGTGAAATTCTGCATATCGATTTCAATCTTATTGAGCGCGGCCGCAGGATACGCGTAAAGGTTCCCCTTCATCTTGTCGGCTCCGCAAAGGGTGTCCGCGAGGGCGGTATTCTTGAACACGCAATTCACGATATTGAAGTAGAATGCGAGCCCGATGTTCTCCCTGAAAAGATTGAGATTGATATTTCGGGACTGGAAGTGAACCATGCGCTTCACCTTCGTGATGTTGCGATACCAGAAGGAGTAAAACTGCTTACAAATCCCGAGACTGTCATCGCGATCATCAAGTTTGCGCGCGCAGAAGTTGAACAACCAGCCCAGCCCGAAGTTGCCGAAGCGGAAGGCGAGGTGCCTGAGCAGGCGGCCGCAGAAGGAACAAGTGAGGCCGTACAAAAATAATTCTCATTTTTACTTGGACTTGTGCCAGAATCCGGTTTTCCAGTCACAGAGGCTGGAGAGCTGGATTCTTTATTTTTTTAGTGCAGGAAGAAAGGTTGGTATTGCGGGGTATATTGCATGAAGAACTTGGAAATCGTTGTGAAAAAAAAGCTTTTCAGCCTTGATTTTGATCGGGAGAAGCCTGTGGCACTCGCTTTTTCCGGAGGGCTTGACTCAACAGTATTGCTCAACATTCTTCTGCAAATCATGGACAATAAGAAGCTCAGGGCCATCTATGTATGCCACAATCTCAGGCCCAAGGAAGAGCTTGCAAAAGAAATATTGCTCATAAAGAAAACCTGTCAAATCATGCGTGTGCGGCTTACGCTGGTGTATATTCGGGAGGGGGCGATTGCAGAGTATGCAAAACAGGCGAGATGTGGCATTGAAGCGGCAGCCCGTCGCTTTCGATATCACGCGCTTGCCCGGACAGCCCAGAGGTGGAATATTTCTACCATCATCACGGCTCATCATGCAGACGATCAAATTGAAACCTTTCTCATGCGGCTTCTGCGCGGAGGGAACCTGGGCGCCCTCGCGGGCATTTCTCCGTCGAGAGCCATCGATAAGACCTCTGGGGTTCGCGTGGTGCGCCCTCTTTTGCAGATAGAGAGGAGGGAATTATACAATTATGCCGAAAAAAAAGGTCTTGAGTGGTCAGAAGATTCAACGAACGAAGAGACAATTTTCTTGCGCAATAAAATACGGCATTCGCTCATACCGTATTTGGATAGTGAGTTCCCTTCATGGAAATGTTCTGTAATTGGCTATGCGCCGCAAATCAGAAATACACAGGCTTTCTTACACACTTGCGCAGAGAAGCACATGCATGCCATGCAAAAAGAGTATCGGGGCAGGCCGGTTCTTGATCTCAACCTTTTCAAAAAAAGGGAGGCGGTCATTCGTCTGGAAATATTGAAAAATTTTCTGCAAAATTTTATCTATAAGCATCATATCGGCTATCATGCATTGCAGAATCTCGATAGGGCGATATCCGACGGAGCTCTTAAGGCTGAGGCGGGAGGATACGAATTCGACCTTACCGGAGGGGTGTTACAATTTAAAGGGCGGGCGCGCTTCTCTTCTGCGCCATCAACTCGCGGCATATCTTTTTTGCTTGATTCATATAGAGAAGACCAGTATTTTCTTAAAGTACAGGCTCCAGGGAAATACGAATGCGGTGCCTTCAAGCTTGTCGTCGCTTACGACTCATCCAATACCAATATCCCGGGGCTTGCCCACATTGTAATAGATGAGTCTGAAAAAATGGCAAGTGTGAAGATACCCATTTCTTTTCCCTTTGTCTTTCGAAATAAGAAGGAGGGAGATATTATATATACAGAAGCGGGCATTAAGGGAATTGATGCCATCATAAAGAAATCAAAAATTCCAGAAGGCACAAGGCATTTGGTGCCCCTTTTGGAAGACAAATATGGAATCGCTGCAGTTCTTATCTCTACATTTGTGAAAGGTTCAACCCTTAATGCCGTGTGCCGAAACCCCTCGCTGGGCGAAAATGGCGAAATAGTGTATATTTTGCTTTTAATGAAAGGAGATCATATAATCAATGTCTGATCAGAATGATAACAGGAATGATAATAGACCGGAGCTGCCTCAAGCCCCCAAGGGCAATAGAGCGGCACTTGCGGTATTTTTTTCGCTGATTATGTTATTCGGTGTCTATCTGTTCTTTGGGCAAAAGGAAAATACAAAAGAAATTCCGTATTCCTCGTTCTTGTCTTACCTTGATCTTGACGAAGTCAAGTATGTACGAATCATCGATCAGCGCGATATCGATGGCGCTCTGAAGGGAAAGAATGGCGCGGAAATGCCATTTACCACGAGAATACCGTATTTTGACTCAGAACTCATGTCCAAACTTCAGGAAAAAGATGTAAGCATCACCGGTGCGATCAGCGGAACAAGCCCACTGCAAATATTGTTCGAGCTTACACCGTGGATTTTTGGATTTATCCTTATTTGGATCATGATGCGGCAAATGCAGGGCAACAATAAAGCCTTCAGTTTTGGGAAAAGCCGGGCAAAGCTTTACAATGATTCGGGTAAGAAAATTACATTCAATGACGTTGCTGGCCAAAAAGAAGCTAAATACGAGCTTATGGAAGTCGTCGATTATCTTAAGAATCCTAAAAAATTTGTAAAAATGGGCGCAAGAATCCCTAAGGGTGTGCTGCTTGTTGGCATGCCTGGCACGGGCAAGACCCTCATTGCAAAAGCAACTGCCGGAGAGGCTAATGTTCCCTTCTTTCATATGTCGGGTTCGGATTTTGTTGAGATGTTTGTAGGAGTTGGCGCGAGCAGGGTTCGCGACCTCTTTGAGCAAGGGCGCAAGCATGCTCCGTGCATCATTTTTATTGATGAACTCGATGCGGTGGGAAGAACCCGTGGCTCAGGGCTTGGTGGGGGACACGACGAACGGGAACAGACATTGAATCAGATGCTTGTGGAGATGGACGGATTTGATACAAAAGATGGTGTTATCGTGCTTGCTGCGACGAACCGACCCGATGTTCTGGATCCGGCGCTCCTCAGACCAGGGCGTTTCGATCGGCAAGTCGTTGTAGCCATGCCAGACGTGCAAGAGCGTGCCGACATACTTAAAATCCACATGAGCAAAGTTCCTGTTTCTGGCAGTGTCGATATTGACAAGCTCTCGCGGGCTACGCCTGGTACTTCTGGCGCAGACCTTGCGAACATGGTCAATGAAGCGACCCTTTTTGCCATTCGCAAAAATAAAGAGATTGTCGAAATGGATGATTTTGAAGATGCGCGCGACAAGATACTGATGGGTGTTGCCCGCAAGAGCCTGGTCATCGCAGACGAGGAAAAGCGTGCCACGGCGATCCATGAATCGGGACATGCGCTATTGCATTATTTCTTGCCCAATTCGGATTCTTTGCACAAGGTGACGATTGTGCCGAGAGGAAGAGCCCTTGGGCTTGCGCTTTCACTTCCAGGAAAAGACACATATTCACGCACATATGGCTGGCTTTATGACCGCATTGTGATTTCTTATGGTGGATACGCCGCCGAGAAAATCGTGTATGGCCAGACGACGACCGGAGCAGCGCAGGATATTAAACAGGCGACTGAAATTGCACGGAAAATGGTGCGCGAATGGGGAATGGCAGAGGGAATTGGCCCCATTTCTTTGGGAGAAGAAGAGGAGCCGATCTTCCTTGGTCGCGAGATTGCCCAGCACAAGGATTATTCTGAAGAAACGGCGCGAAAAATAGATGCGGCCATTCAAGGCATTCTCAATTCTGCGCTGGAAAAAGCGATGACTATTTTAAAGCGTGAAAAGGACCGGTTGCTCGCACTTGCGGATAAACTGATGCAGATTGAAACCCTCGAGGATAAGGATGTGCGGGAGCTTCTCAGTTTGCCCGAGGGGAAAGTTGTATTGGAAGAAGGAACGGTAAAATGCTGAGGAATTGAATGAAAAAAAGTCATTCCGTACTTGCGTTGTTTGTGTCCCTCGGCATTTTTATAATGCTGAACGGTTGTGTGTCTTCACCGGAAACACCATCATCGGTCGATCCCTCGCAGGCAGTTGCGGGACGCATTGGACAGCTTGCGGAGACGGATCCCGAACAGAGCATTGCCATACTCTCTGATGTTTTTGAGAAACAACGTGAAAAAGGCGAGCCGCTGGGAAATAGTGTCATCGGAGAGCAGGCGCTGGCACTTTTCAGGACTTCGGCAGACAATATTGTTACGTTATTCAAAAAAGCAATACAAGAAAATGACCTTATTGCAGCCAGGCGTCTTTCCTTTTCGGTTTCTTCGATAATTCGATATGCTTCGCTCTATGATTCGCTTGAAAAGATGCTTCCGCGCGAGTTTTCCGCAATCGGCGCGCCTGCGATGAGGCTGCAGCTTGCATTCCTGGAAGCCGAAGAAAAGTTTCAAAAGCATGGCTATGTCGCGGGGAAGACGTCGTTGTCGGCGGCGCTCATGGCAGAGCCCGGGCTATCCTCGCTGAGTGCTGCGACGAATTCAATCGAGAACTTAAAATCCGTCATCAATACAAAAGAACCTTTGAGCTATTATAGAAGCTGGGCAGAACGGGCAAAAGAAAATCAAGATTCCGATGCCGAGGCCTGGTTTAGTGCACTGGCCAGCAATAAGGACTTGGGCTCAAATTCGGTGCATGTCCCAAGTGATGACTGGTTATCCGGCGCTGTTGCAAGTGTTGTCACGGTCTATGTTGATCGTGGTTTTAAAATCCAATCAGGATACAGTGTGCCAGACCGTGTATTGGGAACGGCGTTCCAGATTTCGAAAGGCCTTTATCTCACAAATTATCATGTGATCCAAAGCGAGGTTGATCCGACATATAAAGGCTATTCGCGGATAAGCATCCGTCCCTCTGAGAATCCCCAGATAAAAGTGCCTGCCAAAGTGATTGGATGGGATGAAGAGATGGATCTCGCGCTCATTCGATCCGAAGAAACTGCGCAAGGGACAATATTTTTACCCGCGACAATGCAATTTCAGGCGGGGGATCGTGTTTTTGCAGTGGGCTCACCCGTGGGGCTTGAAAACAGCGTCACCGCAGGAGTTGTGAGTTCATTGAGCAGAAAAATAATATCGTATGGGGAGGCCGCCCAGATCGATGTTCCTGTCAACGAAGGGAATTCCGGAAGCCCGCTTTTTTCGGCCAATGGGGTTTTGGTTGGTATGGTCTTTGCCGGCCTTCCATCTTTTCAGAATATAAATTTCGCATTGCCTGCGCAGTGGCTTGTTGCATCGCTCCCCGCCTTATTTGATGGAAAGGCTGCAATTCATGCTCGATTAGGCCTCATGCTGGGCAAGGGCAGTGGGCAGAACCCTTTGGTGCTCGCCGATCTTGATTCCTCTTTGTCCGCCTTCCGGGCGGGTGATGTCCTTACAATGATAAATGATGGCCTCTCAAAGGATATTGCATCGATTCAGCTTCAGCTTGCAGCAATTCCGAAAGACGCCCTCTGTTACGTTGAAGCGCAACGCAACTTTCAGCCTATAAGAAGGCTTCGACGCATATGCTTCACCGATGACGCCTCCCTGATTCCTGCATGGGACAGCATTCAGAAGAATACTATTCTTGAGGGATTGTTGGGGGCAAAACTGACTCAGCTTGAAAACTCGAATAAGGTGGGAGGGCTCTATTCGGTGCAATGGGTGTGCCCTGCGGAAGCGGCCGATGAAATTGGTCTCAGCGAAAACGATACTATAAAGATAAATAAATTCCAGCTGGACAGAAAAAATAAAATGTTTATTCTTGAATTCTCCGCAAAATCTCGTTTGAGTGGTTATTTTGAGCGTACAATCCGTTTGGAATTTTCTTCTGACAGTGCTACAATCATTTGAAAAGACTACACTGGAGAAGGACAAAGTAAGAGAGGGCAGAGAATTATGCCAAGAATTGCGGTTTTGGAGCCAGACTCTATTATTGCGCTCGATATCGCAAAAAGCATTGAAAGAGAACGGCTTGCAGAAGTGAATCTCTTTTATGAGGTCGAAGAAATTCTTGGCAATCAAAGAAAACTGGATTATGAGCTTTTTATCGTAGACATAGGCGATAATCAGCAATCGAAAATCGATGCGGCAATAAAAATTCACCGTGATGCCGGCATATATTGTCTTGTCATAAGCGATCACTCCATTTCTGCCTCATTGACAAAATTGCGCGAAGCCGAGCCTCTTGGGATACTTGTAAAACCATTCTCTTCACGTGAGCTTGTTGCCAATGTTGAAACTGCGCTCTACCGCGCATCGATGGAAAAAAGATTGAGAGACAGTGAGCGCAGATATAGGAATTTATTTGCATATAGTCTTTCTGCTCGATGTGTAGCAGACCCCAGCGGGAGCATAATAGAGCGCAACAAGGCCTTTGAAGCAAGTTTTCCCGCAACTGAGAAGATTGAGAATATAAAGGATATGTTCCTGGAAGAAGAGGAATGGCCAAAAATTCTCGACAGCCTTCAACGCGATCATGTCTTCCAGAAAGAGCTTCTCACACATGATTTTGGTCAAGGGCAGCGAGATGTCATTTGCAATTTTTCATTTTTTCAAGAAGAGCTCAACAAGATAAATATTTTATGTGAATTCATCGACATTACAGAGTCCAAGCGCCTAAGGGAAGAGCTTTCCCAGTCTCAGAAACTGGAAGCTATAGGCCGGCTTGCAAGCGGGATTGCTCACGACCTCAACAATTTTCTGACATCGATAATGGGTTTTCTCGAAATGGTGAAGATGGAGATACCTGAAGATAATGCGGCGCTGGAAGATATTCACGGTATTGAAAAAGTCATCCAAAAGACATCTGTCTTGACGCGGCAACTCCTGGGTTTTTCCCGTCCCAAGTCGTATTCGCCGACAACGGTCGACTTGAGAGAGACTCTGAATGATAGCCGCAAGATATTGAAGAGACTTATTCCGGAACGGATATTATTTTCATTCAGTGTGCCTGATGAGCCTGTATTCGCCAATGTCGATGCGAGTCATATCGAGCAAATCCTGCTTAATCTTGTAGTCAATGCAAGAGATGCCCTGGAGAAAACAGAAAATCCGCGTATTTCCATTCAGCTCGACTTGCAAGAAGATTATGCACTCATAAAGGTGAAGGATAACGGTACTGGCATAGACTCCCGGCATATGTCGAAGATTTTTGAGCCATTTTTTACCACAAAAGAAGATGACAAAGGGACTGGCCTCGGCCTCTCGATCGTAAAGTCTCTTACGGAAATGAATGGTGGACAGGTCAGGGTAGAAAGCGAATTAGGGAAAGGCACCATTTTCAGCATTTGGATTCCGAACCTACAAAGAACAGGTTCGTTCCCTGATACCGCGGAACAGAAAGAACCTTCTTCAACTATTTTGGACGACGGATGTTCGGAAATTCTAAGAAACAAGCACATCCTCATTGTTGACGATGATGAATCAATCTTGGAGTCATGCAAACGGATACTTGAAAGAGTAGGGGCGGATGTTGAGACCTGCATCAACGCGGGAGAATCTATCCTGCTTGCTGAGCGCACGGAATTTGACCTGCTGATTGCGGATATTGTATTGCCAGGCATCTATGGCACAGAGCTATGGGCAAGGCTGCAGAAAGACAATCGGATTGGTGCCTGCATTTTCATGACGGGTTATGAGTCTCTTCAAGCCGATCTCTCGCCTGATACCCCGCTTCTGTATAAACCTTTTGATGCGCGGACACTTGTCGAAGCGTGCGCGAAAATCGTCTAGCATTGCCTGAATACGCCTGAAGCGCCTCATCTGCTTTTAGGATTGTGCGGAATTGTCGTGATGACCGAATCCCAGCAGCCGGTAGAGTTCCATCTCGTGTTTTGAGAGTTCCGAAGAGGCAAAGGTTCGTTTTTCATGAGGGATGTCGATGTTCAGCGTGCCTGCGACGTGGGCAGGACGCTGGCTTAGGACAACGACTTGATCCGCGAGAAAGAGCGCGTCGTGAATGTCGTGCGTGACGATGATGACTGTCGGCCTTTCATCGGTCCACAGGCGCAGAAATGCTTGCATGAGTTCAATTTTTTGCTTGAGGTCGACCGCGGAAAAAGCTTCGTCAAGCAGCAGCATGTCAGAAGGGAAGGCGAAGGTCCTGGCCAACGCGAGCCGTTGTTGCATTCCTCCTGAGAGCTGATTCGGTTTGTATCTTTTGAATTCCCAAAGTCCGGCCTCACGCAGAAATCGCTCGATGCGCATTTCCATGTCCCGGGAATCCTTGTGGGATTGTACGAGAGAAGATAATGCGAATCGCAGATTGTCCTCGGCGTTCAGCCAGCCCAGAAGCCTTGGTTCCTGAAAGCAATAAGAAAAACGTTTGTGTTCAAAACCAACGAGAGAGCCGGCGTCAGCTTTTGTGATGCCCGACACAATATTCAAAATAGTGGTTTTCCCACATCCGCTTGGTCCAAGGATTGAAACGATAGAGGAATCTTTGAGCTCAAAACTTATATTTTCAAGGACATTGAGCGAGCCAAAGCTTTTTTTTAGACTTTTTACGTAAGCGCTCATTGCTTGCCCCGCTCTGTTTCCTCATCCTGTGCTGCCTGGAACTGGAGGCTGAGCTTGTTGGCAAAGACGCCGAAGAAATATTCGCTGAGGCCACAGAACAGTATCGTCGTGATTGCCCAGGCAAAGACGCTTGGCGTTTCGAGCGTCAGCCGGGCATCCTGCATGCCGGTGCCAAGCGCCATCCGGGGCTGGCTCAGTACTTCACCGGCAACGACGACTTTCCACGACAGTCCCAGCGCATTTTTTGCCCCAGCAAGTAGATATGGGAGCGCGGAGGGCAGCCTCAGTCGCCAAAATACCGTAGACTTGGGCACATGAAAGAGGTTTGACATCTGCACAAGTTTTTGGTCTGCGGCATGGACGCCGGACTCGGTCGAAGTGTGCATGATTGGGAAGGCCATGAGGATCGCGCTGAAAACAGGCACTTGGGATGAGGGGAACCAAAACATTGCAAGCAGGATGAGCGCCAAAACAGGCGTTGCCCGCACTCCGGTAATAAAGGGACTCATAAAAGCCTTTATTTGAGGCTTGAAGCCGCTCATTGTACCGCTTACAAGACCAAAGAGGATGCTGAGAAAAAAAGCCTCGAGCACACGCAAAAAAGAGCCTGCGACAGAAGACCAAAAAGATGCTTTTGTCAGCAATTGTAGTAGGGCAGATAAGACCTGCAATGGCCTTGGCAGGATTAGATCACTCTTCACCAAGGTAGCCCCAAACTGCCAAATTGCAAGGAAAACAGCTATACCCACAAGCCGCCACAGGAGCGGCTTTAACTCTGCATTATTGGATCTGGGCATAGAAGGAGCGGTTTGGCATTATGCCCCCAATACTCACTGGATCGAATTGCAAAAACACTGACAGTAGAGCTTCGATGTTGGGAGTGGCACGGGCAGCCTCAATAAAGACAAAATTGGAAATAGGAATTGCAATTGTTGCGATCTGCGCTGAAATCCCCAGGCCTAGACTCTCTGCAAGCTTGCCTGTGCCAGATGGATCCTGGATGGCCTTCTGAATGGAGGCACGGTAAGAATCAATAAGTATTTTGATCTTGTCCGGGGAAGATTCGACGAGGGAACTTCGGGCAACGAAGAGAGACATCGGATAATCGCTCTGGTTGGTTGCGGATTGCCATTCTTTTGTAATATCGATGGGGATTTTTATGGCGGGGTTCTTCAGTATCGCCTGAGCAGCAAAAGGCTCCGGCAGCACGGCATAAGAGATTTTGCCGCTTGCCAGGCCCGCGGCAATCTCGGGATAGGCAAGGTTATAAACAGGCACATAGTCCGTCCCCGCAATCAAGCCCCGTCGAGCGCAGAGATATTGGAATATATAGTCGGGTGTCGCTTTTTGCCCGGCGATGTAGATCGTTTTGCCCTTGAGGTCAGGCAGGCCCTCTATTGTGGGATCGGTCGTCAGAAATTTTACCATGCCATTGCCGACGACTGCCAACGCCTGGATAGGCACACCGGAGTTATAGAGCTTGGCTGCAACATTCACGGGCAACACGCCCGCATCGATTTCGCCGTTTAATAGCTTTGCAACGGCCATATCTGCACCTGAGACGGTAATGAATTCAAATTCGTCGGGGCTCGTTTTGGAAAGCTCAGACATCATCCATGCGCTGCTCAAGCCGGAAGGGCCTTTAAGTACCGAGATGGTTATTTTATTTTTAGGCGAAGCCATTACCATTGATATGCTTATAATCAATAGAACTGTTATAAAAATGGATTGGGCGCGCTTCATGGTGAATTTCCCTCCTCTAATTGATTCTCTTCGAGAATTTCACGGATTTGATCTTCAGTAAAGATAATATATAAATTTTTCTCGAGATAGGGAATCACCAGGCCAACAGGGCCGTTTTTTGCCCTGCGCAAATTCTTGACGAAAGTTGTGTGAACATCTCCTCCCAGATTTTTGCGGGCCTTTGAATAATAAACGGCAAGTCGGCAGGCAGCCTGAAGCACCTCGGGAGGGATTGACTTGTTTTTTTGAGCCCGAATGAAGACATAAGATCCGGCATAATCCCGGGCATGGAGCCACAGGTCCGAACCCCGTACAATATGCCGCAGTATCTCATCGTTCTCTTTACCAGACCTACCTATAAGAATTGTCCAGCCTCTGTATTCCAGGGACTGGCAAGGGTAGCGGGGCTTCTCTTTGCTCCGCGCGGCGCCGCCCTTCCGGAGGGCTTGGGCAATGACGAGAGGATCGGTTTCTGCATCAAGGCGCGCGAACCATGCGTCGAGCTGTCTGATGGTGGCTTTCCAGCGATGAATTTCTGCATTGATCTCATCAATGCCATTTTTGGCCTTGTGGTATTTTTCATAATATGTCGCAGCATTTTGGGCCGGATTGACTCTTGAATCGATCTCAATGAGCAGCTCTTTATTCTCATAAAAATCGAAAGTGCGGGCGAATGTTTTTGTTCCCTGTGTCTCGATTGTATATCCGGCGATGAGAATATCGCCTATTTGGCGAAACCGCTCAGCCTGTAAATATTCTTCTTGCTTTGAGACGAGGTGCGCGAGTCTATTCTCAATGGCGGCTTTTTTATGCCCAAGAATCTCGTGTGCCTGGGCGAGAAGGACCTCCCGAGAAAGATGGCCGGTAGATTGCGAGTAATAATGTTCGATGCGCTGCCAAAAAGGTCCTTCTCCCCCGAGGTCGCGGATGGCATATTGTTTGAGAGGGTTTACATTTTCGCGGGAAGGGGGCAGGGAAAAGGTTTCTCCCGATATTTCGTTTCGGGAAGGTAGTCGGCGAAGCGCATCGATGATAGCTCCTTCCTTCGATACAAGGAGCACGTTTCCTGCGCCACTCCACAGCCGGGCATAGAGATATAATGGTGTAGGAAGGCCATTTTCATCGGCCCTTACAACCTCAATTTTTATGATGCGGTCCTTCGCAATTTGTGCTGCACGGACAATAGTGCCCCCTCGTATCCGTGAGCGCAGGCATTCCATAAAGCGGAGAGGCCGCTCGTTTTTGGGAGGTGCGGCGCTTAAAGGATGAAGCCTGCATGCATTGTGCGCGATGCTGATGAAATAATGAATGAGAGCCCCCCTGCCGTAGAGCTCCAGCACCAGCGAATCAAAAGAGGGCTGGTAGATATTCTGTATCTTTGTTCCTGCGAGAGGAGCCTCTGAAAGAATACGATCAATTTCTTCACAGTTGAGCGACATGCTACAAGTCTCGGCTATTCATCGCTGAATTCCGGCGACGCTTTTTTATCATCGGCCATGACAGTATTTATATTTTTTGCCTGAGCCGCAGGGGCATGGATCATTGCGGCCAATTTTCTGGCCCTGGCGCACGACCGTGGCTGAAGCAGGTGCAGATGCTGCAGCGATGGCCGACTCTTTGTGCGCCTCTCCGGTTTCTCCCGCAAACGAACCAACCGACTGATGACTCGTCTGGGCTGCCTCAATCCTTGGGGCCCGAGGTGTTTGAGTCTCTTTTGCCTGAGCGCTCTCCTTGATTTTTACTCGGAAGACCTTTGAAGCAATGTTGTGGCGAATCGAGAGGATGAGGGATTCGAATATATCGGAACCTTCAAGTTTGTATTCGAGGAGAGGATTTTTCTGGGCATAACTCCGCAGATACACCGCCTCCCTCAAGGCTTCCATGGATTCGAGGTGATCGAGCCATTTTTCATCGATTTCTTCCAGATAAGAGAAGCGGATGAAGAAGTTGAGACTGTCAGTGCCAGCCGCCTCAATTTTTGTGGCGAGGTCGAGATTGAGTATTCTTTGCACTTCCTGTGTTAAGTTGCCCGACTGATAGAGCTCGGCCGCCTGTTTTGCCGGCAGGTCGATACCGAAAGTATCAAAAAGCCAGGAACAGAAATCCGGGATCGCTTTGCTGGGGTTGTCCTTGACGGCCTGAGCAAGAAGTTCGCTCTGATCTTCGAGCATTTCATCGGCTGCTTCCCTGACTCTCTCGATGAGATTGTTGTCAGAGAGGATCGAGTTCCGCTGCTCGTAAATGAAATTTCGCTGCTTGTTGAGCACATCATCATACTCTAGCAAGTGTTTTCGAATTTCGAAGTTTCTCTGCTCCACTTTTTTCTGTGCGCTTTCGATGGATTTGTTGAGCAGAGGATGGTAGATAGGCTCGCCAGGCTTCATGCCTGCTTTGCTCATGAGTTGCTTGAAATTTTCTCCACCAAAAAGGCGCATGAGGTCATCGTCGAGGGAGATGAAAAATACGGAACGGCCAGGGTCGCCCTGGCGGCCGCTTCGCCCGCGCAGCTGGTTGTCGATTCGTCTCGATTCATGGCGCTCCGTGCCAATCACGCAGAGCCCTCCCAGCCCCTGCACTTCCTCATAATCGTGCACCCATATTTCATACTCGCGAGCCAACGCCTCCCTGTATTTTTCTTCAGGGGCCTCTGTGCCGGCTTTGCGCCGCGCCCGGAATTCGGGGTTGCCGCCAAGTTTGATATCGGTGCCTCGTCCAGCCATGTTCGTTGCAATCGTCACGGCACCCTTGGCGCCGGCTTCTGCGATAATCAGTGCCTCGCGCGCATGGTTTTTCGCATTCAGCACCTCGTGCCGGATGCCATTGCGCGTCAACATGGCCGAGAGTTTTTCCGATTTTTCAATCGACACGGTACCGACCAGGATAGGCTGGCCCTTGGCATACATTGTCTTTATTTCATTCAGAATTGCGTCGAACTTTTCCGCTTCATTCAGATAGACGAGATCGTTTTCATCGGCGCGGACTACAGGCCGGTTCGTAGGGATCACCACGACATCAAGATTATATATTTTATTAAATTCTTCTGATTCAGTGTCGGCCGTCCCTGTCATACCGGCTAATTTTTTATACAATCTAAAGTAGTTTTGAAAGGTGATTGTCGCCAGTGTGCGGTTTCGCCGTGCTATTTTTATTCGCTCTTTTGCTTCAATGGCTTCGTGCAAGCCATCCGAATAGCGCCTCCCGTGAAGAATACGGCCGGTAAACTCATCGACGATCTGTACCTGATTTTCCTGCACTACATAGTCGACATCCTTGCTAAACAGGCGCTGGGAGCGCACCGCTTGTGTAAAGTAATGGACAAATTCGAAGCTTTCCGGATCGAAGAGGCTGCCCTTAATAAGCCCGCGTTTTTGAAGAAGCGATTCTATATGATTCATGCCTTCGCTCGTGAACATGACGCGCTTCGATTTTTCATCAATTTTAAAATCGCCTTCGAGCAGCTCGCCTCTGGCTTCATCGGGATATTCTCCCGTCTCGGGATTTTTCTTTACTTCAACAAGAGATAGAGCCAATCGATTGACCTCGTTGACTTTGTAGGTATCGTCATCTGCAGGTCCTGATATAATGAGAGGCGTACGCGCCTCATCGATGAGGATGGAGTCTATTTCGTCGATGATGCAATAAGAATGGCCCCGTTGAACCTTTTGATCCAAGGACCACACCATGTTATCCCGGAGATAGTCGAAACCAAATTCGTTGTTGGTGCCATAGGTGATATCGCGGGAATATGATATTTTCCTGGCTGCATTATCCATTGAAGAGAGAATGCAGCCGACTGACAGACCCAGGAATTTATATATCTGGCCCATCCACTGACTGTCGCGCTCGGCGAGGTAGTCGTTGACGGTAATGACGTGAACCCCTTCTCCTGTCAGTGCATTGAGATACACCGCAGTAACCGATGAAAGTGTCTTGCCTTCACCAGTTTTCATCTCCACGATTTTCCCCTGATGAAGCGCGATGCCCCCCACCAACTGCACATCGAAGGGGCGTTCGCCGAGCGTCCGCCGGGCAGCTTCGCGGACAAGGGCGAAGGCCTCTGGCAACAAGTCATCGAGCGTCTCACCTTGTGCAAGGCGTTCCCTGAATTTATTTGTCACCGCAGGAAAATCGGAGTCGGAGAGCGAAAATGCCCATGGCTCAAGGGCATTGATCCTGTGCAATATGGGCAAGACTGCTTTGATATCTTTCTCTTTTTTTGAGCCTAAGAGGGCGGCGAGGATGTTTCCAGACATGTCTTAAGAATACTTTCGTTCTCATAAAGGGTCAAGGAATGCTATAATTCGAACAATGAATAGAATTTCGCGCTTTATGTCGGCCTGTGTGCTCATTGTGCTCTTTAGCGGCTGCTCCGCTTCCACGGATGAGGCGAAGACCAAAATACTTTTCGATCTTGGTTATGGGAAGTCGGATTCTTCACTCGATCTGTCTGGCGGGGAGAAGAATGCCGTCGATATTTCACTCAAGAAGGGAATATTTCATCTCTTGAGCCGGGGAGAGGCTAAAATTCTACGCATTTCATCATATGGCCAGACTCTGGCAATGTGGTATGATCCCAGGAAGGGCAGTGCCCCCCTTGTATTGAAAGACGTGCAGATCAATGATCTTTCCGCAGGAAAGGAACTTGGGCGCTTTGCCATGCAGGTTCCCTTCAATGACCCATGGCCGATGGCAGCGGATTCGAGGCAACTGCTGTATGTGGCAGACAATCGGTTTATCAGGAGATTTGATTCCGATGGCAAAGAATTGCAGCCCCTTGGCCAGGAGGGCATTGGCGGGTCGATGTTTCCGATGGTCACAGCGCTCGACACTCTGGAAAACGATGATCTTGCAGTGCTGTGCGCCTCAGAATCCGAGACTTCCGTCTATTTTTATGATAAGAATGCTGTGTTTTTGCATGTGCTGAAACTGAATGATCAGACCATGCCTGTGCCATCTTCAATTCTTGAAAAGAATCCAGACACCAAAGGATCTCGCATTATCGCTTCGCTGGAATCCATATCTCCAAGCTATTTCCACGGGAGAATGGTGGTCGTGCTGAAGATCAACTACTATATGGAAAAGTATGATCCCGATTCAGGGGTAACCCTTTCGATCGATCCTGTAGGTGGCTGGATCATAGGAATTGATGCGGGGAATGGTACGATTCTGGATTCTTTCCCGCTGCAGAGCAGTGTCAATGATTTGGGAATCGACCAACAGCTCATTGGTGCAAAATCCAATAGCATCCTCAGTGTTCGTTGGGATGATAAGGGTATAGGCGGGGAGGTATTTCGATATAATCAGAAGGGGAAAGTGATCGGAAAATTGAATTTTCTGGTTCCCGATCCTGAAGCAGCACTTGTGGCGATGATCGTTGGAGATGATGACTACCTGTACCTCCTCGGACAGCTTCCTTCAACGTTGAGAATGTATGCATGGAAGCTTCCGAGTATGGGAAAATGAATGCTTTGCTTGCCGTATAACAGCCAAACGAGTATAGTGAATCCGGAGGTTTTGTAGGATGCGTCCTCTTCTGTCGACTTCTCAATCTCTCGAACTTGATGCATTCACGAGAGAAGTGTTCGATTTTTCATCGGACCATCTCATGGAGATCGCTGCGATGCGGCTGTGGCAGGTACTGAAGCTCGAAATTATTCAGAAAAGGCTAAACCTGTGTCAGCCAGCAGCATTGCGTGACCCTGAAAGAAGAGTATCGCTCGCTGCGGTATGCGGCAAAGGTGATAATGCAGGCGATGCACTTGCAGTGCTGAGGCATGCAAAACTCGAGGGATTTCAGAATCTTGCCGCGTTTGTACCCGAGCCGGATACGTTGAAAGAGAACGTACGATTGAACCTTCGCCGCGCCGAGCAATGTGGCGTTGAAATTGTCCGTTATGAAACTGCCGAAGAAGGTGCTCTTCAGGGAAAGCTTTTGAGGCATGATATTATCCTCGATGCAGTTCTGGGTACGGGTGCCCACGGGCGCGCAAGGGGGAGCGCGGCACGCGCGATGCAGATGTTTGAAGTGTTGGACCAAACTCAAGCAAAGAACGGCGACAAAGCCCCTTGTATCGTGGCTATCGATATTCCTTCGGGATTGGGCGATGACTGGCAGCCCGACTATCCCATTGTTCGTGCCGATGCGACGCTCTGCATAGAGCCGATGAAAGAAGCGCTTTACATGCCGGCCGCGAGGTCCTTTGCAGGCGATATCGTTCCTGTCGGCGGCATTTTTCCTCTCTGGGCAGATGCGGCGGCATCGAATGTCTGGCTTCTCGAGCATAGTGAGGTCCGGGATTTTCTGCCGCCAATTTCAAAGTGGGCGCATAAAATGCAGCGGGGACGAGTTGCCGTGCTTGCCGGAAGCCAGAGGGGGGCAGGGGCTGCGCTTCACTGTGTCCGGGGCGCAGCAGCGGCAGGGGCGGGATATATTGCGCTCTATTGTGATGAAGAGATGTTCTCTTCATACCTCGCTACCGTGGGAGATGTCGCGATAGTGCGTGTGCTTACTGAAGATACCTTTCTCCCGGAATCCTGGGATGCAATTGTTGCGGGGCCGGGCTGGGGCACCGACGAGAGAAGAGAAGAGGTCCTCGACCAACTGATTCACTCTGATACAGCGCTTGTTCTCGATGCAGACGCGGTCAGGCTCTTTGCGAGGCGCGCAGGCCAGAATCGTGATCGCCCTCGATTTTTCAAGGCGCCCGTCATTCTTACCCCTCATCCTGGCGAATTCAGGGAGCTCCTTCCGTTTCTCGATTCGGGGGAAAGCAGCTCTGCCTGCAATGTTTCGGAGACGGTAGGACAAGTGGCCTCTCTCGCAAAAAAATTCGGTATTATTCTCGCCTTAAGGGCATCGACGACCCATATCGCTTTCCCGGACGGAACTTGCGCGATTTTCGACGGAAGCGCGTCTGGCTTGGGAATAGCGGGATCGGGCGATGTATTATCCGGGCTTGCCGGAGGTCTCCTTGCCCGCTGGATTGCTTTCTCAAAAGAAAATGGGGCAGGAAAGGAATATGAAGATAATAAATTATGGCACAATAATTTAGTACAGGCGATAATAGGGGCGGTGCTTGTGCATGGCGGAGCAGGCAGAAAGCTTTCGCAGACGAAAGGCTGGTTTACGCCTGCCGACCTTGCGCACGCATGTGCGCGCATGACTTCAGAAAGCAAGCTTGGATGAGAAAAAAGCGATGGGCAGCAAAAAAGGAAAAGATACGCCTATTTCATTGCACCGTTCGGTAGCCGGCATTGCCGTACACGGTGAACTGTTTTTTATTGCCCGACGCAGGCAAGATGCTTCTGAAATGAGCCAGCGCTGGGAATTTCCCGGCGGCAAGGTTGAAAGGAAAGAATCGGATGAAGCGGCACTCGAGCGCGAATTTCTTGAGGAATTCAATGCGCCCATCAGAGTGCTTCGATTTCTTGGCGAAAGTGTGTTTGCAAATAAGGGCAAGGCCCGCGCGCTTGCAGCCTGGGAAATTTCTCTGGACCCCACGAATATTGCTATCCTGAACGAGCATTCCGAAGCTGCCTGGCTGCCGCTCGATACCATCGCCAACATGGAGCTCGCCGATTCGGATAGATCGCTGATACCGATCGTGCAGGCAACGCTCAAGGTCAACCGATAGACCGCATTACTCGCTTTCTTTTTCTGAACCCGACTGCTGTTCGGCCTCTGTTGTTTCAAAATCGGCGGTGCGCGGAGAAGTTGATTGTTCCGTCCCCATCTCCTCGAGGCTGTTTAGGAGTATCTCAACTTTGCCCTGCAGGGTATCGAGCTCGCCTTTCAATTCACGGGCGAGGGAGACTCCTTCCTCGAAAAGACTGAAGGATTTTTCGAGAGGGAGGTCGGAATCCCGCATTTTCTCGGCAACCTGCTCTAAGCGCGCAATCTTTTTTTCAAAGTCTTTCATGTTCTTTGCTCCTGCCATCTCCGGGTACAGTGCCCTGAATCGATGCGTCTGCTTCGCCCTCGTAGAATAAAATATGAACCTCATCGCCTGCGGTCAGTGTTTTAGCGGAACGGACTATTTCGATTTCACCGTTCTGTCCTTGAGGGCTTGTGCGGCTCTGTTTTTCCACGACCGAAAAACCTCGTTTCATGATTGCCCTGGGGTTGGAAAGCTCGACAGCGCTTGAGGCCAGGGTAAGGCGATTGCTGCATGCATCCATTTTTTTCTGCATGCTTTGCCGAATCGTCTCGATTGCAGTGTCGAACTGCTGCACTAACAATAGATGCCTGCGAACAAGAATGCCCTCCATGTTGCGCGGTGAGACCGCAGAGAGCCGCTGCTGTGCATGCACGAGCGCCTGTTGCATCGATTGTGCGAGCACCGTTTCAAAGTGAGTTATTTCTTTGTAGATCAGATTGATGTCGCTGCACGCCATCTCTGCCGCCGCAGAAGGAGTCGGTGCCCGCAGGTCGGCGGCATAATCGGAGAGAGCCCAGTCCGTCTCATGCCCGACGGCGCTTATGACGGGTATGTGTGATTCTGCGATGGCGCGGACCACGATTTCTTCCGAAAAAGGCAGCAAATCCTCTATGGACCCGCCTCCACGGCCCACGATCAGGACATCGGCCAGATTCCACAGATTTGCTTGCCGAATTCTTGCGGCGATCGAAATTGCAGCCTCCTCTCCCTGAACCAGCGCCGGCAGCACGAGAATGCTGACCTTGGGGTTTCGCCTGTGGAGTACGCGGATGACATCACGCACCGCCGCGCCTGTGGGGCTTGTCACGACAGCGATTCGTGATGGAAGAACGGGAATAGGTTTTTTCCTCGATTCATCGAACAGGCCTTCTTTTGCGAATCTCTGCTTGCGTTCTTCAAGCATTGCAAGGATATCACCGAGGCCGGCTTTTCTCATGCTTCGTGTGATAAGCTGGTATTGTCCCCTCCCCGGATAGACTGAAATACCGCCCCTCGCCCACACCTTCATGCCGTCCCTGGGGACAAACGAGAGGGAAAGCATATCGCGGCGAAACATGACCGCCTGCAGGACCGCCTGCTCATCCTTGAGTGAAAAATAAAGATGGCCCGATGCCGCCGTTTTGCAGTTGGAAATTTCACCCTCGACGGTAATATCCGGATATTTATTCTCCAGATCGTCTCTTATAAGCGATGTAATCTGAGAGACCGTGAGCGGAGAAAGAGATGACTCGAAGTCTTTCAGCGCGCCATCGAATTCCATGGCGACATTCTAGCAGAAAGTATTGCGCGCGGGAATGTCGGATACTGGTTAAAGTTTGCCTCTGACGCTACACTTGAACATATGATGAATCCTCATGACCTACCAATCTATCAACAAAAAGCCAAAATTCTCGAAGCGCTCGCCGCTAATCAAGTCATTGTCGTGGAGAGCCCCACGGGCTCAGGGAAAACCACGCAGCTCCCCATTATTCTTCATGAAGCAGGCTACGCTTCAAATGGAATCATAGGCATAACCCAGCCGCGGCGCATCGCGACCCTTTCCGTAAGCGATTTCATCGCGCGCCAATTAAGTACAACCGTACCGGGCATTGTCGGATATAAGATGCGATTTGAAGATGCGACCGCACCCAATACCGCCATAAAAATCATGACGGATGGCATTCTCCTTCAGGAAATGAAACTGGATCCTTACCTTACGCACTACAGCGTGATCATGGTCGATGAGGCGCACGAGCGCAGCTTGAACATCGATTTTATCCTCGGCCTCTTAAAGAAAGTGCTCGAAGCGAGGAGCGAATTCCGTGTCATTGTGTCGTCTGCGACTATCAACGCAGAGGTCTTTTCGGAATACTTCGGCGAATGTCCAGTCGTGCGCATCGATGCCCCCATGTACCCGGTACGCGTGGTGTATGATGCCATCAAGACCGTACCCGAAGCCTCTCCCGGTCAAGGGCCCCGGCCGCAGGGGCCCGACGGTGGCTATTACCGCTCATCCGATGAGGCGATTTACGACAAAATACTGTCGATTGTCGGCAGAGTGCTCGACGGGGACGCGGGGGCGGAACCAGGCGACATCCTCATATTTCTGCCCGGTGAAAAGACGATAAAAGAGTGCCTCCAGACCCTCATGGCGAGCCGGTGGGCCCTCAGACTTCACTGCATTCCTCTGTATGCCCGCCTTGGAAAAGATGAACAGGAGAAGGTCTTCGCATATCCCCCCGAAGGGAAAATCAAGGTCGTAATTTCGACCAACATCGCGGAGACAAGCGTCACCATCGATGGCATCACGGTGGTCGTCGACTCCGGGCTCGCAAAGATAAATTATTACAATCCGCGAACCTTCACCGCGAGCCTCATTGAGACGCCAATCTCGAAAGCCTCCTGCAATCAGCGAAAGGGAAGGGCCGGCCGAACCCGCCCTGGCATCTGCTACAGGCTGTACTCAATCAAAGATTTCGATTCGCGGCCCCTGTATCCCACCGAAGAAATTCACCGCACGGACCTGTCTGAAGTGTTGCTGCGCATGGCCGAGCTTGGCATCACGGATTTCGAGCACTTCGATTTCATAACAAAGCCGCCCAAAAGTGCGATACGGGGCGCCATCGAAGTGCTCAATCTGCTCGATGCCCTGAACCCAGATCGCACACTCACGCGCATCGGGGAAATGATGTGCGCGTTCCCGCTTCTGCCAAAGCTCTCGCGCATGATTGTGGAGGCGGTTCTCAAGTATCCGGATGTGATCAGCGAGACACTGATTGCCTCGGCCTTTCTTTCCACGACGAGCCCCTATGTTCTTCCTCCTGGAGAAGAGACCGAGGCGCGTGCGGCGCATCATCGGTTCCGGGACCCAATGGGCGATTTTGCTTCGTATCTGCAGCTCTATGAGGCATTTTCCTCGGCCCGTGACAAAACAAAGTTTTGCGAGCGCAATTATCTCGACGAGCGGACGCTGCGCGAAATAGTAAGAATAAAGGAACAGCTTGAATTGATAGTGTCGGAACTCGGTGTTCCCATTGGTTCGGGCGGCGCCATCTCTGATTATTTGTGCGCAGTGAGCCGGGGGCTCATCCAATTCGTGTGTGCCAGACAGGGGAGGGGGATGTTCAGCTCCCTCACCGCGGAGAGGATCCAGATACATCCTGGTTCCGTCATGTTCCGCCAGGATGCCGATTTTATCGTCGCGGGTGAAATTGTGCGGACGACGCGCATGTACGCGATGTCCGTGTCGCCCCTCTCGAAGGCACAGCTGTATCGGATATCTCCCGAACTCGCGGAGCAGCTCATCGCGATACGACAGAAAAGGCCGGCGGCTGACAGAAATCTTAGGACGCCCAAAGAGAGAGGGCGCGAGAGAATTGCCGAAAAATCCGCGCAGGGTGAGGCTCTGCATGAAAATGGGCGCGGAAAGCGTAAGTCCGAAAAACAGAGAGTCGAGGTTTCCACTGGCAGAAAGCTCGACACAATCTCGCTGGGCGGCGAAGTGTTCCCAATAGAGGGCAAGAACCAGGCGAAGAGGACGGTGCTTCTCGATTGGGAGCGTCTTTCCAAAGTCGCGCCGCTCATCGGACCAGCCGATGAAGAATTCGGCAAGGGGCTCAGAGCGCGCGTCGAGTGGGGAAAAGTTCAGTTGTTCAACGGCGAGAAGCTCTCCACAGTCATAAAAGCTTTGAAATGGATCGATATCGGACATGATTTGACAGCCAATTGGCCTCAGAACACGAATTTTTCTCTTGAAGGCAGGACAGATTCTGCCGAGCAGACGATCGCTGCGCTCGCCAAATCCCTTGAGATGATTCTCCACGTGACCAAATTTGGCAAGTCCGGAAAGTTTGGTTTTATCGGCCTCTATTCCGATGGCACAGGCAATTTCTGGTATCAGCCGACGCGTTCATTTTCAGAAGCGCTCAATCAGAGTCTCGCAAGCACGGAGCTTCTCGTCGATTATGCTGAAAAACTCTCTGTCTCGGCGTCTCTGAAAGAGAAGATCAGCGCCTTGTACCGGAGACTGAGCGATTTTTTTAATGCCCTGTGATATCAGCCTTTGATGTAGAACAGCTCGAAAGTGCCGCGGCCTGAATTTTTTGCATGATTTTCGAATTTTGTTTCCGGCCGCCAAAGCTGATGGGGCGCGTACCCATCAAATCGATTCTTCAATGCAGTGCAGGAACCGAGGGAAGCTTTGGCAAATGAAGCGTACTCTTCAATATCGGTCACGAAATAGAGATAGCCATCGGCTCCGAGCTTCTCCGCCATGAGCGCGACGACCGCGTCCTGCATGAGTCTGCGCTTGTGGTGCCTTTTCTTGGGCCATGGATCTGGATAAAAAACATGGATGCCGGCAAGGCTTTCGGGTGGAATCATGTTTTTCAGTACCTTGATGGCATCATGTTGAATGATGCGCACATTCTTAAGCTCGTGGCGCTCGAGGTCGATTATGAGCCTTCCAACGCCAGAAGTGTACACTTCGATTCCCAGATAGTTGAATTGAGCTCTGGCTTGTGCGATTTGCCATGTCGCCTGCCCCATGCCAAAGCCGATTTCGAGGACAAGGGGCCTTTTCTCAGGGAACAGCGAATTTAAATCGAGAAACGTCTCTGCAAATGGAACAATGTATTTTGATCCGAATTTCTCGATAGCCCGGCGCTGCGCTTCGGTCAGTCTGCCCGATCGCAGGACGAATGTATGGATGCTGCCATCGAGGAGGCCACTCTCTTTCTCATGCATTTGATCCTCAGCTTGTACCCTCCCTAGTCGTGGCGCTGGAGAAGTCTCAGGCTGAAGCATGCAGCTCTTTCCTTGCAGTTTCGCAGAGCCTGGCAAAATCCGCGATTTCGATATTTTCGCGGTGGGAAAGGATTCTTATCGTGAATGGCCCTGATGACGAATTCGCAAAAACCGCAAGGGGGATATGCTTGCGCTCGGCATAGGTGTATTGGGTAATCGTCTTTTTCGGTTCGGGGAAGACTTCACAGGCAAAGCCGGCATTCCTCAGCGACGCCGCAAGCGCATGGAGTTCAGCAATCGGCGTTTCGCCCTGATTGATTATGAGTATCTGTGCCGACATATCAGAGCCTGCCGAGATACCCAATACGTCCAGCGCTGCCATGAGTCTGTCGAGGCCGATTGAAGCTCCAACTCCAGGTAATTTCCTGTCGGTATAGAGACTTGTGAGCTCATCGTATCTGCCGCCGGAACACACCGAACCGATTTCCGGCAGGGCCGCGAGCGAAGTTTCCACGACCATGCCGGTATAGTAATCGAGGCCGCGCGTGATGCTGGGGTCCAGTACGACGCGATGCTCATCGCCCGCTGCCGCAACGCACTCCATGATGTCGAGCAACCGCCTCTGAGCGGCCTGCGCCTGCACATCACTCGGGTTACAAAAACTGAACATTTTGTTGAGCGTTTTTTCGAAACCTTCCTCTTTCTGTATGAAGGAGAGGATATCGTTTGCCAAGGCTGGGGCTACTAAGGTCGAGAGCGTCTCTGCGGTTGCCTGTACTCCTGTTTTTTCCAGCTTGTCCACTGTCCTCAGAATTTCGACCGATTTGTCCAATGCGTCGATGCGGGCAAGAAATCTGTTGAAGAGCGCGCGGTGATTGATGCGGAGCGAAAAGTCGCCAACCTTGAGAGCGGTCATGGCCTTCGCTGCGGTGAGGAGAATATCAGCATCCGCTGAGGCGGCATCTGTGCCTACAATGTCAAAATCACACTGCATGAATTCCCTGTATCGGCCCCGTTGCGTATTTTCACCGCGCCACACTTTTGCGATGTGGTAGCGCCTGAAAGGCAGATAAAGCTCCTCAACGTGCTCTGCCATAAAACGTGCGAAGGGCACAGTGAGATCAAAGCGCATCGCGACATCCCGATCGCCGTGATCGCGGAAGCGATACACCTGTTTGTCGGTTTCTCCACCGCCCTTGCCGAGCAAGATATCGGCATATTCGAGGACCGGCGTATCGATGGGGACAAATCCGAACAAAACAAATACTTGCTCAAGCTTTTTTATAAGAGAGGAGCGGGCCATCTCAATATCTGGCAAAAAGTCGCGGAATCCTTTTAAAACTCTTGGCTGAATAGTCGGCATGCATTACTCCAAAATACTGAATAAAGAAGCTCATAGACTCGGATGCTCCGCTATTATGAAAATAAATTGCGGGCCATGCAAGCGGGCAACGCTTGCTCTTTGCAATCTTTTGTGATATATAGACAACGCCCTCTTTATCCGGCTGTTATCGCCGGATCATGCGCACCCGTATGGGTGCATACGTCCACAGGGAGGTTTGAATGAGACAGTATGAACTTGTCGCTGTCTTGAACTCTGAGGAAGATCAGTTCAAGGCTGGCAAACAGGCAGTTGCCGAGCTGCTCGCACAGTACAAGGCAATTGATGTCAAAGAAGATGATATGGGGGACAGGCCCCTCGCATATCCCATTAAAAAGAAAGCCCGGGCTCATTATGTGCTCTACCGTATGAGCCTTGAGCCTACATCGATTATTGCGCTTGAACGCGCGATAAAGCTCAGCCCGTCGATTTTAAAGCACTTAGTCGTAAAAATTGAAGCATAAGGCTGCGCCGGGCAAAAAGGGAAGGAGCATATCGTGAGCGATATCAATGTTGTAGTGCTGATTGGACGTCTTACTCGTGACAGCGAATTGAAATATACCCCGTCGGGGCTTCCAATTTGCCGTTTTTCCATTGCGGTGAATCGCTCGAAAAAGCAGGATGACCAGTGGGTGGATGAACCGCATTATTTCGATATCGAATTCTATGGCAAAAGTGCAGAAGGATTGAGTAAATATCTTCTGAAAGGCCGCCAGGTTGCTGTGCATGGTGAGCTTCGCCAGGATCGATGGGAAAAAGATGGTCAGCAGCGCTCGAAAGTAGTCATTGTCGCTGCGACGATTCGTCCGCTTGGATCACCTCCGCAGGGCAGCGGAGATGCGGGTGGCAGAAGATATGCATCCGACTCTGTTGCTTCGAAGCCGGAATCTTCCAATGGGCAGACACCGGCTTCTCCAGGAGTCGACGAATTTACCGATGATATTCCGTTTTGACAGGAGATTAGTATGGATGAAATGAAAGATATTGAAGAAGCAAAGGCCTCACGCGCGGAGGTCGATCAGCAGGACATGCGCAGAGATCAGGACGACAGGAATGGTCCTCGCAAAGGGAAAGGATTTTTTCGCAAGAAAGTCTGCCGGTTTTGCACTCAGAATGTAAAGATTGATTATAAAGACGCGGACCTTCTCCGGCGTTATACGACAGAGCGTGGCAAAATTCTGCCCCGCCGCATTACAGGGACCTGTTCGAAGCATCAGCGCTTGCTTGCGGTCAATATCAAGCGGGCCAGATCCCTGGCGCTTCTGCCTTATGTGGTAAAATAACCTGGAAAGTACTACTCAGAAAGCGCAAAATACAATGGAAGCAGAACAGAGCATGGATTCGATATCTTCCCGCAATAGCGCACACCATATTCCTGCGTTTCTCTCTTGGGGAGTGTTGTCGGGTCTGCTCTACGCAAGCGGATTTCTCGCGATGGCATTTCTTGTCCCAATTCAATATGTATTTCGCAAAGAAGGCAAAAAAGAGGGTTTGCTTTCCATGCTTATATCTCTTGTAATTGTAGGACTTGGAAATGCGTTTAGGTTTTCTGATCCAAACATAATGCGATTGCCTCTTCTGCTGCAAACCCTTGTGTCCCCGGCACTGCTTCTCCTTGCGATAGGTTCGATAAATCTAGTTAATATCGATACCTGGAAAAAAACTGTTGCGGCAGCCGTAGTGCTTTCAGTCATTTTCGGATTTCTGCTGCAGGCGAGCATAGGTACGGAAGGAGTTCAACAATCAATCGCTGGCATGATTGCGCAGATGATCGATTCAACCGGAATGCAAAGCCCGGACATATCGACCATCGCACAGAGCTATGTAGCTCCTGCTGTCTCCATCATATTTGATTGCTTTGGCGCAGCGCTATGGCTTATGCTTGCCGGCAGCTGGTGGATTGGCAATCGCCTTGGAGCCCTAAAAGTATCGACTGAAGAGAAAATTCAAGAGGGGAAATCATCGTCGTTCAACGTGCCTTCATGGCTGCTGTGGCCAAGTATCGCAGGATGGACGCTGCTGCTCTTTGTGCTCTATGGGCACAAGACCGGCATCCTGGCAATTATCGCATGGAACGCGTCGCTTGCCGCTGCTTCTTGGTATGGGCTGCAGGGATTTAGTGTTATTTCGCGTTTTTTTCAATTGAAAGGCATGCAGCAGATGACTGGCCTAGTGCTGGTTTTGCTGGCTGTACTCATTTTGCTCGACACAAAAGTTGGGCTGGCCGTTGCAATGCTTGTACCGGTACTCGGGGTATCGGAGGTCTGGTTGCAATATCGAATACATAAAGGAGCCTGAACATGAAAGTTATATTAAATCAGGACATATCCAATCTGGGAGAAATCGGAGACATTAAGGAAGTTGCTGCAGGCTATGCGCGCAACTATCTTTTGCCTAAAAAACTGGTACTGGTTTACAATGAGAAGACTGTGGCGATGCTCCAGAAGCGTCAGGTTGAGATCATCGCCATTAAAGAGCAAAAAAGGCTTGCCTCGCGCTCACTCAAGGAAAAAATCGAGGCCGATCCGCTCATCATCGCTATGCCGGCGGGCAACAATGGAAAGCTCTATGGCGCAGTCACGAATCACACGATTGCCGACGAGCTCTTGAAAAAAGGCATCGAGGTCGATCGAAAGAAAATCGAGGTGCCGGGCCGTTCAATTAAATCCGTCGGCAACTACAAAGTACTCATCAGGCTTTATGAAAAAGACGAAGCGACTCTTCACTGCTCTGTAGAAGCGCAGGCTGTCGCTGGTTTAGAAGAGAAGAAAACCACCGAAGGCGAAGCGAAGAAACACAGACCTCGCCGTCAGCGCACCGAGTCTGAGCCGGTGACCGCTGAAGAACAGGCTGCGGCATTTGAAGCGGCTGTCAATCGCGGACAGCTGAGCTGATGAGGCTATCTGTTCCTTCCATAAAAAAGACAAAGGTTCTGCCCGCCCTTACAGGAAGAGGGCGGGTTTTATTTATTTTATAATAATAAAATAGATGAGGTTCTTTCAAAAGTCGGACGAGTTTTGAAAAAACGACCTTTTATTGCGGCATTTGCGTACGGTTTCAACGAAACCGGAGCAAATGCAAAGCCAATTTCAGAAGCAACAGACTTTTGAAATTGGCTCGATTACTTTTCATTTTACTTCCTGAATTTGTGAGCATTCTTGTTTAAAACATTCCAATAACCATTTTTTGTATTGACCCCGGAAACGACAGAGTATAGATTCAGTTTGCGAGTTAAAATCTTTGTAAGGAGTGTTTGATGGCAGGTCCATCGCTCAAAGATACGATGCCCCTCTACAATGGAGACGCCGAGCAGGCTTGCCTTGGCGCCCTTCTTATCGATCCAGAATCGATCAATAGTGTTCTGAAATATCTTCGTTCCGAGAGCTTCTACGAACCTGCAAACCAAGAAATTTTTGAATCGCTCCTTGCAATGCATGAAAAAGGGCAAAAGCCCGATCTTATCACGCTCTCCGAGGAACTCCGCAGTCGGGGCAGCCTTGAGCGGGTAGGTGGCAGCGCGTACGTAGCAAGCCTTGCTTCTTTTACTCCTTCGGCGGCCAATATTGAATACTATGCCAGAATCGTGCAGGAAATGTCGACCCGACGGCGACTTATTCAAGTGTCGTCCGAGATGGCCGCAATGGCCCATGAGGAGACTATGGATATCGACAGGGTGCTCGACGAGCTGCAGGCGAAGATTTTCGAGATATCACAGAACCGTCGAACTGCCGAATATCACTCGGCGAAAGAAATTGTCACCGAAACAATGCTGCTTATCGAAAAATTGAGCACCAATCCCGAGGCATTTACCGGAATTCCTTCCGGGCTGACCGACCTCGATGCAATGACGAGTGGTTTTCAGAATTCGGAATTCATCGTGATTGGCGCAAGGCCCTCGGTAGGAAAGACCGCACTTGCTTTGACAATAGCCGCGCACGCTTCGATCGATTTGAAAATTCCGACTGCGTTCTTTTCATTGGAAATGTCGGAGTCAGCAATTATGCTCAGGCTTATTTCCTCCGAGGCACACATTCCCGCCGAGCGCATACGTACGGGAAGAATTCGGACGACGGATTACGACAGTCTTATGGAGGCCGCCGCGAGAATTTATGAAGCTCCGCTCTATATAGTCGATATGCCGAACATGAAATTGCTCGAGCTTCGGACTATGGCCCGCAGACTTGTACTCGAACGCGGCATCAGGATTCTCTTTGTCGATTATCTCACGCTCATCACACACGAAAATGCCGATTTGCCACGATGGGAGCAAATCTCGGCAATCTCGCGGTCACTGAAAGCCCTTGCCCGCGAGCTCAATATCCCCGTAGTGGCTCTTTCCCAGCTCAAACGCGAGGCGGAAGGAAAACAGCCAACACTCGCAGACTTGCGTGAATCCGGTTCTATCGAACAGGATGCTGACCTTATTCTGTTTCTGCATCGGGATCGCGAAATGACGAAGGGGCATGACCAGCAGAGCGATCAAATGGAAACAGACCTTGTTGTCGCAAAGCAGCGCAATGGCCCTATTGGCAAGACTTCAGTCTGGTTCAAGAGCAGCTATGCAAAATTTGTGAATATGGAGCGGCACGAGCATAAACAATAGGCTCATTGTCTATGTCGTGCGCCTCGCTGCTCTGAAGCTCCCTATTTTCCTGCAAAGAAGAAAACGTCGCTCATCGTCGCTACTATAAACAGAACGAGTACAAATGCGGCTCCGATGAATTGAAAGCGATAAAGTGCTTGTGGGGTGAGCGCTCGTTTTCTCAGAAATTCGATGATAAACACGAGAATGAGCCCGCCATCCAGTACAGGAAGCGGCAGAAGATTCGTAATCGCAAGCGCGACTGAAAGATAGGCAAGGAAACTCAGCACAGGCACAAGTCCAGCCAGACCATCAGCTTTTATCTGCTCAGATGCCGCCGTCCCAATCAAATAGGTTATTCTCGCTGGTCCGGAAACCGCTTTAAAGACATTCACCCCCCGGAAAAGGAGGCCTATGCTTTTTATGGTGAGCGAAAAAGTAGAGGCTGTCTCCTTGAAGCCTTTTGAAACGGCGTCGGGGAGAGATGTCGCCTTATCCGTTCGTATGACACTTACAAAACCTATTCCCATCTCTTCAAGCGATTTTGCGACAATCGTCGTGGGAAAAGGCTCTGCATCGCGCATTACCATAAGACTTACCGGACCGCTCGCATTTTTAAAAACTTCCATCAGGTCAACAGTATTATGAATTGCTTTTCCATTCGCTTCGGTAATGATGTCGCCCGCTCGAAGATCGGCAATTGCCGCGGGGCTTTGGTCCTTGACCGTGGCAATGACTGGATCGACCCATGCATAGACACCAATGACGCCAGCGCCTGAATTCCGGTCGAGATGCGGGGTAATCACAAGGTTTTGAACAGATCCATTTCGCAAGACTTCGACAGACAGAGCTTTCCCCGGATTGCTGGCGATGATTTCTTGAAGATCGCTGTAGTCGCGAATTGTCTTTCCGTCGACAGCACGAATGACATCGCCTGTTTCTAAGCCCGCAATGTCAGCAGGGTTAGGCATGCCGTTTTGAATCATTGCGCCTGTTTCGCTTGAGAGCACTATACGGTTCGGGGCCGTTTGAATGGTTGTGCCGATTGCTACGACGAATACAAAGACCAGGGTGGCAAAAAGCACATTGAAAGATGGCCCTGCGATGGCAATGGCAACGCGCTTCAAGGGATGGGCTGAATAATAACTGCCTTTATCTGCGGGAATAAAATCAAGCTTTTGATCAAGCGCGGCGCGAAATCCATCTTCGCCTTTTAATTTGCAATATCCCCCGATGGGTAAAACGCCTATTCGCCATTCAGTCTTCTTTCCCTTGCGCTTGAACAGAGCTGGGCCCCATCCAACCGAAAAGGCTTCTACCTCTACGCCAACCGAACGGGCAATGACAAAATGGCCCAATTCATGGACAATTACCACTATCGAAAGGCCAATGAGGCCCAGTAATATCGTAATCATGCATAATGCTCCATAAGGTCGGCAGCGATTCTTCGCGCCCCGGTATCGATATCGAATATATCTTCGAATGAACTAATAGGCAAATTCCATCCCTTCTCAAGCGTCTTTAACACCACATCGGCAATTTGTGTAAATTTGATGTTTCCTTCGTCAAAGTTTCCAACCGCAATTTCATTGGCAGCATTATATGCGATACATGGAGCTTCTCCTTCATCCAGAGCTTGGCGCGCGATCCAAAGCAACGGGTATCGCTCTCTTTGTGGCTCATAAAATTCAAGACTTTTGCCCGCAAGGTTCGCGGATCCAAAAGAAACAGGCGTGCTTTTGGGCCAATAGAGAGCCGCATGAATGGGTAGACGCATGTCTGGCTTGGAAATCTGGGCATACAGAGTCCCATCGATAGTCCTCACCATCGCATGAACATAGCTCTGTGGATGAATCAGGACTTGGATGTGCTCCTGGGGCATATCGAATAGCCGCGAAGCTTCAATGAGCTCAAGGCCTTTGTTTGCCATTGTTGCGGAATCGATGCTGATTTTGCGCCCCATTTTCCATACAGGATGCTTACAGGCATCATCTGCCGTCATGGAGGGGAGCTGATCTAAGGGCAGGAAGCGGAAAGGGCCGCCGGATGCGGTGATTGTCAATTCGGAAATGATGTTTCTGCCGATTCTCTGGATGAGTTGAAAAAGCCCTGCGTGTTCAGAATCGACAGGAATAATGGCACAATGGTTTTCATCGGCCAGTTTTTTCAGAAGCCTGTAACCCATGACAATCGATTCTTTATTCGCAAGTGCCAGGTTCATTTTGTTGCGCAATGCAAGGATCGATGCCGACAACCCCGACGCTCCCGCGATACCGTTGACGACGATATCTGCATCGGTTTCGGAAAGTAACCGTGCCATGGCCTCGGGGCCAGCCCAAGCTGTTCCTGAAGGAACAGCAGCGATGTCTCCAGTCCACGCGGCCACGGCCTGAGGAAATTCATTCTTGAGCTGTCTCAGCATCTCACGATTGCTGTGTACAGAAAAGCCGGCGAGTCCGAGCATGTCTTCTGAGCCCAGACTTTGCCGTATCACATCAAGCGTCTGCCTGCCGATAGAACCTGCGGCTCCCAATACAATGACTCGTTTTGGCATCTTCGTATCCATACAATTTTGTGGCTATTAAAGGCCAAATAAGTGAAATAAGAACGAAAACGCGACAAAAAAAGGCGCACTGAAGTACAGACTGTCAAATGAATCCAAAACTCCGCCTCTCCCCGGAACGATGTCCCCTGAATCCTTCGCCCCCGCGGATCTCTTCAGGGCACTCTCGAACAGATCACCCGCGATGACGAAGAATGCCATTCCCATCCCAAGCGTGAGACTTAAAATAATGTAATTCCATTCCAAAGGTCTCCATGAACCCGCGAGTGGTCCGAGTCCCAAAAAAGCTCCGGCGATTGATCCAATCGTTCCTCCGATAAAACCAGCGATGCTCTTATTGGGAGAGACATCGACAACATTTCTTTTTTTCCCAATATACTTGCCAAAAAGCCACGCCAGGCTGTCATTTCCAATCGTGAGCAAGACAAATGTCGTTGTTGCATTTCGTGCATCAGGGAAGCCGGAAACGATAAGTACAAGAAGACTCGGCAAAAGTGCGGTATAAAAGTGGACAAGCACGATGGAGCCAGCTTCCTTGAGAAGCCCCGGGAAGAGAGCTTTTTTCTTTGCCCCTAAAGGCACCAATTCGATTGTCAGGCACATGAGCGATGCAAAGAATAGAATCAAGCCAACCTCTGAGGGGCTGACAGATAAAACACAGGCGACATACACGGCGGCGGATTGAACAAGGCCTGCAATCGTCACTCCCAATCCAGGATCATGCAGTCCACCACGAGAAAGCATGGACCGAAGCTCGAGGGATGAGAGGTATTGCACTGTGAGCAAAAACACGACAAGTATTGCAAAATGCGCAAATGGGAAGCAACAGAGAACAGAAAAGAATAGAGGGATTCCGATGAAGAACAGCAAAAGCCTCGCTCTGGTATTTTCGTTCACCGCGCATCTCCGAACCGGCGTTCGCGGTGTGCATAATCGGCGAGGGCGGCATGGAAATCTTCGGGCGTAAAGTCAGGCCAATATTTTGATGAAAAATACAGTTCGCTGTACGCAGACTGCCAGAGCAAGAAATTGGAAAGCCGCATTTCACCTCCGGTTCTGATGATGAGATCGGGATCCGGGATTTCCGGATGATCGAGATTCAGCGCGATTGTTTTCTCAGTCATTGCTCCGGTGACTTCATCTTTGGACATGGCATCACGGGCGCCAATTGTGCCGGTTTCGTACAGGTTTGAAAGGGAACCTCGCACTGCACGCACTATTTCGTTCCTGCCACCATAGTTGATCGCGAGATTCAGCGTAAGCCCATTGTGATGCTTGGTATCTTCAACCGCCCTGTCGATCTCGGCCAGCACTTCAGCAGGCAATTCTGACCGGTCCCCTGAGTGAACAACTCGAACCTTGTTTTTACGATAAAAATCAAGCTCTTTCGTAAGATGAATCCGGATGAGTGACATTAAAAAACCGACTTCTTGAGTGGTGCGCTTCCAATTTTCAGTAGAAAAGGCATAGAGAGAAAGGAAATGTACTTTTTCCTGGCGTGCCGCCAACACGATACGTTTTGCTACTTCCAGTCCTTCTTGATGTCCTGCGGTTCTTGCAAGCCCTCTTTGCTTTGCCCATCGCCCGTTGCCATCCATAATGATTGCAACATGCGATGGCACACGAATCTCTTTCATCTTGAAAAGTCCTTATACTTCCATTATTTCTTTTTCTTTTGTTTCGAGTATTTTGCCGATCTGTGCAATGTAATCGTCGGTCAGTTTTTGAAACTCGGTCTCTTCTTTTTTGAGGGCATCTTCGGCAACACCGCCGGCGCTCTGTAATTTTTTTAATTCCTCCAGACCGTCACGACGGATATTTCTAATGGCGACGCGCGATTGTTCCGCGATATTTCGTGCTGTCTTGACCAGTTCTTTCCTTCTCTGTTCGGTGAGGGGAGGAATGGCAATCCTGAGTACTTTCCCGTCATTCGAGGGATTAAGCCCCAAATCTGACCTGAGGATGGCCTTTTCGATTTCGCTGAAAAGAGAACGATCCCAGGGTTGAATCACAATGAGGCGAGCCTCGGGCACAGAAATCGTAGCGACCTGAGAGAGCGGCGTCTTTTGACCGTAGTAATCGACGCGCACTTTGTCGAGAAGGGCGGGGGACGCTCTGCCCGTGCGGATTGCATTGAATTCATCATGAAGCGCACTGACGGTTTTTTTCATTCTCTCTTCATTTGCAGCTCTGATCGATTCCATATCTCCTCCCGTGACTCTTTATTTTACAAGCGAAAAGGGCGGCCACAAAAGACCGCCCCCTCATGTCCGGCTTTGTGCCGGAACCTCAGCTAGTTCTGTCCGACCTTCGCGAAGTAGTACTCCACGATGGCGAGCTGATAGCCGGTTTCCTTAGCAACCTGTTCCAAGGCTGCGGCAACGGGGATTTTCTCGTCGCGGACAAAACCCTGGTCCACGAGGCAGACTTCGGCAAGGAGTTTCTTGAGCTTTCCGGCCAGAATGCCTTCAAGCACCTTTGCTGGCTTGCTCTTCATCTTTTCATCCATCTCCACCTGCTTCTGAAAAATCTCTTTTTGTTCGGAAAGCCAGGCTTGAGGTACCTTGGATTCGTCGAGGAACATGGGATTGAATGCCGCTACATGGAGGGCAATATCGTGCACAAATGCAGCGACCTTTTCATTCTTGAAGGCAGCCGGGTCATTTGCCCTGAACTTTACGACAACGCCTATCCTGCCTTCGCCATGGAGGTATGTATGGAGTGTTTCATTCATGCCTGCGCTAAAATAGGCGACGCGCTTAAGTGCAATGTTCTCTTTAATGAGCGACGCGATTTCCTTGACACGAGCCTCAAGGCCTTCGTTCGGGCCGGAGGCCTTCTGCTGAAGCGCTGTCTCGGCAATTTTAGTCCCCACATTGATGAAGTCGGTATTTCTCGCCACAAAGTCGGTCTCGCATGCAAGTTCGACAAGTGCCAATTCATTCTCTGTTTGCGCAACAAAGATGCGTCCTTCATTGGTTGCGCGGCCAGCGCGCTTTTCAACCCCGGCCATCCCCCATTCGCGCAAGAGTTTTTCCGCCGCGCCGAAATCACCCTGAGACTCATTCAGGGCCTTTTTGCAATCCATCATGCCTGCGCCTGTTTTTTCGCGCAGTGCTTTGACATCAGTAGCTTTAATTTCCACGATTTTCTCCTCGGTCTTGCTTATTTTTCCTCATACAGTCGATCTTCATCGACGATCGGCGTTTCGATTTCCGCCGGCTCTTCGGATTCCTTTTCGCTCTGTACGGAGGAATCAGCGTAGTTTTCAACATCGATCTCGACTTCGTCGTCCTCTGTTTTTGCGGGAACCGCAAGCTCCTGCTCCTCTTCAGTAGGCAGCGTCTCTATTATTTTAAGGCCCTCAGAAGCGCCTGCCTCAATGACAGCGTTCGCAATAATCTGAGTGAAGAGGCTGATCGAGCGAATGGCGTCGTCGTTGCCTGGAATAGGGTACGTGATACCTTCGGGATTGCAGTTCGTGTCGACGATTGCGACTATGGGGATTCCGAGGCGCTGGGCTTCAGCCACGGCGATCGCCTCTTTGCGGGTATCAACCACGAAGAGAACACCCGGAAGGCTCGTCATCTCTTTTATACCGCCAAGATTTTTTTCAAGCTTGGTTTTTTCTTTAATAAGACTGGCAATTTCTTTTTTTGTCAGGCTGTTGAAAGTTCCATCGACTTCCATACGCTCGATTTTTTTGAGTCTCTGAATGGATTTTCTGATAGTAGAAAAATTTGTGAGCATACCACCGAGCCAGCGGTTGTTCACATAAAATTGTTCGCAGCGCTCGGCTTCTTTTTGGATTGCCGACTGTGCCTGCTTCTTCGTTCCGACAAAGAGCACGGTTTTTCCGGAACTGACTACTTTCTGCACAGCATCATAGGCCTCTTTGATGGCCTGGATGGTTTTCTGCAGATCGATGATGTGAATGCCATTGCGCTCCGCGAAAATATATTTCTTCATTCGCGGATCCCAGCGCTTGACCTGGTGTCCGAAGTGCACACCTGATTCAAGCAGGTTTTTCATGGTGACTACTGCCACGTAGACCTCCCGCGATCGGAGATAATCCGATCCCCTTCCTTTTATCTCGTCCTGTTTCGAAAAACGAAAATCAGGCGGAAAATGTCCGACCTTGAAAAGCCGGATTGTCAGCTCGTTTTGTTTCTCTTTACGGTGAAGCAAAATAACCCGACTCACGGAGAATGCCATATAATTCATGAATTGGCAAGCCCATGACACTGGAGGACGAGCCTTTTATCTCTTCGATAAAATAAGATCCAACCCCCTGGATGCGATATGCGCCCGCGGCGCCGCGCCATTCCCCAAAACTGAGATACCATGCAATATCTTCATTGGTCATGGGAGAAAACTGAACTTCAGACACTGAAAGAGCAACATATGGCTGATCGCGCGTCATGTCCAGAAGGCAAAGACCGCTGAACACCGTGTGCCGCTTTCCCGCCTCCATGGAGAGCATGTCGAACGCGTCGCGTTCATTGGCTGGCTTTCCTATGGTGATCCAGCCGCCTTGCGTCTGAAACGCGACCAGAGTATCGGCCCCAAGCACAAGGCGAGGGGTGGCAGAGGGCCGCGCGTCTTGTATTTCGTTCTGGCGTGTGTTTTCCTGTTTTTCGAGCCAGAGAGTCTTGCCTCGACGGGCCTTGGTCGCCGCAAGGGCTGTCACACGTTCTCCTGGCTCAAGATGGTCAAAAATCGATTCATCTATGGAAGGAACGATTTTTTGAAAAGGGATATGGAGCGATTCGAGAATGGACGATCTCCTTGGTGATTCGCTCGCAAGGATAATTGGCTCTCCATACATAACATGGAATGTAATTACAAAGTCATTCATTTGCCAAGTGCTTAAAGAAGAACTCGTATTTTTTCCTGTTCCTCTTGCTTGACGCAAGCATGGCGAATCTTTATGATTCGACCGTCAGCCGTTGCATTTTTCAGATTGCACGCTGCGTGGGCGATTAGCTCAGCTGGATAGAGCGTCGGCCTCCGGAGCCGAAGGTCGCGCGTTCAAATCGCGCATCGCTCATCATGGTATCCATACAAGAACACCGAGTGCTATGAAAAAGAGCGCCGAAAGAACGCGCACGAGCACAAGGTGTGTGCCGTACCATTGCCTGATTCTCTCGTGGCGGAGTCCAAAAAAATAAAGCACAAAAACAAGGGTGAGGGGAATAATAAAGGCAACATTATAGATTAAAAGAAGGATTATGCTCCTGGAAGAGCGGGCGCTCTGGTTCATGTAGGCGATGGTCGGCAAATAAATTTGCCCTGTGCATGCCAGCTCAATCACTGAAACCAGGAAGCCTGAAAGTGCGGCTCCCAATATATACAGCGGCAACTGATTGAAATATCGGATAAACCTGTGACTCATTCGCTTGAGAAAAAACGGCATTTGCAGCAGGGATTCAGAAGCTCGGCCCTGGGTTGCAACAACTGCGTCGCGCACATTCAGGACAGCAAAGATAGCGGCCAGCGCAGAGACGAAAATATCGACATAGAGCGAAAATCTGTTTTCTGAAAGATACTTTCTGAGAGCCCCCAGGAAACCCAGCCCGATAAGAAAATAAGTGACAAATACCGCGAGAATGAAAGAAATGCCGACCCATGCGAGCGAGCGCCGGTCCCTGCGCTTAAGCGCTATAAAAGAAAGGAAAAAGAGCATTGTGGAAAATGCACAGGGGTTGATGCCATCCAGGAGGCCAGCCAATATTGATGGAATGATGGAAGCCACAAAGGCCTTGTCTGATTGATCGGCATTACTTGCGAGCTCGTTCGTCCGATGCAGCGCTGGTCTGTATGAACCGTGTGCCAAATAATACTCGATTTCCTGAGGCATATTCTCTTCTATGGCACTGCTTCCGCGATAAATGTTCGAGCCAATGAACAGAACCGGGAATACAGTAAAATTCAGTTGCTTTTGTTTGAGCATTTTCACGCACTGTTCATACCCCGCTGCGGAAAGGATATCGTGTGTTTCAAGGACAATACTGACGCCATAATCGTGTTCAAGCTTTGCCTTTTGGACATAGAGAAAAGAATCACAATGACTGCACCCTGTCTCTGTAAAATAGATCCCTGTAATTTCGGGGGGAGAGAGGGTATTGTCTTTTGCTTGCGAAAATGTGGGCTTTAGAAACAAGATTGAAAAAAGCACGAGCAAGGACAATCTCGCTGTTGGGCTATGTATCAGTTTCACCCGGGCCTCCGCAGGTTGCGATCTTCAAGATATACAATATGTTTGTATAAGAGCACAATGGAGCTGTTTTCACAATTTGACGGCATTTGGATGCACACCCCTAACTATTTTTTCGTTTTTTTCTTGCAAGACCAAAATAGATGACTGATAATAAGTGTAGTATGAAAAACCATAAATACTTAGGTCAATGTCTCTTGGCAATTTCAGTTGTTGTGGTATTGATCGGTTGTGCAACGCCTCCTGAAGTGCAAACAGCAACGCCTGAATCGCAACAGGCAAAGAACATTGTGCAGGGTACTTCGACTCCTGACATGCCCGCGACAACTCCTGCGCCTTCCCAAGACCCCAATGCGGCAGCAAAAGCGGTCGTTGAGGGTCAGCCTATGCCTGGAGGAACCCAGGTTCCTTCGGCCGTTCCTTCCACGCCTCAGGCGAGTACCGCTTCGTATGGTGCGCTTACGCCCGACGAAACTCTTTTTTTCCAAAATTATATAAACAGGCTCAGTTATCTGGTGTACTATGACGAAAATTCAGGTCTCGATCCTCAGCTGGCCAAAGCGGCTGTTTCTCAGGCCAACCGCTATCTCATCGAGAAATCGGGACTCTCCGTCATCGATTTTGATCAGATACAGAAGAACAAGAAAGATCAAATGAGCGCATATCAGGCTGAAACCGGGGGTTCCATAGATATCGTCACGTATATTGCGCAGAAGCTGAATGCCGATATCTACCTCGAAATCGACGCGAAGACGACATCTGGCGGCGGCCCAGGTGCATGGACTGGTTCCGCACAGGGAAGCATGAAGATTTTCGATGCGTCGACCGCGACACTGCTTGGTTCAATTTCCTTTTTGAGCCCGCAGACCTTCAGCCCTGTCTCTGCCGACGCCGCAATGATGAACGCGATAGCGGGGATTGTGTGGCAATCAATGCCCAAGGTGACGGAGCAGTCGAAAGCTCTCCTGAGCGGCGTCACGGCAACCCGCGGCGTACGTTATGAGCTTGTCCTGCAGAATACTCCTGATGCGAAAGCTGTTTCTCAGTTTGAAAAGAATCTTTCAAAGAGAGTACGCGAAGTCGAGAGACTTTCGTACGCGCCCGGTGAGGCTCGGTTTGCACTCTATGCATTCATGCCGGCGTCGAAAATTCAGGATGCGATATACGAGGCCGCCTCTGCCGCCGGTTTCCCTGATTGCTACTTGCTCTACATGAGAGGACGCTCATATACTTTTAACACAGGTCTTTAAAATTGTTATTCCGCAAATGGAAATTTGGCAAAGGAGGAGAGCATGAGGGTATGGAAAGTTTTGCTGACTGTGATGATTGTGATGCTCGTCGCATCGTGCGGCACCAAAGCACCGCTGAGGAAGGGAGAGGTGCTGATCGAGGATAAGGGCACGGCCTATGGCATCAAAACTCCGAAATGGGTTGAGCAGGCGATTATCGGAGGTTACCGCGATATCGAAAAATTGGCAGATTATAAAGATAAAACGGTCTTCATAGCCCAGTTTGAGGCGCAAAATTTACAGAGTGCCCAGCTGCTTGCGGAACGCATGCAGGCCGATACTGAAATTGCCCGCTATCTTTCCACCAGAGTGAAGGACGCATTCAAAGGCGCAAATGTCGCTGATGCTGATTCGAAAAACTTTGGCGCCTACGGCGAACGCTTCGTCGCGAGCGTTGGCGAAGCCAAATTCTCCGGATTCAGGATGGAAGCCGATTGGTGGGTGAAGGTGCAGACCTATACGCCTGAAAACAAACCCGACAAGCAGATTTATCGTGTCATTCAGCTGTGGGCCATAGAGAAGACCATGCTGCAAAAGCAGTTCGACATTCTGTTCTCCCAGATGGCAGGAACCGAAGAGCCCACGCCAGAGCAAAAACGCGCGATGGATCTTGTCCAGAATACTGTGGCAAAAGATTTCTTTGGCGAAGATAAATAATCTGGTTTGACGGGCCCTGGCGCTTGAGAGAGTGTCAGGGCTTTTTAAAAGACATTTCTTGTGCTGATTGGTGCCAATAAGGAAAATGCCCATGAAAAAAAGGAAGTATTTTGGGCTGATGGTGGTGGCGATCCTGCTCTCGAGTTGTGCAAGCGCCCCTTCCGTACCTGAATGGATTCGAAAGACACCGAAGCCTGACGCGAAATATACGTATTTCGTTGGTTCTTCCTCGGCCAAAGACAGCGCGACTGCCCTCAACGATGCAACTTCATCCCTCATCGCGGGGATTATGCAGTTCATGGGTGTTTCCATAAGCGTCACGTCGAGCGCGGAAGCTCGGGCATCTCTCGACGACTATCAGGCACAAATTACCCAGACCGTCAAGACAGAGTCCACGGGCCGCCTCGCTGGTTTTGAGGTGGCAGAGAAGTACATTCAAAAGGATCCAAAGACCGGCCAATATACCGTTCATGTCCTCGCACGCTATGAAACGAAGGAACTTCTTAAAGAGAAAACGCGCATCGAGTCACTTTTTAATGAAAAGATCGATGCTGTTGCCATTCCCGAGCAAAAAGGTGATGCTGCAGCTTCGGATAGGCGTCTGCTCGATGCCATACGATCATATGCCGAAGCGATGACTGCTGCGGGCGGTTCAGATATAGAAAATGCCCAGATCAAGCTTGAGCGCAATGCAAAGAAAGCTTCGGGTCTGGCCGCCACGCTTAAATTGATCGTGCCATCCTCACAGGGTGCAAGCATATCAGTAGGTGGCCAGCTGCCTTCTTTCCATGCCAGTCTCGTGGCGAATAAAGGCGGGATAGAGCAGGGCGTTTCGGGAGCTCCGCTCATAATCACCTATCCCCGGAGACTCGCGTCAGGAAGAATAGGCACAAGCACAACTCAAAGTTTCACCGATCAGAACGGGAACGCAATATTTGAAGTCCCTGCAATTGATATAGCTGGAAATTACAGGGTGACAATACAGCTGGATTTTGCAAGCATCAGTGATCTGTTTGCGAGTCTTCCATCTTGGGCCTTGCCCTATAGTGATGCTGTTGAAAGCGATTTGTCGGGCATTGTCGCATATATACATTACAAAGTAATTTCAGCTGCGAAAAATATTCCCACCGCCATCGCGGTTTACGGCAAGAATCCTGCAAATGCAGGCAAGATCGATTTGGGAATTTTTGTAGGCAGCTTAAAAGAGCCGCTTATAAAAGAGGGTTTTGTAATACTTGATGCAGAAGCGCCTGAAGTCGGCGAGAATCCAGATATTGCCCAATTAAAAGCGGCGGCACCGCCCCAGGCACAGCGTTTTGCGCTCATAACACTCGATCTTGTTTCTGTGTCTAAGGACGGAGATTACTTTATTGCGACGACATCCGGCTCTATGAGCGTATTCGACCTGACAGGCGGAAACACGCTGTATTCGGCAAGCAAAAACGCACAAGGGATGGGGCTCTCCGAAACCGAAGCCATCGCTAATGCGCTAAAAGCGCTTGGCGGACAGACCTTTGCAAAGGACCTCTTGAGCGCCCTGCCTTAAATGGCCTTTTGTGGGCAATGGTGACATGATGTTTACAAAATGTCATCATCCTTGCTTGCGGGCAATTCGGCCTCATGATGAATAATCTGTTCATTTTGTCCTATCATTTCTTCAATGGCGAGACCGACGAGAGTGTCGCAGCGCTCGTTGTCGGGATTTCCTGCATGGCCTTCCACCCACTCAAAGTGCGGGCCGAGATCAATGCAAAGACCATCGAGCTGCTGCCACAGATCCTGATTCATCACAGGCTTCTTTGCTGCGGTCTTCCAGCCTCGCCTTTTCCAGTCCGTGATCCATCCTGATATTCCATTTTTCACATACATGGAATCGGTGAATATATGAACAGGTGCGCCTGTCCAGGCGGGCAGCACTGCAGATTTGGCCGCACAGGAGGCACGCGTGCCCTCGAGGCGTCCCTTCAGAAAAGAAAGAGCGTTGATGACTGCGGTGAGTTCCATCCTGTTATTGGTGGTATGAGGCTCGGCCCCCCACGATTCCCGATAGCGCGTTCCGAACCGCATTACATACGCCCAGCCCCCAGGGCCGGGATTTCCCTTGCAGCCACCGTCGGTATAGATAACAATTGATTGTTGCGTCATGTGTGCACTATGACAAACGAGCCAGTGTCGTGCAACTCCTTGCATACGGATTTTACCCTCGCTAGAATGAAAAACCCATGTTTAAAGAATATGTGACGTTGCTGCCCCATCTGAAACAGTACAAATATAGATACATTGCGGGCATACTCTGCCTCATCGCGGTCGATGCAAGCCAGGTACTCATCCCCCGGTATGTGCAGACGACAATCGATACTATTGTGAGCGGCTCCTTTCAGGTGAAGGAAATTGTACATCCGCTGGTCATCATGGTGCTGCTCGCCCTCTTTATTTCAATAGGTCGTTTCTTTTGGCGCTATTTTATCAATACCGCCAGCAGGCGCATCGAAGCGGAAATGAGGGACAGGCTTTTTTCGCACATCTTGACGATGTCCGGCGGCTTTTTCAGGAAAAATACCACTGGAGACTTGATGGCGCGGGCCACAAACGATATAGGCACTATCCGGCAGGCGACAGGGATGGGTTTCGTTGCGCTTGTCGACGGCGTCTTCATGACGGCGATGATCCTTGTCGCAATGTTCGCGAACAATGCCGCAGTTGCGGCCTGGATCATAATTCCGCTTCCTTTGATTACGGCACTCATTCTTCTTTTCGGGAAAATCGTCGGCAAACTGTTCAAACGTATTCAAGACATCTATGGGCGCTTGTCGAACATCGCCCAGGAATCCCTTTCCGGTGTGCGGATAGTCAAATCCTTTGTAAAGGAACATTATTTTTTTGAGAAGTTTGAAGTAACCAACACCGAATATAAAAATGCCATCATGAATCTTGTAAAGACTTCAGGATTCTTTTTCCCCTTTATTACGTTTCTTTCTGGCTTAAGCACCGTGCTTCTCATTCTCTTCGGAGGCAATGCTGCAATCCACAACAAGATGACTCCCGGTTCGATCATTGCAATGCTCTCCTATTTGGAGATGCTCGTATGGCCCATGATGAGCGCAGGCTTTACCGTAAATATCGTGCAGCGCGGCGCGGCAAGTCTTAAAAGAATCAATGAAATTCTCAATACAGAGCCTGAAATTCAAGAATCGCCCCGTCATGTCGCAGGAAAACCTTGCGGCGATATTGAGATTCGTGAACTCGATTACAGATATTCGGGTTCGGATATGCTTGCTCTCAAACATATCTCTGTGCGAATTTCTGAAGCGTCGATGCTTGGTATACTTGGCAAAGTTGGTTCGGGGAAAAGCACGATACTCAAGTTGCTTCCAAGGATGCTCGATGCCGGTGAAGGCCATGTATTTATTGGCGGAATCGATAGTTGCTTTTTTGGTTTGAAAGAATTGAGGTCTATATTCGGAATGGTGCCTCAAGAGAGCTTTTTGTTTTCCGAAAGCATCCGAAGCAATATTCTCTTTTCGGCATCCGACATCGGTAACGAACGATTTGAAGAGGTGGTTCGGATTGCGGGACTTGACCACGATATGCATCTGTTCCCGGATGGCTGGGATACCGTCGTCGGCGAACGAGGCATTACACTGTCCGGCGGCCAGAAGCAGCGAATCGCGCTGGCCCGTGCGCTCGTCATCGATCCTCCTGTTTTGTTGCTTGACGATGCGCTCTCTGCGGTGGATGCGGAGACCGAGGAGCGCATTCTCAGCGCCTTGCTCAAGGAGAGGCGGGGTAAAACAACGGTGATCGTGTCGCACCGCATATCTACCTTGCGCAACGCAGATCAGATCATCGTGCTCGATGGCGGAGAAATAGTGCAGCGCGGCACTCATGAAACGCTGATGTCCGAGCCGGAAGGATTCTACGCCAGAATCGCGGCTCTTCAGCAACTGGAACAAGAATCGTGCGCGGCGTGCGAAGATGCAGGCTTGAAAGAGGAGGCCATCGATGGCTGAATTTTTCGACACAGAACCTGTCACGAAGGGTTATGATGCTCATATCCTTCGGCGCATCCTGTCATATCTCAAGCCATACAAACTTTTTGCGTTTATAGCCCTGATCGCGCTTGCACTGAGTACGGCGGGAGAACTCCTGTCACCCACAATCATTCAGCGCGCGGTGGACAATGCCTTGGTCCGTGAATGGTATGGGGTGGACCCCTCAATTGTAAGTACTTTGCCCAAAGCGAATGATTTAACCGGAATAACCATCGGCGCCCGCGTGTATGTGCGCACTTCCCGGCTCGCCGGCATCGCGGATAAAGAGAGAAAACAGTGGAACGCGCAGGGCCTTCTCGATGGCGAGCCGAGCTACGTGTTCTCCCTGGAGTCCCTGCGCGAGAAAAAAGTGCTGATTGCCCAGCGCTATCCACAGATAGTGCTCTCTGAAAGTTGGGGGGTACTTCCCTCAAGCCTCCTCAATTCCCTGTCTTCCGACGACGCCGAAACGATCCGGGCCGGAGACAATGCGATTTTAGGCCACTATGCGCTTCTCTTACTGTTGATACTCACCGTAGTGCTTCTTGCCACGTTTACGATGACATGGTTTACCAACCAGATCGGTACCCTCATCATGAAGGACATGAGGCTCCAACTCTATCGGCATGTGATAGAACAGTCGCTCGCATATCTTTCAAGGCAGCCTGTTGGCCGTCTTGTCACCCGGCTCACGAGCGATATTGAAGTAATCAGCCAATTCTTTACCGATGTGCTGAGCGCGTTTATAAAAGATGCGACGGTCATGGTCGGTGCGCTTGTGGTGCTGTTCGTGCTCAACTGGAAATTGGGGTTCGTCGTATTCGCGACAGTTCCTCTCATTTTGATTGCGTCCGCGATTGTCCGTGTCAAAGCGCGCGATGCCTTTCGCAACCAGCGATACTGGACGAGTAAGGTCAACTCATTTCTGTCTGAGCACATCTCGGGAATCGATATTGTGAAATTCTTCGTTCAGGAGAAGAGGGTTGCAGAGAATTTCGGAAAGAATAATCAGCAGCTCTTAAAGGCCAATATAGCCGAAATGTACGTGTATGCGACATTCAGGCCATTTGTTGATTTTATGTCTACGCTGACGACAGCTTTGGCTATTCTGGCTGGCGCGGTACTTTTCCTAAGGCTTGAGATATCTGTTGGCACCCTTATTGCGTTTATCAATTTGATTGCGATGTTTTACTCGCCGATAAAGGATCTCTCGGAGAAATATATTCTACTGCAGAGTGCGATGGCGAGCGGAGAACGGGTGTTTGGGCTTTTGGACACCGAGGACAAGCTGCCCGAACAGCTTCCCGACATGAGGGGAAAAGACGCACCGCTGGCGATACGAGGGCATATCGAGCTTTCGCATGTATGGTTTGCTTATAAAAATGAAGAGTGGGTCTTGAAAGACATCTCTTTTGTTGTCAATCCAGGAGAAAAGGTGGCGATTGTCGGATATACCGGTGCAGGCAAATCGACAATCGCCAATCTTCTTGCGCGATTTTGGGATATACAAAAAGGGGATATATGCATTGACGGAATCCCGATAGGGCAATATCCGCTCAAGCGCATACGAAAATTCATCCAGCCAGTTCCGCAGGATGTTTTTCTCTTTCAGGGCACCGTCCGGGAGAATATTGTGCTCGGCCTGGATCTGCCGCAGGAGAAGCTTGAAGAGGCTGCAAAGGCCGTGTATGCACACGAGTTCATTTCTGCCTTGCCAAAAGGCTATGACACCCCTTTGTCCGAAGGGGGGCTTAATCTTTCTCTCGGCCAGAGGCAGCTTATTTCTTTTGCCAGAGTGTTGGCCCATGAACCCTCGATAATCATCCTCGACGAGGCGACGAGCTCGATCGATACAGAGACTGAAAAACTGCTTCAGAAAGGCATCGAAGGTCTTTTGAAAGGACATACCAGCATTGTCATTGCGCACCGCCTGTCAACGATAAGGGATGCTGACAGGATCATTGTATTGGGCCAGGGACACGCCATCGAAAGCGGCACTCATGACGAGCTTATTGCCCAGCGGGGAGTATACTGGAATCTCTATCGACTGCAAAGTAAAGAGATGGAATAGAGCATGCCATTTATCGATCTAAACGAGCCTTACATCATCGATGTCAGCCACGATGTCGCCGCCGTGTTTAAGCCCTGCGGCTGGCATTCAGCGCTTCATACAACAGGCGACATTTCGATGACATCATGGCTTTTTGAACACGGAGATATTCTCCCGGCATCAGAATTAAAAAATGCAGTACATGATCAGACGCTGCCGGCTCAAAACAATGGTGTCCAGAAATGGGATGAACATGATCAATTTCAGGGTGAATTGGGCATGCTGTATCGTCTCGACAGAGATACGTCCGGAATTCTTCTTTTTGCCCTAAACAGGTCGACCATGGACAGCATGCGGCGAGCCCAGGACAACTTGGCTTTGAAAAAACGCTACATGTTCGCATGCACCGAGTCGAACCACGAGCTGCCGGGCTCTATGCCCAGGGTTCGATATGCTGAACGCGCGGCCTTACTGGATAAGCTCTATGTAAGGCAGGAGATAGATGTCGCAAGCTATTTTAGGCCGTATGGACCGCGTGGAGCGCGTGTGTCCTGTATATCGCCCGAGCTTGTGCAAAAACCGAAGAAAAGAATCGCAAAAGATATCTATGTTACAAAGTATCTGAGCGCTCAGAATGCAGGTGTCGAATATCATGCCCCGCTTGGTCTGCCGACAGGTACGATTTTTATAGAAGCTGAGATAAGAAAAGGATTTCGCCATCAAATTCGGGCCCACAGCGCATGGATGGGTTTGCCGATCTTAGGAGATTCGATCTACGGTGGTGTTTATTCGAAGAGGCTTTTTCTTGAAGCTTTTTCTGTAACACTCACCGACGGAACGCGGACAATCGCGGAATGGAAATTGTACAATGGAAATTGAGGCATTTCCCAAAGCAAAAGAATATCAGGACTTTCTGGAATTTGCTTTTCCTGGTTCGTCGCCCTCAAAGGCGCCGCGGGCGCTTTTGAGCCTTAAGAAGGCTGGCGATATGAAGTATGATCCGCGTGGTGAAACCGCAGCGCGCCTTTCGTTTTTCAGGCGTCTCGGGATCGAGCCGGGGAGGATTGTCGGGATAGAACTCAAACATTCCCGCAATGTGGCATTTATAGACACCAGGGAAGATTTGCGGAACCTGCTTCGCACACGACCCGAGGGGTTTGACGGCATCATCACCACGAATCCGTCGCTTATTCCGGGCGTTACCGTTGCCGATTGCATGCCGATTTATTTATTTTGCAAAACGACCGGGGCATTTGGTGTTCTTCATTCCGGCTGGAAGGGGACAGGCATTTTAAAAACTGCAGCCCAAGGCATGATGGAGAGGTATCATTGCAGGCCAAACGATATCTCAGTCGTTTTCGGGCCGGCAATTGGAGTCTGCTGCTATGCGGTCGATCCGGAGCGCGCCGCATTGTTCAGGCACGAATTTGGGCCCTCTTCGGTGCGCGAGGAAACAAAAGAGGGGGAAACGCATTATTACATTGACTTGCTTGCCGCCAATATGGGGCTGGCGCAATCTCTCGGCATTACACACTATGTTGCTGTCCAGACCTGCACTTCCTGCGATGATCGTTTTTCGAGCTTCAGGAGGGATGGTCCGCAACTTTTTACAAGAATGCTTGCTCTCGTCTTAAGCCCATTCCCATATTAGAGTTTTAATGGTACAATAAAATCACGTTCGCATAGGGCGTTTCAACTTTATACTAAGAGGTTCAACATGGCATACAAAGTAACCGATGCATGCACCAATTGTGGCTCCTGCGAAAGTGAATGCCCGGTCAGTGCAATCAGCGAAAAAGACAATGCTCGCTGGATTGACCCCGACACCTGCATTGATTGTGGTGCTTGTGCATCCGTGTGTCCTGTAGAAGCCATCGTTGCTGGCTGATATTACAGAACCACAAAAAGGGCCGCCTCCATGGCGGCCCTTTTTATTACGATAGATATACGAAAAAGGGCTTGCTCACAGAAAACAGCGGGACACCAGTTCAAAAGTATCGTCGCAAAAGTCAGCAAAGCCCTTGTTGTGAGCAAAAATCGCTCAACACTTCTTCCAGATTTGGAGATCCGATTTCCTGGAGTTCGTAACTAACGCGCACGGCGGGCTTTTCGATAGTTATGATGCGGTTCAAATCAATGGGCGTCGCGATTATCACCGTCTCACAATCAGTGCGATTGATAGTATCCTCGAGGTCCCGCTTCTGCACCTCACTGTAGCCCATGGCAGGAAGCAGTGTGCCTATTTCAGGGTAAGTCCTGAATGTCTGCACAAGTTCTCCGCTTATATAAGGGCGCGGGTCGACGATTTGTGCTGCCTGGAATTTTCTGGCGGCGACAATGCCGGCCCCGTATTTCATCATCCCATGTGTGAGCGTAGGGCCATCTTCGACACAGAGCACTCGTTTGCCTCTGATAAACTCCGGATGATCCACAGTAATTGGACTTGCCGCATCGATGACGATAGCTTTCGGATTTGTTCTTGCAATATTTTCCCGCACAATTTGAATCTGTTCGGGCGAAGCCGAATCGATTTTGTTGATGATGACGACATGGGCCGTCCTCAGGCTCACCTCGCCGGGGTAGAATGAGACTTCGTTGCCCGCGCGCAGAGGATCGGCAACCGTAATCTGGAGGTCGGGCACATAGAATGAAAAATCGTTGTTGCCTCCGTCCCAAAGAATGACATCCGCCTCTTTCTCTGCCTCGCGGAGAATAGCTTCATAATCGACACCGGCATAGATCACGTTGCCGCGAGCGATATGGGGCTCATATTCTTCCATTTCCTCGATAGTGCAGTTGTGGCGGGCAAGATCCTCAATTGTTGCAAAACGCTGGACTTTTTGTGCCGCAAGGTTGCCATAGGGCATTGGATGGCGAATGGCGACTACTTTCAGGCCGCGTTTCATGAGCATCTGAACAATCTTTCGGGAAGTTTGGCTCTTCCCCGCACCTGTACGGACTGCGCAGACTGAGATGACAGGCTTGACAGATTTTATCTGGGTGTCTTTGGGACCTAATAAAGTAAATGACGCTCCGGCCGCATTCACAATTGCTGAAACTTTCATCACATGCGAATAAGGCACGTCTGAGTATGAGAACACACATTCATCTATATTGTACTCTTTTATCAAGGCGGACAGCTCTGATTCAGAGAAAATGGGTATTCCTTTCGGATACAAGGGGCCTGCAAGCTCGGCTGGGTATTTTCTGCCGTCGATATTAGGAATCTGCGCTGCCGTAAATGCAACGACTTCAGCGCTTTCGTCCTGCCGATAGCGAGTGTTGAAATTATGAAAATCCCTGCCTGCCGCTCCGATTATGATAATCCTGCGTTGTTTCATTGATATTCCTTCTCCTTTCATCGCGTCTTCGTTTGATCGCAAAAGAACCAAATATGTCCAAAATCTGATCCGGTATCTTTTCTATCTTCTGGCACTCGGCGGATAAAGTCAACATGGGTAAATAAAAATAATTTTTTATATTACAAGCATTAAAATGAATAATGATGCGCTGGCACCGCGCCTTTTCTGTGTATATTTGCAGGTTTGGACGGCTGGACTTTAATACATATGCATTTCAAGTGATTATATTCATCGTACAGACATTTTCTTTTTTTTGAGACATACTTGCGGTCCATGAGAAGTGTGCGAATTGAAAGTGAGATAGGACGTCTGCGACGGGTGATCATCCACAATCCTGGTCCGGAAATTGAAGCGATGACTCCCCGTGAAGCGGAGCGGGATCTCTACAATGATATTATTCCACTTTCAGCGGTCCAGCAGGAATACATAAAACTGCGCGATTTCTTGAGCTTGATAACAACAACCTATGAGCTCGTCGATCTTCTCGAAGCATGCCTTTCCGACGAGCAGGACAAGCTTCAGTTTTTAAAAGAATACAGCAAAATAAACCCTATCACTCATATTGTCGATGATCTCATGGCTTTCCCTGCGAAAGAGCTTGCACGGTCTATCCTGACCGGCATAATCGCGCCCAAAGGCAGCCTCGCCCGCTATCTGAATCCTCACAGTTTCATTGCGAATCCCCTGCCGAACGCATATTTTATGCGGGACAGCCTGGCGATTGTCGGGCGCAATATTGTTTCCGCAGCATTCACATTTGATGTACGAATGGCTGAAGCATGCATAACTCGGTTTATATTTCTTCATCATCCGGATTTTCAGAATGACGGTATTCTGCTCGATGGGCCTGAAGAGCGCAATCGGCTTGTTACCATTGAAGGTGGAGACATTCATGTGCTCAGCTCCAATGTGCTCGCCATCGGCATATCTGAGCGGACAACCGCCTTTGCAATAGATCGTCTTGCCCGGAGAATCGCGCGCGCTACAGAGGCTCCTACAACTATCTTCGCTGTGGACCTGCCGAAAGAAAGGGCGACGATTCACCTCGACATGGTGTTTACCATGATTGACCGGCACGCGGCATTGACATACAAGCCTGTGATGCTGAGTTCCCATAGGGCGCAAGTCTACCGGCTCGAGGCTGATTCACAAGGCGAAATACATTATGAGGAAGAGAAATCCCTCTTCGATGGGCTGCAAAAAATCGGCATTGAACTTGAGCCTGTCCTGTGCGGAGGCGGCCACTCGGTATATCAGGAAAGAGAACAGTGGCTCTCCGGCGCCAATTCTTTTTCATTTGCGCCAGGCAAAATCCTGATGTACTCGTGCAACATGTATACGCTTGAAGCGCTGAGCGCACATGGATTTGCCGTTGTTCCCGCCCAGGATTTCCTCGACGGCCGGGCTGATCCAGAGAAATATGATCGGCTTGCGGTTGCATTTGACGGCATCGAGCTGGCGCGCGGCGGTGGCGGCGCACGCTGCATGACCTTACCAGTGGAACGCGAACAAATAGAGGCATAAAAAAGCACCGGCTCACGTGAGTCGGTGCTCGGTAGCTCGTCGTTTATTTGTATCGCGGCCTTTTAATTCAATCAGCTGCAGCCTGTCGTAGAGCCACAGGTGTCGCACTTGAGGCAGGTCCCGTTTCTTACAAGAGTAAGATTGCCGCAAACGGGGCAGGGGTCTCCTTCATACCCCTTTTGACGCGCGGTTCTCATGAGCATGATTGCCTGGTCTCTCTCCCCACCGCCGGAGAAAGAAGCCTTCACGGAAGCAGGCGAGGCGCGAGTTCCCTTAGGTTTTCCCTGTTTGTCTTGCTTCTGCTTTCTTCCGCTCTCGAAAGCGTTTGAACCTTCATCGGCAATGGATTGCGTAGACGTCGCAATGAGGTCTTCTGGTTTGACCTGTCCCAGGTCATAACGATGAAGATAGGAAATCGCAAGCTCCCGGAAAATGTAATCCAGCACGCTCGTTGCCATTTTGAGGTAATCATGGCCGCTCACCATGCCGTTCGGCTCAAATCGCGTGAATGTGAAGGCGTCTACGTATTCTTCGAGCGGCACGCCATATTGCAGCCCAAGAGATACCGCGATTGCAAAAGAATTCAGTATGCTTCTGAAGGCTGCGCCTTCTTTGTGCATGTCGAGGAATATCTCGCCGAGAGTGCCGTCCTCATATTCACCGGTTCGGAGGAAGATTGAATGTCCACCAATCTTAGCTTTCTGCGTATATCCTTTTCTTCGGCTCGGCAGAGCCCGGCGGACGCTCCGGGGCGCGAACGGCATGCCGGGTAGTTCAGGCTCCGGAGTCGTCTGAAGAGGGGCTGTTGAAGTGAGATCTCCGGAACCTGGTTCTTCGGCTATAAGCTCATTCGACTGCAAGGCAACGATGGAGTCGGCGATGAGGTCTGAACCCGGCGCAAGGGCGGCGAGCGGCTGTGAAAGCTTTGAGCCATCGCGATAGAGCGCAATCGATTTGAGCATGGATCGCCAGGCCAGCGTGTACGCACCTTTGACATCGTCGATGCTCACATTATTCGGCATATTGATAGTTTTGGAAATGGAACCGGTAACAAATGGTTGTACCGCAGCCATCATGGCGATATGTGCCTGCCATGAAATGCTTCTCGTGCCCCTCTTGCCGGAGGGCGTTGCAGTATCAAATACCGCAAGGTCTTTTTCAGCCAAGTGCGGCGCACCTTCCAAACTCATTGTTCCGCACGCGAAGAGTTCGGCCTTTTCTATCTCTTTTTCACTATATCCAAGGCGAGAGAGCAGGCTGAATGTAGGTACATCCGCCTCTTCTTTGGATATTCCCAGTTTTTCCATGACATCGTAACCGACGATGTACGGCGAAAAGCAGCTTTCCAGGCTGATGGCGTTTTGAAGGGCCATCTCTGCCTTCTGCAGAGTTTCTTCGGGGATTCCCTTATCCAGAAGGGATTGACGGGGAATACCCGGCGCAGCTTCGAGCGTGCCTTTGCCAAGCGCATAGGCAATGATATCGCCAATTTGGCCTTCCGAATATCCAAGAGCGTGCAGAGCGGGAGGTACCGACGTGTTGATTATCTTAAAATACCCGCCGCCCGCAAGTTTCTTGAATTTTACGAGTGCGAAATCCGGCTCGACACCCGTCGTGTCGCAATCCATAAGAAGCCCTATTGTGCCCGTTGGTGCGATGGCAGTGACCTGCGCATTCCTGAAGCCGTATTTTTCTCCAAGCTGAAGGGCTTCATCCCAGCACTGGTGAGCTGCATCGGAGAGATTTCTCGGGCAAAATTCGACATCGAGGCCTTTGGGAATCACGCTCAATGCCTCAAATTCCCCTGGCGGAGCGTTGTGTGCCGCGCGGCGGTGATTGCGAATAACTCTGAGCATATGTTCCTTGTTCGCCTCGTATCGTGCAAAGGGACCGAACTCTTTTGCCATGCGCGCAGACTGAGCATAGGATTCTCCGGTGAGGATCGCCGATAATGCGGCGGCTACGGAGCGGCCCCTGTCAGAGTCATAAGGGAGGCCCATCACCATGAGGAGGCTTCCAATATTTGCATATCCAAGTCCGAGCGTCCGATAATCAAAGCTCTTCCGGGCTATCTCTTTCGAGGGGAACTGTGCCATCACCACTGAAATTTCCAGAACGATAGTCCATAGACGAATCGCGTGACGATAGGCTGCATCATCGAACGTGCCGGTCTTCTCATCATAGAACGAAAGCAGATTGAGCGAGGCAAGATTACAGGCTGTATCGTCGAGGAACATATATTCGGAACACGGATTTGAACCTCGTATCTCACCATCGGCTTTGCATGTGTGCCATTCATTTATCGTGGTATGGAACTGCAGTCCAGGATCGGCGCAGAGCCAGGCCGATTCCGCTATTTCATTCCAGAGATCCCGTGCCTTTGTGGTGCGGAATGGCTTTTGAGTGGTACGACCGATGAGGTCCCAGTCGAGGTCGTTGACCACCGCTTCCATGAACTCATTGGAAACGCGCACGGAGTTGTTGGAAGACTGGCCTGAAACGGTGTTATACGCCTCCGACTCCCATGCGGTGTTATAAAGCGGCAAGCGAGGGGCTTTGCCGGTTTGGGAATAAAAGGTGAGCACCTGGTGAATCCAGGAGGAAGGAGCGCCTGCATCCAATGCCTGTTTGACTACTCTGCGCAGGAGCGGATTGCGGTCGGGCAAATAGCTGTTCTCATCTTCCGCACCCATGTCTTCGATCGCGGAGATCATCGCTTCTGCGTAGTGATTGAGTAAGCCGCTGCCGGCTGCAAGGCACGCCACTTTGTATTCCTCTTCTGTTTTCCAGCGCACAAATTCTTCAACATCCGGATGGTCTGCGTCGAGAATAACCATTTTTGCCGCCCGTCTCGTCGTACCGCCGGACTTTATTGCTCCGGCGGATCTGTCTGCAATTTTCAAAAACGAGAGAAGCCCTGATGAAACACCTCCTCCTGAAAGCCTTTCATTTGCTCCCCTCAGGCGCGAAAAATTCGAGCCGGTTCCCGATCCATACTTGAACAGCCGCGCCTCCCTTGTCACGAGGTCCATTATGCCTCCTTCGTTGACAAGGTCATCCTTTACGTCGAGGATGAAGCAGGCGTGGGGCTGTGGCCGCTGGTACGCAGACTCGGACTTGACCACCTGATTGGTCGACGGATCGACGAAATAGTGCCCCTGCGCCGGCCCTTCGATGCCATAGACGGCAAACAGGCCTGTATTGAACCACTGCGGACTGTTTGGGGCGGCAATCTGGTGGGCGAGCATATAACAGAGTTCGTCATAAAACGCTTTCTCATCCTCATCTGAGTCGAAGTAGTTGGCACTCCGCGCCCATTGGCACCATGTGTAGGCGAGCCTGTGAAAAACCTGGCGAGCATCGTGTTCAGAGTCATCTGCGATGTCCTCATCGGAGAGCGAAGCCTGAGAAGTAGGGACATATTTTGTCCAATCGAGCGCCTTATCCTTGGGTACGCTCGCTTTGCGGAAATATTTCTGGGCGAGAATATCGCTTGCAATGGGACTCCAAAACGAAGGAACAATCACCGCATCCATCGAAAACACCGATGCTCCATTGGGATTGCGAATTTCACTCCTGCGCTTCTCCCATACAATTCCCTCATATGGCCCATGGCCTGCTTTGGTAAACAAGCGCTTTATTTTCATTTCTTCCTCCTGAGAGAATGAACTATACTATCTATATTAGTATCGGTCAGAACTACTACAATATATAGTGGTGTGTGCACCAGTATCTTTATATACTGCATCCGCTGGGCCACCGCAAGTACTTTTGTAGAAAATTGTGAAGATTTTTCTCAATGCCTCAGGATGACATAAAAAAGATTCCTTGATATTGTTAAATGCAATGCATGTGTGCCAGAACAGGATATCAAAGCTCGATCTAAATCCGCAGAGTCTCAAGGCAACGACCTTGATATCCATTGCAATTGTACTCATGCTAATTTTTTGTAGTGTCTCTTTTGCCGCGGCACAAGAGGCCCCACAGCAGGATATGAGTCTCTCGGCCCTCGTCCAATCCCTCAATGCCTCCCTCGAATATGATCCACTGACCCATGCGGGCACTATTACAAAAGAAGGGCGCAGCGTTCGATTTGCGCTTGATGTTCCCTATGTCCTTCTTGACTGGGCCATCGTCAAGAAGGTTCCATCGCCTTATGAAACAGATGAATCTCTGCAAGTCAAAAAAGAATTCGCAGATACTTTGCGTCAGTTTTTCGAGGTAAAGCCAGGCCAGTCCTCCAAGTATTCGGTGAAAGCGATCGTGATAGATCCCGGGCATGGGGGAAAAGATCCTGGCGCAATTGGAGAATTCGACGATTTCAAGCTCCAGGAGAAGGATGTCAATCTAGCCATCGCCCATAGGCTCGCTGAACTGTTGCGCATCCGGTACCCTGATCGCACAGTCCTCCTCACTCGTTCCGACGATACCTATCCGAGCCTTGAACAGCGCGTCGAAATGGCGAATACGATAAAGCTGGGGGAAACCGAGGCGATCATCTATATTTCTATTCACTCCAATGCCTCTTTCAACAAAAACACCCGCGGCTTCGAGGTATGGTATCTCAATCCGGACTATCGCAGAACAGTAGTGGACGAGCAGACTGCAAAAGAGAAGGGTGAGGATATTGCACCGATCATCAACACCATGCTGGAAGAGGAATTCACTACAGAAAGCATCATTCTCGCACAAAAAGTGTATCAGCGCATGGGAAAGATGATCGGAGATGAAAGCCCGTCCCGGGGAATCCGGGCAGAGGAATGGTTTGTCGTAAGAAATGCGAAGATGCCTTCAATCCTGATTGAGGTTGGATTCGTGACGAACGAAAAGGAGGCACTTCTTTTATCGCAGGCTGGTTACTTGAGACGGATAGCGGATGCCATATACAATGGAGTCTGCGATTTTATCGAACATTTTGAGCAGTAACATGAGTGCAGTATCAGATCATGAGCATAAAGAGCGCTATATAATAGCTTTACTCATTATTGTCGCTGTTGTATTCATCGTCTGGCGAGGACCAACACTGCAATTCAATGGAATGCGTCTTTATTTCCCCGATAAGGATGGCCAGACGCTGAAGCTCGAAAAGCGTCCGATTGCCCCCATAGGCAATTTGGAAGAAAAGGCGAAGGATATTGTGGAAGAGCTTTTGCTTGGGCCTCTTTCCCGCAACCTGCAACCTGTAGTGCATGTCGATATCTCGTTGGAACGTGTTGTTTCAGGAAAAAATGCCCTGTTTCTTGATTTTACCACGGAAGACCTGCCCGGTTTTTCTGCCGAATATGAGACATTTAAGGCCGCAATAGAGAAGAGTCTGCATGATACAATTCCTGGCAATTTTCGTATTTATTTGTATATTAATGGAATATTGACAAGGTGATGCCTGCATTAGGGATCAGCCCCCACACCCAGGAAGCAGCGGCCGCCAGAGCATATTTGTTTGTCAACATGGGCGTTTCATGATACCTTTAACCATATGAGCGATATAGAAAATATTCCGAATAAAGCGCTTCTTTCAGATATATACATTAAAAATCGTGCAAATTACGAAGAAGCGCTTGCAAAAACTATTCGCGATATCTCCAAGTTGTTACAGCGTAAGGGAATTCACCCGACGATCAAAAGCCGTGTCAAGGATTTTGAATCTTATTTTGCAAAGAAAATCAAAGTATTGAAAAATGCGTGGGACGAGCATAAAGATCCTCTGCCGATCAACGACGTGCTTGCCATGCGCATTATATGTCCATTCCTTAGAGACTTGGACGAAGTAGAGGCAACGATAGCAAAGCACTATGACATCGTCGAGATTGAGCGAAAAGGACAAGACCGTTCATTTAGGGAATTCGGATACGAATCCATCCATGTGCTCATTCGCATACCCGATGAGATTCTGCCTCTCTGTGCAGGGCTCGAGCGAAATGTCATCGAGATCCAGCTGAGGACCATTCTGCAGGAGGCCTGGGCTGAAGTCGAGCATGAACTTGTCTACAAAGCTGAATTTACTCCCTTTGATGAGCCGCTGAAGAGAAAGCTCGCCGCACTGAATGCGACGCTCACTCTCTCCGATATCATTTTTCAGGAAATTCTCGATTATCAAAATAAATTGAATAATGCACTCAAAAAACGCAGAGAAGCTTTCTATGGCAAAATTGAGCAGACAAGCGCCCAAGTGTTCGGAATTACCGAATCGCTGAGCGGCGAGCTTCCCTCCCCGGTGCGGCAAAAAAAAGTTCCGGCAAAGACGGGCCTTTCCGCGAAACAGGGACAGGTTCAGAACAGATGGGCCGGGCTCGATATCGATACTTTGCTTCTCTCTGCCCTCGACGCCCACAATGCTTCGGATTTCAAAACCGCGATTGCAATTTATACAGAAATCCTATCGCGAAAGCCTGAAGCGGCGATCGCTGCAGTAGTATTCAAGCACCGGGGCATGGCATATTTTGCACAATCTGAATATCCGGATGCCCTCGCCGATTTCACAAGCTGTTTGATGCTCGACCCAGACTGCTATAAGGCACTGTATTATCGTGGAGTAGTAAAGAGTATTCAGGATGAGTTGCGACAGGCAATAGATGACTTTACGAAAGCCCTGGAGATTCACCCGTATCATTTCTTTTCCCGATACAGAAGAGCGCTGTGCTGGTGGCAACTTGGTGACTATGTGCAGGCACACGCAGATTGTGAGATCGCGCTGCGGATCAAACCTGAAAACAAACTTGCACAGGAATTGCAAAAGAAGATACAAGAGAACATCGTGAAAGAAGAGATATAGCCAGTGCGGAAAATGAAAATATATTGACACGCTTTGGAAATTCTGATAGGTTCACTGCCGTTCGGCGAGGTGTTCAGCATGAAGATTGCTGCATGCCGACTATTGGTCCCCATCGTCTAGCGGTCAGGACAGCGGGTTTTCAACCCGCCAACAGGGGTTCGATTCCCCTTGGGGATATGAAGCAAGCTGTTCAGTACATGAACAGCTTTTTTGTGCATCTGCACTTGTCAAAGCATATTCAGTATTGTTCCGAAGCGATGTGATAGCCATATTCCCTTAGCGCATCTGTAAAATTCAAAATTTTTTTCTCGGCATTCTCGACTGCGGCTTCAATGATATCCCCCAATACGAGCGACTCGAAATATGTGTGAAGTTCGTCAAAGTCTGGCTTCAAAATTGGATGTTTCGGGCTGAACAGCACGCAGCAATCCTCGTACGGCAATATTGAGATGTCGTAGGTGCCGATGCGCCTTGCAAGGGCGATGGTCTCTTCCTTGTCGATGCCGACGAGGGGCCTGAAGACAGGCAGCGATGTCGGGTTCTGCGAGAGGCGCATGTTCTCTGCAGTCTGGCTTGCGACTTGTCCCAGACTCTCTCCCGTGACGATGGCCCGGGCATTGATGCGGTGAGCGATCAATTCAGAGGCCTGCATCATCGCCATCCGAAGCATGAGCGTGTTGGCCCCTTCCCTCGGGCCTCTCGCAATGGCCTGCTGTACCTCGGTGAAGGGCACGATCCACATAGACATATCGCCTGACCATATGGCAATGCGGGCGGCGAGGCGTTCGACCTTCTGTTGTGCCTCCAGAGAAGTGTAGGGATAGGCATGAAAGTACACGCTTTCAAGGGCGAGCCCCCGCTTCGCCATCATATATCCCGCTACAGGAGAATCGATTCCTCCCGAAAGCAACAGAAGGCCTTTACCCTGGCTTCCCACGGGCAGCCCCCTGGGCCCGGGAGCGGTACTGGAATAAATGTAGGCGCGCTCCCTTATCTCGACCATGAGGACAAAATCAGGCGTATGGACATCGACTGAGAGGGCAGGGAAATGCTCCAACACTGCATCCGCTGCGGCAACTGACATGCCATACGAGTCGAGCGGAAAGCTTTTATCCGAGCGGCGGGTCTCAACTTTGAACGAGCGCGAGCCGGAGGCGACTTCCGCCGCCGCGCACTCGACTGCGGCCTGCACAATTGAATCCACCCGCTTATTTGTCTTTATGGCCCGCGCAACACCGTTGATGCCGGGGCAATGCTGTAGAACAAAAAGCGCTATCTCTGAATCCTTTTCTTCAATATTGAGGAAAAATCTTCCGGGGTATTCTTCAAGTTCGAAGTGAAGCCCTTTTAGTCGTCTGCGAATTTGGTCTTTTAGCCTCTGTATGAACTCACGTCTATTGCCGAGTTTTAACTCAATTTCTCCGGGTTTGATGAGGAAAAAAGTACGCATGCCCCTGTAGTATCAGGTTTTCAGCTTTCTGTACAAGTCCTCGGCGTGTTCGAGAAAAATGTCGATATCTTCAGGGGTCGTGAGCGGGCCGGTTGAGAGACGGATCGCTGAGAAAGATATATCGTCGGGCACGCCCATCGCTTTCAGAACACGCCTCCCTTGGCGTCGTTGATTTGAAGCACAGGCTGAGCCCGTAGAGACTGCGATCTGCCGGTCGGAAAGCGCGCGCACCATCGTCTCACCGCCGAGTCCCGGAAAGGCGATAGAGACAATCGAGGGGACATACCCTTCATCGCGCGGGGCTCGCCGGGGGACCAGAAGTGCTCCCTCGATATGTGAGACACCTTCGATGAGGCGGGATTCCAGCTCCTGGGCGTGGGCAGCATGATGTGCCAGGGATTCGCTGGCCTTTTCTACTGCAAAACGAAACGCAAATGCGCCGAAGAGATTTTCAGTGCCGGGGCGAATGCCGCCTTCCTGGCCGCCGCCGCACGCAAATGCCTCTAGCGGGCGCGAAAGCCACAGCGCGCCAATTCCTCTTGGCCCTCTTATCTTATGCGCCGAAATGGCAAAGCTGTCAGCATAGTCTGGCACCTCGCGCATTGAAAGCTTGCCGAGCATCTGGACCGCATCGACGTGAAACCAGGGTTTTTTCATGCCTGATTGCAGTGCCGCATCTTTGATGCTTTGCCCTATGGCAGATACATCTTGTATGGCCCCCATTTCGTTGTTTACGCCCATGATGCTGATGAGGGCCGTCTCTTTTCTCATGCGCGCTGAAACCTGATTTGGGTCGATATGTCCCTGCGTATCAGGGTTGATCCAGGAGACTTCAACACCCAGTTTTTCCAATGCGCGGATTTGGCAGTCGATGGCCGAATGCTCGATTGCGGAAACAATGACGTGCAGAGGTTTGCGTGAAGCGACGGGTTTTAGACGGTGCACGAGCGCGAGCAATGGAATGTGATCAGCTTCGGAGCCGCTCCCCGTAAAAACAAGGGTGCCTTTCGAAATGTCCAGCGCTCGCATAAGGCTGGTCCGTGATTCCTCCAGCAGCTGCTTCGCCTGTCGGCCAAGCCAGTGACTACTAGAGGGATTTGCATAGACCTCCAGACTCAGATCAAGAGACCTCTGCAATATTTCAGGGTCGGCGGGAGTCGTTGCCGCCCAATCGAGAAAAACGTCCCTCATGCGTTTTCGAATCTGCGGTCAGGGATAGGCTTTGGGGTCTTCCCTGCGGTAACAAATTCTTTCGAAAGATAGAGTGCACAGTAACAATGGCCATATTCGGCGATGTCCGGTTTTGACCATATGCACGGGCAGAGGGCCGGTCTGTCGGCTTCACGACTGCCCTCGGTGTCTCGGCAAGGGCACAAAAAATACCCATACCGGTTATAATTCTTCGTCAAGCCTTCGACCAGAGTGTCATAAAACGCTTTATCGGGGTTGAGAGCCCACCCCTGTTTATTTGCGACCATCTGAGTGAAAACGGTTGTCTGTTCAATCGTTTTATAATTCGCCATGCTCTTTCTCCACGCGAAGCTCAGACTTGCAATGTCAATTTCCAATCAGCTTCAATGAAACCGACGAGATATTTCTTATCGTCGATCACTACAAAAGGAAAGGCGACATTTTCCTTGAACCTTTCCTTCAATTCCTGCTTTATTGTATTTTTTACATCAATCGGAATCAGATCAACGTAGAGATACTTATACGTAAATTGATTCGCGTCGAGGAAGGCGAGGGCCCTTTTACAGAATCCGCAGGTTGAAAGGGCGTATACCATAATGTCGTGATTGTTTCGAGTTCCTTCTTTCGTTACCACAGGTAGATTTTGAAGATTCATGATACCTCCATTTTCCGTTCATTATATACCTTCACGATTCTGTCGGCATAGAGCTCGGCGTCAAATCTTTACTCCAGTCCCCGTGCGCTCCGCGAGCCATTACCGTTCAGAGGCAATCGCGTCCGCGCGAGCATGGCAGACTCTTCTCAAATTCATGCTCCGTTGATAAAAGGCGCTGTTTCGTATACATTGGGCATATGATCGAACCGGAGCATATTCGCAACTTTTGTATTATCGCACATATAGACCATGGGAAAAGTACCCTCGCAGATCGATTTATCGAGAAAGCTCATCTCATCGATCTGAGAAAATTCCAGGACCAGATGCTCGACAATATGGACATAGAGCGCGAACGCGGCATCACGATCAAGAGCCAGGCCGTAAGTCTCCCCTATATTGCGAAAGACGGACAGACATATATGCTCAATCTTGTCGATACTCCCGGACATGTCGACTTCTCCTATGAAGTCTCCCGCGCGATCGCGGCCTGCGAAGGCGCGATTCTTGTGATAGACGCCACACAGGGGGTGGAGGCACAGACGCTCTCCAATATGTACATGGCGCTGGAGCACGACCTGGAAATAATCCCCGTCATCAACAAAATCGATATGCCCGCCGCCGATGTCGAGGGGGTTCGGCGCCAGATAGAAAAGGACCTGGGCCTCGACGGAGATTCTGCGCTCGCCGTATCGGCCAAATTTGGCACGGGCGTCGACGAACTTTTCGAGGCGATTGTCGAGAGGGTCCCGTCTCCCACAGGCAGAGCGGACAACCCGCTTCAGGCGCTCATCTTCGATTCGCACTACGATCCATACCGGGGGGCGGTGGTACACTTGAGGCTAAAGGAAGGCGTGATAAAAAAAGGGATGTACATTCGCCTCATGTCCACCGGAGCAATCCACGAAGTGGAGGAAGTTGGCCATTTCAGAATTACTTCAGTGCCCGCCGAAGAACTGGGCGCAGGCGAAGTAGGGTATTGCATTGCAGGCATTAAGACCGTCAAAGAGGTCCGCGTCGGTGACACGGTCACTGGCAATGAGAATCCATGCGATTCTCCCTTGCCGGGTTTTAAGGAAGTGAAGCCAGTCGTCTTCAGCTCAATCTATCCCATCGATTCGGCTGATTATGAGGAACTGAGAGACAGTATTGAAAAACTTGTGCTCAATGACGCGTCGCTCATCTTTGAAAAGGACCATTCGCTTGCGCTGGGCTTTGGCTTCCGGTGCGGCTATCTCGGCCTTCTGCACCTTGAAGTCGTGCAGGAGAGACTCGAGCGCGAATACAGCCAGTCAATCATCATGACTGCGCCATCGGTGCGGTATAGGCTTCTTCTCAAGGATGGCACGACGCTGTTTATCGACAACCCAAGCGAATATCCCGACCCTGCGCGGATTGAAAGCGCCGAAGAGCCCTACATCAAGGCACAGGTGATTACGCCTGTCGATTATGTCGGGAACGTTATTTCTCTCTGTCTGGCCAAGAGGGGAACTCAGGAGTCTTTTGTACATCTCGATGAAAAGAGGGTCGAGCTTGTCTTCGAAATGCCGCTTTCAGAGGTGCTCTTCGATTTTTACGACAAACTGAAATCGACTTCGCGCGGCTATGCGAGCTTCGATTACGATGTGACAGGCTATAGACCCGTTGAATTGGCCAAACTCGATTTTCTGATCAACGGGGAGCCCGTTGACGCCCTCTCGATGCTCGTCTATAGACCGAGCGCATATGACCGCGCCAGGATCGTCTGTGAGCGGCTGCGGAACAATATTCCCCGCCAGCAGTATAAAGTAGCAGTTCAGGGCGCCATAGGGAGCCAAATTATCGCCCGGGAAACAGTAAACCCGGTGCGCAAGGATGTCCTCGCAAAATGCTACGGCGGAGACATAACGCGCAAGCGGAAGCTCCTTGAAAAACAGAAGGAAGGCAAAAAGAAACTGAAAATGATCGGCAATATCGAGCTGGGGCAGGAAGTGTTCCTGTCAGTGCTGCGTGCCAGCGAAGACGAAGAGCACTGATCAAAAGAAAAGAGCCGCCCGATAAGCAGCTCTTTTTCTATAACTATGTATCTGTGCCCCAACGCTATTTTTGCGCGGGCGTGAATAGCTTGACAAAAGTGCTATTGAATTCGTCTTTGAACAGCTTGGAAGAAAGAATAGAGCCGCGTATCTGATTTTCCGTGGCGGTTTGGTAGAAGTAGGGATAAGTGAATTTCGTATAGGAAATCTCTTGATCCGTCCCTTCTGTATCGTCAGTCACCGTCATGACGACCACTGAAGCATCGAGGACCACAGGTTTGGATACGGCATTTTTCGCGGTTGAAAAGAGGGTGGTAAGGAAAGTCTCACTTTCTTCGGCGCCAACAAGTTCGGTGTCCAGGGAACGATATGGCTCCTGGAAAAGGCCAACCTGCTGTCCATAGAAGTAGAAACTAGGCTTTCCATAATTGAGAATGAAGGGGCCCGCGGCCTTTGACTCAAGTCCCACTTCTTTTGCGGCAGCAGCGAAGGGGCTCTTCGAAGCCCTGGAGGCAAATTCGTCTGCCTTCGCCAGTGCCCAGGACTCCATCACGCTCTTTTCCTTGTCAAATAAGTAGCTCTTCACTTCATCGAGCACGGATTGCTTGGAAAAATCCGGCATGCTGGCCTCGGCATTCACGCGATAGAATGCCCATGTATTGCCAGACTCTTTATAAACCGGAGAAATCTCGTCTTTTTTAAGCGCCATCACGGCATCGGCATCTTTTTCATTCAGGAATTCACCTTTGAGATCGTAGAACACTTTTGTTCCCATATCGCCGCCTTTGTCGGCGTAGGAATCTTTTGAATGACTTTTGGCCGCATCTTCAAAAGAGAGGCTGTTTGCCTTTATCTGGGCGAGGACTTTCTCTGCATCTTTCTGCGATGTATTGATGGTGATTTTTGAAAGCCCGATTCTTCTGAATAGGGATTCGTTGGACTTTGCCCAGTCCAGCGTTTTTTCTTGAGGGAAATCCGCATATGAAATATTGACATATTGAACCGTGCGCTGAGGCTTCGCCATCGAAGCGACAAAGTCAATTTCTCCAGTCGAAGGGGAGACCGACATTAAATCGCCATAATAATTCTGGATCAGCTGGTCATCACGGATTCTGTTCCTGATCGACATGCGTGTGGCGGACGGAGTGCTGTTGTATTTTTCGAGAGAGAACTTTCCATCAACCTGAAACTGTGTGTTTTTTGCAACTTCCTCGTCAATGGTCTGTTCGCTGATTTTCATGCCAGAACGCTTTGCAGAATCAAGAATTGCCGTACGTATCACCGTATTTTGGAACGCCATGCGCCATACCTGGTAAGCGTACAGTTGGGACTGCGATTCATTCATCCCCTGCTGCCGCAAATAATCATTGATTTGAGAAACCTGGTCTGCAAAGTAGGAATCCGAGGAATATTGAATTGGTGTACCATTCCACGAGCCGAAAGTAGGCACTTTCCCGGCAGAAGAAACACCGCCGCCTACCCCTGGAATCAGGACAAACGCGATAATGGTCAGTACGAGAATGACTATAGTTCCGATATACACAAACGGATTCTTGATGTTCCTTTTTAAGGAGCTTTTGTTTTTTTTATTTTCGGCTTTCTTTTCGCCAGATGCTTTGCCATTGCTCGGTGTCTGTTTTTTGTTCTCTTCAGATGCCATAGTAATCCTTTCGTCCGAAAACGTAAAAAAATACTCCAATAAGCTATCATGAGGCTGTGGAATAGTCAACGACAATGAAATGGATGTGGCTAAAAGCTATAATCCTGGCCACCTTTTTTCATGCAAATATGCCAGAGCCTCGTCGCGCGAAGCATATTGTCTCCATGTGCTTGCTATATTGGCCTCGCTCTCGGCTATCGCAAGCTCAAAAGGTCTTATCCTGGCCTTGTAGTCCATTTTTGGCGCGCCCGGTATCCAGAACCCCAGATAATAATACCAAGGGGAGCCATGCTGGCATCCGATATCTTCGTCTGCTCCAGGCCGAGTGGATTTTAATGTTTTTTTATTTTCATAGAAGGAAAAGATTGTTTTTGCGGAAATCTCTTTATTCAGTGGCAACTTATCCGTCTTTATGAAAGCTGCGATGTAAGCCTCGGCCAGTATGGAAAAAAAACCAGGGCTTCGAGCTTTAGCTTCGGGCGCGAAGGAAAAGTACACCGAAGAGAGTCCGCCGGCCAGCGGGTCCACATGACTCAGTGCGATAAGCCTTTTGTTTTCGTTGTTTTCCCGGTATTCGAATATCAGGCTCCATGGTACAAAGAGTTGGCAATATGAGGCTTCATCAAGCTCATCGGGGTTGCAGGAATGCTTCCAGAGAGAATAATTGCGCCACAGCATATAATGTTCTTCAATGAATGCAGGCGGTCTCGGAATAATGAGCAAGTCTCTGTTAAGCAAGAGAATCCTTCTTAAGGAACCAGCAAGGTGCATTGAGGCTGCATGTATGCGCAGCGGGATACAGAGTCTGCAGCCCGGGCACAGCATGCGATAGAGGCCTTTGCCATACCGTCTCCATCCATCTCGAATCAGGGCGCCGTAGAGAAAGGGATCGACCTCTTGCCCGAAGATGAGATAATCAGTAATAGATTCGCGGTGATCCATGAGGTAAGGGCATGTTCCCCGAGCCTGAAAATGCTGAACGATTCCTAGATCCTGCGGCATGTTATATCCTCTTCCCCTCTCCTGTGAACCATAAATATATAAGAAAAACAGCGCTCTGGATTGCCAAATAACTTGATTGCGCGTGAGAGTGTGGATAATTTTATCCTATGAGCATTGTAACGAAAACAGGCGACGATGGGACAACCGGTTTGTGGTCAGACGAAAGAATTGGAAAGGATTCGCTGAGGGTGGAAGCGTACGGCACCATTGATGAGTTCTCTTCGGCCTTGGGTATGGCCCGCCATTTATGTCTTCAGGACAATGTCCTATATGCGATCGAGTACGTTCAGCGTCTGCTCTTTAGGGTAGGGGGAGAACTTGCATCGCTCGGCGTGGCATTCGACCGCCCTATCAACGAGGACGATGAAAGAACGATTGAGATGAAAACCTCTGAAATTGAAGAGCGAATCCCTCTGCGTGGATTTGTTGTCCCGGGTATGACTCAAGGTTCTGCTGCACTCGATGTCGCGAGAACCATAGCGCGTAGGGCAGAGCGGCGCGTCGTCGCGCTTTCCAGGACCGAGTCAGTCTCGCCAGTGCTCTTGCGTACGCTGAACAGGTTATCTGATTTCATTTACATGCTCGCACGCGAAGAAGAGGCAGCGCAGGGCAAGCTGACGTTCATCTAATGCCCAATGCGGAAAAAGCGAGATATCTATTCAGGTCTTACGGAGGATAGTATGAAACTCTATTCGAAGACACAAGTCGGCGTTGCAGTTGCCATTTCGGTCGCCCTTACGGCGCTATCCATTGCGGGAATTATTTTTATTTTCAATAAACCCATGAAGAGCCAGTCACCTTCGAATTTTGCTTCTCCAATCGAAACGAGCCATAATGGGACCACCGATAATTTCGAGCCCTCGGGCCAAACAGGCATAAACCAGACTTTATCTGCCGAATCCATACCAGTCACAAATGTTTCGCAATATCCTGGCGGATACAGCTCCGAAGAGGCGGAGAACATCTCCATTTATGAAAAATACAATGAATCAGTGGTGAACATCACCACCGAAGTGCTGAGCATCAATTGGTTCCTGGATCCTGTTCCACAGAGCGGCGGCTCGGGCTCAGGGAGCATTATCGATGAACAGGGGTACATACTCACCAACAACCATGTTGTGGATAAAGCCTATAAGCTTTATGTGAGCCTCTCCGACGGAAGCCGCTATGAGGCAAAACTCGTCGGTGCGGATTCCGAGAGCGATCTGGCTGTAATAAAGTTCGCCCCGGAAGCGGGGAAAAAGCTGAAGCCCATCCCCTTCGGCACAGCGAAAAATCTGAAGGTAGGTCAGAAAGTGCTGGCAATCGGCAATCCTTTTGGTTTGGAGAGGACCCTCACCACGGGCATCATCTCAGGGCTCGGCCGGCCAATTCAGGAGAGTAATACCACCATCCTGCAGAACATGATTCAGACCGATGCATCGATCAACCCAGGCAACTCAGGCGGCCCATTATTCAATACCCGAGGGGAAATGATAGGCATCAATACAATGATTTATTCACCCTCCGGGGGGTCGGTGGGAATCGGTTTTGCAATTCCGGTCGATACGGCGATAAGAATTGTCCCTCAGCTCATCAAGAATGGGCAGGTCCGGCGGGGATGGATCGATATGCAGGCCATTCAGCTTTTCCCCGATTTGATCGATTATTTGAAACAGTCGGGAAAGGGCGCGCCAGTAGACAGTGGACTTCTCGTGTCTACAATCACTTCGGGCAGCAATGCCGAGCGCGCAGGTCTCAGGGGCGGGACGACGGCCGTGCGCTACGGTTCGACCGTTTTCTACATCGGGGGTGACATTATAGTGAGCATCGACAATAAGCCGGTCACCAGCATCGCTCAGCTGTATTCGGCGCTGGAGGACACAACTCCCGGCCAGCAGGTGACCGTCGAATTTTATCGGGGATCTAAGAAAATGAGCGCCAACATCACACTGTCGGAGCGCAAGAAGTGAAGCCATTCAAAGTCGTCGCTCCCTATGGCCCGGCGGGTGACCAGGCGCAAGCCATCGACGCCCTGGCTGGAGCCATAAGAAGGGGAGAGCGGTACGCCGCGCTCAAGGGGGTTACGGGTTCGGGGAAGACCTTTACCATGGCGAAAGTCATTGAGGCTATCCAAAAACCCGCTTTGGTCATCTCGCACAACAAGACTCTTTCGGCTCAGCTTTACCGCGAATTCAAGGGTTTTTTCCCTGACAATGCGGTGGAGTATTTTGTCTCTTATTATGACTATTATCAGCCTGAAGCCTATGTGCCCTCCAAAGATTTATACATAGAAAAAGACTCCGACATAAACGAGGAGATCGACCGCATGAGGCTTGCGGCGACAGCCGCCCTCATGGAACGCCGCGATGTGGTCATTGTCGCGACAGTCTCCTGCATCTACGGTTTGGGCTCGCCCGACCTCTACAGGGATATGCGCCTGTACCTCGATAAGGGGCAGAGTGTCGACCTCGATGCCGTAAAACGAAATCTCATCAGTCTTCAATACGAGCGCAATGACATGGTGCTTGAGCGGGGACGTTTCAGGATTCGCGGGGACGTGCTCGAAATATTCCCCGCCTACCTTGAGGAGGCGTACCGTGTCGAGCTCGACTTCGATACCATAATCCGCATCCGCCGTCTCAATCCCCTCACTGGCGAAGCCACGGAAGAACTCGAAGAGGCGGTCATCTACCCCGCGAAGCACTTCGTGATGCCTGAAAACATGGTTCAGCTCGCGGTTGACAGGATAAAGGGCGAGCTTGCGGAAAGGCACAAGTTTTTCCTCGAGCACGGCAAGTATCTTGAAGCCGAGCGTATAAAGTCGCGTACCGAATACGACATCGAAATGCTCGAGGAGATGGGCTACTGCAGCGGCATCGAGAATTACTCGGCCCCTCTTTCGAACCGAAAGCCAGGGGAAAGGCCCGGCGTCCTTCTCGACTATTTCCCTCGAGATTTCATCACCTTCATCGATGAATCGCATGTCACCCTTCCGCAGATCGGCGCGATGTACGCAGGTGACCGCAGCCGCAAACTCTCGCTCGTCGATTACGGATTCCGTCTCCCCTGCGCCCTCGACAACAGGCCTCTCACTATCAATGAGTTCGAATCGATAGTTCCACAGACAGTCTATGTCTCCGCGACGCCGGGTGAGGCAGAAATCAAGCGCTCGAAGACCCTGGCTGAACAGGTTATCCGCCCCACGGGCCTCGTGGATCCCGAAATTCAAGTCCGTTCCACCGAGGGCCAGATGGAAGACATCTATGCCCGCGTCCGCCAGAGGGCGCAACACGGAGAGCGGAGTCTCATCATCACGCTCACCAAGAAAATGGCCGAAGAGCTTTCAGAATACCTCGGCGGATTGGGTCTGCGCGTGCGATACATCCACTCTGAAATTGAAACCATCGAGCGCGTTGAAATTCTGACGCAACTGCGCGCCGGAGAATTCGATGTCCTCGTCGGCATCAATTTGCTGCGCGAAGGCATCGATTTGCCTGAGGTTTCGTTTATAGCCATTCTCGATGCCGACAAGATCGGCTTTTTGCGTTCGGAGACGAGTCTGATTCAGATCGTCGGCAGGGCAGCGCGCAATGCTGCGGGGCTTGTGGTCATGTATGCGGACACGATGAGCGATGCGATGAGGCGGGCCATTGCCGAAACGGAGCGCCGCAGAACCCTTCAGCAAGAGTATAATCGCGAGCATGGCATAACCCCGCAGACTATTCAGAAAAAGGTCCAGGACATTCTCGAGCGTCACCGTGAAGAAAAAATCGAAGCGTCGCAGGATGAGCTTGACGTTATACGGCGCACACATAATATACTGATTCCCGAGCAGCGAAGATCCCTCATCAAAGAGATGGAAAAACTTATGTTTGAACACGCGAAAAATCTGGAGTTTGAGCAGGCCGCCCAAATTCGTGACGAAATCGCAAAATTGAAAGGACTATAAGGACTAAAAATGGCACAGCAACAGGAAGATTTTTATGTGGTCGACGCTCACTGCGATACTCTGATGTCGCTCACCGGCCGGAGCATGAACAAAGAAGAGAACAAGTATCGCGATTTTTTTACTGATAATTCAAAGGTACACATCGATTTGCCAAAGCTTTTCCGTGGGCATGTGGCGTGTCAGATCATGGCGATTTTTCTCGAGGATGAACAGCTGCCAAATGCGACGGAAGAGGCGATGCTGATGATCGAAGCGTTCGACCGCCTGCTCAAAAATTCCACGGGCGGTTTTTCTCTGGCAAAGAACGGCGCGGACGTCCATCGTGCCATAGCTGAAAAGAACGTGAGTGCACTGCTCTCAATAGAAGGCGCGGAAGCGCTTGGAGATTCTCTCGATAGCCTTGATGAATTCTACAGGCGGGGTGTGCGGGCGATCGGTCTGACATGGAACAGGCGGAACGTGTTTGGACGCGGGCTGAAGGCAGAGGGCGATGACGGGCTTTCTCCTTTAGGCAAACAACTGGTAGAGAGAATGCAGGACATGCACATGCTCGTGGACGTGTCCCACCTCAGCGAAGAGGGTTTTTGGGAAGTAGCTGAAATTGTCAGAGGTCCATTTATTGCCTCTCACGCGAACGCCCGTACAGTTCTCGATCACCCCCGCAACCTTACAGATGCGCAAATCCGCGCAATCGCCGACCATGGCGGCGCAATAGGCTGTGTCTTTGTTCCCTATTTTGTCACCAAGGACCCGAATGACTGCAGCCTGGATGCACTCATGTTGCATGTCGATCATATCGTTGCCGCAGGGGGCATTGAGAGCTGTGCGATGGGTTCTGATTTTGACGGATTCAAGCCCATCGATGCGTGCGTGATCGAGGATGCAGGAGAATTCCATCTGATCTATGAGGCGCTGCGGAGAAACGGCTACAGTCACGCCGAGGCCCAAAAAATACTTGGAGCCAACTGGCTGCGGGTCTTTGACGAGGTCTTGGGCTGAACGTCATGAAAATCGCCTTCATTGGCATGATGGGGTCAGGAAAAACCGAACTGGGGCGAATGCTTGCCGCACACTATGGCGTCCATTTTTTCGATCTGGATCATGTAATAGAAGAGCAATATCAAATGAAAATTGCAAACCTGTTTCGTGATTCTGGCGAACACTATTTTCGAGATATCGAAGAAAATTCACTCCAGATGTTGGCAAAAGGCGATGTTCCCATGATTCTTGGCTGCGGCGGCGGTGTGGTCTTGCGCGATTCCAATCGGCTCACTTTGAAAAAGTACTTCATCACCGTGTGGCTCGATGTGCCGCTCCCCGAATTGCAGCGGAGGCTTTCAGCGGAGAGAGAGTACAGGCCTCTTCTTTCGTCTGACAATTGGGCGGTTGATTTAAAAAATATTTTCCAACAGCGCAGGAAGCTCTATCGGGATACTGCGATCATTCAATATACATGGCAGCAAAACCAATCATTGGAAGAAAGCGCGGAGATCATTGAGAAGCTTCTTACAGACGCAAAAAAGGCGAAGATCATAATGGACGATTCCTGAATTATCGCAGACGGCGAGGCTCCTGCAGAGAATTTGAGGTATTCGCCTTATTATCGAAAACGAGTGGATCTTCAGGAAGCAACTGACACAGGCTGGTATTGATCGAAATTCCAATATCTGTTCCTTCCGGAGAAATATTTGAATCGCGGTTCTTCAGAGGAAATTCAAAATAATAATTTTCCACATCGGGAAACATGAGGACCAGCTTGGCGACATTTGAAGCACTGCGGATGTGGCGCACAATTCTCGCCCTGATTGTAGCAGTACCGAGGTCCCCCGCAATATCTATGGCGTTGAGAGGTGCATAGAGGGACACCTTGTTTTTTGACAAGTGCCGGGTGTTCACATTGATCTTTGGCGCCATGTACATGAGTGTACCCGCGCTCGTTTCGACTTCGAGGGCGCCGGAGGCGCCCGCGGGGCAAATATTCTTCACGGGGAGCACAAGACCGAGATTCATAAAGCGCGCGAGCCATCCGGAACCAGGTCCTTTTTCAAGATCTTCTATCGTACCATGTCCGATCATTCTCCCATCGCGCATTACTATAATCTCATCTGCCAAATCGACAGCCTCTTCTACATCGTGCGTTACGTGAATGGCCGTAAGGTGGCCTTCTGCAAGCTGCAGGCGGATAAAGCGCCGCATTTCTCTCCGAAGCGGCGCATCGAGAGCCGAGAGAGGTTCGTCGAGCAGTATGAGCGAGGGCTCAGACGCGAGTGCCCGCGCGAAGGCTACCCGTTGGCGTTCGCCTCCTGAGAGCTCGGATGGATAGCGGTTCAATAAATGCTCGATTTTGAAGCGCTGAGCGAGGAGCATAACTTTTTCATGTATATATTTTTTATTCTCATGGCGAATCATAAGACTGTATCCTATATTATCCCTTACACACATCTGTTCAAAAAGAGCCAGATCCTGAAATACAAAGCCCATATGCCTTTTTTCAGTCGGCAAATTGTCGATTCTTGCGCCATCTAAAGTAATCTTACCGCGTTGTATTGCCTCAAGACCGGCTATCGCGCGGAGAAGCGTGGTCTTTCCACAGCCGGAAGGACCAAGAAGCACTAGAACTCTCCCGCGCTCCAAAGAGAAATTGGCCTCAAGAGTGAAAGTGCCCCGCACCACCAGCAGATCTTTGACTTCAAGCGACATCGATTACTTTCTCCTTGAGCAAAAAAACAATGCCTGTCATGAGGCCCAAGACAAGGCCAGCGGCACAGGCCTCATTGAAACGATATGCAGCAGTAAGGCGATACAGGAGCAAGGGGAGTGTCTCCACTTCTCCCATCCCAAGCATAAGTGGTACATTGACATCTCCCGCAGTGATGGAAAAAGCGAAAGCGGCTGCGGCCGCAATCGAAGGCAGTATGGTGCGCAATTCAACAGTCATAAAAGCGCGAAAAGGCGATGCCCCAAGCGTTTTTGCGGCTTCGCGAATACGGGGATCGATCGCACGAAGCGATGCATGCACCGCTCGGCTCACAAAGGGCCACGCGATCACAGCCTGTGCCGCGACGAGCGCAGTGCTCGCAACCCGATTCGTTGACAAAAAAAGCCACCCATATGCAAAAATTGCCGAAGAGACAGCCATAGGCAGCCATTGGAGCACCTCTATCGTCCTTGGCACGGCTCTATTTTTATTCGATTTTTCCGCAAAAAAAAGGGCAAGACTCGCAATAATGCCCGCGATGGTTGCGATCAGGGCTGCAGAGCCGCTCAGCTTGATCGTAGACAGGATCGCCCCGAGGAGGGGCGCCTGAAAGCCTTTTATGAGCCTCTCAAAATTGCCGAAACCAAATTTTGTTGTTCCTCCCATCGAAGAGGGAACCTTGAAGGCTTCAATCGCAATCGACATAAGGGGCCCAATGAAAAAGATTAAGATAAAAATCCCATATATTATAATGAAAAAGCGTTGGATTCCTTTTGGGGCAGTCAGTTCTCGAGTTCTTCCAAAATCGCGCAATGATCTTCGAGTGCGTCCCTGAATATGGGTGAGCATCAGAATTCCAAGGAGCGCAAAAAATGTCTCGATGACCGAAAAAGTGAGTGCGAGAGGATAATTGGACTGATAGCGCAGCGCTTGATAGATTTCAACCTCAATCGTGGTGCCGGTTCGCCCTCCAAACACCAGCACTGTCGTAAAGCTGAAAAAACAATATAAAAAAATGAGCCCTGCAGCTTGAGCGATGCCCGGTAACAGCCATGGGAGGACGCCGGTTCGAAATGCTTTCAGCTTACCGGCACCTAAAGTCTTTGCGGCCTCCATCTGCGTGTCCGGGATGCGAATCCAGAGCGCAGATATTTGATGCACTGCGATGGGGAAATTATAGAATGCATGCACCATGACCAGACCCCAAAAGCTATAGAGAAATCCCTGATACTGTTTTCGCGGACCGAAAAACCAGGAAATGACAGAAGAAAGAAAACCTTCTTTACCGTAGTATAAGATAAAGGCCAAAATAACCAATATTGGAGGAAAACAGAAGGGTACCGCGGCGAGGGCCAAGAGAGCCTTTCTGCCCGCAAAGCGGAATCGAGCCGCGAACCACGCACCAGGAAGCCCGATCGCAATCGCAAGTAGTGTGCTCGCAAGAGACTGCGACAGCGTAAACTTAAGGCTTCTTACTATTGTGGATACAGGGATCCGGCTTAAAAAACTCGAAATTGTACCGGCAGCTCCAAGAGATTTATTAGCATCCCAAAGGCTGCTTAGTGCAATTTTCAGAAAAGCGACAAGAGGAGCCATCGAAAAAATGAGAATAACGCAGAGCGCTCCATAGAGGAAAAGCGATGTCCTTCGAGTCATATTTTCGCCGTTCATCTTGCCGCTTCGCTTAAATTCCGATCATGGGTTGCTTATGAGGATATTCGCAGCTTCGGAAGGATCACGCTCCATATCCCCCACTTTGGCGGTCAATGCAGGATATTTACTCACTACGGAGAATGATGCAGGAAGTTTCGCATTCATGTTCGAAGGGAACATCCATTGAGTCTCCGGCAAAAACGCCTGACATTCCGCAGACAAGAGAAAATCGACAAATTTCTGGGCGAGCTCCCTGTTCGGGCTTGAAGCAAGCACGCCAGCAAATTCGATCTGCATCGGGTGGCCCTCTGCAAATTGAAGCGCCTTGTAGCGCTCTGTATTCTCATATGCCTTGTGATATGCCGGGTCAGTGGAATAGCTCAAAACGAGCGGCGCTTCGCCTTTGGTGAAGAGGCCGTAGCCAGTATCCCAACTCGGGGTCATCGCAAGGACAGAGGGGGAGAGCCGTTTCCAATAATTTTCCCATGTATCTCTGTAGACAGCTTCTGTCCACGCCAGGAACCCCAATCCTGGGGTGGAGGTCCTTGGATCCATGATAATGATTCTCTTGCGATAGAGAGGTTTTGTGAGATCCTCCAGGGAGCGGGGAGGCTCTATGCCGCTCTGGGAATCCCACATAAATACAAATTGGCCAAAATCGAAAGGAACAAGTCTGTTTGTAGAATCGAGCAAGAGATTTTTTTGTATATCTCCGAGGTTCTTCAGAGAGAGAGGGACAAAGAGTCCGCTTTGAAGAGCTTTTTCGAGCTGCCTGTCGTCTAGCCCAATGATGATATCGGCACTTGGTCTTTTTGTGCTATCAAAAAGGGCAGAAAGCAGTGCACCGCCATCCCCCTTGGACACGAATCGCAGCTTTGTGCCATAGGCTTTTTGAAATGCTTCGGCAATCTGGGCAGCTGGTCCCCATTCAGAGATAAATGAATCGTAGGTCCAGATGACAAGCTCTGCGCTTGCCGGATTCGATTGCGCCCACAGAAGCTTGTTCGGAATGAACAAAGCCCCAACAAGAAGAAAAATAGCGATGACTTGTCGTGTACGCATCATCGTTCCCTCCGCCGGTATTATCCGGATCAGGTAATATGGGTGTTTTCTCAGGCCGCCTCCTCCAACGGAGACTGGCGACCACCCCATTGATTTTTGCGTTTAGGCCGTTTTCTGACGATATTCGATAATGCAGCTTCCTTTGCCTTCCACAGCGTCGCGTGTCAGAACGACTTTTTTTACATTACTGTCGCTTGGAAGTGAGTACATGAGATCAATCATAATTTTTTCAACAATGGCGCGCAATCCCCGCGCCCCTGTTTTTTGTGCGATCGCTTTCTCCGCAATGGCATCAACGGCCGCTTCGTCGAATTCCAGCTCAACGTTGTCGAGTTGCATTGAAGCCTTATACTGCTTGAGAAGGGCATTCCTGGGTTCGAGAATAATGCGCTTGAGCTCTTCCTTGGAGAGATCATCAAGGGCGACCTTTATCGGCAGTCGTCCGACAAACTCCGGGATGAGCCCGAATTTTATAAGGTCATCGGGCTGCATCTCTGCATAGAGCTGGCCCAGGTTCTTTTCATGTTTTGCCTTGACATCGGCTCCAAAGCCCATTGGATGAACGGCTACTCTCGATTCGATAATCTTGTCGAGGCCAATAAATGCACCCCCACAGATAAAGAGAATATTGGTGGTATCGATGCGTAGATATTCCTGATTCGGGTGCTTGCGTCCTCCCTGAGGGGGGACATTTGCCGTCGTCCCTTCAATAATCTTTAAAAGCGCCTGCTGTACGCCTTCTCCGGATACATCGCGCGTGATCGAAGGGTTTTCACTTTTGCGCGAGATCTTGTCGATCTCATCAATATAGACGATGCCACGCTCTGCTGCCTGAATGTTGCCTCCCGCATTCTGAATGAGCTTTAATAGGATGTTTTCAACATCCTCGCCAACATACCCCGCTTCAGTGAGTGTTGTTGCGTCGGCTATCGCAAAAGGAACCTTGAGCTTGCGTGCGAGCGTACGTGCGAGGAGCGTTTTGCCCGAACCCGTCGGCCCCATGAGCAATACATTTGATTTTTCGATTTCAATATCGGGTGAAGGCGCGGAAACCTTATGTACCAGACGCTTATAATGATTATAGACTGCGACGGACAGCACTCGCTTTGCATATTCCTGGCCTATCACATACATATCCAGAAATTCCTTAATGTCCTTCGGTTTGGGAATCTCGGTCAGGAAGTCCAAGGTGACCTTCTGTTCTTCCTCGTCGAGTATCTGGCTGCATATCCGGACGCACTCATCGCAGATATTGACGCCTGGCCCCGCAATCATCTTGCGGACATACGACGAGCTTTTTCCGCAGAATGAACAGAAGGTTTCCTGTTCCAAGTCAAATTGTTTATTTCTTGCCATGCTTGCGTGGCTCCATAATTGTATCGATGATACCGTATTCGAGTGCTTCCTGAGAACTCATATAAAAGTCGCGTTCCATATCTTGCGCGACCTTTTCAAGGGGCTGTCCGGAGTGCAGTGCAAAGTAGTCGATGGTCAGCTTCTTTAGACGAATTATCTCTCGTGCCTGGAGGCTGATATCGCTTGCCTGTCCTGAAACTCCGCCCCAGGGTTGATGTATCAGAATGCGCGAAGAGGGCAGCGCGGCCCGCTTTCCATGGGTGCCGCAGGCAAGGAGCAATGCGGCCATGCTTGAAGCCTGGCCGATACAGATGGTCTGCACGTCAGGTTTTATATATTGTATTGTATCATAAATCGCGAGCCCCGCGGTCACCATTCCTCCGGGGCTGTTGATATAAATCGAGATATCTCGTGATGGATCCTGCGATTCCAGGAATAATAGCTGGGCGATCACCAAGTCCGCGGTGAGATCGTTGATCTCTCCGTCTATAAATACAATGCGGTCTTTCAGGAGCCGAGAATAGATATCGTATGACCGCTCTCCAATACCGGTTTGCTCAATGACAATGGGGACGAGATTGCTCATATGTTCAGACATTCTTGCTTCCTTCGTTCATTGCATAAAAATGAACAGCTGCCAGATATGGGAACTCTGCCCGCTGCACTACATATTCGAATTTAATCATTTTCCTTCATAAAGTCCAAATAGGAAACAGATGCTGCCTCTTTTACACTTGCAGACGACAGCACCGCATCGAAGAATTTGCGAGTCTTGATGTCGTCTTTGATGTATTCAATCGTGCCGTGCTTTTCGTACTCGGTCTTGATTTCGGCAGGGCTCATTGTAGTATGGGCAGCTTCCTTGACAATCTCGGCATCGACTTCTTCATCAGTGGCCGAATAAGCTCCGGCCTCGATCAGTTTGTCGAGGAGTATCCTGCTTGAAAGCGCTTTTTCCGCAAGCGGTTTCCATTCTTGCAGAAGCTGCTCTTTGGTTTTTCCGGAAATCGAGAGCAGCATATCAAGACGTTCGTCGTTGTCGACGCCCATCTGCCGTTTTAACGATTCCCAGCGCATTGCAAGCTCAGCGGCGAGCATTGACTGAGGAATAGAGACATTGGTCCTTTTTAGCAGCTCATCGATGATGGCATTTTCTTTTGTTCTGCGGAGCCTTGCTTCGAGAGATTCGGCAAGCTGTGAGCGCACGGCAGCCTTGAGGTCTTCCAGCGTTTTGTACTTTTCCGAAACATCCTGGGCGAGCTCGTCATCGAGCGCCGGCAAATCTTGCCGCTTAACCTTGGTGACTTTCACCTTAATGGTGACAGTCTTTGAAGCATATTCAGAGTATTCAAAATCAGCAGGGAAAGTTTTGGTAAAGGTTTTTTCATCGCCAGTCTTAAGGCCGACGATCTCATCGTCAAATTTATAGACATTCAGATTTTTGCCAAGCTCAAAAGAAAAATCTTGCCTGGCGGTACCGGATACTTCGCTTCCGTCTTCCGCAATTTCGACAAAATCGGCAGTGACAATATCACCTGTTTCGGCAGGGCCGTCTTTTTCCACCACTATGGCATTGCGCTGTCGAATGTCTTCAAGCTCGCGTGCAACATCTTCGTCCGCGATCGCGACGATGGGCACTTCAATCTCAATTCCATCGAGAGACGGAAGATCAAATGAGGGATATGCATCATAAGTAACGCTGAATATAAAATCGGAATCGAGCTCGAAAGGCGGTTCGCCATCCAGTGCGGGTGGCTCATAGGCAAGCGGCTGTCGCGCAACATCCTTGAGTCCGGTTTCAACTGCCTTTTCAATGACACGTCCCATCGCCTCGGTCTTTAGAGAAGGACCAAATTTTCGTTCAAGTACGGAAACGGGGACATGCCCTTTTCTAAACCCATCAATGCGTGCATCCTTTGCATATTCGTTCATCATTGCAGCATACTCAGCATGCACATCGCGGGCAGGCACGGTGAGCGTCATGCGCACTCTGGAAAGTTCAAGTTCCTCAATTTTCTTCTCTGCAATTTCCATGGGGACCCTCTGTTTTTACTCAAAAGAGTAGGAGATGAAAGCCCGCAATACCGCGAGCCATCAAACAAAAAAAGAGGCGATTCGGCCAGGTTCCGAATCGCCTGTTGTAAGAGCGGGAAACGGGAGTTGGACCCGCGACATCCACCTTGGCAAGGTGGCGCTCTACCACTGAGCTATTCCCGCGTTCATGGAGGCCATATTCAGGCCGCCGTTGTTCCTTCCGGACTGGCAGTTCCTTCAACACCGAAGGTAACCTGCGAGAGAAGGGACTTGAACCCTTACGCCGAAAGGCACCAGATCCTAAGTCTGGCGTGTCTGCCGTTCCACCACTCTCGCAATTCTTGGGTGCGAGGCGCATACTAGCCGGAACAGCGCCTTTTCGTCAAGGCCCAGCACATTTTTAAGCCCTGACTTGATGAGCCGCGAAGGTTTCGAACCTTCGACCCGCAGATTAAGAGTCTGCTGCTCTGCCAGCTGAGCTAGCGGCCCAATGTAGAAACCATGCGTCCGGCAGGACTCGAACCTGCGGCCTACGGATTCGAAGTCCGTCGCTCTATCCAGCTGAGCTACGAACGCGTTCAGGTTTTTGTCCCGAAACCTAAAAGTGGTGTCGGGCTCGGGTGGGTGATGGGGATCGAACCCACGACAACCAGATCCACAGTCTGGCACTCTACCACCTGAGCTACACCCACCGTGCAAAATCGGTGATGCTAACAATGCCGAAATATGCAAAATCTGTCAAGAGGTAAAATTCAGCAATACGAATAGACATATTTTAAATGCTCCTTTGCAGTCTCGCCCATTTCATGCAGCATTTCCAAGGGTAGAGAGGCTTTGGAAAATTTCCATGCAGGGTGGTACCGCGTGATGTGAAGAGGGATTTCTGTGGAAACAGAGGCAAGGAATCTGGAAATTTCTTCAATTTGCCGGGGAGAATCAAGCACGCCGGGGACAGCAAGGGAGGTGACCTCAACATGACAGAGTTCAGCAGCGATTTGTATGAATTTTTGGACAACTTTAAGATCGCCTCCAAGTGTGTTTCGATATATAGTTGGGTCGGCTGTTTTCAGGTCGACATTGGTGGCGTCCGTATGGAGGAGAATATCGCGGGCGGGCTCCGGCAGGACATTCCCGTTTGTCACCAGAATTGTTTTAAGCCCGTAACGATGCGCGATCTGCATCGCCTCGGCCGCATATTCAATGTGCAGAGTGGGTTCTGAATACGTAAAGCTGACTGAGGGACAACCCGATGCAAGGGCAAGCTCAATGAGCTTTTGCGGCGCAACAATATCTTTTTCGGCGCGAGATGGATGCGCAATCTCCCAATTCTGACAGAAGGGGCAATCCATTGTGCAGTGCCAAAAACCTACTGAATATGTCCATGTATTTGGCATAAAACGCCGGAGAGGTTTTTTTTCGACAGGGTCAATCGCAATAGAGGAAATCCATGCATAGTTGGGAAGGACCATGCTGTCCCCACGGTTCTCACGCGCGTTGCAATGCCCCCTTTCTCCATTCGACAATATGCATGCGTGCGGACAGAGCAGGCACTGAATTCTCTGATTTTCCAAGAGACGCCAATAGCGCGCAATATTACTTCCTTCCATTGCTATCGGTCTCTCTTGGATAAAAGTCTACTGATGCTGTCGGCATCGAAAGGACGAAATTCTTCATCCGTGACCTCAAAAGGCTCAAAGCGCACGGCGATTGCCCTGCGCCGGACCCAAATGCGAAAAACATTGATTATTGTACCTACAAGATCGATCGAAGAGGGAAGTTCGTCCAGAGCCTGCACATCGCGGGTTTTGAGCTCTATCAATTCACCTTCTTTGAACCAAGGCATGCGTCCTTGTTTACGGAGCAAGAGGACCAAGCATTTTTCTTGGTCATACGGGTGTTTCTTTATGGAGCCGACAAACGGGACAGCATCGAAAGCAGGATGTTCCCGATATTGTACAACATCGCATACATCTTCGAGCTTGTTTATATATTCTGTGTTGATATAATTCGATATACTCAAGGCATCCTCCTTCATCATTCTATCAATATTATAAATGATAAGGACTTCAATATATTACACAATTTTCTTTTCTCTAAGAATTGCCCATACGAATAGTAATCCAACAAATCCCACACATGTCCAGGCGAACCAATCACCCAGACGCATGTAGAATGTCAAAGGCGAGGCGTAGAGCGGCACATCGACAATTATTGATTCGGCTTTGAATTGAGGCAATTCAACCAGATTTCTCCCATCGGCTCCCACAACGCAGGTGACGCCGGCGTTGGTCGAGCGCACGAGCGCTTTTCGGCTCTCTATTGCCCTGAAACGCGCAACTGCATAATGCTGTATCTGGGCGCTCAGTGTTCGCGACCATGAATCATTCGTGAGGTTTATGAGCAAATCCGCCCCGCGGAGAACAAAACCCCGACATTGCCCTGCAAATGCATCCTCAAAGCAAATGGGAGCCGCAAATTTCACGCTTGGCAATGTACGAATATCACTGCAGACTGCATCCCTGTTTTGTAGGGTCAATGAAAATATCACTGGCTTTTCGCCCATGACCCAGCCTCTTTCCAACCCAATCACCTTTTGAACAAAGGTCCTGAACCAGGAAAATTCCCAAAAAGGAATGGCTTCAGCAAAAGGGACCGGATGCATTTTCGCATATGTTTCGCCCAGGATCCCGCTTGGATAGATAAGACCTACAGAATTTGAGGCTTCATAAGTATCCCAGTTTATTACTACAGGAAGGCCAGTGAGCAATGGAATGTCCGTTTTTTGCAAAAAGGGCAGAAGAGGCGAGTCCGGCGGATTTTTTTCAAACCAGGCTCGATATTCTTTAAAAGGACGCTGCAGGCTGCTCTCGCTGAACACCATCAAGTCCGGCTTGGCTCCCCCGGCCTCTTCATTTGATTTCAGGGCATCTTTGGCGAGCCTGATGTTTGATTCGAGGGCGGCATTCTCTCCGGATATCCATGGATCGGTATTCTGCTGGCAGAGAAGAAGCCGAACGGTGGATCGGACGGGAACGGGGTGGGACATCGCATTGGCGCCGTAGGCTAGCAGTATCAGTCCATAGACAGCAGAGATCGTCACCCACCGAAGGCGCATTCTGTTTTGTCCGGGTTTTTTCGGCCATTGCGGCAGAAAAAGCTCTGCAATCGATGCCGAACACAGAGCCAAAAAAGCAGAGATGCCATAGACGCCCCAGATGTCCGCGGTTTGCAGCATTATTGCCACATTGGTAAAGGAGTAAGGCAGCAGCCCCCATGGATAGCCTAAAAAACCGGTGGACTTCGCGTATTCAAATGCCGCCCAGGCAAGCGCGAACACGACCGGTCTGGCAATGCCCGCGTGTTTCAGCATGAACCATCCATACATGATCGCTGCCGCGTACACTACGGCATACGCGATTGTCGTCGTTCCCAGAGTCCAAAAGGCGAAATTCTTATAAAAGAATAGCCAATAGCTTGTAAGCGCATGATTTGTCGCTCCAAAGAGAGCACCAATCAAGCTCGCTTCGCCTATTTTTTGCGTGTCCTCAAGAGCCAGATAGAGTGGCACAAGACAGAAAAGGCCCAAGAGCCAGTTCCCATACAAGAACAGCTCATTAGGCTGGGCAAGCGCAAAGAGTAATGCGGAGAAAAAAGCCCAGGAGAGCCGCAGCAAAAACGGTTTTGGCGGTTGGCCAATATCCCTGGATGCCAATATGGCATATTCGCGTGCCTTCACGCCATTTTCACGCATGATGAAATAGTATATGACAAACACGTCCTCAGCTAAAGAGCATAAAGCTGCGAGAGCTTCTGTTGACCGTTTGGGTAAACCTACATTACAGTAAACCACATGCCAAACGCAGTATTTGCCGGGAGCTTTGACCCGCCGACGACTGGGCACCTCGATGTCATCGAAAGCGCGCTCAGCATCTTCGACACGCTCTACGTCGTCGTCGCCCACAACCCGGAAAAAGAAGGACTCTTCAGCATAGATGAGCGCATTGAGATGCTCAATGCGATGAATGCATTCGGCGAGCGCGTGCAGGTCTGTACATGGGAAGGGCTTGTCACTGATTTCGCGCGGGAGCGGCACTGTACGGTACTTGTGCGGGGCCTGCGCAACGCGTCGGAATTGCCTTACGAATCGACCATGGCCTACATGAATCGGCGGCTTGCCCCCGAAATCAGGACCGTCTTCTTCCTCTACGACGCGAAGCACGTCGATATCAGCTCAAGCCTGGTACGGGATCTTGTGGCGTACAAAAAGCTTCCTGACGATATCGTGCCAGAGGCCGCCGCCAAAGTGCTCAGGAAGATTTTGAAGAAGAGAGGGCAACCCCTTTCATAAAATGAAAGAATGATATATGGTTATCGACTGCGAGGAAGTCTGTCTTGACATTTTCTCGAATTTTGTATAATTTGGGCATGCGACTGTCATGCCGATACTGAAAGAATGATGAGGTTCTACCATGGCTGTACCTAAATTCAGGACGTCCAAAGCAAGGACGAGAAGGCGCCGCTCAATCAACATGAAGCTTGCCGCTCCTACTATCGTGCATTGCAGCAATTGCGGCAATCCGGTCATGCTGCACAGGATTTGCCCAAAATGCGGTTTCTACAGGGGTCGTCAGGTTATTACCCCTGAATCCAAATAAGGAGTCTCCACAATGGACGAACTTTTTGAGAAAATCAAGAAAATTATCGCTGAGAAGCTTGAAGTAGACGAAAGCAAGATCACTATGGACGCAAGTTTCCGCCAGGATCTTGGTGCTGATTCTCTCGATACCTATGAGCTCGTGTATGGCATTGAAGAAGAGCTCGGTATTCAAATTCCCGACGAAAAAGCGAACGAATTTGAAACCGTAAAAGATGCCTACGAGTTCATCAAGACTCAGGTAAAATAAACGGTAAGAGGGCGTGAAGCATTCTAGTTTGTCGCAACCAAGCGGATCAGACATTACGGCTTCACGCCGCACATCTTTGCAGCAGTTTCAGCAATTAGTTGTTATTTCCTTCCATAATATTGTTTTACTTGATATTGCATTCACTCACAGTTCTTATGTAAATGAAGCTCATCCGACGCGGAATGACAACGAGCGCCTTGAATTTCTTGGCGACAGTGTCCTTGGGGTTTGCATTTCACATATTTTATACGAAAAATTCCCTGATAAGCGTGAGGGCGAGCTCGCGCGCATGAAAAGCGTACTGGTCTCCGAATCATCGCTCAGCGCTGTTGCCTCAACGCTTTCACTCGCTGATTATCTGCTGCTTGGAAAAGGTGAGGAAAATAGTGGTGGCCGACAGAAACCCGCCATTTTGGCAGATGCAGCTGAAGCACTTCTTGGTGCTTATTACTTGGATAAGGGGCTCGAGGCTGCGAAAGCTCTCGTGCTACGGCTCTTTGCGGATAAAATCGAAGCCTTGGCTTCTACTTCTGGAAAAGACTTTAAATCCATAATTCAAGAATACGCACAGAAACGGGGAATAGAACTTCCAAATTACAAAATTATAAAAATCGAAGGGCTCGAACATGCCAGGCATTTTCATATTTCGTGCGTCCTCGACGGAGAAACTTTCGGACCGCTTGAGGGCCATACGAAAAAGGAAGCTGAGCAGAGGGCAGCCCGGCAAGCCTTTGAGGCCTTGCACGCCCGCGAAGGGGAGACCGCAAGGATACTCGATACAATCATCGGGACAAATAGCACAGGCGCTAGCGCTTTAGACTGAAATATTTCGCCTTTGCGATTTCGAGCATCTTCTCCTTTGTGTTGAGGGAGGGATCTTCAAGTGCTGCGTCCAAGAGTTCCGAAAGCAGTACCCCCATTTCCCTGGTGCGCGGGATTCCCAATGCCGCAAGATCATCTCCATTGACCGCCAAGTCTTTTAGAGTAAGAGCCTGGTTTGCCTCAACAATATGATCAATCCTGGATTGAAGTTCGGATACATTGGGCCACGAAAAAGGCCCTCCTGCCGTGGCAATCGTATCGGCAAGACGTAGCGCAAATAAATCCTTGACGGACTGGAGCCCTACACGGGCGACGAATCTGCGGACCGCGGCATCGGTCCAGCCCGGTTCATAGTTGAACATGTGATGACGGACCAAATGGCAGACTTTTTCGATGACAGTGTTGGGATACTTGAGCTGCTGAAGCGTCTTTCTTGTGATTTTTTCTGATTCTATTTCATGTTTGTAAAATGAGATAGAATCATTATCATTTTTATAGCACACTGGCTTGGCAATATCATGGAAAAGCGCCGCAAGTCTCAGGACAAGAAGTTCTTCCTCTGATAGATTGTCAGGAATCACTGCATCTACTGTTGCAAGAAGATGTGCAAGGACATCCTGCTGCCCATGATTGGGCTCCGGCACTCCTTTACAAACCAACAGCTCCGGTATGATCGCCTCGATTGTGCCTGTGTCGAGGAGGAGCTGCAATCCGACAGAAGGTTTTTGAGCTCCCAAGATTTTGGAGAATTCATCGCGGATGCGCTCTGCGGAAATCTTAAAGAGGGAGTCACTGCACTCGGCTATTGCATTCAGCGTCGCCGGTTCTATGACAAAGCCGAGCTGCGTGGCGAAGCGTATGGCCCGGATCGTCCGGAGACCGTCTTCATGAAATCGATCAAGAGGATTGCCGACAGCCCGGATTATCCTGCGTACGAGGTCTCTCTTTCCCTCAAATGGATCGAGAAAGGTAGTGTGGGCCAGGTCAAATGCCATTGCATTGATCGTAAAATCTCTTCTGGAAAGATCTTGGAAAATATCAGCGATAAAAGCGACATTGTCGGGATGTCGGCCGTCAGTATATGTGCCTTCGGTACGGAAGGTGGTAATTTCTATCTTATATTTGTGCGAGCGGGGAATTACCGTAATGGTTCCATGTTTTACTCCCGTTGGAATAGCCCGGGGGAAAAGCTGCAGGCACTCCCAGGGTGTGGCATCGGTCGCAATATCAAAATCGGTGACGGGCCTTTTCAGGAAAGCATCGCGAACCGCCCCGCCGACAAGATAGGCCTTTTTGCCATTCTGTATAAGTCGATCTGCAATTTTTCTCAATTCAGGATCGATGTTAGGTATTCTCATTCCTGGCTTTGAAGTGTATCTTAGGCTCATTATTGTGTCTACGAGGAAGTGCATATGAAGGCCCTTATCGTGACTGGTGGCGACTGTCCTTCGCATGAAATTATTCACATGCTTTCAGAACACGCAGATTTTGTCATTGCGGCGGATTCAGGTCTTGAGGCCTGCCTTTCGGCACAGATTGAACCTGATTTTGTGGTTGGAGATTTGGACAGCGTTCAACAGGTGTCGCTTTCCCGGGTTTCCAGGGATAAAATTTTACAATTTCCTGAAGACAAGGATTATACCGACACAGAACTTGCGATAGAGACCGCGCGAAATCATGGGGCACAAGATATTGTTCTCGCGGGGGGAGGGGCAGGGCGCCTTGACCACCTGCTTGCTGTCAGAGCCCTGTTTGAACGAAAAAATCCTGTTCAGGAGTGGCACACGGCGCAGGAGAGCGCTTTTTTTGTCTCCGCAAGACACCGCTTGCATTTCGCGACGCCTGTGCCTGTCATTGTTTCGGTTTTCCCCCTTTCAAAGGGCGCGAGCGGAATGCATTCGAGGGGGCTCAAGTGGCCGCTCGACGGATTGGAATGGGACTGTGGACACTTCGGCGTAAGCAATAAGAGCGTCGAGTCAGAAATAACAATAATTGCTGGTCAAGAGCCAATTCTTGTTATCCTGCCGCTAGGAACCAGGGTTGACATCTTCAGCGACGGTTAAAGTGCGAAAAATTTCTTTCAGCTGAACGAGGGTGTCTTTAGGGTCTTGTACGAGCACCCGCGATCCCCCGACAAGTTCGGCGATGCCTATTTCTCTCGGATACCGGGGAATGATATGCAGATGCAGATGCTCAATGCTCGCTCCCCCCGAGAGGCCCATGTTGTAGCCGATATTGAACGCCGAAGGATTGCCATATCGGTCGAGGGCGTTGAGACATTCTGGAACGAGTTCATCAAGCTCCTTTTTTTCTTCTTGGGTATACTCGCGAATATCCGTGATGTGCCGTTTTGGGAATATTATCATATGCCCCGGATTATAAGGATACAGATTGAGCGATACTATGAAGAGCTCTGTTTGGTGAACAATCAGTTTTTCGACATCCTCAGACCCATCCCGGACAAGACAAAGTATGCAACCTTTTGGCCTTTTCCCCTTAAGATATGCAATTTTATTGAAACTGAAGAGATATTCCATATGTGATTATGATATACTGGCACTATGAAAAGCGAAAGCGGTCCCGAAGTAGAATCAGGTTTTTTGCGCGCTTTCAAACTCTTTCAAAAAATTGCCGAAATAGCTGGAGTGGTTCTTTGGCTGGTGGTTACCGTCCTTATGCTCATTCTGGGCTCCGAGACCTGGCGTTCCGCATTCGAAATCTGCTCCATAGGCTTGCTTGGTATTAGCCTTTTCAATGCAATTTCGATGGTGGCCTTCAGCCTTCTAAAACGAGAGCGCTTCCATGTGGGACATTTTTTGATCCTCGTGGCACTTATTCTCATCGCCGTCATTGCGCTGGCGCTAAGCTTGTTTGTAATGGGCATACGCCTTCACTGATCATGCAATGCATGCGTATTTGTTCAATTATTGCAAAGTAATCTACAGAAATGTATAGTAACGCAACACTTGCAAGATCATTGTACATCAATGAGGAGGAATAATGTCTGTTCGAGTACGCTATGCACCGTCGCCAACGGGGAATCAGCACATAGGGAGCGTAAGGACCGCTCTCATCAATTATTTGTTCGCGAAATCCCAGGGTGGAAGCTTTATTTTGCGCCTTGAGGATACTGACCGCGCGCGATATTCGCCAGAATATGTGCAAAATCTCTACGACACTTTCAAATGGTTGGGCTTTTATTGGGATGAAGGTCCGGATGTCGGTGGACCTGTCGGCCCTTATGTGCAATCTGAGAGGTTTGATCTCTATCGAAAATACGCTGAAGAGCTCGTGAAAATGGATAAAGCCTACTATTGTTTTTGCGATTCTGAGCGCCTTGAAAAGCTCCGTCAAGAGCAGATTGCCGCAAAAAAGGACGAAATTGGCTACGATCGCCATTGCCGCTCTATCTCAAAAGAAGAAAGAGAACGCAATATTGCCGAAGGCAAGTCTTATGTGATCCGTTTGAAAATTCCTCTCGATGGCACAACGGTCTTTCACGATAGTTTGCTGGGACGCATCGAGTGGAAAAATGAAGACATCAGCCCCGATCCCGTTCTTCTGAAATCCGATGGTTTTCCGACATACCATCTGGCCAATGTCATCGATGACCATTTGATGGGAATAACGCATGTCATGCGCGCTCAGGAATGGATCCCATCCGCGCCGCTCCATAAGGTCATGTACGATGCTTTTGGATGGAAGATGCCGGAATTATGCCATTTGCCGATGGTGTTGGGCCAGGATGGGCATAAACTGTCAAAACGCCACGGTGCCACGGCGGTGAATGAATTCAGAAAGGCTGGATACCTGCCTGAGGCGCTGATCAATTATATTGCTCTCTTGGGCTGTTCGTACGAGGATGGCCGGGATATCTACAGTCTGGAGGAACTAGTCAAACTTTTCAAAATCGAGCGGCTGAACAAGGCACCCGCGGTGTTCGACTATCAGAAGCTCGAATGGTTCAACGGTCAGTATATCCGCCAAAAAAGCGATCAGGACCTGTCTGCCCTGGTTCGCCCATATTTCATTGAAGCAGGACTTCGGTCAAAAGAGGACCCTCAGAAGGACCAAATGGAACTCGCTGCAATGCCTCTTGTCAAAGAGAGGCTCAAATTCCTCACGGATGCTCCGGCGATAATGGCGTATCTCTATAAGCGGCTTGAGCTACCTCCTGTAGAAACGTATCTTCCCAAAAAGGCGGATGCGCACGACGCTGCGGCTTTCCTCACAGAGGATAAGAAAATTCTCCAGGAATTTGGCCTTGATGATATTCCTTTTGTAGAAGAAAAATTCAGGGAGCGCGCCATTGAAATTGGCAAAAAGCTTGGAGATTTGCTTATGCCGTTGAGAGTTGCAATAACCTATACCCGGGTCAGCCCGCCTCTCTTCGAATCCATGAAAATCCTTGGTCTAGGCGAATGTCTGGAACGAATCGAAAAAGCTATTCAACACCTGGAGGGAGCTTGACCCATCGGTTCATTGCAGGTCATATTTCGCATACCGTGCCTCTGAAGTGCAGGAAGGAGAATTCAGAATGTCCGAATCAAATGTAAAAACCGAATATCTAGACTTCATCAGAGAGGCCGTCGCGGAAGATTTGCGTACCGGCCGTTTCAAAGAAGTGCACACGCGATTTCCGCCCGAACCCAACGGGTGGCTTCACATTGGCCATGCAAAGGCTCTTTTTGTCGATTTTGGGGTGGCTCGGGACTTTAACGGAAAATGCAATCTGCGCATGGATGACACAAATCCAGAAAAAGAGGACATGGAATATGTCGAGGCAATACAGAGAGATATAAAATGGCTTGGCTTCGATTGGGAAGACAGGCTGTTCTTTGCCTCGGATTATTATGAAACGCTCTACGAACTTGCCTGCAAACTCATCCGGAAAGGACTCGCATATGTCGATGATCTCGATGAAGAACAGATCAAGGAATATCGTGGCACCAATGTGCCGGACAAAAACAACATTACGTATACGCCCCCCGGGCGCAACAGCCCATGGAGAGACCGATCTCCAGAGGAAAATCTTGATCTCTTTGTTCGAATGCGGAATGGCGAATTCCCCGACGGCGCAAAGACTCTGCGCGCAAAAATCGACATGGCGCATCCCAATCTCCTCATGAGAGACCCGGTGATGTATCGAATTCGAAGAGAACCTCATTATCGGACAGGCACCAAATGGTGCATCTATCCCATGTATGATTTTGCGCATCCCTTGTCCGACGCGATAGAGGGAGTCACCCATTCACTGTGCTCGTTGGAATATGAGATTCACCGTCCGCTTTATGATTGGTTTGTTCGGAACAGTGAGGTATTTCCAAGCCGCCAGATAGAGTTTGCGCGCCTCAACCTGTCGCATACTGTGCTCTCCAAACGATGGCTCTTGCGGCTTGTCAGAGAAAAAAAAGTGTCAGGATGGGATGATCCGCGGATGCCAACTATTGCGGGAATGCGCCGCAGGGGTTATTCCTCTGCGGGGATTCGGGATTTTCTGGGCAGAATAGGAATCGCAAAAACCGATTCAATGGTCGATATCCAGTTGCTCGAACACTGCATCCGGGAAGACCTAAATGCACATGCGCGACGTTACATGGTGGTCTTAAATCCAGTCAAGCTCTGTATCGAAAACTGGCCGAAAGGTCAGGTGGAATGGCTCGACGCAGTCAATAATCCGGAAGACCCGGGCGCCGGTACGCGGAAAATTCCTTTTAGCGGCACGCTTTATATAGATCACGACGACTTTAGGGAGGTGCCGCCCCCGAAATATTATCGTCTTTACCCGGAAAACCAGGTTCGCCTTCGATATGGCTATATCGTTACCTGCACAGGATATGAAAAAGATTCTGAGAGCGGCGAAATTACTCTTATAAAGTGCAGATACGATCCGGCGACCCGCGGGGGCGATGCTCCCGACAACCGGAAGGTCAAAGGAACAATCCACTGGGTCTCGGCCGAGCATTCGGTTCCTTTTACGGCGAGGCTCTACGATCATCTGTTCGAGGCGGAGCGTCCCATGGAAGCGCCTGAGGGGAAAACCTTCCTCGACAACCTCTCCGATCATTCCCTCACTGTCGAAAAGAACGCCAGGGCGGAGCCCGCGGTCGCGGAAATCGAGGTTGGCACAACAGTGCAGTTCGAGCGGATGGGCTATTTCTGCAAGGACCCGGACTCCACGGACAGCGGCGCGGTGTTCAATCGCACGGTGACATTGAAGGACACCTGGGCCAAACTTGAGAAAAAGCTTCAGGAAAAGGCTTGATAAGGAGATGACAGGCATGGCGGACACGGCAGTTACGATGGATAAAATTGTTTCTCTCGCGAAGCGGCGGGGTTTTGTTTTTCAGTCATCGGAAATTTACGGTGGTCTCTCAGGCGCATGGGACTATGGGCCTCAGGGGATTGAGCTGAAAAATCGCATCGCCCGCTTCTGGTGGAAGGAGATGACCCAATTGCACGACAACATTGTCGGCATCGATGCGGCAATTCTCATGCACCCCAGGGTATGGCATGCCTCCGGGCATGTCGAGAATTTCACCGACCCGCTTGTGGACTGCAAGAAATGTAAGACGAGATTCAGGGCCGATCAGATTCCGCCTGAAAATCTTGCTGCGAAGAAGTGTCCGGAATGTGGCGGCGAACTCACGGAAACGCGCAAGTTCAATCTCATGTTCAAAACGACGCTCGGCCCGGTGGAAGATGAATCTGGTCTTGTATATCTGCGTCCCGAGACTGCGCAAGGCATCTATGTCAATTTCAAGAACGTGCAGCAATCGAACCGCATGAAAATCCCCTTCGGCATCGCGCAGATTGGCAAGGCGTTCCGCAATGAAATCGTAACCAAGAATTTTATCTTCAGAACGTGTGAATTCGAACAGATGGAAATGCAGTTTTTTGTAAAGCCAGGAACCGACATGGAGTGGTTCGAATACTGGCGAGAGCAGCGATGGAATTATTATCAGAAACTTGGAATAGACATGAATAAACTGCGTTGGCACCGCCATGGCCCCGATGAGCTTGCCCACTATGCAAAAGATGCCTATGACATAGAATTCGAATTCCCGATGGGCTTCAAGGAGCTCGAGGGCGTGCACAACCGTTCGGATTATGATCTGAGCCGCCACCAGCAATTCTCCGGCAAAGATCTGCAGTATATCGATCAGGACAACGGGAATGAGCGCTACATCCCCAACATCATAGAGACGAGCGCCGGGCTCACCAGGCAGCTCCTCATGCTCCTGTGCGATTCGTACGAAGAACAGAAGGTCGCCGACAAGGGAAATGATGACGATTGGCGCACGGTGTTGCATTTCCATCCTGCGGTGGCCCCCATCACGGTCGCGGTGCTCCCCCTCATGAAAAAGGACGGGCTCGCCGAGCTCGCACAGGAAATCAGGGCCGAGCTGAAAGAGGATTTCGTCACCGACTACGACCAGTCGGGCGCCATCGGTCGCAGATATCGCCGTCAGGATGAGGTGGGGACACCCTTCTGCGTCACAATCGATTATCAGACAAAAGAAGACAGTACCATTACGATCCGTGACAGAGACAGCATGCTTCAGGAACGCGTTCCTCGCATGCGAATCTCTGAATACATCCGACACAAGATAAAGGACTACAAAAGGCCTGAACGCCGCCTCTGATTTTCTGTCCGAGGAATATTGATATATTCTTTGAATTTTTCTGATACAGCCGATATAAAAAAGGGCAGCCAGTCATTTCAGGCCGCCCTTTTTGTTTCGCAACTTATAGGTCTAAAAGCGCAGACAAGGTCATTTGCCTAGAACTGCATCTTTGCAGGGCTTGGCAACATTGATTTTAATGACATTGCGGGCAGGAATGGTGATCTGCTGACCAGTCGCGGGGTTGCGTCCGACTTTGGCTTTTCTGTGGACGATTTTCATGATTGCAATTCCCGGCAAGGTGAACTTTTTATTCTTTTTTGCTTCGCTGTATGCGAGTTTTGCAAATTCGTCCAGAATCAGACCGACATCCTTTTTAGTAAAGCCTGTTGTTTTTGCGAGCGCATTGATAATCTCAACTTTGGTGAGTGGTTTCCCTGTCGATGGCATATTTTTCTCCTCTCCTTTGAGATTGCAGTTTCAAATAGTATTGAACTGCAACCAATATGTAACATTTGCATACTGGCGGTCTTATTTTATCACAATTGTGCCGCTTGTCCATATTTAGTGTTGAAAACTTGATGTATTTCTGCGTTTTTATGGAAAGATAGAGGTTTGTCTATTCGAATGTAGCCTTTTCAAAAAGTGTATAGGCTTGAGCAAGCTATAGTTTCATTTTATACTGGCGCAATCTAAGGGGAATCGCATATGAACAGCGCGCTTAAAGTTCTGCAGGAACGTGGCTTTGTACAACAATGTACGGATTTTGAAGGACTTTCCGGGTTGATGGATGAAGGACCAGTCACTTTTTATATTGGCGTCGACCCGACTGGGCCTTCGCTTCATATTGGGCACATGGTGCCATTTTTCGCTCTGCGGCATTTGAAGGATGCGGGGCACAGAGGTGTTGCGCTCCTCGGTGGAGGCACGGCACGAATTGGAGATCCCTCCGGCAAAACCGAAACGAGGAAACTCATCTCTTATGAAGATATAGACGCAAACACCGAACGATTTGTCAAACAGCTCGATCGCTTTGTAGGCTTTGATGGTGTTCATGCATTCATTGCTAATAATAAGGAATGGCTCGCTAATCTCAACTATATCGAGTTTTTGCGAGATATAGGTCGACATTTTTCGGTAAACAGAATGCTTTCTTTTGAGGCATATCGAATTCGCATGGAAACTGGCCTTTCTTTTATCGAATTCAATTATCAGCTCTTGCAGAGTTATGATTTTTTGCAGCTGTTCAAGCGCTATAATTGCCGCTTGCAAATCGGTGGCGATGATCAGTGGGGCAATATTGTTTCGGGAATCGAGCTTATACGGCGTATTGAAGGAGCAGAATGCTATGGTCTCACCTTTCCTCTTGTCACAACTGGTGATGGCAAAAAAATGGGCAAAACCGAAAAAGGAGCCCTTTTCCTCGATCCGGAGATGACAAGTCCTTACGAATTCTTTCAATATTTCAGAAATGTTTCGGATGCTGATGTTGAGCGCTTCCTGCGTATGTTTACTTTTCTGCCCATGGAAGAATGCAAACATCTTGGATCCATGAAAGACGCCGCACTGAATGAGGCAAAAGAGCGCCTCGCATGGGAGGTAACCGCCCTCATTCATGGCAAGGAAGAAGCGGATAAGGCCCTCACCGCTGCGCGCGCTGCATTCAGAGGGGATGGAGATGCGACAAAACTGCCTACTACCCAAATCGAACGCGCCCGGTTGGAAACAGGTATTGGAGTGCTTGATCTCTTTATAGAATCGGGTCTTGCTCCCTCAAAAAACGAAGCGCGTCGGCTCATTCAGCAAGGCGGGGCATCGGTCAATGGCAAAAAGATAGAAGATGAAAAGCAGATCTTTAGCGACGCAGACCTGAATGACGGCGCTATGATGCTTCGCGCCGGCAAAAAACGTGTCGCCCGCATTGTACTGAAAACTGAATAAGCTAATTTTAAGCGATATCAAGTGCTATCTGTATCATTGAGTCCGGGGAGTCCTGACAAGCTTCCGGGCTCATTTCTTTTTGTGATATGTTGGAATCAGAGCAGATGAGGAGCGTGAGCGCTTTTTTTGCAGCCCATGCCGGAGCTCATAACACTTATCGTATATATTTTTGCTTGAATGTCTTCAGGAGGTGTTTCAAGATGGCAGACATGTTCCTTGCGCTCGCTGATATCCATGGAGAGACTGAAATGCTTGAGCGCATTCTTAAAGAAAATCCTCACACAAAAGGAATTTTTGTCGCAGGTGATTTGACAAATTTTGGAAAAGAAAAAGAGGCGGAAAGAATAATCTCTGTCTTTTCAAGAGTCGCGACCAACGCAGCGCTCTTTTTTGTTGCGGGGAATTGCGATACGTCAGGAGCAAGGCACTTCTTCGAGAAGCAGCCGGGCTATCTCGAACAAAAATGCTTTACTTTAGCCATGGGGCGCGGCGAGCAAAAAACACCAGATGAAATAATTCGAATTATTGGGTGCGGAGGAGGTTTGCGTCACACGGGGCTTACTCCATTTGAAATCAGCGATAAAGAGCTGGAATCAGGTTTACGCCGGGCATATGAACACTGTGTGACGGAAGAACATAAAAATGCGATTCCCTTAAAAGCGACAACTCACCCTCTTATCGTGCTCACGCACACCCCGCCTCGGGACAGTTTTGCGGACATGCGGCACATGAAGCATCTTGGCAGTGCGGCATTCGCTTCCATGCTGTATGAATACGAACCACTTCTTTGGATATGCGGCCATATCCATGAAAGCCGCGGCGCCCAATGGGAAGACAGGACGCTCGTGGTAAACCCCGGCCCTGCGGCACATGGTTCATATGCACAGATTCTTGTTGAGCAAAAACCACGAGGCCTGCACGCTGTCGCAGAGCTCAGGGCACTATGAGCTTCTATCTCCCGGATGGACTATAGAGATACTTGAAGTAATCCATCCCAGTGGACAATGTCTTGTTAAATGCCGGCATTGTCTTGCGGTATGATTCGATGGCTTTCCAGAATTCAAAGAATGACGGATCTCGTCCAAATGAGTCTGCATATATTTTGGAGGCTTCGGCATCGGCTTTGCCCTTTATGGATTCGCCTTTCGCATATGCAGAGGAGAGAAGCGAACGTTTTTCGTTCTCCAGCTTTCCTAGCCATTCTGCTTTTTTGCCTTCGCCATATGAGCGGAATGCCTGAGCAATCTGATTGCGCTCTTTTATCATGCGCTGATAGACGCTTTCGGTCAATTCGTCCGAATATTTTATCTGGCGGGGTAAAATATCGACAACTTCTATGCCGAATGTCGGTACTATATTTGCAACAAGGATCTTCATTTCATCTGCAAGCTCACGGCGCCCTTTTTCTATTTTCTCGTATTGGGTCGGCGTGATCGCAAGCTGCTGAAGGGTACTGCTGTTTTCAACTTCGCCGGTCTGGAATGTCTCGACTTTGCTTGCATTCAGTATTTCATCACTGCTGCGTACCGCCTCTCTTAAATAATTCGAAGAGATGACGGTTCGTACTGCCGAATCGATGACATCGTCCAGTTTGCCATAGGCACTTTCAAGCGTATTGACGGATTCATAGAACTTGACCGGGTCGACTATTTTCCAGCGGGCCGTAGTGTCAACATAGATGAATTGGTTTTCTTTTGTGGGAATTCGCTGAGATTCGCCATCCCATGACATCAGTTTTTTAGGATACTTGATGACAGTGTCAACAAAAGGACTGCGCCATTTCAGGCCGGCCTCTGTATACTGGGCGACAATTTTACCGAAACGCACCACAACTGCCTGTTCGCCTTCCTGCACTATAAAGAGAGGCCCGAATGCAACAATAAAAACTACTGCCAATACAACGACAATCAATATAATTGTTGGTATTTTTTTCATTTGGAGGCCTCCTGGGTCGAGGATGTCTGCGTAATATTCTTTATGGGCAAGACATTTTGAAGCGATTTATCGATGAGGTCTATATTTTCCTGGCCCTGGAATATCTCTTCCATCATTTCATAGTAAAGGCGCTTTTTCGTTATTTCTGGTGCCTTGCGGTATTCTGCATACACGGCATCGAAACGTGAAGCATCACCTCGTGCCTCATTGACGCGCTCAGCGGCATAGCCCTGCGCAATCTCTATTGTCTGCTCAGCCTGTCCCTGGACTTTGGGAATTTCAGCATTGTAGGCTTCTCGTCCCTCATTGATGAGGCGATTCATGTCCTGGATTGCTTTGTTGACATCCTCAAACGCAGCCTGAACACCCTCGGGAGGTACAATGTTCTGAAGCTGCACTTGGGTCACTATGATCCCGAGCTCATATTTAGTAAAAAGGTCGTTCATCATTGAGACAGCAGAATCCTGAATGTTCTGCCGGTCCGGGCCGATGACGCCGAGAATCGTCCTGTCGCCGATGAGCGTATTGAGCACGGACTGCGATGTGTCCCTGATGGTTTTTTCACGATCGGTCACGTTGAAGAGCCATGCTTCGGGGTTGGTGATCCGATATTGAATTATCCATTCGACATCGACAATGTTGAGGTCTCCTGTCAGCATCGTGGATTCATTGGGGTATTTTTGACTCGAATATTGTGTGACAACCCCTGGCTTTATGGTACGAAAGCCAAAAGTTTCGGTTTGAATTACCTGAGTCTTTACGATATAGGCTTTTTGAATACCAAAGGGGAGTTTGTAATGAAGCCCGGCCCCAACTGTCTTTGTATATTTGCCAAATGTCGTTATGACCGCCTTTTCTGTCTGATCCACGATGACGAAGCTTGTCGACAAAAAGATGATGACAGCTATCACAATTATGATTATCAAGACATGAGGCCATTTTAAATTGAATTTCGGCGGCTTTTTGAAAATAGCAGTATTGGCCATGTTTCCCTCCTTCAAAAAAGAATCCCAAAATTAATCAATTCTCAAGCAATTGTTTCATTACTTGAAAAATTCCTGCCTCTAACTTTTCAGGGTTTGTGTCAAAGAGCGTCATAATCATCGTATAAAAATCCTCGGAGAGAGGATCGATGATTTTTGAAGGCATATCCCCGAACAACTGACTTCTCAAGTATAAACAGTATGAGTGCAAAAAGTAATATCGAATATTGGAGGTCTTTTGACCACCATATTTCGAATCACCCGCCAGCGGAAGACCATGGGCGGCGAGCTGGGCCCGAATCTGATGTGTAATGCCTGTGTGTAACTCAATAAGCAGAAGGCTATATCTGCCATTTTTTATCAGGGGAACTATATATAGACTTGCGGTTTTGCCTTTTTTATCAATAATGCTTACGTGTTTCTGTGTATCACGCAAAAGCGTATCCTGAATCAGCAATGGTTCAAGGGCATCTCCTTGTACAATAGAAATATAAAACTTGCGGATCTGTCGGTTTCGAATTGCTGCAGTAAACTTCTCGGCACCTATTCGCGTTTTTGAGAACATGATGATTCCCGATGTGTTTCTATCGAGCCTGTGAAGGGGCCCCGGCGAAAAAGAAACCGAATGAGGCAGTTGATCGCGAAGCACGCTGAGAGCATACGCATCAAGGCTCGTCTCTCCATCATGCACAAGCATGCCCCGTGGTTTATGGAACGCAATGAGATGCTCATTCTGCCAGACAATCTGAGGCATCTCATGGTTTAGCAGGCCATTAAATTCGCTTTTTAAAGCGGAAATGGCCCGTGGTGGTGCATCGGTGGCTTCGCCTGTCTTTGCGGCGATCAAGGCCTCCGGCAGGGAGATTTTTATAATTTCTCCTTTTTTGAGCCGATCTTCAGGTTTTATGGAATGATTCTCGACGTGCACATTGCCTTGACGAAAAAGGCGATAAATCGTGGAGAGAGGAACATTTCTCAGCGCTTTTCTCACTATTCTGTCTGCCCGACGGCCATCATCATCCTCCCCCAGAACCATTTGCCTCATTACATACACACATTCAACATAATGCCTAAAGAAGGCGGGGTCAACGCAAAAACTTCATTATTTTCGGGCTTGACAGACATTGACGCTTTTCGCACACTTTGAATGTGGAAATACAATCGCATAGCTTTGTATCGCTGTTTTCGAACCCTATCTTCCTCTCGGGTACATTGAGCATTTTTCTGGCGCAGGTAATAAAAGCGCTTTTGACAGTATTGAAGCGCCGAAAACTCCAGGCAAAAGAAATAGCATTCATCATGCTTTGGAAAACAGGCGGTATGCCCTCCAGTCACTCCGCGCTCGTTGTTTCGTTATCAGCCTCAATTGCTTTTGTTGAAGGATTTGATTCTCTGTTCATCGTATCGTTTTTTCTGAGCCTTATTGTCATTCGCGATGCAGTCGGTGTACGCCGGTCAGCCGGACTCCAGTCCAGAGCACTCAACCTTCTGGGAAAGCACGTATCAGAGCGTTTGGACATCCCCTTTACGCCAGTAAAAGAAATTCATGGCCACCGCTGGCAGGAAGCCATAGTAGGAAGCTTGCTTGGATTGGTTGTTGCCGTGCTTATATGCTGGCGCTTCATTTTTTAACGGAGCGTCCTCTTCAATGCAAGAAGATAATCGTGTAATATTGTTTGATCATCGATGCCAGAGGAGCGGATTCTTCAATGCAGAGCTTCAGAGTAGTAATAGGGATGTATAACAATCTCCCATATAATGCATCCAACGCGCTATATGAACAAGAGTATCAAGGCGCATGGCGTCCCTTTCTTTCCGGGCTCTATAAGTTTCTCTCCATCAAGTCAATCATTCATTTCTCGGGCGCTATTTTTTCATGGCTAGAGAAAAATCATCCCGAATATATGTATTTGCTGACCGAAATGGTTCGCAGAGGCCAGATTGAGCTTTTGGGAGGCGGGTTTTACAATCCAATCGCCTCTCTCATAAGCACACAGGATATGACAGGCCAAATTGAGGCCTTAAGCGCATTCATCCGAAAGACATTCGGGAAGAGGCCCTCAGGTGCGTGGCTCTATGAATATGCATGGACAGCTTCGCTGCCTGCCATCCTGCAAAATTCCAAAATACAGTACACTTTCTTGCCAGCACAATATTGCATGTGCCTGTATCCGAAAGATATCCCATGCTTTCCTTTTGCTTCTGAAGATCATCGAAAGATCATTTCACTGTTTCCGGCATTTGAATCTCGAGCCTCAGCCGGAATTTTTGAACCGTATGAAAAGACACTGCTCAAATTGCAGCAAGCCTATCCCCAATGCAACACGTATGTCATTATGGCCGATGGCCACGAAATTGCGGGCAGCTGGGAAGAAAGCGGGCTTGAATCTCCTGATGTGCTTTTTGAGCGGACATTCGCGTGGTTTCAAAAAAACTGTCTGGAATACGATACTGTTACTGCTGCCCAACTCAACAAGACTCTGAAATCAACAAGTACAGTCTATTTCTCTCAATGCTATTCGGAAAGATACAAGGATTATTGTCAGGGCACAATCAAGCAAGTGGCAATGAATAACCCGGAATATATTCAAATTTCAAAACAATCTGTTCTAGATCATCCATTAGTGTACGCCCTTTATCAAAAACTGAATTTTGTATCTACAATGACAGGACTTTTCAGGGGGGATAAATCGAGGAAAAGGGCTTCTCTTGACGATATTTGGAGGGCCCAATCGGGTGATTTATACTGGATTGGTCCTTCAGGGGGCATATTGCTTCCTGAAGCCCGTCTCGCTGCATATGCCTCTCTTATCGAGGCAGAGAAAACGATACGACAGAATCGATTCCATCATTATTTATCATTCGATGATCTCAATTTTGATGGAGTGAAGGAAGCTCTTTTCCGGTCGTCTGTTTATACATGCTACCTCCGGTCAGGCACTGCGTCCGTAAGCGAGTTTGATTCGCTGAAGACGGGAATCAATTATGCATGCGGGTGGAATGCAGTTCAATGTTCAACAGGCTGTTTCAGAGATTCTATCAAGGAAGAGGGGGGCTTCGAAAAGGAGTTATTCGCTGAGTCTGAGGGCTGGAATTTAATCGAGAATGCAAAAGAGACAATGATCGTTGCGTTTAGCCATGATTTCATCGGGAAAATACACAATCAATCGATATCTTTGGCATGCCGAAAAAATTATCGATTTGAAAATGATTTCTTTAGCATTGATTATGAGCTGGTCAATAAAAGTTCAAATGCTCTTTCTTTTCGGTTTTGTACAGAATCTGATATCATCGCAATGCCTACTCTTGAAGAGCATGGAATAAAAGTTTTTAAGCATAGACAGAAGCAATCACTGGATGTGCACACAGTTTTTTCCATTGATTCGATTGATGGCTTTGAGCTATCCGAATCTCACGGAACGGAGAAATTGCTCATCCGCGCCGATATGCCTTTCTCGCTTATGGGAAGCCCTAATTTATTGCAAAAACCGTCTAAACATCAATCTAATTCTTCCAAAGATCCCAGTGAATCTGTAATATTTGAAGGCTTTTCAATGAAGCTCGGTTGGGATTTTGCGCTTCCTGCGGAAGGAACGGCTTTCTTTTCTCTTTCAATACACCTAGAGTATTAAGCTTTGCCGGCATCAGGCGTTACTCTGTAAAGGACTTGTGGATTAAATATGATTTTATTTACAATTGGAGAAATATGGAAACGATAGAATTTCCCGGTATCCTCGATGGGCTTCATATTCATCTTGTCGGGGCAAAGGGCACGGGAATGACTGCTTTGGCGGAAATTCTGCACAGGAGAGGAGCATTCCTGACTGGCAGCGATGTCGCCGATGTATTTTATACTGACAGTATCTTGCATTCTCTAAATATCCAGCTTTTTGAAAATTTCGAGGCGCAGCATCTGCCAAGGAATACGGATTTAGTCATTTATTCCGCAGCATATTCACGGGAGGCAAATCCAGAACTCAGGGCCGCCGTACAGCGCAACATTCCTATTTTCAGCTATCCCCAGGCGCTCGGCGCGCTTTCTCTCCACAGCAGATCGGCCGGAATCGCGGGGGTTCACGGAAAAACCACGACCACCGCGCTGGCAGGCCTTCTTATGGAAGCGCTCTCAATGCCTGCTACTGTTCTTGCCGGTTCGGCAATTTCAAACTTCAACGGCCGCTGTACGCTTATTCAGGGGAATACATACTTCATCGCCGAGACCTGCGAATATCGCAAGCATTTTCTCAACTTCAAACCTTCCTGGATAGTGCTTACTTCTGTAGAAAGCGATCATCAAGACTATTTCCCGACATATGAGAGTATCAGAGATGCCTTTGTAGAATATGTACTTACTTTGCCCGCAGGGGGCGTTCTCATTTTCTGCGCCGATCAAAAGGGCGCTGTGGAAGTCGCCGACATTGTCCTACAAAAACGAAAAGATATACAATTTGTAGAGTATGGTTTTCTGGCGAAGGGGAAATATAAAATTCAGGATTTCCAGATAAGCGCAGGGAAAAACACCTTTGTCGTAGGTGACGCACCTGTGCCAATCGAGCTTCATGTGCCCGGCCGGCATCTTGTGTTGGATGCCGTGGCAGCGATTGCTCTGGCAGATTCGCTTTTTGAGGCGGAAACGTCACGAACATTCGGTGCGGGTGAGTGGCGGAAAATTGCGGTCGCGCTGTCTTTGTTCCGCGGTTCGAAGCGCCGCAGCGAGATAATCGGCGAATTCGAAAACATCCTGATTCTGGACGACTATGGTCACCATCCGACGGCAATAAAGACGACAATTGAAGGTATCAAGAAGTTTTGGCCGCACAGGCGCCTCGTGGTAGATTTTATGTCACACACGTATAGCAGGACGATTGCATTGCAAGACGATTTTGTTGAATCGCTTGACGAAGCGGATTCCATTGTCATGCACAAGATTTATTCTTCTGCGCGCGAGCAGCCTATTCGAGGGTTCGATGGCAGGGCTCTTTTTCAGAAACTTTGCGAACGGCGCCCTGAGCTCATTCCAATAGAAATTGTGCCAGCATCCAAAGAGAATGCATCAGCAAATCCGAAAAATGCTCCACTGAAACCGAACAAGGGGTTTGCCGCGTACAGTGAGGAACCGATGGATGCACGGGATACGCTGCTGGAGATATTGCAGGCAGGAGACATTTTTCTGACCATGGGGGCAGGAGACAATTGGAAACTGGGCAAAGCCATTGCGGAGAAGCTGTGCGAGAGCCATACATCACAGCAGTCAAAAAAAACTGAGGAGCAACATCCATGAAGAGCATGACAGGATTTGCACATCATACAATCTCAGAGAACGGCATCCAGGGTACTATAACTCTGAAATCCTACAATAACCGCTTTTTGGATATTTCGATATCGCTTCCTCCTTCTGCATCTGGTATTGAACCTTATATCCGCGATTTTTTAGGTTCGCGCATTTCGCGTGGAAAAATTGAATGCACATTCAGATTAAGGAAACCGGAAGCATCCCTCGAGGATATTGAGCTTCATTTCCAATCTGCAAAAATACTTTCGGAACAGTTGCGGAGCCTCGCTGAAGCTTGCCAGCTCGATGACAGGCCATCACTCGAAGTACTCACTCGTTTCCCAGGCATTGTCGAAATGAATACAGAGATCGATGAGGCCAGCCTATGGCAGGTCCTGTTGCCCGCCTTGGAAGAGACCTGGCGTGAGTTCGAGGAAAGCAGATTGCGTGAAGGACTTGCGACCCAGGCAAATATCATGAGCCAGATGGAGAGGCTAAAATCAAAACTTGCAGAGATAGAAGCTCAAGCCGACACGCTCGAGCAATTAGTGCACGAACAAATAGTTGCCCGCTTCAGAGATTTGCTTGCAGAAAAATATGACGAAAGCCGTGTGCTTCAGGAGGTTGCGGTTCAGCTCGTCCGGCTTACGATCAATGAGGAAATTGAGCGCCTCAAGGCCCATTTTGAAGCTTTTCAGCTGATATCTGCCCAGGCATCCTGTGGCAAAAAACTTGATTTCCTTTGTCAGGAAATGAACAGAGAAGTGAATACCATCGGCTCGAAGAATATGCTGGTGACGATTTCGCATGCGGTAGTGGAAATGAAAGATGCCCTCGAAAACATTCGGGAGCAGCTCAGAAATGTGGAGTAAAAACACCATGGGTATAATCGCTATATCCGGCAAATCTGGCTGTGGCAACACCACTGTGCTCCGCCTTGTGGCAGAGAAGCTGGGATTTGAACCCGTAAATTACACATTTCGGTCAATGGCCATAGATATGGGCATATCATTTGAAGAGCTTCTAAAAAGAGCACAAGAGAGCCTCGAGTACGACCGCAGGCTCGACGAACATCAGGCCATGCTTGCCAGAAAAGGCAACACCGTCATTGGTTCCAGGCTTGCAATCTGGATGGTGCCGGAAGCAGATCTCAAAGTGTACCTCAAGGCGAGCCATGCGGTTCGTGTGCAGCGGATTCATGCGAGAGAGGGCGGAGATATGGCGAGTATAGAACGGTTTACCCGGGAGAGAGATGCAAAGGATCGCGACCGATACTTGACGCTCTATAATATCGATATCGATGACATCTCGTGCGCTCACCTCGTCATCGATACCGAGCGGTGGTCAGCATCCAAGGTCGCAGAAATCATTGCAGATGCCTATAATATAGCAAAATAAGAGGCTTTTATGAAACAGGAGACAAATCACGGGGAGGTGGCCTTTGTCACCGGCGCCACAAGTGGCCTTGGGCTCGCAATCGCAAAATCCTTGGCGAACGCAGGATATACGGTCTATGGGGCGGGACGGCGCCAGGCTCCATCAGAGATGCCGGCAAATTTCATCTATGTGCAGACCGATGTAACCTCAGATGAATCGGTTCAGAGGAGCGCCCACCATGTTCTTTTCCAAGAAGGTCACGTTGATCTCCTCGTGTGCGCGGCGGGTTCCGGCATAAGCGGAGCAATAGAAGACATTCCAGTGGATCAAGCAAAATCACAGTTCGACGTGAATTTTTTCGGAGTCGTGAGAGTCGTACAGGCTTTTCTGCCTGCCCTGCGCCAGCAAAAAGGTGGCAAAATCATCATTATCGGTTCGATAGCGGGGAAGACGGGGATGCCTTTCCAGGCCTATTATTCTGCAAGCAAATTTGCTCTTGAGGGATTCGTTGAATCGCTACGCTATGAAGTAAGGGCATTCAACATAGAAGCCTGCATAGTGGAGCCTGGGGATTTTAGAACGGGATTCACAGGAGCAAGACAAAAAATCGTGCCCGATAATAGCTTTTATCATGACAAGTTTGAGAAAGTCATCGCTGTGCAGGAACACGACGAAACGCATGGCGTAGACCCCACGGTCGCAGGAAAGAGAATTCTCCGGCTTGCGAGCTCGCGCCGTCTGCCTGCACGCATCACGATTGGTCCGATGTTTGAGCGCTTTGCGGTCTGGGTGCGCCGGATCATACCCGATCACTGGTTCGAAGCTTTCTATAGAATCTACTACAAGCTGTAGGTCTCGAGAATTTTTGTCGATTGCGTTATGATAGTACCCGAACCGGACAATTCAAGAGGAGAATCGTATGAGTGCATCAGAATCAAAAATAGAGACAAAACCTTTTGGAATTCTTTCGAATGGAGATGAGGTTTCTCTCTTCATACTAAAAGCAGGGGATTTCTGTGCGACATTCACGAATTGGGGTGCAACATGGACAAGCTTTGTCCTGCCTGACAAAAAAGGCCAATCCGATGACATACTTCTCGGTTTTTCGACGCTCTCGGGCTATGTGGGCAAACATCCATTTTTGGGCTCAACCGTAGGACGCTTTGCGAATAGAATCGGCAAAGCGAGATTTGCCATGGATGGCAAAGAGTATAGGCTTTGGGCCAACAACGGTCAAAATCATCTGCATGGCGGCCGCCGCGGTTTTGACAAATATCTATGGAAATATGAATTGTCCGCTTTTAAGGGATCTCCCGCCATTCAATTCTCACGGACGAGCCCTGACGGGGAAGAGGGGTATCCCGGGACGCTCTCTGTAGAGCTCACCGTCAACCTATCCGAATCAGGATCATTGAAGCTGCGGTATCTGGCCAAAACAGACGCAAAAACTCCCGTCAACCTCACGAATCATGCATATTTCAACCTTGCGGGGGAAGGGAAGGGCACAATTCTTGATCATGAATTACAGATGCATGCAAGCTCCTATCTTCCTGTTGACCGGGAGCTCATCCCTACAGGAAAAGAAGCGCCAGTGCAGGGAACAGCGCTGGATTTCCGGCGCACAAAAGTCATAGGAGAGGACATTGCCCAAGCAAACGGGGGATACGATTTCTGCTATATCATCGATAAAGAATTTCTGCCTCTAAAGCCCTTTGCCACAGTACGCGAGGCTCATACAGGACGATGCATGACGGTCGCCACGACCTTGCCGGCTGTGCAGTTCTATACGGGGAACAATCTCGCCGGCATCGCAGGAAAACGCGGCTCGACATATGATAAATACGCGGGGCTTTGTCTTGAAACCGAGATGTACCTCGATTCTCCCAATCGCCCCAATTTCCCTTCGCCATTCCTCATGCCCGGAGAGACATGGGAACATGAAACAATATATTCTTTTAGCATAAATAAATAACAAGGAGAGACACATGCTTGAAGATCTGGCAAAACCCATTCACGATTTAAAGGGAGAGGTATTGGAAATCTGGGGGCGTCTTTGACACGCCTGCCATTGAAGAAAAAATACGCGACAAGGAAGCGCTGACCACAGACACCGATTTCTGGTCAGATCAGAAGAAAGCGCGAAAAGTCCTCACAGAGATTAAAGTCCTTAAAGAGCGCCTGGCAACATGGAAAAAACTGCATGACGATATTCTCTCTCTGGAAGAGATGTATGAGCTTGTGCGGGAAGAAGATCGCCAGGATATGGAGGGAGACCTGCTTGCAAGCCTGCATGATATTCAGGCTCGATTCGATAAGGCTCTGGTGATCGAATTACTGTCTGGCGAAGCAGATGGAAACGATGCCTTTCTGACCATCCACGCGGGCTCGGGAGGCACCGAGGCTTGTGATTGGGCCAGCATGTTGTACAGAATGTATCTTCGCTGGGCCGAACGACACGATTTCAAAGTGGAAACCATCGATTTTCTTGAGGCTGAGGGTGGCATCAAATCGGTGACCATTCAGGTCTCCGGAGAATATGCGTATGGTTACCTAAAGGGCGAAACTGGTGTCCACAGGCTTGTGAGGATATCTCCCTTCGACGCAAACGCGAGGCGCCATACATCCTTCGCTTCAGTTTCCGTGATGCCTGTCTTGGACGATTCGATAGAAATCGATATCCGGCCGGAGGATATCCGTATCGACACATACCGCGCAGGTGGGGCTGGCGGGCAGAAAGTCAATAAAACCGACTCGGCGGTGAGAATTACCCACCTCGCCACAGGCATCGTCGTGACCTGCCAAAACGAACGCAGCCAATATAAAAACAAAGATGTGGCGATGAGCATCCTCAAATCGAGGCTGTACGAGTATTACAAAGTGGAACGCGACAAAGAGACGGCAAAATTCGCGGGCGAAAAGAAAGAGATTGCCTGGGGTTCCCAGATTCGATCATATGTGTTTCAACCATATACAATGGTAAAGGACCATAGAAACAAATTCTCCGTCGGGAATGTGCAGGCCGTAATGGACGGAGAAATTGATCCTTTTATCGAGGCCTATTTGCATTGGCAGTGGAAGGGCGGGACTACCGTCGAAGAGGAAGATGAAGACATCTGAAAAGTGCGTTTTTAGATTGACGCTTCTCGTTTTATTTTTTTTGCCGATGAACTATGTGGCGGCGCAAGACGCCTCCATTGTACGGAACAACCCCAAAAACATTGCGGTTTGTTTCCCCGTACGGGCTGACGAGCCGAGCCTGTCACAATTCTCGTCTCAAGCACCCGATGAAAAGCTATCGTGGCAGTTCCTTGAGGCGGGACTCGCTATGCCACAGTCGCTCCCCAACGGCAGTCCATACCCTGAGGCCGTGAGCCTTGCGAAATTGATGGAAGAATCGCTCCGCGCCCGCGCGGAGATTGGCCAAATAATCTCTATCGACACCGATACGCTGAAAGCGCTCCGGCAGGGAGAAGGCGAAGCACCCATATTCCAGGCTGCCGCGTTACAGAATGCCGACGTGGCTGTGTTTATGATGTATATAATTCAAGACAGCGACGTGCAGTTTGAGGCTCTTGCGGTGACAAAAACAGGAGAGGGCGCTTCTTACTTTTCAGGGCCACGGTCAATTTTTAATCTTTCAGATGCGACCAATGAGGCAGTAACTACTTTTATTGCAAGGAAAATTTTGGTGCCCGCAATACAAATCCCCTCTGATTCCCTATCATCAGGGCAATCTTCAACACTACCTTCAATTTTGCCCGCCATCGAACCCTGGAAGGACAGGCCCAAGTATGAACAGGCTAATTCAAGGCTCAAAATTGCAATCGGAGGGGTTGCGGTCGGTTTGTCCGCGTCTTTCATATGTGCGGGGCTGTGGCAAACCTATCAAGAAGCTGAGTACAGAAATACGGCATTTGAAAGCGCAGTGACCGCCTCAGGCATAGCAACCGGAGCAAGTGTAGCAGTGACTGTCGCGTTCGTGACTTCTGCCATATGGAATGTGGTACTGATGCTTCAGGCATCGCATTAATAACGAATTGTGGGGAATCTATGAAATTTGCTGAAAAAATCAAAGCGCTGTTTCGTCGGAACCAACTGAGCGATGAGGTGTTTGAAGAACTTGCGGATTTATTGATCGAAGGTGATATTGGCGCTTCACTCGCGTTTGAAGTCGTGGAGGCGCTCAAGAATTCCTGCAAGAAAGAAGGAATTTCAAATACAGAAGAAGCGAAGAAAAAACTAAAAGATATTCTGCGCCCGTATATTAAGACTGCGAACTTTGGGCTTGATCCCGACAAGCTCAATATTGTGCTCATCTTGGGTGTAAACGGTGTGGGAAAGACGACGAGTTGCGCAAAGCTGGCATTCTGGGCCCAAAAAACAAGCCCCGCAAAACCTGTCATTCTTGCGGCTGGTGATACATTCAGAGCCGCCGCCATCGAACAACTCAAGATTCACGGGGAAAGACTTGGAGTGCGCGTCGTGGCGCAACAACACGGTTCCGACCCCGGAGCGGTGCTATGGGATGCCATAGACGCTGCCAGGACCGGCAACGCTCAACTTGTCATCGCCGACACTGCCGGCCGCATGCATACCCGCGCAGATCTTCTCAAAGAGCTGGAAAAGCTGGACCGCGTCGTGAATCAAAAAGCGGGGAACGTCAATTATCGCAAATTGCTGGTTCTCGACGCCACAACGGGGCAGAATGCCATGCGGCAGGCGGAAATCTTCCACGGGGCCGTGAAGGTTGATGGGGTAATCATGACGAAATACGATTCGTCTTCGAAGGGTGGTACGATTATCGCAGTGAGCCGGCAATTCGGCCTTTCTACACTGTTTTTGGGTACAGGTGAAAGATATGAAAATTTCGAACCTTTCGACCTCAATGTGTATCTTGATGATTTTGTCGGTGAATAAGGTAGAAGAGTGATGACGAGGACAGCGGATGATCAAAAAAACACAAGGTTTTTGCCTCTTCTCCACATTGCCATTCGCTGGTCGATGACAAAAAGGAAAACATCGCACCAGACGGGGCTATTGTTTGCTGCTCTGGGCATCGCCGCTGGAATTGTGGCACTCATTGTCGTCATGAGCGTCATGAACGGATTTCAGCGGCAGTACATAGATTCTCTCTTGGAGACGACCAGCTTCCACATTCGAATAACGCCTGAAAAGAACACGGACCTTCCCGCCTTGTCCCAGTCATTACATCAGAATCCACTTGTCCGATCCGTGATGCCATTCATGGAAACAAATCTTCTCGCCGAGGGGCTGGGCAATCGCCAAAACGTCGTGCGCGTCATGTGGATCAGACCGCAAGATCTGGCTTCAGATTCCGGCTTTTGCAAGACCCTGCATATCCCTGCCTCTCTGGCTGAGAAAAGCCTGGAAAGCGGAATTCTTTTAGGTTCCGAAGCTGGGCGTATTCTGGGGAATTCCGAAGGATCGACGGTCACGCTGAGGGGTGCACTTGTGAGCTCCGACGAAGGTATTCAACAATATGAGATAGACGCGCCGATCTCTGGCTTTTTTCGATCGGGATATTACGAACTCGATGCGGGGCTTGCGATTATCTCTCGAGAAAAAATCGCAGGCCTCTCTCTTGCTTCCGCGCCTCTTGTGCTGGGTGTGAAACTGAAAAATCCTGAACAGGTAGATGCATTTATCAAAACGCTTTCCCATGCAGAGGGCATAAAGAGCATCGAATCCTGGCGCGATTATAATCGCAGCTTTTTTAGCGCGCTTCGCACTGAAAAAATAGTGATGTTTCTTCTCGTCAGTATTATTTTCGCAGTCGTAGCCATCAATATTCACTATTCAATGCGCCGCACAATCACAAGAAAAGCAAGGGATTTGGCCATATTGTCAGCATTTGGTACCAGTCAGCGTTCTATTTCCACGATTTTCATGCTTGAGGGGCTGATCGTCGGCGTTGTGGGTGCTGTGGTTGGCACTGCGGTCGGCATTCCCATTGCACAGAATGTTGACCACATCATAAACGGTGCCATTACTCTGCTCGAGGGTGTCATTTCACTGTTTTACCGCATAGGTATTGTGAAAAATATCCCCGACCTCAGACTCTTTTCTCCAACGGTCTTTTATATTGATGGAATCCCTTCAAGGGTCTTTGCATCAGACATAGCCTTGATCGCGGCTTTTGCAGTTATTTTTCCTGCTATCGCGGTATATCTTGCATATCGGCGTTTCAAAAACGCTTCTCCTCTGGAGGTTTTGCGAAGTGAATGAACCTATAATCGAATGCAGGGACCTTATAAAAACCTTCTCTTCCAGTGCAGAAGTTTTGCATATCCTCGATCATGCAAATTTTTCACTGGAAAAAGGCAATATCTGTACTATCCTCGGGCCAAGCGGATCTGGCAAAAGCACATTTTTAGCAATTTTGGGCAGTTTGGAGCGTTTCGACTCTGGTACTGTGCGCGTCGGTGGCTACGATCTGCATACCTTGCCGGAAAAATCTCTTTTCATGTTCAGACGAAATGTTGTCGGGTTTGTATTTCAATTTCATTTCTTGCTCAATGATTTTACTGCGCTTGAGAATGTAGCCCTCCCAAGGTATATGGCGGGCATCTCCCGCACAGATTCGTGGGAGCGGGCGACAAGATTGCTCGATTTGGTGGGGCTCAAAAATCGTGCACACCATTATCCATCTCAGCTCTCCGGTGGAGAACGCCAGAGAGTCGCAATTGCAAGGGCGCTCATCAACGACCCCCCAATAGTGCTCGCAGATGAGCCGACAGGCAATCTGGATACCGCAAGCTCAGAGGAAGTGCGATCGCTGTTGCAGCGCCTTCCTGAAGCCACAAACACAACTCTTGTACTCGTAACCCACGATTCAGAGCTTGCGACCATCGGCAACATCTCATACCTCCTCAAGGGAGGCAATTTCGAATGTCTCGCATAAAAGCTAAGGATCTAAGGCCCCTCTCTTTTTTAGGTTTTCGCTTTCTTTTCGGAAAACCGGTACAAGGCCAAAGATACGCATTTCATCATATGCGGCATAGCACTTTTTGGGGAGCAGTCCTGGGAATTAGCGTAAGCATAGTACCATTGTATATCGTGCTTTTTGTATCCAATGGCATGATTCAAGGCATCACCGATCGTTACCTTGAAACCAAGACAAGTCATTTGCAGCTTAGCCTTCCTTTCAATTTGAGCAGCGAAACGCGGAAAAAGATTCAGCAAGATATTGCGAGGCTAGAGGATGTCAGTATTGCCTCTTTCGAAGTAGATGGTATTGGTCTCGCGGCTTCTCCCAATGGATCGACCTCGGCCCAGATCCGGGGCCTGGACCCATCCATTATAAAAGATGAGGGCTTTAAAAAATTTATTCAGATAGATGGGGGCACCATATTCCCTGAAAAGCAAAATGAAGCTGTGCTCGGCCGTTATCTTGCCAGGGCTCTGGGGGTTAATGTCGGTGACAGCGTGTCGCTCATTACGCTTCGCAATGCAGATGAAGCGCAAATGCTTCCGAAACTGAGTATTTTCCGCGTTGCGGGAATCGTATCGAGCGGTTATCGTGAATTGGATGCAAACTGGTTCATTATTCAATCCGAGGCTGCATTGCGACTCCTCAATCCTTCGACTGCATATGCTTTTATTGGGATAAAAACGAAGCATCCATATGGCTCTGAACTGGACTCTTTGGCTTCCGAAATTACACATAAAATTTCACAGTCTGACATTCCAGGCGCACAGGGAATCGGCATTCGCACATGGCGAGACATTGAACGAAGTCTTTTTGCATCATTTTCCAGTACTAAATCGGTCCTTATTCTCATTATGGCGATTGCCATAATTGTTGCCTCGATCAATCTCGCTTCAGCGCTCACGACATACGTCATAGAGCATAGAACAGAAATCGCAATTCTTAGGTCCTTTGGGGTTTCCCCGCGACAGACGGCGACGATTTTCCTCTTGGGAGGGGCTGTAACAGGCACGCTGGGCTGCATCGCGGGTAGCGCTGTTGGTATTTTCATTTCTTTTTATGTCAATCAGATACTCAGGGGCGCACAGGCAGCAGTAAATTTCATTTCAAAGCTATTGGCACCGGCTTCGCATCCCGTAACATTGCTCAACCCTGATTATTATCTCGAGCATATACCTATTTCAATTAATTGGAATTATATAATTCTTATTTTGGGCATAGGGTTTGTGGTCAGCGCACTTGTTTCTCTTGTGCCTGCAATCAAATCTTCACATATTGCACCGGCAGAGCTTATTCGTCATGAGCAATAACAATAACCGCAAAAAGACGTGCAAAAGGGTGCAGAAGTTTCAATCATGTGATACAATTTGCGGCGTCATAGAGGATGGAGGGACATTGTAATGGCGAAACGACAAACCCGTACCGCGGAAGAACCGGTGAATGAGCAGAACTCCAAATTTGTAGAAGGTGGAAGCAGCATCTCAAGGCAAGGTAATATCGATCCTGAAGTCCAGCGAGAACGTGAAGAAAAATTAAAAGCCCTGGAAGCGGCCCGATTGCAGATTGAAAAGCAGTTCGGCCAAGGTTCCCTGATGAAGCTGGGCGCACATGCGATCGCACGCGGCATCGAAGTTATTTCCTCCGGATCAATTCTGCTCGATGAAGCCCTTGGCATTGGTGGGTATCCGAGAGGCAGGATTATTGAAATATATGGTCCCGAATCGTCGGGTAAAACGACGCTGGCGTTGCATGCAATCGCTGAAGCACAAAAAAAGGGCGGCATTGCTGCATTTATCGATGCCGAACATGCATTGGACCCCATTTATGCCCGAAATCTTGGGGTTGACACCAATGAACTCTATATTTCTCAGCCCGATAACGGCGAGCAGGCTCTTGATATCACAGAATCTCTCATTCGTTCCGGTGCTGTCGACATCATTGTCATAGACTCTGTCGCTGCACTTACTCCCCAGGCGGAAATCGAGGGAGAGATGGGTGATTCCCATGTCGGCCTTCAGGCCCGGCTCATGAGCCAAGCATTGCGCAAACTTGCAGGAACTCTCTCGAAGAGCAAGACCATTTTGATATTTATCAACCAGATAAGAATGAAGATCGGAGTCATGTTCGGCAATCCTGAAACAACCACAGGAGGCAACGCGCTCAAGTTCTACGCATCGGTCCGACTTGAAGTCCGAAGAATCGAAACCATCGAGGGAGGCCATGACGAAGAGGCGATCGGCAACAAGGTGCGCGTAAAAGTAGTCAAAAACAAGGTTGCTCCGCCATTCCGAAAGGCGGAGCTCGAAATTATCTTCGGGAAAGGCATCTCCTGGAGCGCTTCTCTTCTGGATGCCGCCGTCAAGTGCAATATAATAGAAAAGAAAGGGGCATGGTATACCTCCGGAAGCGAAAAAATAGGGCAGGGCAGGGAAAATGCCAAGGCATACCTTGAGCAATTCCCTGAAGAGGCCAAGAAAATCGAAGCGCAGGTCAGAGAGATATTGTTCAATCCTGATAAATCCAAGGCCGCAGAGGCAAGTCTAGGTAAAGAGACACAGGGCCTATCTGCAGAGTCGTCCTTTGATCAGGAACCTGCCCAGGATGAATCGAATGCCGACAATTCAAGAATTAGAGCAGAAGATTTATTTTGATTTAAAGCGGTTTCGATGATGGAAAAGGTCTGGCTAGGACTGGGCTCAAATAAAGGAGACTCTCCCGCCATTTTAAGGGCGGTCCTCAATGAGCTGGAGACTTCTCTCTCTGAATGTCGACATTCCGGCCTTTGGCGCTCCCGGGCACGCTATTACGAAGATCAGGAAGATTTTTTCAATATGGCCGTCTGTGGAATGACTGATCTTAACCCACGGGAGCTTCTTAAAAAAATCAATGAAATAGAAACCCGGTTTGGCAGGAACCGCAGCAAAGAAATTAAAAAAGGCCCCCGCACCATTGATATCGATATTCTTTTATATGGACAAAAAATAATTACAGAACCGGATTTGATAATTCCTCATCCGGGACTCGCTGAAAGAAAATTTGCCCTTCTGCCTCTCTTAGAACTCGATTATGAACTCTGCCACCCTGGCATGGGCATTTCAATAAAACAACTTGCGGCGTCCCTTCCGCCTCAAGGTATTTACCCGGTCAACGACTGCCGATATGATGGGCCGTACTCAGAATGATGCAAGAATTCGATAGAGATTTCAGCAAAGAACAGATCGCCATCCTCTCAAATGGACGGACCTTTCATCTGAGTGATTTTGAAGGGCCCTTGGACCTTTTGCTTTATTTAATAAAAAAGAATGAGATGAATATTTACGATATTCACCTCTCGAGCATAACCGAGCAGTTTCTGGAGTGTCTGAACAGTGACCCCTCAGCAAATCTCGATGAAATATCCGAATTCTATCAAATGGCGGCGACGCTTTTATACATAAAATCAAGAAGCCTTCTCCCGCATTCTGACGAGGATCTTGAAGAGATCGAAGACCCCAGAAGAACCTTGATCGATCAGCTCATCGAATATCACCGCTTCAAGAAACTCTCGGAACTGATGGAACAGCGTGAGATGGAAGTCGAATGGTTTGTTGAGAGATCGACATCGCAGCGCCCCCTGCCTTTTGTTGATAACCCCGATGATGACCCCTGGATACCTGCAGATTCATGGGATTTGCTGAGAACATTTGCTTCAATGATTCGCCATTTCAATTCCGAGCGGATCATCGACCTCTATGAAGAGGTGAGCATCAATGAAAAAATAGTGCTTATCAATGAGCTTTTGAGCAGAAAAGGCAGTTTTCGTTTTGATGACTTGATCGCCAAGCACGCCTCGGCGCTGGATTTGGCATGCGCATTCCTGGCCGTCCTGGATGCAACAAAGAATAGAATAATCAGGATTCGCCAGCACAGGCTTTTTGGCGATATTCTTATAATTCCATATGCCGAAGCCGGAGACCCTCATGAATGAACAGATGGATCGCGAGGCAGCGCTCATCAGCGCCATCCTTTTTCTTGAGAACGAGCCAATCTCTGAGGAGAAGCTTGCAAAACTGTCAGGTTTCTCTGAAGAACAAGTATCGCTTTTGTTACAGCGGCTCTGTACGGAATTTGATCAACCGGTACATGGCTTTGCTCCGACGCGGAGCGCCGGGGGCTGGATTCTTGCCCCGAAGCTCCTGTTTTGGGATCAGCTTAAAGACCACTATGGCAAAAAGAACGAGATGAAATTATCTCGTGCGGCAATGGAAACGCTCGCCATTATCGCTTATTCCCAGCCAATCACTCGAGCAGAAATCGAAGCCATCCGTGGAGTCAATGTCGATGCGATGATCCGCCTTCTATTGTCCAGAAATCTCATTGCAGAGCTCGGAAAGCGCAATGTACCCGGAAAGCCTATGCAGTACGGCACCACTTCTGAATTCTTGAAGTATTTTAAATTGGATTCGATTGAAGACCTGCCCAAACTCGATGAAATTGAGAGTGCCCGATTTTCAAAGCCGGAGACGCCCGAAGGATGAGAGAACCAGAAGAAAAGCTGATTCGCCTGCACGCGTTCCTCGCCTCTGCTGGAGTTGCATCGCGTCGAGCCTGCGAGGAGATGATTCGGCAGGGGAGGGTGGTCGTCAACGGCGAAACCGCAAACATTGGGCAAAAAGTCAAAGGATTCGAAAAAATAGAAGTCGATGGCCAAACTATAACGGTATCGGCTCAAAAATCATGCCGGTATATTCTTCTCAACAAACCCAAGGGTTACCTTTCTTCGGCGAGTGATCCACAGGGCCGCCCTTGCGCGATTGATCTCATTTCGGAAAGCGTAAAAGAGCGACTCTATAATGTCGGAAGGCTTGATCAGTGGTCGAGCGGCTTACTGCTCTTTACCAACGACGGAGACCTGGCTTCGAAGCTCATGCATCCTTCGAGCAAAGTAGAAAAAGAATATTCAGTGCAAACAGATGCGCCACTTCCTGCTGGTTTTGCTTCAAATTTCATAAGAGGCATCCTCTATGAGGGCATTAGATATCGTGCAAGTTCCGTGAAGCTCTTGGCTCCAGACAGGGCTCTAATAGTGCTTATTGAAGGAAAGAATCGCGAAATTCGCCGAGTCCTGGAGCATTTTGGCCTGCGTGCAAGGATTTTGGAACGCATTCGGATAGGGCCTCTTCAAGATGCCAATCTCGCGCCAGGCCAGTGGCGGGATCTTACAGAAGATGAGGTACGTGCACTAAAACTTATTGCTAATCATGATAATAGAGATGAAGGAAAAAGACAATGAAGGTAGCGATCGATGGACCGGCAGGCTGTGGCAAATCAACAATCGCACGCATGATCGCAGACAATTTCGGATTCTTATATATAAATTCCGGCAACCTGTATAGGGCGGTGACATATTTGGCATTGCAGGAAAAGATCGGTTGGCAAGACGGGCCTGGAATGATCGCACTGATGCAGCGACACCACTTCGATTATCTGCCGGACGGGTCGGTGGACATTGATGGAAAGCGATTGTCCGGAGAACTGCGCACTCCTCAGGTCGACGCCATCGTCTCCCAGGTTTCGGCCATCCCCGCAATTCGTACCGAAGTAAACGCAATTATCCGGTCGATTTCCGAGGGAAAAAATGTCGTCAGTGAGGGACGCGACATCACGACCGTCGTCTTTCCCGATGCAGAAGTGAAGCTCTACCTGGATGCTTCCGCCCAAATCCGGGCAGAACGGCGCTTTAAAGAGAGACTCGCCCAAGAGGCTTCGGGGAATCTTTCCGGCGCATCTTCAAAAGCCGCCTCAATTGAGGATATACGAAAAAACATTGAAATGCGCGACAAGCTTGACACGCAGAAAGCGGTTGGCTCGCTCAAAATTGCAAAAGATGCCGAATATTTGGACACCTCAGACTTGACCATACAGCAAGTTTATGAGAAAGTATACAAAATTCTTAGGGCAAGGATTGCACATGGCAGAAAATAAGGAAGTGGAAATGGATGTTCACGAACCCTCCCGGGACGATATCCAGACACAATTGCAGGAGCAGTACCTCAAGTCGCTCGAGGGGCTGGAGGAGGGTGATTTAATCGATGGCAAGGTCGTGCAAGTTGCGGGCGACACAATATTTATCGATGTGGGATATAAATCCGAAGGCAAATTGAGCCTGCTTGAGTTCGGCGATACTCCGCCAAAAGCAGGCGATATTGTCAAGGTAATTTTGATCCGCAAAGAGACTCATTCCGGTGACATTGTAATATCCAAGAAAAAAGCCGATGAAAAGCTTTTTTGGAAATCGATAGCAAACGCCTTCAAGGACCATCTTCCGGTTGAAGGTACAATTACAAAAGAAGTAAAGGGTGGTTTTGAAGTCGATCTCGGCCACGGTCTCTCGGGCTTCTTGCCGCTGAGCAAAGCAGATGTCCAGAGGGTCGAGAAAACCGCAGAACTGGTCGGCATTCATGCCGAATTCTATCTCGAGCGGCTGTATTCAGATAAAAAGATCAATATAATTCTCAATAGGCGCAAGCTTATGGAGGAAGAGATTGAGCGGCATCGCGAGGCTTTCTTCCAGAACACTCAGATTGGTGACACAGTGAAAGGCATCGTGAAGAGTTTCACAAGTTTTGGCGCTTTTATTGATCTGGGCGGATTCGATGGGTTGTTGCACATCAATGACATGAGCTGGGGCCATGTGACTCGCCCGAAAGACTTTGTCCGGAAAGGCCAGGAAATCGAGCTCAAGGTCATTCGGCTCGATCCCGAGGAAAAACGAATCAACTTGTCACTCAAGCACTTCAGCCCGGACCCATGGAATAGCTTTGAAGAAAAATATCATGTCGGCGATGTGGTGAAAGGCAAAGTGACCAAACTTACCGACTATGGTGCATTTATTGAAGTAGAAGAGGGGATTGAGGGTCTTGCACATATCTCCGAATTTTCGTGGGTAAAAAAAGTCCGCAAGCCCGAAGATATGCTAAAAGCAGGCGATGTCGTCGATTGCATGATCCTTGGATACGATATCCCCGCAGGGAAGGTCTCGCTTGGGCTCAAACAGGTTCAGCCTAATCCATGGGACACTATCAATGAACGGTATCCCTCCGGCACGAGGCTTAAAAGGAAAATCGTCAAAGTTACCAATGCCGGCGCCTTCATTGAGATGGAAGAAGGAATTGACGGATTTTTGCACATTGACGATTATTCGTGGACTCAAAAAGTCAAGAACCCTTCGTCTGTACTCCACGAGGGTGAAGAAATCGAAGTCATTGTGCTTGAAAGCAGCCCCGAAGATCGGAATATCCGTCTTGGCGTAAAGCAGCTCAGTGAAGATCCCTGGCGCTCATTTGCCAAGACTTACAAGCCTGGTTCAATCGTAGAGGGAACAGTTTCTTCAGTGACTGATTTTGGTGTATTTGTCAAAGTCCCCGGAGATATTGAAGGGCTGATTAAAAAGCAGGATCTGGTTTCCGACCGCAGTGAATCCTATGATGAGGCCCTCAAGAAATATCAGCCTGATATGCAGGTCAAAGCGGTCGTCACCGACCTCAATCCAGAACGACAGAAGCTTGGCCTTTCTATCAGGGACTTGGTGCAGAAGCAACAGCGAGAGGAGATGTCCCGGTTTATCCAGGAAGACGAAGGCGAAGCAGGCTATACGCTTGGCGACCTTCTCAAAGCAAAGGATAAAGAAAACGACTGAGCCGAGAAGTTCAGTCCGCACAGTGTGAAAAATAATGATTTCAGCGATTGATTCGGAGAAGTTCCGGACGTTGATAGATATCAACGCGCGGCTCAATTCCAGTTATACGGATTTCCGCTCGTTGCTGAAGACTATTGTAGAATCAGCGGCGAGGCTTGTTGGTGCAGAAGCGGCAAGCCTCGCGCTTTTTGATGCGCCGACCAATTCCCTCAGATTCGAAATTGCCCTGGGTCCCCGCGGTGCGGAGCTCCAGGGGAAAGCGATTCCATCGTCGGACGGAATCGCAGGATGGGTGTTTCACAACAGTCGCTCCATCATCGTAAATGATGCCGCCCACGATGCCCGATTCTCGCCCGCTGTCTCCAAGGAAATTTCATACAGTACGAATTCGATACTCGCGGTACCTCTTAAAGTAAGGGATAAGACCGAGGGTGTCATCGAGCTCATCAATAAGACCTCGCACAGTTTATTTGTCGGCGATGACCTCGAATGGGTGGAATTATTCGCCGTGCAGGCTAGTATCGCTTTCGATAATGCAAAACAATACGAACGGACCGAGCATGAGCTTGTCTATCTTCAGCACAAAGTGCAGGAAGAGCAGGGCTGGCATCCACTCGTTTTCTCTTCGAGAGTGATGCAGGATCGCCTTGACCTTGTCAAACGTGTTGCCCCAAGCGATGCTTCTGTCTTGATTCTGGGCGAAAGCGGTGTCGGGAAAGAACTGATCGCCGAACAACTGCATCTCAATTCGCGCAGAAACCAAAAGCCATTTGTCCGCGTGAATTGCGCGGCACTCCCCGAAAACCTGCTCGAAAGTGAACTCTTCGGTCACGTAAAAGGCGCGTTTACTGATGCGATAAGCAATAGGGAAGGGCGTTTCGAGGCAGCCGACGGCGGTACCATCTTCCTCGACGAAATCGCGGAACTCCCCTTGAAGCTGCAGTCAAAACTCCTGAGAGTGATTCAGCAAAAAACCTTTGAACGCATAGGCTCAAATGAGACCATAAAGGCAGATGTCCGGATCGTCGCGGCGACGAACCGAGACATAGAGAAGCTTGTGCAGAACCAGGAATTCAGGAGCGATCTTTACTATCGCCTGAACGTCCTGCCGATCCAGGTTCCGCCGCTGAGAGAGCGTCTCGATGATATTCCTACCCTGGCTGAGTATTTCCTGACAAAATACGCGAGGGAAACAAACCGGGGCATCCTGCATTTCTCGGATTCCGCCATGGAATGCATGCTGAGCTATAGCTGGCCAGGGAATATACGTGAATTGGAAAATGCGGTAGAGAGGGCGGTTCTCATTGCCGGGGGAACACTCATTACCACAGATGATCTAATGATAGGTACAAAATCAGATGCCGGCAATGAGCGGTTCGACGGAAAAGAACTTAAAGAAGCAATTATTTTATTTAAAAGTAATTATATACGAGCCGCGCTCGAACAAAACCGATGGAATCAAACCGAGACTGCCCGGCATCTGAAGATTCAGAGGACCTACTTGTCACGATTGATAAAAGAGCTCAATATTCTGCAAAGTAAGGAGTGAACTGTGAGTCAGCAGGAAAAGCAGCCCCAGAAGGATACAAATGTCCCGAAGAAACAGACCGAGAAAAAAACTTTTTCTGAAAAATTAACCAATTTTATCAGCGTGCATCGAATTCTGATCATCAGCATTGGTGTCGCTGTCGTTCTGGCCATTGCAGGGGTTGGCATCTATACTGCGGTGTCAGGAAATATCGCTTCGGCTTCGAGCAGGGCGATGGACCTCGCGGATCAAAAGCTTCAAGCCTGGTCTCAGGAAACGGACGAGCAGAAGAAGGCAGATGCGGAAAAATCGCTGGTTGCCGATTTGGATTCGATCGCGAAGAAATGGCCAAGGACGCTCGCGGCCCAGCGTGCGCTCCTCAGAAAAGGCGCAATTTTAAGCCAAAAGAAAGACTATGCGGAGGCCGAAAAAGTGGCCCTCGACGCCTTCGCAAGAAACAAGAAATCCTATGCGGCCCCTCTCGCGCTTGAACTCGCCGCCGTATCGGCGGAGGAGGCCGGCAATACGGATGCCGCTCTGGCGCACTATACCGCGCTTACGAAAGATTATCTCAAGGATAATCCAATCGCTCCTGCGGCGCTCTTCAACCTCGGTCGTTTACAGGAGGGCAAAAAGGACTATAAGGCCGCGGTGACGAGCTACAATCAGGTCATTTCGTCGTTTGGCGATTCTGATTGGTCAATGCTGGCCAAAAACAGGGTGATATATCTAAAATCACAGGGGCTGGCAGACTGAAGAGTTTGACTGAACTGGAACTGAATTTTGAAAGAGGCGGGCGCGGATGAGAGGGCAGAGGGACAAGGTTACTTTCTCTCCTCGGGGCGTGGCCGCCTCTTTTATTATAGTTATGGCTGCCCTCTTGTTCTCGTGCGGTCTGCCGACGTCGGAGTATCTGTATCCGCCGGCTGAATTTTCTCAGACAAGTGCCAATCTCGTCGTGCTCTATCACAATTCAAACAATGTCCATGACGACAATGGTTTCAATGGCTATAAAATTTATTATCGTGTCTTCGATGCTTATGACAATGCATATAGAAGTTGGGACTATCTTTCCCAACATCTTACCAGCAGCAATGTCACATCTATAGCATCCTCTAAAGGTTATTATCCTTTACTTAAAGAGACATCTGACAGAACTTCCTACGATTACAGCACACTAATTCCTTATAGTGTATGTGAATCTGGTACGTATGACTATTTTGCTTTGAACATGAATTCTACTACTACCTGGACCATTACAGGCATAACAGGATCTTCTTCTGCTGAGGTGCTCAGCTATGTCGTACGAAATAAAGGATCAAGCACCACGGATCCTTCATATGCAGACTTTTGTGTTACATCAAATTACGTCGAGGGCGATCAAGATTATGATGGCGCCGCCAGCAGCCCCAGTAGCATATTTATAGTATACTTTGCGGTAGCATATGGAAAATCTTCATCTTTGGCAGATATCTACAGCGATCCCAATGAAACTGGTTATGATAGTATCATCGAACCCTCTTCTTCAAATTTATACACGCCAGGGTCCTGATCCAAGAAGGGCAGGCGGATCGATCGGCATTTCCCGCTCACGTTGTGGTCTTTTTTTGCTCTCCGTTTTGAACATCCATTAGTTCGCATAATGTATATTCTGTCTACCGAAATGTTACAAAAACCACGGGGAAAAGCACACCTCCCATCATCATCACAAAATATCCTGAAGCCTGACATATCCTCTGTCCTCTAGCTCGCCATAACACTCAACCCGTTCAACCGATCTAAAATAACTTTCCGATGTGTTCGTCGTCGGCTTTTCTTCTGCAAAAAGGTTTTTCAGAATTTTATAGAAGCTCAAAGTTTTTTGTGATGCTCCGGAAAAAGTTTCTATAAGGCTAATTTCATTCCCCACCGCATCATCCTTAACTAAGGTAAAATCTTCCGAGTAATCGGCGAGGATGTCAGTCGCCTTAATATACAATTCTTCCGATGCAAACACGTATTTCCAGGCCGCGGCCCTGAGCAATGATCCTATGGTCCTTTTCCTATCAGCATTATATCTGCTTATTCCCAGTGATTTTATCAAGAGACCTTCTGCTAAATTTTCATTCAATGATGATAGAATATCCGCCTGGCTTTCGGAGATGAAGCTCTCAAATTCCCCGAGCCTGTTCTTAGGTATGTTAATCCATAGCAGGAGCATTTCATTTTGCCCCTCGATACCTAGAGGCAAAGGTGGTGACAGTTCAAGCTTTGGCTGGGGGTTGAAGCCATGAGTAAAAGCAATTTGAAAGCCGCTAATCTGAAAAGTTCTTGAAAAAGTTCTGGCTACGTCGTGCAAAGGATACAGAACCGCAGGACCTCTTTTTGACCACACGGCGATTAATTTTATTACAGCCATATCTATTTCTTCTGTGTCATCAAAAGAAGATCCATTCAGGATATCACTTTTGCCCCCAGGACTGTCCAAAATCGCCATTTCAGCACTAAATTTTTCTTTATTAAGTATACTATTAGATACAATCTTGTTGTGATCATCGCATACACCACACTTGATCGTACATTTTTCATTACATATTTGAGTCAAATTATATTCTTGCGCTTTCTGCTCTTCCTTTTGAAGCCAGTGTGATGTCACTTTTAAAGATATTTTCCGCCAGGGCAACGACTCTTTTTCATTTTTCTGCGCCAAAAACGACTGCCAGGCGCCCTCCCCTCTTTTTGCATTGAAGTCAGCCAAAACACCGCGCCATAAATCACGATTTATATATTCATCCCAGGCATCCAGCCTGGCGCCTTTTAGATATGCATCGAAAATGATGTCCGCGACGGATTCGTCCCCCCGGGAAATCAATCCTTCCAATATAGATAAAAATGGAGGATGATAGCTTACTTCAACATTCTTTCGATATTTCAAGTTTCTTCGTATGTATTGAAGACATTCCAGCGCTTCTTCTTCAGAGAGCTGAGCTTCACGCTCAAAAGGCGTGTGAGGTTTGGGAATAAAAGTCCCCACATTTACGTGGATCGAAATCCGCTCCAATTCTGCTATCTGTTCGATATAGCCGACTATTTCCTGAGCCTCTCTCATCCCTCTCTCTGGCACCGGCAATCCGACCATAAAGTAGAACTTCGCGGATTTAAACCCCTTGGCCTTGGCTTCACGTAGGATGGCAGCGATTTTTTCAAAAGGCACCCGTTTGTTTATGGCGCATTGCCACGACTCGAGGGGCGTCTCAACGGCGAAAGTCAGACCCGACTTTCGCACCTCCGATATCTTTTCCAAAAGCGGTAGAGTAAAACTGTCAACCCTGAGGCTGGGCAGCTGAAAAGATACTTTGTATTTTGACCATGAAGCATTGAGATCATCAAAAAGCTCAACAATGCCTGGATAGTCGCCAGAAGATAAAGATGAAAGCGTGATCTCTCTATATCCTTTCCTTAAAACGAGCTCTTCGACCTCTTTTTTTATAATTTCCGGGTATTTCGATCTCTGTGGGCGATAAAAATACCCTGCGTGGCAAAAACGGCAACCATTGGGACAGCCTCGCATAATTTCGACAGATCCATGCGCGTGAACAGGATTCAATACCGGATATGGGAATCGGGGCGCGTATTCAGTCTTATAAAAATCCTGGAAGATAGCCCGCACAACATGTTTTTCGTGGGAGAGGCCTAAGCGTTTTTCCAGTAATGGAGATATCCAGATCGAGGGATGTTCAGACAATAATTTCAGCTTTTCTTGTCGATCCGCTCCACGCTTTTTAAATTCCGCCATTTCAATCATGAGATCGACAAAACCGGCTTCGGCCTCCCCAATCCAGACAGCATCGAGAAATCGCGCGAAAGGCAAAGGATTGGTAATGGCCGGCCCTCCCGCGATTACAATCGGGTCCTTCTCACCTCTCCTCGCCGTCTCAATAGGGACTCCCCCCTGCTCCATAATCGCAAGCATATTTGTGGCCAGAAGCTCATATCCAACAGTAAACGCAAGTACATCAGTATTAAATAAAGGAATGCCACTCTCCAAAGTATAGAGCGGTATATTTTTTTGAATTAAAAGTTGCTCAAAATCTGGGGCCGGCGCAAAAACTCTCTCACACGCGAGCAAGTCTCGTCTTTCATTCAGCATCGAATAAATGATTCGAAGCGCATTGTTGGACATGCCTATCTCGTAGAGGTCCGGAAAGGATACCGCTATTCTGAGACGAGAATCTCCTTGTTCTATCGGAGGAACGGCACCGCACTCCCCTCCCACGTATCGTGCCGGCTTTTGCACCTGAAAGAGCGCAGCGCCAATATCCTTCATAGGCTTAATGAATCGCTTGTTCACGCTGTGTACCTGCGCGCTGAAATCCCAGTCAATATACCAATCGAAATGAGGCCAGACCATAAAGCAGATCCGCCATATGAAACGAAGTACAGTGGTATCCCCGTAACTGGCATGATGCCCATCGCCATCCCGATATTTATCATGAAATGAAATGTAAATATGCCCAGAATTCCACCCACTACAAATTGGCTGAAGCGGTCTTTTGATGTCTCAATGAGAATAAAGCACCGGATAAAGATTACCGCATAGAGCACAAAGAGCACTATGCAACCTAAAAAACCAAATTCTTCCGCAATGATGGAAAATATAAAATCAGTGCTCTGCTGAGGAATATACCGTGCATGGCTATGGGTCCCCTGCAAAAATCCTTTGCCCCAAAAGCCCCCCGAGCCTATTGCCGTGATGCTCTGAAGAATATTCCAGCCGGACCCTTTTGGATCAATATTGGGATCAATAAAGACTAAAAGTCTTTCGATCTGATAGGGCTTCAAAATCTTATGGGCGGCAGTTGCTCCCGCGATGGAGAAAGCCAAAATTGCAAGGCTATACGATAACCAATAGTAATACTGTTTTTTGAATTTAAGCCATCCCATACCCGAAATTATCGAGATAATCAATATAAAAGCAAAGACAATAAACAGAATTTTATCCTGTGTAATTAAAATATAAATAATATTTTCAGGATTCGGATGATTTGCGGCATAAAGGGGAAGGCTTAAAAAAAGGAAAATACCGATTATGGATAGTACACCAAATAAAATATACCGGAAATCGACATCAGCGAGCGTCAGCATGACGAGCGCCGCAGGGAGAAAGACAAGAGCTGAGCCAAAGTCGGGCTGAGACAGAATGAGAACCAGAGGAATGCTTAAAATAAGTGCAGACTTCAGCAATTTTTTGAAGCTCGAATCGAACTCCGCTGAATCCAGATAGCGTGCAAGCATGAGAACAGTTGTAATTTTCGCAAATTCTGCTGGCTGGATACCAAAACCGGCGAAACCAAGCCATGACCTGGACCCATTCACTACTTTCCCTGCAAGCCGAGTCAGAACGAGCAAGATGATGGTAAATGCAAAAAACATCCACACGGTATCCTTAAGTCTTGAAAAGTCAATAAGCGCTGCGCCAATCAAAAGAAAAAAACCAATTACAAACCAAATAATCTGTTTTATGTATTCGTTCGAAACTACCATCCCGTTCGCATCTACACCTGCGGAGTAAATTGCAGCAATGCCTATTGCACATAAGAAAAAAGTCGCAAAGAGGAGGTAGTAATCGATATTGCCGAATAATCGCCTGATGCTCTGAAAATTCATTCTCTTCTCCCGCTCAAAGAAGAACCTTCAAGACGAACTCCCACTGTCTGGGCCGCAGCCTGGGCATTCTGTCCGGCATAAATCGCCTGATATATGACATTGGCGGCATATGGTCCCCACCACTCCCAGGGATTTGAGGCTTCAATCATTGTAACGACGACTATCTGATCTTTGGGTGGGGCATCACAGGGACCAAAAGACGCGAACCAGGAGTGCCATCTGTCTTTCAGCCCAATTTCACCCGTACCGGTTTTTCCCGCGATTTGTACGACTTTTGTTGAGATGGGCACTTTTGCGGTACCGTTGACAATGACATTCCTCAGATATGACCGGAGAGTATCGAAGGTTTTTGCCGATATTGAAGATTTATGCAAAACTTCGGGCTGAATTTCGTTTATCAGGGCGCCAGTGCCTGGGTCGCGCACCTCTTTCAATACATGAGGCTTATAGATCACGCCCCCATTGACAATCATAGCCATCATATTGGCGACTTGCAGCGGAGAAGCAAGCATATAGCCCTGACCGATGGAGAGATTCATCGTGTCGCCGGGAGTCCATGGTTCATTGTATTTCTCTTCCTTCCACGAGGGTGTAGGCAAGAGCCCTCCATTTTCTCCCGGCAGATCAACTCCGGTGTCTTTTCCATACCCGAAATCCTGGGCATAGCTGACGATATTCTCCACACCGACATAGTCTCGGCCTACAGTCCAGTAATAGATGTCGCACGATTGCGCGAGCGCGTCTTCAAGGGCAAGGGAGCCGTGCCCCGGCCTTTTTATCCAACAACTCCATGAACGTCCACCATAGGAAATCTCGCCGGGACAATAGATGGTCTTATCCGGCGGGATGAAGCTCTCTTCCAGGATGGAAGCGGTGAGTATTGTCTTGAATGTGGAGGCAGGAGGATACGAAGACTGGTATGCCCGATTGAGCATGGGTTTTTGCGGGTCATTCAAAAGATCGAGATATGCCTTGCCGGCATTGTCGGACATAAATACCCTTGAATCATAATAGGGGTAGGTCACCATGGCCAAGACTTCGCCAGTTGCTGGTTTCAATACGATAACCGAGCCCTGACGTTTTCCAAGCGCCTCTTCTGCAATTTTCTGAATATTGGTGTCTATGCTTAAAATCAATCGCTTGCCAGAGACCGGCGCTTGTATTTTCGCGGCATTGCCGGATATGTCCTTGCCGTGGACATCGACAGCCTTTGAAATCCAGCCATCCTTTCCCTTAAGCAAATCTTCATACGTCAATTCAACGCCAGACTTCCCTGTCAGGTCATCTAACGTATATCCTTTATTATATAATAATTTATATTCATCTCGGGTAATATTGCCGACATATCCGATTACGTTGGAAAGTGATCCTAAATCCGCATAATCCCTGAGAGGCTTCGTTGTCCACGAAACACTCGGGAATTCATCGATTCTGGCCGCAATTTCTGTTACCGCAGCTAGACTCGCATTTTTTGCTACCGCTACTCTGCCATAAGAATATGAATTTGGATCCGGAAGTTTGCTCTCTATATCGTCGGTCGAGATGTTTAAAAGCTTCGCAAGATTATCCACGACTATTTTTCTTTTGGAAGCGGGCAATTCTGATGGCGTTATGTATACAGAATACGCCTCAATATTGCCGGCAAGCAGAACGCTGCCTGATCTGTCGTAAATTTCTCCTCGTGGAGCAGGAATTCTCGTCGATTGAATGGAAACGCGTTCCGCTTCACTTACAAACAGCTTTTTCCTCAATATCTGCAGAGAAAAGAGATTTATCGAATATACGACGATAAGAGCAACGATCAATATTCTCAATATACGAATGCGGCGAGTTATTTTCTTCTGCAAGACTGCCATTATTCCAGTCCTTTTTCAACATCGATCATCATGGAAGTGCTTTTCTTGGGCTATGTTCGAAAAATCGCTGTACAAAAGACAAAAGAAAGAAAATCAAGACTGTAAAAAGCCCATTCATAATGAGTTCAACACCAAATTCCGCACTGAATATCTGATATGAATGAATATTTGCAGAAAAGACCAATGCAATTATTCTTGAAAGAAAGCCCATTACAATTGTCGCGCCGGTTCCAAGAAGAAACGGGATGATAAAAACATCTTTTTCTGTCGTATAGCTTAAAAGTGTCGCTAGATATGCGCAGCTTGAAAAAAGAAACGCATAATAGCCGAGAGGCGAGGCGCTCAGCATGTCGGCGACAATTCCGACAACAAATGAAACGATTATTCCCTGTCCGTTCTTGTTGATGAATGAAGAAAAAAGGAGTACGGACATCGCCAAATCAGGGATAATTCCCAAGAATATGCCGTGAGAAAGCCATGTCGACTGTATGAAAAGCATGAGAATCGCAGCAGCAGACGATATAAGGATGCTGCTCATTTGCCTGGTCCTTTTCCGGAAGAGAGCATTGACGAAACATCAATTGCAAACACATATTCGATTCTGCTCAGGTCAATTGCAGGTTGTACATCGATAACGAGGGAGCTTGAAAATTCATTAAGTCTGAAGTTCCCAACTCTCCCTATCATTATTTCGGGTGGAAACACTTGATCCAATCCACTGGTTACGACGATATCGCCCTGCTTGAGCTGGTCCATTTCGCTTTTGGGAATATAAAGCAGGCTCAATGGTGAATCCCTAAACCCCTCACCATTGATCATTCCTTCCGCGCGGGTTTTTGCAAGTCTGGCCGCAGCATAAAAACGCTGATCGTAGAGCGGCTGAAGTATGCTCGTCGAAGCCTTGACCTCTATTATCTTTCCAACTAAGCCTTCGAGGCCATCCTGATATGCAATAACCGGCATATATTTTCTTATGCCATCATCATATCCTTTATCAATCACAAGAGACGAATAAGTATTGCTTGGATCTCTCGCAATGACATGAGCAGCCATTTTTTTTGTATTCGGCAAACTGCTTAAGTCCAGAAGCTCTTTTAATCGCTGATTCTCTTCTTTCAAGGCCGCAAAATCCCGCTCTCTCGATTCATAATCCTGCATTTTGTTCAGAAGCAATTCATAATCTTTTTGAACAGACCGGAGCTGCGAGACAGCACCAACGGTTCGTGAAAAGAAGGAACTTACCGCTGAAAAGCTCTTTTGCAGGCCTCCTATTACATAACCCTTAAAAATATCAGGGAGTCGAACCATGGTTTTTGTTGAGACAAACAAGATCATCAGGGAAAGAATCAAGCAAATTGCAGCTTTTTGATGCACGGCTCGAGTAGGACCATGAAAGCGACTATTCTTCATGCCTATCCTGCCGGTTTCATAGATTTAAGCTTTCGTAAACGCTGCTGCTTCCTATATTTCTTTGCATGATCTCGAAGTATTGACCAGCTCCAAGCGCGACGCATTCAAGGGGACGTTCTGCAAGTATCACAGGTACGCCTGTTTCTTTAGCTATGAGCTTTGGCAAACCCTTTAAAAGAGCCCCTCCCCCTGAAAGTACAATGCCGCGCTCGACAATATCCGCGGCAAGCTCTGGCGGCGTTTTCCCCAGGGTTTTCTTCACTTCTTCGACGATAAGGTTCACTGAATCCATGAGAGCTTCGCGAATTTCGACAGAATCGACCTCAAAGCGTCTGGGCAACCCGGTGATCGCATCGGTACCCTTTATCTCCATCTTTTCTATAGTTCTCTCCGGACTTGCATTTCCGATTTCGATTTTTAGCCTTTCAGCAGTTTGCTCGCCTATTATAAGGTTATGAATGCTTCGAATGTGTTTGACGATGGCGTCATCGAATTCGTCTCCGCCGATACGAATCGCGTTCGTTACAACCATGCCCTTCAGAGAAATTACAGAAATTTCAGTGGTGCCCCCTCCAATATCGCAGATCATATGCCCTGCAGGCTCTGTGATGGGAATGCCGGCACCGATGGCAGCGGCAAGTGATTCTGCAATTACTTTCACCATCCGTGCCCCTGCTTTATACGTAGAGTCTATTACCGCATTTTCCTCGACTTTCGTGATGCAGGTCGGGACACCAACTACAACTCGCGGTTTAAAAAAAAGATTCTTCGGAAATACTTTTTGAATGAAATATTTGATCATCTTTTCAGTCATGTCCGGGTCGGCAATCACACCATCCCGAAGCGGGCGCTTGGCAATAATATCTGTAGGTGTTCTTGACAGCATCCCCTTGGCCTCGGTGCCGACCGCAACAATGCGGTTAGTCCCTCTTTCGACAGCCACGACCGACGGCTCATTGAGCACAATGCCTTTTCCTTTCACATATATGAGCGTATTGCATGTCCCGAGATCGATTCCAATATCGGGGCTAAACATGTCCAGGATACCCACTGCTCTTCTCCTTCCCCTTATAATTTTTCGGCCAAACGTCTTCTTGCGTCTGCATGATTTGGATCAATCTGAACAACCTTTCTGAAGGCTGCCCGCGCACCGAGTTGATCGTTCTTTTTTGAGTATACCAGCCCAAGGCCATACCACGCATCCACATTGAGCGGATCTTCTTTCAATACTTCTTGATATCCTTGCAGTGCAGCACTTATATCGCCTGCATCAAAGCTGTCCTGAGCAAGAAGCAATTTTGCTTTTAGTCGAATCTTGGCATCGGATGCCGAGGCTTCCAGGCGTAAAAGCAGGTCCCGCGACTTTTCCTTCTGGTTTATATTATTGTAGGTGATCGCAGCAGAGAGCAGAAGAGGGTCCGATGCATCATTTTTCAAAGCCAGCTCGAACCAATCTGCAGCGCGGGCATAATCTTTTTTTCCTGCATATACTATAGCAAGATATTGTGGAATATCCTGCTCCTTGCTGCCATTGTCCTTTGCGAGCAAAAAATAGCGTTCCGCCATGTCAAACCAGGGATCACCTTTTTGATAATAGGCTTTGGCGAGCACATAATATATCTGTGCTCTCATCTTCGCAGGAACACCCACGGCAAGAGCTTTCCTGAGAGAAACAACTGATTCTTCAAAAAGCTGCTGACGGGATTCTTCATCTTGGGCATTGAGTGCCCAATAATATGAAGAGATACCTTTTATACTGAGATAGTATTCATCAAAAGGAAAAGATTCTGTTGCCTTTCGGGATTCGGTCAAGGTTTTTTCTATGTTGCCTGAATTCCACAGGGTCGCAAGCTCAGCGCGCGATAAAATGTTTTTTGAGTTTTGATTATGAATTATCAAATAAACGCCCAAAAATGATACAGAAACAATGATGAGCAATAAAAAAATGAACCAAAGAGATCTCTTGGGGAAGTGTGCTCTATTCCTTCGAAAAAATGTGTTGGGCATTGCATATCACTATATCAAAAAAAGGCGGGCCTGTAAGCCGGGTTCTGTGTGCATCGGGCGCATTTCGCGCCTTCTGCACGGCTGCCATCTCTCTTGATGTATCATTACTGATACATTCTAGCGGTCTACCCGCGATTTTTGCCGCAAAATGCGGCATGGACGGGCAATCCATCGCTGTTTGACCTTGCTCGCGATGAGGTTTGCCATGCCATTCCCATTACTGGAAATGCGGTGAGCTCTTACCTCACCTTTTCACCCTTACCGCGTTAGGCGGCGGTATGTTTTCTGTGGCACTTTCTGTACAAAGAAGGATTTATGGCCCGCAGATGCGGAACCGCAAACACTCCTCTGCCCCGGACGTTATCCGGCATCGAGCCCTTCCGAGCCCGGACTTTCCTCAGGCTTTCCCTGCGGCAGCCCGGCCCGCCTAAAATTCACTCATTCATCCATCGTATCGATGAGAAAATCATTATCGATCAATGGCTCGTCCTGAATTTTTTTCTTGCGTCCAGAACCTCGTTTCGACTTGCTTGATGCGTCGTCGGGCTCATCGTTTGAGTCAGATTCTTCAGCCTCTTCACTTTCCTCATCGTTGCTCAAATCCACGAGCGAGCCAGTGAGAATTTCCTCCATGGATTCGTCTGCCTCTGTCTCTTCGTAATACAGAATACGGGAGCAGTAAGGACAAAATACAATTTTGTCCGCCTGGCGCACTTCATTCACAAAATTCGCAGGCAGAATCATGTGGCAACCCGTGCATACTACCCCATGAATCGGCACAATGCCCATACCTGATTTGCTTCGAATAATGCGTTCAAATTTAAACTTCAGGTCTTCATCCAACTCTTGTGTAAGGTCATTTTCTTCGGTCCGAAGCTTGTCTACGTCATTGGATATTTCTCTGCTGTTTTCATCGATTTCGGCACGCTTCTGGGCAATTTCAGCCTCGAGAGTCGAGACCGACATCTCTATGCGATGCAGCCGATCGTCAATATCGGCGAAGCGCCGTTCTTCTTCCTGGATTCTTCGGCGAAGTTCCTGCTCTTTTTCTGACGCTTCCCTGATTTCCTTATTGGCAGCATCATATTCGCGCTGCGTAGTTATGCCGTCCATCTGTTTTTCGGCATTTTCACGCTTTAACTCAGCTTCCGCCAGCGCTTGCCGAAGTTCTTTGAGGCTTGCTTCAGAAAGCTCATACTGCTCCCTGACCTCAACAAAGGTCTTTTTTTCTCGCGAAAGCATCTGGTTTTGGATTTCGATTGTCTTGGGCATAGCTTCAAGCTGCTTTTCAAGTTCAACCCGTTTGCTGAGCATCTCTTGATACTGCCTAAGAGTTTCGAACACTTCATCCATTCTCATGGGCATAATTGTACCTCGATCAATGATCTATATAATCCCGAAGCTTCTGGCTCCGTTTGAATTGCCGCAATTTCTTGAGTGCCTTCGCTTCAATTTGCCGAATTCGCTCGCGAGTGACATTAAAATACAAGCCAACCTCTTCCAATGTCAATGAATACCCTTCGTCCAGACCAAAACGCATCCGCAAGACTTCCTGCTCGCGTTTAGGGAGCGTCGCAAGTACCATGCGAAGCTGTTCTTGCAAAAGGTTGTAGTCGGTTTTGACGGCAGGATTTTCCACTTCCTTGTCTTCTATAAAGTCTTGCAGAAGAGAGTCTTCATCCTCACCGATGGGTGTGTCGAGAGACACCGGCTCGCGGGCGACATTCTTTACGGCCTTGACCCTGTCTATCTCCCATCCAAGCTGGGCGGCGACTTCTTCGTCCGTGGGCTCGCGGCCGAGTTTCTGCATGAGCTGGCGGGATTCCCGCACTACTTTGTTTATTTGTTCAATCATATGGACAGGAACACGGATAGTCCTTGCCTGATCTGAAATTGAACGGGTAATGGCCTGACGTATCCACCATGTTGCATAAGTAGAAAATTTATACCCTTTGCGGTATTCAAATTTTTCGACAGCCTTGATGAGGCCAATGTTGCCTTCCTGCACAAGATCAAAAAACTGCATGCCCCGATTCGTATATTTTTTTGCAATTGAGACCACAAGCCGCAGATTTGCCTTGATGAGTTTGTCTTTGGCGCTCTTCATCATTTTGCGCCCGCGGTTTACTTCACGGGCCATAGAAATAATTCTCTCGATCGGAGTCTCGAAATTGTTCTCAATGTCTTTGAGTTTTTTTTCGTTTACCTGAAGCTGACGAATTCGATCTTTGATTTCCTCGGCATTGAGGCCAAGCCGCTGCTCGATCTCTTCGCGTTTTTCCTTGATGGTAAGATTCCGTCCAAGGGCCCTCAAGTCCCTGGATGACACGACCTGAAGTATGCCTTCAATTCTATCCTGTTCTTTGCGGTAGCGAATGATTTTCTTTGCGGCGGCAATGAATTTTTCCGAAAAGGCCGTGATTTCTTCGGGGTGGATATCTGTCTCGTTCACAATCGGAAGAAGTCGTTCACGGATTTCCTTGAGCTGCTGATCTTCGAAAATATTTCCGCCTTTCGCGATGATCCATCTTTTTAGCTCGATATATCCCTTCAGATCCGAAGCAGAAGTATCGACTAATTCTTTATAAAACTGATTAAGCCTTCTCCTCTCAGCGATTTTTTCTGTGTTTTCTTTTTTTTGGAGCGAAAGGTCTTTAGGTTCTTTGCGCGTCGCTTTTGCTACGATCTGATGGAATTCTGGTATCAGCATTCCTGATTTGCGAAGCGTATTCTTGATGATGTTCTCACCTTGCTCCATTGTCCTCGAGAGCTCGACCTCCTGTTCAGCTGTCAAAAGATTTTCTCGCCCAATATCCCTCAGATAAAGCCGTACAGGATCATCGCTCGCCATTTCTTTGTCATTGGCGACCATTTTGCTCTTCGAAGGGATTGCAGCCAACTTTGGAAGAGGCTCTTCTTCAATTTGCACTTCTTCTTCTATTTTGACATTGCTGCTGACAAGCAGGTTAATAATTGCTTCCATTTTATCAGAATTGAGTATTTGTTCAGGAAGCATATCTGACAGCTCGTCGAAGCTTATCATCTTCTTTTCTTTTGCGTATTCAAGCACTTTTGTGATGGCGGGATCGAGTTCTATATCACTCATTGATATCCCCTCCCGAGGCTTTGAGTTCTCCATCTATTTTCATAATATCTTCTAATATCATTTTCTCCTGCAAAATATCGCTACTCCCTGACTGAGATGTCTGGAGCTGCGCGACAAGCCTTTTTCGCTCTTTCTCCAAAATGGCTCTTCTTTTTTGCGCAATGCCATCTTGAAGTATCTTCTCAAGCCCCTCCTTCAATTCACCAGAAGCATCGACCTCCCGAACAAATCGCACCGCTGCATCATCAGCGCATAACGACAGAATTCCCTCAATATCCTGAATACCTTCTTTTTGCGCCTCCTGAAGGGCGGAAAAAAGGTCCTTCGCCCGCGGATCATCAATATTATCGCTGTCCAAACTCACCGATAAGAGCTGAAAGGGGTCATTTGACAAAATGGCGGCCGCAACAAATACTAAATCTGATGTTCTTGCTGAATTTGATGCGCCTGGCCATGAGTTTGAACTGGGCGCATTTCTTGAGCGGTTTATTCCTGATACTTTTGCCTTTGCATAATCCATCTCAACCGCATGGGCACCTACCCCTAAAGCTTTCCCAATTTCCCTTATGTACCCCTGCCGCTGCACATCGGAATCGAGGGCATCCAGAAACGGGAATAAAAAAGAGACTGCTTTCGCCTTTCCCTCCATTGTCGAGATGTCGAAAAGCTGACTGGCACGTGTAAGCAGAAAATGTCCAGCGTTTATAGTATTTTTCGACATTCTCGTCAACTCCCCTTCCCCCTTTTTTTCCAAAATCTCGGAAGCATCTTTCCCGCCTTCCGGCAGGAGCACCGATGTTTCAAGCCCCACTCCCGCAGCGATCGAGCAAGCACGCTCAGCTGCATGCAGGCCGGCTTCATCACTATCGAAACAAAGCACGACTCTTGAAGCTCTACGACGAAGGGCCATAGCTTGGTGGCTGGTAAAAGCAGTACCTAAGGGAGCGACGGCGTTCGTCATTCCAGCAGCGTGAAATGAAAGCACATCCATATATCCTTCGCAGACAATCGCCTCATCTGCGCTTTTAATGGAATCAAGGGCTTGCGAAAGCGCAAACAGCGTGTCCTGCTTTTTGAAAACCGCAGTCTCCGGGCTGTTGATGTACTTCGGCCCTTCCTGGTCCATCGCACGCCCCCCAAAGGCGATGACCCTCCCCTTCACATCACTTATAGGAAACATGATGCGATCAGCAAACAAAGGCCAATATTGATCGTTTTTTGAAAACAGGCCACTATGCCTAAGAAAATTATCGGAATATCCCTTTGCTTTAAGAAATGAATAAAGCCACTGTCTGTTGGCAGGCGCATATCCAAGGCTGAATTTTTCAATGAGCACATCAGTCAGCCCTCTTTTATAAAGCACTTCCAAGCCCTTACGTCCAGAAGCATGATTGACCAAAAACCAGTGAAATGTCTTTGAAAGCCTGTCATACAATTCGAACAAAGCCTGACGTTCTTTCTCAGCTTCGCCTGCTCGTTCGGATTCTTCAAAATGGATTTGTACACCAGACCGATGAGCAAGTTCCTCCATAGCCTCTGTATACGTCAATTTATCGACATCCATAAGAAACTGGATGACCGAACCACCTTTGTGACACCCGAAGCAATAGAAAAGCCCCGTATCGACACTCACCGAAAATGATGGCGTTTTCTCGGAATGGAAAGGACAAAGTCCCCAATATGAGCCTCCTTTTTTCTGGAGATGAACGTGTTCTTGGTATACTGAAAGAAAATCTGTCTTGTCGAGTATTTCTTGTCTAATTTGTGGTGATATTCGCGCCATTCTTTTTCTAGAGCTCCTTCGGAATTATCGCCGCTTCATTGTGTTCTTCCAAGGTGCGGGAAAATCGATGTTTTCCAGAAGAAGCATTATCTAATCTAAAATATAGAAAATTTGTTTCCGAGGGAAATAATACAGCACTGAGGCTTATTTTCCCAGGATTCGAAATCGGGCCCGGCGGCAATCCTCTGTTAATATACGTGTTATAAGGATCTTTTACTCTTAAATCATTATAATACACAACTGAAGGATGTGGCCGTCCCAAGTGTTCTGTCAACACATACACGACAGTGGCACATGATTGGAGTGGCATCTTCTTTTCAAGCCTGTTGAAAAACACTGAAGCGATGAGCGGCGCATCTTCAGGCAGTCGATATTCCCTCTCGACGATGGAAGCAAGAACGACCTTTTGGTAAAGCTCTTGCGGGGTAAGAGCGCTGATATGCGAACCTTCTATCTTCTTAATGACTGCCCTGAAATTGGAGACCATCTGTTCGATAATGTCCTGTGGATCGCTTTCCTGTTCAAAGAAATACGTATCGGGGAAAAGATAACCTTCGCAGCTTGCGGCGGGAATTTCAAGTTTTTTAGCGAACTCGGCGTCATTCACTGCGCTCAAAAAGGCATCTTTGGATACAATATTCTGTGATTCTAGGATTTGCGCGATTTGACTGGCTGTCCTGCCTTCCGGAATAATCACTTTTTGCGCGACAGTTTCTCCGCGAATCAATTTCTGGGCAACCAAAAATGGTGGAAGCGAGGGAGCAAAGCGATAGGTGCCGGTCCTTATTGTCCGGTCTGCGCCCAAGATGCGCATATAGAACACAAAGACTTTCGACGAAGGTATAATGCGGGCATCATAAAGTTCCCGCGCTACAATACTGAGGCTTGATCCTTTTTTGATTTTTATTTCAGCACTGTCTTTTCTGAAAGGTGGAACAAAAATCAAAATACCGAGGACAATGAATAGAATTATGCATGAAAGCAAAAAAAACTGCACAAAGCCCTTTATTTTGTGATATTTCATTACGTGCCCCATTCGGCTTCCAGCCCTTTGAGTTCTGCGACTTTTTCGATCGATAAGGGTGGGTTCTGGCGCCGCTCTAAAATCGCATTCACAATTATTTCAGAAGGAATTGCAGGACCGCGGCCAATTCCTGGACATGCTTTGCCTTCTCCGACCCAGCTTTCCTCATCTTCAAGAATGGTCCCCCAAAAAGGATATGTTCTGCATTGTGCGGGCCTGGCGTTATACACAATGCATCCGGAGTTTTCTAAAAAAATACAGTCATGACTTTGTTTTTCCTTGAGACTTAAAGTATAACTCAAGCCTATATCGACAGGCTTGCAATAATCGAGAGCAAATTTGCGTTTGGATACATGCAGAAAGTCGCTCAAAGTATCTAAATCTTTTTTGGAAAGCCATACATAGCCAGGCTGGCCGCTGCAGCATCCATTGCAACGGATGCATTCAAAACAGCGCGGCTTAGAGAGCGTTTCGGTATCCATATCACCACCAATAAAAAACCTCCTCTTTCGAGGAGGTTGTGGGGAGAGAAGGATTTGAACCTTCGAAGGCGAAAGCCAACAGATTTACAGTCTGCCCCCTTTGACCACTCGGGAATCTCCCCAATGATGGACTTTCGTCCCTCGAGCCATCTCCCGGAATCGAACCGGGGACCCCGAGATTACAAGTCACGTGCTCTGCCAACTGAGCTAAGATGGCGTGGGCAACGGACCGCACTATATACGAAAGATCAGGATTTCGTCAAGGCCTTGCAGGGTTCTTATATGGGACAGCCTTTCACAGCCAAGGTTTTTCTAAAATACCGGTGCACCATTGAGTGATGCATCGTGGAATGCTCGGGGATGAATTTCAACCAGGCTGACGGCAATAAATCCCTGCGAGACGGCATGATGATCCGAGAAAACATCGGGCGTGCGTTCCTGCCGCCCTTCTGCAAGAAAGCAATATGTATATCCATCGGCACCATCAAAGCATTTAAGATTATCAAGATATCTATTTTTGCCCGGCGTTGCCCAAACTGCCCGCAAATTGCTGCAAGATGTCGATGGACCATTGATATTGATAAACGAATCTGGTTCCCATAACGCCACTAGTTTTTCCAGATTGTCAGTGAGAAAAGACGTGAGGCCTCGATACTCGAGATTATCGCTAAAGGTGGCGCAGGACATCGCGATCGCGGGTATGCCCTCGAGCGCGGCTTGCCTCGCCGCACCGCAGGTGCCGGAATAGATAATATCGGTGCCGAGGTTTGGCCCCTTATTGATTCCGGAAATCACTAAATCAGGCGCCTCGTGAAGCACACCGAGACCTGCTACAATTATGCAATCGGCAGGCGTACCGGAACAGCTATAGCGGAAATCTCCTAATTTTTTAATTTTTGTAGGCTTTTTTAATGTCATTGCATGACTTACACCGGACCGTTCATGTTCGGGTGCGACGGTCCAAATCTCATGCAGTGGTTTCCCCTCTGCATCTCTTAACGCACTCAATACATCAATGAGTGCATGCAGCCCCTCCGATTGTATACCATCATCATTTGTTAATAAGATCCTCATGTGAGCTCCATTCTTAAATATTGTTTATGAATCGGAATCAATGCTCGAGAATACGCAGGCCAGCACCGGTCGAAACTTCATGGACTATAGGTCTAAAGCCGAATATTCGCTCATATTCTTCCAATTTATGATGATACGCTTCTTTTTCTTCACTTTTGAGAATAGTAAGCGTACTTCCACCGAACCCTTGCCCCACCAATCTTGAACAAAGAACACCATCAAGCTCAAGCGCCCGCTTTGTGAGCCAATCTATTTCAGGACAGGATATTTCATAGAGGCTTCTCAAAGAAGCGTGCGATTTATTGACCACCCTGCCAAAACTTACATAATCCTGCCGTGAAAGTGCTTCTTCCGCCTCGCCCACTCTCCGGACTTCCTCGAGAACATGAAGGCAGCGCCTTCGCTTGCGCTCTGGCACGATACCTAAAAGCTCATCCAATTCCCGAGGCGCAATATCCCGAATTGAGCGATTTCTGCCGGGAGCAAGCACTGACAAACAAGTATTGCAATCTGCGGTGCGCTGCTCAAGCTCTGCATCGACCGAAGCCCGCGGCACTTTCGAATCGGTGAGCAGCATTTCCCATGGTTCTGGCAAGAATTGAATCCCCCTTCGCTTTTTCAAGCGGAGGTCGATAACCGAAAAACTCCGCCCCGCAGGTGCCGTGATGCCAAGATAATTGGTGATCGGCAATTCCTTTTCAAAGAATGTGGATTGAGCTTTCCATGCATGTACTGCAAGCTCGTCCTGTTTGAGATCCAGGTTATAGAGAGTCTTGAAAATATAGGCCGAGGCCATGTTGAGCGCACTGCTAATGCCTAATCCAAGCCCAAGCGGTACGTTACTCTGAATCGTCACATTAAGCCCTCTGGGCTCTATATCAAACGTGCTCCAAAAATAATCACATATACTTTTTATATGGTTGGCCCAGCGATCTTCCCTTTTATACTTCAGGGTAGCAATGTTGGCACGTTTGCGTTCATTGAAATCGGCGGCATGAAACCGGAGAGAATTGTCTTTTCTGAAAGATACCGCAACCTTTACTTCAAAAGAAAGACAGGCGGCCAGCACAAGCCCATCGGTAAAATCTGTATGCTCACCAAGTATCTTCACGATTGCGGGCGCTGCTGAGGCACAATCTGGGGATGTTTCATACTCTGACTGGTGAATTGCAAAAATATCCTTCATTGCGCTCATTTTATCCTATTTATCAGGTATCTTCAACTAAAATTTACTGCTTCATCTAGAAGATGTTTAATTTTTTTTAACTTTCTTTTTGTCTCTTTCGCTTCTTCTTTATATTTTTGTCTCTCAACAATCTTTGCCTGCACAGACCTGCATTGCCATGAATCAGCCTTCCCCAAATATCGACTGCAGACGCGCGTACCTTCTCTCCACTGCAGATAGGCATATACCATATTATATCGAGGTTTCATTATGATGCTGCCTTTGGGTCTTGATGCACATTCATTTTCAAGTCGTTGAAGACGATTCTGGAGCAGTTTTTCCTCGTAGAGGAGCGCTTGAACTACTGATTCCATGGTTTAAAATACTAATATGGCTTGCATGTGTATGCAATCCAAAAAATATTAAAAATTATAAAAATCCACAGATTTCTTGCATTCTTTTGGCAAGATCATATACTTAGTGAATAGGCACACCAATGCAAACAGAAAGATTGACCCGCAGTCCTTTGTTATCAGGGATTTTCTATCCTTCTGATGCAAACCAGCTCCAATCCGAAATAAACATGCTTGCGGCATATGCAAAGCAGTTGCCTCATCCTGCGTGCGCAATTGTCGCTCCACATGGAAGTTTTCTGTACAGCGGCAAGATTGTTGCAGCGGCATGGGGCGCGCTTATTGGAACAGAACCTTCACTCATTGTCATTGCCGGTCCCTCTCATCTCCCCTATGAAGAGGGGGTATTCTTGCCGGAGTCGATGCAATTCGATATACCGGGGACCTCCTTTTCTGTGGATGCCAATTTGGAAGATTACCTTCTTGCCAAAATACCAGCATTGAAAAAAAATGACCTACCTCACCTAGAGGATCATTCTATAGAGATGCAGCTGCCATTCGCGGCACATTTCTTTCCCGGTGTACCAATCTTGCCGTGCATTGTTTCAGGTAGAGAACAAGGTACAGTCGACACTGTTGTCAAACTATTGGAAGAAATACGTATTTGTGTTGAAAACCAGGGAGTGTTGGTGATTTCATCGGATCTTGCAGTCAGCGATACGGCTGAAGAATGCGATTCGCTTTCAAAAGAATTTATTGCCTCATTATCAACGCAAAAAATTGAACCGTTTCATGGATTCGATGCTTCACGCCATTCTTTCTGTGGAGAAGCCGCAATTCGGGCGTTCAGGGCAGCTTATCCTGAAGCAAGGCCTACGCTTCTGGATTATGCGAACTCTTCTGCATTTAACGAGCACAATGATGAGCTTGTTGTAGGCTATGGAGCGATTAGCTTCAAGAGGTAACTTGTGGATTTCTCAATATCTGTTGATGATCAAAAAAAACTTTTGAAATATGCGCGCGATGTCATTCATGCATCGTTCTATGACCACGGCAAAGTTGAAGCGCCAGAGCTTTCGGCCACCATGCGGTGCGGCGCGTTTGTGACTCTGAGAGAAAATGGCTCGTTGAGAGGCTGCATAGGCCGTATGCGTAGTAATGATCCTTTGGTGGCAACTGTATCTGAAATGGCACTTGCGGCAGCGTTTGAAGATCCCCGATTCCCATCATTGAAAAAAGAGGAGCTTGCCCTCATAGATATCGAGATCACCGCGCTGTCTCCTCTGCATCCAATTGCTCCAGATGAGGTCATTGTCGGCAAACACGGTCTGCTTATCTCTGCATGGGGGAGATCGGGAGTGCTTTTGCCGCAGGTACCGACAGAATATGGATGGGATCGGGAAACTTTCCTGGAACAGGTATGCAGAAAGGCAGGGCTTTCCCCTGATACGTGGAAGTCTTCTTTGGCTCAGCTTTACGGATTTGAAGGATTTGTTTTTTCGGAATCTTGATTATCTGAAGAGGATTGTTCCTTGCGCCCCAGCTCTTGAGCAGGAGCGCGCCTTTTGAAGATTGTGTGGTAAAATTTCCCCATGTTTTTTTTTATTTTTTTATGCCAAAGAGCACGCAACTGTTCGCCTGCTCTGAACATCCAATACATAACCGGACGAAATCCTACGTCACAGGCCCCGTATCGTCGAACAATATCTCCTCCAAATCCTGTTTTAAAAAGAAAAAGCCCCGCCATCGGGTGAGAAGCATCATATCCTTCCGGCGGGATACCAAAGAAATCATAGGTTTTCTCACCACGCTTTTTTGCCTCCGTAATGGCATGCCATTGCAAGGCATATGCAGGCATTACATTGCGCTTTTTATCTGAAGATGCCCCATAGAGATAGGTAGCGTTTTCCCCCATGTGCAAAACAATAATACTTGCGAGCGCATCGCTCCCATGCCGTGCGACATAGAGCGAAAAATATGGCTTAGGTATTTCTAAGGACTCTTTCTCAATCAAAGATGAAACTTCGGACGCCGTTTCAAACAGGGTTTTATAATAAGACTGGGGATGGATGGCAATCTTGTCCCGCCTTGCAGTTTCCTGGTAAAGATTCATGAATGTCGGCAAACCCTGGATGCCCTCGTCTTTGACACAAACACCTCTTTTTTGAGACAAGCGAATGTTATAGCGCCATTTAGGCTTCATTCCGGCAAGAAGATCATCTTCATTTCTTGTGATATCCAGAACAACCGTATCTGGCACCTGAACATCCATGCCTTTATGTAAGCCAGACTTTCTAATCTCACTATTCGGCGGGGAATCTTTTTCTGCATGAGAAAGCCCTCCGGACCGCTTCCAGGGCACATCAAATCGAATAAAAATGTCAGTACCGCCCAATGATTTGCCGATTGCGCGTCCCAGTGCCGCCAGTGCCTCCCATCTCTCGGATAAAAAAATCAGTTCTGCTGCACCAAAGGGAACATAAAGAAATGTAAATAACCTCGCAAACCTTCTTCGCAGCACAATGAGGTGGCCGGCTATGCCCTTGTCTTCAAAGCGATAAGAACAAGCATAAGCCCGCCACCCCGTTCGGGCTTTAAACAGCCCCCAGAACTTGGTCTGTAGAAAACTTTCCGAAACATACTCCGGGATGCAATCGTCCGCGGATGTGATGGAGGATATTTGAATACTCGGCAAATCTTTCATAGTGCCCCGAGAAAAGCTCTCTTGCTCACCCAATTTCGCCGTTCAAGACATTTGCGAGTTTTATGTAGTCAGAACCAACTTTAAGGCGCTGCGATCCGATCCATGCATAACCATCCCTTGCAACAATGGGAATCGAGAAAAATGTATCAACATCGATAATATCGGCGGGAGCAGGCTTCGATGCAGCTTCTGCTTCAGATGCTTCAAGAAATACTCTATCGCCAGGTGTAGCACTGGGGGCATTCAGCACTTCAACGAGTTCCTTGCCTTCAGGGCCCTCTGCGGATGCGGCGAGAAGCATGCCTGCGCTCTCGACGCCGCGAAGTTTTGCGGGCTTAAGGTTATTCACGAGAATTATCTGTTTCCCAAGCAGGTCTTCTTCTTTATAGAAAGGCACCAGGCCAGAGACAATCACCCGCTCTTTGCCGCTGCCGTCGTCGAGTGTCTCAATATAGAGCTTGTCAGCTTTAGGATGCCGTTCGATTTTTATAATGCGTGCAACCCGGAGGTCTATAATGCGGTGGAATCGAACTTCCGGAGATTCTTGACTGCTTTGGGGAGAGGCTGCAGCGGGTACGGTCTCCCGCTCTTCTCGTTCTTTTTGGGAACCTGAATAGCGCTCGCGCAAGCGCGCAATCCTGTCATCCTCGAGCTTTTGAAACAGCATTTCAGGATTTTGGATATTTTTGAGCACCCCCTTCAGGCCCAAGTCGCGCCAAGCGAGCCCCCCTGTCCCAAGTTTTAATCCAAAAAATCCTGCGAGTCGTTCTGCGGCCTTGGGCATATATGGATGAATCATTATTGCGAGATCTTTGAGGACATAGCAGAGATCGCGCATAAGAGAAGCGGCCTTTTGTGGATCGCTTGTGCGGGCTTTCCACGGCTCTTCGTCCTGGAATCGTTTGTTTGCGATATCAGATATCGCAAAAATACTCCTGAAGGCATCTCTGAGATCAGCGCGCTCCAAATGGTCGCCTACTTCCTTCTCGCGCGCTATCACCTCGTCCCAAAAGGCACCATTTGGTTCTCCCGCCGGAACAACACCATTATAATAGCGCGACACAAAGGTGAGCGTCCTGTTTACGAGATTCCCGAGGTTACCGATGAGTTCGCCGTTGACTTTTTCTTCGAAATCTGTCCAGGTGAAGGTGTAGTCCGATGTCTCAGGTCTGTTCCAGAAAATATAAAAGCGCCACACATCCGCAGGGATGCCGGTCTCCACCGCATCGGTTCCGAAGACTCCAATGCCCTTCGATTTTGAGAATTTTCCAGCCTCATAGTTGAGATATTCCGAGCTCGACATGTGATGCAGCATCGTCCATTGCCGACCGCTGCCTAGCAGGCTCGACGGGAAAATGACGGTATGGAAGGGTATGTTATCCTTGCCGATAAACTGAAAAAGCTCCACTCCCTCAGGGTTTTGCCACCATGCTTTCCAGTCGAAGCCTCTTTCTTTGGCCAATTTTGCCGTCATCGAAATGTAGCCAATAGGTGCGTCGAACCAGACATAAAAGACTTTGTCTTCGAAACCTTTTTTGGGCACGGGGATGCCCCATTTCAAATCCCGGGTGATGGCGCGCGGATGAAGCCCGTCGCGGATCCATGCCTGCGTCATCTGGACTGCATTGTTTGCCCAAAAACCTTTGACGCTGGCTTCTTTCATCCACGCTTCGAGTTTCGGAAGAATCGCCGGCAGGTCGATGTACAGATGTGTGGTCGAACGGAGCCTCGGTGTTCCTCCGCAGGTGACACATTTTGGATCTATGAGTTCCATTGGATCGAGCAATTTGCCGCACATCTCGCACTGGTCGCCTCGGGCCCCCTCATAACCGCAGTGAGGGCACGTGCCTCGTACATAGCGATCAGCCAAGAAACGGCCACAGGTATCGCAGTAGAGCTGGTCTATGGATTGGCTCGTGATATAGCCGTTTCTGTCAAGATCAAGAAAGATGGATTGCGTCACTTCAGTATGTTCGGGCGTCGATGTGCGGCCGAAAGTATCAAAGGCAATCTCAAACCAACTGTAGATATCTCGGTGTATGGCATGAAATCTATCACAGAGCTCGCGCGGGGTGACCTTTTCCTCAAGCGCCTTGGTTTCCGTCGCAGTGCCATACTCATCAGTACCGCACACATAGAGGGTTTCATACCCACGAAGCCTGCAAAAACGAGCAAACACATCGGCCGAAAGCACCTGGATAAGATTGCCAAGGTGTGGAACATTATTCACATATGGAAGAGCTGAAGTAATAAGTCTTCTTTTCATGGTTTGGACAATATCCCTGCAAACGGGGGCTGTCAAGAACAGGCCTGCGTGATAGTATTATTTAGAATGGTTGTATCAATGCTGCGTATGGTGCTCAAGCTTGGCGAGGCATCGACAATCAAGGACAAAAGAAAAGTAGTCTTGGCGATAAAGGACAAACTTCATCATCGATATAGGCTTTCATGCGCCGAAGTTGATTTGCTTGATTCCGTATCATTTGCAGAAATTGGAGCTGCATTGGTATCGAATTCGCCGCAATTTGGAGAAAAAGTGCTTCGGGATGCGGTCTCGTTCGTTGAGGGCCACTACCCTGTTGAACTCTATGATGTTCAAACGCACTATGAGATATATGGATAAAAGGATTGAACGGATGAGCAAATTCTGGAAAGTATTGCCAAACCTCCTGCTTCTCATCGTCTCAGCATTCCCTCTTACTTCGTGCATCGGCATAGATGCATCTGCAAAAATCGATGCTAAAGGTGCGGGGACGCTTTCGATTGAATATCAAATATCGAAAGATTTTGCACAACTTGGTTCGCTTGAATCCACCCCTATGCTTCCGCTTCCTCTTTCGCGCGAGGACATCGAGCGTGGATTGCAGGGGGTGCAAGGTGTGACTTTGAAATCATACTCAAAGAGTGAGCGGGGAGACAATATTATTGTTTCTTTGATGCTCGCATTCGATTCACCTTCAAGTCTGGCGGTGTATCTGGATCCAAACGGAAAACTCGCCCAATACCAACAAGAAAACGGCCGTTCGCATCTAAAGCTTTCTTTCGGTGATACTGTTCAGCCGCTCGATCCACAAATGAAGGCAGAAATTTCTGAAAAATTGAAACCATACCGCTTTAAATTTGCTCTCGAGGCCCCCGGGGCCGCTCCAGAGATTTCGGTCAAAAATGGAGACTTCTTTCAGGTGACGACTTCAGGAAAAAAAACCACTCTGGAATGCTCTATGACGGATATTATTACGTGCGACAGGGTACCTGAAATTGATATCACATGGCAATAATGATTCTGCTATTTATTGTCATAAATTCGAGATATATTATTGACTCATAAAAATAGAATAATAAATAACGTTATTTATATATAGCTTGACTAATTCAGTAGTTTCGATTAGTTTTTCGAAAAAGGCGAATACTTTATTCGTCAGCTCTTTTTTATTCATCGGAGGAAAAACCTCATGCCCAAGAAAAAATTCGTGTATTCATTCGGCGCGGGCGTCGCCGAAGGCAATGGCAGCATGAAAGAACTTCTCGGAGGAAAAGGCGCAGGCCTTCACGAGATGACAAAAATTGGACTGCCAGTTCCAGCTGGATTTACTATCACTACGGAAGTCTGCGATCTCTACTTTAAGCACGAGAAAAAATGGCCGGAAGGACTTGAAAAAGAAATTCAAAGACACCTCAAGCAGCTTGAAAAGACAACAAAAAAAACACTTGGAGACCCAAGAGATCCATTGCTCGTTTCTGTTCGCTCAGGTGCACCTGTTTCAATGCCTGGCATGATGGAGACAATATTAAACCTCGGCCTTACCGATGCTTCCGTGGAAGGACTTGCCGCAAAGACAGGGAATCGCCGTTTTGCCCTCGATGCATACCGCCGGTTCATCATGATGTACGGCTCTACTGCCATGGGCATCGACCGTGAGGAATTCGACAAAGCATTCGATGGAGTCAAAGAAAAACGAACGCGAGTTCGGCTGCATGTCTCTGCAGGTCAAAAAGTCAATGATACCGACGTAAACGAAGAAGAGCTCGATGAGCTTATCGGGGTCTTTAAGAAAATCTATCGCGAACACATCAAGACAGATTTCCCGCAGGACCCCTGGGAACAGCTAAAAGGCGCCATCGATGCGGTCTTCAATTCATGGATGGCGGAAAAAGCGGTGACGTACCGAAAAGTCGAGAAGCTTGTCGGCGTTAAGGGGACTGCGGTCAACGTCGTGCAGATGGTGTTTGGGAATAAGGGAGAGACCTCCGGAACCGGCGTGTGCTTTACCCGAGATCCAAATAGCGGTGATAACGTATTCTATGGCGATTACCTTATCAATGCTCAAGGCGAAGATGTCGTCGCGGGAATCCGCACCCCCATCAAACTCGCCGAACTCGAAAAGCGCGATCCAAAAGTCTTTAAACAACTCGTCAGCATTCGGAAAAAGCTCGAAACGCATTACCGCGATATGCAGGACCTTGAGTTTACGGTAGAAGAAGGCAAGCTCTACATGCTTCAGTGCCGTACCGGAAAGCGCAGCCCGATTGCAGCTTTCCACATTGCGGTCAGCATGGTGAAAGAAAAACTCATCACAAAAGAAGAAGCTGTCCAGCGCATTAAAGCTTCGGATATTGAAGGCATTTTCTATCCCATGATCGACAAGTCGAATCCTGCCGATCTGAAGAAAGCCTTCATTGTGCAGGGTATCGATGCAGTTCCGGGCGCTGCGACCGGAAAAGTCGTCTTCAACGCGAAGGCCGCTGAAGAATGGGCTGCAAAGGGTGAAAAAGTTATTCTTGTGCGCAAGGAAACCAGCCCCGAAGATGTCGGCGGCATGCATGCCGCTCAGGGCATTCTGACTGCTACCGGAGGGAAGACCAGTCACGCTGCAGTCGTCGCGAGAGGTTGGGGAAAATGCTGTGTCGTCGGGTGCGAAAAGCTCGACATCGATTATGAAAAAGGTCAGTTCAGCGTCGGCGATACTGTAGTAAGAGAAGGCGATTATATTACTCTCGACGGTGGCGCTGGCAATGTCTATATCGGTCAGCTCAAACTCGTAAAGCCCGAACCCCCCAAAGCCTACACGATCCTGATGTCATGGGTCGATAAGATCAGAACGCTCAAGGTCCGTACCAATGCGGATACACCGTACGATGCGGAAAAAGCACGCGAACTGGGAGCGGAAGGTATCGGTCTCTGCCGCACTGAGCACATGTTCTTCGATTCCGAAGAGCGCATTCTTGCGATTCGCGAAATGATTATTGCAGATGACCTTGAAAGCCGCAAAAAAGCGCTCGCAAAGGTTCTGCCGTTCCAGACCAAGGACTTTGAAGGCATTTTCAAAGCGATGAATGGACTCCCCGTCACAATCCGCCTCATCGATCCTCCTCTCCACGAGTTTGTGCCACATGACGAAGAAGGTCAGAAAGCACTTGCCGACGCAGTTGGCGTCCCCCTGGAAAAAGTCATTCAGCGTGTAAATCAACTGCATGAGGCCAATCCGATGCTGGGGCACCGTGGCTGCCGTCTCACCATCACCTATCCTGAAATTCTTGATATGCAAGTCACGGCAATCATTACTGCCGCTTGCAACATGACAAAAAAAGGGGTGAAGGTGCTCCCCGAAATCATGATTCCGCTTGTCATCGACGAAAAGGAACTCAAGATTCTCGAAACAAGGACCCGCGAAGTTGCCGATGCGATTATCGCAAAATCCGGGATATCTCTGGGGTACATGGTCGGCACAATGATCGAGGTGCCCCGCGCCGCGCTTCTGGCCGACAGAATTGCGAATGTCGCTGAGTTCTTCTCCTTTGGAACAAACGACCTTACCCAGATGACCCTCGGTCTTTCCCGCGATGACGCGGGGAAATTCCTTCCCGATTACGTCGATGAGAAGAAAGCGGGAATTTTCAAGGCAGATCCCTTCCAGAGCCTGGACCAGGATGGCGTTGGCATGCTCATTCGCATGGGTATTGAAAAAGGACGCGCTACAAGGTCAAAACTCAAAGTAGGAATCTGCGGCGAGCATGGCGGGGACCCCGCTTCTGTGAAATTCTTCCATCGCGTTGGCATGAACTATGTCTCCTCTTCGCCTTTTAGAGTGCCTGTTTCGCGGCTTGCCGCGGCACAAGCGGTTGTCGAAGACAGCTTGGCTGCAAAAAAGCAGACCAAGAGAAGAGGCAGACCGCCAAAGTCTGGAGTCGCATCGGCGAAGCCCAGCAAAAAAACTTCTGCAAGCAAAGCGACTGTCACACAGGCCAGGCGGCCGCGAGGCAGACCCCGCGGGTCCAAAAATAAATAAGTCCTTATTTGACTAGATCTGAAAGACAAACAAGAGGGAGGAGCGCTCAGCTCCTCCCTCTTGTATTTTCACATTGCATAGAGGTCGCTTGTCTATGCGGTTCCTAAAAAAAGATGCTAAAAAGCTTTCTTTGAATCCAGCAAAATCGTAACGGGCCCTTCATTTATATAGCGGACACGCATGATTTCCTGAAATTTTCCCATTTGCACATGTAAACCCTGTTCGCGCAATCTCTCACAGAAAAATTCATACAATGCCTTAGCCCGAGATGATTCGGCTGCTTGGGAATAGGAAGGGCGCCTCCCCTTGCGGGCATCGGCGAGCAGCGTAAATTGAGAGATGACAAGGGCTTCATAGTTGAGATCGAGGATCGAAAGATTCATTTTTTCGCAGTCATCCATGAAAATTCGCAGATGGGCGATCTTATCAGCAAGGTACTCAGCGTCTTCTTCAGCATCCTCTACGCCTATCCCGATGTAGACCAGGACCCCATTCGATATGCCGCCGCATAGTTGCTCTCTTTTATCCAATAGATTTTGCTGACTGGAAGAAGCCACATAGGTGACGGTCGCTTCTGAAACGCGCTGCACAACTGCTCTCATGATTGTAGGCCTTTAGCAATTAGTCAGGGGTTCCGCTCACGTCGCTGTTTTCAAGCGCTTCGAGCTCTGACAGAATCAACTGAAGATCTTCATCGGTAACATTGTCGATATTCTCTATTGCGCTGTCGATTCTGGAGACGAGAGCCTGAATGGCCTCAACATCGAGGGAAAAACCGGAGGAAATGCCTGGGGAAGCGTTCTTCTGCGATATAGCCTGTGTTTCCTCAGCTTCTTTGGGTGGATAATTCTGCGTAAGCCATGAGATGAATTCACTCCCTGGGCCGCCAGAAAGCCAGCGGCTTTCAACCTTCACAACACCTTTAGCCGGGACGATCTTCTCATTCCAATAAAGGCCAAGTGCGGAATCATTGACTGAATAGGGAGAAAGCGTAAAACCTCGCATGAGTTCAGAATCATAGAAGAATTTCGAATCACTCAGCCGCTTCCAGTTTGCAATTACAACCGAATCTGGTCTGGGATCAGAGTCAAAAAGGAGCGCAATTGAGGCATCCTGCCCAGGAGATATAATATAAGGCTCCTTTGAATCAGAATTGAGGAGCATTTCGTCAGTAACCTTAGGTTTTGACGCGAGCGCGATATGGTTCCCCGTATTTTCCCCGAGCCATGTATCACACACTTCCTTGAGCATTATTTTCATATCGCGCGATGTGTAATTTTCGACTTCCAGTTCGATGATGAAGCCATTTGCGACCCGGGAACCGGCGAGGGCGGCAAACATAATTCTTTGAGTTACCCTATTGGTCACGGACCGATATTCGATTTCAATACCATTCTGTATACGGCGCTGCGATGTTTGATATTCCTGCGAGTATCCCATCCTATAGATGCGATTATCGACGCTGATTGTTATAAAGCTTGTGCGGGGATCGCCATTGAACCAAAGAGGTTCATATTTAGATTTTCCCGCAATATTGACGAGACGATAGAGCATGGGCCGCAATGTCAAATCGTCGGTAGTGATCCGGACAAGTCCATCCCGTATATCGAGAGCAGCCCCCATTTCAACCAGCACAACAATCATTATCAAAAAAAACACTGCTCGCTTCATGGCGCTATTTCCTTCAAATACTCTTTTATTTTGGATATAAGCAAATCCAGCGCTCGCTTTTTTGCATCGAGCAGCATATCAAGCTTGTCATTCCTGGAACTGTATTTCATATTCAATGGCGACGCAGATGGTGCAGGAAAATTATTGCGCCCGCGGAGCGATTTCAGCAAAAGATAATCTCTCAAATATTGCTGTTCTCTGTAAGCCTCTTTCTGCATTTCTACGATTTCTCCCGCGCTATTCCTCTCCGACTCAAACGCTGCCAACCGCAAATATTTGGCCTCCCTCGCCTCCAACCCCATCACATTGAGTCGCCATGCCGCCAGAGAAGCTTGTTCGGAACCGGGCCACTTTTCTCTTATTTCATTAAATAAAGGCAATGCTCGCGCTATGTCTCCCAAGCAGTAAAGGCTCTCGGCCTTCCAAAAAAAAGCAGAAGGATAAAGAGTACTGTCAGGATATTTATCAAGAAAGGCATTAAAGGCCAAGGTCGCCTCTTTAAAGCGCCCCATTTTGAATAATATACGGCCACGCTGAAATTCCATATCGGGAATATTTGAATGCCCGGGATATGACTGGAGAAACTCCTCACAAAATCCATACGAAGCCGGGTAATCCCCTGCATTGAAATACGCCCGTGCAGCCATAAAGCAGCTGTCAGCGGCGAGGACATCTTCCGGCCATGTCTGATAGAGATGAGCAAAAGACGCGCCCGCATTCTGGAAATCGCCTCGTTTGAACATATCAAATGCACTGCCGAATTCGTCAAGCGCAACAGGATTCGCCTGCGCATATAGCAAAAATCCAATATTTAAAAAAATGAGAAAACAACCGATCGCAAGCCTTTTCATACTTTAATTTGCCTCACCATACAATTTTTATATGCCGCTTTTATGCCTTTCTACAGTATTTATTCGAAATTTTCAACCGCATGTTCCCAGACATTAAGGACATCCGAGATAAACACTTTTTTATCCTGTGCATTGAAAAATGCGCTTCCCATAATAAGCACATCGGGCTTATGAAGCGCTATTTGCTGGATGGTGGCCAAATTGATTCCTCCATCGATGGCGATTGAGAAATTCATGCCATTTTTCTCTCTAATTTCCCGAAGCTCGTCCACCTTGGCAAGGCAAAAAGGAAGAAGCTTCTGCCCGCCATACCCTGGATTCACCGTCATAACCAGCACTTGGTCTATGGATTCAAGAAGAGGAACAATGGCGCTGACAGGAGTTGAAGGCACAACCGAGATGCCCGCTTTTATCCCCGCGTGCCGAATGGTTTGGACCAGCCGATGCGCATGGATGCACGCTTCGACATGGAAGGTAACTGCATCTGCGCCGCTTTCAATGAATGTGTGGATATGCCGTTCCGGCTCTACGATCATAAGATGGACATCCATGAACAGGCTTGTGTGCTTCCGGATATCTGCAACCATTTTATTTCCAAAAGTTATCGGCGGAACAAATCGGCCATCCATAATATCCAGATGAAGCCACGGGCATTCGCTCGACTCTATATCCTGAATTGCCGCGCGAATATCATAAAAATCTGCCGATAAAATTGAAGGTGCAATAATGGGCTCTTTCATATATCCTCAATAATACCTTGTTTCCCTTTATTTTGCCAGATTCTTTTCTGCGTTTGCTTACAAGAAAAGGCAAATGTAGAGATATAAACGATATATGATGCATTGACGAATAATTCAAGCCTCGGATACTATTCTTGAAGAGATTCACAAGGAGAAGAAAACCGCATGGCGTATCAGCCTCAAACACAGAGCGCAACGGCCGCGGATAATCTTGCTTTTGCGTATGAGAGCTTAAAAAATGCCGATATCCAGAGCGCAGATTCCTATCTCGAAAATGCGCTGAAAGCAGATTTCGAGCATGCTGAAGTCCTTCTTGCCATGAAATGCATGGCATTTTGGAAAGATCAACTCTCTAAAATGCCAGAAACGGGAAATCTTTTAGACCGAGGGGATTTTTTATGCGCATCCTGGAAAAAATTCATGCTTTTTCTCACTCGCATCGGCGACACTTCTGAGACAGTCCGCTACGCTTACAAACGCTTTGTGTTCGGACTCGCCCTTGACCAATATCTGGCGCTCCCCGATAAAGAAAAAGATGCTCTCGGCGCCGCACTGGACCTTCGCCTCGGGCGAGCCCGCAAGGCGACAGGAGACATAGAGACGGCCCTCATCCACCTCGAACGAGCCATGCAGGCGCAGCGAAATGATGCGTGCGTGTTGGCTGAACTTGCGGACGCTTATGCCATGGCTGGCGAGGCCCGCCTCTCCAAGGCCCTTTTTCGGGAAGCATTTTTTCTCGCCCCTCAGACCATAGAAATTGAATTTCTGGAATCTGAATTCATTTTAAAGATCATTGAAAATATACAAGAATTAGGGTATTCTGGTAATGATATAGCTGAATGGATTCCTGTTTATGCGGAGATTTGGGGTGTATTCAATGTCAAGAGAGAATTGAGCGTCGCCGAGCACAATCGAATCTCTGCATCTGCACGCCAACTCGAAATCGAATTGAGGGAATCGCCTCAGCGCCGATCGAGCCTGGTCCCTCGCCTGCTCAACCGGTATTTTTGGATGGCTGATCATCTGAAAGCGAATGGCGATGAAAATGGACTGCATTCAGTGCTGCTTAAGATCAAGATTCTTGATCAATCAATATATGCATCGTATATAGAATAGAGGAGAAGATAATGGCCGAGTCTCCATTGAGTGAAAAACTGCAGCTCATGTTGAATGAAGAAAAATGGACCAGAACTCTCATGGCGAATTATTCTGTCGTCAGCTTAAAAGAACTTGATCGTTTTATCGATGAAACAACGGCACAAGGTATAACCGATGATATCATAAAGACTTGTACCGATCATCTTTCCCAGACGAAAAATAGTGTCATTGCGCTCTATGTGGCGGGCATTCTCAATATAATGCGTCAGCCGGCGGATGAATCCTTTTTGGTACAACTGATGGACTTGTTTGCGGACAGCAAGAAAAACAATATTATCGAGTACATCTGCAACCGCATGCTCGACTTCGGCGAAAACCGCATCGCACTCATGAGACTTGCAGAATGCTATACCGATGAAAATAAGATAGAACAAAGATATGGTGTCTGGGAAAGGCTTGTCCGCATCGATACGGAAGAAGCAGAACTCGCGCAACTCATTGCGGAATGGAAAGAAAAAAATGGCCAATTCGAAGATGCCATCGATTTCTACAAAAAAGCCCTCATCCGATATATAAACAAAGGCCTTTTTGCAAATATAAAAGAGATTTGGCTCAAGCTGATAGAGCTTTCGCCCGAAGATATGGATTTCTTCCTTCACGCCCAGAAAAAAATCGCCAAGCAGATATCCCCCGAAAAGGCGGCGATGCTCCTTACTGATTTGTACGCGTGGTACAAAAAGAGCGAAAAATGGGAAACGGCACTCAATATTCTCAAGCTTATCATTGAATATGACGAGAGAAATCCCGCACTGCGAAAAGAGTTCCTCGATTGCTACACTGCCATATACTCGGGACATTCAATGTTCGACGAATGTGTCCGCCTCTCCAATCTTACGCAGACATATCGTTCCCTGCATGAGGCCATCGCGGATTTTGAAAAGCGGATTGCTTTCGACAAAGGGAATTACGTTTTCCACAGGACATGGAATATCGGCCGGATCTCAAACATCACCAACGATGAAGTCGTCGTCGATTTTGCGAAATCACGCAACCATCACATGTCGCTCAAAATGGCCTTCGACAGTCTCACTACCCTCTCCAGAGATCACATCTGGGTATTAAAGGCGACATGGCCAAGAGAAAAGCTTAGAGACAAAGTAAAAACAGACCCCGCTTGGGCCATCAAAATCATCATCAAGAGTTTTGACAACCGCGCGGACATGAAACGGATCAAGGCCGAACTGGTGCCTTCCGTGCTTTCTCCTTCCGAATGGAACTCGTGGAGTTCACGCGCGAAAGACATATTGAAGACCGACCCCATGTTTGGAAACGCCCAGGATGATATTTCGACGTTCATCGTCCGTGATCGGCCGCTTTCTTTTGAAGAAAAAATTTATGCTCAGTTCAAGGCAGAAAAAAACTTCTTCGCGCGAGTGCAGTTTTTCAGGGATTACATTGAAATGAGCAATGATCTCGATACGGACTATTTTGAAGACATGCTTTCTTACTTTGTGTCTTTCCTGAAATTGACGCAAGCAAACGAATTCATGATCGGTTCATATCTTCTTGTAAAAGAATTGTCCAGTCGTTATCCGAGACTGCAGCAGCATGTAACGATGCGCTTTGCCGATCTTTTCGGACAAATAAAAGACAACATCGTTCCAATCTACCTTGCTCTGAAGGATACTGAACTGAGGAATCAATTGATCCAAAATATAAAAACGTTTGTTTCAAATTGGCCGGATGTCTACATTCAGCTGCTCCCCTATGCCAGATCTGCAAAGATGCTCGATGCCCTTGAATCCGCAGGCCAGGAAGAAAATCTTAAACGAATGGCGATGTATATCGTAGAAAATTACAAAGATATGCGCGAGGCATTCATCTGGCTTGCAAGAGACCTCAAAGACAAACCTTGGCTCAAAGAGCTCGGCATTGTACGCGAAAAAATCATTCTTACTCTGCTTCACATCCTCGATATCACCTTTAAAGAGATTGACAGCCACAAGGATACAACCGAAAACCGAAAAATCAATAAGCTTGTCCAGAATATTCTATTCAAAGAAAAAGACCTGGAAGAATTTCTTGAGGAAGCACCGCAGCAAGTCACAGAGCGAGTGTATTCTATGCTCGCCGATATTAAAGAAGTCGATCCGGCCATCAAGCTCGACCTCAAGAAAAAAATCAGCGAGCGATATCCCAATATCAAATTCTATGACGGCAACGAGCGCCTGACCGTTTCGCGTGGTTTGATGGTTACCGCCGTGAAATATGAAGAGAAGAAGCATTTGCTGGGGCATATCATGGAAGTTGATGTCCCTGCAAACCAGAAAGAAATTGCTTTTGCGCTCTCTCTGGGGGACTTGCGGGAAAATGCCGAGTATAAAGCAGCCAAGGAAAAACAGGACGAGCTGAATTCCAAGGTCGGCAAACTCAAGAATGAGTTGGATCGTGCCCAGATCATTGGACCAGAACATGTCGACGCATCAAACATTTCCTTCGGTACCAAGCTCACGCTAAAGAACCTTGCAAATGGCGAAGAAGAGATATTTACCATTCTCGGACCATGGGAATCAGACCCGGAAAACCAAATTATTTCGTATCTCTCACCGCTCGGCAAGCATCTTCTCAACCACAAAACAGGAGAAACACTCAATTTTACAATCAATGAGCGCAAATTCAGCTATAAGGTCTTGAAGATCGTAAAGGCCGAGTTCTAGTCCTGGCTTGACATCTTCTCATACACATGCAGAAAGTTGCCGGCAAATAATTCAAATTTGTCTTCTTCAATCGCATGCCGAATATCGCTCACAAATTGCGCCATAAAATGCAGATTGTGCTGGCTTGCCAGCATCGAATAGAGTATTTCGTTATTCCTGAAAAGGTGGTGCAGATAGGCGCGGCTATAGGTCCTGCATACGTGGCAGGTGCATTCGGGGTCTATTGGCAAATAATCTTCTCTATACATGGCTTTCTTTATGGTGATTTGCCCCTTTGAAGTAAAAAGAAGACCATTGCGTGCCGTTCGAGTCGGGTATACGCAATCAAAAATATCAATGCCGTTGCGCACCGCTTCTATTATATAGTCGGGAGTTCCTATCCCCATGAGATAATGGGGCTTTTCTGATGGCAAAAGCGCTGCCGTATATTCCAGATATTCAATATAGGCATCTTTTGGCTCACCAATGGAAAGTCCGCCAATTGCAATCCCCGGAAAATCAAGCGAACCAATCTGCTCAGCACTCGTTTTCCGCAATTCTCTATAAAAATTGCCCTGTACAATTCCAAAAAGATATCCCTGATAGCCATGATCGCGCTGCGCAAGCCACTGGCTTTTTGCCCGCTTTGCCCAATCGTAGGTCAGCATAGCCGCATGATATGCCTTTTTCTCCGTCTCGCCCCAAGGCGCGCAAATATCGAGGGCCATCTGAATGTCTGAATTGAACGCCACCTGCACATCGACGACTTTTTCTGGAGTGAGAACATGCGAAGAGCCATCGATATGGGACTTGAAATGCACACCTTCTACAAGAATTTTCCTGAATTGGGAGAGCGAAAAGACCTGGAATCCCCCGGAATCTGTAAGAAAATTTCCCTTCCAGCCCGAAAAACCATGCAAACCGCCGGCTTTGGCGATAATTTCGGGCCCAGGTCGCAAAAATAAATGATATGTATTTGCAAGAATGATAGAAAAACCCATTTCTGCGATATCTTTTGGCTCGACGGCTTTGACAGTGGCATTAGTACCGACAGGCATAAATGCAGGCGTCTGTACATCTCCATGTGGAAGTGAAAGAATGCCTGTACGTGCTCTGCATGAATTATCCCTATGTATTTCATGGAAAATCGGTTCGGACATCAACTATTCCCTTCTTTTTGTATTAAATATAATACATTATTAAGTCTTAGCACGCAAATATGAGGCGACTGATACAATTGCAAAACCGACCATTACGCTCCAAATTGAAAAAGCTGGGCTCACCATGCCTGCCTTTGCGGCCAAAGAAGCAATCATCTGCGCCACATAGTATAATGTCGCGCTTGAAAGGCTGAATAGCATGCTTAAAAGAAAAATGCTTTTTTTAAAACGGCCGGCAAAAACTCCTGCCAAGCCTATCACGATAAGCGGTGTCAAGGAAAAAGAGAGCCTTCTTTGTTTTTCAACGTCGGCATCGATGGATGGCAACCCGGAAGCTTTTAGAAAACTGACTTGGGCCTGAAGTTCTCTTGTGTTTAAAAGCCGGACATCCATAGTGGGGCGTGAGAATCCAGAGGGTGGCTCTTTGAATGCCGGATCTGCGAATTTTGCAATTTTTGAGAATTCCCATGAGCCACCTTTTTTTTGATAAACAGTTGCGTTGACAAAATACCAGGTCCCGTCCTCCCACCTGGCATGTTGAGCCGAAACTTTTCTTATCAGATTCCCATTCGGATCTCTTTCGACTATGGAAACATCATAGAGGCGCAAGTTTTTTTCGTCAAAATATCGATATGTATACACTTGCCTACCTTTATCAACAATTAACCCGGGAACTGTATAACGGCTGTCTGATTCCTTTAAAATTTCCGACTGGAGAGTATTCCGAATCCTTAAAAAAGGTATTGATACGGCATCCGTGAGATAGAATTCAGCAAAACAAAACACTATGGAAAGCGCAAAAAGAGGCAGTAAAAATCTTTGCAACGATATGCCGGCACTGAAGACTGCTTCAAGTTCATTGTTCGCATGCCAATTGCTAAGCGTAAATACAATTGCAAAAAGAAAGGCAACGGGAAGGGACTCGGCGATATGCTTAGGAGCACCAAGGCCAATCCACTGCAATATATCCCCAAAAGAGGCATTTCGCACCAGGAATTTCCATAAAAGAGAAAACAGCTCCACAAGAGAAATCACCAGCGATAAAAACAATGTTCCTCCAGCTGTCCAAAGCAATATGTTTTTCGATAATGTTTTCCAGAGAAGGACTGGCGCACCCTGAACGTTCCGCTGGCCGTGCGGAAAGGCATGCATCTCTTTTTCTGTTGACATCATAAAAAATGTCCCTTCGTGATTTTTCTGAAAATCCACAACACAGCAGTAGCAACAAACATGATCAGGTTAGGCATCCACATCGAAAGCACCGGATCGAGGTTTTGGCGGTAGCCAAATGTCTGTCCGGCAAAAAGAAGCGCCCAGTAAATGACGGACAGCAGCAATGCAATGCCAAACCCGGCGGTTCGCCCTGCCCTCTTTGACCCAATGCCCAGGGGGAAGGCTAAGAGCGCAAAAAAGAAACACGCCGATGGAATAACAAATTTCTTTTGATATTCAAGACGATAAATTTGTAAAGAAGTATCATCTATTTTTTGGTTGCGAAGCGATTTGAGCGCATTGAGAACGGAACCGACATTCTCTGATTTTGATGGTGATTGACTTTTCAAACTTACAGAATCTGCGGGCTCTCTTTGAACTTGCAACGAGCCATAACTCAGGCGCAAGGAATCGAGCGCAGTGGCCTGTTGAGATCTGTTCTCTTCTTGGCGAATCGCAAGCCTGCCTTCCTTTTGCTTTATCTGGTGAGCAAGTGCGGCCAGAGACATTTCAGAAGGGGCTGCTCCGCTATAATTGGGCATCTGTTCCTGAATTTGAATTCGAATATCCGCAGATTGGGCCTGGGTAATGGAAAAATCTCCCTCATTTCCGTTTTGAAGTCTTTTTTCTTCTGTGACATTGTCCATGCTTAAAATTGCAGCGAGCGAGTCTGCAGAGAATTCTATTCCAACATTGTTCGCCGTGACTGCGTTGGAATCGTATCCCGTTTTTTGATCTATGATGAGAATATTTTGAATACGGCCTGCCTTGGAGGGGCCAGTAACCAACAGCTTTTCTCCATATTTCTTTATTGAATAAGGAGTAAGTTCGATTTTGGCTGATTTGCGAATGAGCTCGGCGTAGACATGCTTATATCTCTGCGCCGCACGCGGTATAGACCAATCATTGAGATAAAATGAGCCAATAGCGATTCCGAGCCCTGCAATTAAAAAAGGAATATAGAGCCATAAAGGTCTAATTCCTAGCGTTGAGGATGCAAGGAATTCATTGTCGGCATTCTGCCGCGACGAGGTCATGAGAGCGGCGGCCAATACCGAAAAAGGAATAGTAATCGCGAGAATGGTCGGCAAAGAGTAAAAAAGCAGCTTTACCACGGAGAAAAAATCTGCCCCACGGGAGAGAATATCTTCAGCAAAGAGCAACACTTGATTGATCAAAAATACCACAAAGAAAAAGAAAAAAGCACCCAAAAACGAGGACATCAGTTCTTGGAACATCATTCTCCACAGTGTGAATGGAGGCTTCCCTTTCATTTCAACGGCCTGTAGAGCCAAAACCGCCCGCGCCGCGCGAGGTATCATCAAGTTTTTCCGAGATTGAGAAATGTGCCTGCATGATTGGAGCGATAATGAGTTGAGCGATACGATCGCCATTCTCAATGGTGAAAGATTTGTCGCCGAGGTTGATGAGGAGGACTCTTATCTCACCTCGATAATCGCTGTCGATCGTGCCGGGAGTATTGAGGCAGGTGACACCATGCCGTAAGGCAAGACCAGAACGGGGCCTTATCTGAGCCTCATATCCTGGAGGCAGAGCGATTTTCACTCCCGTAGGAATTAAAGCCCTTGAAAGCGGCTGCAGTACCACCGCTTCTTTGAGCGAAGCAAAAAGATCTGCACCTGCAGAATATTCCGTCGCATATTGAGGAATCCGCGCATCTTCAGAGAGCGAAATCTGCACATCCATTGCATGCCCTTCAGATTGTATCGTACTCGATTGTGCGGAGGTGAGCAAGTTCTTGTTCCGCAGACTCGATTTTATCATGCGCAAAGTATTGCCGTGCCATTCGGGGCTATGTGTTCGATAAAATGAAAAAAGCCCCTGTATTGAGGCTTTTCATTTCTGGAACCATAGGCAGCCAAATACTCATCGAAACGCTTGATGTATTCGGCATCGTATCGACAGCGGGCATTGCGCCCACTGCCGATTTTTCAAGAAGAGGCATAATAGAAAATCTTACCTGTCCCGATACGATTCTCTTCGCGGAGGTCTTGTATCTCGCGCGCGATCGGACGGCCGCCCCTCGCTCCGTGGCGGACGCTGGGGAGCTTCGCCATTCTCATCAAGTGAATCGACGGCGGCGAGGTTGAGCCTGCCTAAATGGTCGATCTCCATCAGTTTCACCTGGATGGTATCACCCTCTTTAAGCACGTCGGTCACTTTTTCGACCCGTCCCTTTGCGAGCCGTGAGATGTGGCACAATCCTTCCCGTCCGGGCAGAATTTCGATAAAGGCGCCGAAGTCCATTATTCTCTTTACAGTGCCGGTATAGACTTTCCCGACCTCAGGCTCCTCGACCATTCCAAGGATCGCGTCGCGCGCATCGAATGCCGATTTCTGATCCTTGCCATAGACCGTCAGCGAACCATCTTCCTCAATATTTATCTGGACGCCATATTTCTCGGAAAACGCTTTTATGTTTTTGCCGGCGGGTCCGATCACAAGTCCGATTTTTTCAGGATCGATGCGCGCACTCAACACTTGCGGCGCAAGGGGAGAAATTTCGCTCTGCGGAGCTGCAATCGTCTTCTCCATAATCGAGAGGATGTGGAGCCTGCCGCGTTTGGCCTGGTCGAGCGCTTTGCGCAGAATTTCTGTCGAAACGCTGGAAATCTTGATATCCATCTGGAAACCGGTGATGCCGTCCTTTGTGCCGGCTACCTTGAAATCCATGTCTCCGAGGTGATCCTCATCACCAAGAATATCCGACAGCACGGCATAGCGCGTCTCATCAGTGATGAGCCCCATGGCAATTCCGGCCACGGGCCTGCTTACGGGCACACCCGCGTGCATGAGCGCCATTGAGGAAGAGCACACTGTCGCCATAGCCGAGGAGCCGTTCGACTCGAGGACTTCCGCCACGACGCGGATCGTATACGGGAATTTTTCCTTTGGCGGCAGCATGGGCTCGATTGAACGGCGAGCAAGGTCGCCATGGCCGATCTCGCGCCGGCCCGTGCCGAGTCTTCCCACCTCGCCGACGGAGAACGGCGGAAAGTTATAGTGCAGCATGAAACGCTCGCGACGATCGCCTTCGATGTCGTCGAAGATCTGTTCGTCAAATACTGTGCCAAGCGTCGTTACGGCCAAAACCTGTGTCTCTCCGCGGGTGAACAACGCAGAGCCATGAGTTCTTGAAAGCACGCCTGTTTCACAGGTAATCGGACGAATCTCTTCCAGACCTCGACCATCGACGCGGAGGCCCTTGTCGAGAATCGAAGAACGCAGAATCTCATATTGAAGGTCGTCCATCAATTTCGAAAAAAGCTTTGACTGTATATCATCCGTGAGAGAATCTTTGAATTTTTCCTTGACAGCTGCGATTGCCTGTGCAACCGCCTTGGCGCGCTCCTGCTTGATTTTGGTAAAGAGCGCACTGGAAAGCAATTCACGCGCATATACGCGAATTTCTTCTTTGTTGTTGAGTTCGACCAAGAGCGGCGCAAGGGCAAGCTTCTCTTTGCCGGCAAGGCGCCTGAGCTCTTCGATCGTAGCGCAAATCTGGGATATGGGCTCCTTGGCGGTTTCAATCGCCTGGATCATTTCTTCTTCTGTCGATTCATGAGAGCCGCCCTCGACCATCGTGATGCCCACGGCAGTGCCGGCGACCACAATTTCCAGCTTTGCCCGCTCAATTTGGTCATACGAGGGATTCACAATGTATGAACCATCGACGAGCGCCACACGCACACAACCGATAGGGCCATCGAAGGGAATATCGGAAATATGTACCGCTGCGCTTGCGGCATTTGCGGCTATGACATCGGGGGGATTGATTTGGTCCGCAGAAATGCAGGTTGGCACCACCTGGATCTCCCTCCCGAATTCTTTGCGAAACAAGGGCCTCATTGGCCTGTCGATAATGCGGGATACGAGAATTTCCCTATCCTTCGGCCTGGTCTCTCGCTTTATGAAGCCGCCAGGAATCTTGCCGGCCGCATAATATTTTTCTGAATATTCGACAGTGAGTGGCACAAAATCCAACCCTTCCGTAGGGGTGGAAGAACAGCAGGCTGTCGCGATCACCGCACTGCCGCCATAGGTGGCGAATACGGCGCCATTGGCTTGTTTCGCCATTCGTCCGGTCTCGAGCACTAAGGTTTCGTTACCGATTTTACATTCAAGTTTGTTTATCATTACATTCCTTCTCTGACTTTTGTACATCCGGCATGTCCGCGGTGGACGCAACGTACCGCGGAATATCCATTATTTCCGGATCTGCAGTTTCTCCATGATCGCACGATAAGATTCGAGATTGGTTCTCTGCAGGTATTTCAGAAGCTTGCGGCGCTGACCGACAAGCTTGAGAAGCCCGCGTCTCGAGTTCGTGTCTTTTTTATGCGTCTTGAAATGCTCTGTAAGATACGTGATCCGGGCAGAAATAAGCGCAATCTGCGTTTCGACCGCGCCGGTATTCTTTGCATCCCTGCCATACTCGAGCACCAACTGGGCCTTGTCTTCTTTGCTCAAAGCCATACTAAATTCTCCTTCTGAGTTGCCTTATCAACGAACGCTAATCGGATTCTTTCCGATTGCATACGTAATCCAAGTGCAATGTGGCGGTGAAACACATTCACCTTTGTCTGTTCAATAGTCTCGTCATCTCTGACAAATACGTCGTATTCGCCATCAGGGGGTACAAGCAAATCATCTTCGGGCACAAAGAGCTCTCGCATGTCATGTTCGCCTCTCCTCTCGCGCCGAGCGACAATCTGATATGGTCTGCCCAACATCTCTTCGGCTTCTCTGAGCCGGTTTTCGAGCACAGCATGGCGCACTCTGCTCGAACTCACCGGATGACACCGATACATGACATTTTTTACACTGCACGAACGCATCCCGATCTCGCCGCTGAGCGCCTCCAATTTTGCAGCATCTGTATCGAGCTTGTACCCGAATTGAAAATTCTCGCCGACCGCAACAAACCGAACATTCGCATTATACAGCGCAGCAAGGAATTCCCTTCCCGCAAGTGTAGCGAAATTATCAGAAAAGTCAATCAGCACGCAATACTCAATGCCCTCAGATTGAATTGCAGAGAGCTTTTGTTCGATCGTCAAAAGACTTCCCCGATAGCTTGAAGGGTGCAGAAACTTTTTCGGATTTTCCCGAAAGGTAATAACGCACGGGAATAAATGAGGTTTCTCCTGCTTGACAGTCGCTATAAGCGCTTGATGTCCCATATGAAGCCCATCGAATACGCCGACCGTCGCTGCCAGCCCCTCCTGCGGTGGATCTCTGTTAAATTCTTGCCAAGTCAATACTTTCATTGCTGCAGCTCCTCCGCAGCCACCATCCTGGCACCCCATTCTTCCTCGCGCTTTTCGACAAGGCCAATGAATGCGCCGCCTTCCGTGAACAACGCCACAACTGATGTGCCTCTGTGCCGCAGAGTGACGGCCTCCGTCGGCAGGAGCGAACCATGCTGAAATTGAATAAAAAATTCCTTGTGCAGAATGCCTGTACCGAGTCCAATGTCGCGCGCAATATCAGGAGTAAATTCGCAAAGCCTCGCTACCGTGCAGCCAAGGGGAGAACAGGCGGCAGCCACATCGAATTGCCCTATGCGCGTCCTTCTGAGCGCCTGCACAAAGGCCCTTGAGCCACAGGCCCGCGCGATGTCCCGCGCGAGCGAACGGACGTAGGTTCCGGAAGAACATCTGATGGTAAAACTCGCCTCGTTCCCTTCAAACGTACGCAATTCAAGCTTATCAATGGAAACAGGTCGAGGTGAAAGTTGTGGAATCTCACCACTTTTTGCGATTTTATACGAGCGCCTGCCATCGACGTGTACTGCGCTGTAGGAGGGCGGAATCTGATAAATACTTCCCCGAAATTCCGGAAGGACATTCTCGAGCTCACTCAGAGTTGGCGTGCGGGCGGCGGCAATCACCTTGCCCAAAGGGTCGAGTGTATCAGTCTCCTCGCCAAACCTGAAAACAGCCTCATATTCTTTTGCCTGATGCATAAACCAGGGAGTGAGTCTCGTCATCCTGCCAACCAACACAACGAGAAGACCAGATGCAAATGAATCGAGGGTGCCTGCGTGTCCGAATTTAAGGCCTCGAAAGCCAGGTTCATTCAAAAAGCTTCGCCTGATGTCCTGCAGAACCCTGTTCGACGTGGGGCCTGCAGGCTTTCCGACAAGGAAAAAACCGCCGCGTTGCATTACTTGAGAAGATCCTTTAGCTTTTCAGTGACTTCAAAAGCCTCTTTAATGCCGCGATCGGGCACAAAGGTAAGCACAGGAGTAAGCCGCAGACGAACGCGCTTTGCGATAAGCGCCTGAATAAATCCGGCAGCGTGCGAGAGCCCCGCAATGGCTTCGTCGAGTCGGGCTTCTTCATCTTCGAGACTGCTCACCCACACCCGTGCATGCGACCCGTCCTGTGCAGCTTCGACTCTTGTAATGGAGAGGAAGCTGTTGACGCGCGGGTCTTTAATTTCTCCAAGGGCAAGCATCCGCGAAATCTCTTCACGGATCAATTCTTCAAGACGACGCCTTCGTATCTGATCCATTGTCATTTCCTGAGTCGAGCGTACGCGCGACCTCGACCATTTCATAGAACTCGAGAATATCGCCTTCCTGCAAGTCATTGCAGTTCTCGATGCCGATGCCGCATTCATACCCCGCAGCGACTTCTTTCACATCATCTTTGAAGCGCTTGAGGGACGACAAATTGCCCTGATAAATCTCGATGCTGTCGCGAATGACGCGCACCTGGCAACTTCGCTTGACCACGCCTTCGGTGACAAAGCAGCCGGCGATGATGCCAACCTTTGGTACCCTGAAGATGGAGCGGACTTCGGCCTTGCCGACTTCCTGTTCCTTGAGCTCTGGAGCAAGAAGGCCCTCCATCGCCTGTTTGATCTCCTCTTGGGCGCGATAGATGATATTGTACTTGCGGATATCGACTTTTTCGCGCTCGGCGATCTGTTTGGCATTGGGAGTCGGGCGAACATTGAAGCCAATGATGATCGCGTTTGACGCGGAGGCCATCATGACATCATCTTCGGTAATGGCACCGGCCGCTGCTCTTATGGCATTGAGATGAACTTCTTTTGTTGAAAGTTTTTCGAGCATGCCTTTAAGCGCTTCAACGCTGCCGTGGACATCGCCCTTGATAATAACCTTGAGCTCTTTGATTTCGCCCTGGCTTATCGTTTCGTAGAGATTGTCCAGGGTCACTTTCTTGACATTCCGGCCCTCTTCATATTTTTTGAGCTCCTGACGTTTGGCCGAAATCTGACGGGCAAATTTCTCATCCTCGACTGCCTCGAAGGGATCCCCTGCTTCGGGCATGCCTTCGAAACCAAGAACCTCTACCGGCATGGAAGGCGTGGCCTCTTCCACCCTCTGGCCCTTGTCATCAAAGAGAGCCCGGACTTTGCCAGGATAAATGCCAGCAACAAAGGAATCTCCAATGCGCAAGGTGCCATTCTGAATCATTATGGTAGAGACGATACCGCGGCCCTGATCGATACGGGATTCAATAATCTTGCCTTCCGCGAGCCTGTCGAAATTCGCTTTCAAGTCGAGCACTTCTGCCTGCAGCAATATCGCATCGAAGAGTTCCGGAATGCCTTTTTTCTGAAGGGCCGACACTTCGACAAACTGCGTCGTGCCACCCCACTCTTCAGGAATGAGTCCCAACTCAGAAAGCTGAGTCTTTACTCTATCGGGGTTGGCTTCAGGCAAATCAATTTTGTTTACAGCGACTATGATGGGCACATCCGCGGCCCGCGCGTGGTCGATGGCTTCTTTGGTCTGGGGCATGACACCTTCAACCGCTGAAACAACAAGAATGACGATATCAGTAATGTTTGCGCCCCGTGCACGCATTTTAGTGAAAGCAGCATGGCCCGGAGTATCCAGAAATGATATTTTGCCATGCGGGGTTTCCACCATATAGGCGCCGATATGCTGAGTTATGCCGCCGAATTCCTGGGAGACAACATCTGTTTTGCGGATTGCATCGAGAAGCTTGGTCTTGCCATGGTCGACATGTCCCATGACAGTTACGATCGGGGGACGATGTTCCATATCTTCAGGCTTGTCAGCGGCTTTTTCGATTACGGTCTCGTCATAGAGGCTTACGACTTTGACCTCACAGCCGTATTCCGCCGCTAGAATGGCCGCAGTGTCCGCGTCGATTCTTTGGTTGATTGTGGCCATCACTCCTAGCGACATCAATTTGCTTATCAAATCAGCGGGTTTCAGATTCATTTTCTTCGCAAGTTCTGAAATACTGATGTTTTCCATGATATCAACGGATTTCGGGACTGAGGCAAGCTTGGCTTCGGCCTTTTTCTTGAGCTGAATCTGCTTTTCGAGCTCAAGCTCCTCTTCCCGTTTGCCAAAGGACCCCTTCTTTTTTGCAGGGGATCTCCGTGAAGAGGACCTGCTGCCCTCGGCAGGAGGCATTGATGCCGGCGCAGGACGGGCACCATAACCACCACCCGGTCCTGGTCTTGACCCACCATACCCTCCGGGTCTCGAACCTCCCGGCTGCCCCGGCCTGCCTGATGGATACCCCGTTCTGCCACCTCCCCCGGTACCACCAGAATATTGAGACCCCCCCATAGGACGAGGCCCTCGATAATACTGGGACGGGCCCGTTTGTCCCGCGCGCCCTTGCGGCCCTTGCGATGGCGGGTAGGCTCTTCCGGATTGCGGGCCATAGGATCGCCCGGGATAGGAACCGGCTGCTGGACGGGGCTCGCTACGGTCCTGTCCATACCTCGACGCGGAGCCAGGGCGTCCTTGTGCCAAATTCCCGGCACGGCCATCAGAAGAATAGCGCCGCTGAGAGCTAAACGATGGATTGGGGCGAGTCTCTGACCTGCGATCGCGGGGAATTGGCGAAGAGGGTACAGATTGCCGGGATTGAGATGCAGAGGAAGCCGAACGCCCCAATGCGGACCCTTCGCCTTTTTCAGCCATAGGCACGGAGTGCCCATGTTGAGCTTCGGTCTGCTTTTCCAATTTTGGCTGACTGACAGGAGGATTTTTTTGACCAGCTTCTGCAGGAGACTCCGGTGGCTCGTGCTTTTTCCTTTCCTCTGTTGGGGGGAGCTGCGGCACTGTTTGTTTCGAAACATCGTTTTGCTCTTCTGGAACCGCCGGCACGATCGCTTTTGCCTGGACTTTTTTTGTAGTGACAATTTTCTTCTTTACTACAACGACGACTTTTTTCTTTTCACCGCCCTGGTCGGGAGAAGACTGTGCCGTTTGCTCTTGAGGCTGTTCTGGAGTTGTCTGCTTTGCCTGCTTAATCAAATGAACTTTCTTCGAGTCTTTATCGCTGCTCTCTGTCATAGCTTTCCTTTATTCATCCTGTCCTTCATCGACTTCAAAACTCAATGCCACTCCGCAGGATGGGCAATGATCCATATCCGGGGTAATAGGAGCTCCACATTCAGGGCATACATAGGACTCCGGTTCCTCTTCTTCGACTTCTTCCTGAACAATTTCGACATTCTCTTCGATTATGCTGCGAATCGCAGCAACATCATCGGGGGAAAGAGATGTCCGCTGCGAAATTTCGCTTTCAGCAAGTCCCAGAAACTGCTCTATCGAGCGAATATCGGCAGCTTCGAGAGCTGTAATCCAGTCAGTCTTCATGTCTGGCAAATCTTTGATAAGAAGTTCTTCGCCTTGTTCTTCTTCTGTAGAGAAGAGACTATCCGCAGCTTTCTTAAGCTCAATATTTCTGGAATCCTGCAGATACTGCTCTTCCGTCATAACATCGATATTCCAGTCACATAAGCGGTTTGCCAACTTGACGTTCTGACCCGATCTCCCGATCGCGATGGACAGCTCATGTTCATCGACGACCGCCAAGGCCATATGCCTAGCCTCGTCCAGTATATATACTTCTTTTATCTGCGCTGGCGCAAGTGCATTCTGTATGAATTCCTTTGGATTGATGTCATAACGAATAAAATCAATCTTTTCTCCTTCAAGCTCCTGGCTTATAAGCTGGCTCCGCATTCCCTTCGGCCCCACACAAGCGCCGACAGGATCGACGTCAGTGCGCTTCGTATAGACTGCAACCTTCGTCCTATAGCCGGGCTCCCTCACAATTTTGAAAATTTCTATCGTTTTATCGTAGATTTCAGGTATTTCAAGCTCAAGCAGCTTTCGAACAAATTCTGCGTGAGTTCTTGAAAGCACAACCTGAAAGCCTGTCTTTGTCTTTTCCACTTCAACGATAAGCGCTTTGATGCGGTCGCCCACATGGTATGTCTCGCGCGGCGACTGGTACTTATGCGGGAAGACTCCCTCCACTTTTCCCAAGTCAACGAATATGGTACCGTTCCGCTCTCGCTGGAAGTAGCCAATGACAATTTCGCCGACCTTGGACTTGAATTCAGCATAGAGGGTGTCGCGGGAGATGTCTCGCAGGCTCTGACGGGCCGTCTGCTTTGCAAGCATCACCGACTGGAAGTCAAATTCCGACGGATCTATCGGGATTTCGAGGATGTCTCCAATTTCTGCTTCTTCTGCGAGCTTGCTGGCCTCTTCAAGAGGAATCTCTAAAACCTCGTCCTCAAAATCCTCGTCAGAAACAATGGTCTTTTTTGCATAAATCTCGATTCCTTCATAATTCTCTTTGAATCGGACTACGGCATTCTCAGAGGTGCCAAATTTCTTCTTATACGCTGCAAGAATCGAGTCTTCGAGCGTTTTGACAATGAGATCCTCAGGAATCCCTTTTTCAGAGATGAGCTGTCGGATTGCTTCTGCCATTTCAGATGCCATGAGCGTTCTCTCCCTCATGCGATGAATCGAGCTTCGCTTTCAAAATCGAAGCGACGGGAATATTTGATACAGTATCGTCCGTTTCAATTTGAACGATGCCATTTTCAAAATGTATGATGCGGCCCCTGCACCAGTCGGGCCTGTCGGCAGTGAGAAATAATATAAAACGGTCTGTAAAAGCCTGCCATTCGCGAGCAGTACGGATGACCCTGTCGATTCCGGGGCTGTACACCTCGATATAAGGATTCTGAACACCAAGCTGCATCTGCACACGCGGGAGAATGAGGCGGTACGCTTTTGTGCACTCGTCGGTGCCGGTGCCATTCTTACCATAAATGACTGCCTTTACATGCAAGCTGCCTCTATGGCGCGACGCCGAGAATTCCAAAAGATCGAGTCCACCAGCTTTCAAGACCTCGTCAATCTCTTTTTCCAGTTCCTTGTCACTCATCCTCTTCCATCCGTACCCATTTTTGGTACACCGCTGTTCACTATCCATGTTTGAGTAGCGCCGGTCTTCTTACCGTGCGTTCCTTTTGTGATGTGCTTCGATGTCAATGATTGTGCAACTCAAGCGGAAGCGCATACCAGCAGAAAAACGCCTCAGGCAAATTCCCTGCTGAGCAGGCACGGCCCCATCAATGAATACCAAGCTGTAGCCGTAATATTCACCTCTTCCAAAGAGGGAATAAAAAAAGAGCCGTCTGCACGACCCTTCCTGCATACCGCAAAAAAGAATCACTCAAACTTTATTTTGTCTGTAGTATAGAGGTTTTGCTGGCGTTCGTCAAGGATTCGCGCATTGGCAGTAGGAAATTTAGGCTAATCGGCTGCCAGTACAATTGCACCAGCCACTTCTGTGCCCTCTCGGGCCAATAATCTTGCGCACGCTTCAAGCGTCGCTCCCGTGGTGCATACATCGTCGAGCAACATAATTCTATTTGGAACTTGGCTCGGTGATCGGAGTGCATACGACGCTGAAGCGTTTTTCAAGCGTTCGGCACGGTCGAGCAATTTCTGCTGACGGCCTCCCGGCAGCCTCACGAGCAATCTTTTGTACTGAAACCCGAACTGCGCAAGAACTTCAGCAAGGACACCCACCTGATCAAGTTTCCCGGTCCGTATTTTTTCTGGACGGGGCGGCACAGGGACAATAGAAAAATCGCCAAATGTATCGTCGAACAAAGCCTCCAGTTTGGTAATCTTATATGCAAAATAATACGCAAGAGAGGCCCTCTCCTCAATCTTGTAGGAGTGAATGAGGCTCGCCGCCCCACCGCGAAATTCAAAAAGCGGCAAGATACGAAAAAGCGCGTTTTCTTCACTGCGGCACTCCACACAATAATCTTGTTCGCTGATGAGCCGCCTCCCGCAGCGCCTGCATCGCGGCCCACCAATACATTCGAGAGTGTGTTCGCAGGAAACGCAAAGAGGTGCAGGCGACCAAGGAACCCTGCTCACGATGGATCCACAGAGGATGCAGCGCTGTGGAAATACTGCGTCTAAAGATGCCGAGACAAGATTCTCGATCAATGTGTGCATTCTATAGATATGATGCGAAAATCCAGATCATTGCTTCAATTTTCCGACGAGTTCTGAAAGGATCTGAAGCGCTTTGAGCGGGGTGATCTCGTCCGTGTCCATATTTTTTAATTCTGCGATGACGAGGTCCTCTTGGCTGAAAAGCTCACCTGAATAAGCTTCGTGTCTTGGGGACAGATCATTTTTTTCATACGGCGTCAATGCGTTATTGCGCTGATTGTCTTTGGAAATCGAGAATGCGGTCTGAGCCGGCACATTGGCTTCCTTGAAATTTCCTTCGACCAAACCCCGCTCAAGCGTGCTGAAGTGCGACTCAAGTGCCGATGCCCGAAAAATGACTTCATCGGGCAGGCCCGCGAGCCTGGCCACATGGATGCCGTACGAGCCGCTGGATGCTCCCTCTTCAAGTCTTTTCGGGAAAGAGACATTCCCGTCGCGTTCTATCACTGCCATCTTCATGTTGCGTACGCCCGGAATGGCCATGGTGGTAAGCTGATGATAATGAGTAGCAAAGAGCGTGCGGCACCCGATGTGGTGAATAAGGTATTCACTCACCGCCCATGCGATCGAAACTCCATCCAGAGTTCCTGTACCGCGTCCCACTTCATCCATAATTACGAGGCTCTTTTCGGTAGCCGTATTGAGGATGAAGGCGGTCTCGTGCATCTCGACAAGAAAAGTGCTTTCACCCCGGGCCAAATTATCCTGAGCACCAACCCGACAGAAAATTTTATCGACAAGCCCTATTCTTGCAGAATCCGCAGGTACAAAGCTCCCCATATGCGCGAGGAGCACAATGAGTGCAGTCTGACGCAGTACCGTAGACTTCCCTGCCATGTTTGGCCCCGTTATAAGCACAAACCATTGGTTCTCCCGCGAAAAAGATATGGAATTGGGAACAAAATCCCCATAAGGCAGACACATCTCCACGACAGGATGTCGGCCGTTGATTATGTGTATCTCCGAGTCTTCGCAGATTTCCGGACGCGCATATCCATGCTCTGTGGCAGCCTGCGCAAGTGACGCGAGGCAATCTATCTGGGAGATCGACTGTGAACATTCAAGGAGCGCGGGAATATATTTCTTTATGCCTTCCCGCACTTCAAGAAAAAGCTGCTTCTCAAGCTCGACAATGCGCTCCTGGGCGCCATTGATTTTGCTTTCCAGTTCAGCCAAGCGGTCCGTCGTGTACCGCTCGCCCCCGACAAGCGATTGTCTGCGGATAAAGTGTCCGGGGACGTTTGCGAGATTCCCCTTTGTCACTTCGAGGTAATATCCTATCACTCTGTTGTACCGAATGCGCAAATTTTGAATACCCGAACGCTGCTTCTCCTCTTCGAGGTATCTTTCAAGCACAGCCTGCGTGTTTTTGTGCATATTGCGCAAATCATCGAGCTCGGCGTTGTAGCCATCTTTGATGAGATCACCCTCGGTCAACAGCACGGAAGGATCATCCAGGATTGCTTCATCAATCGCATCGATGACATGCTTGCAGTCTTCGGCATGCTCGGCGCTGAGGCCGGGCTTGAGGGCACAAGGAGGCTGAGCAGCTTCAACTACCCGAAACAGGTTGAGACCGGCATCCAGAGAGTCCCGAAGCGCCCGCAAATCTTTTGCATGCGCCTTATCGATGGCAAGGCGCGAAATCAGGCGTTCCGTATCTAGGACGCCATATAAAATCTTGCGCACATCGCCTAAAAAAATTTGATCGTGATATAAAAAAGCGACTGCATCGAGACGCGCTTCAATCTTCTCCCGCTTTCTAAGGGGCTGGAACAGCCACTGCCGTAAGAGCCTTGTACCGCCAGCCGTCTTCGTTCTATCGATGACCTCGATCAGCGTATCGCGCCTGCTTGAATCGTTGAGATTCTTTACAAGCTCAAGGTTGCGCTTTGTCGCCTCGTCGAGAAGCACGTATTCCTGCTGTTCATAACGCAACAATGCTCGAATATGTGGACAATCCTGACGTATCATTTCTTGTACATATTCAAGCAAATGTCCGGCGGCTGCGAGCGCAGGGTCTTGATCGTCAAATCCAAAGCCCTTGAGCGATGCAAGCCCGAACTTTTTCTTAAGAATTTCAAGAGAATGAACGAGGTCATATGTCCAGTCTTGCTGTGGCTCTATCATGGCGCCACTTTCGCGAATGACTTGAAAAAGCCTTGGTTGATCAAGGATCGATTGCTGAACCAAAAGCTCACGGGGAGACAGACGATAGAGCTCGGTTCGAATCGCTTCGCTGCTCTCCCCGTTCCGATAAACAATAGAATGCGCCTTGAATTCCCCCGTCGAAACATCCAGATAGGAAAAACATAAATAATTATTTAATAAACAAATATCTGCAAGATAATTGTTCGCGGTCTGTTCAAGATAATCATCCTCAACCGCCGTGCCAGGGGTAATGACCTCAATAACTTCCCGATCCATGAGGCCGCGCTTGCCGGCAAGGGGTTTTTGTTCACAGATCGCAACTTTTTTGCCGGCCTTCAAGAGTCTGGCGATGTATGTTTTGGCCGCATGATAAGGAATGCCGCACATGGGCTGGCCTTGACGCTTGGTCAGGGTAAGGTCAAGGATCGTACTCGCCTCTTGAGCATCTTCGTTGAACATCTCGTAGAAATCGCCCAGGCGAAAAAAAAGTATTTCATCGCGATGTCTTGCTTTGATTCTTCGGTATTGATCGAGCATTGAGCTGGATTCAGGCATAGGGACATTATAAAAGGCCGCCTCTTGCAGCACAAGAAGCAGCCTTTATTATTCAGAGGCGTTGATTTTCAATAGAGCGGCTGTGTAATACTGAGCACAAAATCGAAAGAGCCCGCTGCGGTTTTCCATGTAATTGCAGACCCATCAAACACAAATCGCTTTGCCAAGTAGAATCGGAATGGGAACTGCGATATAACGAAGCGCGCTCCGAATCCTGTCGAAAACGCGAAGTTCTTCCAGTCAAGACTGCCGGCGCTCGCGGAAGGTGAATTCAGGGTCATATCGAGCCACCCGTCCTCAGTTTTCATGGCACCTGCATCGATGAATCCATCAAGACTCAGCACTTGAGGAACAATAGGCAAACGTAATTCGAGCCAATTTTCCCATGTCATTGTCCCATCAGAGCCATAGAGCGAATTCCAGCCTCGCACATTGAATGTGCCGTCGAGATACACCCAATCTTTTGTCACCGAAAGCGGGGTCCATGGCTGGGCAAGCAGCGCCTGCACTCCGCTATGTATTCCGATGATCGGTGAGAACACCCACGTGGACGAAAATGGAATTGAAAATAATGTTGCATACAGCTCCGCCCGCGTATCAGATCGGATATAGAATTGACGCTCTACCGGCAGGAAGCCCGTATACGTAAAGCGCTGGCTTAAAAAATATCCTTTCCCTGGATTATACCAATAATCGAGATGATTAAGATATACGCGGCCAAAAATGGAATCCTTCAACACCCAAATGCCATTATAATCGCGCATTTCTTGTTCATATGGACGGTATTTTGTCGCATCGTAAGAATCCATACCAACCCCTGAAGAAACGCCGCCGGCAACACCTATATCTCCCTTAGGTATCTTAAAGACATAACCCAGTGAATATCCGAGACTGAAGGTGTAATCTTCATAGTCCATAAGATAAGCGTCTGGCACAGATGACAGCAGGCCGTTCCATTCGTTAGTGCCACTGCCTTCAGCAATAAACGGATCTGGAATATCCTCTGTCGAGAAGATGGGTGCAACCGAATCTTGCGCAGTCTGGGTAATTGCATGCTTTATAGTAAAACTCAGGCTTTGAGAAATGCGCTTATTGAGAAGCCAATTCTGTCCAAATGAAGTTACAAGACTCTGCTCATCGGGAGAAAGCGTCATATTGATCTGAAGATCCTTCCCCGTGCCGCCCAGGTTCGAATCGTTCCATTTTACGAAACCGGATACAGGGAATGTAGAACTCTGGCCAACCCCCGTAAGCGTCAAGCCGAACTGAATCTGGGCAGTGCTCATCTCCTCGACATTGATTACAAGGTCCATTAGGTCCTCGACGCTTCCCTGATGGATCTCAGGCTCAATTGATGAGAAGTACTGAAGATTATAGAGGTTGCGGAGGCCATCGATGACCTTCGATTTAGAAAACACCTCGCCCACCTCGAGTGGAATTTCTCTCGCGATGACATAATCCTTCGTCTTTGTATTGCCTTTGAATGTAATACTTCCAATATGAGCCCTGTCTCGTTCTACGATGGAAATTTTATATGAGATGCTCCCTGCTGCTTCATCCCGATTCTGAGTCATTGCGATTGAGTTAAAAATGTAGCCGGATTCATAATAGAGGTCATCTACTTTTTGCTTGTCTGCAAGAAGCCGTTTTAAATTAAGCGGATCGTCTTGTTTAAGTGAAATGAGAGATGCAAGGCGGGATGTTGAAAAAATGGTATTGCCTTCAAAAGAGACACCACCAAACATCCATTGTTTTCCCTCAGTTACGACAAAAGTGATATCAAGATAGTTTTTCTGGCCTTTTTCGTCTTTAGTATAATTTTTTAAAATATCGACGACTTTTGCATCAACATAACCTTTGCTTGCATAGTAATCTTCAATGGCCGTCCGGCTCTCGGCAAGTTTTGATTCTTCAAAGGCTCCTTTTTGAAACAATCCTGCCTCTTTGAGTGTAACCTGGCCCTTGAGCGTCTGCGATGAAAATACCGCATTGCCAGAGAACAGGATTTTTCGCACTACCACCGCAGAGCCTTCACTCACTTTGAAAGTCAAAATAATGCGCGAGGAATTCTGAGGGCTGAAGGTGGTTTCGAGCTCTACTGTCGCATCAGGATAACCCTTCTGCAAATAAAGTTTTTGCATTGCGAGCGTGTCTGCCTTTGCTTTGTCTTCACTATAAATTGCATCATTCTTTGAAGAGGCCGCATCGAGCAATTCCGAAGTCCTCAGCGCACTATTCCCGACAATCCTGATCGAATCAATGGAGGGTTTTTCAACAACAATAAATTTTATGACTATCTTCTCTTTTGAATCACCGGCGGGCAGCGCAACTGGTTCAATGGTTTCAAACCAATCGAGTGCATAGAGCTTCGCCTGAATGTCAGTCCACACAGCATCGGTGAAAACGGTACCTATGTAAGCACGCAGCAATGAATCAAGATCATTGCGATTTGCATAATGCAAACCTTCCCACTGAAAGCCGGCGATTGGCTTGTCCCAGAACCAATCATCAGATGCAGTTTGAGATGTAGCCTGCGAAGTGTCCTGTGCAAGGACTCCATGGAAAGCAATAAAAAGCATTATTGCTGCGATGAAAAAACTCCGGCGATACTTCATTGCCGCTCCTATATCCGCTAATAATTTATACGCCAGCTCAGACTAAGAGTCTGGTTGTTAAGAGGTGTCCCCTCTTTCCCTAACGACATACTCCATTGAAGAAGCCCAAATGGAGCTTGAAGTTCCAAACCGAGTTCTGAGTCTAATTGTAAAGGACCCGTTCCCTCAAGCGGGTCCTGGACCATTCTTAGACTAAAATGCGCGAAAGCTAAATCGGTTATATATTTCCCTGCAAAAAGTTCTGTTCCTGTCAGATATTCCGATAGTGGAGTTTGACCACTTTTTGTCTGATCAGTGATATCCAAAAGCCATCGCTGAATAAAAGAAGATTGTATATAGAGAACATCAACACCAAGAGCTTTTTGAACTCTCTGTTCAAATGACCTAAAAAGCGAGTTCTGGGTCAGGAACTCTGAGCCTGCAATAACTGCTTCCCGAAGCGTAAGAGGATTATTGTCGGCAAGATCTGAAAGAGCAAGACCTCCGCCTAATAATGCAAGAAGCTCCGTTTCACTTTTGGGCGGTATGGAAGAAAGTCGGGGATTGAAATTTTCAAACGGCGTCCGGTCTGCAGAAAGCGTAATGGTAATTATGCCATCTTTGCTTGGCTCTCTGAGTTCTGCAGTAGTGCTGATAAGAGGGTTGAATTTTGTCTGATTTTCAGAAAAATCAATCGAACACTGCTTGATAAAGAAATTTCGAAGTAGATAGAGCACATACCCCGATCGGAGTTCTACTTTGCCGTTCACAGACAAGGCACCGCTTGCTTGGTCATAAAGGATAGTTAAGGCAGAATTCGGAGAGGACATACCTCTCACAAGAGGTATATCCTGACTGGGAATATATAGTTCGACATTCTTTCCAAGCGTGACAGCCAGATTGAGAGAAAGCGGCTGCGCGGCCTGGCCTGTATCTTCGGAAGCAATGAAACCAGTTGGATTTACTTCTAGGATACCATTATCGAGGAGGATATTCCCGCTAATTTCTAATTTCGATTGAGAGATATTCGCCTTGATGTCTGCCTTCAGGCTAATGTCTTTGGCTGTCAAACCAGCAATGGTTCCCTTGAATTTTACAGAAGCAGTTTCTCCAGTCGACACAAAGGCCTTGATATCGCCAATGGCCCATCGGGCCAGGCTCGCTGTTGCTGCAACCGAGATGTTGCCTGTGCCAATACTGACAATTGTCGGGCTAAGTTCTATAATGCCTTCGTTGATCGTGATTTCAGCATTGAAAGGTCCAACCTTCTCAAGAAGATAGGCATTTGAAGAAAAAGATACACTATTAAGCAGTATTTTCCCGTCTATCTTTGGATCTGAAATGTCTCCAGAGAGATGCATTGAAGCAGATCCATTTCCGCTTATGTCCTTTATGTCTTCCTGGGGAAGGAAAATCTGCAAAAGACTCAAGTCCATACTGTCCAAATTGATATCAGCCTCTATGTTATTGGCCTGAATGGTTCCTCTTGCTGATCCATTGACGTTGAAAAGGTTCGCTATGGTAAGCTCGAATTCAGTCATATTCCTGATTGATGCGTGAGCGTTGTCTCCATTTGCCTGGCTGAAATGAATATCGAGATTATTATCTGCGATAGAAAATACATAGGTGATGGGATCAAGAACGGTCGATTCAAACTTTGCTTCGGTAATTTCGCCTGAAAATTGAGCATTCTTAAAAGCTTCTTTATCGAAAATTGAGCCGTTTATATCGCCCGTACCTTTAAGAAAAGCACTCAATAATTTTTCAGCAATTACTATTTTGGCATTGAGGGCATATTCCAATTTCTGCTTGCTTAAATCGTACATAGCCTCAATATTGTCTATTTTATAATTTTGATAGGAAAACGCACCTGAATGTATGGATAAGGCATTATCTTTTAGGCTTATTGTACCTGCAGCGCTGAACGGAATACCTTTTATTTCTGCTTTTTGGCAATTGAATTTTAATTCCGCGAGTGATATATCCGCCCAGCTAAGCTTTCCCCCCGTTGCAGATATTGAAGCCGTACCCTGAAATTGCACATCTCCGGCTATATTTGACGATGAAGAAAGAAATTGCTCGATTGGAATAGAAGTTCCTGTTATAGCAGCAGTAATTTTTCCTTCAAGCGCTTGTACAGTCCCTTCTATTTTTGCCCTTTCATCTTCGATGCTCGTAAATGAATAGAGAGCCTGCATATTCTTTAATGGATTCATCAATGAAGAATATTGCACATTTATGGTGCCTTTCAGCTGCTTCCCGGCATATTTTATGCTATCTATAGCTAAATTTGCCCCCTTGGCATCGACTGTTCCACTCACCAGCACCTCGGGGTACTCCCCTTCCCCCTCATACCTCACCCCAAGCCTTTCTACCGTCCCTTCCCAGGCCCCTCTCTCATACCACCCCTTCACATCCCCTTGTAGCCATACCACCCCTCCCCCTGTCCCTACCCCAAAATCCTTAAGCGTCACTTCCCCTTCAACCCGTCCCCCCGCCACCGTCACTCCCCCTACCAGCGTCTGCCCTACCTTCACCCCTATCCGCTCCCCTGCCACCGTCACCTCTACCCCATACGCCAACCCTCCCGCGCTCACCTCCCCCTCAAACACCTTCCCCTTATAGCTCCCCTTCCCCTTTAACCCTACCGTCACCCCTCCTACACTCACCTCCGCTCCCTTCACCTCATACCCTACCTCATCCCCCACTCCCTCCACTCTCGCCTTGACCCCTACCCCCTCTACCTTCCCCTCATACTCCCCTCCACTCACACTCCACGAAACCTTACCCCCTCGCACAAGCCCATATACTCGCCCACTCACTCT
>Ga0074197_1000038_pt1 | contig 242535 bp, 205 predicted proteins | sample EPASupsiteSAE305_FD_64526 | JGI IMG/M metagenome (GOLD analysis project Ga0074197, IMG submission 64526) | Bioremediated contaminated groundwater microbial communities from EPA Superfund site, New Mexico - SAE3-05 reassembly with SPADES | ecosystem: Environmental > Aquatic > Deep subsurface >... | reverse complement strand
TTGCATGCAGGTCGATTGCGGCGTATAATTTCATACGTGTCCCCTCCTGTGGTTTTGTAATAGCTTCTAGACAAAGCAATATTACAACAACCTGCGGGAGGGGACCTTTATATGATTATCGGGGTGAGGCGGAGGAATGGTCTTAGCGGCCCGGCGCGGCGCCGAAATATTTCGCGTGGCTGGCGGCCAGGGAAGCCAGGTCCGTGACCGCCAGCGGGTCCTGCCTGCCGTCGAAGAGAATGAAGCCGTAGGCGCAGTCCGCTTCGGTGAGCGTAGTCCGGGAGCCGTCGTTCTTTATGAAGACCAGGCGGCCGGGCGTCGCCGCCGCCACCGGGATGCCGGTGCCCCTCAGGAAAGCCAGCGCGGTACGCATGGCGGCCGAAGCCCGGCCGGGGAGTGAAACCTGGACGGCAACCCGGCCGCGGAATTCCGGGGCGTAAGCCGCGCCGCTGCCCGCAGACGCCGCGGCTCCGGCCGCGCCGAGGGAACCGGCGGCGCGGGGGGCGGCGAACTTGGCCTGCGCGTAGTTGCCGCGGGCCGCGGCCACGTGGGGGGCGGCTTCATACTTTTTATCAGCTTCCGAATAAAGGGTTGAGGCCGGCGCGGCCGGAACTTCCTGTGGAGCGGCCGGCGCTACGGCCGCTTCCGGGGCTGCCAGGCCGAAAGAGTTATCCGACATCCGGGAGGAGAAACCCTGGGGAGACAGGCTCTCCCCGCCGGGCCTGTTGAGGTTGAACACCACCAGCAGGGCGGCCGCCGCCGCGGAGAAGGCCAGTACCGGCTTCAGCCAGGGGCGCCCGGGGGCGGGGGCGAGCGCCGCCTTCTTCAGCGAAAGTGGGACCGGCTCCATAGCGTGCTTTTTGACCAAAGCGGAAACGGCGTTCAGCTGGTCCAGCCTGGCGCGGCAGTCCTGGCAGCCGGCCAGGTGGGCGGCTACCTGCGCCTTCTCCTCCGGCCGCAGTTCGCCGTCGAGATAGGCCGAAAGGTTCTCCCTGCAAATTTTATGTTCCATGGTCTTGCACCAGCCCGCTCATTTTCCGCCGCAGCGCCTCGCGCGCCCTGGAGATGCCGGATTTTACCGTGCCCAGCGGCTTGCCGGTGATCTCCGCTATTTCCGCGTAAGAGCGGCCGTCTATCTCTCGCAGCACCAGCATGGCCCGCTCTTCCGGTTCCAGCCCCGCCAGCGCCGCTTCCAGGGCCGCCTTCTCTTCGCCCTTCTCCAGCGCCGCTTCCGCCCCGTCGCCCGGGTCCGGTACCTGCAGCGCGGGGGCTTCGTCGCCGCCGCCCCAGCTCAGGGAAAGCGTTCGCCAGAAAGAGCGGCGCTTCTCGCTGCGCACCCGGTTCTTCCACACGTTCACGGTGATGCGGTACAGCCAGGTGCCGGCGAAGGACTGCTCGCGCAAATTCCCCAGCCCGCGCACCGCCTTCAGGAAGGCGTCCTGGGCTATGTCCTGGGCGTCGCTCTTGTTGCCGCTCAGCCTCAGCGCCAGGTTGTACACCATGGGCGAGAATTTCTCGAACAGCTCTTCAGCGTCCAAGGCGGCCTCCCGCTGCCATGCCGGTTAGACACCGCGCGGCCGAAAAAGTTCCGTAGCTGTGGTTCATTCGGAGGGTTCCCGGGGAAAGTTTAGCAAAAAGGGGAAAGGCCGGGAACTTTTTTGGAATTCTGGTGTCTAACCGGGGAAGGTACGCAAGGAGGCTATATGAAAACCATGAACCTGATAAGAAAAACGCTGGCGCCGGCTCTGCTGCTGGGCCTGGCGGCGCTGCTGCCCGCGCAGGTGCAGGACCTGGGCGAGGGCTCTCTGCAGGTGACGGGCGGCGGGCAGCGCCTATTGCCCCTCAAGCATACCGAAGTAAAGGCCGGGATCTCCGGCTTCGTGGCCGAGGTGAGCGTGACGCAGGTGTTCGCCAACGACGCCGACCTGCCGCTCGAGGCGGTCTACGTGTTCCCGCTGCCGGAGAATGCCGCGGTCAACTACATGGAGCTGCAGACCGGCGACCGGACCATAAAGGGACAGATAAAGAAGCGCGCGGAGGCCAGGCTGGAATACGACCGCGCCAAAGCCCTGGGGTATACCGCCGCGCTGCTGGACTCTGAGCGGCCCAATATCTTTACCCAGTCGGTGGCCAACCTGCCGCCAGGCAAGGAGATAAGGGTAACTCTTAAATATATACAGCGCCTGGACTACGACCACGGGATCTACAAGTTCAGCTTCCCGATGACGGTGGGACCGCGCTATATCCCCGGCGGGGCCGCGGTGACGGACGCCTCGCGCATCACGCCGCCGGTGGTAAAGCCCGGCCAGCGCTCCGGCCGCGACATCAGCGTGGAGGTCAGTCTGAACGCCGGCATAGCCGTCAAGAACATCCGCAGCAATTCCCATGAGATACTGGTGAAGGCGCTGGCCGGGAACGCGGCCGAGATCAGCCTGGACGAGGAGGACCGCATTCCCAATAAGGACTTCCTGCTGACCTACGAGCCCGCCGTCAAGGCCGTAGACGCGGCGGTGCTGGCGCATAAGAGCGGCAAGGACGGCTACCTGACGCTGATGGTGCAGCCGGCGGCCGACTTCCCGCTGACGCAGATCACCCCCAAGGAGCTGGTCTTCGCGCTGGACGTGTCGGGCTCGATGAGCGGCTTCCCGCTGGAGACGGCCAAGGAGCTGGCGCTGCGCTGCCTCGAGGGGATGAACCCCGACGACACCTTCCAGATCTTCTCCTTCGCCTCCGGCAACCGGCTGCACTTCGACCGCCCGCGCCGGAACAACCCCGGCAACGTGGCGCTGGGCCGCGCTATCATCAACGGCATACAGGGCGGGGGCGGCACCGAGATGCTGGAGGCCCTGCGCAAGGTGCTGGAGTTCCCCAAGGACCCCGAGCGCATGCGCATAGTGCTGTTCATGACCGACGGCTACATCGGCAACGACCCCCAGATCCTGGCCTTCGTCAAGGAGCACCTCAACGGCAGCCGCATCTTCCCGCTGGGCGTGGGCTCCTCGCCCAACCGCTACCTGCTCGAAGAGCTGGCCGTGCTGGGCAAGGGCGCGGTGCAATACGTGCGCCAGGGCGAGAAGCAGGCGAAGGTGGAGAAGCTCATAGAGCGCTTCTACGACCGCATCTCCAGGCCGGTGCTGACCGACCTGACGGTGGACTGGAACGGGCTGGACGTGCTGGACGCCGCGCCGGGCGCCATGCAGGACCTGTTCGCCGGCCAGCCGGTGTTCCTGCACGCCAGGTACAGGAAAAGCGGCGCCGGCAGCGTGCTGCTGAAAGGCAAGCTGCTGGGCAAGCCGTGGAAAATGCAGGTGAAGGCCGACCTGCCGGAGCGCGAGGCCGGCAACGCGGCCATGGGGCCGCTGTGGGCCAGGGCCCGCATCGCCGAGCTCGGCCGCGCCGCGGCGGGCCGGGAGGACGCGCGGAGCAAGGAGCGGATCACCGCCCTCGGCCTGGAGCATAACCTCGTGACGCAGTATACCTCGTTCGTGGCGGTGGACCGCAGTACGGCCGTAGCCGGCAAGGCGCTGCTGGTGCCGGTGGAGAGCGAACTGCCGGAGGGAACCCGCTATGAGGGCTTCTTCGGCGGAGGCGCCGCCGCTCCCAGGGCTGCCGGCTACGTGTCGGCGATGCGGGGGAATTACGCCCAGGCCAAGTTCTCAGCCCCGGCGTCGGTTGCGGTCTTCGGCAGCAGGACCGGGGCCCTAGCCGGAGAGGAGGATAAGAAAACGGAACCCGCCGAGAATAACCGGTCGTCGAGGACGGCCGGAGAAAGCCGCATAGCCGCCATGGCCGCGGAACTGCTGGCCGCGCCTTCGGAGCGGCTGGCCAGGCAACTGGTCTCGCTGCAGGACTTGGACGGCGCCTTCATAGAGGCGGACGGCGCCAGGGCCGCTCCGCCGGAGCAGGCGCTGGCGCTGCTGGCCCTGATGAAAGCCCGGTCGGCGCTCGGCGGCCTCAAGGAGGCGGTGACGGCGGCCTGGACCTGCCTGCGCAACAAGTCGCCCGGCGGCCTGGGCGCCAGGCTGGTGGTGAACAACGCGCTCAAGGGCGGGCCCTACATAGGCCGGGGCGGGGTGCTGCGGGAACTGGAGGCGCTGGCCCCCGAGTTCGAGAAACTTAAGTAGCGGGTTTTGGCCGGGGAGAAGGGATCCTTTTCCCCGGCCGCTTTTTCAGCTCTGCTCGCTCCTGGACCTGAAGGACGAGAGGTCGTCCATGCCGACTTCGGGGTCTATCTCGTCTAGCACCCAGCGGCCGCCCTCCCGGGTGAATTTCCACAGTTCGGTGAATTTTTCCTGTTCGTGCGGCTTGCCGCTTATTACCTCGCCGCCCGGTTCCCTGGCCTTGTAGTCTATCATCGCGCCCTTGATATAAACCCAGAACTGGTCCCTGGAATTGTCCGTATAGTCCACCGCCTCCACTATCCTGGCCTCGAGCAGGTCAATGTCCTTGAGCACATTGCGCTCGCCCTTCTCTATCATCAGGTCGGTCTCGGCCTTGTGTTTGTCGTAGAGGCGCCGGCTCATGTAAGCCCTGGCCAGCTCCTGGTCCCGCTCGGTCCAGGCCTCCTGCACTTTGAAGTAGCACTCCGCCACCCTGTTCTTCAGGTTCTCCATGTTCCAGCCGCCGTCAGCGGCCGAGATGCGTTCTATCAGGGCCGCCGCCTCCCGGTTCTTCGTGTAGATCTTGTAATGGAGGAAGGCTATATAGACCAGTACGAAGGGATAGATCAAAATAGCCCCGATGCCGCCGCCCCGGCCGCCGCCACCGCCCCCTCCTCCGGCCCTGGAGAATAAGTCCGGGGGCAGCAGCAATAGCAGCAGTATAAGGAAGGGGAGGGCCCTCCATGCCGCCGCAACGATTTTTTGTCCGGGAGTATCCATGGTCTTTCCTCTTTGGCCGGCGCCGCCGGCTTTTACGGAAAAACTATACAAAAATAGGCCGGCCGCTTACAGCGGTACTTGACCAAAGTCTTGCCCGAAAGTCCCGGTCGGGTCTGGGTACTTCGGCTCTTACGGGAGTTGGCATATTATTTGTTCAATATCAGCCTAGGGGAACCGGAAGTTTTTAAGGCAAATCCAGATACAGGAGAACAGAAAACAGATGAAACAGATTAAGAATATCGGTATAGCCGCCATGGCGCTTTTCCTGGCCGGCTGCGACGAGATCAAGTTCAACGGCAGCATGAACATACTGGAGCAGATCAGCTTCAGCCAGAGCCAGGGCAAGACCGTGACGGTCGCCCCCGGCCAGTTCGCCTCCAAGGTGACCTTCAGCGGCAACAACAGCAAGAAGAAGATCAAGTTCGAGATCAAGAACGCCGACCCCGCCACCGAGGTCAAGCTCGAGTTCGACAAGAACATCGAGATCGGCGAGACCTTTAACATCACCGCCGCCCAGCTCAAGCAGAACTTCGACCTGGCCGGCACGATGGCCACCAAGGTGGAGAACTCCCCCGAGTACTCCGGCTACGAGGGCTGCTCTTACCAGTATCCCCAGACCGTCTGCCGCTCCAACAAGAGCGCCGACGAGGCCGTGTCCGCCAAGGCCGCCGCCGTCGTGTCCGAGTTCGCCGCCGTCGAGGCCGTGGAAGTCCCCGAGGCTTCCAACCCCGAGATGGTCGACCGCGGTCACCCCAACCCCGGCCAGTTCAACAATGTGCCGCACACCCCGGTCTGCTACACCAACTGGGTCACCCGCCCGGGCCAGCGCTACGTGCGCTACTTCGTCCGCAGCACCCTGCGCGACATAGAAGCGAACTTCCTGCAGAACGGCAAGACCCTTGGTTCCTTCAAGGGCGGCTCCAAGCAGAACGAGACCGTGTACACCTATCAGAGCGACTGCCGCTGATAGCGCGCAAAGCAATAAAAAAACCGGGCCCCGAAAAGGGCCCGGTTTTTTTATGCGCCGGAAGCTGTCAGGCGGCCTGCGGGTCGCCGGGGGAGGGGAGGATTCCGAGGGCCTCGTCCACTGCCTCCATGAAGGCCTGCAGATTGAAAGGTTTTTCGAAGTAGACCGCCGGCAGCGCTTCCGGGGCCACCTCGTGCACGGAGCCGGTAACCAGCAGGCTCTTGGCGCCAGCCTTCTTACCCTCGAAGAGCTTTATCAGGTCGGTGCCGACGCCATCCTGCAGCAGCAGGTCGGTGATCAGCAGGTCGTAGTTGCCGCTGTTTATCAGGCGCGCGGCCTCGGCAAAACTGGCCGCTTTCGAAAGGGTGTAACCGGTGTTGGCGAAGATGCGGCCGTAGATGTTGAGCATCGCCGCGTCGTCGTCAGCCACTAGGATCTTCCTGGACATCGTTTTCCTTGCCTTACGCTATAGTCCCTCACCGCCAGCTTAGCCCCCCGGCTACAGTATAAGTGTAACAAAAGTTACACTCGCGCGACAGGGGCATACGGCCCACCCGGGCGTAGGTCCAAAGCCCGGCAGCCGGAGCCCTTCAGCGGGGCGGCCGGCTGAGCGCCTCGCGGGTTTTCTGGGTAAGCAGGTCCAGCGTGAATGGTTTCTGCAGGAAGAATTTCTCGGGAGCCAGCATGCCGTTCTCCAGCACTGTCTGGTCGGTGTAGCCGGACATGTAAATGACCCTCAGCCCGGGGAACAGCGGCTTGAGCCTGTCGGACAGTTCGATGCCGGTCATCCCGGGCAACACCATGTCGGTCAGCAGCAGGTCTATGGGCTCTTTGCGGAGTTCGCAGATACGCAGCGCCTCCTCGGCGCTTGAGGCTTCCACCACCGTCAGCCCGTCCTCGGTAAGGGTGCGGCTGGCCAGGCTCTTGACCTGGACGTCGTCGTCCACCACCAGCACGGTGCCGCGCGCGGCGGCGTACTGCCTGGCCGGCGGGGTCAGGGCGGCGGCGGCTTTGTCGGCGGCGAGCGGGAAGAAGACCTTGAATACCGAGCCCCGGCCCTCCTCGCTGTACACCACTATGCTGCCGCCGCTCTGCCGCACTATGCCGTCCACGGTGGGCAGGCCCAGGCCGGTGCCCTTGTCGCGCGGTTTTGTGGTGAAGAAAGGCTCGAAGATGCGCGCCTGCACGGCGGGGCTCATGCCGCAGCCGTTGTCCGTGACCGCCAGCATCACGTAAGCCCCCGGCAGCAGCGTGCCGTGGCGGTGCCGGTATTCGGTGTCCATGCGCAGCACCGAGGCCTCCAGCGTGAGCTTGCCGCCGCGGGGCATGGCGTCGCGAGCGTTGACGCAGAGGTTCATTATTACCTGTTCCAGGTAGCCCTGGTCCGCCTTCACCAGCGCGGCGCCGCCGCGGGCCACTACAGTCAGCCTGATGCTCTCTCCCAGCAGCGTGGCCAGCATGCCCCGCATGCCTCCGATCACTGCGCCGATGTCGAGGACCTTGGGCTGCAGCACCTGCTTGCGACTGAAGGCCAGCAACTGGCGCGTCAGCGCGGCGCCGCGCAGGCCTGTATTGTGTATTTCCCTGGCGTCCGCGCGCCGGGGGTCGCCCTCGGGCAGGGCCTTAATCAGCAGGTCGCTGTAGGTCAGGATGGCCGAGAGCATGTTATTGAAGTCGTGAGCTATGCCGCCGGCCAGCGCGCCGGCTATTTCCAGCTTCTGCGCCTGGCGCAACTGCTCTTCGCTCTGGCGCAGCGCCGTCAGCTGCAGGCCCAGCTCGTGCGTGCGCTGGTCCACCATCTCCTGCAGGCGGGCGTTCTCGGCCCGCTGTTTCAGGCTGGCGGCCCTTATCTTCATCATGGCCCGCGCCTGCACGGCCAGCTCGCAAATCTCCAGCGGTTTGGTCAGAAAAGCGTCGCCGCCGGACTCGAAGGCTTCCCTGCAGATGGCGCCGTCGGGTTTGGCCGACGTCATGAAGATAACCGGGATATCCCGCAGCCGCTCCTCCGCCTTGAGCCGCCGGCAGGTCTCGAACCCGTCCACGCGCGGCATCATGATGTCCAGCAGGATGACGTCGGGGTCCTTGGCGCGCGCCAACTCCAGGCCGGCTTCCCCGCCGGAGGCGGAATAAAATAGCGCCCCGGGCAGCGCTTCCTGTACGGCCGCGGCCAGTTCCTCTAAATTCTCTTCAGCGTCGTCGATGGCCAATATCTTGATGTTATTGTCTTTCATTCTATATCTGGTCGCGGGGACGGCCTGCGCGGGCCGGGGCGCCACTGGCGCCGTGAAAAGGCGGGGAGGCCCGTGGAGCCGGGCCCGTTCAATATTTGCCGGCCAGCCGGCGTCCGCGGTTACCGGTATGGAGTATGTCGAACATGGCCGACAGGATCTCCCTGTTCTTCAGGGTTTTGAGCACCGCGAGGAACTTTTCGCGTTCCTGCTGCGGCTTGCCCTTGAGGATGGCGCGCACCTGGCTGGAGACCTGGTGGTCTAAAACATCTTTGACCTCCAGGTCCAGGCCGGAGAAGATAGCCACGACGGAGACGTTCAGCCCTTTGGCGATCTTGACGAGGGTGCGCAGGCTGGGAGTTTTTTTTCCGTTCTCTATGCAGTTTATGAAACCGCCGTCTATGTCGGCCATCTCGGCCAGCTGGTTGAGGGTGAGGCCGGCCTGCTTGCGTAAGAACCTGATGCGTCCGCCGATGTTGAGGTGCTTATAGTCCATTGTTGTCCTCACATTATAGACATAATGGGCGGAGGAGGAAATACCCTAAAAGACATAGCCGGAAAATTGTCCTTCGGTCATAATACCGCTCGTTGCCAAGGCCGTCGGTATTTGTCCATAATAACCTGGGAGAGAAAAATGAAAACATTCCTTGTTTGCCTATTGTTGGCCGCCGCCGCGCCCGCCGCTGCCGGGTACACGGAGGCCTTCGGCATGATGCGCGTCAGCGACGAGCAGGCAAAACTGCTGGACCCCATGTCTTACCAGACCGCGGCCGAACTGGCCGGCAGCGATATCCTGACGGCGCTGCTGGCCGCCAACGCGCAAGCCCTGGAGCTTTTCAGGCAGGCGGCGCTGGCGCCCGGCGACGGCTACACCTTCGCTCCCAGGCCGGAGCGCCTCACCACTCAAACCCCGGTGCCGCAGTTTAAAAACCACTTCATCCTGTTCCGGCTGCTGCTGCTCGACGCCAGGCTGCACCTGGCCGCCGGGCGGCGCGCCGAGGCCGAGCGGGACCTGCTGGCCGCGGCCGGCTTCATGGGCCAGCTTACGGAACAAAAGTCGGCGCGGCTGCTCAGCTCGCTGTCCCAGAACCTCGCCGTGCAGAAGGCGTTCACGGTAATGGCGGAAAGCCTGCGGGGCAAAAAAGTTTCGCCTGGCTACCAGGAGGCGCTGGGGGCGGCGCTGGCCAGGACCCACAACGCCATGGACTTCCTGCGCGGGGCCATGCTGGAAGAGACCGAGATGTACAAGGGCACGGTGGCCGAATCCTTCGCGCCGGCCAACGTGGAGAAAGAGCGGGCCAAACTGCCTTTTACGCAGCGGCTGATAGCGAAGCGCCTGCAGGACAAGGACTTCTTCGACCAGGCCCGTACCCGCGTGAACGGCGCGCTGGACCAGCGCGCGCAGGCCTTCATAAAGGCCTTCGAGACCAACAACGCCGCCTACCTCGGCGAATTCGTAACAGAACAGACCGCCGCGCTGAAGGCCAGGGCCGAAGCCGGCGGCAGCATCGGCTTCTTCGAGGGGCTGAAGGCGGGCCTGATCGGCGACGACGCGGTAAAGAACCGCATAATAGACCAGCTGGTGTACAATGTGTGCGCTATCGCCGTGCCGCAGTACCACCGGCTGGTGCCGCGCTACCACGCCGCCTACGTCATGCTGGGCGCGCTGCGGACGGCCCTGGCCGTGAAGGCATACCAGCGGGCCAACCGCGGCCGCCTGCCGGTCTCGCTGCAGCAGGCCGCGCCGGGCTTTATCTCCGCTCTGCCCGGGGATTCTTTCAATAAGTCCGCGCCGCTGGTCTACGCCCGGGCCGGCCGGGGCTTCAGGGTGTACAGCTACGGCCCCGACGGCGCCGACGGCGGCGGCCTGGCCGAACTGGACTACCGCGTTTTCTTCGAAGACGAGACTAAGAACGCCGGCGACATAATTTACGGCGAGTGAGGGCGGGAGGGACCGTGAACGGGAAAGAAACGATAAAGATCACCGAGGAGGAGCGGGCCTTCCGCGACCTGAACCGCGCCACTTATAATTCCGGGCGGATGGCCGAGGCCTACGCGCAGGCCGCCGAGTTCTACGCCGCGCATCCGGGCAGCCTGTACGCCAGGTTCGCCTTCGCCGTGATGTCCGGGGACTACTCCGAGGACGCCTCGCTGCCGGAGGCCAGGCGCAAGGAACTGCTGGCCGAGGCGCAGCGGCTGAGCCGGGAGGTCTACGAGTCCCCGGAAATGCCGCGCTGGGAACTGGCCACCGCGGCGCGCAACGAGTATTTCTGGTTCCACGGCCTGCACGCCGAACAGTACGCGCTGGGCGAGGCGCGCGTGGCCGCCGGCGAGCCGCGCGGCTATTACTCCATGTGCGTGGGGGCCGCCTGCCTGGCAGGCAAGACCCTGCGGGAGGGGGGCGGCCGCGCCGCCGCCGAGATCTGGGCCGCCAGGGCCGTGCGGGCTTTCCATGAGTTCGAGAAACTGGACCCGGCCTGGTTCAACATCAACCCGTTCTACGCCCGCGCCCTCGCCATACTCGGCGACGGCCCCGGCGCGCTGGCGGCCTTCAGGGACATGTACCGCAAACAGAAGGCCCCTGTGAAAGAGGCTGAACTCGCCCGTTTCCACGCCGAAATAGAGGAGCTGCTGGCCGTGCGCGGCTGAGCGTCCGGTTTTTTGCCTGGGTCCTAAAGCGGCGGGGGCCTGGTCCTTATGGCCCCTGCGCCTCCGCGGCGCGGGGGCTATAATATTTTCGTGAAACTTCCCGGAAAGATATTTAACGGCGGCCTGGCCCTGCTGGCCGCTTTCTTTGCCGGGGCGGCCGAGGCCGCCGAGATCCGCTTTGATACCCCCGGCGGGCCGGGGCTGGCGGAATACGCGCGCGGCGCGGAAATCGCGGTGCCGCTGGCGGCGCCGGTCGGGGCGCATGTCTACGATTTCAAAACCCTCTACGGCGGCCTCGGTTATCCTTCGCCGGATTATTTCGGCTCCACCGAAGAAGAGGTGATGGACCTCGACACCTATACCAGCAAGTACGACAGTTTCTACGACGAGATAAACGGCTACCTCCGCTTCCACCCCGCGCCTTACGAGTGGTACGGCACCGGCCCCGAGGACGCCAAAGTTATAGTGGAGCATCTCGACAATGTCTTCCGGCGGGCGCCCGCCATCCCCGGCGACCTTATCCTTTTCCGCGGCCTGGGCCTGGGCTGGCACGGCGGCGAGCCGCTGGCTCCGGGCGAGGAATTCACCGACAAGGGTTATGTTTCCACCTCGGTCAGCTACGGAGTGGCGCGTTACTTCGCCCTGGAGATGGGCGACGAGGAGAAGCCGGAGCGCCGGGCCGTCTTCGTCCTCTACCTGACCAGGCCGGAGGAGCGCGGCATTCTGGTGGACCAGGGGGAGGACGAGGTGATGCTGCCGCGCGGGCGCAAATTCCGCGTGATGGCGCGCAAGGACGGCGCGCTGAAATACGACCTGTACCTGGTGCAGGCCTGCGCCGCCGCCTGCGAGACCGCGACGCGCCCGGATGTGGGCGCCTTCTGGCGCGGCTTCGAACCGCGGGATTGAGCCGCTTTTTGACCGCAGGCCGCCGCCCGGCGGCTTTTGCCATTTAAGGGGCTTTAAAAGGTAAAATTGAGGTCAGGCAAATAACCATGACCCCTTTCGACCAGAACCCCAAGGACCCGCTGCACGGCATCACGCTCAAGGACATACTCGAGCGGCTGGTGAAGCGCCACGGCTGGGAGGAGATGGCGAGGCGGGTGCAGATTCGCTGTTTCATGAACGATCCTTCGATAAAGTCCAGCCTCACCTTCCTGCGCAAAACCCCCTGGGCGCGGCAGAAAGTGGAGGCCTGGTTCGTCCGCGAGCTGCTCACCTACCGCCCCGGCAAGGAATAAGCCGCCGGCCCGCCCCCGCCAACTGACCGGAGGGCTATCCGTAAAATGCCGGGGCGACCCGGCGTTTTCATTTTAGGTATACTTTATCTATGGAAAAAGAGAGTAAAACCGGCCCGGGAATGATGCTGTTCATGGGCGCGCTGGGTTTGTCCGGCCTGCTGCTGCCGGCCGCGGTGGCGCTGCTGCTCTACTCCGCCGGCCTGCTGCGCGCCGAAGTCTTCGCGGATCCCGGGGTGCGCTGGGCGGCGCTTGGGACGGCCATGCTGATGGGCGGCTTCGGCATCTGCACCGTTCTCCTCGGCCTGCCGGCCGTGCTGCGGGTGCTGTTCTTTTCCAAGGAAGCCGCCCTCGCGGTGACCCGGGCGCTGGGAAACGTGGCGCTGGGCGGGGCCGCCCTGATAGGGCTTTCCATTTACTCGGCCGCCGTGCTGCTGGATTCGTGGCCGGCGCAGAGCGCCGAGGCCAGGGGCAACATAATGATAGCCGCCGCCATCATGCTCGCCGGGATAACCGTGCGGGGCTGGCTGGAATTCGGCCGCGCCAGGCGCAGCCGCGGCCTGGGCGAGGCCGGCCTGGACCGCGACGAGATCGTGATCTCTCCCGGCGAGGAGATACGCCTGCGCCTCAATACCGAGAAGCAGGCCGCCTCCGTAGAGGCCGGCCTGCTGCTCTACTCAGAGAACGGCGACGAGCCTATGGCCCGCTACGAGGCCGCCGTGGGGCCGGCCGAAGCCGGGCCCAAAGGCTGGTCCTACCGCATTACCGTGAGATTCCCGGAGGGGATGCCCCTGCCCTCGGAGGGCGGCTGGTGCCTGTCGGTGAAGGCCACCGGCAAGAACGGCGGCGTCTACCATGACTCGCTCAACGTGGAGCCGCGCGCTTAGCCCGGGCTTGCCAGCGATCCGCCTGAATTTATAGAGTTTCCCTACAACGCACCGCAACTTTGTAAGACAGCAGGTCAACTGCACGGCCGGGGGGCTGTAAGAACGGAGCGATACCTACATGAACGCGGCAACCGAACGGCTTTTAGCCGCCGTACAGGACCTGTCATTGGCCAGGAGCCTGGACGGCGTGATGGAGATAGTGCGGCACGCGGCGCGGGATATCAGCGGCGCGGACGGCGCCACCTTCGTGCTGCGCGACGTCGACAAATGCTTCTACGCCGAGGAGGACGCCATCTCCCCGCTGTGGAAAGGCAGCCGCTTCCCGATGAGCGCGTGCATCAGCGGCTGGGTGATGCTCAACCGCAAAACCGTGGTGATCGAGGATATCTACGCCGACCCGCGCATCCCGGCCGACGCCTACCGCCCCACCTTCGTCAAAAGCCTGGCCATGGTGCCCATCCGCAGCAAAGCGCCCATAGGCGCCATCGGCAATTACTGGGCCAGGCGCTACACGCCGCCGCCCGAGACCGTGCGCCTGCTGGAGGCGCTGGCCAATTTCACTTCTATCGCCATCGAGAACGCCGACCTTTACGCCGGACTGGAGCGCCGCGTGGCGGAGCGCACGAGCGAACTGGCCGAGGTTAACCGCGAGCTGGAGTCTTTCAGCTATTCGGTCTCGCACGACCTGCGCACCCCGCTGCGGCATATGAGCGGGTTCATGGGTATGCTCCGGGAGGAACTGGGCCCTTCGGCCGGGGCGCAGGCTGTCAAATTTATGGATACGGTGGAAGCCTCGGTGAAAAGGATGGACGGGCTGATAGAGGCCCTGCTGTCTTTCTCCCGGATGGGACGCGCCGAGCTGCGCAGAGCGCGGGTGGACCTGTCCGGTCTCGTGGCCAAGGTACGGGACGAACTGTCCGGCGACCTGGCGGGCCGCGACATAGAGTGGAAGATAGGGGACCTGCCGGAAGTTGAAGGGGACCCGGAAATGCTGCGGCAGGTGCTGGCCAATCTGGTCGGCAACGCGGTAAAGTTCACCGGGACGCGGCCCCGGGCCGTGATAGAGATAGGCGCCAGGCCCGGAGTAGCTGGGCGCGCGGTGATCTTCGTCCGCGACAACGGCGCAGGCTTCGACATGGCCTACGCCGACAAGCTGTTCGGCCTGTTCCAGCGGCTGCACCTGAAGGAAGATTTCGAGGGGACCGGCGTGGGGCTCGCCAACGTGCGCAGGATAATAAAAAGGCACGGCGGCGAGGTCTGGGCGGAGAGCGCGGTTGGCAGGGGCTCGACCTTCTGTTTCACGCTGGCCGCACCGGTAAAAGCCGCGGTTTAAGACGGCCCGGGCCCGAGGAGGGAAAGTGCAGAAGATTCTTAAGATACTGCATCTGGAAGACGACCTGAACGACGCGGAACTGGTCGGCTCCATGCTCAGGGCGGGCGGGATACGATGCGAGATAAACCTGGTGCGGCGGCGCGAGGATTTCATAAGCGCGCTGGCGGCCGGCGGTTTCGACCTCATCTTTTCCGATTATTCCATCCCATCCTTCGGCGGCAGGGAGGCGCTGCTCCTGGCGAGGGAGAAGCGGCCGGAGATCCCATTCCTGTACATCTCCGGCACCATCGGCGAGGAGCGGGCCGTGGAGGCGCTGCAGAACGGGGCCACGGATTACATACTCAAGAGCAATATCAAGAGGCTGGTGCCAGCCGTGAGCAGGGTGCTGGCGGAACTGGACCAGCGGCGGGCCCGCCGCGAGGCCGAAGACGCTCTGGCCAAGGCGGAGGAACAACTGCGCCAGTCCCAGAAACTGGAAGCCATAGGACGCCTGGCGGGCGGCGTGGCGCACGATTTTAACAATATACTCACCGCGATAATGAGTTACGCCTCATTCCTGAAGCGGAGCATCGACCCCGGAGCTCCCGGCATGGCGGACCTGGAGGAGATCATCAAGGCCGCCGAGCGTGCCGCCGCGCTCACGCGGCAGCTATTGGCCTTCAGCCGCAAGCAGGTGCTGGAGCCGAAAGTGCTGGGGCTCAATACGGTCATCAACGACATGGGCAAAATGCTGCAGCGGCTGATCGGCGAGAATATCTCGCTGGAGACCGGCCTGGCGCCTGACCTGCTTGAGGTCAGGGTGGACCCCGGCCAGATGCAGCAGGTGGCCATGAACCTGGCCGTGAACGCCCGCGACGCCATGCCCGACGGCGGGGTGCTGGTTATAGAGACGGCCAACGCCGAAGTGGACGCCGCCTACTCGCGGAGGTACCCGCAGGTGAAACCGGGGCGCTACGTGCTGCTCACGGTGCGCGACACCGGCGAGGGGATGGACGCCAAAACCCTGGAGAACATCTTCGAGCCGTTCTTCACCACCAAGGAGCCGGGCAAAGGCACGGGTCTGGGCCTGTCGATGGTCTACGGCATAGTCAAGCAGAGCGGCGGCAGCATAGTGGTGGAGAGCGCGCCCGGCCGCGGTTCGGTGTTCCGCATCTACCTGCCGCCGGCCGTGCCGCTGGAGGCGGAGCAGACTGCCCTGGCCGCGGCTGCCAGTCCGTCCGCCGGCGCCGAAATGGTACTGCTGGTGGAGGACGAGGAGAGCATACGCAGGATGGCGGGCCGGGCGCTGGCCCAGGCCGGCTACGAAGTGATGGTGGCGCGAGAGGCCGGGGAGGCCCTGAGCCAGGCCGGCAATGACGGAGGCGTAGACCTGCTGGTGACCGACCTCGTGCTGCCGGGTAAGGACGGAGTGGAGCTGGCCAGGGAGCTGGCGTCCAAATACGGCGTTAACAGGGTCCTGTTCATGTCCGGCTATTCGCCGAGGCCTTTCGGCGACCTCGAGGCGGCAGGCCTGCGCTTCGCCTTCATCGAAAAACCGTTCTTTCCGGACGCGCTGCTGCGGAAGGTCCGCGAACTGCTGGACGCCCCGCCGCCGCGCGCCTGAACCCGCGCCGGTGATCCCGGCAGAAAAGGCCGCCGCCGGGCGGCCTTTTTTATGTCCCGCCAAGGGCCGGTTAAAAGGTAAAATTTAGCACTGAGACAGTAACCCGCATGGAACTATCCGAAGATCAGCGCAACGCACTGGAGCGGCTGCTGGCCTGGTATAAAAACCCGGACAGGGCCCCATATATCACCATGGGCGGCTACGCCGGCACCGGCAAGACCACGCTGATAGCCGTGCTCAAGAACGAGCTGCAGCGGCTGGACAAGAACCTCAAGATAGCCTTCTGCAGCTATACCGGCAAGGCGGCGCAGAACCTCAAGAACAAATTGAAAGAGGCCGGCGCGCTGTCGGTCAAGGATTCGGTCGGCACCATACACGGCCTCATCTACACGCCGCGCGAGGGGGGAGACGGGCGCATAACCGGCTGGGACCGCAAGGATTTGCTGGAGCGCGGCCTGATCATCGTCGACGAGGCCTCCATGGTGGACGGCCTGATCTGGAACGATCTGCTGTCCTACAATATCCCGGTGATAGCGGTGGGCGACCACGGGCAGCTGCCGCCCATCTCCGGCAAGTTCAATCTGATGCAGGCGCCGGAGCTGCTGCTGACGCAGATACACCGGCAGGCCCGCGACAACCCCATCATCCGGGTCTCGCAGTTCGCCCGCACCACCGGCCTGATACCGCCGGAGCGCTACGGCGCCGGCGTGGTGAAATATCTTAAGGAAGACAGCGACGCCCAGGAAAAAAGCGGTGAGCTGCTGGAGTCCTACTCGCCGGACACCCTGATCCTGTGCGGCTACAATAATACCCGCAACCGCATAAACCAGTTCATGCGCGCGGCCCGCGGCTTCGAGACCCCCAAGCCCTCTTCCGGCGACAGGGTGATCTGCCTGCGCAACAATCACAAGAAAGGCATATATAACGGCATGCTGGGCACCATCGTCAGCCTGACCCCGGCCCAAAAGGACTGGTACCAGGCCGAGATACAGCTCGACGACAGGGAGCGCCTCTACGAGGGCCTCATCTACGCGCCGCAGTTCGGCGCGCGGACCGGCATCAATTTCACGGCGGACCGCAAGCTGGCCATGATCGGGGACCTGTTCGATTTCGGCTACGCGCTGACCGTGCACAAGGCGCAGGGCAGCCAGGCCCGGCGCGTGGTGCTGTTCGAGGAGCGCTTCGCCCAGATGGACGACGAGATGTGGCGCCGCTGGCTTTACACCGGCGTCACCCGCGCCGAAGAGGAGCTGTACCTGTTCGGCTAGTTATGAAGGACCTGGTCTGCAAGATCTGCACGATTAGACTGGTAGAAGCGGCCTACGCGCGCGCCCCGTGGTTCCGCCTGGTACGCTGGCCGCTGCGCCTGGGCATGCTGCTGCTGGGCCGGCTCTACGGCGCCGATACCGGCGCCTATACGGTGCGCAGCCCGGCCTGCCGCGGCTGTCCGCGGCTGGTGAAACTGGAGCTCAGGGAGAAGTCCGCGCTGTTCCGGCTGCTGAATAGCCTGGTGAATCCTTATTTCGACCGGCTGCTGGAGCGGCTGCTGACGGAGCGGGAGCGGGCCGAGGCGCGGAGTTACGCCGAGCGCGCCGTGCGCGGCGAAACGGAGGATGGCGGGCATGATGAAAAACATTTATAGGACGGCCACTTACTCGCTGCTGTTCATAGCAGGCGCGCTGGCCGTGGGCTACTACACCCTGCCGGTCAACCGGGTGAACATGCGCTCCCGCCTGGTGATGCTGGGCGACTTCGACGGCAACAACAAGTGGGACGCCGCCGACGCCGAAAAACTCTCGGCCATAGCGGCCGACCCGTTCTCGCTGCCGGCCGGGACCGTGTACCGCGCCGACGCCAACCGCAACGGCCTGCTCGACGAGGAAGACCTGTATTTCCTGCGCGAGCTCTATAAGACCGGCGACCCGTACCGGGCCCGCGACTATTTCACCGCCAAGGGAGTAGTGTTCCCCTACCCGCGCGACTTCTTCCGCTACGTGCCCGACACCGAGTACCTGCAGCACCCGGTACTGGCCATAGAGCATCCCGCCGAGGCCGCCTCGCCGCTGGAATTCCTCGGCGCGGCCAGGGCCAAGGCCGCCTTCGGCTACCGCTCTGAGCTGCTGCGCGAGATCTACAGCGAGGGCATAAGGTTCTCGCTGGCCTACGCCCGCCGCGCCTCCGGCCTGCAGCCGAAGGAGAAGGAATACGCCGCGCTGAAGACGGCGCGCTGCGCCGCCCTGTGGCGCGCCGGCGGCTACCACGAACTGCTGCTCGAGCTCATGGCCCTCACCGAGGACGCCGAGACGCTCACCGTGACGGGCCAGCCCGCCTTCGTGGCGCAGAGCCTGTACCTGCGCGACCACCTGCGCGGCCTGCTCGAATCCAAACTTTACAAGGAGTACCAGGCGGGCCGGGCCCCGGCGGAGGCGGTGTTCGCCGAGCTGCGGAAATACCTGCGCGAGGACATGAACATCGAGGCCGACCCGGCCAACCTGGAGCCCCCGCGCGATTTCCTGGAGCTGAAGAATTACGCCGACCGCGCGCGCTGGCAGTACTACAAGAGCACCTCCAGCCGCAAGGATTTCCGGAAGTTGCTTCTGTTCGCCCAGTACGACAGGCGCTACCTGCGCGCCGCCGCCCGCACCACCCGCCGGCTGGAGGACGCGCCGCTGGAGAACCACAACCTGCCCATGGTGCTGCTGTTCCGGCAGGCGCTGGCCATCAAGGAGGGGAATAAGCTGGCCGCGGTGGGCCTCATAGACGAGGCCGTGCGCGTGCCGTTCACCTGGGTGAAGGCCATCCCGCGCGACAAATTGCCCGCCAGCGTGGCCTTGGAGAATTTCCTGCTGCCCGGCAACAAGGAGGACGGCTCCGACAAGAGCCGCCACTGGAACGTCTTCGGCGGCATCAGCCTTTACAAGAGTCCGGAGGAGTCGCTGCGCCTGGCGCTGGCGCGCGAGGTAAAGGATTTTCGCGACCATCCGTCGCCGCAGGCGATGACCGAGTTCATCCGCGACACCATGGCCAACCTCAACGGTATCTACTACGTGGTCAGCATAAACCCCCTTCTGATAAAATAAGGCCTATGGAGTATATAATTGTCCCCGCCGCCGCGTTTATCGCCTCTGTGCTCAGCTTCTATTCTGGCTTCGGACTGGGTACGCTGCTGATGCCGGTGCTGGCCCTGTTCTTCCCGCTGCCGGTGGCCATAGCGGCCACGGCCGCGGTGCACGGCAGCAACAACCTCTTCAAGATAATGATGGTGGGGATAAAGGCAGACCGGGACCTGGTGCTGAAGTTCGGCCTGCCGGCCATCGCGGCGGCCTTCGCCGGCGCCGTGGCGCTGCATGTCTTTACCGCCGTTTCCGGCGGGGCATCTTTCAGCTATGTGCTGCTGGGCAAGACGGCCGTCATCACGCCGCTGAAATTCCTGCTGGCCATGCTGATGCTGGGCTTCGCCGCGGTGGACATACACCCGGCGCTGAAGGGCATGAAGTTCGACCGCCGGTACCTGCCGCTGGGCGGCCTGTTGTCGGGCTTCTTCGGCGGCCTGAGCGGCCACCAGGGCGCCTTGCGCTCGGCCTTCCTGGTGAAGACCGACGTCACGCCGGAGGCCTTCGTGGCCACCAACGCCGCCATCGGCTTCATGGTGGACCTGGCCCGCATGCTGATCTACGCTTATACCATCTTCGCCCTCGGCGACGCGGGCGGCATGGAAGGCTTCCCGGCCGGCATAGCCGGCGTAGCCGTGATCGCCTCGGTGGCCGGCGTGCTGATAGGCCTGAAGTTCCTGCACAAGGCGACGATCTCCGTCATACAAAGCCTCACCGCCGCCATGCTGGCCGCGATAGCCGTTTTCCTGGGCACCGGTCTGATATAAGTTTTCAAATAGGATAGAATATATCGGTAAAAACCCGGGGCCGCTACAAAACATGCGAAATACTATCATCCTGACCACCGTCCTGACCCTCGCCGCCGCGGGCCCTGCCTGCGCCCTGCAGAAGCCCACCCGGTCCCAGCTCGAAACCTACTCTGCGGACGGCACGCTGGCGGCCAGGCAGGCCTTCGCTAAAAGACTCGGCACCGACCGCTTCGCCCCCGGCGCCGTGGCGCGGTTCAAGCGCGGCCGTCAGCTGAAGGCGTTGCTTGGCAGGGGCCTAGCTCCCGCCGCGGCCGCGGCCCAGCTGCCGCCCCCGGCCTGGCGCGGCATGCCCGTTACCGGCACGCCCAAAGTGCTGGTGCTGCTGATAGAATTCGGCGACTACCCGCACACCAATTCCTCCACCACGGTCAACACGCAGGTATTCGGCGCCGGCGTCGGCGGCCCCCCCACGGAGAGCCTCACCAATTTCTACTCCAGGTCCTCCTACGGCCTGCTGACCATAGGCGGCAATACGCTGGGCTGGTACAACACCACGCTGGCGCGCGCCAGCGTGCCCGAGACGGATGCCGGCCGCGAGGCGCTGATCAAGCAGGCGCTCAATTATTACGACGGCATCGGCCACGATTTCACGCAGTATGACAACGACGGCGACGGCGCCGTGGATTATTTCGCCGTCATCTGGACAGGCCCCGACAACGGCTGGGGCAATTTCTGGTGGGGCTATCAGACCAGCTTCGGGGATACGGCCTACAAGCTGGACGGCAAAAGCTTCGGCACCTACTCCTGGCAGTGGGAATCCAACCCGGCCGGCGGGGCTTATGATCCGCTGGTGCTCATCCACGAGACCGGCCACGCGCTGGGCCTGCCCGACTATTACGATTACGACCCGCTAGTAGGCAATTCCGGCGGCGTGGGCGGCCTGGACATGATGGACGGCAACTGGGGCGACCATAACGCTTTCAGCAAGTTCATGCTGGGCTGGCTGGAGCCCGTCACCGTTTCTGCCGGCGCCGACGCCGGCACGCTGCGCCCCGCCGACGCCAACCCCGACGCCGTCAAGCTGATGCCAGAGGCCGAGGCCGGAGAGATCTTCAGCGAGTATTTCCTGGTGCAGAACCGCGACCAGGCCGGCAACGACCTGAACCTGCCGGCCAGCGGCCTGCTGATCTGGCACGTGGACTCCCGCCTGAACGCCGGAGGGACCGATTTCCTCTACGACAACTCCTACGCCGCCCATAAACTGCTGCGCCTGATGGAGGCCGACGGCCTGGAAGAGATAGACGCCGGCGGCGCGGCCGACGCGGGAGACTTCTATACCGGCGCGGCCGCCTTCGGGCCGGGCACCTCGCCCAACAGCGCCAAGTACGACGGTTCCTATACCGGCGTTTCCCTGAACAACATAGGCGGCACTACCGCCGCCACCACCTTCGATTACTCCGTACTGAACGCCGCCAGGCTTGTGACGGTGACGGACAACCTCTTCAGGCCGCTAAAGGGCGGCACCTGCAAACTGGACGTGACGGCGCTGAAGCCCGGGAGCCTTTCCATAAAGATCTACACTTCCGCCGGCGCCCTGATAAAGACCCTCTACAACGGACCGGTAGCGGCCGGCCCCGCCACCTATAACTGGGCCGGCGACACCGACGGCGGCCGCACCGCGGCCAGCGGCGTGTACATAGTGCAGGTCAGGGGGCCCGGCGCGGGCAAGACCCTGAAGGTGGTGCTCATAAAATGATACTCTCCCGCAATGCCGCCCCCCTGCTGCTCGGCGCGCTCCTGCTCTCCGCCGGCGGCGCCGCGGCCGAAAGCGGCCTCACCGGCGCGCCCATACTCAACCGCCCGGTAGGCGCGCGGTCTTCGGCCATGGGCCGCGCCTTCACCGCCGTGCCCGGCGACCCCGAGGCGCTGCTCTACAACCCGGCGGGCCTCGCCTTCGTGGAGGGCTTCTCGCCGCACGTCTCCTACATGAACGGCTTCAGCGGCGGCAGCTACGGATTCCTGGCCGCACCTATAAAGTTCCGTAATTTCGTGCTCACCCCGGCGTATCATTATTATAATTCCGGCACCATCTCGCTGAACCTTACCGACGGCACCGTGGGCAGCGTTACCGCCGAGCTGGACAAGGTGGCCCTGCTGTCGGCCGCCTACCAGCCCGCGCCCGGCCTGGCGCTGGGCGTCACCCTGAAGCGTCTGGACATAGACCTGGCGGAGACCGCCTCCGCCGACGCGCTGAGCGTGGACGTGGGCGCGCTGTACCGGCCGACCAGCCGGCTGAGTTTCGGCGCCGCCGTGCTCAATACCGGCCAGGAAATAAAGTTCGAGGAGGACGCCGACCCTTCGCCGCGCGCCCTCCGGGCGGGCGTGGCTTATAAAATGGTGCCCAGGAAGCCCAACTTCATGGACCCCTCGGCGGACATTTCCTATTCCGACCTGCTCTTTACCGCCGACTGGAGCAAGGTCATCAAGGAGGACGGCTATTTACAGGCAGGCTTCGAGGCCAACATGCTGCTGCCGCAGCGCATACTGCTCAGTCTGCGCGCCGGCTACCTGTTCGACCGCGAGGAGGAGGGCCTGACTTTCGGTTTCGGCTTCAGGAGCGGGCGCTGGACCTTCGCTTTCGGCTTCGAGACCCCCAAGAAACTGGACGCCCGCCGCCCGGTCTCGGTCACTTACGACTTCTAGCCAATAAAAAACCCGGCGGGAAGCCGGGTCTGTTGAATGCCGGGCCCCGCAGGGGCCCGGTATCTTTATCTTTCGTCAGCGCGCAGGGGCGAGTTTCGCCCGGATATCCATGAGCGCGGCATCCAGCGCTCTCGCGGACTCTACGATAACATGGGGTTCTATCCCGTGGTCCTCGATGGGCGTGCCGTCGGGCTGCAGCTGTATCCAGGTGGGGATGCGCACCGAGCCGCTGCTGTAGGGCAGCGGTATCGTGACCGGGTACCCGCTGCTGCCCATAGTGGTCTCGCCGTAAAGCCTGGCCATCCCGCTGAACTTGAACATCACCGCTGAACCTTCGCAGGAACTCACGCAGCGGCCGTCCACCAGCATGGCCACCGGACCCCTGAAGGGAGAATCACCGCGCGGATTAATCATGCCGGAGGAGAGGGGCGTCCAGCCGGGATGTTCCTGGTCCTCTTCCAGTTCTCCGTAGCGGGCCAGCGTCTCGCTGGAGATCTTGATGGTTACCTTGCCGGTCGGGATCGGGTGGTCTACAAGTAAAGAGATATAGGCCCGGGTGTAACCGTCGTTGCCGCCGCCGTTGCCGCGCATGTCCACCACCAGCGCCCGCGCCGTTTTCGCCATCTCCAGGCTTTCCCCCAGGCCTTTCTCGAACTCTTCCTGCTCGCCGTAAAGGCGAGAAACCCGGGTTATCAGTATGCCGTCCCCGGTGAGGGTGTTCACCACCGCCGGCGGCAGCTGGGGATTTTGCTGCGGCAGGCCGTCATAGAAATAGGCGCCGAGGTGGGGATCGCTGAAAAGCCGTATAAAGGACTGGACGGCGGCCCGATATTCCGCGTCCGAACCGGCCGCCCGTACCCGGGAAAGATAGTCGCTCCTAACTGCCGCGTAGGAGAAACCGAAAAGACGCTGCTTGTTCTCGAGGTGGGAATAAACAGTTTCCATCTTTCCCAGGATGAAGAGGAACTCGGCTTCACGTTCCGCGGCCGTAAGCGGCGCGCGCCTGGAGGCCGCGCGGAAGGGGATCTCGAATACGCCCGGAGCTACGGTTTCGCCTGAGAGGGGGTTAAGCCCGGCTTGGCCGCCGGCGGCCGCTATGCCGGCCGGCAGGGCTGGCGTTGCGCCGCTGAAAGAGGCGGAGCCGCCGGTCCTGCCATCGAAGTTGAGGTCGAGCGCCGGGGCTTTGGCCGCCGCCGCCAGGATTATGAAAACCGCGAATATGTTTTTTTTCATGCCGATCAAAACGGAGCAATATTTATGCCGACCCCCCATGCGTCAGGGGGCGCGGTAGAGGCGTATGCCGGCGGCTATGGCGCCGGCCATGCGCTCCTGGCCGCCCTCGCTCTTGATGAAGGCCGCGTCCTGTTTGTTGGTGAGCACCGCCATCTCTATCGTGACGGTGGGGATCTCCGAGAAGATGGAATAGGTCAGCGCGCCCTGGCGCGAGCCCACCGCCGTGCGAGAATCGCCGCGCACGCCCTGCGGGCGCAGCGCGCCGGCCAGGCCTTCGGTCATGCCGGCGGCCAGCGCGTCGGCCAGCGGGCGGCTGCCGGTAATAACTCCAGAGGCCGGGCCGCGGGTGCCGTTCTCGGGATCGTTCTTGTAATCGTAGACTCCGGGCCGGTCGGGGTAGTACAGGGCGAAGCCGGTGCCGGGCGTGCTCTCGCAGTGCAGGTGCACCGCCAGCGCCGCGCCGTTATTGCACAGGCGGGCGCGGTCCTTGTTCTCCACGTAATGCAGCTCGGCGTTGCGGGTCAGCAGCACGTCGTAGCCCTGTTCCTTGAGGATGCGCTCCAGGCGCAACCCCACCTGCCAGTTTATCCTGTTCTCGTTGGTGCCGTTGACCATGGTGGTGGCGGCGTTGAAGGTGTTGGGGTGGCCCGGATCCACGCAGATCAGCTGGCGGGCGCGCTGCGGCACAGGGACCGCGGGCAGCGAGGCGGTGACCAGTTCGCCGCCGGGCAGCTCGTCCAGGGCGGCGGCAACGGTCCGGAGCGGGGAGCTCAGGGTTATCGCGGCCAGCAGGGGGAGTATCAGGTTTTTCATATTCTTCGCGCCTATATAAAGTCTATCAGGCGCAGAAAAAGTGTCAAGGGCCGACAGGCCCGGTCGGTAGTGGGACTGACCGGCGGGCCCTGTCCCTATCGAGGCGAAGCCTCGATAGGTGACGACACCCCCTTGTCGGGGTGCCGTGCTATACTATTAGGGATGAGTCCGGAAGAAATACTCAAAAAACGCTGGGGCTACGACGCCTTCAAGCCGCTGCAGCGCGAGGCCATAGAGGCCGCGCTGGCCGGCCGCGACTCGCTGGTGGTGCTGCCCACCGGCGGCGGTAAAAGCCTCTGCTACCAGTTGCCTGCCGTGGCCGGGAAAGGCCTGGTGCTGGTGGTCTCCCCGCTCATCGCCCTGATGGACGACCAGGTGGCCGCCGCCCGCGAGGCGGGCCTGGCCGCCGACGCGCTGCATTCCAATCTGAAAGTCGGTCCCAAGCGCGAGGTTTACGCCAACCTCAACAGCGGCAAGACCGAACTGCTCTATGTCAGCCCCGAGCGGCTGCTGGCCGGCGACCTGTACGAGGCCATAGCCCCGCGGCTGATACTCGCGGCCGTGGACGAGGCGCACTGCGTGTCGCACTGGGGCCACGAGTTCCGCCCCGAGTACCGCAAGCTGACCGAGGCGCTGGACCTGTTCCCCAAGGCCGCCCGCATGGCCCTCACCGCCACCGCCACGCCCGCCGTGCGCCAGGACATACTGGAGCGGCTGGGCCTGCGCTCCCCCGAGATTTTAGTGGGCCACCCGGACCGGCCCAACTTGGTTTACCGCGCCTTCCCGCGCCGCGACCAGATCAAGCAGGTACTCGAGGCCGTGCGCCGCCATCCCGGCGAGGGGGGCATAGTGTACGCCCAGACCCGCAAGGACGTGGAGCGCCTGGCCGCCAAGCTCAAGGAAGAGGGCGTCTCCTGCGCGCCCTACCACGCCGGCCTCGGCGCCGAGGAGCGCCGCCAGGCCCAGCACGATTTCGTCAACGAACGGCTGGACGTGATAGTGGCCACCATCGCCTTCGGCATGGGCATAGACCGCTCCAACGTGCGCTACGTCATCCACGCCAACACGCCCCGCTCCGTGGAGCATTACCAGCAGGAGAGCGGCCGCGCCGGCCGCGACGGCCAGCCGGCCGAATGCACGCTGCTGTTCTCGGCGTCGGACCTGGCCACCCACCGCTGGCTGGCCAAGAAGGATTTTACGCTGCCGCCCGAGCGCCTGAAGGCGCTGGAGAAACAGCTGCGCGACATAGGCCGCTACGCCTCGGCGCCCGTCTGCCGCCACGGCCTGCTGGCCGCCCATTTCAGCGCGCCCTACCCGGCGGACGGCCGCGCCCAGGACGGCTGCGGCGCCTGCGACGTCTGCCTGGGCGAGACCAAGGGCCTGCCCGACGACGAGGCCCTGCTGACCGCCAAGAAGGTGCTCTCGGCCGCCTGGCGCGCCGAGGGCCGCTACGGCACCGGCTACGTGGTGAATTTGCTGCTGGGCCGCCCCAACGACCGCATGGCCGCCAACGGGCACGACAAGCTGCAGGTGTTCGGCCTGCTCAAGGAGGCCGGCGAGCCCGCCGTGCGCTCCTGGATAGACCAATTGATAGTACAGGATTTCCTGGAAGTCACCGAGGACAGCGAATACCCGCTGCTGCGCATCACCGCCGAGGGCCGCGCCCTCTGCCAGGACCGCGGCAGCGTTAAACTGGGCCAGCCGGCCCCGGCCGGCAAGGCCAAGAAGAAGCCCAAGGCCCTGAAGGCCGTGGCCGGAGACTTCTCGGACGCCGACGAAGCCGTGTTCCACCGCCTGCGCGCCCTGCGCCGGGCGCTGGCCGACAAGGCCGGCATCCCGCCCTACGTCATCTGCCACGACTCCGCCCTGGTGGAGATGGCCGCCGCCCGGCCCGCCACGCCGGAGGCGCTGCTGGAGATCAAAGGCATGGGCGAGAAGCGCGTACAGAAATACGGCGCCGCTTTCCTGGCCGCCGTGGCCGGCGGAGGGGACCTGCCGGAGGCCGACTAGGGCCGCCGGCGCCGCGCAATTCATGGGCTTTAACTTGAACCGCTAAATTACTATTTCATAACATATCTTTCGTTAAGGCTGTTGCTTTGGGTTGCTACAGGGGACGATGAGACTTCTTCTTATACTGCTTCTCGCAGCGACGGTGTTTTTTGTTCCGGACTGCGGCGCCACTCCGCCTAAGGCTCTTCTTTCCGCCAGGGAAGCCATCCTCTCGTCCACTGGAACCCCCCAGGCGGCGTTCCTGAAATACGTAGAGGCCTCTAAAAACTCCATCGCCGCGCCGGCGGTGGCCGAATACGCCTACGCGCTGGCCTACGCCGGCATGGGCGCGGCCGCGCTTTACAACATCGACCGGGCGCTGATAACCGAGCCGCTGAACGCGGAAGTGCGTTTCTACCTGGCGGAGTTGCTCAACGCCGCCGGGCTGGAGGAAGCCTCCTCGGAGCAGTCCGCCCAGGTCCCCGCCTGGCTCGGGGGGAAGCCGCTCAAGCTGCCTGCGCTGGAGGTGACGGTGCCCGACGGCGATATGGAGCGCGCATCCGCCGCCATCGGCCTGCTGATGGCTCAAAGGCGTTACGCCGAAAGTGCGGTACTTTACGACAGGCTGTGCGCGAAGCTGCCAGCGGAGCCGCGCTGCCGGGCTGGCTACGCTATCTGCCTTGAAAAGCTGGGCGCATACCGCTCGGCCGCGGCCGAGGCCGGAAAGGATCTCGCCTTGAGCAGTTCAACGGAGCATAAAGCGGCGGCGGAAGACTACATCTCCGATCTGGGGAAGCGACCGCCGCTCACTTATTCTTCGGCTAAAACCACCCTCAAAGGACGTTACCTTGCCTATCTGGGCGGGAGCCTGACCAGGGCGGACGGCCGCAGCCTCACGGCGGTGAGCGCCAGGCTCGGGCGTTTTCTCAGCGAGCGCGTGGACGTCTCGCTGAACGCCGCCCTGACCGGGGGGCGGGAGGATGGCGATTACAACGGCGTGACGCTGGGAGTAAGCGGGCGCTACAACAAGCCGCTCGGCCTGACTCCGCTTAACTGGACTTTGGCGGCAAAGCTGGAGCGCGTGCCCGCGCCCGAAAAGAACACAAGCCTGCTGCTTTCCCCCGGTTTAAGCTACTTCACGGCGTCTGGCTCCCTCGATCTGTACCTCGATATAGCTCTCGCGGGAGCCTTCAGCGGCAGCAGGACTCTCTCGCTGGGCTACACGGTTTACTTCGGAGGCGGAAAATGACCCGGTCCGCGCTGCTCTGCCTGGCGGGCATAGCCGCTTTCCGCCTGGCCGCGGCCGCGGCCGAGCCCGTAGCCTTTGTCGGGACGCCGGCGGCGTCCGGCGGCGTGGTGCGCCTGAAGGCAGCCGAACCGTATTTGAAGTGGAAGAAAGCCGAGCGTAAGGCCGCCGTAGAGGCTGAGTCACGCGCGTACTCGGGCGTAGGAGCGGCCGTGGTGGAGTACCCCGGCGGCGGCGAGATCTGGACCGTAGAGGCGGGCAGCGCCACACTGGCGGATTCGTGGTCGCGCGGCGGCATGCGCTTCGGCCGGCGCGCGCGCAAGGCGGGCCGCTGGTTCGGCCACGTGGGCGGCCAGTTTGTGCGCGGGGGCGACCTGCCGTCCAACGGCTGGACCGGCCGCCTCGGCACGACCCTCTTCAAAGACCGCTACGACGCGGCGCTGGCTGTGTCGCGCAACACGTTCACCGAGTCCGACGACTCGGCGGTGACCACGCTTGGCCTGACCGTGCGCGCGCTGTATCCCTACACCGAGCACGCCGGTTTCAACCTTGGCCTCCAGCTTGACCGGGTGAGTTACACAGGTTACAGTAACGTTTCGCCCTCGGCGGTCGGGGGCATAAACATCTACCTGCCGGGCGGCAGCTTTGACGTCAGCCTGAGCTGTGGCGAGGCGGGGCGCCTGTCGCTGCTGGCCGGCTACACGGTATATATCACCAAATGATACGCGCCAGAACACTGCTCATCCCATTGCTGACGCTCCTGGCGTCCGGCTCCGGTGCGGCGACCCTTTCCGGGACCTGCAAAGTGACGGGGAACAGTTTCTCTTCTCCGTACGGCTACTGCGAACAGACTTTCGCGTTCTCGAGCGTCGAGCTTAGCGATGCCGACTGCCAGCTGTACAAGGCGCAGATGGACGGCGAAGCCTGCCGCGCGGTCGCGCCGTCCGGCGCCTGTAACTTTACGGCGGGCTATCTGCTGAGCGCCAACTGCAGCGGCGGCGGTTCAGGCTCCGGCTCCTGGTTCGGCGGCAGCGCGTTCTCGCTCGAACCGTTCGCCAGGCTCAATCCGTTCGGCCCGGAAGAGGGCGAGGCGTTCTACTCCGGCCACTACGGCTCCGGCCTGGAGGATTGGCGCGACGATGCGCTGGAGCGGTGGCGCGCCTACCTGGCCCGCAACGCATTGGCCAAGGAAACCGGCGTGTTCATCGGGCCGGACAATCCGTTCGCCCGGTCGCTGGAGTGGCTCTACCGGGCCCTGGCCGGCTCCAAACAGCCGGCCGCGCAGGTGGCGGGCCCGTTCACCAATCTCGACTCCTCGCCGGAAACTGCGAGTTCCGCGCGTTACCAGGAAGACTTCGTGGGCAAGACGGTGCCGCTCCTGCGCGGCGAGGACGCATCCGGCCCCGCTGACGGCGGCTTCTCCGCGGTGAGCGGCAATAATCACGTGGCCGCGCATTGCCAGAGCGAGCCCGCGCTTTCCATCCCGCCTAGCTTCGGGGTTTCGTACGATTCCCTCTATGGCGGCCGGTCCGAGACCATCGGCCTGGCGCTGGAGCGCTTCCCCGACGGGCGGGCGGTATTTACGGACGGTTCCAACACCCGCTGGACGTTCAGGCCGTACGGGAAGCTGTCCCCGAAAAAAGGCGACAACTATTATCGTCCTCCCCTCGGTTCGCCCTACCGCCTGCTACTGGGCAAGCGCGGCTACCGCGTGGAGACTCCGGATGGCGACGTGATAGAGTTTTCGCCCGCGCCCGGTGAAGAGCGCTGGCGCCCCAGCCGCTACAACGCCGCCGACGGCAGCTGGCTCACCTATGCCTACGGCCCCAATGGTCTCACCCGCATCACGGATATGCACGGCCGCTACTACGCTTTCGAACGCGACGCTAAAGGCCTGCCCCTGAGCGTCACCGACCAGAGCGGCAGGAAGACGGTCTTCGCCTACGACGCCCAGGGCCGGACCACGGAAGTGGCCTCGCCCGCCGGCTTTAAAAAACGTTTCGATTACAACGCCGCCGGCCAGCTGACCGCCGTGAAGAGCGGCTCCCTCGCCGAGGAGCGGTTTACTTATGATGCCTCCGGCCGGGTGCTTACCTCGGAGGCGGCGGGCGGCGTGAACCGCCTTGAGCATTACTATAACGACGCCGCCTCGAAGACCGTAATCACTGACGGGCTGGGGAGCCGGACAGAGTATTCCTATGTAAACGAATACGGACGCAAGTTGACCACCGGGATCACGGACGCACTGGGCGGCCGGGTTTCCCTGTCATACGACCCGAATTACAACCTCGCCTCCGCCACCGACCAGCTTGGCCGCACCGTGAAGTATATTCGTAACTCCAACGGCGACCCCGAGGTTATTACCGATGCTATCGGCAGCACCTCCACCATACAGTACCAGGTAAAGCGCAAGTACTACGATGCCGCCGGAGAGCATGCCGACTATTATTCCAGGCCCATAAGAATAGCCGACGCGCTGGGACGCGTTACCAGCCTGGGGTATGACAAGTACGGCAACCTCGCCAAGACCGTGGACGCTCTTGGCAACGGGACGGAGATGGACTACGACAAAGCCGGGCATATGTTGAGCCTGCGCGACGCTATGGGGGCCACTTACAGTTATGAGTACGGCAGGGGCCTGTCCCGGAGCGTAGACCCGCTGGGCCGGGCGACCAGGTATCAGCGCGACGCCGAGGGCCGCGTGGCGCTGCTCACGGACCCGCTGGGCCGGAACACCTCTTTCACCTACGACCTCAGCGGCAACGTCACCTCCGTCACCAACCCGCAGAACTTCGTCACAAGGTTCGCTTATGGCGACGGTGCTTGCCCCTCGTGCGCCGGCGGTCAACTTTCGGCCCTGACAGACCCCAAGGGCAATACCTGGGCTTTCAATTACGACCAGTACGGCAGGCTGAGCTATACCGCCAACCCACTTGGCCAGAAGAAAACCTATCAGTACGACATGATGTCACGCGTGACCGAAGTGAGAGACCCGGCGGATAATCTCACCACCTATGCCTACAACGCGATAGGCAGGCTTACCAAAAAGGACATAGAATCCCCTTCCGGCGGGCACGCAGTAACGACCTACGTCTATGACAAGACGGGGAATCTTTTGAACGCCGCCAACGGCAACGGCATGGTGAGCTTCACTTACGACGCACTTAACCGCCCTGTAAAGACAGAGCAGCTGTTCGCCGGCAGGTCCTACGCCATCGCCTACGCCTTCGATACCGTGGGCAACCGCACCAGCATGACCACGCCGTGGGGGAAATATGACTACACCTACGACGCGCTGAACAGACAGACCGGGATAGTGACCCCCCAGGGGATAACCGTTACCTTCAGTTATGACGCCGTTGGCCGCCGCACGAAGAAGTCTATCTTCAAGAACAGCCCTGAAGTACTTGCCGAGACCACCTACTCCTACGATGCCGCCGGCCAACTGCTTTCAATAGTGAACAAAGCCGGCGGCAAAGTCGTTGCCTTCGCCAACTACGAATACGACGCGGCAGGCAACCGCGTTAAGAAGGAAGACCAGGACGGCGCTATAAAATACAGATACGACGCCTCCAACCGCCTAATAACGGCCGAGCCAGTCCCCATGAACATGCCGGAGGCCGAGGTCTTCATCTACGATAAGAATGGCAACCGCCGCTACGACAGGGGCGCCTGGGACTACAAATACGACGCCGCCAATCGCCTTCTGGAGAACACTACCTATACCTACACGCACGACCTCAACGGCAACCTGACCAGCCGTACCAAAAAGGACGACAATAGCGCTATCTCTTATGCGTATAATCCTGAGCAGCAGCTTTCCGAGGTCATAACCCCTGAGCACAAGGTGCAGTATAAGTACGACCCGCTGGGCCGCCGCACGTCAAAGACCGTGGATGGTAGGACGATAAAATTCATCTACGACGGCCAGGACATAATAGCCGAGCTGGATGACAATAACTCTGTCATCAACACCTACACCAACGGGCCGGGTATCGACGAGCCTTTGATAATGGCAAAGACCGACGGCAAGGCATACTACTACTATGCCGACGCCTTGGGCAGCATAAATGCAATCACCGATTACAGTAATCAGGTTGTAGAAACCTATGGTTACAAAGCCTACGGCCAGCCGACAATAAAGAACGCCTATGGGGAAATAGTCCAGAACTCGGTTATCGGCAACACGCGCATGTTTGCTGCTAGGGAATATGAGCGCGAGAGTAATATCTATAATAACCGCAATAGATATATGCATCCCGGTATGGGGAGATTTATACAAGAAGATCCTGCTGGTTTTGCAGGTGGAGATGCTAATTTGTATGGGTACATTTTGGGGAACCCGCTTGCAGGGCGTGACCCGATGGGGTTATGGATTTATGTTGATAGGAAGGATTATAGGGAGTGGTATTCTTCACGACAGAAATTGATTGGGGATCCATCTATTGCTGCGATATTTGAATATCTTGAAACAAATTCAAATAAGGATTATAAAATAATAATAAATTCTTCATTTCACAATGAATTTGTCCCGTACGAGAACACTATATATTGGGACCCCAATACATGGGCAAAAACTACCGAAGGTGGCGATAGAAGCCCCACAGTATTATTGGCGCATGAACTTGCACATGCGCAACTGTTTGATTCTAGTCCTACGTCATACATAAGCTATAAACTTACTGGAATCGTACTGAATCATCTTCTGAATTGGAAGTATGATGACCTTGAGGAGTGGCGAGTTATTGAATTATTTGAAAATCAAGCTGCAGGTGCATTAAAGGAATGTCAACGACACGACCATCGTCTTAAGAGGAAATAGTTATGATAAGCCTCTTGTCTGTAAGGGTTGTTGTATCTATAATTGCCGTTCTCTTCGCGGGGTATGTTTATAATTTGAAGCATATGCGATATAAAAATGTTTATGCTGGTTCAATACTTACTCTCGGACTGGTTTTATTTCTTTATACCGTGTTTGAATATCGACGAATGAGATATGTCAATCACAAGTCAGACGCTGCGTTAATACAAGCCGAATTTAATTCGTATGCCGAACAGGTCTGTTCGGGGAATATATCCCATATTCGCTTGTACTATGTGTCTTTTTTTAGAGAGTCGGTCGCAAATATCGCTAAGGAATCAATTGCGGAATCTGCCGATATCACAATTGATCTTTATCCCAAAACAGATATAAATAGTATTAACCAGTTATGCTCTCGCATGATGGAATCCAAATTGTACGGTGCGGAATTCGAGGGGGATGGTTTTGATGCCCGAAGAGGATTGATAGTTTACGGTGAAAATAAAGCCCCTCTTTTCTCATTATATAGTGAAGGGGTGGGGGTTGGATATTTGAACGAAATTCAAGTGGTGTATCCTTGGAAAATAGACTCTTGGATACGTAATTCTTGCGTTGAACATACTGGGAGGAATTCTTGGTATTTTATCTTGTAAGCGATAATGATAACTGCTGTGGCCGGGAAAATCCGGACCGATCTTTAGCCTGACTTAAGGTGTGGACTGCATGTAACAACTAATTGTTATGTATGCTATGCGAAATGCGCTAATCCTGATATCGGTGATAGCTATCCCCGGCGTTTGCATGGGGGGACAGAATGCTGTCGTGCTGGCGCCATCTTCTCAACAGGGAGCCAGCCTGGACAAACTTACTTCGGAGATTTCAGCCAATGGCGGCTCAGTCTCTGTTCTCCCCGCCGAAGAAGCCGATGTTGACCAGGCGGGGTTGCTTAACAACGGCGGGCCTGTCATCGTGGCCGAGCCGGGCGCGAAGGGTGGATACAAAGTCTACGACGGGGCAACTGGCGCTGACATAACGAAGAAGTTCAACTCCGGGCTGGCGGCTAAAGAAGAGCCGCTTCCCGCGGCGGAGCCTGAGCCCGAACTCAAGAGAATAGAGCAGGCCGAGCCTAAAGCTAAGACTAAAGAAGCAGGCAGGTTCAAGCGCAACCACATCGGCCTTTCCGTCGGCATGACAAACTTGGAGAAGAACGAGGACAGCCTGGACATGCTGGCCACCAATCCCAACGCGGAGGCGAGCTATACCAAAACCACCGGGCGGTTCAGGATTTTCTTCGAGCATTATTTCAGCGAGAAGTACGGCCTGGGCCTTGCCGTCGGCGCGCAAAAGGGCGCTCAGAGCATGCTGGATTTTTCCAACCGCACCCTGGAGATAGAAGGAGACCCCAAAAGCGCCACTCTGTACGTCATCCGTCGTTTTGGGCGGCATTTCGGCGTTTATCTGGGGGGCGGGGTGGACCTAACAGCCATAACACTGGACGATCCCTCCAACTTGGCCGGCGTCCCTTCCGGCGCGGGAGCCTTCGAGGGGCAGATCACGGCGCCTCACGCGGAGGCGGGGTTGATCTTCAGCGCCGGGTATTTCTCGCTGCGCTTCTCCCTCAAGGAGATGCTGGGCGAAGGCACGGACGAACTGACTCGCGGCGCTAACGGCCCCAAATACCTGCTGATAACGCGCAACAACAACTCCGTTTCCTATAAATATTCCGGCCAGTCCCTGGGGCCCAACGAAGAGTATTTCAAGGTGGATATGGGCGGCTTCGCCTCCGCCGTCACCCTGAACTACGTCTTCGGCAACTAGTAGGCCGTGCCGCGCATGGCCCGGCCGGCGCCGCACCGGTATACGGGCGGCCTTGTATTTGTTAATATTGTAGAGGCTTTTCGGCCAGATGGCAGAGTTGTAGCAAAGGAAAACATGAAACCCTATAAGAACCTCAGCGGCAAATCCACCGTGACGATGTACGAACTGGCGAAAGATTTCATAAAAGTGCGCTTCGCCGACCAGGGCGTGTACCGCTGGACCAACCAGAGCGCCGGCTCCGAGAACGTGCGCCAGATGAAGACCCTCGCCGTCACCGGCAAGGGCCTGGGCACCTACATCGAGAGCAAGGCCAAAGCCCTCTACGACCGGAAGATCAGGTAATCATCGCGGCAACGCGATGGCTGACACCATCTACATCTACAGCGACGGCGCCTGTTCCGGCAACCCCGGACCGGGCGGCTGGGCCGCCGTCATTATCTACCCCGAGGGCCGCGTGCGCGAGCTGGGCGGGGGCGAGCGGCCCTCGACGAATAACCGCATGGAGATGAGCGGCGCCATAGCCGCGCTGGTGGCGGTGGCGGACCGGCCCGAGCCGGTGAAACTCTATACCGACTCCGGCCTGCTGATCAACGGCATAAAAGGCTGGATACACGGCTGGAAGCGCAAGGGCTGGCTGACGGCCGCCGGCCAGCCGGTGGTGAACCGGGACCTGTGGGAGAGCCTGGACGCGCTGGCGTCCGCCCGCAAGGGCCGCCTCTCCTGGGGCCACGTCAAAGGCCACGCCGGCCACGACCTCAATGAACGCTGCGATGTGATAGCCGTATCTTTTTCCAAGGGCAACCCGGTAAAACTTTACGACGGCCCCGCCGTGGGCTGCGGCTACTCGCTGCTCGAGCCAGGCGCCGAGCACCTGCACGCGCCCGCCGCCGCCAAGTCCTCCTCCAAGCCGAGGGTTAAGAAAGGCCCGGCGGTATACCTCAGCTATGTCAACGGCACGGTGCAGCGCCACGCCACCTGGGACCAGTGCAAGGCCCGCGTGCACGGCGTAGCCGGAGTAAAATTCAAGAAAGTAACCTCACCCGAGGAAGAGAGCGAAGTCCTCAAGTCCTGGGGCGCGGCCTGAGTCAAACAGTTTCCAGGGGGCCGTTTCTGCGAATCACGCTATTAGATCCCAAGATCAGCCTGGTCGAAAAGACCGGGGAGATCCTGCTCGCCTCCAAGTCGGCGGCGGACAACCTGGTCGTCTTTCCCGGCAAGCGGCCGGCGCATTTCCTGCGCCGCTACCTGGCCGAAAAGAGAGGCGCCGCGCTCAAGGCGCCGGTCATCGCCTCCATGGACGGCTTCGTGGAGCTGGCGGCGCAGCAGCTGGGCATTGTCGGCCGCGAGGCCTCCCAGCTGGACCTGGCCTATCTGCTCTACCACCGCCTCAAGGCCGAGCTGTGCACCGTTATCTCGCGCGACCCGGTGGACCTGTCGCTCGACGCCGTGCTGCCCTGGGCCCTCAAACTTATCGGCGACTTTGAAGAATTGCGGATAGAGCTCAAGACGGCCAAAGACCTCTCCGCCTACGATTCCATACTGCCGCAGGACCTGCGCACCGACGCTTTCGCGCGCAAGCTCGAGAGCTTCAGCCGCCTCTACGAGAATTTCTACGCCGCCGTGGAGGCGGAGGGTTTGCTGACCCGCTCCTCCCGCTACGCCGCCGTGGCCGCCGGCATAGACCGGCTGGACGTCTCCGGCTACGAGAATATGGTCTTCGCCGGTTTCTTCGCCCTGACCGCCTCCGAAAAAAACATACTCCGCCGCCTGGGGAGCGAAGGGGCGCAACTGCTGCTGGAGCCCGGCCCCGGCCTGGCAGAGCAGTTCGCTTTCCTCGGCAACAGCCTGCCGGCGCTCGCGGCCGGGCGGCAGGCCGCTACGGCCCTGCATTTTTACAAGGCCCCCGACGCGCACGGCGAGATCTTCAGCCTGGCCCGCGCGCTGAAAGACCCGGGCCCCGGCGACGTGATAGTGCTGCCCGAGGCCAGAGCGCTGTTCCCGCTCATCGAGCACGTGCTGCCGGCCGCCGGGGACTATAACGTGTCCATGGGGTACCCGCTCTCGGCCACGCCGGTGTACGCGCTGCTCGACGCGCTGGGCGACCTGCTGGACAAGCGCGGCGAGGCCGGCTACTTCGCCCCGAACTACCTCAAGTTCGTCTTCCATCCCTATATCAAGAACACCTACCTCTACGGCGCGGCCGAGCCCAGCCGCGTCATCTTCCAGGCCGTGGAAGAGCGCCTGTCCGGGCGCGTCAACAAGTACGTGACGCTGGAGGAGATAGAGAACGACGCCGACCTGCTGCGGTCGGCCGCCGCCCGCCTGGGCGAGGGCGGTCCCGACGCCGCGGCGGTAAAAGCGCATATCAGGGGCGTGCACGACCGGCTGCTGCGGCCTTTCGAGGAGATAAAGGACATCGCCGATTTCGCCGGCAAGCTGCTGGTCTTCATCTCGCAGGTCTCCGAGAACAGCACAGCGCCGCTGCACCCGTACTGGGCGCCCTTCGTGGAGCGCGCCATAGAGCGCATCCTGGAGCTGCGCGGCAGCCGCCTGGGCGGGGAGCGCTTCGCCGCGCCGGCGGGCTACTTCAAGTTCTTCAAGACCTTCATGCAGGGCGCCAGCTACCCTTTCCCCGGCACGCCGCTCAAGGGCCTGCAGGTGCTGGGCTTCCTGGAGACGCGCGGCCTGAAGTTCGACCGCGTCTATTTCCTCGACGCCAACGCCGACCTGCTGCCGGCCGCCCGCAAGGAGGACACCATCCTGCCGCATTTCGTGCGCGAGGGGCTGGGCCTGGCCACCTACAAGACGCGCGAGCGCCTGAGCCGCTACTATTTCGGGGCGCTGCTGGGCGGCGCGCGCGAGGCGCATATTTTCTACAAGGACGCCGCCGACCAGGAGCGCAGCCCGTTCGTGGAGGCGCTGGCCTGGGAGCAGGAGCGCCGCGGGGCCAAGCCCGCCGAGGAAGAGGTGCACCTGCGCGTGGACTTCTCGCAGGCGGACCCCAGGCCCGTGCCCAAGACGCCGGAGATCATAGCCGCCTTGCGCGCGCGCGAGTACTCCCCGTCGGCCATAGACACCTACCTGGCCTGCAACCTGCGCTTCTACTACCGCTACGCCCTGCGCCTGGCCGAGAAGGACGGCGTCTCCGACGACATCGAGCAGCGCGACATCGGCAATATCGTGCACAAGACGCTGGAAGTTTTCTTCGGCGCGCGCTTGAACAAGCCGCTGACCATAACGGAGAAGGATTACGGCGAGCTGCAGGCCGCCGCGGAGACGGTCTTCGACGCCGATCTCAAGGGCCACAAGGCCGGCTTCGAGTACCTCATCAAGCGGCAGGTGGAGCGCCGCCTGCGCGATATCCTGGACTACCACCGCGCCAACCTCGGCGAGATAACGATACTGGGCTGCGAGACGGAACTGAAGGCGGAGTTGCCCACCCGCTGGGGCCCCGTCAAACTTAAAGGCTACGCCGACCGCGTGGACCTGCGAGGCGGCACCGTGCATATACTCGACTACAAGACCGGCGCCGCGGCGGCCGCGCCCAACTGGGAGAGCTTCGACACCGGGATGCGCGCCGACTGGCCCGCCACGCTGAAGTCGGTGCAGCTGCCCTTCTATATCCTGGCCTGGCTGGCGGCCCACCCCGCCACCGCGGCTTCGGGCATGGACGCCTCGCTGCTGCTGCTGGGCGCCGAGAACATAACCGAAGAGGCGCTGTTCAAGGAGCGCCACAGGAAGCCGCCGGCGAAAGAGGCCGTCTTCGCCGCCTTCCGCGAAGGCATCATCACCCTGGTGGAGGAGATCCTGGACCCGGAAATGCCCTTCTATCCAGCCGCCGAGGAGAAGAACTGCGCCGGCTGCCAGTTCAGGCGCCTTTGCGGCCGGCAGTGGGTGGAGTAGCTTTTTGTATACTGGAGGAACTATGACCGCTTCTAAAAAAGCTTCCAACCTGACCCTGCTGGCTCTGTTGGCCGTCTTCCTGGGCATCTTCATCGCCATGATCTGGCCCTACCTGTTCGCCCTGTTCATGGGCCTGCTGCTGGCCATACTCAGCCGGCCGCTCTACGAGGCCCTGGCCGCGCGCCGGCTCGGGCCGCGCACGGCCGCCGGGCTGACGATGGCGATAATACTGCTGGCCATCATCGCGCCGCTCTCCGCCTTCGCCGTGACCGCCGTTAAACAGGCCATCGCGCTGGCCGCTTACCTGGCCGACGAGCGCGGGGCCGAGTTCATCCGCCAGGCGGTGGCCGCCGTCACCGCGCTGCGCCCCGTGCAGTGGGTTATAGCCAACCCCGTGGACCTGCAGGCCAAGGGCCTGGAGTTCGCCCAGAGCGCCGGGGCCGCGCTGAGCACCATCATCCTGGTGCAGGCCGCGGCCCTGCCCGAGCTGGCCCTTAAGGTTATCCTCTCGCTGCTGGCCTGGTTCTTCCTGCTGTTCGAGGGGGAGGGCTTTATGAAGTGGCTGATAGGCAAAGTGCCGATGGACTCCGCGCTGAAAGGCCGCCTGACCGCCGCTTTCCGCGCCACCGCCGCCTCTACCGTGTGGGCCACCTCGGCCGCCGCGGCCGCGCAGGCGCTGGTGGTGATGCTGGGTTTCCTGCTGTTGGGCGTGCCCGGGGTTTTCCTGGCCGGCGGGGCCACTTTCATCTTCGCCTGGATACCGATACTGGGCAGCATGCCGGTCTGCGTGGCTGCCGCCGTCTATCTCTATTTCAAGGGTTCCATGGCCAAGCTGGTGCTGATGGGCCTGGTGGCCGTGGTGGCCGGTCTGATGGACAACGTGGTGCGGCCCATAGTAATGAAAGGCCACGGGGACATGCACCCGCTGCTGGCGCTGGTCTCCATTTTCGCGGGCATCAGGATGTTCGGCCTGCTGGGCGTGATCTTCGGTCCCATAGTGGCGGCCATGCTGCTGGCCCTGCTGAATTCCTGGCAGCTGCAGGCAGATTGAGGTTGAGGAGACGCTGATTCCTAATTCCTAATTCCGCACCTATTACGGTCAGTTTGTTTGAAAATAATTAGGAATTAGGAATCAGCGTCCCCATAGGTCCAAAGGCCTAGGCCCCCGTTTACCTTAAGACCCGTGCGGGGGCCGGCGCAATACCGCTATAATTAAATAGCGGCAGTTAAAACTAGATAATAAGGCGGCTGAATGAAGAAAATTAACTTCCTGTCCCTGCTCCTGCTCGGTTCCATGGCGTCCAATGTTTTCGCCCTGGACCTCAATAAACCCCTTCCCAACTGGATAGATAAAGACCGCGAACAGGCCGACGGCAAGCCGCCGGTCATGCTGCCCACGCGGCGCGGCGTCACCCCTTCCGACTTCCGTATGCCGGCCGAGTACGAGCCTGTCTCGGCCGTGGCCATAGGCTGGGCCGCTTACACGCCCATGCTGACCGGCATCGCCAAGGCCGTCACCGGCATCGCCAAGGCGCAGCTCTGGGCCGTCGGCGGCCCCTCCTCCATCTCCGGCGTCCCCGCCTCCAGCTATACCAGGATCCCCGCCCCGCTCGACACCGTCTGGATGCGCGACTACGGCCCCTTCGGCGTGGCCGGCGGCAAGCCCGGCATCGTGGACTCCATCTACCGCCACTACCAGTACCGCCGCAACGACGACGCCGTCCCCGGCGTGCTGGGCCGCGCCAAGAACATCGGCGTGTACGGCATGCCTATCATCATGGACGGCGGCAACCTGATGGTGGACAGCCAGGGCACCCTCTTCCACACCAACCGCACCTACCTCTGGAACTCCAATATGAGCCGCGACCAGGTGGACAATCACCTGAAGAACTACCTGAAGGTCAAGAAGATCGTCACCTTCGACTACGCCGGCTACCCCGGCGAGCCGGCTGACGGCACCGGCCACATCGACATGTTCGTGAAGCTGCTCAACGACAACACCGTGCTGCTGGCGGTGACCGAGGACGAGCCCTTCAAAACCGCCTGCGACAAGGCCATGGCTTGGTTCAAGGCCAACAAGGCCCCCAACGGCCAGCCTTACAAGATCCTTACCGTGAAGGCCTGGGCCACCGACGCCTGGTATACCTACACCAACTCGCTGGTGGTCAACAACGTGGCCATCATCCCTTCGTACTCGGTCTCGACCGAAGAGGCCAAAGCCAAGGCCGCCTACGAGGCCGCCGGCTACACCGTGGTGCCGGTGCCCTCCGACGACAGCATAGTCGCCGGCGGCTCCATCCACTGCGTGACGCAGACCATCCCCGGCGCGCCCGGTAAGGCCGTCGACATGACCGCCATCCCCGAGTTCGACGGCGGTGTGGCCGTGGAAGTTCCCCTGGCCCCGCTGACCAACGGGTCCTCCAGCTCGGTTAACCAGCTGCTGCAGGGCTTCTAAGACTTAAAGCCCCCTAAAAAGAAAACCGCCGGCAAAACCGGCGGTTTTTCTTTTGCCAGGCCGGGGCCTATTTCGAGAGGAGCTTGTCCCTGAGGGATCTCTGCATGGCGGCCAGGCGGCGTATGCTGGAGGGGATGACCAGCACGGTGTTGTCGCCGGCCACGGTGCCCAGCACCTCGGGCAGGCGCTGCGAGTCTATGTATTCGGCCACGGTGCCGGCGGCGCCGGGCAGGGTGCGGATGAGTACCAGCGTCTCGTTTGCGCCGATGTCGGTGACGCTGGCCCCCAGCAGCGTGCGCAAGGGGGGGACGGCCCCCGGCGCGGTCAGGGCGTAGCGGCCGCCGTCGGGGCCGGGCACCCAGGAGACACCCAGGTCTTTGAGGTCGCGCGACAGCGTGGCCTGGGTGACCTTGCAGCCTTCCCGCGCGAGCTCGCGGCGCAGGTCTTCCTGGCTGCCCACCATGCCGGCGGCTATGATCTTCCTTATGCAGTAGAGGCGTTCGGTCTTGGTCATGCTTTCCTTTGGACGCTATTGCATAATTATACAGGATTTTGTATATTTATTCAAGACCCGGCCCCGCCCGGACATATATAAGGAGAGCGATAAATGAAAGAGAACAACAAAGTGGTGCTGGCTTACAGCGGCGGCCTGGATACTTCGGTGATACTTAAGTGGCTCATCAACCAGGGCTACGAGGTGATAGCCTATATCGCCGACGTCGGGCAGGCCGGCGACTTCCAGCAGGCCAAGCGCAAGGCGCTCAAGGTAGGCGCCAAGAAAGTTTATATCGAGGACCTGAAGAAAGAACTGGTCACCGATTACATCTTCCCCATCTTCAAAGCCAACGCCCTCTATGAGGGCCGCTACCTGCTGGGCACCTCGGCCGCCCGGCCCCTCATCGCCAAACGGCAGATAGAGATAGCCGCCAAAGAGGGCGCCGCCTACGTGTCGCACGGCGCCACCGGCAAGGGCAACGACCAGGTGCGCTTCGAGCTGGGCTATTACGCCCTGAACCCGAAGATAAAGGTGATAGCCCCCTGGAAGATGGAATCTTTCCTTAAGGAATTCAAGGGCCGCACCGACCTCATCAACTACGCCAAGGCCAACAATATCGAGATCAGCTCCACCATCAAGAAGCCCTACAGCGAGGACGACAATTTGCTGCATATCAGCCACGAAGCCGGCATTCTTGAAGACCCCGCGCATGAATGCGCCGAGGACATTTACTCCAAGACCGTGTCGCCGGAGAAGGCCCCGAACACCGCCACGAAGATAAAGATCGTCTTCAAGGACGGCGCGCCGGTAAAAGTTACCAACCTGAATACCGGCAAGAGCGAGACCGACCCGCTGAAGCTCTTCAATATGCTCAACGACCTGGGCTCGAAGAACGGCATAGGCCGCATCGACATGGTGGAGAACCGCTTCGTCGGCATCAAGTCGCGCGGCGTTTACGAGACGCCCGGCGGCACCATACTCTACGCCGCCCACAAGGACATAGAGGGCATAGCCATGGACCGCGAGGTGATGCGGCTGCGCGACATGTTCTCGCCCAAGTTCGCCGAGCTCGTCTACAACGGCTTCTGGTTCAGCCCGGAGATGAACTTCCTGATGGCCGCCATCAACGAAAGCCAGAAGGCCATAGACGGCAGCGTTACGCTTAAGCTCTACAAGGGCAACGTGATGGCGGTGGGCCGCCAGAGCCCCAGTTCGCTCTACAACAAGGACCTGTCCAGCATGGACATAGCCGGCGGCTTCAACCAGAAGGACTCGGAAGGGTTCATCAAGATCCACGCCACCCGGCTGATGGCCCACAGCGCCATCATGAACAAGCACGGTAACAACTGATGAAACTCTGGGCCAAGGGCTATGACCTGGACAAGGATATAGAGTCCTTCACGGTGGGGGACGACTATATACTGGACCGCCGGCTGGTCAGGCACGACTGCGCGGCTTCGCTGGCGCACGCCAAGGCCCTGCGCAAGGCCGGCCTGCTGACCGCTAAAGAACTGGCGAACATCGCCGCCGGGCTCAAGGCCATAGCGGCGCTGGACGCGGCCGGCAAGTTCAAGATAAAGCGGGAGGACGAGGATTGCCACACGGCCATAGAGAACTGGCTGACGGCGAAATACGGCGAGGCCGGCAAGAAGGTGCATACCGGCCGCTCGCGCAACGACCAGGTGCTGACGGCCCTGCGGCTCTACGAGAGGGAAACCCTCGGCGAGCTGAAGGCGCGGCTGGCGGCTTTCTCTGCCGCCTGTAAAAAACTTGCGGCCAAGCAGGGCCGCATACCCATGCCGGGCTACACGCATACGCGCCGGGCCATGCCCACCACGGCGGGCACCTGGATAGGCTGTTTCGCCGCCGCCGCGGCCGACGACGCCAAGCATGTAGACTTCCTGCTCAAGCTGATAGACCAGTCCCCGCTGGGCTCGGCCGCCGGCTTCGGCGTGCCGGTGCTGAACATCGACAAGGGCTACAGCGCCAGGCTGATGGGCTTCTCGAAAGCCATAGAGAACCCGATCTACGCCCAGTTCACCCGCAGCAAGTTCGAGCCGGCCGTCATGCACCTGTGCTCGCAGGTCATGCTGACCCTGAACAAGCTGGCCACCGACCTGGTGCTGTTCAGCATGCCGGAGTTCGGCTTCGTCTCCCTGCCGGAGAAGTTCTGCACCGGCAGCTCCATCATGCCGCAGAAGAAGAACCCCGACGTGCTGGAGCTGGTGCGGGGCAAATACCACGCGGTGCTGGGCGAGGAATTGAAGGCGCTGTCCCTGGCCGGCAACCTGCCGTCCGGCTACAACCGCGATGCCCAGCTGGGCAAAGGCCCGCTGTTCGCCGCGCTGGACGCAGCACTCGCCTCGCTCGGCATCATGGCCAAAGTGACCGAGGGCCTGAAGTTCAATAAAGAAAAGTGCGCCCTCGCCCCGGAACTCTTCGCCACGGAAGAGGCCTACAAGCTGGTAAAAGCCGGCCTCCCCTTCCGCGACGCCTATCGCCAGTTAGCCGAAAAGTTCCGCTGATCACAAGGAGTCGTAAACCCAAAACCGCCGGCCCAACCCCCGGCGGTTTTGTTTTGGCTGCCCGACACTCCCTTGTCGGGGTCGCCTGTTAGGATATTTGTGAACAAGGGGGGTATATGCCGAAAAAAGAGATCGCCGGTCAGGTGGAGATAGAAGACCGGATATTCCTGATGCGTGGCCGCCGGGTTATGCTGGACGCGGACCTCGCGGTCCTGTATGGCGTCAAGACCAAGTATCTGAACCAGCAGGTGAACCGGAACAGCGGCAGGTTCCCCGGGGCTTTCATGTTCAGGCTTACGCTCCGGGAAAGGGACGAACTGGTTGCAAATTGCAACCGGTTGTCCGGGCTTAAGCATTCCAGCACTATGCCCCGCGCTTTTACCGAGCACGGGGTGGCAATGCTTGCCAGCGTGCTCAGGAGCGCTATCGCGGTAAAGATAAGCGTAAGCATAATAGAGACTTTCATCAGGCTGAAGGAGATGTTCTCCGCCCATAAGGAACTGGCTGAAAAACTAAGGGCCTTGGAGCAGAGGATCGCGAGCCATGATGCGGAGATCGGCACTTTGTTCGACGCTATACGTTCCCTGATGCCCAAAGAGGACGATGCCACCAGCCATCAGATCGGTTTCCGGCCGTGAGTTTGTGGCGTATGGGGATTACAAAAGCCGGGGCGGGGCCGGCGGTTTTGTTTTAGGGCTGGGCCCGGGCGAGGGAGCTTACGTAAACGCCGATGTAGTACGGCCAGAGGATGAGGGCGAGCGCGCCTTTCCAGAAAGCGAGCTTCAGGAAGCCGACGGTGAAAAGCCAGCCGGCTAACCAGGAGAGGCCGGTAGCGCTCTGATTCGTGATTTTTATCTTTTCCATGGGTAAATGATATCACAATGACCGGGGGCTTGGCAGGCGGCCGCGGGCGGCTTATCAGCGGCGCCCTGAAATGTTATCATTGCGTTGGCGCCGGGCGGCGCCGCTATGAAGCGCATTAAAAACGCCAAAAGATCCGCGGCGCGGGGTAAACCGGGCAGTATGCCCGCCACTTACCGCGTGCTGGCCGAGGGGCTGCGCCGGGAATACTTCTTCTACCGCCACGGCACCGACGGCGTTTTCACCTACGTCAGCCCTTCCATCGCCGCCGTGCTGGGCTACACGCGCGCGGAATTCCTGCGGCATTTTTCCGATTATCTCACGGATTCCCCGGTCAATAAGGCCGTCCTGGCGCGCACCCGCCAGAGCATACTCGGCCGCCGCCAGCCGCCTTACGAGGTGGAAATCTTCCACAAGGACGGGGGCGTGCGCACGCTCGAGGTTCTGGAAGTGCCGGTGCGCGAGCGCGGCCGCGTGGTGGCGGTGGAGGGCATAGCCAGGGACATAACCCTGGAGAAGCGGGCCGGAGAAAAAATGGCCGCGGCCCGGGCCGAGGCCGAGGAGCGCGAGCGCCTGGTGCTGCGGCATTCCGGCGACGGCATCATCGGCACGGACGCCGCCGGCCGGGTCATCTTCATGAACGACGCGGCCGAGCGCCTGCTGGGCTGGAAGCCCCACGAGCTGGCCGGCCGGCCGCTGCATCCCGCCATACATTACAAGCATGCCGACGGCACGCCTTACCCCGCCACCGTCTGTCCCATGAACGCGGCGATGCGCCGCGGCAAATCCTCCCGGGTGGAAGGGGAACTGCTCTGGCGCAAGGACGGCAGCAGCTTCCCCGTCAGTTACTCGGCGCACCCTATCTGGCGGGCCGGCAAGCCGGACGGCGCGGTTATAACTTTCCAGGACATCACGGAGCGCAAGCGCCTGGAAGAATCGCGGGATTTCCTGGTGCATGCCCTGGTGCATGATCTCAACAACCCGCTGGCGGCGATAGTGGCGGCGGCTGAAATGGCCTATGAATGCCCGGCCGGCCTGGCCGTCTGCGCCAACCGCGAGGAGATCGGCATCATTCACGGCGCCGCCATGGACATGAAGCGCCTGCTTTCCGATATACTGGACATTAACCGCATGGAGTCCGGGCATCTGCGCCTGGCCAGGCGCCGGCTGCGCCCCTCCGCCCTGGCCGCCGCGGCCGTCCGTCCCATCCGGGTGCTGGGCGGCTCGTCCGGGAAGAAGGTCGACGTGGCCGTCAGCCCCGGTCTGCCCAGGATCAACGCTGATATCGTGGTGCTGCGCCGCGTCCTGGAGAACCTGCTGGGCAATTCGCTCAAATTCACGCCGCCCGGCACGGCTGTAAAGCTTGCCGCCGCGCGTAAAGGGAAATTCGTGGTTTTCTCCGTATCGGATTCCGGGGCCGGGGTCAGGCCGGAGAACCTCGATCGCATTTTCGACAAGTACTTCCAGTCGGACCAGCCGGCCGAGATGGCCCGCAAGGGTAAGGGCCTGGGCCTGACCTTCTGCCGCCTGGCGGTAGAGGCGCACGGCGGCAGCATCAAGGCTGAAAATCTCGCAGGCGGCGGCTGCCGGGTCAGCTTCACGCTGCCGGCCGACGGCGCCGCTGGAAAATAGGTTTCTGTCCCCGGGAAAGCCGCCGGAAGTCCGGCGGCTTTTTCTTTTTTACCGCCTTAGGGCCCGCGCCGCGCCTGGGTCCAATACCGGCGGCCGCCTGGGTACTAAGCACCTATTGGCCGCCGGCCGCTTTTCATATCATTATTATATGGTGTCAGCAGGAGGCAGAATGAAGAACAGGGTAACTTTCTTTGCAGTGGTGTTGCTGGTTTTTTCCGCCGCGGCCCGCGCCGCCGAAGTGAATTTTGACAATCCCAAGGCCAACGGCGCCCTGGACCTGATGCGGGAGGCCGCCGATCTCAAGGGCCCTCACCAGCCCTCGAACGGCCCGCAGCAGGCACCCAAGCCCCCTAAGCCGCCGCAGCCCGGCCACCCCGGCCATCCCGGCTGGAACCCGAATATGCCGCCCCCGCCTCCGCCCCCGACGCAGTATAATTTCGGCGGCTACCGCGACAGCTGCCGCACCTTCACCTTTACCGCGCAGAGCCCCCTGACGCTCAACGAAGAAATGATACTGGAGGAGTACGGCCAGGAATGCCAGAACTTCGGCCAGGGCTTCACCGGCCCTTGCCGTCCGGCCAGCCGCTACCACCGCCGCAAGGTGACCGTGGAAGTCGGCCGCCGCCAGCTGGAATCCTGGGAGACCGAGCGCCTGGAACTTTGCATGAAGGGCCCCAAGCGCATAGACGCCAATATCGACGGCATGCTCTACGATTACGCCGTGGCGGTGCGCAACGACGACGGCATCTTCAAGCGCTCCACCGTCTTCACGCTCACCCCCGGCGCCAAGAAGCCCGCCAGGCCGGATTCGAAGGAGCTCGCCATCGGCTTTACCGGCGTGACCGCCGCCGGCGACGTGCGCATGGTGCTGGCCGACAGCCGCGCCGAGTATTTCCGCGACGGCACTATCACCATCACCGCCGACTGCCTGCGCCTGCCCGAGATAACGCAGAACATGCCGGTGGAGGACCTGCTCGACGGCTTTACCAAGTACAACGTCACGCAGACCTTCGCCGTGGCGGGCACCTACGAGCTGAAGCTCTCCGATACGCCCAAGCCCGGCAAGTACATGGTCACCGTGAAGTTCTCCCGCTCCGGCCCGCTGTCCTCCGGCGCCGAGGCCACGATCATCGGGAGTTTCGAGATCCGCTAGGCGGCTCCGCCCAAAGAAGAACCCCGCGTTTTAGCGCGGGGTTCTTCTTTTATCCCGACAAGCCCTTGTGGTTGTGTCCGTAGCGGCGCAGGATAGCGAAGTCCACCCGGGTTGCCCCTCCGCGGCCATCTTCTTCCAGCAACCCGACAAGCCCTTGTCGGGTTGGCCTGCTATGCTATGGGTATGGGGCAGGGGATATTAAACAGGTTTTGCGGCCGGCTCTACGGCCTTAAAGGCGCCGTCCACGACCACTTCCAGGGTGTCGTCGAGGTCGGTGCGGAACACTTTGGCGCCCGAGCCGAGCAGGCGGCCCAGCGCGTCCTGCGTTGGGTGGCCGTAGTTGTTCTTGCCTACCTCTATGTAAGCCCTGGCGGGCTGTACGGCCTTCAGGAAGGCGTTGGTGGAGGAGTACTTGCTGCCGTGGTGGCCGACCTTCAGCACGTCGGCGCGCAGCTCGGCGCCGTACCTGGCGGCCAGCAGTTCCTCGGTCTCGCCCTCGGTGTCGCCGGTGAACAGCATGGAGGAGCCGTTATAGGAGAGCTTGAACATGATGGAGCAGTTGTTGATGACCTTGCTGGTCTTGCTGGCGGACTCGACCGGGCAGGAGTTGAAGACCTTGATCTCCACGCCCGGGGCGCTCCAGTCCAGCCTGTCGCCGGGAGCGGGGTAAACGGTGTTGACGCCCAGCGCGCGCACCTGGTCGCGCAGGGTGTTGTCGGCGGCGGCGCCCTTGTTGTCCAGGCGGGTGTCGTAGAAGTTCTCCACGGTTATGTTGGAGAAGACGTACTGCAGGCCGTTGTAATGGTCGCTGTGGGGGTGGGTGAGCACCACGTGGTCAATCTTGGAGACTTTCTTGGCCGCCAGGAACTTGGCCAGGCCGCCGTCGGCGGCGCGGGAGGGGCCGCCGTCTATCAGGGCGTTGCGGCCGCCGGGCAGTTCCATATAGATGGCGTCGCCCTGGCCGACATTAAGGAAATATACATTAAGGCCGGGGCCGGCGGCGTAGAGGGTGGCGTCCTGCGGGGGCGGCGCCAGCGGTATCTCCACCGCGGGGGCGGCGGCCAGCAACTGGCCGTAGGCCTGTGCGGCGGCGGAGGGGGCAAAATGGAATACGGTTAGGAAAAGAAGAAAGGCCGAAAGGGCTGCTTTGAATACTGCGGGGACTGGAGAGTTCTGGTTCACGCGATGCATATCCACCTCCCACTGCCTGCGCCGGCGCTTGAAGTAAGTGCGCGCCGCTCGCTCCGGCCCAGTGGTGAATCCGGATTAAGGTCCGGAGGTGGATGCTTCCCGGCCAATCCCGGGAATTACACAGAAGCCATATATAGGTTACGCCGTGAGTTGACTTTGCTCAAGGGCCAAAAGGCCTATGCCTACATAGGCCCAAAGACCTATATTGGTATAGGCCAACTGTTCGCGCCTTCTGGGTACTATGGGACTGCCCCCTCTGTTTTCGGGGCTGTATAATTGAACTGTAGATGAAAGCCGGAGCAGGAGAACAACATGAAAAAGATCCTTACCCTGACCGTAGCTGCAGCGGCCCTCTTAGCCGGGCGAGCCTCCGCCCAGGATATCAGCGACCCCCGGTATTTCGCGGTAGACGAAAAATCCATAATTATCGAAGAACTGAAAGGCGAAGCGATACCCCCGCTCGCGCCCATCGGCGCCGCTGCCCCCAAGCTGGACATAGGCGGCACTATAGACACGCTGAGCAATATCGTCAACCTTTTCGAGAAGATCTGGAACATCATCGAGAAGAATCAGCCGGTGGTGAACATCACCACCAACTACGCCAACGCGGTGCCTTTCGGCACCAGCCACTGGAGCCAGCTGCAGGGCTGGAGCCGGCCCACCACCAAGAAGTACAGCTTTTCCATGAAGAACGGCTTCGGTTCGCAGGTGGTGAAGGTGGTTTACCAGCTGCACTATACCTATAAGGGGAATTTTCAGGGCAAGGGCAAGTTCCTTACCGGCGTCACCGTGGAACCCGTCAGCGTGACTACGGCCTGGGGCTACAAGGTCAGCCTGGTCTCCGAGGTGCCGGATTCCACCATCGCCAACGTGGGCACGCACGAGGACCCGGTGGCCTCCATGCAGGTGCAGCTGAAGTGGTCGGTGCACACCTCCGTGAAGGACATCTCTTCCAAGGCCATCTACTACGTGCAGGGCGACGGGCTGATGGAGGAGATCGGCACGCCTTTCAAGAACGCCCGCGACCAGCGCGAGGCTACCCGGCTGGAAACCGCCGGCCTGCAGCTCGTGAACGTCAGCTTCAACTAGCCCGCGGCTCAAAGACCGGCCCCTGTAACAAGGGGCCGGTTTTTTTGTGTCCCGGCCGGACTTTTGTTAAATGGTAAAATAGGGTCCTCCCATGGATGACCAGGAAATAGAGTTCAACGAGCAGTTCAGCCGCGCGCTGAACGTGCTGCAGCACGGCACCGGCAACGTCTTCGTTACCGGCAAGGCCGGCACCGGCAAGAGTACCCTGCTGCGCTATTTCCGCGCCCATACGGACAAGAAGATAGTGGTGCTGGCCCCCACCGGGGTGGCCGCGCTGAACGTGGCCGGCGAGACCATCCATTCCTTCTTCCGCTTCAAGCCTGGCACCACTCCCGACAGGGTGCGGCGCGCCCGCAAGCGCGACGCCGAGCTGTACAAGGCGCTCGACGCCATCGTGATAGACGAGGCCTCCATGGTGCGCGCCGACCTGCTGGACTGCGTGGACGCCTTCATGCGCCTCAACGGCCGCGACCCGGGCAAGCCATTCGGCGGGGCGCAGCTGGCGCTGTTCGGGGACCTCTACCAGCTGCCGCCGGTGGTGACAGGCTCCGAGCGCGACTTGTTCCGCACCTACTACCCCGGCCCCTATTTCTTCAACGCGCGGGTCTTCGCCCAGGCCTCTATAGAATACCTGGAACTGGAGAAGATCTACCGCCAGCGGGACCAGAACTTCATCGAGATACTCAACGCCATCCGCAACAACCGCGTGAGCCCCGCCCAGCTGGAATTGCTGAACCGGCGCGTGGGCGCCGACGTGGAGAGCGCCGGCCGAGGCATCGTGGTGCGGCTGCTCACCACCAACGCCGACGCGGCGGAGATCAATAACGAGCGCCTGCGGGCCATAGACGGCCGGGCGCAGGTCTACAAGGCCGGGATCGCCGGCGAGTTCTCCCGCGACTCCTACCCGGCCGACGAGGAGCTGCACCTGAAGGCCGGCGCGCAGGTGATGCTGCTCAACAACGACCCCGACGGCCGCTGGGTGAACGGCACCATGGCCGTGCTGCAGGATATCATGAAGGGCCGGCCCGGCGCCGAGGACGTGATACACGTGCGCCTGGCCGACGGCTCGGTGGAGCCGGTGGAGCAGCACGCCTGGGAGCTCTTTCATTTCGCTTTCGACGCGGCCGCGGGCAAGATTAAAGCCGAGACGGCCGGCACGTTCAGGCAGTTCCCGCTGAAGCTGGCCTGGGGCATAACGATACACAAGAGCCAGGGCAAGACCTTCGAGCGCGCCGTCATAGACCTGGGCCGCCGCGCCTTCGCCGCCGGGCAGACCTACGTGGCGCTGTCGCGCTGCACCGCGCTGGAGGGCCTGTCGCTGGCGCGGGCGGTGCGCCCGTCGGACGTGATGACCGACTGGCGCATAGTGCGCTACGTCACCGGCCACCAGTACGGCGCCAGCGAACAGCTGATGCCCGCGGCCGACAAGATACGGCTGATAGAGCGCGCCATCGCCGAGGGACGCTGCCTGGAACTCACCTACCTGAAGGCCACCGACGAGAAGAGCCGCCGCCTGGTGCGGCCGGTGAGCGTGGGGGACTGCGCCTACCAGAAGACCAAATTCAAAGGCTTGGTGGCGGACTGTCTTGCCCGCGGCCAGCGCCGCACCTTCAGGGTGGACCGCATACTGGAGCTGAAGGCCGCCGACGCCGGCGAAAAAAAGCAGGAAGATACGGGGGACTTATGAGAGGACTTTTACTTTGCGCCGCACTGCTGCTGGGCGCCCTGCCCGCCGCGGCCGGCACGGTGCTGTTCGTGGGCGATTCGCATTCGGTAGGGCCTTTCGGCTGGAAGCTGGACGCGCTGCTGCGCGAGGCGGGCCACCGCACCGCCACCTACGCCTCCTGCGGCTCCATAGCGCAGTGGTGGGTGACCGGCAAGCCCACGCCCTGCGGCTACTTCTTCCGCGACCTGGACGGCGAAACTCAGAAAGGGCAGAAAGCCCCCACGCCCATCTTCGCGGACCTGCTCGCCAAGGTCAAGCCGGACGCGGTGATAGTGGAGCTCGGGGCCAATTACGCCGGCAACCCGTCCGACGAGTTCGCCGTGAAGGACATGGGTGCCCTGGCCGACGCTATTCTGGCCTCCGGCGCCTCCTGCCTGTGGGTGACCAAGCCCGACTCGCGCAAGAACCACTCTGACATACCGCGCATACTGGAGCTCACCTATAAGGCCGCGGAGGGTAAATGCCCGGTCTTCGACAGCACGCTGGTCACCAAGTACCCGGAGACCGGCGGGGACGGCATACATTACTGGTTCAAGGAAGGCCTGCCCATCGCCGACGCCTGGGCCGCCAGAGTTTACGAGTGGGCCGCCCCGCGGTTGCCGGCAAGACCCGCTCCCGCGCCGGCGCGCTAGCGTCGGCACAAATAAAAAAAGCGCGGCCAGTGGCCGCGCTTTTTTTGCGCCCCGGGGCGCTAGATATAGCCTTTGAAGTTCAGCAGCACTATCAGCATGAAAAGAATGGAGGCGGCGCCGACGCCTATCAGCACCGCGCCTATCAACCGCCCGGCTTTCTGGGCGCCGGTAGGCGCGGGGGCCTCCGCTCCTTCGGCGGCGGGGGACGGCGAGAATTTTCTGCGCAGCAGCACGCCCACCGCTATGGGGACGAAGGGTACGGCCAGCAGCAGTATGGCCTCGAGCAGGTAGCCCAGGTCGGTCATGGCTCAGGCACCTCCCTGCCGTCCCGGTAGCAGACCTTCTTGCCGGCCACGTAGCCGGGGGTGGTGGCTTCCTGGTTGCCCATCAGGCGCGTCAGGCCGGGCAGGCGGCCCGGCACCAGGCCGAAAGTGCGGTAGCCGCAGACCACGGTGCCGCGCATCTGCAGGCTGGTGTCGCGCGACAGGTCCGCGTTCCAGGTCTTCTCCCACTGTTCCCTGGCCTGCGCCGCGGGCACGCCGTCCATGCGGTCCTGGAAATAAGGCAGGCTGAAATAGAGCAGCCGGCGCGCGGCCATGGAAATGCCCACCGCGGGATTTACCGAGGCGCCGCCGATGGAGGCCGTGTTGCAGCCGGAGAACTGTACCACGCCGCCGCGGGCCATCTTGCCCTTGAGCATGGCGGCGGCGGAGTCCGGGTCGTAGGCGTCGTCGCCGACGGTCTGCATGCCGGGCGAACCGTGGCCGTAAAGGGTTATCCTGGAGATGGAGCCGTCGGGCAGCTGACGGATGGCGGCTTCGGCGTCGCGGGCCTTGCGGAAGGTCAGCGGCTCGGGGCGGCCGGCCACCTGCACGGTGATGCCGTAGGCGTCCGAGGTCCACGCTGTTGACTTTTTCTGCGCCGCGGTTCCCGGCAGCGGGGCCGGAACTGAAGATTTTACTGCGGGGGTGGCCGGTATGCGCTGCGGAGATGCTGCGCCGGCGCTTTTGTTCGCCAGGGCGCCGGTCCGGCCGGTTAAGCCGGAGACGGCGGTGTTGGCTGCGGGGATATCGTGCCGGCCGGCCGCTGCCTGGACGGGAGTGACGTCGCCGGTGGCCGTGGAGCCGTCGAAAGCTTTGGCCAGGTTGCCGCTTACCGAGCCGCCTAGCCGGCCGGTGACGCCCTGCAGGGTGCTGTTCACCGCGCCTTTCGGGATCTCGTTCCTGGCGGGGTCGGCCTTAACCGCGGCCTGCCGCTGCAGCGAGGCCGCGGCGCGCAAGGAGCCAAGGTCGGCTATGGCCTCCGGGGTAAGGTAAGGCTGCAGGGCGGCCCTGTCCCCGGCGTCCAGCCCTTCGGCCGCCGCTTTCTTTATCATCGCCCTGCTAACCGAAAGTTTTTTCTTGAAGGCCTCCGCTTTGGTCTGGCCCAACCACAGTTTGACGGCCGCTATGTCCGCATCCTTCACCCCGGCGGCGTAGCCGTTCAGTTCCTGCGTATTCCAGGGCTTCATCGCGGTCTCGTAATAAACGGTCATCGCGGCCAGGCGCTCGCCGGCCGGCTGGCGGGCTTCGCCGAGCAACCGGGTCTGCTCGAGGGGGGGCAGGGCGGTCCAGGTCTCGCGGGTGTAGGCTTCGCTCTCGGTGAACAGGGCGAACTCAGGCCTGAAATCCTGGTGTTTCCACTCCACCGCTTCCTGGGCAAAAGCCGCTCCGCCGGCCAGGGCCAGCAGCAGCAGCGAGATAAGGAAACGGGGCGCCTTCATAGGTAATATAGTCTACCTCATACCGGCGGGTTGTCAAGGGCGGGCGGCGCGGAGGGCGCGGCGTTCGCGCTTAGGCCGTACCTGACGTAGATCTCGCGCACGCAGTCGGCGTAGGGTTTGCGCTTCTCGGGGGTGAAATCACGGTAGACCAGCTCCACGGCCCGGCCGGCGCCGAACATGGCGTGGTCTATGGGGAACAGCGCCTCGCTGCCGGCGGGCAGGAATTCCTTCTTCATCTCCAGGCGCAGGCCCCAGCCGGCCAGCAGCGACAGGCAGTACACCCATTTCTGCGTGGCCTTGTTGAAGATCTTGAGCACCGGGCCGGGGTTCTTGGCAGTGTTGGGGCGCATCTCCCAGGTCTGGCCCGGGGCGTCGCCGGCGGCGGCCATCAGCTCGGCCCAGAATTCGCGGAAAGCCTCGGCGGACTTGGGGTAGCGCACGGCGATATGCTTTACGAACTTCTCGAACTCCTCTCGGATCAGCGCCGGGTCGGTCTTCACCGTTTTGGCCCGCTCCCGGTTCTCCTCCTCGAGCTTCAGGCGGGTGACCAGGTCGCGCAGGGCGGCGGTCTCGGCCTCCGTGGCGGGGGCCAGGTACTGGGATTTGAAGGTCATGCGTTCGCCGGCCAGCGGCTGCACGGTGATATTCTCGCCGGCCACCTTCACCACCACGCCGAGGGCTTTGTTGATGGTATTGCGCACCGGCGCGTAAATTTCAAAGGTCGTGGGTTCCATAGCCCCTAATTCTACAAAAATCCCTATCGGGGCTTCGCCTCGATAGCAACCCGACAAGCCCTTGACGGGGTGGCCTGCTAGGATATATCGGGGCCGAAAGGCGAAGGGGGGATTATGAGAGGAGCAGGAACCATACAGGACATGCCGAGGGTGGAGCGCCCGCGCGAGAAGATCATGCGCTACGGGCCGGAGAAACTCTCCGACGAGGAGCTGCTGGCAGTGCTGCTGCGCACGGGCACGCGGGGAACTGGCGTGCTGGACCTGGCCGGCGAGCTGCTGCGGAAATTCGGCCGCGGGGATATCGCCAAGGCCGGCTTCGCCGAGCTGCGGGCCGCTCACGGCCTAGGGCCCGCCCGGGCTTGCGAGATATTAGCCGCCTTCGAACTGGGCCGCCGCTACCTCAACGGCAAGAAGGCGGGCATCTACCTCAAGCCGCGCGATATCTGGGAGGAATTGCGCGACATCCGCGACCAGAAGAAGGAGCATTTCATCGTGTTCTATCTCGACACGCGCAACCAGGAGATCAAGCGGGACATCGTTTCCATCGGCACGCTGAACTATAACCTGGTGCACCCGCGCGAGGTGTTCGAGCCGGCGGTGAAGAACCTGGCGGCCAGCGTGATAGTGGCGCATAACCACCCGTCGGGCTGCCTGGAGCCCTCGGACGAGGACCTGAGCCTCACCAAACGCCTCTCGCAGGCGGGCAAGCTGCTGGGCATAGAACTGCTGGACCACGTGATAGTGACGCGGGAGGGCTTCATGAGCTTCAAGCAGAAAGGGCTGATGTAGGGGCGGCCCCTGCCGACGGCGCAGTGGCCCGCCAGGCCGGCTTTTTTATATCCTATACCGGAGCAGCAGGATTTTCCGGAGGATATAATGAGCGACGCATACGTAACCAAGATCTCTGGCGAGCTGGGGCTGAACCCCGCCGGAGTGGCCGCGGTCATGACCCTGTTCAAGGAAGACGCCACCATCCCTTTCATCGCCCGCTACCGCAAGGAGGCCACCGGGAACCTCGACGAGGTGGCCATCGGCAAGATTCAGGAGCGCCTGGAGCAGCTCAGAGAACTGGACACCCGCCGCGAGGCCATCCTGAAGTCGCTCACCGAGCGGAACCTGCTCACCGAGGAACTCAAGGCCAAAATTGAGGCAGCCCAAGTGCTCTCCAAGCTGGAAGACATCTACCTGCCCTTCCGCCCCAAGCGCCGCACCCGCGCCACCATAGCCAAGGAAAAGGGCCTGGAGCCGCTGGCCGACAAGATCTACGAGCAGGGCAATGAAGACCCCGCCGCGCTGGCCGCCCCTTTTATCAGCGAGGAGAAGGGCGTGAAGACCGCCGCGGAGGCCCTGGCCGGCGCCCGCGACATCATAGCCGAGCGCGTCAGCGAGGACGAGGGCGCCCGCGCCCGCCTTCGCCAGCTCTTCGCCCAGAAAGGCGTTTTCCACTCCAAGGTGCTGACCGGCAAGGAGGAGGAGGGCGCCAAGTTCAAGGACTATTTCGACTGGAAAGAGCCGGCCGCCAAGGCCCCGTCCCACCGCATTCTGGCCATGCGCCGCGGCGAGACCGAAGGTTTCCTCTCCATGCGCATAGAGGTGGAGGCCGAGGAGGCCATAGCCCTGCTGGAGCCGCTGTTCGTGCAGAACGGCGGCGCCTGCGGCCTGCAGGTCAAAGAGGCCGTGACCGACGCCTATAACCGGCTGCTCGCCATCTCCATGGAAGGCGAGGCCCGCCTGGAGACCAAGAAGCGCGCCGACGCCGAGGCCATAGGCGTGTTCGCCCGAAACCTGCGCGAGATCCTCATGAGCTCGCCGCTCGGGCACAAGAATATCCTGGCGCTGGACCCCGGCTTCCGCACCGGCTGCAAGCTGGTCTGCCTGGACAGCAACGGCAAGCTGATCCACGACGACGTGATCTACCCGCATACCGGTGACGGCCAGGCCGCCTCCGCCGCGGAGAAGGTGAAGAAACTCGCCGCCCAGTTCAAGACCGAGGTCATCGCCATAGGCAACGGCACCGCCGGCCGCGAGACCGAGGAGTTCGCCCGCGGTCTTAAACTCGAGGGCGTCATCATAGTCATGGTCAATGAGAGCGGCGCTTCGGTGTACTCGGCTTCCGAAGTGGCCCGCAACGAATTCCCGGACAAGGACGTGACCGTGCGCGGCGCCGTATCCATCGGCCGCCGCCTGATGGACCCGCTGGCCGAACTGGTGAAGATAGACCCCAAGAGCATCGGCGTGGGGCAGTACCAGCACGACGTGGACCAGAACGGCCTCAAGAAGAGCCTGGACGCCACCGTGGAGAGCTGCGTCAACAGCGTGGGCGTGGAAGTGAACACAGCCAGCCGTGAGCTGCTCAGCTACGTCTCCGGCCTGAACGCGGCGCTGGCCAAGAACATCGTGGAATTCCGCAACGAGAACGGGGCTTTCCCGAGCCGAAGCGCGCTGAAGAAAGTGCCCCGCCTCGGCCCCAAGGCTTTCGAGCAGGCCGCCGGCTTCCTGCGCCTCTCCGCCGGCAAGAACCCGCTGGACGCCAGCGCCGTGCATCCCGAGCGCTACGAGATAGTGGAGAAGATGGCCGCCGACCTGGGCTGCTCCGTGCAGGACCTGATGGACAAGGCCGAGCTGCGCTCGAAGATCGACATCAAGAAATATATCTCCGACGGCGTGGGCGAGCCCACCCTCAGGGACATCCTGGCCGAGCTGGCCAAGCCCGGCCGCGACCCGCGCAAGCAGTTCGAGGCTTTCGTCTTCGGCGAGGCGCAGAAGATAGGCGACCTCAAGCCCGGCCAGAAACTGCCCGGCATAGTGACCAACGTGGCCGCCTTCGGCGCCTTCGTGGACATCGGCGTGCACCAGGACGGCCTGGTGCATATCAGCGAGCTGGCCGACCGCTACGTGCAGGACGCCGCCGCGGTGGTGAAGGTGGGGCAGCGCGTCAGCGTGACGGTGATAGACGTGGACCTGCCGCGCAACCGCATAGCCCTTTCCATGAAGTCCAACCCGCTGGTCGGGCCCCGCGAGAGCCGCGGCCCCCGCCAGGAGCCGGCGCAGGCCCCGGCCGGTCCCAGGCCCGGCTTCGACCGCAACCGCAGGCCCGACAACCGCCCGCGCCAGGCCGAGGCCCCGCAGGGTTCCATGGCCGAGGCCCTGAAAGCCTTCATGGACAAGCGCCGCAACTAATTATCGAGGCGAAGCCTCGATAGACGGACGCCCGCGAGAGCGGGCGTCTTTTTTTGCTGGGTATATAGGGCCCAGGCGGGTAGGCCCTTTAGGCCTTGCCGATTTGCGGGGGGGCTGTTAGACTATAACCATGAAAGGGACTTTTATGAAAAAACTCATCCTCACCATCACTGCGTCGCTCGCTCTCGCGGCCTCCGGTTACTCCGGGGATTTCGGCCTCGAGTCGCTCAGCGTCTCCGACCTGAAGGCCTCGCAGGAGAACCTGGCGCTCAGCGTGCCGGCTCCCGAGGACATCGAGGGGATCACCAAGTCGCCCAATCTGCCTTCCCCTTTCCTGGACCTGACGATCAAGCTGCCCTTCTCCTCGCTGAGCTCGCGCCTCGCGGAGCTGCCGGGCGTAAAGATACTGCCCATCACCCCCGGCGCCCCGATACTCTTCAAGCAGGCCGACCACATCGCCTTCAGCAACGTGGCCGTGAACTATAACGGCATCGAGGTGGAGCCCACCATCCTCATCAAGCCCGCTTTCGAGGGCCTCAACAAGCTCTCCATAAAGGTGATGAAGGTGGAGGCCGACGTAGCCTTCGGCCCCGCCAAGGCCCTGCCCGCCGAGCTGGACAAGGACGGCCTGATGGAAATGGTGATGACCAACCTCACCACCGGCATGCTGGAGAGCATGGACGCGGCCTTCGCCAAGAACAAGGTGAACCTGCGCGCCAAAGACGTGCTGGTATTCGCCTATGACCGCCGCAGCTGGACGCTGCGCGCCACCGTGAACCCCAATTTCATAGCGCCGCTGATGCCCGGCCTGATCAGCAACGTCAGCCTCTCCAACTTCAGCTTCGACGCCGAGGGCTTCGCTCTCAGCGTGAAGACCGGCTCCGTCAACGCCGCCCAGCTGGCCGGCTACAACCTGACGCTGTCCGACGGCCTGCTGGACAACTTTATCAACCAGTTCACGCAGGGCACCGACTTCACCTTCCACCCCCAGGGCAAGGAAGGCGGCCTGAAGTTCCGCGCGGACGGCCGCCTGGAGATAGCCGGCAAGATCTACGCCCGCGACGTGTTCGGCAAGCCCAACGTCTACTTCAAGGCGACCATCCTGGCCGAGTGCATAGGGCCCAACACACTGCGCGTGAAAGTGGAGCGCGTGGACGTGGACAAGGCCTACGGCATCGGCATCCCCGGCTTCATCAACAACTGGATACAGGGCAAGGTCATCCGCTCCATCACCGAGACGCTGGTGAGCAACCCGGCCCTGGCCAAGGTGATGACCGCCAGCAAGATCGACGACAAGACCGTGCGCATAGTGCTCAAGAACAGCGCTTTCATGCCCTCCTTCGCCAAGGGCTCCGTGATACAGAGACTTAAGATCACCAACGGCCTGCTGTACCTCGGCTTCGACCTGTGAGCGGCAGCGTAAGAGGAAAATTTATGAAAAAACTCACTTTCCTGATAGCGATAGCGGCCCTGCTCGGAGCCGGCCGCGCCAGCGCGCAGCAGTTCGACCTCTCCGGCCTGGACGCCGGCGACGTGCGCGCCGCGCAGTACGACTTCAGGGCCCCGGCCCCGCTGGCGGACGTTTCCGAGAAAGCCGCGCAGACGGGCAGCGGCCTGATAGGCCTGGATATAAACATCCGCGTGCCCTACAAGGTGATGAAGAACGCCGTGGAGTCCATGGCCGCCACGGAGCGCCGCCTGACCATCATAGACCGCAATGCCCCCGTGATCTTCAAGTACGGAGAGTTCCTGCGCATCAGCAACCTCAAGATAGACCAGGGCGGCATCATCATCATCCCCACGCTGACGCTCAAGCCCTATTTCAACGGCACCGACAAGCTGGCCGTGCGGGTGCAGCGCATACAGCTGCACGCCTCCATGGAGCCTTCGGTGAAGTCCGCGCCGGCCCAGATAGACCAGGAGCAGATCATGACGCAGGTGATGGACGTGCTGATAAAGGGCGTCTACTCCGCCCTCGACGCCAAGCTGAAGGCCAAGAATATCCCGCTCAAGGCCCAGGACGTGGTCTCCCTGCGCTACGACAAGGCCGCCTGGACCCTGCACGCGCAGGTGTCCTCCCGCATCATGCGCGAGTTCGTGCCGGCCGGCCTCATCGGCGACCTGCACCTCACCGGCTTCTCTTTCAGCGATTCCGGCTTGGCCCTCAAGCTGCAGACCGCCAATTAAGTCCGTCCCACAGCGTGAAGGGCCCCGCCTCGAGCGGGGCTTTTCATTTGCGGCCGCGGGAATTTCCTATAATCTAATGACTTTAACGCAGCCGGAGGACGCATGCTTTTCGACAAAATGGGCGCGGACATGGTGAAGGCGATAATAGAGGCCATGCCGGCCGAGATCACGGTGATAGACGCCAACGACGAGGTGGCGGGCTGGAACAAGCACGAGACCCGCATCTTCAAGCGGCCGATGACGGCGATGGGCATGAATTTCCGCCAGTGCCACCCCCAGAAGAGCCTGGAGATGGTGGAGCGGCTGATAGGCGAGATGAAGGCCGGCTCCCGCGACAAGGCCACCTTCTGGATAGACCTCGAGGTGGCGAAGGGCGAGCCCAAGCACAAGATGCTCATAGAGTTCTACGCCCTGCGCGACGACAAGGGCAAATATATCGGCTGCCTGGAATTCACCCAGGACGTGCAGGCCATCCGCGACCTGCAGGGCCAGAAACGCTTGATGGACTAGCGGGACCCGCGGCGAAGTATAAAAGAAGAAGCCGGACACGGGTCCGGCTTCTTTCTTTGTTAAGGAGGGGGCTATTTGGGTTTGTAGAGGCCGGGCCAGATGGGGGACAGCGAGCGCACGAAGGCGTCGGTGATGCCGGTCATTGCCGAGGCCACGTCGAAGCCCTCATAGGCCATGGAGGCCGACCACATGATGGAGCCGGTCTGCACGTCCACCATGCGAGACAGCAGCGACACGTTGGCCGTGGTGCTGAGCAGCTGCGAGTTGGGCAGGCCCATCACGGAGCCCTCGGAATATACGGTGCCGCCGCTGACCTGCGTCATGGTGGTGTTGCGCGGGTTGTCCGACTGATTGACTATATAGGAGCTCTGCGGCGTGCTCTCGGCTACCGTGCCCACGAACAGCGCGTCCACGCCCAGCAGCTTGCCCAGCTGCTTGGCGGTGGCCGGGTCGAAGGAGCCGGAGTCGGCCAGCGACTGCTCGCGCAATACGGCGTCCAGGCGCTGGCGCTCCACCACGTCGGCGCCGTGCATCAGCAGGCTCTGGGTCATCAGGTCGGCGGCCAGGTCGCCGCTGGGGCCGCTGAAAGAGATCACCGCCACGCGCTTTACCGAGGAGAAGTCCGAGCGGGGGTTCACGGCCACCCTGGGGGCGGCGCAGGCGGCTAGCAGCAGCAGGGCCGGCAGCAATAGTTGTTTTTTCATGTTGTCAGTTGGCGTTGAGGTTGTTGAGGTGCTTGACCGCGGTATCCTTGAGCTTCTGCTCCGCGGCGGTCTCCAGGCAGGCCTTCCAGGCCGCTATGGCCTTTTCCTTGAGGCCTTTCTTCTCGTAGATGAGGCCCAGCATGTAATGGGCTATGGCTTTGCGGGGGTCCAGCCGGACGGCGCCCTCGAAGGCATGCTGCGCGGCATCGGCGCGGCCCAGGCGGGTATAGGTGAAGCCCAGCTTCACGTGCAGTTCCACGCTGGCCGGCTGCAGGGTCAGCGCCTGCTCCAGCTCCACGGCGGTCTTGCTTAGTTCGGCCTGGGTCTGCAGGCGTATGTCCTTCTCCGGGCCGGTCTGCGGAGCGGTCTGGGCGGCCAGCGGCAGGGCGCAGGCCAGCAACAGGGCTGTGAATAAATAGTTCATAATAGTCTCCTGAAAGTAGCATATAAAATACGGCGGGGCTTGTGTAGTGCCGGTCCCGAGTGCTACCATTTGCGCAAGGAGACACACATGGAATTCACCTTCTCTCACAACAATCTCAACGTGCTGGACCTGGAAAAAAGCCTGAAGTTCTACAAGGAGGCGCTGGGCCTGCGCGAGACTCGCCGCAAGCAGGCGGCCGACGGCAGCTACACTCTGGTCTTCCTGGGCGACGGCGCCACCCCGCACAAACTGGAGCTGACCTGGCTGCGCGACAGGAAGGAAAAGTACGACCTGGGCGACAACGAGATACACCTGGCCTTCACCACCCCCGACTACGCCGGGGCGCATGCCCTGCACAAGGGCATGGGTTGCGTCTGTTTCGAGAACGAGGCCATGGGCATCTATTTCATAGTGGACCCGGACGGCTACTGGCTGGAAATACTGCCGGAGAAGCAATGAACAATTGCCCGCGCTGCGGCGCCCCCATAGAGGGCGGCAGGGCCTACTGCTCCAACCCGGCCTGCGGGGCCGCGCCCTCACAGGCCGCCCCCGCGTCCAGGAAGGTGCTGGATAAAAAAATAGAACTAAAGCTGACCTTCGACTTCGCCCTGGTAGCCCGCCTGGCGGCTGTCCTGATCGTGCTGATAGCCGCCGCCCTGCTGTATTTCGCCCGCCGCTGACCCCAGATATGGAACGACGCATAGTGCACGTGGACATGGACGCCTTTTTCGCGGCCATAGAGGTGCGGGATAACCCCTCGCTGAAGGGGAAGCCCGTCATCATAGGGGCCGATCCCAAGGGCGGGCGCGGGCGGGGCGTGGTCTCCACCTGCTCCTATGAGGCGCGCAAGTTCGGGGTGCGTTCGGCCATGCCCATCTCCGAGGCCTGGCGCCGCTGCCCGCGCGGGGTTTTCCTGCCCCCGGATTTCCATAAGTACGAGGAGGCCTCGGGCAAGATCCGGGCGGTCTTCTTCGAGTTCACCCCCGACGTGGAGCAGGTCAGCATAGACGAGGCTTTCCTGGATATCACGCGCAGCGCCCACCTGTTCGGCGGGCCGCTGGAGACCTGCCGCCGCATCAAGGCGCGGGTGAAAGAGGAGACCGGCCTCTCCTGCTCGGTAGGCCTGGCCCCCACCAAGATGGCCGCCAAGATAGCCTCGGACCTGAAGAAGCCCGACGGCCTGGTGGAGGTGCGCGAGGCGGGGCTGCGCGCCTTCCTGGCCCCGCTGGATATTTCAAAACTCTGGGGGTTGGGGCCCAAGACGGCCGCCCTGCTGCGCGAGCGCGGCGTGAACACGGTGGGGGAGCTGGCCGCGGCCGGGCCGGAGGCGCTGGGCGGCCTGGGGTCGCAAGGGGCGTCGCTGCGGGAGCTGGCGCTGGGCGAGGACCCGCGCGAGGTGCGCGAGGATGGCGAGACCAAGTCGGTGGGCAACGAGACCACTTTCGGGACCGACACCGGGGACGCGCGCGAGATAAAGTCTTCGCTGCTGGCGCTGGCCGACAAGGTGTCCTCCCGGTTGCGCGAGGCCGGCCTCAAGGGCCGCACCGTGACGCTGAAGCTGCGGCTGGAAGGTTTCGAGACCTATACCAGGGCGCGCACGCTGCCGCTCTCTACCAACTACGCGGACGTGATAGCCCGGGAGGTATTGGCTCTCTATGAGGCTTTCGACAAGGGTCGCCGGCGGGTGCGGCTGCTGGGCGTGAAGGTTTCCGGCCTGATGCCGGCCGGTGAGCGGGAGAGCCTGTTCGAGGACGAGCTGGACGGGCGGCGGGAGAAAGCCCATAAGGCTATAGAGGCCATCAGGGGGAAGTTCGGGCATTCCTCCATCTACAGGGCCGGCGGTAAGAAGGAAATTTAGCGGTTCAGGAACGCCAGCCCGTCAGGGCGGCCAGGTAAGTCTTCCATTTGGCTTCGAGGGCGGCCGGGGAGGTGGAGCCTTCCGGCGCCGAGGCGGCGTAGAGCATGGCGCCGAAGAGGGCGTCCTGCAGTATCTCCGCCACCGCCTCGGGCTTGTCCTGCAGTTTGAAAAGGCCTTCGCGCGCGCCGGCCAGCAAGTGCTCCATGATGCGCTCGCGGCCTTTGGCTATCATCCCTTCGAAAAGTTCCGAGAAATTCCTGCCGCGGCCGGCGAGGTAGTAAAGAAGTATGAGTATCTGCGCGTCCTGCCTGCGGTAGCGCAGCGCCCAGGTCACGTTGCCCACGCAATGCTTGAGCAGCCGGCGGCCGGCGTCGTCCTTGATATCGGCCAGCCCGGCCACCACGTCATGGTTGCGCCGCACGATGGCCCGCACCAGCTCGGCGAACAGGGCGTTCTTGTCGGGGAAATGGTACATGACCGCGGACTGGCTGAGGCCTATGTCGTCGGCTATCATCTGGAAGCTGGCGTCGGCGAAGCCGTGCCTGGCGGCCAGCTTTATAGCCGACTCCACGATGCGCTGGCGCGTCCTGCCGCCTTTGGCCGTTTCGGGGCGCTGGGTCATGCGAAAATTTTACCTTATTTCAGCCCCCGCCGCCCGCGGGGGGGCCGGAGGGCCCAGGCGGGCCAGGGCCCTCGGGCCCGTGACAAAAAGGCCGGCATAGAATACAATGTAATACACGGAAATAACAAAGTTATGCGCGGATAGAACGGAGGAACGGATGGCGAAAATACTGCTGGCGGTACTGGTCCTGGCGGCGCTGGCGCGGCCCTCGGCGGCGGCGGACCCCTCGGTGGACGCGCTGGCCGGCTCGCCGGTGTTCTCGGACCAGGCTTTCCAGGATTTCGTCGAGACCGTCTACGGCTATAAAGGCCCGGCCGGCGACGCGCTGCGCGCCCCGGCTTACCGCGACGCCGTGGCCGCCCCCGCGCCGGTCCCCAAAAAGGGCGCCTATGTTTACGTCAGCATACTGCCCCGCCTGGCCGGCGGCGCCGCCCTGGCGGCCGAGCTGGAGCGCAGCGCGGGTTTTATCCTTACCGGCCGCCGCTACCTGGTGTCCGGCGGGGTAAAGCGGGTGCGCCTCAACGGCTGGGTTAAGGCCTGGGCCGTGGAGGCCCTGCGCTACAACCCCGGCGTGGCCGGCCTGCGCGTAGGCTTCGCCAAACCGCCGGCCGCCGCTCTTTAAGGTTTTGCCGGCGGTTCAATTTTAATAATATATGGGTATGCCTATATCCAAAGTCTTAGAGTACGTGCAGGCCGTCAAGCCCGAAGAAATAGACGGGTTGGGCCACGTGAATAACCAGGTCTACCTGGACTGGCTCATGTGCGCCGCCACCAGGCATTCCGAAGTGGTGGGGTGGGATATAGATAAGCTTATCGCGATGGGGGAGGGCTGGGTGGTGCGGCGGCACGAGGTGGACTATCTGCTGCCGGTGCTGCCGGGCGACTCTTTCCGCATGCGCACCTGGATAGAGACCGCAGAGCGGGCTTCCTCCGAGCGGCGCTACGAGGTGTTCAGGCTCTCCGACGGCCGCCTGGCCTGTTCGGGCAGGACCCTCTGGGTCTGGATAAATTACAAGACGGGCCGCCCGGCCCGCATTCCCGCCGCGGTTATCAAGGATTTTACCGACTGGAGCCCGGCCCCGGCGAATTAGCGCCGGCTGCCTTTTCCGCCCTCTCCTGTTCCACCGTTATCATTATTTTAGCGCAGGCTTCGGCGTCCGAGAGGGCGTTGTGATGCTTCAGCGGTATGCTGAGGTGGTGGCAGACATGCGACAGCGTGGACGGCTTGAGCAGCAGCTCTTTCCTGGCCAGCTGCACCGTGCAGACGAAGGGCTGCGGCGGCGCCTGCAGGCCGGCCGCGGCGCAGCAGGCGTACAGTACTCCCCTGTCGAAAGGCGCGTTATGCGCCGCGATGAAATCTATACCCTCGAAGAGATACGCCAATTCCGGCCAGACCCCGGCGAAGTCCGGCTCGCCGGCCACTTGCTTCCAGGTTATATTGTGTATGTGAGTGAACAGGATCTGGCGCCGCGGCGGGCGTATCAGCCTGTAGGCGGTGCGGGCTATTTTCCCGTTCTCGACGCGCGCCAGGCCCACGGCGCAGGCGGAATCCCGGCCGTGGTCGGCCGTCTCGAAATCTATGGCGGTAAAGGCCGGCATCAGGGGGCGGGGACCGCCGCGAGGCGGCCCTCGTAGTAGGCGAAATATTCGGTGACCTTGGTCACGTAGTTGCGCGTCTCCTTGAAAGGGGGGACGTCGTCGTACTTGCGCACGTTGCCCTGGCCGGCGTTATAGGCCGCTATGGACATGCGCGAGGCCTTCCTGGCCATGTCCTCCGGGGTAAGTTCCGTAGGGGCCATGTCGCCGAACTCTCCCCACAGGTATTTGAGGTATTTGACGCCGTACTTGATGTTGACGGCGGGGGTGGTGAGCTTGGAGGTGTCCTTGAGCCCCAGCCACTTGGCGGTGGAGGGCAGCAGCTGCATCAGGCCGACCGCGCCGGCGGCGCTGCGGGCCTTGGGGTTGAAGGTGGATTCTTTCTGTATCACGGCCAGGACCAGTGCCAGGTCCACGCCCTGCGCCGCGGCCTCGGCCCGGGCGGTCTCCAGAAAAGGTATCGGCTTCTCGGCCGGGACGGATTTGGAGAAGCCGCCCTCCCGTTCCCAGGGGATGTAGAGTTCGGCTCCGGGTTCGTGTTCGGCCTCGGGCTTCACCAGGAAATCGAAGTCGGCCCGCAGCGCCTCGCTGCCGGGTTCCTCTTCGGCGCTGGCGGGGGACACGGCCGGCACTTCAATGCCGGAGGCGTCGCCGTACTCCGACAGCTGGGAGAGCGACTGGGCGCCGGCGGGAGCGGCGGCGCAGAGCAGCAGGGCGGGCAGGATGTGGTTGATCATAAAAAGCCTCAAGATAGTGTATTTGACACGTCAATACTTGTCAAGGGCCTGGCGGGCAGGCGCAAAAAAACGCGGCGGGCCGGGCCGCCGCGTCCTTTCGTCCCTTACGGGGCTTACTTAAGAATGTCGGTCTTCTGCACCGCGGCCTTGGTCTCGGCTATGGAGAACTTGGGGTTGACCTTTACCACCTTGGCCGTCCCTATCTTCTCCTCCTCCGAGCCCAGCGATTCGCCGGTGTCCGGGTCCACCATGTCCTCGCCCATGCGGTAGATGCCGTAGACCTTGCCTACCTTCTCGCCGTCCGCTCCGCCGGAGTTGATGTAGACCTGGTTGCCGGTGACCTTTATGATCTTCACGGCCCCGCCGCCGCCTTCGTCGAAAGCTTTGGTGAGTTCCTTGACCACGCTTTCTACCGCCTCGCGGGCGGCCTTGCCGATGATGGTCTCGTCGAAGCCGTCCTTGCCGAAGTCGAAGTCGGGCGCTATGCTGAGGTCGCCGGAGAACTCGGCGCTGGACTTCTTGCCCTCGCCCTTGGCCGCCGCCACGATCTGGGCGGAGGTGGTGTCGATGGCCCTGATATCTATGGCCGCGCGGGCGGTGTTCTTGGACATCTTGGCCCCGCCGCCGAAAGGCAGCACCTTCTCCAGGCCGCCCACTCCGATCTTGCTGTCCTTGACGCCGAACTCGGTGATGGAGCCGGTGATGATATAGTTGGCGCCCAGCAGGCGGCCTATCTTGGCAGCGGTCTGCGCGGTGACGGCGCCCGAGGCGCCCAGCCGCTGTTCGTCGAGCACCTTCTCCAGCTTCTCCCTTTCTATAAGGGTGTATTTTTTGGTCTCGGCCAGGGCCGTGACCATCATGTCGGCCACGCCGGTGCCCACGTTCTGCCAGCTGTGGCTGTGGCTGGATTTGTCCTCCAGTTCCATGACGCAGACTATCTTCTTGCCGGCGCAGAAGCCCGGCGCCGCCGCGGCCAGCAACAGCGAAATAGAGACGAGAATTGTCCGTTTATTCATTTTTTTCCTCCCTTAACTGCCCGTCGTCAAATAATAGCAAAAAAATGCGCCGCCGCTAATTTTGTAAAATACAGGGGCTAGTTAAGGAGGCAAGATGGCTTTCGCTAAAAGAACCATGATTTTCCTGGGCGTCAATGCCCTGATACTGCTGACGCTGTCGTTCACGCTGAGACTGCTGGGCATAGGTCATTATTTCACCGCCCGGGGCATAGATTATAATTCCCTGCTCGCGTTCTGCCTGGTCTGGGGCATGGGCGGCGCCTTCATCTCGCTGGCGCTGTCGCGCGTGCTGGCCAAGTGGATGATGGGCGTGCGGGTGATAGACCCGAACACCTCCGAGCCGGAGCTGCGCGAGCTGGTGGCCACCGTGCACCGCCTGGCCAGCGCGGCCGGTCTGCCCGAGATGCCCGAGGTGGGCTGGTACCCCAGCCCCGAGGTCAACGCTTTCGCCACCGGCCCCACCAGGAGCCGCGCGCTGGTGGCCGTCTCCGCCGGCCTGCTGGAGCGCATGGACCGCTCCGCGGTGGAGGGGGTGCTGGGCCACGAGATAGCCCATGTCGCCAACGGCGACATGGTCACCATGACGCTGGTGCAGGGCGTGATCAACGCGCTGGTGATGTTCCTGGCCCGCGTGATAGCCTTCTTCCTGGCCAACCGCGGCCGCTCCGACGACAGCAGCGCCGCGCCGAGCTACTTCATAATCTTCATCCTGGAAATGGCGCTGAGCGCGCTGGGCATGATAGCCGTGGCCGCCTTCTCGCGCTACCGCGAGTACCGCGCCGACGCCGGCGGGGCGGAGCTGGCCGGCCGCCAGAAGATGATAGGCGCCCTCGAAGCCCTGCAGCGGACCACCGCGCTGGTGGACCTGACCGGCAAGGAGTCCCTGGCCACGCTGAAGATCTCCGGCAAGCGCAAGTTCTCGCTGTTCGCCACGCACCCGCCGCTGGACGAGCGCATAGCCCGCCTGAAGGCCATGGTTTAAGACCCCGCGCCCTGGAATACCGCCCGCCCCCGCGGGCGGTATTTTTTTGCCCTATTATTTGGGATAATGGGGTATGAGCAGGCTGAACCTGAAATATCTATTCCTCTCCTCCGCGGCCCTGCTCCTCCTTTCCTGGTACATGTATTCCAGCACCTACAAGCGCGTGGGGCCGCTGCTGCCTGCCACCCACGCGGCGCCGCTGCAGGAGCCGCTGCCCGGGACGGCGCAGGCTCCTTCCTGCTGTAAGGGACCGTACTGCTGGCAGTTCACCCCGCTGCACGAGTATGCCGTCACCGGCCTGGCCTTCGGCATCTCGCATAAACTTTCCAGCGACTTCGACGACGTAATGGCCGCGGACGTGGGCCTGCTGTGGGGCGAGAACGCCGCGAAGGAATTGTACCGCGACGTGAAGCTGCGCGTGATGATGGACCACTACGAGGTCTGGTGGAAGGACGGCCAGCGTTTCAGCCTGCGCGACGCGGCCAATACCCACCTGGCCTCCTGCGACGACGGGGCCTTTGCCGCCGCGAAGAAGATCCGGCCCGGTGACCAGGTGCGCATACGCGGCTGGCTGGTGAACGCCAAAGCCTTTAAAGAGCCCGGCGAGACGGACCCGCGCAAGATCCTCTCCTGGTTCAGCAGCGTCACCCGCGAGGACAGGGGGGAGGGCGCCTGCGAATTGCTCTACGTCCGCTCCGCCGACGACATAGAGATACTGGAGAAGGGGCCGCGCTTCTGGGCCTGGACCCGCTGGCTGGGCGGCGCTGGGATGCTCCTCGCGGTATTCCTGTGGCACCGGCGCCTGAAGGCGCATCTGGCGGCGGTCAGTAAAGTCGATTTTTGAAGCCGCGGCGGGGGGGAATTGGTATAATTCGGGGGGGAAAATATGTGCGGCAGATACTCACAATCTTTCGACCTGGCCGAGGTGGTGAAGCGCTTCGGCCTCAAGCAGGCGCCTTTCAACGCCAAGGCCTCCTATAATATCGCGCCCGGGACGCAGGTGCCGGTGATCTGCGCGGCCGGCCTGCGCCAGATGAAATGGGGCTTCGTCCCAGCCTGGAGCGCCGGGGCTTTCGGCGCGGGGGCCTCCGTGCCGCTTTTCTCCGCCGGCAATACGCTGGAACGCAAGTTCTCCGAAGAGACCGCCCCCGACAGCGCCGCCACGCCCGGCCGCGAAGGCTTCATCAACGCCCGCGCCGAGGGCATAGCCTCCCGCCCCGCCTTCCGCAACGCTTTCTACCGCACCCGCTGCATAGTCCCCGCCGACGCCTTCTACGAGTGGCAGGCTTCCGCCGGCGCGCGGACGCCCTACCGCATAGAGATGCGCGACAAAGGGCTGTTCGGCATGGCCGGCGTCTACGAGGAGAAGACCGGCACCTTCGCCATCATCACCGCGGCCGCCAGCGCCCTGGTGCGCACCGTGCATCACCGCATGCCGGTGATCCTGGAGCCGCGACATGAGGCGCTGTGGGTGGACCCCCGGATGCGCGACAGCGAGACGCTGCTGCCGCTGCTGCGCGCCTACGATTCCTCGAAAATGCATCTCTACCGCGTCTCCGACACAGTCAACGACCCCGCGAACGATTCCCCCGCCTGCGCGGAGCCGCTGCGGGCCTGACCATGACGGAAGGATTGGGAAAAGCCCGGGAGCTGCTGGCGGCCGCCAAGAAGATCCTGGTCTTCACCGGGGCCGGTGTTTCCACCGGCAGCGGCATCCCCGATTACCGCGGTCCCGACGGCGAGTGGACCCGGCGCGAGCCGGTGCTGTACCAGGATTTCCTCGCCTCCACCAAAGCCAAACAGGACTACTGGCGCTACAAGGCGGCCACTTTTCCGGCGTTCAGGCGGGCCGCGCCCAACGCCGCGCACCTGGCCCTGGCGGAGCTGGAAAAAACCGGCCGGCTGCTGGCGCTGGTGACGCAGAACATAGACGGCCTGCACCGCGCGGCCGGCCTCGGCGCGGACAAACTGGTGGAGCTGCACGGCTCGGGGCTGTGCGCCGAATGCCTGGACTGTTATGCCTGGACCTCCATGGAGGAGGCGCTGGACAAATTCAACGCCGACGGCGCGCCGCCGCTCTGCGCCTGCGGCGGCTGGCTGAAGCCGGCCGTGATCATGTTCGGCCAGCCGCTGGACCAGGAAACCCTGCTGCGGGCTTTCCGGGCGGCCGAGACCTGCGACCTGGTGCTGGCGGCCGGCTCTACCCTGTCGGTGGAACCCGCGGCCTCGGTGCCGCTGGCGGCCAAGTCGGCAGGGAAACCATACATAATAGTGAACCGCGGTCCCACGGCGCAGGACGCCGCGGCCGACGTCAGGCTGGAAGGCGACGCCTGCGACCTGCTCCCGGCGCTGCTGGCCTTTTAGTAGAATATCCCTGTCGCGCGGCTTCCAACAATGAAAAACGCATTCAACATCCTCTTGCTGCTCTCCGTCTGCTGCCTGCCCGCCGCGGCCCAGCAGCCCGCCGCGCCGTCGGCCGTCCGCTCCACCGCTCCGGCGCCGGGCGGCTACGACTACGGCATGCTGCAGTACCGGCAGGGCGACCAGGCCGGGGCCAAGCTGACCTTCATGAACCTGCTGCTCGCCAATCCCGCCGGGGCCGGCGCGCTGGAGGGCCTGAGCCTGTCCTGCATAGCCCTCGGTCAGTACGAGGAGGCCGCCGTTTACCTGGAGCAGTGGAACGCGCAGAGCCCGGGCAACCAGTACGTGCTCAGCCTGCTGGCCCGCGCCAGGGGAGGCATGAACGACGACAAGGGCGCTCTGCGCGCCTACGCCGGACTGGCCGCGCTGGACCCGCGCAACTGTTCGGCCCGGCAGCGGGTGGATTCACTTTCCGAGCGGGCCGGGGCCGCCATCTTCCCGAGGGCGCGTGCCTACCGCTCCGTCTCGCTTGAAAGCCTGGCCACCGCCAATCCGCAGCGCATAATTTACGAGGGCTCTTCCGCGGGCGCCCGCTTCCGGACGCCGCTGCTGGCCGGGCTGGATATTTTCGGCGGCGCCGACCTGCGCACCGACGCGCAGCGCAACGCCGGCCGCGGCTTCACTTATTTTGAGATCCAGGAGCAGGCTTACTCCGCCGGCCTCTCCGGGCGTTACGGTAAAGACTTGTACTGGGAAGGCGAGTACGGGCAGTCCCTGTTCTCCGATATCGCTTCGCCAGGCGGCGAGCAGCTTTCAATGGGCCGTGCCAGGGCCGCTCTGCGCAGGCGCTCGTCCTCAATGGAACTGATCAGCCAGCCCCGGCTGGTGCGCGTCTCCGGCGGGTCGCACCTCTACAGGATACCCCGCGAAAACTCGGTCCGCGCCGAAACCGCCGGGCCGCTGCTGGGCTGGGATTGGACCGCACGCGGCGGGCTCAGTTCCCTGGCCGGCGGTACCACGCTGGGCTCTTTGGGCCTGCGCGGCCTGAAGGACTACGGCGCTTACGGTTTTTCGGCCGGCTATTCGCACGGCCAGCAGGAGTTCTACAGCGCGGCCGCCTCCGGGCGCCTGCGCTACGTGCACGCGGACCGCTTCAGCGCCGGCGTCGGCCGCGGACAGAAGGAAGTTTACAGGGCGGGGGCGACGCTCGGCCGCTCGTTCTTCTCCGACGGCAACCGGCTCTCCGAGGCCGACGGCTACCTGACGGCCTGGCTGCCCTGGCAGAAAGAGTTCTGGGGCGGCTACCGGTTCGCCCACCTTAATTTCACCAAGGGCCTCGACGGCTATGACACCCTCGACGAGACCGGCCACTGGCTCAGCGCAGGCTGGCGCCGCTGCGCCGGCTACAACTGGTCGGCCGACGCCGGCTACGAGCACGGCTACGTGACCGACAAACTGATGTCCTACCACGCCGATCTCTATACGGCCGGGGCGGAATGGTATTCCGGCCGCGGCTCGCTGCGGCTGCAGGGCCGCCGCCGCACTACGGGCGGCCGCGGCCATTCCTGGTCGGCCGGCCTGCAGGCCCGCTATAATTTTTAGTTCTTGGGCTTCTGGCTTTCCAGCCAGGTGCGGTAGGTGCGGTAGTGGTGGATCACGAAGCCGCCGAAGGCCGGTTCCGGGGTAAAAGCTTTCTCGGCCAGCGCCAGTTCCCGCTCCATGTCTCCAGCCTTCAGGTGGTAGAAAGAGACCTTCTCTATTTCGTTCTTGCCCGTTTCAACCCCGATAATAACTTTGCGCCCCAGCCCTGCCGCGTATTTCAATTCCCGGGCGGCGTGGGCTATGATGCCGTCGCGGCCTTCGGCGCGGTCGCGATAATCCATCAGCGCCAGGTAATCGTAGACGTCGGCGGCGTGTTCGCTGACCGGCTTCAGACGGCCTTCCCATTCCAGCGTGATGCCGTCCAGCCAGAACGGCACGGCTGGGCCTATCGCCAGTTCCAGGCCGCAGGCTTTCTTCAGATCCATCAGCTTGCGGCTCATCGTGAGAAACTCCAGCAGCAGCTCGTTCTTGCGGTCCTTCCACTGGTCGAGGATGTGGGGTTCGATGTCGAGGTTCACCCCGTCGAACCTGTCGGCCGGCTTTTCGCGCTCGTTATAGTCCAGCACGCGTTTCAGCATCGCCACCGCGTCGGGGTGACGGGCGGGCAGGACATATTCCTCGGTGTTGAGGTAGGCGGAACCCAGCAGGGCGTAAGTGCGGATGCCTTCGCCCCGCAGCCTGCGTATCAGGCGGCGGTACAGCCGCGGCTTCTGCGTCAGTAAATTGCGGCCCTGGAAAGAGTCGGCGTAAAGATACAGCGTGTTTATGCCCCGGGCTTTAAAAAAAGCGACAGCGTCTTTCGCGGCCGACCTGCTCTCCAGCAGGGCGTAAGACTCTTTTTCCCACATCCAGACCGCCCGGTCGGCCGCGGCCCGGGCGCAGGGCGCCAGCAGCAGGAGCAGCGCGGCGAGCAGGCTCCTCATTTGCCGCTCCCCGTGAGCAGCACCGGGATGCGGTACTTGCCGGCGCCCACGGCCTTGCCGGTGTCCGGGTGGGAGGGAATGACGGCCAGGAAATAGCGGCCCGGCGCGACCTTGTCGGATTTGATATTCAGGCGCAGGGTGACCGAACCGTCCGGCTTGAGTTCCTGCGGCAGGCCGTAAGATTCCGTCAGTTCCCGCGCTTCGGCGGTCATCAGCACCGCCAGCGGGACGAATTTGGGCGAAGGGTCTTTGCCGGGATTGGCGAAGGTGATCTCTACCGTCAGGGCGCCGGCCCTGGCGCTCTCCGGGGCGCGTACCTCGCGCACGGCCAGCCCGGGCGTAAGGTTGTCGGTGACCGCGTCTGGCAGCCTGAGGCGGTCTTCCTGCACATAAGGCCCCAGGTCGGCCTCCGTACCTTCCGGCATCAGCGCGTTGGTCCTGGCCACTACGGCGTTGGCGGCTTTGAAGGCGGCGAACTTTTCCTTCATCACCCGCAGGGCTTCCTTGTCGGACGACTGCGGGATCTGCATGGAATCCCCCAGGCGGTAGACGGCGTCGTGGTTGAGGTACCAGTAGCCGGAAATAAAATCCACCAGGTCGGTCTTGGTCTGCATCATCGGCAGGGTCTGCACGTTGCGGAAGGAGGTCTGCGTGTCCAGGCCGGAGCCCAGCCAGGTCACGCGCCGCGGCGTCTGCAGGCCGTAGTTATGAGCCAGGAAGGCCAGTACCGACGGCGTTATGTCCAGGTGGGAGGAGACGGATTTAAAGCGGGCGGGCGCCTTCAGCATGGGCGAGAGCACCAGCAGCGGCACGTAGTAGCGCGACAGGCGCGTGCTCATCGGGATCTCCGGCAGGCGGTGGTCGCCGGTCAGGATAAAGACGGTATTGCGCCAGGCCGGGCGTTTCCTCAGCTCGCCGATGAAGCGGGCGATCTCGTCGTCGAAGTAGAGGACGGAGGTGTAGATGTCCCTGTGTTTGCGGTAGGCTTCTTTCCTGCTCTCCTGTATGCCGAGGGCGTCCAGGTGCCGCTCGAAAACCGGGTAGTAAGCCTCCTGGCCCTGGAACCTGTAGGGGGTGTGCATCGTGGAGGTTTTTAGCACGGTAATGTAAGGTTCCCCGGCCGCCCGGGCCTCGCCGGCCAGCGCGCGCGTGATCAGCTCCCTGTCGGCGTAACCCCAGGAGGTGCTCTTCTTGTAGCCGGGCCCGAAGTTCAGCTCGTCGGTGATGCTGTCGGCGCCGTTGATGGTGTAGAAGGCGCGGTCATTGTCGAAATCGGAGTTGAAGCCGCAGTAGACCCGCACGCCGTAGCCGGCTTTCTTTACTATGCTCAGCAGCGTCATGTGCGGCGGCATCTTGTCGCCCAGCTCGGCCAGGCCGTTCCTGCCGAAGGGCATAGAGCCGAACAGCGCCGGCAGCACGCCGAAGGTGCGGCCCTGGTTGGCCAGGAAATTCTCCCAGTACAGCCCTTCGGCCGCGAGCGCGTCCAGCTTGGGCGTGAAGCTGCCCAGCACGGCGCCCGGCCCGGAGAAGCCGCGGCCCAGCCCCTCGGCTATGAAGAAAACGAAGTTCGGCGCGCGGGGCGCTTTGTTGAAATAAGGGCCCAGCGCGTCATAGGTGCGCTCTTCGCGCAGGAAAGGATACTCCGTGGACAGGCTGCCCAGGGCCATGCCGGAGGAGGCCTCCGTCTTTATCACCTTCCGGCCGGCCGGGGAGAAATAGGCGGCGGTCCCGTCTATGAAGAAGGCGGTCTTGTTCACGGCCAGGCCGAGAGCGTGCTCCGTGAGGCCGCGTACGGTGCCCGGCTGCGCCGGGGCGAAAAAGAGCAGGGGCAGCGCCGCCGCCAGCGTCAGTCCGGCCGCCCTGGCCGGAAGTTGCGGCACGGCGCGCTTCTCGATCAAGGTCAGCGCGGCCCACAGGGCCGCCAGGGCCGCGCCCAGGCCCGTGAACATGGAAACGGAAAGCGAGCCGGCGCCCTTTACCGTGGTGAAGATGTCCTTAAGGGTATAGGCGTAGAGGTCCGACCCCAGCGGCACGCCCGAGAGCAGGTAGTACTGTACCAGCGCCAGCTGGAGCAGGACAAGGACGGACCAGAGCAGGCCCAGTTTAAGGCGCGAGGGCTGCCCCTTCGGAGGCAGGAAAGGCAGCGAGACCAGGAAGAGCAGCGGCAAATGCCTGGCGAGGCAGAACAGATCCAGCGCGGCGGCCGTGGCCCAGATGCGCGCCGCGGCGGCGAAGCCTATGGCTGGCTCCATGCCGGACATCAGTTCGGCGGCGCGCAGCACCAGCAGTCCGGCCAGCAGGGCCGGCAGGGCGCGGAAAAATACCGCGGCGCGTTCGCCGAGCCGGGAGGCCAGCCTTGCCGGGGCGGGTGCGGTCCTGTTCCCGGTTTGCTGCGGCGTGTTCTCCGTGTTTTGCTGGTCCATATTCTTTTCGTTAACCGCGGTTTTGGCTGAAATATCGCCGCTCAAAACTATTTGCTATCATACGTAGACTGGCCGTGCTCACCCGCGGCAGATATGAAAAAACGCATACAGAGCTTTAAATACGCGGGCCGCGGCGTGGCGAAAGTGGCGGCGACCGAGATCAATTTCCGCCTGCACCTGCTGGCCGCCGCGGCGGTTACCGCGCTGGGTTTCTACTTCCGCCTGGCGCCGCTGGAATGGGCCGCCGTGCTGCTCTGCTTCGGCCTCGTTCTGTCCGCCGAGGCAATGAACAGCGCCGTGGAGCGGCTCGTGAATTTTATCTCGCCAGGCCGGCACGAGCAGGCGGGGGAGATAAAAGACATCGCCGCCGGAGCCGTGCTGCTGGCCGCCGCGGCCGCCGCGATCGTAGGCGGGATAATCTTCATTCCTAAAATGGCCGCCCGCCTGGGCGCGCTTACTTCGCCTTAGCGGCCGCGTAGTAAGCCGCGAAATCTTCACATTCAGGCGCCTTCGAAAGGAAGGCGTGCACCACTGCCGGCTTTTTAACCGCGCGGATGTCCTTCATCGCGGTCTTCCTGGCGCCCTCGCCCAGCGAGACCCAGGGGCAGCTGACCAGCGCCAGGCCGTATTTTTCAGCTATCGCCTCTTCCTTCTTTATCCACGGCAGATTGTCGGGGTTGGCCGGGTCCAGCAGCGAAACCAGTGTGTGCACGGTGCCGTTGAGGATATAGCCGAAGAATTCCTCGTCAGTGGGGTACGGGGTCAGGTAGACGTCGCGCTCCAGTTCCGTGATCGCGCCCCGCTCGAAACTCTTGAGGCCTTTCAACGTGCGCGCCGAGGAAGCGTCCAGGTTCTTTACCGCCCCGCCGGAAGCCGCCGCCAGCAGCCGCTTAAAGACGTTGACCCGGTCCTTGCCCAGGTAGCAGTGCACGTAATATTTCCCCGGTCCCCTGCGCTCCAGTTCCTTCAGGCGGGCCGTTACGTGGTCGTTGGAGGAGACCCAGGGCAGCATGGGGATGTGGATGAGTTCCAGCCCCGCTTCCCGGGCGGCGTCCCGCTCCAGTGCCAGCAGTACCGGTTCGAAAGGCACCACGGCCGGGCTCAGCAGGGAGATGACGGCGCTATATCCTTCGGCCTTCAGCCCGGCCAGCCGCTCCTTTTCCGGGTAGGGGCCGAAGACGAATTCCGACCAGGCGGAACTCTCCGAGGTGGTCTTCATGCCGGCGTCTATCATCAGTTTCGGGTTCATCCAGAACCAGAGCGCGGCGGCGAACAGGGCCAGCGACAGCGCCGGCAGGGCGTAGCGCCGGCGGCCGGCCGCGGCTTCGGTCCTGAGCGTCAGCAGCCGGGCCAGCAGCAGCGAGACGGCCGCCAGCGCGCCGATGAAGGCCAGGACCAGCAACTTCTCCGCCAGGCCGCTCCAGCCCGCGCCGCGCGCGTAATTGGTGGCCCAGCGCACCGGCCCCATCAGCGTCAGCGTGCCCAGGAAAAAGCCCGTCAGCACCCAGTGCCAGAGAAAGAGCGCGGCGCGCCCCGCGGTGAAATCGGACGCTTTTATCATACTGTTGTTCCCTTCTTTTCGAAGACCCGCCTGTCCTGCGTGCCCCAGTCCTTCTTGCGGAAGGTGACCGTGGCTACCAGGCGCTCCAGCAGCATGATCTGCCTGTAGCCGAAGAACTCGGCGGCCGACAGCACGCAGAGGCGCAGTATGTCGGAGGTCTTCTTATAGCGCCTGAAATTGTAGATGTCCAGGAAGACGGCCCCGATATTGATGGAGATGCCCCAGAACACGGCCAGCAGCACCAGCATGACGAAGAAGCGCTCGTTGAGCATGCCGAAATAATAGAGTATCGGAATCGACACATAGCCGAAAAGCTCTATCAGCGGACCCAGGAATTCCACGAAGACGAAGTAGGAGATGCCGATGAGGCTGGTGGCCCCGTACTTGCGGTTGAGTATCATGACACGGTTGGCCAGCAGTGCGTCTATCATGCCGCGGTGCCAGCGGTTGCGCTGCTTGAGCAGCATGCGCAGGCTGAACGGGGCCTGCGTCCAGCAGACCGGGTCCGGCACGAAGAGGATCTTGTAGGGTATGGCGCGGTCCCGGCAGTGCCGGTGCAGGCGCATCACCAGGTCCATGTCCTCGCCGACGGTCTTGCGGTAGCCGTTGACGGCCACCACCATGTCCTTGCGGAACACGCCGAAGGCTCCCGAAATGATCAGCAGGCTCTTGAGCGCGTTCCAGCCGGTGCGGCCGGAGAGGAAGGCGCGCGTGTATTCCAGTACCTGCATGGCTTCCAGGAAGCCGCGCGGCAGGCCGATCTCCGTCACGGAACCGTCCTGCACCTTGCAGCCGTTGAGGATGCGGATGATGCCGCCGGTGGCTATCAGTTCGTCGTCCTCCAGGAACAGCTTGGAGGACTTGAGCAGCGCGTCCGGCTCCAGCAGCGAATCGGCGTCTATGGAGCAGAAGATGGGGTAGGAGGAGACATTGATGCCCGCGTTGATGGCGTCGGCCTTGCCGCCGTTGACTTTGTCCACCACTATGAGGTGGCTGTAGGCGGCGGAGCGGTACACGCCGCGTATGGCCTCGTGCGGCACCTGGAGGCGCACCGGCTTGGCGCAGGACTGCAGGCTGAAATCCAGCCGCAACCGCTCCAGCGTATCGTCGGTGGACCCGTCGTTGACCACTATCACCTCGAATTCCGGATAATGCAGGTTGAGCAGCGCCTGCACGCTCTGCGTGATGACGGCGGCCTCGTTGTGGGCGGGCACTATGACGGAGACCGGCTTGAAATAGAACTCGCTGGCCAGCTGGCGCCTGGCCACGCGCGAGGTGGTGAGGTAGGCGTGGCGCACTATGTCGCGCAGCGCGAGGAAGATGAGCGCCGTGTAGACCGAATTGACTACGAGGAAGTAAAGGAAGACCACGTACTGCGAGGCGTGGACGGCTATCCAGAGCAGAAAAAGTTTCACGCGGCCTCCTGGGTGAGGGCGTAGGCCGCCGCCGAGGCCGCGAAGGCGTCGGGGCCGGCCGCCGCTTCCCGCAGTGCCACGCGGCACTTGTTGTCCCCTTTAGCCAGCGCCAGCGCGGCGTTGAGCCGCACGTGGTAACTTGGGTCGTTCAGCATGGCCCGTATTTCGGGGAGCATGTCCATGCAGCAGAGATGGGCGTGTTTGAGGGCTGCCAGCCGCACGCGCCAGTCCGGGTTCTTGAGCGCCTCCGCCGTGACCGAGAAATCTCCCACCCGCGCCAGCGCCTTGACGGCGGATATCAGTATCTCCGGCTCGCCGGGGAAGGCCGCGTAGTACTCCCTGAGCAGGCCGCGGCCCCGCTCGCAGCCGGCGGCGTAGCAGGCCGTGATACAGTCCCGCTTCACCAGGTTCAGCACGGTCTTGTCGTGCATGATCTCCCGCATGAAGATGCCGAACTCGGCCTCGCTGCCGGAGGCCTTGAGGGAGGTGATGATGTTGTAAAAGATGTCCTCGGTGTATTTAGCCGTCAGGTAGGGCAGGCCGGAGAGCAGGCGCGCCAGGGCGCGGATGTCGGCGTGTTCGCGCGCCAGACGGCTGAGGCCGTAAATGATGCGGTAGCGCACATCCAGCGCGGGCTCGCTGCGGAATACGGCCAGGAAGAATTCCCGGTTGCTCTTCAGTCTGAACGAGGAGAGGATGTCGATGGCGTTGCCGCGCTTGTACCAGACCCGGTGCCTGGCCAGGCGGCGGTAATGATCGTCTATGCCCAGGTCGGAGATGAGCTTCACCGCCTTGACCGCGATCTCGCCCTCGAAGCTGTCCAGCACGCTGGCTATCGCCTCGCTGTAGGCGGCGAACTCTTCCTCTTTGATGGGCCTGGGCAGCAGCTCGGCGGGATCGGTGGCGGTGATGAGGGCCGTGGAGGCCAGCCGCTTGAGGTTCTGGCGCTTTACCTCGGAGCGCTCCACCCGGGCCTTGTTCCAGAGCAGGAAAAGGACCTCGGCCACGTTGAAGACGCCGAGCAGCAGCACGGCGGCGGTCACGTAGTCGTAGAAATGCGGGGACTGGGTGAGTATCTCCAGCAAGGTTCGCCTCGGGGCGCCGGGGCGCCGTACCTGTTACTTCCTGCTCTGCAGGAACTTCTCTATCCTGAGTTTCAGGTGTTCCACATTGGCCGGCTTGGTGATGTATTCTTCTATGCCCAGGCCGTAGCCGCGCTGTATGTTGGCTTCCTGCTTCAGAGAGGTCATCATGAAGATGGGGATGTTCTTCGTGGCGGGATTTTCCTTCAGTTTTTTGGCCACGTCGAACCCCGACATCCTGGGCATGTTGATGTCCAGCAGCAGCAGGTCGGGCTGGAAGGCTTCCGCCTTGACCAGGCCCTCGGGGCCGTCGTAGGCTTCCTCGATGATGTGGCCTGACTTGGTGAGGTAGGCCCGGCAGATGAGGTGTATGGTCTCGTCGTCGTCGATGATCAGTATTTTCGCCATTTCAAAACGTCCCGGCCCCCCTGTAGAGGGAGGCCGGGCGTAGTTGTTTCCTTAATTCAGCAGCTGCGCGCTCTTGATATAGTCGAGGTTGGGGAAGTCCGCCTTCAGGTAGGCGTTGCCCTTCATCTGCACGCGGCCCTGGTCGGGGCCGTTGCCGGACGGGGCGCCCTCGCCGTAGCCGGAGTAGATGCTCTCCACTACGTCCATGCCCTCGGTCACCTTGCCGAAGGGGGAGAAACCCATGTCGTCGAGGCGGACGTTGTCTCCGTAGTTGATGAAGAACTGGGTGGTGCGGGTATTGGGGCCGGCCATCGCGTAGGAGATATAGCCCTTGGCGTTGCTCTGCTTCACGGGGTCGTCCTGTATGCGGGCGCCGCGCCAGGCGGAGGCCACCTCGGGGTCGCCGTGTATGCCGAACTGCACCATGAAGCCCTCTATGACGCGGAAGAAGGCGACGTCGGCGAAGAAGCCGGCCTTGACCAGGTTGTAGAAGCGGTCGGCGCCGAGGGGCGACCAGGCGCGGGTGACTTCCAGGACGAAGTCGCCTTTGGTGGTGGCGAATTTAACCTTGAAGGTGTCGGGGGCTTTTTCGGTAGCTTTGGAAGGGTTTTTGAGCGTGTCCATAACCGGTGTCATCTCCTTGTAGTTTCCCTGTGCCGCCGAGGCCGGCGGCGCCGAGGGGGCGGCCTGCTGCGCGTGGTCCTGCATTTCCGGCGCCTTGGGGGAGCAGGAAACGGCGAGGAACGCGGCAGAAAGTATCGCTAAGTGGCGGATGTTCATATTACTGTATCCTCCTTAACGGAATGTGACGAGAGATAAGTATTATAATAAATCGGAGCGGGACTTTAGGAGGAAATATGGGTTTCAAGATCAGCGCCGAATACACCGGTGACGACCGCGTGGAGCTTACCCACGGCCTAAGCGGCAGCAAGATGGTCACCGACCTGCCGCCCGACAACGGCGGCCGGGGCCGCACCTTCTCCCCTACCGACCTGGCCGCGGCCTCGGTGGCCTCCTGCGTGCTGACCATCATGGCCAAGATAGCCGAGCGCAACGGCATAGATTTTAAAGGTTCCTCCTTCGAGATAGAGAAGCACATGCAGGAGAGCCCGCGGCGCATAGCCCGCCTGACCGGCGTCATCACCCTGCCGCCCGGACTGGACCCCGCGCAGCGAGAGAAGCTGCTGGCCGCCGTGCGGGCCTGCCCGGTCAGCCGCAGCCTGCACCCGGACATAGCGCTGGAGTTCGAGTACCGCTAAATGAAGAAAACCGCTCTGCTGCTGTTCCCCGTACTCGCGTTGGCCGCTCTGGGCCTCTGGGCTTACGACAACCTGACGGCGCCTATGGGCAGTTTCTTCGCCGACGGCGCCGGCCTGATAATGGCGCTCGCGCGCCTGACCGGCATCCTGGGCGCCCTCGGCGTGATGGGGCAGATCCTGCTGATGTCGCGGGCCCCCTGGCTGGCGCCGCTTACCGGCGGCGTTCCGCCGGTTAAATGGCATCACCGGGCCGGCATGGTCATCCCGCTGCTGCTGCTGGCGCACCCGCCGCTGGCCGCCTGGCACCATTCGCTGCTGTCCGGGGTCCCTTTCGCGGAGCAATACCTGTCCATCCTGGGCTGGGAGGACGTGCCGCTGGCCGCGGCCGGTCTGGCGCTGATAGTCGCCGCGGCTCTGCTGTCGCTGGACTACTTCCGCCGCCGCCTGCCCTACGCCCTCTGGCAGCGGCTGCACCTGGGAGTCTACGCCGGGCTGGCCCTGTCGGTGGGCCACCAGCTGGAACTCGGCGGCGACCTGTCGGCCGAGCTGCCTTACTTCTCCTGGGCCTGGTACGGCCTGCTGGCCTTTACGGCCGGCAGCGCGCTGTGGTTCCGGCTGCTGAAGCCTAAGTTCGGAGCGAAAGCATGAAAAAGGTAAAACTTTTCGCGCTGGCCGCGGCCACGCTGCTTTGCGCCTGCGGAGCGGATACGGAGAAAAAGCTTATGGACGAAAACAAGAAACTCGAGACCGCCACGCTGGCCGGCGGCTGTTTTTGGGGCATGGAGGAGATACTGCGCGAGCTGCCCGGCGTGGAGGACCCCGTGGTGGGCTACTGCGGCGGCAAGACCGAAAACCCCGTCTACGAGCAGGTGAAGACCGGGACCACCGGTCACGCCGAGACCATACAGTTCCGCTTCGACCCGGCCAAGATCTCCTACGCCGCCATCCTGGACATGTTCTTCAAGATGCACGACCCGACCACGCCGAACCGGCAGGGCAACGACGCGGGCACGCAGTACCGCTCCGTAATTTTCTATCATGACGAGGGGCAGCGGCTGGAGGCCGGGGCGGCCGTAAAGCGCGCGCAGGACGGCGGCCGCTGGCGGCGGCCGATCACCACCGAGGTGGTCCCGGCCGGAAAATTCTGGCCGGCGGAAGAGTACCACCAGGACTATCTCAAGAAGCACCCGGGCGGGTACACCTGCCACTACGTAAGGGACTAGCGGGCGGGGGCGGGTCAAGGGGGGGGGATGAAAGACCGTGAACTTTCTGTAATAGCCGTCGACGACGACGAGGCGCTGCTGGGCTTTCTCAAGCGCGCGTTCGAGGGGGCCAAATCCTTCGTCTCGTATTCGTCCGCGCCGGATTTCCTGGCGCGCGCCGAGCTGGAGCGCTGCGACATCGTCTTCGTGGACATCAACATGCCGGGCGGCCAGGACGGCCTCAGCCTGACGCGCCACATAAAACGCGTGGCCCCGCAATGCGACGTGGTGGTGATCACCGGCGAGGCCACGCTGGACAACGCGGTGGCCGCCATCAAGGCGGGCGCCTATGATTTCCTCACCAAACCTTTTTCCTTCGACGGCCTGGAGACCGCCGTGGACCGCTGCGTGGAGAAGCGCGCCATTTCGGCGGAGCTGCGGCTGATCAAGGCCGCGCAGGCGGAACTGGCCGCCGCCTATTCGCAGCTCAAGAGCGCCGAGCGCATGAAGGAGGCCTTCCTGTCCGTGATAGGCCACGAGCTGCGCACGCCGCTGGCCAAGATACAAGGCGGGCTGGAACTGCTCAGGGACGCCCCCGAGGCCCAGCGCGCCGCCCTGACGGGGGCGGCCCTGACCGGGGCCAGGGAACTGCATGAGGTGATAGAATCCCTGATACTTTACGCCGAGTCCAGCAAGGAGGCCGCGCCTGAAAACTGCGCCGCCGTAAACCTCGACGAGCTGGCCTCGGCCGTGGCTGAGGAACTGGCCCCCAGGGCCGCGGCGGCCGGCGTTACGCTGACCTTGCGCCGCTCGGAGGGCCTGCCGGTGGTGGAGGGCCACCCCGACTGGCTGCGCAGCGCCTTCCGGCAGCTGGCGCTCAACGCCATCGCTTTCAACAAGAAGGGCGGCAGCGCCGAGATCGCCGTGCTGGACAAGCCGGGCCACGCCACGGTAACCGTCAGCGACAGCGGCATCGGCATACCGAAGGAATTGCTCTCGGGCCTGGGCAACCCGTTCTACCAGGTGGCCGACTACCTGACCAGGAAGACAGGGGGGCTCGGCCTCGGTCTCGCTATCGTAAAGCGGGTGGCCGAGGCGCATAAAGGCAGCGTTACGGTGAGGAGCGAGCCGGGCAAAGGGACTGCGTTCACCGTCACTTTCAGGAAGGCCGGCGCCTGCGCCGGTTAGGGTTACTTGTGGTCCAGTTCGAATTTGCGGTCGGAGGCCAGCTTGCGTATCTCTTCAGCGAAGGCCGGGTTCTGCGCCATCGCCGCGTCGAAATGGTCCGCCAGCAGCACGAATAATTTGGAGGGTTCCTCGCAGGCCACCGTGGCGGTGCGCGGGGCGCGCGAGAGCAGGGCCATCTCGCCGAAGCAGCTGCCCGGCCCCAGTTCCGCCACTTTTTTGGAGAAAGAGAACAGGCCGTTCTTAACGCTAACGCCCAGCTTCCCCTCAGCCACCACGTAAAAAGAATCGCCCGGGTCGCCCTGGCGGCAGATCTTCTCGCCCTTGTCGAAGCTGTAGTAGGCGATATGGCCGAGTATTTTCTCCAGCAGGCCCATGTTCATGGAGGCGAAGAAGTTTATCTTGCGCACGATCTTCGTGAACAGGACGCTTTCGGTATCCGTTATCGGCAGTTTTTGCATGGTTCCCCCGGAACCAATTCTACTAAAGTCCGCCTTTGACGGCAAAGGCGGTCAGGGGCGTGCCGGTGGGCTGCGCTACTTCAGCTGCCGGCTGATATGCGTCCAGGCGCCCTTGAGCTCCTGCGTGAGGTGCCTCATCTCCGAAGAACTGACGCGGCCCACGCGCTGGTAGCGCGCCGCCACCTCGTCCACCACGGTGTGATAGGCTTCGCGGTTGAGCAGCTTCAGTTGTTTCATCCGGCGCAGCACTTCCGCCTTCATGTCCAGCGTCCAGGCCGCTATCTTTTCGCGGTTCTCGCGGCCGCGCCGCCCCGTGAGGAAATAAGTGGCCGCCGCGGCCACCGCGGCCAGCGCTATGCCGGCGCCCATCGCTTTTTTAGATCTTTCCATATGCCCTCCTGTACTTGCGACAATAATACTAAAAAAAAGCCGGCGCAGCGTCCGTGTTTCTCCGTATTTCACGGGTGCGCGCGGATATTGTAGGATTATATCGGCGCCGCCTGTCAGGGGCGTTACGGGAATTACGGACGGGGGAAATATGCGCTCACCTTATCTCACAGCCTTCGCCATTTTATCGCTCTGCCTGGCGGCCGCGCCGGGCGCCGGGGCCTACGACTGGAAGGCCGGCACGTCGCTGAACTACGACACCGGCAAGTACGGCACCGGCACCAGGACCGACTCTATCTATATCCCTCTCACCCTGACCCGCTATTATACCGGCGGCCAGGTGTCGCTGACCGTGCCCTGGCTGCGGCAGAGCTCCTCCGGAGCCGTGACGCGCGTGGGCGGCAGCCCGGTGCGCGCCAGCCGCAACGTGGAGGGCGCGTCCGGCGCCGTCTCCGGCGCGGAGTCCGGCTTGGGCGACGTGCTGCTGCGCGGCACTTACGCCATCAAGGAGGAGAGCCTGCACCGCTTCGACCTGGCTTTCGCCGGCAGCCTGAAGTTCCCCACGGCCAACGAGAAGAAAGGCCTGGGCACCGGCGAGATAGACCAGGGCGCCGGACTGGAATTCGCCAAGGAAATGTCGGGCAGCTGGACGCTGCTGATAGACGGCTATTACACCATCATCGGCGACCCGGAGGGCGTGGATTACGACAACCAGGTCACGCTCGACATAGGCTTCTACCGCGAGCTGCGCGAGGACCTTTCCGTGACGGCCCTTTATGTGACGCGCAGCGCGCTGGTGTCCGGCAATTCCGACCAGCGCGAGGCTACCGGCACGCTGGTGCGCACCATGCCCGACGGCGACCAGTTTTCCGCCGGCCTGCTGCTGGGCCTGTCCGAAGGCAGCCCGCAGCTGGGCCTGAGCGTAGGTTTCGCCCGCCGCTTCTAAAGGGCGGCGTCGCAGCGCATGATCAAAAAACACTTCTGGCGTCTCGCGGCGGCGGCCGGCCTGGTGGCCGCGGCCGCCGCGATGCTTACCGCCTATTTCGCCGAACGCGGCCTGGCCAGGCTGGCGCCCGGCGGGCTGGGCGTGGCCTTTTCCACCCGCATCTATTCGGCCCCGCATGAATTGCGCTCCGGCGCTCCGGCCGACCTGCCCGGCCTGCTGGAGCGGCTGGCGCGCCTGGACTACCGCGAGACGCGGCTCCCGGCCGCGCCGGGCGAGTACCGCCGGCAGGGCGCGGTCGTCGAAGTATATTTGCGCGGCTTCCGCACCCCGCTGGCGGCTCAGCCGCCGCTGGCCGCGGTGGTGACCGACAAGGGCGGCGCCTGGGAGATACGCGATTCTTCCGGAGGCGCGCCCGGCGCGGCGCTGCTGGAGCCGGAGCTGGCCGAGGAACTTTCGGGGCCGCTGCGCGTGCGCCGCGACCCCGCCACCCTCGACGAACTCCCCGTGGAACTGCGCGACGCCGTGATAGCGGTGGAGGACAAGCGCTTCTATTCCCACTTCGGGCTGGACCTGCGCGCCACGGCGCGCTCGCTGCTTTACACGCTCACCCGGCGCGGCCTCTGGGGCGGCAGCACCATCACCCAGCAGCTGGCCAAGAACCTGTTCCTCACGCCCCGGCGCACGCTGAAGCGCAAGGCGGCCGAGGCCGCGCTGGCCTTCTATCTGGAATTGCGCTTTACCAAGGACGAGATCCTGACGCTGTACCTCAACCACATCTACCTGGGCCAGGACGGGCCGTCGGGCGTGGCCGGCATGAAGGCCGCGGCCCGCTTCTATTTCGGCCGGGACCCGGCCGCGCTGAGCCTGAGCGAGTGCGCCGCGCTGGCCGGCCTGATACGCTCGCCGTACCTTTATAACCCGCGCCGCGACCCAGCCGCCGCGCTGCGCCGCCGCGACCATGTGCTGGCCCGCATGCGCGCCGAGGGCATGATCACCCCCTGGGAACTGGCCGAGGCCGCCGCCGCGCCGCTGGAGCCCGTGACGCTGCCCGCCCGCCCGGATGACCGCGGCGCCGCCTACTATGCCGCCGAGGTGGTGCGGCGCCTGCTGCAGCGCTACGACGAGGATGAGATCTTCCGCGGCGGGCTGACCATCTATACTTCGATGGACCCGCTGCTGCAGGCCGCCGCCGCCCGCGCAGCCGCGGCCGGCCGCTACGAGGCCGCGGTGCTGGCCCTCGACCCCGCCGGCGGCGGCGTGCTGGCCATAGCCGGCGGGCGCGATTACCGCAAATCCCAGTTCAACCGGGCCACCCAGGCGCGGCGCCAGCCGGGCAGCGCTTTCAAACCTTTCGTCTACGGCGCGGCGCTGGAGGCCGGCTTTACGCCCGCCACGCTATTACAGGACACAACGCGCTCCTACCAGAACCCGGGCGGCGAGACCTGGGAGCCGCGCAACTACAACGGCGTCTACGCCGGCACCGTCACGCTGCGCGCCGCGCTGGCGCGGTCGCTGAACCTGGCCACGCTGGACCTGGCCGGCCGCGTAGGCCCGGCTAAAATAACGGCTTATGCCCGGCGGCTGGGCATAGACAGCCCGCTGGAGAGCAGCCTGGCCGTGGCGCTGGGCGCCTCCGAGGTGGGCCTGCTGGAATTGACGGCCGCCTACGCCCCTTTCGCCAATGGCGGTTTCCGCATAACGCCGGTGATAATCACGGCGGTGACCGACCAGCGGGGGCGGGTGCTGGAATACGCCGACCGCTCCCGCGTGCCGGTGATCACGCCGGCCCAGGCCTACCTGATGACCTCGCTGCTGGAGAGCGCGGTGACCGAGGGTACCGGCAGCGCCTTGGGCCGCTATTACGGCTGGATAGGCGCCGCCGCCGGCAAGACCGGCACCACCAATAAGGGCCGGGACGCGTGGTTCGTGGGCTATACGCCGCGGCTGCTGGCCGGCGTGTGGATCGGCGACGATTCCAATAAAGCCGTGGGCGCGGTGGGCGCAGGAGACGCGGCCCCGCTGTGGACGGCCTTCATGCGGTCGGCCTTGGGGGGCGCCCAGCCGGACAAATTCGAGCCGCCGCCAGAGGGCCTGGTGACGGTGAAGGTGGACCCGATGAGCGGCCTGCTCGCCGTGGCCGGCTGCCCGGAGCAGCGCAAAGAGGTTTTCGCCGCCGGCACCGAGCCGAAAGAGAAGTGCCCGCTGCACCCGCGCGGCCTGGGCGGCTGGTTCAAGCGTTTTTTCGGGATAGGGAAAACGGATAAAAACGATAGGAAAGAATAAAGGATACACAATGAAAAAACTAATAGCAGTTGCGTTCGTTCTGGCCCTGGCGCCGCTGTGCGCCTCGGCCGCGGGCAAGTACGAGCTGGGCCTGATCATAGGCGAGCCCACCGGCATCAGCGCCAAGACCGACCTGGCCGGCGGCGGCGCGGTGGCCGCGGCGGTGGCCTGGTCTTTCTCCGGCGAGGACAGGCTCACCCTGCACGCCGACCGCCTCTGGTACAAGCACGACGTCATAAAGGTGGACAGCGGCCGGCTGCCCATGTATTACGGCATAGGCGGGCGCCTTAAGCTGGAGGATAAATCGAAGGCCGGCGTGCGCTTCCCGGTGGGCCTGCAGTACTTCTTCTCCGACGCGCGCTTCACCGCCTTCGGCGAGATCGTGCCGATCCTCAACGTCGCGCCCGATACCGACGTGGACGTGGCCGTAGCCGTGGGCTTCAGGGTTATCTTCTAAAGTCCTCAGGCAGCAGTAAAACAAGAAAGCTCCCCTGTTGGGGAGCTTTTTTGTTGCCACCTTGCTGAGAAATCGGTGGCGGGGTGCGCAGTAAGTCGCCCGAAACCGCCCAGGCTATTTATCCGGCCGTTCCGGGCAGATGGAGTTGAACAGGGCCGGGTCCACGCCCCAGATGGAATGCCACTCCCTGACCAGGGAGTCGTCCATGGCATTGGGCAGCGGCTGCAAGCCGGTCTTCAGCCTGCCGCCGTAAAAAAGAGACACCACGGCGTTGTGCGCGTAGAGGACGGGGTCCAGGTATTTAAGCAGCGTCGGCCGCTTGAGGCGGAAGTTGACCGGCTTTTTGCCGTTGACCACGTCGCCCTCCGCGAAGGCCGGGCCGAACTCGTCGGCGGCTCCCATGTTCATCAGCTTTATCCCTGAAGCTTTAATATCCTGCGCCCACGCCGTTTCGGACAGGAAATTGTCCCGGCCGGTGGCGGTAACCAGCACGTCGTTATCGCGCAGCAGCGCGCTTATAGAGGAGATCTCTGAAGCCGCTACCCGTTTAGCCTCCGCGCCGAAGGCAGAGTTCAGGGCATTTTCGCTTACATCCACTATGGTGCAGGCGGCCCCGTGTTCAAGGAGGCCGCGAACTATTCCTTTGCCGACCTTGCCGAAGCCGAAAACGAGGAACTTCTTTCCGCTTACTTCCGGCGAGATGAACTCCTTATAGGCGCGGATGAAGCCGTCGCTGGTGCCGTAAAAAGTTTCCAGCGCTTTTACGCGGCAGTCGTCCACGGAGAGCACCGGCCGCGCCAGCGCTTCTTTCTCGTAGACGCCTACGCCGGTGCGCGTCAGCTCCGCGGCTGCCTTGGCGCTTTTTACGTCTTTCAGTTCGGCGCAACAGTCCAGCAGGATGTCCGCCCCTTCGCAACGCTCTTTCTTTTCGTCGAAGTCATAGCCCAGTTCGCGCACAAGCTATATCGCGTCGGGGTCGCGGCCGAGGAAAGACGGCGTGCTGGTGCGCAGCCGGAAGCCGTTCTCTATGAACGGCAGCATCTTCACTATCGCGGAAACGGTGAGCGGAGTATTGTTGACTACCGTGCAGCCATTGAGTCCCGCGCTGCCGTATTCCGCGGTCTGCCGCATGAGGAAAGGCGCTTCGTCTACCGCGATATTGGCCAGCAGTTTGTTTTTCATGTGGTCGGGCTCGTCCTCAGTCCGGCTTTCCTGTTTCTTCGCTGAGCCGCTTTCATCGCCCTTTTACCGCGATCAAGCCTACGCTTTCCCTGCCGTCCAGACGGATATCGGCCGGGTAATCGGGGCGCGCAAAATATTCCACTTGCTCGATTTTGAAGCCGGCTGTAGCGAATACTCTGCTCAATACGCCGTCGTCGAGGAGGTGGAACAGGCTGGGGAGGGAACCGGCGCGCTTGGGGTCGTGGGCGGTGACGTTCTCGACTATTCCCGGCCACGGATCTCCGGCCTTGCGGCGGGCTTCGTAGGTCGGAAAAAAAGCTTTTGCCGTGCCTATGTACGGCGATTCTCCTACGACGAAAACTTTCCCTCCCGGAGCAAGCCAGGTCATCGCTTTTGCCGCCGCGCGCTCGATGCGGGGACCGTCGAAGAACTGCAGCACCCTGCAGATCAGTATCGCGCCGAGGCTGTTCGCCGGGAAATCGAGTTTGTCCGGGAATTCCCCCGGGGTAAGTTCAAGCCGGGGATGATGCTGCCGGGGTACCCGGTCGAAGAGTATGCGCAGGTGGCGTTCGTCGATGTCGTTGGCGATGAGCGACGCGCCCGCCTCCAGCGCGGGAATGGCGGCAACGCCATACGCCGCGCCGATGTCCAGGCTGCGGCCGGGGGCCTTTGGGGCGAATTGTATGAATTCCCGGGAAAATTTGTCGGGCGCGGGGGTCATAGTCCCCATGCCGTTAAGGGTGCGTATAAGGCCGTCTTTCCCTGGTTCCGGCATTAGTGCCAAATCTTCCTGCTTTCCTGTCATTGAAGGCCCCCCGGATAATTCTGCCCGTAAATTATATATAACCAAAGGCGCGGCGTCTCTCTGTTCCTGCAAAACAAGAAAGCTCCCCGGTTGGGGAAGCTTTTTGTTGGCACTGTCGATTTTGTAAACTATTCGCGCGGACATTTCAGGGGGTTTTACATGAAAATACTTAACAGGGTTTCCAAATACGATCGCGCGGCGCACCTGCGGGTACGGCCGGATCAGGTATTGATCCCGCAGTCCCTCGATTTCCTTCTCAAGTATACCCGGAAGCATCCTATCCCGAGGCCGTTGGTCTTCAGGCAGAGATTGCTGGAACTGTTGAAACATAAAGCGCGCCCCGCAGGCGACGAAGTCAGCATGGGGAAGCTCCTGTCCTCCATGCCGTATTTGCGGCAGGATCCGGAACTGGGCCTTGCCGCTATAGCCTGGCTGGCGGAAGCCCTTGGAATGCGCAGGATCCCTAAACTCGATAAAGAGATCCGGCTACTTTGCGAAAACTACTACAAGGCGCGCGTCCTGCAATGCCTGACGCTGAAGGCGCTTACCGCGGTGATGCCCCGGCAGAAAGCTCTGGCCTATTTCGAAGGTTTCCTGGCTGAAAGATACAAGTCTTTTAAACTCTCCAAGCTAAAACAGGTGCGTGAAAAACTGGGACTGCATGAAGAGGTGAAGCGCGGGGCCCTGAAGGACGGGGCGGTCTTCCTGCAGGGGATGACGGACGATGGGCGCGCGGTGATGAAGATCACCCGCTGTCGCCCGGCCGAGGTGCTGCTCAGGGAGATAAAGGATCCTCAGATCGTACACGCCGTTATCTGCCAGCCGGATTTTCTCTGGGCTAAACTGAACAATCCGGCGTTCGAACTTACGCGGCAGAAATCACTGGCGCTGGGTATGCCTTACTGCGGGCATGTCTGGCATGACAAGCGCGTCCACAAGGTTATCAAGCACCCTTCGCGCAAGTTTTGGGAAGCGCTGAACTAGCGGGCGGCCAGTCGGCTATCGGATTGGCCCGTAAAAACAAGAAAGCTCCCCGGTTGGGGAGCTTTTTTGTTGCCACCTTGCTGAGAAATCGGTGGCGGGGTTTTCAGGATGAAGTTATAACCTACTTTGCGCAACATCCCGAGGTAACATTATAAGTTCCACGCCCCCGCCCATCCTGGGATCGAAAAGGAGGCCCGATCTTATCCGCGAGATGCCGCACGGTCGGCCACGCGGCGCGGCCGCCCATGCTTGCCGCTAAGTAGCGGGTCCGCAGGGCTCCGGCACTACGCGCCGTCGCACCTGCTCCCAAGGTGTTCTGCATCTTATCAACACCTCCGATGCGCGGCCGGCCGGCCCCAAACAGGCCTTACCCGGCCGCTCCCGTCCGCCTTCGGCGTCCGTACAACGCAGAAAATTATTTCCCGCGCCCACTGCAAAGAGTTGAACCAATATCGTTACAGACTCTGCCCGCGCTCGCCTGTGGCCTCTGCTGAGGCCACCCGCGGCGCGGGCCTGTTCCTGTTATCTATCTAATGAATTGCCGGTGGCAGCCGTATTTATAAAAAACCACCCCGGCGTCCGCTGCTGCGGCCGCCGCGGTGGTCTTTTCTGTTAATCCTTTGCAGCCACCGGGGAGAGAGCTGCGGGGAGATAAGGTAGCAGAGGGCCAGGCCGGGAGCGTCTTGCGCTCGGGAGGCGCCGCCGCCACCGGCCTGGCCCGTCTTATGAATGACCCCGCCCATTCATGATACGGCGTAATGACCCACCCTCAAATAATAATGGCTAACCCTGCCGTTAATGTGTCCACTCAATAACTTTCACGTCCGGCCCAACCTTTTTTACTATGGCCTCTTTCATCTTCTCAAAGTGCGGGCATGGAAAGCCTATAGGGTTTCCGTTTTTAATACAGGAAGCGAATGTTATTATCTGCGCGCCGCGCTCCACCATCATTTTAGCCCTCGCTACGGCTTTCTTCCCAGGGCAGCCGCCGCAGGATACAAACCCTACCACTTCTACCGGCCCGGTCTCCTCAAAAGCGCATTTCCCTTCGCGCGCGACCTTAAAATCGGTGTTGCCGGGACACATATCCTCGGTCTGCTGACAGCGTATAATTCCGACTTTCATCATTTTAATTTCTCCTTTTAGTCCCGCAAATAACTACGAACAAGCCCTCGCCGTATCCGTCCCTGACAGGTTCCAGTTTCTTAACTTCTCCCGGCAGGGTGAATATAGTCTGGGATATTTTAATCCCGCTAAAGCCAAGTGTTTTAAGCCAGCCCGAAACACGGTCCACGGAATGAAATTTTGCGCCCTTATAAAATCTGCTGCTTTTCTGTCTGCGCCAATACGCTTTCCCTGCCGGGCTATTCTTGTCGATAATACCAAGAACCAACCGGCCTCCAGGCTTAAGCACACGCCGGGCCTCTTTTAACGCTTTTTGCGGGGCCGTAATAAAGCAAAGCGCGGTCACCATCAAAACAAAACCGAAAGCATTATCTTCGTAAGGAAGGTTTTCCGCTTTGGCCTCATAAACCTCTATCTCACGCCTCCGGGCGATCTCGGCCATCTGCGCGGAAGGTTCAATGCCGATACGTATCCCTAAAGCGGAAGCGAACCGTCCGGTCCCAACACCTATCTCAACGCCTTGCTTGCCTTCTGGGATCGCCTCGCGCAACGCCTGCACTTCCGACATGTAAGCGAAATGGTTCTCGTCATACCAGCGGTCGTATTCTATAGCGTGGCGATCAAAGTTTCCCATATAAACAATTAAAGCCCTAAGCGGCGGTCAACTTCCCGGTTATGGCAGCGCACTCAGGCTATGTCTCAGCTTCCATAAGAAATATTTCTCAAACCCCAGCTTCATCCATTTTGCCCAGACCGCCTTTTTCATATACGAACTCTGCCTCGGAGGAAGCAAGGGATATGCCCGCATAAAGGCAGCCGTATTGCCCATATCCATGAGACAGACAACGCCTAGTTCGTCAACAACGGGCGGAGTAACACCGGTGATGTCAGCACTGATCATCGACGCGGCGATCTTTGCCATCTTTAGTGTCATAAACCCGGTCTTCGGTACGCCCGTAGGCACCGGGGTGACCTCCGGTGGAGCGATTGCAATAGCAACGCCTATCGCGAAGATGTTCTTATATTTAACATGCCGGTAATTTTTATCTACCGGGATGAACCCGCGCGGATTTCCAAGCGGCGCGACTGCGGGTACGCCTTTGAACGGCGGCGCTATCATTGCAAGCTTGAATGGTATTTTGGTGCCGTCTTTGAGCTTGATCTCTCCCGGGGTTACCTCTTCTATCGCCTGGCTCACTATCGGCTTGATGTCCCGCTCTGCGAATTCATCCTCTATGAACCGTTTCGACAAGCCCAGGCCGCCAACGCCCATATGTCCCAGATAAGGTTCCGAAGTAAGGTAGATGATAGGCACTTTGTGCCGCATCTTCAGCCGGCGCAGTTCTGCATCCATCTCGAACGCAAGTTCATAGGACGGGCCGAAACAACTGACCATCTGCGAGGAACCGAGTACCAAAGGCCCCGGATTTTCGAGGATCTTGCGCCAAGTCTGCCCGGTCCTTACTGCATGCTCAAGCGTGAATGTGCAATCCGTATGGCCCTTTTCAGGCCCAAGCCCGGGAATTTCAGCGAACGAGAGTTGCGGCCCCGTCGAGATAACGAGGAAGTCATAAGGCAGTTCTTTATTCCCTGCGGTAATCACCTTCGCTGCTTCGGCATTCACCTCCCGCGCCGCTTCATGGACGAAATCTATCCCTTTAGGTTTTAGTATGTCGCTGATAGGGAGGGTTATGTCTTCAGGCTTTCGCCAACCCATGATGAGCCAAGGCAGGGACGGCATGAAAACAAAACGGTCGTCGTCGCTTACTACTGTAACATCCGCTTTGCTCCCGAGCAGCCGCTTAAGTTCCAAGGCCGCGGTCAGTCCGCCGAACGATCCGCCCAACACAACTATTCTTGTCGGCATAACCCCTCCCTGTCCCAGGTTCCTCTTAAAACACCAGCACCTTGTCGGCCCAGGTGGTCCATTCTGTCAGAATGGCCATTGTGCCGCGCTTGGCGCCCTCGGCCAGCAGCTCGTCGGTTATGCCGCGGGCGTCCATGCAGGAACCACAGACGCTTATCTCGCCGCCCTGTTTGGTCACAAGTTTCAGCATGTGCTCGATATTGTAATAACCCTGGGGCGTCTTCTGGTTCTTGATGCCGCAGGGAGCGCCGTCGCCCATCAGGAACACTCGTATCTGCTCGCTCTGGCTTTTCCCGAGAGACACGGCCAGCCGCAGGCCGTTATAGCTCTTTTCGCCGCCGTAGGGCTGCTCGTTGAGTATAAACAGATTTTTCATTTATTTTCTCCTTATGCTTAGCCAGTTAGAATTCGTACCGCATGGAAAGATATATGTTGTCGTTCTTATCCAGTTGTCCGAGGAAGGTGTTGTTGCGGGCGCCCCCGAACACATTCGCGCCGACGGTGGCCGTAAGTTCGTCCGTCACGTGACAGGCCGCCTCGGGTATCAGGTAAAAATCCTGGTCCGTCGGGCTCCAGAAGGAGAATAGCGAAAGCTTCCAGGTCTGGTATTTCAGGAACTGTGTGAGCCGGAGCGTCAGCAACTGGCGCAGCCGGTCCTGCTTCGGCAAGCCGGCGGGAAAGCTGGCCTCGTAGCGGTTATAGTTGTGCATATACTCGCCGTAATACTGGAGGCCGGCCGTAAAATCCGTCCAGGGGGAGCGTTGATAGCCGGCGAGGAACCGGGTTTGCGAATTAGGAATTAGCGGATCGGTCCCGGCGATATCCTGCCTGGAATCATAATAACCGGCTTCGAAGCTCAACACTCCGCCGGCGGCGTTGCCCTGAAGGCTGGCGCCGTAGACGGCGAGCCTCGGGTAGACTATAGTGAGTTGTGTCGGGGCGGTCATTGAGTCCGGTTCCATCGAGGGGGTGCGGAAGAAACCGCGGTAGGCATAGAGCGCCGCATCGAAGCCCAGGACCGGGCGGTAAAGCCTCGCGGCAAGCTCCGCGTTTCCCAGGTCGTGACGCGGTTTGGCTTCTACCCGGTTCGCAACCTGGCTGAACGGGTCGAAAAGAAAAAAGCTCTGGCTGGTGGGGAATTGGTCCGGCTCGAAGGCCGGGGTGGCGACGATATCCAGGGATGCCTTCTCGGAATAGACGCTCGCTTTAAAGCTGCCCGCGCCCGTCTTAAGATATTCCATCGGTTGGCCGGAGAAAAGCGCGGCGTAATTCTTGGGGAAAAGATCGTTGATGAAAAGCAGGTCGCCCACGCCCCAGGTGTGGATCTGCCGGCCGGCCCTGAAATCGAATGGGCCTTTGGCGTAGGTCAGGTAGGCCTCGCGCACGTCCACCGAACTGTCGGCGTTCGCCTCGTCGCGCAGGAAGTCCGTCTTGGCGAAGTAGCCCGCCCCGCCGCCGGGAGCGGTGCCGGAGAGTTGCAGCTGAAGGCGCTCCTCGCCCAGCAGGAGATCCCCGGACGGCGGCTTGCCGTGCCGCGTAGTGCCCAGCCTTGAGGCGTAGTTGGCCTGGACTGAACCGTGCCAGTCCAGCGCGCCGGTTTCAGCGGCGGCCGGCAGGCATAAAGCCAGGAGAGGGAGCGTTAAGAGCCGGGAGCGGTCCATGTTTATTTTATCCAGCTTCCGGGCGGATTGCGCAGTGCCCGTTCGCTGAAATCCCCGGCCTTGAGGCCGAGCCGGTACTTGGCCTCGCTGAATTCCACCACGGTCTGGTGGCCGGATTTTACGTTCTTCATGGTGCGTTTCAGGGCGGTCGGGATGCCGTCGATCTCCTTGATCTCATCGGCGGTGAATTCCCTGAAGAGCTGGTCCTGCACGTCGTAATATTCCTCTTTAAGGGGCAGGAAAGCGGCCTTGTCTATCCAGGCGACTTTCCTCTTATAGGAAACGGCGCTTTTGGGCGCGCTTTCCACCACGTAGCAGGGCTTGCCGCCCAGTTCCTCTTCGCGCAGCAGTTTGTGCGCGTCGGCGGCCAAGTTCCTGCCCGAGACGTCCTCGTAGCTGAAATCGGAACCGACAAAGCTGGACTGGGAGTCTTTGGCCGCTATGCGCTGGACCAGGTTCAGGGCCGGGATGAACAGCCAGCGGTCGGACTCTTTGGCGGCGTACTTGTAGACCAGAAAGGCCATGCGGCGCACGTCGCCGGGCGCGTGGAAATACATGAAGTATCTCTGGTCCCCGCCGGGCATGTTGACGCGCAGCATGGTCAGCTCCCGGAAACGTTCGCCCCCGGAAACGTCTTTCAGCGTCATTTTGATGCGGGCCCGGAAACTGTCGCCGGGCGAAAAAAATGCCTGCTGCATTCTGCCGACTATGCCGGCGGCGTCCAGAGGCTGGGCGGGGGCGGCACTGGCCGGCGTTAATGTGGCGGCCGCTATTAGTATCTTTAATATCAGTCTGGTCATATTTATCCTCTCTTAGGCTGCGAACAGTTGTTTCCTGAAAAGCACTATCAGGGCGGGAATGTAGATGATGCAGAGCACCGCGCTCAGCAGCATCATACACACAATAAAAGCGCCCACTGTGATGTAGGGGGTCAGGGGCGCGAACAACATCACTGAGAAGGCCGCGGCGAACAGTATGGCATTGCGTAATACGCCCTTGCCGGGGCGCGCCGCGGTCCACACCAGGGCTTCCTCAATGGATTCGGGCGCGGCCGCGTTCCGGCCTTCAGCCAGCCGCAGCCGGAACCTGTTGATGAAGTGAATGGCGAAGTCCACCGCCATGCCCAGCGAGAGGCAGGAAAGCACCGAGATAGGCATGTCGAAGTCTTTACCCGCAAAGCCCACGGCGCCGTAGATCAGGATTACGGTGAAAAGAAGGGGAATATAGCCCACCATGGCCCATTTGACCGACCGGAAGTTAACGGACAGAATGGCGAAGATTACTACCAGGGCCAGCAGGAAACCCTTGATCATATCCCACAGCACCGCGTCGTTCCAGACCAGGTTGAAGTAAGCGATGCCGGCGGGTTTTATCTCCACGGGGAAGGGATTTTCCCGCTGATAGTTCTGCGCGGCCTCTATCACTTTGCGCATAGCCCCGGCGTCCCAGGTCTTGAGCTGCACCCAGACATTGGCTTTCTTGTAGTAGGGGTCAACTACGTTATCAAGATCGGCTGGTTTGGCCGACATGCCGAAGAGAAAGAGATACTGCCCGGCGAGCTCTTTGGATTCCGGAACCTTGTCGTAAGCCGGGTCGTCCTGGTGCAGGACGCGGCTGATCCTTTTAACATAATCCACTACCGAAGTTGTCTTTCCCACTTCCGGAAGTTTTTCGAGGCTGCGCTGGAGCCCCTCGATATAGCGCAGGGCCTGCGGGGATTTTATAAATTCCTCTTCGTCGCCTGTCGAGTTGACCACCAGGTAGCCGAGCGAGGTTCCGCCCAGGGCTGCGTTCATAACGCGGTCGGCGGTGCGGACTTCGCTGGACTTCGTGAACCACTCCACCATATTGTTATTGACCTTTATGCGGGTCGTGCCGGCTACCGCCACGGCGAATAAAGCGAGGCCGGTGAGAACTACTGCCCGGGGTTTATGCGCCCCCAGCCGGGCGAGGTGCGCGAGGAATTGTGATATCCGGCTGGACTCCGCGTCTTCACCGCGCGAAGCCGTTTCTATGGATCTTTCACTGACGAAAGTGAACATAGCCGGGATAAAGCTGAAACTCAGTATCCGCAGCAGGACGGTGCCGAAGGCCACCAGGCCGCCGAAGATCTTGACCGGGACAATATCCATGAACAATAGCACCGAGAACCCGGCCGCGGTAGCCAGCGCCGTATACCGCACCGGCCGCCCCACCGCCTCCATGGTTTTTATAATGGCGGTCTTCTTGTCCTTTTCTTCACGGAAGCGGAAGTAGAACTCGTTGAAGATGTGGATGGAGTCCGTGGCGATGGCCATCAGGAACACCGGCGCCATGGAGCTCATGATGTGGATGGGGTAGCCCAGGGCGATAAGCAGGCCCATGCTCCAGACGGTGGCTATCATGGCGTCCATCATGAGCGCGGCGGAGAGGAAAAGGTCGCCGAACATAAAATAGCGGGCCGCGAACATGAGCAGGCCGGCCATGGGCGCGAAGATCGCCATCAGCTTGAACATCTCCGCGCCGAAGGTGTCGCGCGCCACCGGGTCGCCGGCGACGTAATAGTTCTCCGGACCGCCTTCGGCTTTGACCAGCTCGCGTATTTTATCGGCTACGGCTTTGCCGTTGGCGCCCTTTTCAAGGGGTACATAGATAGCCGCGGTTTTGCCGTCCTGCGAGATAATGCGGCCGACGAACATGGGGTTCTCGAAAAGCTGTTTCCGCAGTCCTTCAAGGGCGCGGGGGTCTCCCGGCACTTCCGGCATGAGGGGCCCCACCTGGAGCGTCCCATTGTCTACGGTGACATTGTCTATGGTGGAGAAACCCGCCACGTCGCGGGCGGCCACTCCGGCGATCTGCAGTATTCCCTCATTGATGCGCTTTATCTTTTCCAGCGTTGTTTTATTGAGAATACCGGCTTCGTTCTTGATGCCGACCACGATCATGTCCTCGTAGAGGCCGAAGGTCTTTTCTACGGCGTCGTTGGAGACCCGGACCGCGGAATCGGCCGGGAGCATGTTCTTGGGATTAGTGTCGGTACGGACCCTGGGGAACGCGGACAGTGCGACCAAGGTTATAAAGAGGGTGACGGCTACCACCCAGCGGGGATGGTCTACGGAAAAATGAACCAGGGAAAAGTCGCGGAGCTTACGCATTTATTTTTCCTCCCAACCGGGCCGCTACGTTGCCCTGTTCCTGCAGGCGTTCGATAAGGACCTGTCTTAACAGGTCGTAAGCCTTGAGCATTTTGGGGAAAGACAGGCGGTAGTAGATGTGCTGGCCCTCGCGGCGTGATAGCAGGACTCCCTTTTCCCGCAGGATGGTCAGCTGCTGGGAAACATTGGGCTTGGGGATTTCCATTTCCCTTGTCAGGTCGCCGGCGGTTTTCTCGCCGGAGCGCAGCAGGTCGATGATCTCAAGGCGCTTGGCGTTGGAGAGCACGGAGCAGACCTGCGCGTGCATTGTGTAGATCAGCCGTCTGGTTTCCGTTTTTGTCATAATATCCTCGCTGTAGTAGTTGCGCTATTTCGCAACTACATTATAAGCATTACGTATTCGGGATGTCAAGAATTACGGGGACGCGAGTCTGGGCGGACTCCATATCGCAGCGGCCCACGGCGCAGTGCCGGCTTTGCCGCCATGCAAAGTGGAGCTTGGACGCAAGGGCCATTTCCGCAGATCATAACGTCCAGGCGCTCGTAGTATAACGCGGGGTAGGATGACTAGGCTGTGCCTGCGCCGTATCAGGCGCCATGCTGTGCACATCAGACACGGCCACGGGCACGTAGTGGAACCGCTGTCCTGGCGCATTCTTGCGCGAATTTAAAGGCCATTTCGCCAGAAATGGCGATAAACGCGCTTAGCAGAAAATATCAGTAACCCCGAAAGACAGATATAGTTCCACTCAACAACAATACCGATAAACCTAATATAAAATTTATCTTAACCAGGTTAATGGATAGTTTTTGTAAAACTCCCTTATCGGTTTCGGATACCGTGCGCATAATCCTGGGCACCAGGATCAGGCCACGATAGAAATGAATTGAGACCATAGTGAAAACCAGAATCAGTTTTAATGCCATAGCCCCATGGTTTTCAAAAACGCCGGCGGCAGGGAATTGTTTCCTTAACCCCGCCAACACAATTCCGCTGACGACTAGAAACGTTATGCTGTAGTTTGCCAATGGGGTGAATCTTTTTGAGATATCACTCATTAGCCTGCCCGCTTCCGTCCCTAAAACCTGCTTAGCTGACGGCATTGCTATAAAAAGAATAAAAAAGATTCCTCCCAGCCATACGACTGTAGCAATGAGATGCGCCCAATAGAAAGCTATCAACACCAGTTCTTCCATTTTGCCTCCTTAGTATTTGTAAACGGCGGCGGATCGTATACAATCCGCCGCCGTGGTTTGGTTATTTTGTCTTCACAGGCATGCACCCGCAGCCGCAGGGGTTATTTATCTCAACCTTTACAGGCATACACCCGCAACCGCAGGAGCTCTTTGTGTCAACTCTCAGCTCAGGTTTTCTTTCTCTGGGCTTTTCTTTTTGTTCCTTAGAGTTCTTTTCCATTGTTATCACCTCCTTTCTGTTTTAGTTAATGCGTATCTACTTATACATATGGGTAAAAAAATATTAACCTTTCACCTCTTTTAACTTTTCCCCATTGGTTATATGTTTACCCAAACAACCACAGGTGCAAACACGATTAAGTCTTTGCCGGCATTTCTCAAGGGCATCCCGGTTTAAAGAGTAATAGATCCAATATCCCCGCCTTTCGTCTTTAACAAGTCCCGCACCTTTAAGCACCCGCAGATGTTGGGATACGGCGGACTGTGTTATCTTTAATGCGTCAGCCAAAGCATTAACGCTCATAGGCTCTTTTTTTAGAAATTCAACAATCTCTATCCGTTTATCAACAGAGAGTATTTTAAATAGTTCCGCTGCTTCTTTCATATTTCTCTTGGTTCCTGCTTATTAGTATATGCTAATACACTTTAACGGAGTTGTCAAGCCGCCTAAATATTGGCTCGGCTTGGCGTTCGCGCGGCTTTGCGCTCCATGAGCAGCGTAAAGGCCGCGGGCATGAAGTAGAAAGTAAGATACATAGAGAACAGCAGCCCGCCGATAACGGCTATCGCCATGGGCTTAAGCAGTTCGGTGCCCTCACCCAGCCCCAATGCCAGCGGCAGCAGGCCCATGATGCCCACGAAGAACGTCATCAGGATCGGCCGCATCCTTAAGACGGCGCCCTCTACCACGGCCTTTTCAAGCGGCATACCGTCCGCTATCAGTTCCTGGATGAAGGTGAGCAGAACCACGCCGTGCAGTACCTCTATGCCGGCGAGTATCAGAACGCCTATTATCACGGTAATGCCCAAAGCGGAGCCGGTCAGGAGCAGCGCCAGGCTTATGCCTATAAGGGAAAGCGGGATGCGCACCAGGATTAGGGCGGGCCAGAGGAAAGACTCGAACTGTATTGCTAGTATGATATAGGCGAAGAACAGCGCCAGCACCAGCACCGAGGCCAGCGCCTTGAAGTTGTCCGCCATCATCTTGGCCTGCCCGCCGGCCCTGACGTAGACCCCGGGCGGAAAAGTCATGGCCCCCACTTTCTTATACACCTGGTCCGTGGTCCTGCCCACGTCCGCGCCCGTCACCGACGCGGTGACCTTTATCAGGCGCATCTGGTCCTTGCGTTGTATTTCCACCGGGCCCACGCTGTAGACCAGCCGGCCCAGGTCGCGCAGATATACCGGCAGATTGCGCGGCGACAGTACAGGCATATTGGCTATATCCTCTTTGCCGCCTATGGCCGCCTCGTCCACCACCAGCCGTATGGGGTAGTAATAGCCCCCGTCCTTGAAATTGGCGGCTATCTTGCCGTCCACGTAGGTCTTCACAAGCTCGGCGGCCTGCAGCGCGGTGAAACCCAGGTCGGCCGCGCGCGCCCGGTTGAGGATAAGCTGGTATTCGGGCTTGCTTACATCTATGGAGATGTCCAGGGCGGAAAGCCCTTTGATCTCTTTTATTTCGCCCAGTGTCTTCGTGGCCAGCGCATAGAGGTCGTTTATGCTCATGGTCTTGGGGGCGTAAAGTTCCACCTCCACGTCATACTCGCCTTCCTGCCTTATGCCTTTCATCTTGGTGTGGAACACATTTACTTTCGCGCCGGGATACTGCGCGCTCTGCTGCAGTTCCGCGCCGTATTTGGCTATATAAGCGTCAGTATCCAGCGGTCTTTCATCCCGGGGAACAAGGTAAACGTCCACCTGTCCCTCATTGGACAACTCGTAGGTGACAAGTCCCCAGACACGCCCGCCGGCTATAGAGAAATATCTGTCCACGCCGGGCAGTTCCTTGACCTTCTTCTCTATGTTGGACAGCGCCTTTTCGGTCTCCCGCATGGAACTGCCGCTGGGCATCTTCACTTTTATGGTTATCTGCCCGTCGTCGGCCTTGGGCAGGAACTCGCGCCCCACCTGCCCGAAAGAGAACAGGCCGGCGGCAAAGAGCAGCGCCGTAGCCCACATCACCTGCTTCTTCTTCGCAAGCGCCCATAAAAGCGTGGCGCGGTATTTGTTTTTCAGCTTTTCAAGCAGCTGTTCACCGAAGGGCCGGCCCGCGCCGGCTTGCGCCTGCTCGTGCAGCAACTTTACCAGCAGCGGCGTTACGGTTATTGAAACTATCCGCGAGGAGAACACCGCTATGGACACTATGATTATCAGCTCGCGGAACAGCAGCGTGGCCAGGCCCGGCACCAGCAGGAACGGCAGGAACAGCGCCACAAAGGTCAGCACCGCGAACAACAAAGCCTGTGAAACCTCGTTGGTCGCCAGCGCTATGAGCTCCTGCGCCGGCCGCCGCGCTCCGCCCGCTTCAAGTTCGCTCTCCTGGTGGCGCGTTATGTTCTCAAGGACGATCACCGAATCGTCCAGGATGATGGTGATGGCCAGGATCAGGCCGCCCAGGGAAAAGATATTGAACGAGAACCCCAGCACCTTCATGCAGAAGAAGGTTATCAGCATGGAGACCGGCATGGACAGGATTATGACCAGCGTCCGCTTCCAGGTGCCGAGGAAGAACCAGGTCACCAGCACTACCAGCAGCATGGCTATCAGCGCGGCATCCCGCACGCCGGTATTGGCTGCGCTTATATAGGCGCCCTGCGTGTAGATAGGCGCCAGTTTGATCCCCGGCGGCAGCAGCGGCTGGATCTCCTTTAACCGCTGCTTTATGGCCGCCTCCACGTCCAGCGTATTGGCGGCCACCTGCTTGAAGATGGAAAGCTTCACACCTTCTTTGGAGTTGAGCTTGGTTTTAATACGCTGAATGTCGCCGCCGTCTTTCACCTCCGCTACGTCTTTTATGTAAACGGTCTTGCCGTATTTGTCGGTCGTGACTACGGTATTCTTTATCTCTTCCACGTCAGCGAACTCCGCCTTGGTGCGCACCAGGAATTCTTTGCGCCCAGTGGTCACACGCCCGCCGGAAAGCTCCACGTTCTCGTCTTTCAGGCGGCGCGCCAGCAGGTCGGCGTTGACGCCCTTGGCCTGCATTTTAAAAGGGTCGGCCAGCACGCGGATCTCGCGCTTTACGCCGCCGCTTACGTCGGTACCGGCGGCCCCGGGCACGGAGGTAAATAGCAGGTTCAGGTAGTTATCCACCCAGGTGCGCAGCCGCACCACGTCCCAGGCCTCCGAAGTAACCAGCAGGTCCACTACCGGCAATTGGGAAGGATCCGCTTTGATTATCGTGGGTTCGTCGGCGTCCCTGGGCAGGTTCTTGCGCACGATGCCCATCTTGGCCACCACGTCCTGGTAGGCCACGTCCCTGTCCGCGCGGAAATCGAAATTAACCAGCAATTCGTAGGCGCCGTCCATGCAGGTGGAGGAGATATAGTCCAAATCGTCCACCGTGGCCACCTTCTGCTCCACCAGGTCGGCTATCTGGTTCTCTATGTCCTCCGGGGTGGCGCCGCGCCAGTTGATGTTGACCTTGACCAGGGGATAGACTATATCGGGCAGCAGGTTTACCGGCAGCGTGAGCAAGGCCATTATGCCCAGCACATAGGCCGACAGCATCAGCATAATGACCGATACCGGTTTTTTAAGGGAAAGATCCGTTATTTTCATTTGCCCTTACCCTCCGGCTTTTTCTCCCCGCCGGCCAGTTTCACCTGCGCGCCGTCCTTCAGGTTCTCCTGCCCGGCCACGGCCACGGCCTGGCCGAACTTCAGCCCCTTTACAATTTCAACTTTCTCATTAACTTCCAGCCCGGTTTCCACCTTTATCATTACGGCTTTCAAGTCTTCTATCACGAACACTACCTTTGCCCCGTTCGGCTTTATCACCAGGGCGTCCTGGGGCAGCACTATGGTGTTATGGCTGGCGGCCACAGTCAGTTCCACTTCGGCGGCCATGCCGGGGCGCAGCCTGGGGCTCTGCGGCAGTTTTATCTCGATGTCGGAAGTGCGCGACTCAGTGTTGATGCCCGGCGAAACCAGCGAGATCTGCCCGGCAAAATTCCCGCCGGCGCCTTCTATCTTAACTTTCACTCCCTGGCCTTTAACGACGCGCCCGGAGTATTGTTCTGAAACCGCAGTCTTTACCACCAGCCGGGTGAGGTCGGCCACGGCCAGCAGGTTCTGGCGGGCCGAGACATTCTCGCCGATATCTATCTTGCGCAGTATGACCACGCCGTCCACAGGGGTGACCACCGGGAAGGGTTTGTAGAGTTTCTTGGCCGCCTCGTAGCGCTCTCTTGCGGCTTCAAGGGACGCTGCGGTTTCACTGCCGCCGGCTTCGGCCGCTTTTTTTGCCTCGTCGTATTCCGCCTTGGCCTGGCCCAGCAGGTTCTGCTGCTCCAGCGGCATTATAAGGGCCAGCACGTCGCCTTTGGCCACGGCGTCGCCTTCCTCTTTGTTTATGGCCATTACCGCGCCATCGGCGGGTGAAATAAGCCAGGCCCTGGCTTTGGACTCCACCGTGCCGGACAAGGTTATGGACGCCGCTATGGAGGCGGGCGCTATGGTTATGGTCTTAACGCCGGGTATCTTCGGGGCCGGAGGCTCTTTTTTGCCGCAGCCGAAGGCGAAGGCGCTCAATATCAGAACAGGAATCAGGATCTTTTTCATTTCAGAAGTTCTCCCTTTACGGCTTCGGGCCAGATGGCTTGTACCTCGGCGGCGTTTATAAGATAGTCGAAAATAACGTTGGCATAAGCCAGGTAAGCGTTGCTCCACAGGTTCTGGGCGTCCAGCAGGTCCACCACGCTGATCTTGCCGGCGGAGTAGCGCAGTTCCGAGGCTGTAAGCGTTTCTTTAGCGAGCTCAAGCGTTTTGGCCGAGGTGGCCACGCGCTCTTTCTTGTCCAGCGCGGTGGAAACGGCGGCCGCGTAGCGGGCATAAACCGCCAGGCGGGTTTTGCGCTCTGCCTCGCGCGCCTGGGTGTAGCGCGCGCCGGCCCGGCCGGTCTGCGCCGCTACCGCGCCGCCGGCATAGATAGGGAGGGCCAGGAAAACCCCGGCGTAACTGTTGGCGTTGCCGGGGAAGAAGTCATTGTCTTCCATGAAATACGAACCTTTAAGGTAGACGGAAGGATAATGAGCCGAAGCAGCTGTCTTAATTTCAAGTTTGCTTTTCTCCACGCTGCGGGCGGCGTAGAGCATTTCCGGGTTGGCGGCCAGCATGGCGCCGGGAATATTTTTTTCAAAAGCGGCGGCCTCGTTTATCTGCGGCATGGCGAAAGACGCCCCTACCGGCTCTTCAACGCCCATAGTCTGGCCGAGTGCCAGCGCTTTGACGTAGACCTGGTTTTCAGCGTTGGCCACGGCGTCGCGCTGGGCGCTTTCGTTGGTCTGGATCTTCAGCACGTCCACCACGCTGGTCCGCCCGCCGTTATAAAGCAACTGGGCGGCTACCCGCTGCTGCGAAAGTTTTGCAAGCACGCTTTTTTGTATTTCCAGGGCTTGCGCGGCGCGCTGCTGTTCGTAGTAGGCTTTCGTCACGCTGAAGGCCAGCTCCCGGCCGGCAAAGGATACGCGCTGTTTTTGCGCCTCGACAGAAACGGTGGCTGCGCGCAGTTGGGACATGTACTTCCCGCCTGAAAAGATCAGCTGCTTAAAGGTTAGATCCGAGTAATAATCGTCCAGCGAAGTGCCGAAAAGGGCTTTTTTGCTGGGCAACTGGTGGTCGTAGCGCTGATAGCTTAAGGTGGCGTCAAGCTGCGGCAGCAACGCGCCTTTTGATACGGTATAGCCGGCCTGGTTCTCGTCCAGCACCGCTTTTTCCCGCAGCAGGTCCGGGCTGTTGGCCGCGGCTTTGGCCAGGCAGTCGGGCAGGGAATAATCCGCGGCCAGGGCTTGGCCCGCAACTGCCGACAGTACAAAGGCAAAGAAAGTTATTTTTATTATATTCATCAATAGTGCTCCGGAACCGGAAATTTGCGGGTTACCCGATTATTTAGCGCTTCTTGCTCTTTAAGCCGGCGTCTTTTTTAATAGCCGTATGGTCTTTCTTCCCGCCGCAGCAGATGTGCTTCTTTCCCTCGCCATGGTTCCCGCAACCGCAGCCGCCGCCAGTGAGCTTTACGGTGCCGCCGGTTATCTGTATGGACTTGCCGCTTACAAGGGCGTCGGCGATCTTCTGCCGGGCTGAATTTATAATATTTCCGAATGTCTGGCGCGAGACGCCCATCTTTTTGGCCGCGGCTTCCTGATAAAGGCCTTTGGCGTCGGCCAGTCGCAGCGCCTCGAACTCGTCGAGCTTCAGGCGTACCTCGCCGCTGACTTTAGCGGTCTTACCCTCCGGTCCGAAGCAGGAGCAGGCGGGTTTTGCGTGGACTTTTCTGCATTTTCTGGACTCGCACATAAGTTCCTCCGTGGAAGCTGTTGGCATATGCCAATACGATATTGTAGGTGTTTGTTTGTAGTGGGTCAATGGTAATTTAAGGCAGCTTATCTATGGTAAGGCCAAGTTTATCTCCGAAGTCCTTAATAAAATCTAGGATGCCAGGGCTTTGAGGGACTGACATTTCGCAAACACGCGGGTTAACAGCACCATTCATGATACATCCTGTTAACCCACCCGACGGAGAATTATATTTATCGGAAATTTAACGGCAATTTAACGGAAATTTCTGGCCAAAACGGCTTTTGCAACGCGACACGCCCTTGTCGGGTTGGCTTGCTATACTTTTATTAATAAACGTTGATTGACCAACTCCTGTCAAAGCAATAGAATAAGGACTGGCAGGGATTAGCGGGGATTTATCTAATCAGGAGTGGTCAATGGATGATATTTCAAAATATCTGACTGTTCGTCAGGTTTCCAAAATACTTGGAATCACTGAGGAATGGGTCAGAGATTTAATTGCGAAAAAAGAAATCAAGGCTTTTAAAATCGGCCAGTGGAAAATCAGGCCGCAGGATTTGGATAAATTCGTAAAAGCCAGAAGCAACATAAAATAGATTTCACTAGAAAGGCGGAGGTCTTTGATGGCTCGCGGAAAATTAACAGCTGGCAACATAGTCGGGTTAATGATACTTGGAGTGATAGTGCTTTTAATCACCTATTGGAAGGTGGTTCTATTCCTCGCTGTTTGCGGTATTGCCATCTGGGCCATTAAAACCAACATAAGCAATTCCGAAGCTGAAGTTGAGCCCCAAAACCCGCCGACGCCTAGCAGGGATATAAATTTCGACAATTTCCGCATAACTGTATCCACAGAACCATCGTTTGCAACGCGCAATCTTATCAGTAATGGAGACGCAGTCTGGCAGCCTGCAGGGAAATCCACGAATATTCGCGAATTTGAAGTGCCAGGTCTGGTTTATGTCGGGGCAAATCTCTCCTGTGTTAGCGGCAGCAGCACTGAACCGGCTTTAATAAACCCCAAGCTGCCGGTCGCAAAGAATGTTGCAGAGTGCTCCTTGCGCAGAATGAGTTACTGGCCTTCATATATGTCAGTTTCTCCTGAAGCTCGGGCTTCATATTTGTATTGGCATTCAACAGGACGGAAAGACCCCGATGCCGATATCGGGTACGTGTTTTTGTACTTCTATGGCCTGGAGCGCAGGATACTTCACGATGTTAAAACCAGTGAGGCGGCTAAAACTGAAATTCCGGCTATCCAATCTGAAATAGAAAGACTTATTGGCATCTACTCTGCCAAGAGCAGATCATTTCAGGGCTACGCTGGTGAACTTTTGAATTTCCTCAAACTTCAAACCACCTCTGAAAAGATTTATCTCAAACAACCTCCCGCACAAAACAATTGGAATCAGTTAACATTCCTTCATCGCCTGGGGCTTTCGCAATGCGCTAATGATGGCAAGCCCTTGCCGGCGGAATGGGCTTATGCCTGGCTCATAGGTAATCCCAACTATCATGCCCGCACCCCAGCCGTCCGCTGTCAGACGGAGTTCAAGCGGCTTTTCATCTCACTGTATGCAAAAAAATATGGCGATGGTATTGTATTACAGAAGAATCAGACCAGACTAAAAATGGAGTATCACCCGGCGAGTTCTGGCTTCTTAGGAGGAGGGAGCTTAGCATTCGCAACTTCTTTGCCTGATGTCAGCCTCCTTACCGGGCCGGTTAAGAAGCTTCAAGACATTGCTGACGAATGTTGTGTGAGGCTGGAACCCTATAGCCGCTTCCTTGGGAAAACCAAGGAAACTCTTGGGTCTTTTGAAGCAACTCTTAAGCTGCCGTCTATGTTATGGCCTGAGAACCATAAGAAGTCCATAGAATATATGAAGGGATTGCTGACTTCAAATAGCGGAATTACAGGGATCCCTTTCAGGAAAATACAGGAACTGCTCCCGGATTGGAAGGAATTTGATAAAGGCACAATAACTGACTTCGAATGCGCGTTGGTAGATGCAGGAATTGGTCTTGAAACCGGGCTAAACATAGGCGCTACTCCTACAGCAGAATCAACCGCTGTAATTTTCTCCGATGAGCCGGAGAATCTGATCAGAAACGCAACGCCGCGCTACCAGATGACTGCATTAACCCTGCACCTCGGTGCCGCTGTGGCTGCCGCAGACGAAACAATTGCCGATTCCGAAAGGGAATTACTGAAACGGCAGATTGACCACCAACCTCTGGCCGAACCACAGAAGAAACGCCTCCACGCGCATCTGCGCATGCTCATGGCTGAACCACCGAAGCTAACAGGACTTACAAAGAGAATAGCAGGCCTAAAAAAAGAAGAGAAAGAATATATTGGTGACTCCATTGCTTTGGTTGCGCTAACCGATTCATCGGTAGGGGCAACTGAAGTTAAAACCTTGGAAAAGGTTTATAAATTATTAGGGATAGACACGAAATTGCTGTATTCCCTTATACATTCCTCAGCAAAAGAGCCGATTACCGTTCGCCCTGCAAAAGCCGGTCAAGAAGGTTTTGCTCTGCCGAAACCGGCGAAGGCGGCTTCTACATTTAAATTGGACCCGAAGAAGATAGCGGCATTGCAGGCAGACTCTGAACGGGTCGCGGCACTTCTTGCCCCAGTTTTTGAGACCGAGCCCACAATTACTCCCACACCCGCCGCTGAGGAACCGGCAGAAGAAACCGCATCAACAACAGAATCTCTTCTGCCCGGTCTGGAGCCGGAGTATTCGGATTTTGCCCGGTCACTGTTCTCTAGAACTGAATGGTCCAGAGCCGAACTTGAAGAACTCGCCCAGGACAGGGGCTTGCCGCTTGATGGTGTTATGGAACGGGTCAATGACGCTTTCTATGACAAATTTGAGCAGTCGCTGCTTATCGAGTCGGGAACCAATATAGAGATTAACCAGGAAATCTTAAGAGAGGTAGCCAAATGACAGCTATAAGGCAACGTGATCGCGATGCGGTAGTTCAATCTCTCAGGGCTGGCGTTGTCCCGCGGGTGGGCCAGCATTTAATACAAGTTGGACGCTCCCTTGAACTGGAAACACTGATAAAAGATATTGAGCGTATCGCTAACGGTGGGTCTACTTTCCGCCTGATTATCGGCGAGTATGGTTCCGGTAAAACTTTCTTCCTGAATCTCGTCCGAGCCGTAGCTTTGGAAAAGAAGCTAGTTGCGATATCTGCTGACCTCAATCCTGACCGGCGCCTGCATTCCACAAGCGGCCAGGCGCGTTCCCTTTATGCGGAATTGATGAAGAATATCTCTACACGTACAAAACCAGACGGTAACGGCATGTCGGCCATAGTGGAAAAGTTTATGACTACGGTCATTACTGAAGCCAAAGCCACAAATCTTAAGCCTGATGAAGTCATGAATCGGAAGCTTGAGCAGTTGTCCGATATGGTAAACGGTTATGATTTTGCCACCGTGATTTCAGCATATTGGAAAGGTTTTGAAACCGGGGATGAACAGATGAAGGCCACAGCTATCCGCTGGCTGCGCGGCGAGTTCCAAACCAAGACAGATGCCCGCCAGGCTTTGAATGTCCGAACTATCATAGACGATGCCTCTTTCTACGACCAGCTTAAACTTTTGGCCAAGTTTGTCAGGTTGGCCGGCTTCTCCGGACTGATAGTCTGCCTTGATGAACTGGTGAACCTTTATAAGCTTGCAAACTCGCAAGCCAGGAACGCGAATTACGAGCAGATTCTTCGCATCCTAAACGATTCATTACAGGGTTCCGCCGAAGGGATCGGATTTATCCTTGGCGGCACCCCTGAATTCGTACTGGATACCCGCCGCGGCTTATACAGTTACCAAGCATTGCAATCGCGGCTTGCCGAAAATGCCTTTGCAAAGAATGGCCTGGTGGACATGACCGGGCCGCTTCTGCGCCTGGCAAATCTTTCACATGAAGAGTTCTATGAACTCCTTCGCAAATTGAGGCATGTGTATGCCTTTGGCGAAACCTCCAAGTATTTATTGCCGGATGAGGCTTTAGTTGCTTTCATGGAGCATTGCCACAACAAGATCGGCGAGGCGTATTTCAGAACACCTCGCACCACAATAACCGCGTTCATCAATTTGCTGGCTGTTTTAGAACAAAATCCTTCTGCAAATTGGAAAGAACTGCTTTGTCAGGTAGTGGTTGAGAATAAGCCTGAAGAAAGTGCCCCTGTTGTAGCGGCGGAAGCAGGCGACGACACCGATGAACTCACAAAATTCAAACTCTGATAAAAACTCAGATAGCTTCAACCTTTTGGATTCTCGTATCCAGAGATGGATATGGCAGTCAAATTGGACGGAACTAAAAGACGCACAGGAAAGGGCTATTCCTGTTATTTTGGGGGCAGAGCAAGACGTTGTGATAGCCGCCGCAACTGCTTCCGGTAAAACTGAAGCGGCTTTTCTGCCCATACTGACGAAACTTCTCTCACAAAAAGAGCCTGGGTGTGTGGTTTACATTAGTCCCCTTAAAGCCCTAATAAACGACCAGTGGGACAGACTGGATAAACTTTGCCAATCTCTTGAAATCCCGGTGTATGCCTGGCACGGCGACAGTTCGCTGGCGCAAAAGAAGAAATTTATAAAAACAGGAAGTGGCTGCCTGCTGATTACTCCTGAATCACTTGAAGGGCTTTTGATGCGCCAGGGTCATTCTCTTCCATCAGTCTTTGGCAAAATCCTTTATGTTGTAGTGGACGAGCTCCATGCGTTTATCGGTTCAGAGCGGGGCAAGCAATTACAATCTCTTCTACATCGCCTTGAAACTGGCCTAAACAGAAAAGTGCCAAGAATCGCCCTTTCTGCCACCCTAGGCGATATGCGCCTGGCGGCAGAATTCCTGCGGCCTGGCCACGGTGCCGATGCCGTTATAATCGAAAGTAAAGATGCCGGTCAGGAACTTAGGGTTATAGTAAAGGGCTTTTACCTTCGTGAGAAGGCTGAGGATCCCGCTGCTGATAAAGATGAGGATGCTTTTTCCCGGGGACTAGATGGGATAAGCGATGACCTCTATAAAAATCTTCGTGGGAGCAACAACCTTGTCTTCCCTAATAGCCGCACCTCTGTTGAAATGATTGCGGATAAATTGCGCCGCAAATGCGAAGCCGAGAGCATGCCTAATGAATTCTGGCCGCATCACGGCAGTCTTTCAAAGGGAATCCGTGAAGAGACCGAGCAAGCCTTAAAATCAGGAGAGAGACCCGCTACGGCTGTTGCCACTACTACCCTGGAATTGGGAATAGATATCGGTTCTGTGAAAAGCATTGCACAGATAAATTCTGCTCCTTCGGTTGCAAGTCTTCGTCAAAGGCTTGGGCGGTCAGGTCGCCGGAAGGGCGACCCAGCAATACTCCGTTGCTATTGCCTTGAAAGAGAGACGACGACCAAAACCCCTATTCCAGATCAGTTACGTGAAGGGCTGGTCGAAACCATCGCCCAAATACGCCTGCTTGTTAAAGGCTGGTATGAGCCACCGCTGGACAGTGATATTCATCAGTCTACGCTTATCCAGCAACTGCTTTCACTTATAGCGCAATACGGCGGCATAACTCCGGCGCGGGCCTGGGGATTGCTGTGTGAGAGCGGATTATTCAAAGGCCTCTCCAAAGCCGAGTTCGCGGAGCTTTTGAAGGAATTGGGCAGGCGTGAAATATTGATGCAGGATGCCACTGGGCTATTGCTGCATGGACCAGCAGGGGACAGGATAGTAAATCATTTTAGTTTCCTTGCGGCCTTCTCTAGCGATGATGAGTTCCGGGTGGTTACAAACGGAAAGACGCTAGGGACGCTGCCGCTGTCTCGTCCAGTTGAGCCTGATAGCTATATTATTTTTGCCGGCCGCAGATGGCAGGTAGTTTCCTGCGACCAAGAAGCCAAGGTGATGGAAGTAAAACCCGCCAAGGGCGGTAAGCCGCCAATATTTGATGGCATGGGCGGGAAAGTTCACAGGAAGATCCGTGAAGAGATGCGTGCTGTCTTAACGGAATCTGCGCCTATTCCCTTTTTAGATAAAAATGCAGCATTGCAACTTTCAGAGGCCAGGGCTGTTTTTGCAGGTCTTAAATTGGATTCAGAGTATATAGTGCAAGACGGCATAAACACTTTCCTATTCACTTGGGCCAGCGATTGGGTTAACGATACCTTGGCTCTAATGCTTGGTCAGCGCGGATGTAGGGCGCTAAACGAAGGAATTTGCCTTACGGTAGTGGATGTCCCGGTGGAGGCACTTAAGGCCGCGTTAGCCGATATCGCGAATGAACCTAATTTCATCGGCACCGAGCTTGTAGCAAACGTCCAGAATAAAGAGCGTGAAAAATGGGATCACCTGTTGCCGCCTGAACTTCTTAGCAAAGGGTTCGCGGCCAGGGAACTGGATATTCCAGGCGCGGTAGAGATAGCGGCAAAGCTTTCAAGGCAGTAAAAACTTCACTTATTTGTGAGGACTTATGGCGAAAACAACAAAGTACAATCCGGAAGTAGAACTAGCAAAAGGGGCAAAGCTTGAAGCGGCCACCTATGATAAAACACAAAAGATTGCCGTAGTTGCTGGGGAAGTGACAGTAGGCGGGATAGCTGGAGTTGCCGTAATATCCGGAGTTGCAACGGGACGCAATGATTCGAGCCTAAACGGGACTATTGCGATATGGCTCTCTATTTTTAGATACATGCGGCCTGACGGCACCACTAACCATGTCGCCGGCTGGAACATAATGCTTCCGCTTAAAGCAAAGCAGACTGCTGCGGCAACGGCTAAAGCATTCGCCAAAGAGATAAACTCCGGCACTAGGCCATATCGCGCGACATCCACCGGAGCTAAACTGAGAATAGTTTTCACTGAGAAATAATCTCTGGGGGAAAAATGACAACAACAATTATCGCGATTGTAGTTCTGCTAATACTGGTATTTGTGATTAAATTAATTGGAATCAAAGAGCCTGTCGGAGAATTCCGCAAGGCGAAATTCATGTCAGAAGCGGAGATACGTTTTTTTAAATCATTATCTGAGGCCATTGGGCCGAAGTATCGAATATTTGCCAAGCCCCGACTTAATGACATTGTGTATGCGGTAGATTCCAACCGCTCAAGATACCAGTCCAGGGCTAACAAGCTTCGTATGAAACATGTGGACTTTTTACTTTGTGACCCCGCAACTCTTACGCCTATATGTGTAATTGAACTTGATGACAGTTCACATTCGAGGCAGGACAGAGAGGCCAGGGATGGCTTTGTTAATAATGCACTCAAGGCTGCTGGCGTTCCCATAGCACATTTCCCTGTCCGCTCGTCGTATTTATCTGGTGACATCTCACAAAAGATTGGCGAGGCTTTAGGCACACCGCACATTGTTAAACAAGTTGCATAACAAAGAAGCAAAGCCAGGAGATATTTATGAATGACTATATGATTTTTACCGGTCCGGCGAGACTCCAGAAAACCATCAATTCTCTAAAAGGAATAGTTAAAGGGATTGGACTTGATGGGAAGGTTTCAGAGGAAGAAGTTTTGCGATTAAAGACCTGGCTGGAGATAAACAAAGAATTCAAAGACAAGCATCCGTTTACTGAATTCTTCCCCGCAATTTCGAAGATGTTGGATGATGGCATTATCTCCGAAGAGGAATTGACAGATTTAACCTGGCTGATCGATAAGATGACCGCAGACACAACCTTCTACGACACCGGCACCTCTGCCATACAGGAACTCCATGGCTTAATGATGGGGATTCTTGCAGATGGGAAGATATCCACAGAAGAGATTGATGGGTTAAGCCGCTGGATAGATGCACACACACAGTATAAAACGCTATGGCCATATGATGAAATAGAATCGGTAGTTACCAGTGTGCTAATGGACAAGGTAGTGGACGAAGCAGAACAGCGAAAGCTGAAGGAACTATTCCAGGAATTCACTTCTTGGCCCCACCGCAAGACTCTTAATCCGGAAACATTGCCGCTCTCAGGAATTTGCACGCTCACTCCAGAAATCGTGTTCCCTGAAAAAGTATTTTGCCTCACCGGTGAGTCTTCTCGGAAACCGCGCATTGAAATTGCAAAGACAATATCAGACAAGGGCGGAAAATACTGGGATAATCTTACGTTAAAGACTGACTATCTTGTCGTCGGGGCCGCAGGGAATCCTTGCTGGGCGTATTCTTGTTACGGGAGAAAGATAGAGGCGGCAGTGAAGAACCGGGTAAAAGGCGCTAAAACACTGATAGTGCACGAAAATGACTTTTGGGATAGCGTAATGGACTAAGATTGAGAGTGGATAAAGAGAAATGACTATCGCACAATCTTTCCAAGAAATACTCAGGCGCATTCAGCCAACACAGGCAGAGATCGCCGCAGCAGAGCAGCATGTGGCGACAATAAAGTCACGTCTCACATCAGCGTTTACTTTGAAGAAGTATTTCAAAGCGGGGAGCTACGGCAGGGACACCTTTATTGGTGGAAAAAGTGATGTGGATGTCTTTGCCGTTGTCTCCAGGGATGACGTAAGATGGGGTAGCGGGTACGTCGCATCCACAACCGTCCTAGACAATTTCCGAAAAGAACTAGAGGGACGCTTTTGGAATACTCCCGTGTACCGAGATATTCATTCAATCGAAGTGGAGTTTAATGACTGCCGCGTTGATGTTGTTCCGGCCTTCTTTGCAGGAATGACCCCCAATAATTGGCCACTATATTATATGCCTGATGGGTCTGGCAGCTGGATGAAAACCACTCCAGAATTGCATGATTTATATATTCGGCAGGAAGATCGGACGGCTGGAGGTAAAATTAGAAGCATTTCCCGGCTTCTCAAATTCTGGCGAGAATGCCGTTCTCCACGCGTTCCTGTGTCATCGTTTCATATAGAAGTGGTATTGGCTTCAGAGGGTATTTGCAAAGGTGTTAAGAGTTACGCTCAATGTGTAACGGAAATTCTTCAACAACTTGCACAGCGGGAGTGTCGGGCGCTCCATGATCCGCTCGGCCTGTCTGGGAACATCACCGCGGTAAAGACTGAAAGTAAACGGGAAGCGGCCTTAACCTCAGTGAAGTATTCCAGAGATCATGCGAAAGCAGCTTTGCAGGCGGAAGCCTGGGGAGATATTCCAGAATCTCGCCGGCAATGGGACATTGTGTTTAACGGTTCTTTTCCGTGGTAACGGGGATTTTATGGGTAATACTATAACAGTAGAACAAAACTCGGAGAGAAACATCAGGTTGTTGTCAGCCAAAACAGTTGCATATTCAAAGGCCGAAACTGTTCAGAATATTCAGGCTATCATTCCAGTATTAAATATTATCGCCTGGCCGGTTATTTTACCGTTTTATCCAGATTTTAAAGTATACGCAGCGCTTTCAGGCTTTCTCTTACCTTTTATTGATGCCATTTTTCTGGACCCTTGCCTTAGGGAGTATAAACTTCTAGGCGCAAAGATACAGGAAGTGTTTGACTGTGAATTACTAAAAATACCACCTAATACCCTAAAGACACCTAATCCGCCCACAGAAGAGCTAATCCATGAATATGCCCTAGGGGTAAACAGTAAAACTGAGAAAAGTCTCTCTAACTGGTACTCTTTTGACTTTTCAGATACTCCTCTGCCGATTGCTCGGCTTATTTGTCAACGCGCAAATTGTTTTTGGGATTCCAAACTGCGAAGAAGCTATTCACAACGGATAATCATATGCATGACGGTTTTTTTTGTGCTGGCAATTGTTTCTTGTATAGCTAGCAGTTTTACAATTGAAAAGTTTGTTTTAGCAGTGCTAGCACCATTAACACCTGTTGTTTTATGGGGCGCGAGAGAAATCAGACGGCAAAAAGAGGCGGCGGATGAAGGGGAAAGAATCCTGCGTAATGTTGAAGCGTTTATAAATGATAAGGCTTTATCAAATCTTGACCAGGCTGTCTTGATGGAATACTCCCGGAGGCTTCAAGATCAGATTTATGATAGGAGAAGAAATTCCCCAGTTAACCCCTCAAGATTCTATTGGGGAAAAAGAGACGATTATGAATTACTTATGCGAAAGGGGGGCCAGTCACTTATAGAAAAGTGGCGGTCAGAATCTAAGAATAAGAGGAGCTAGGCGACATCATGGTCCTTCCAAACAACCTGCCTCCAGGGTTTTACCAGAATCTGCTTTCAAAAATGGCATCTACAAGTGTAGATGCTGCCTTTCAGAAATTCATTACAAAAGAGATAGTTATTTCCCAGGGATATAGGACAGAAGCAAGCAATAGCCACAATGCCCTGCGGGAGTTTCTTCGTGGGGAAAATCAGAATGATCGGACATTCCCCGTACTTTTAAAAGAGAAAGATGCGGACTTTCTTGGTGGCTCTTTCGGGAGAGAAACAAAAATACACCCCTTGGATGATATTGATATATATTTCCCTTTGGATGGCCACACATTGGTTTACAACGAAAGTGGAATAACCGTCACACATAAAGTCATTTCTGATGGGAAGATTGCATTTAATCCACTTTTGAACCCGCGCTGGCAGGATGGTCAATATATATCACCCAAAAAACTAGTTGCAGGATTTGCTGAAGTTTTAAAGAGACGCTACCCGCGCACTGAAGTAAAACCTAACGGGGCCTCCGTTTCTTTATACACCACAATAGCGGCAGCCGGAGATTCAGACGGTCTTTGCTACGATGTGGTCCCATGTATTTCTCTCAAGCACCCATCTGGTTTGGAAGCCGAATTCTATGTTATGCCAGATGGTGATGGTGGCTGGATGCGAACTAATCCCAGAATTGATGATGAAATAGCTTCAAAGCTCCAAAAAGATAACAATGAGACATATAAAAAGGTGGTGCGACTACTAAAGTATTGGAACAAGAAGATGTTCACTTCCGCATTGGCCTCATATTATATCGAGCTCTCTGTGGCAAAACGTTATCGATTAAAAAACCTTATGGGTCATAGCATGTCCAAAATCTCTGAGGGCTTAACTACGGCCTTTGTCGGTTTGGATGAATCCGTAAGGGCGGGTGATATTACAGCGTTGATAGACAAAGCGCCATCCATTAAGCTTGGGGACAAGATTACGCCAAAGCACTTGGAATACCTCGGAAGCATAAAAACCTTGGCAAATAGCGCATTGAGTTATGAAAACACTGGAGATTCCAAGAGAGCTCTAGATTACTGGAAAAAAATATTCGGAGATACTTTCGAAATTTAAAGGGATTTTATGAAAAAGATACTCTTTTCAATAATACTTGCCTTTTTGCTAATTGATATCTCACCAGGCTATGCCGCAGAAAGCAAGCCAGTGTACAAGTGGGTTTCCGCCAATGAGTATTACATGATAATGCCTACGGGGCAGAGCCTGGATATTTCCGGCGGCGGCAATGAGAGCGTTAAGCCTTGGGGCTTTGGTTTCCGCGCTGTCGGCAATGAAACTATTTCGAAGACTGGCGGGCTGCAGTTCCAAAGCATAAAGGTTGATAATCCTGCCACTGGCAAAGACACGTTCTACCTTTTCGATCTGCTGCTCGGTATGCAGTATATCGCGCCAAAGGTGCAGGGGAAACCTTTGCGGCTGACTGCTTCGGCCTTTGCCGACCTGGGGTTGTCTGATACAACGCTTTACGCGGCGCCCATGATATCCGCCGGGTTGCTCTACACAACCGAGGAATACGCGGATACGCCCACCGGCTTCACTTTTGATGTTTTCTACCGGCTTATAGACCTCGACCTGGATAATGTCGGCGGCGGCAGGGCCGGCACGCTTAAACCCGCGCTCGGGTTTAAGATCGGCTATATTTTTGAGGGCTTTTGGACTATTAAAGAAAAGAAGGGTTCTGTATGACACAACCGGACGAACTTAAAGAATGGCTGCGCGATCCGGAAGGCCTGCATTTGGAGTTCAAAAAGGCCTCCGGCGGTTTTAGCGTGGATAAGGACCTGCCGGATTATTGCGCGGCCTTGGCTAATGAGGGCGGCGGCAAGCTGATACTCGGGGTTGAGGATAAGACCCATAAGATCGTGGGGACAAAAGCCTTTGAAGGAACTGCCAATAAATTGTCCCATGAGTTGCTGAACAAAATAAAGGTTCGCGTAGACGTTGAGGAGATATATTGTCCGGACCGGGTTATTGTATTTAAAGTGCCCGGCCGCTTGCCGGGGCAGCCGGTTCAATCTACCGGCAAATATCGGTATCCCATGCGTGCAGGTGAATCCATTATTGAAATGGATACTGCCACATTGCAGCGCATCCTGAATGAAACCGAGCCTGACTTTTCCGCCAAGATCGTGCCCGGCCTGGCTGCCGGTGACATGGATCCCGCCGCTATTGCGGATTTCCGGCGCAGGTGGGCGCAAAAGCACGGCCGCCAGGAATACCTTAAGTTTACGGATGAGAAACTGCTGCGTGCTATAGGCCTGCTGTCCGAAGAAGGCATTAATTATGCCGGGCTGATACTGTTCGGAAAAAAAGAAAAGATAGATGCGCTGCTGCCCGGCAGCGAGATCATCTTTGAGTGGCGCAACGCCGTTAAGGTGCCGCACGATTTCCGCAAAACCTGGCGCGAGCCCTTCTTTAAGGTTTACGAGGATATCTGGGCCACCGTTAATGCCCGCAACTCCCGTTTCCCGTTTCAGGAAGGTTTGATACAGCGGGAGATATACGCTTTCAATGAAAAGGCTTTCCGCGAGGCCTTGCTAAACGCCGTGGCGCACAGGGACTACAATGTTTCCAGCAGGTCTATTCTGATAACGGTTGATCCGGAAAAATTAGTAGTAAAAAGCCCCGGCGGTTTTCCGTCCGGGATTACGCCGGAAAACATTTTGCGTGAACAGGCCTGGCGCAACCGCGTGATAGCCGAAACCTTTGAGAAAGCCGGCCTGGTGGAGCGTTCCGGGCAGGGGATGGACGATATCTTCGGCAGCACCATCCGGGAAGGCAAAGGCCTGCCGGGTTTCGATGGGACCGATGCTTATTCCGTCCGGCTCACCATTCCCGCACAGCTTAAAGACAAAGACTTCGTGATGTTCCTGGAAAAAGTCACCGAGGAAAAGCAGATCCATCTATCCTTTGAAGAGGTATATGAACTGGAGTGTATACGGGAAGAGGGGCCGGGACCGTTCAATTCAAAAGACAAGTTCTTGTCCCTTGGCATTATTGAGCAGATCGGGCGCACCAAGGGGGCTAAATATATACTGGCGCATGCGTACTACCGGCATGCCGGTCGGCCTGGCGTTCATACGCGCCTTGCCGGTCTTTCGCGCGACCAGATGAAAGAACTTATCCTTAATCATCTCAGGAAAAATCCTAAGGGGTATGCCCGTGATTTTATGGATGCGCTCAATCTTAAGCGTACGGATGTAGCCAACCTGCTGACTGAGCTGAACAAGGCCGGTAAGATCCGGCGGGTCGGGAATAAGCGTTCCGGCCATTGGGAATTAAATAAACCTAGTTAAAAACTAAATAAACTCTGGTAGTGCCCCGTAGGGGAATGTTTGTTTAGTGTGCTTGGAACTAATTAATCTTTATCATGAATAATAAATCACGGCTCTGGTCGCCGCGGTACAATCTGAGCAATAAGGTAGCCCGGGCGTTGATGGACATTGAGTCCACAAAGACCATTGTGGAACGCACGGCTTTGCCGCCCGCTGTTGAGGCGGAACTGCGGCGCGCGGCCAGGGTGCGGTCCACGCACTTCTCTACGCGCATAGAGGGCAACCGCCTTACGCTGAAAGAGGCGCAGGAAGTTATAGAGCGCAAGAAAACCTCTTTCCACGGCCGCGAGCGCGACACCAGCGAGGTGCGCAACTATTGGAACGCCATGCTGAAGGTTGAGGAATGGGCGGCGAAACGCGCCGAGTTCACCGAAGAGCTGGTGAAGCGGCTCCACGCCATTGTGGAGAAAGGCAAACGCTCCAAGGCCACGCCTTACCGCAGCGGGCAGAACGTTATTAAGGATTCCGCTACCGGCGCTATTGTGTATATGCCGCCCGAGGCCAAGGACGTGCATAAGCTTATGAGCGAGATGGCGGCCTGGGTGCGCCAGGCCGAGCGCAACGGCATGCCCGGCCCCATAATAGCGGCGCTCGCGCATTATCAGTTCGTTACTATCCATCCTTACTATGACGGTAACGGGCGTACCGCCCGGCTGCTTGCCACTTTCCTGCTGCACCGCGACGGCTACGGCATGCGCGGGTTCTTCTCTATGGAGGAACATCATGCGCGCGATATAGAGGCTTACTACAATTCGCTCGCTACGCATAAGCACCACAACTATTACGAGGGCCGGGCCGCTGCCGATTTGACCGGCTGGATAGAGTATTTTGTTGTTCTGCTTGCGGATGTCTTTGGCCGCGCCAAGGATGAGGCGTTGAAGTATTCCAAAGAGGGAATGCCGGCCGAGCCTGCGCTGCTGCGCAAGCTCGACCGCAGGGCGCGGGTGATCCTGGGCCTTTTTGCGGGGAAAGATGTGGTCTCCACGCAGGAGATGGCCGCGGCTTTGGGGCTTTCCGACCGGATGGTTCTGTATCTGCTGGCCGAATGGGTAAAAGACGGCTGGATTGTGCTGGCTAACCCCTCAAGGCGCTCCCGCGCCTACAAGTTATCAGAAATTTATCAGAAATACATCAGAAATAATTCCCCGAAATAAGATATAATAAAAACAGGCAGAGAAGTTGAGTTCTGCGCCTTGCAACAGCAAAGAGTTGATGGGCGCGGGAAATAATTTTCTGCGTTGTACGGACGCCTGCGGCGAACGGTATGGCCGGGTAAGGCCTGTTTGTAGCCGGCCGGCCGCGCATAGGAGGTGTTGATAAGATGCAGAACACCTTGGGAGCAGGTGCGACGGCGCGTAGTGCCGGAGCCCTGCGAACGGCCTTCTTAGCGGCAAGCATGGGCGGCCGCGCTGCGTGGCCGACCGTGCGGCATCTCGCGGATAAGATCGGGCCTCCTTTTCGATCCCAGGATGGGCGGGGGCGTGGAACTTATAATGTTACCTCGGGATGTTGCGCAAAGTAGGTTATAACTTCATCCTGAAAACCCCGCCAAATTTTTCTCCCGAGAAATTTGGCAGAATTTAAGTCCGCTTGAGCGTTTAGCTCCCGCAGTTTCTCCGCCGGAAAAATAAATTTTAATTTTATTTTCTTCCCGCCCATGATTAAATGCGAACCGAATTATTGTCCTTATGGCCGCCGGTGCGGCCGGCCCAGCGCTGCTGCGCCTGGCCGGCCTTACCCGCGGCGCGGAGTTGAAGAATAGCACTTAAGTCCGGTTTAGCCCTGCTGGGCAAAACCGGCCTTAAGAGCGGGGAGGCAAGGTATGGAGAAGTCTAATATGCGGTATTTCCTTTATGCGCGCAAGTCCACGGACGAGCCGGACCGGCAGATCCTGTCCATAGAGGCGCAGCTTACTGAACTACGCGACTACGCCAGAAAGGAAGGCCTCACCATTGTCCGCGAGTTTATTGAGAGCAAAACGGCCAAGGAACCGGGCCGCGACATCTTCAACGAGATGGTTGCCGGCCTTGAGCAGGGCGCGGCCCACGGCATAGTGGCCTGGCACCCCGACCGCCTGGCCCGCAACTCCATAGACGGCGGGCGCATTATCTACCTGGTGGACACCGGCAAGATTCAGGAGCTAAAGTTCCCCACCTTCTGGTTCGACCCCACGCCGCAGGGCAAGTTTATGCTGTCTATCGCTTTCGGTCAGTCCAAGTATTACGTGGACAACCTGTCAGAGAACGTTAAGCGCGGCATACGCCAGAAGCTTCGCAATGGCATCTGGCCGGCCTGGGCGCCTATGGGCTATATAAACGACCGGAACACCCACACCATTGTCGTAGACCGCCCCAAGGCACCCCTTATCAAGAAAGCCTTCGAACTCTACGCCACGGGCAAATACCCCATTAAAGAAGTGCGGCGCCTTATAAACGCCGCTGGTCTGGAGGGGCGCAGGCATAAAAAGGTCATGTCCGTATCTAATTACCACTACATGCTTCAAAATCCGCTGTATTATGGGGTTATACGCTACTATGGAGAGATCTATGAGGGCAAGCATAAGCCCATAATCTCCAAGGCGCTCTTCGATAAGTGCCAGGAGGTGCTTAAAAACAAAAGCAAGCCTCAAACAAAGGGCTTAAAGCCTTATGTATACCGGGGCGCTTTCCGCTGCGCTAATTGCGGCTGCTTCATCACCACCGAAACCCAAAAGGGCCATAACTACCTGCATTGCACCAAGCGCAAGGGCCCCTGTTCCGAGCCCTTTGTGCGGGAAGAGGAAGTGGAAAAACAGATACGCGACTTATTAAAAGGAGTTTCCTTACCCCCGGCCCTGGCCGCCGATGCTCTTGATAACTTAAATAAGGAAAAAATGAAGGCGGCCCAGGCCGGGGAAGAGGCCGCACAAAATCTGCGAGATAAAATAGATTTCCTTACGAAGAACATGAACGCTCTTTTGGACATGATCCTTAGCGGGATGATAACGCAGGATGAATACGCCCAAAAGAAGCGTTCATGTATAGAAGAAAAAAAGGAATATGAAATGAAACTCGCAGCTTTTGAGCGGGAGGGGAGTAAACGGTTCGAACCGCTTATTGGCTTCTACAAGACCGCGGTTCACGCCGGAGAGTCCGCAGTCTCCGGAAAACCCGAGGAAAACCTGCAAATATTGAAAAATATCGGTTCGAACTTAATTATAGGCGGGAAGAAAATAAAATTAAAATTTATTTTTCCGGCGGAGAAACTGCGGGAGCTAAACGCTCAAGCGGACTTAAATTCTGCCAAATTTCTCGGGAGAAAAATTTGGCGGGGTCGACGGGATTCGAACCCGCGGTCTTCGCCTTGACAGGGCGACGTGTTAAACCAGGCTACACCACGACCCCGCGGTATTTGTATAGGATACTAAAAAATTAAATATTTTTCCACGAAATTCTGGCGCTGGCGTCGGGGGGGGAAAGAAAAGTCCCGGTCGCCCGGGCCTTTCTCGCGGGGAGCCGGGCTTACCGGCCCAGCAGCGCCCTGAGCGGGCCCAGGAAGGCCGAGAACATGGCGCGCGCGTCGTACAGCGCAACGCCCACGCCCATCAGCGACTCGCCGGCTATGATGCCGGAGCTGACCGGGATGATGTACTTTTCGGCCGCGGCGGGGGACTTCTTCTCCAGGATCAGCGCTATCAGGCCGCCGAGGAACATCGACAGCGTGTAGGAGAAGCCTATCACCATCGACAGGCCCAGGCCCATCGCGGAGGGGATGTACTTCTTGCGCTTGGGGAAGGCCAGTTCTATCAGCGGCACCACTATGCCGATGATGCCGCCCACCAGCATGCCCATGCGGGCCGCGGGGTGCAGCGAGCCGATGCCGTTGGACAGCAGCTTGGCCACGGCGGCCCAGACCTGGGCGGACGGGGCGGGCCACTGCTCGGTGCCCAGCACCGAGGCGTCCGGCACCAGCACGTAGAAGGCGGGCACCACCACCAGCGTGCCGGCGAAGATGCCGAGGAACTGCGCTATGAACTGCTGGCGCGGGTTGGCGCCAAGCAGGTAGCCGCTCTTGAGGTCGGTCAGCAGGTCCGCGGTGGAACCGGCGGCGCCGGCAGTGACCGAGGCGGTCATGAGGTTGGTTGTCATGTTTGTCGGGGCCAGCACGCCGAAGGTGAGCTGCGTGATCTTGCCCATCGCGCCCACGGGGGTGATGTCGGCTTCGCCGGTGGCGCGGGCCGCCACGATGGCCAGCAGGAAGGTGAGCGCCACGGCCACCAGGCCCATCCACCAGGTGGTCTGGAAGGCGTAGTGCAGCACCGCCATACAGGCCAGGCCCGACAGGGCCGTGCCGGTGACGAACCAGGAATTAGGGACTTCGATATGCGCCAGCGGGTCGGCGGCGCTGTCTTTGCGGTTGCTGAAGATGTTGGTGAGGCCGCCGAAGGCGCGCACCACGGTCTTCCACTGCAGCGCGAACATCACCAGGCTCGACGAGACCATGATGGAGGCGCCGGCCCAGACGCTCCACTTGAGGATGGCGCTGAGGCCGAGGTGGGTGGCGTCGATCGCGCCGAGCTGTATCATCCATGGCACCAGCACGAAGTAGTTTATGACGGCGCCTATCATCAGCGACCAGGCCATCTTCCAGCCTATGATGGCGCCGGCGGCCACCATCAGGGCGCTCATGTCGAAGTTGATGGTCATCTTGCCGAGGGGGTTGCCGTTGATGGCACCGGGGAACGGGATGGCTCCGGGGAACAGCGGCCCGCCTATGCCCTTGTCGCGGAAGAAGGCCACCAGGCCGCCGAACAGGCCGGCTATGCCCATGGCGCGGGCCTTGGCGGTGGCGTCGCCGCCCTTGGCGTGCAGGCTGCGCAGCGTCTCCGCCGCGGCTATGCCGCTGGGGAACTTGAGCTGCTCGATATTTATCATCTGCCGCTTCATCGGGATGGCGATGAACACGCCCAGCGCCGCCAGCGCCACGGTCCAGGCGGCCAGCACGTGCCAGCTCATATGCGCGCCGGTGATCAGCAGGTAGGCGCAGATAGCCGAGGTCATGGTGCCGCCTGTGGAGTAGCCGGCCGACGAGGCCGTGCTCTGCATGCAGTTGTTCTCCAGGATGGTCATGTCCTCCTTGAAGAGGAAGGGCATGGCTATGCGCAGGAATTTCCAGATGGCGAAGGAGAGGATGCACGACGTGATGGCCACGCCCAGGCCCCAGCCGGTCTTGAGGCCGATGTAGAGGTTGGACAGCGACATGAAGCCGCCCAGGAAACCGCCCATGATGATGGCGCGCAGCGTCAACTGTTTCATGCTGTCGCCCTGGTAAACTTCTTTATACCACTTGAGCTCTATGTCCTCGGGGCCGCCGGAGGCTACGTGGGAGGCCTGCGCGGGTTCTTCTATAAGTTCAACTTCCTCCTCCGCCAGGGCTTCTTCACGGGGGAGGTCGTCGCGTTTTTCGTCGGCCATTGGGTTGTCCTTTAGTGGAGGGATTTAAAGTGGTGCGCGGTACAGGGCTCGAACCTGTGACATCCTCTGTGTAAGAGAGGCGCTCTACCGCTGAGCTAACCGCGCGGTAATTTCTGCGGAATCTATTCTACAATTTTTTATAATGGTTATATATGGACAAGAACGACGCTGAACTGGTGGAAAAGGCCAAGGCCGGCGACACCGCCAGTTTCGAGGCGCTGGTGAAGAAATACCAGGACAAGATCTACGGCCTGGCCAACTACGTCTGCATGGGCCTCAAGTCCGAGGCCGATGACGTGTACCAGGAAACGTTCATCAACGCCTTCAAGAACATCTCCAAGTTCAAGGGCAAGGCCGGCTTCGGCACCTGGCTGTACCGCATCGCCGCCAACAACTGCTGGATGAAGTACCGCAAGCGCAAGAGCGAGAAACTTGTGAGCATCGAGGACCTGGCCGAGCTGAAAGACCTGACGCACGCCGACGAGGTGATAAAGCAGGAATTATCTTCCAGCGTGGCCAAGGCCCTCTCCAAACTTTCGGTGGACTACCGCCTGGCCATCACCCTGGCCGACATACAGGGCCTGACCATGGAAGAGGCCGCCAAGGTGCTCAATATCACCGTGCCCGCCTTCAAGACCCGCCTCTTCCGCGCCCGCCAGGCCCTAAAAAAAGAATACGTAGAATAAAACTAGAGAATAAAACTAGGGACAGCGCCCTATTATTTCGCGGTCCTTACATGGGACAACGCCCAATGGGAAATAGGGCGCTGTCCCTAGTTTACGGTGTGGGCGAGGAGGGCGAGGAGGAGGAACTGGGTGTCTATCAGGGTCTCGGCGGTGATGCGCTCGGGGATACGGCCGAGGAAGAAGAAGAGCAACAGGCCCAGGTAGTAGAGCATGCCGGTCAGCAGGGCCGCGGCCAGGTCCGCCCGCCAGCCGGCCCCTTTGAGCGTCACCAGCACGGCTGCCAGCAGCAGGAAGATGGAGAACAGCGTGAAGTAGGTCAGCCGAGGGCCAGCCGCCTTGTAGAAATTTTCCCGGCCCACTATCATGTCGCTGTGCGCGTGGCTGACGCCGAACAGCACCGAGCGCGTGAACACGAGGAGGAAGGCGAAGAAGGCGGCCAGCTGGGTGGGGTCGCTCATGCCGCCCTTGTACCAGAGGCCCGGCGCGTAGGCGCACATGAAGGCCCAGCCCAGGGCTGTGACCAGGTCCTTGGAAGCGGGGAAATTCCCGAACTTCTCCAGACCCAGCGGCAGTTTATAGGGGTAGAGCATGCCCACACCCCAGAAGAAGACGGTGGCCAGGAAAACCTTCCAGCCGAAAGCGGCCGACAGGAAGATCGCCAGCGCGCCGCAGAGCAGCGCCGTGAAGCGCGACTGTGCCCGGTACCTCACGAACAGCAGCTGGCGGGCCCGGTCCGGGGCGGCGGCGCCCTTTTCCACGGCGCGGTTGGCCATGTGCAGGCTGAAGGCGAACAGGCCGGCCATCAGCAGCAGTTTGCCCGACACCGGCACGCCCTGCAGCTTCATGCAGACATAGGTGAGCGCGCTGGCCGCCACGGCCGTGTACAGAGAGCCGGTGATGAAAAGTTTCCAGGCGAAGGTCAGGGCCTCGGCCAGCGGGTGCTCTCGCCGGCCGGTCAGCTCGCGCGCGCGGTCCAGCACCTTGTCCGTCATCCAGGTGGGGGTGGAGGCGCCGGCGGTGATGAAGATGCGCCTGGCGCCCTTGAAAATTTCCGGGGTCAGCTCGTCCTCTTTCTCTATGTGCACGGCCCGGCGGGCCAGCCGCTCGCAGATCTGGAACAGCCGCGCCGTGTTGGCCGAGTTCTTGCCGCCCACCACTATTACCAGGTCGGCGTCCTTAGAAAATTCCACGGTCTCGGTCTGGCGCTGTTTGGTGGGGTTGCAGACCGTGTCCGAGACGTTCAGCTCGGCGGCCACGGCGCGCGCGGCCGCGGCGGTGGCCTGGAATACTTCGGGTTCCTGGGTGGTCTGGGCCACTATGTTGGCCTTGGCGAGGCGGGGGAGGCCCGCAACCTCTTCGGGGCCGCTCACCACGTAGCCGCGGCCGGCGGTATAGCCCATCAGCCCCAGCACCTCGGCGTGGTCCTTGTCGCCTACGATTATCGTGGCGTAGCCCTTGGCGGCGTGGGCGCGGATATTCTCCTGCACGCGCTTGACCAGCGGGCAGGTGGCGTCCACCACCTCCAGGTCCAGCGCGCGGATGCGGGCCTCTTCTTCCGGCGGTATGCCGTGGGCCCGTATCACCAGAATGGCGCCTTTTTCTTTGATCTCGGCCGCTGACTTCACAGCCAGGATGTTCTTTTCGCGGAGGGTCTCGATGACCTGCTTGTTGTGTATCAGCGGGCCGAGGGTATAGATGGTCTTCTGGCGCTGGGCGGAGAGTTCCAGCACCTTGTCTATGGCGTTCTTCACGCCGGGGCAGAAGCCCGCGCTCCTGGCCACCGTTATCTGCACGCGCCCTGACATGGCTAAATTTTAACATTTATGGCCGCGGGCTTTATGTTTAGTAGAATTAGGGGATGGAAGGCAGGTTCAAACTAGTGGCCCCGTTCAAGCCGGCCGGAGACCAGCCGGCGGCCATAGACGCGCTCTGCAAAGGGGTGCTGGCCGGCAAGGCCAACCAGACCCTGCTGGGCGTGACCGGCAGCGGCAAGACCTTCGCCGTGGCCGCCGCCATAGAGCGCCTGCAGCGCCCGGCCCTGGTCATCTCGCCCAACAAGGTGCTGGCGGCCCAGCTCTACGGCGAGTTCAAGACCTTTTTCCCGGAGAACGCGGTGGAGTACTTCGTCTCCTATTACGACTATTACCAGCCCGAGGCGTACATCCCTTCCACCGATACCTACATAGAGAAAGACTCGTCTATCAACGACCACATCGACAAGCTGCGGCTTAAGGCCACCGCCTCCATCCTGACGCGGCCGGACACGCTGGTGGTGGCCTCGGTCTCGTGCATCTACAATATCGGCTCTCCGGAGAATTTCTCCGAGTTCTGCCTGACCATAAAGAAAGGCCAGCGGGCCGACCGCAAGGAATTCACCCGCGCCCTGGTGGACATCCATTACGAGCGCAACGAAATGGAGTTCAAACGCGGCTGTTTCCGCCTGCGCGGGGCCAACCTGGACATCTTCCCCGGAGACGGCGAGACGGCCTGGCGCGTGCAGCTGGGCGACACGGTGGAGGCCCTGAAAGAGATAGACCCGCTGACCGGCGGTACCATCAGGGAGCTCGAAGAGATCACCGTTTTCCCGGCCAAGCATTTCGTCACCGGCGACGCCGAAATAGAGACGGCCGCCGCCAACATAGAGGCCGAGCTGGCCGGGCGCCTGGCCGTGCTGAAAGGCGAGGGCAAGCTGCTGGAGGCCGAGCGGCTGAGCCAGCGCGTGCGCTATGACCTGGAGATGATACGCCAGACCGGCTTCTGCTCCGGCATAGAGAACTATTCCCGCCACCTGGCCGGCCGCCCCGCCGGCAGCAGGCCGGACTGCCTGTTCGACTATTACAAGAAGGGTTTCCTGCTCTTCATCGACGAGTCGCACGTGACGCTGCCGCAGATCCGCGGCATGTACGCCGGCGACCGCGCCCGCAAGCAGACGCTGGTGGACTTCGGCTTCCGCCTGCCTTCGGCGCTCGACAACCGGCCGCTCAAGTTCGACGAGTTCGAGGCCCTGCGCCCGGCCACGGTGTTCGTGTCGGCCACGCCCGGTCCCTACGAACTGGCCAATTGCGCCAAAGAAGATATCGTAGACCTCATCATCCGCCCGACGGGCCTTGTGGACCCGCAGATAAGGATACTGCCGGTGACCGGCCAGATCAAAGCGCTGACGGCAGAGATAGAAAAACGCGCGGCCAAGAGCGAGCGCACTTTAGTGCTGACGCTGACCAAGAAGACGGCCGAAGATCTGAGCGAGTATTTGAAGGAAAAAGGTCTGAAGGCTCGCTACATGCATTCGGACATGGACACGCTGGAGCGGCTGGACATACTTTCGGCCTTCCGCAAGGGCGAGTTCGACGCGCTGGTGGGCATCAACCTGCTGCGCGAAGGCCTCGACATCCCCGAGGTCACGCTGGTGGCCATCCTCAACGCCGACAACGAAGGCTTCCTGCGCAGCGAGACCACCCTGATACAGATCTCCGGCCGCGCGGCCCGCAACCTGTGCGGCGAGGTCATTCTTTTCGCCGACCGCATGACGGGCAGCATGGAACGGGCCATAGCCGAAATGAAGCGCCGCCGCGACCGGCAGACGGCCTACAACAAGAAGCACGGCATAGAGCCCAGGACCATCATCAAGAAATTCGTGGAATTCGAGGAGCTGCGCACGCAGGCCAAGCGGCAGGGCCTCAACATGGCTGAGCCGCTGCCCAAGGGCCTGCCCAAGGCCGGCATCCGGGCCATGGCGGGCGAGATAGAGAGCCGCATGCGCGAAGCCGCCGAAAACCTGAACTTCGAGCTGGCCGCCGAGCTGCGCGACCGCCTCTACGAGATCCGCGAAATGTCCGGGGTAAAGTCGAAGCCGTCCCGGCGTGGTAAAAAATGACCGATCGCTGCCCCACTTTCAGCCGCTGGGCGGGCGCCTTTGCCATGGCCAAGGCGCGGTTTTCCTATCGGGAGTCTATAGCGGCGCGGGGTGCCGTGTGGACCCTGGCCGCCTGGCTTATCGGCGGCGGTATAGCCATGCTCCTTTTTTTTGTCGGCGACGCCCTTGGCGAGGAAGGCAGGGCCGGCTGGCAGTGGGCGGACCTGTACCTGCCTTTTTTTATGGTGGTTTTTATCGGTTCGCCTATCATCGCTTTCATTATAGGTTGCGCGCTCTCAGGCCGGTCGGCCGGGTTCCTGACCGCGCTGTGGCGGGGGCTGAAGGCGTGTTTTTTTCTGATCTTCGCCCTGCTCGTCCTTGCGGCGTTAACTCTCGCCTCCTCCAGTGAAAAAGCCGGGCTGGCGGCCGCCATCTTCGCGGGTGTAGCCCTGGCTGCCGCCTTGGCCGGGCTCCTGGGCGGTTTTATGCGCTGGGTGGCCAACAGGTCGCTGCCGCCCGCTTAGGCCCCCGGGTTTCCTCCCACTTAAGTCTTGTGTCACCATAATAGGGCATAGGGGGGCTGTAAATGGTAAAATTTAGGGGTGAAAGAATTTGACGCTGTCATTAAGGCCGCGCTGAAGGAAGATATCGGGACCGGCGATGTAACTACCCGGTTCTTCGTGCCTCTGGGCACCCGTTTCTACGGTGAAATGCGGGCCAAGGACACGGGCATTGCCTGCGGCCTGGAAGTTGCCCGCCGGACTTTCGCCCTGGCCGCCCCCGGTTCCCGGGTCAAATTGATAAAAAAAGACGGCGCCCGCATCAAGCCCGGCGATATCCTGATGAAGGTGGAAGGCCCCGCCTCCATACTGACGGCCGAGCGCACCGCCCTCAATTTCATGCAGCATATGAGCGGCGTGGCCACCAAGGCGGCCCTGTTCGCCGCCGTCCTTAAAGGTTCCCGCACCAAAATTTACGACACGCGCAAGACGCTGCCCGGCCTGCGCCTGGTAGAGAAGTACGCCGTCCGCTGCGGCGGCGGCCGCAACCACCGCCTGGGCCTCTACGACATGGCCATGATCAAGGATAACCACGTGGCCTTCGCCGGCAATAGCGCGGAGGTGCTGGGCCAGCGCATGGCCGCCATGCGCAAAGCAAAGCCCGGCCTGAAGATAGAACTGGAAGTGGACACGCTGGCCCAGCTTAAAGCTTTCCTGCCCCTGGGCGCCGACGTGGTCATGCTCGACAACATGGCGTATGCCGATATGAAGAAGGCCATAGCGCTGATACGCGCTTACAAGGGCCGTCGGCCCGAAGTGGAAATTTCCGGCGGCGTAGACCTGCGGATGGCCGCCCGTTACGCCAGGCTCGGGGCGGACCGCATCTCCGTGGGCTCCATCACCAGCGGCGCCCGGCCGCTGGACATCTCTTTCGAAGCGAGGACAAAATGAAAAACACCCTTCTGGAACTGGACACCCTGCCCGGCGTAGCCAAGATAGTCTGCCTGGAGGACGTGGAGTCCACGCAGGCCGTGGGCCGTGAACTGGCGCTGGAAGGCGCCGCCGAAAAGACCCTGATACTGGCCGAGACGCAGACCGCCGGCAAAGGCCGCCTGGGCCGCGAGTGGGAGAGCGCCAAGGGCGGCCTGTACATGACGCTGCTGCTCAAGCCCGAGACCGGTGTTAAATTCCTGCCGCACCTCAGCGTGCTCAGCGGCGAGGCCGTGGCCGAGACGCTCACCGAGGTCTACGGCATAAAGACCCGCATCAAGAAGCCCAACGACGTCTACGCCTGGCACCCGCGCAGGCGCAAGTGGCTGAAGATCTCCGGCATACTCACCGAGTCCTCATCCGTCAATCAGGACGCCAGCTGGCTGCTGCTGGGCGTGGGCGTGAACCTCAACAATACCCCCAAGCTCGACACCGCCGTCAGCGTGAAAAGCATCACCGGCAAGGAAGTTTGCCGCGAGGAGTTCCTGGAGGCTTTCTTCGGTAATTTCTGGGTGGAGTATTCGGCCTGGGAGTACGGCAGCCAGGCCAAGTCGTGAGCGCCGGGCGGGTAAAGCAAACAGCCCTGGCCTGCGGCGCTACGGCGGCCGGCATTGTGCGCGCCGCCGACCTGGCCGAGTTTAAAAGATTCTCAGAGGCCGTCACCATGATCCCCGACGGTCTGGCCTACCTCAAGCGGGACCCCCTCGTAAGAAAGAGCGTGAAGAAATGGTACGGGCCCGCCCGGTCGGTGCTGGTCTGCGCTTTCCGCTACTGGACGCCCGACATGGACTACAAGGCGGCTCTGGCCGCGGCCGGCGATCCCGCGGCCTACCTCAAACGCACCGGCCGCAAAGCCTGCCAGGCGGAACTGGTGGCCGCGCCCGGCGCCAAGATCTCCCGCTACGCCCTGGGCCGGGACTATCATCTGACCGTAAAAGAAAAGCTCACGTCCATGCTGGAAGCCATAAAGCTGGAATTCCCGGGTACCGAAGGCAAGACTTTCTGCGACACCTCCCCGGTGATGGAGAAAGAGCTGGGCCGGCTGGCCGGCCTGGGTTTCCGCGGCAAGAACACGCTGCTGCTCTCGCGCAGCCTGGGCAGCTACTTTTTCCTGGGCGGCATAGCACTCAGCCTGGACCTGCAGCCCGACGCGCCGCAGGACGACTCTTGCGGCGGCTGCGACCAGTGCGTTAAGGCCTGCCCCACCAAAGCCCTCAAGGACGGCCGGCTGGACGCGGCGCGCTGCCTGTCCTACTGGACCACCCAGGCCAAGTGGCGCATTCCCGGCGAGGCGGCCCAGCGCCGCCAGGACTGGGCCTACGGCTGCGACCTCTGCCAGGAAGCCTGCCCCCAGAACAAAGCCCCCGGGCAAGTAGCCCCTGGCTTCGAACCGAATAAAGGGGACGTTCTTAACTAAAGGAATATTTGTCCACAAGTCCGGTGTTACTTTGTTAATAAATAGTCCAATAGTTAAGAACGTCCCTGCCAAATAAAAAAGGGAAGCTTGCGCTTCCCTTTTTTTGGGCTTGGCGGCTTTACGGCTTTTTCGCCAGGCCGTTCTTTACGGCTTCCATCAGGTCGTCGGTGTTGAAAGGCTTGGTCAGGAAAGCGGCCACCTGGGAGAAGCGCTGGAACATGGTGCGGGAGGGTTCCAGGGCGGACAGCACCACTATGGGCATCTTGCCCAGCTGCTCGTCCTCGGAGATCTGCGTGGCCAGCGAATAGCCGTCTATGCCGGGCAGCATCACGTCGAGCACCAGCAGGTCGGGCTTGTAGGTCCGCAGCACATCCATCACTTCGCGGCCGTTGTCGCAGACCTTGATCTGGTGTCCCAGCGACTCGAGGGTGTATTGCACCAGGCTCGAGATCTCCGGGTCGTCGTCGACTACAAGAATTTTATTCCCCATATAGGTAAATTTAACACATTCCCCGTTATTTGTAAAGCAGGTACGACGGGGCCGCCGCCCGGAACGGGGCGTTGTTCTTTTCGAAAGCCTCGAGGATAGCCGCGGGGCTGCCCCCGGCCTGCAGCATATTGTAGAGGTCGCCCGAGCCGGTCATCTTGCGCATTTCCTCCGGCTTCATCCTGAAATCCTTGCCGTTATACCGGTGCAGCCAGTAGGCCGCGTGGGCGAAGACGTCCAGCGCGCGCACGGCGGCTTTGTCCGTAATGTTAACCAGTATGCCGGGGCAATCCTTGCCCTGGTACAGGTCCTTGTCCGGGGCCAGGGTCAGCGGCGAGAACTTAACCCCCGCGAGCCCGGCCTTGTTGAGTTTTCTGGCGATCTTTTTCGCCTTCATCCACGGCGCGCCGAACCACTGGAATGGGATCTCCGTGCCGCGGCCCACCGAGACGTTGGTGGCCTCGAAGCAGCCCAGGCCCGGGTATAGCACCTCGGCGGCAATGCCTCGTATGTTCGGCGAGGGGTTGGTCCAGGGCAGTCCCGTCTGGTCGAAGAACATGCCGCGCTGCCAGCCCTCCAACTTAACCACGGTGAGGTCCAGGTTCAGCTTCAGGTTGGCCTTGTGGAAATTGGCCATCTCGCCGGCGGTGAAGCCGTGGCGGGTGGGCACCGGGAAATAGGCGGTAAAGAAGCTCAGGTCCTTGTCCAGAACCGGGCCCTCCGCCGCGCCGCCGATGGGGTTGGGGCGGTCGAGCACCATGAAAGGCAGGCCGGCTTTGGCCGCTTCCTCCATGGCGTAGCCCATGGTGGTGAGGTAGGTGTAGAAGCGCGCGCCTATATCCTGTATGTCGAAGACCAGGACGTCCAGGTCTTTGAGCATTTCGGGAGCGGGGCGCTGTTTGCCCTTGCCGTAGAGACTGTACACCGGCACGCCGGTGGCGGGGTCTGTGGAGCTCTCGATGTAGACGCCGCCTTCCTCGGTGCCGCGGAAGCCGTGTTCGGGAGAGAAGATGGCGGCCAGCCGCACACCGGGGGCGGCGTGCAGCACGTCCACCGCGTTGGCGCCGTCCCTGTTGACGGAGGTGTGGTTGGTGATCAGGCCCACGCGCTTGCCCTGCAATTGCGCGAAGCCGTCGCGCTGCAGCACGTCCAGACCGGAAAGCACCTGCGCTGAGCAGACTCCGGAAGAGAGCAGTAACGTCAAAATGGTAGCAGCTGCCTTTTTCATTTGGCCTCCTTGAGGAGGAGCAGGTGCAGGGTGCCGGGGTCCCACAGCTTGAAGGCGAAGGTGCGGGCCTTTTTGCCGGCGCCGGCGAAGAAGTCAACGCGGCCGGGGCCTTTTATGGCGCCGCCGGTGTCCTGGCAGAACACAAAGCGGCTGTCCTGCTTGCGGCCGAGCAAATTGCCGTCCTTGTCCACGTTCGGGGTTTCCACCCGCATGAAGGCGATGGCGCCCATGGGCACCAGGTTGTTGTCCATGGCTATGGAGCGCCAGCCGGTCAGCGGCAGGCCGTAGGTACCGTCCGGGCCGGTCTCCGGGTCGATGTCGGTGTTGAGTTTGAAGAAGGTGTAGCGGCGGTTGGCGCTCATGATGGCGCGCTCTTTGTCGGGGTTGTCTAGCAGGTACTGCTTGCCCTTCTCGTGGCTGATGCCCTCGCGGGGCATGGCGCCGCTCTCTACCAGGGCGGAGAGCCAGCCTTTGAACTTGTGGCTGTTGGTGGCGGCAAAATTGGCCTTTATCACCCGGCCGTCCGGCAGTTGCAGGCGGCCGGAGCCCTCTATATGCAGGTCCATGATGTCGGCGCGGTCCCTGAACCAGGCCAGCTCCAGGCCCTGGCCGTCCAGGCCGCCCTGGAAGTCTATCTCGTCGCGGGTCAGGTAGGGCACCAAAGTGTTGCCCTTCAGGAGGCCGGTGAGCTTTTCGCCCTTGAACTTCTCGTTGAAGTCCTCCAGGTTGATGGAGACCATGTCGGCCGGCTTGGCGTAGATGGGATATTTATACTCGGCGGTTTTCTGCAGGCTGGCCTCCAGGGTGGGCTCGTAATAGGAGGAGAAGACCACGGTGCCGGTAGAATCGCGCCCGGCCATCTGGTAGATATCGAACCTTTCCTTTATAAGCCGGTCCAGGTCGGCCTCGGCGGGGGAGGATTGCAGTATCTTTATGAATTCTTCATTGGCCGCGTTCAGCTCCGTGCGGGTCACCTTGCGGCTGCCGAAGGTGTAGGGAGTGCCAGGGGTGGTGTTGCGCTGGAAATATTCCCGGTTGAGCAGGGCGGCCTTGAGCAGGGGGCCGCTCGCGTCGGCGTCCATGAAGACGGGCAGGGCCTCGGGGGCGGGGGTGAACATGACCAGCGGTTCGGCCGGTTTTACCGGGGGCACGGCGACCTCCGCGGGGGGCGGGCAGGGGGGGCAGGCGGGGCAGCCGGCGGTTTTCACCTTGCCGGCGGCGCAGCCGGCCAGCGCCAGGGACAGTATGACTAAAGTTACATTCTTCATGGTTGGCCTCCCGGCCTTAAAATCCCCGTTGGCCCCTTTTTTTTGCGGCCCGTCGGGGGTTGCGGCGCGCCCTGCTGGGCCGCGGCCGCGGAGTGACCGATATCAAACTTGACCGCGGTTACAAAGGGCTCTTTCTCATTGGGAAAACCAACTCCGCGGTTTTTTTATTATCCCATAAAAGTTTCATTGACACAAGGAGGATTTTCTACTAGACTTCCATTATGAGGAACAATATTCTTTCGTTATTCCTATTAGTAGCGCTGCCCGGGGGGGCTTTTGCCGCTGAGGCCAAGATTCTCTCCATGAGCGGCGCCGTGGAGGTCCGGCCGACCCGCGAGGGCCAGTGGACTTCCGCTTCCGAGAATATGGAGATCGCCGAAGGCGGCGGCATCCGCACGGGGGCCGAGGGCGGCGCCGTGGTGCTGATGCCCAACAAGACCAAGGTCTGGCTCAAAGAGGGCACCGCCCTCGAAATAGAGCAGCGCCAGACGCTGGCCAGCCGCCTGGCCCTGGTGTTCGGCAAGATCAAGGTGCGCGTGCCGCATCTTATGCGCAAGGAAAAATTCGAGGTGCGCACCCCGGCCGCCGTCTGCGCCGTGCGCGGCACCGAGTTCACCATGGGCGCCACCGAGGACGGCAAGACCGACGTGCAGGTGCTCTTCGGCGAGGTGAAGTTCAAGTTCACCGTGCCGCAGGCCAAGGGCCGCTCCGAATTCAATATACCGCAGGGCCAGGGCCTGATGTCCCCCGATGAGGGCAAGCCCGCCAAGCCCGTGCTGCTGACCGCCAAGCAGGAGCGCGCCGCCATGGAGAGCTGGAACCCCGGCCTCTCCGCCGAGCAGCGCCAGGAGGGCCTGCTGCAGAAAGAGAACGACAGGGCCCAGATCAAGGACTTCGCCCGGGCCACCGCCAGCGCCGAGAACGCCGTAAAGGGCTTTCTCAACGTGGTCAAGGAGAGCGACCTGGAAGCGGGCCGCACCCTGCGCGACGTGCACGGCAACGTGGTGCGCGTGGACCAGCGCCTGATGCGCCCCGACGACCGCACGCTGCAGTTCTTCAACCTGGTCAAGCGCCCCACCTACGCCGACTTCACCGGCCCGGCGGGCGGCTTCACCTATAACGGCGACGCCATGACCGAGCGCCTGGACATGGCCCGGCTGGAATTCGTCTTCAACAAGGACCTGCCGCAGCGCATAGAGGAATGGCCGGGCTTCTTCGACGGCAACGACGTGCGCGCCGACCGCTCCGCCTTCATCTTCGCCAATAAATCGCAGGGCGACGACTATATCTTCACCATAGCCGAGCTGTACAAGTACGACGCGGCCCGCGACGAGCTGGTGAATAATATAAAGGTCGTGGATCCCAATGCCACGCTGACCGCTACCACCGACCGCGACGTGGTCATTACCGGCTTCACTGACGCCGCCGGCCTCAACAAGATAGCTGCAGGCGACGTCGTGGACACCGGTGTGGGCGGCGGCCTAAAAGACGGCGCTGCCAACCCCTTGACCGGCCTTAGATGGGCGATAAAGTATACCCCTCTGCCTGGCGAGACCGGCTACTATGAGCAGGTGGGCGATCCGTTATTGTATCAGTACAGCGCCGACGCCTATGTGTTAGGTGCTGGCGATTCTACTAACGCTACTAATATTATTTGGTTGGCCAGGGAAAACTATGTCATCGATAATAGCGGCGGCATAAAGACCGTGGACGACTTCACCTCCTCCGGCCTGGACCCTTTCTCCGTGCTCAAGGAGACAGCCGGCCAGACCATTATGTACGTGAAAAAGTCTCTTACTGGCTCGCCGAGCTGGATCAGCAATGCTGCCGCGTATGAGGCCATTAGTGATGCTGATTATTTCACTACTTTGGGAGCACCTCCTTATGGCACCGGCACCAATATCGACCTGGTGATAGTGCCCGACCTGGCCCTGGCCGCGGTACAGCGCATGCTGCCCGCCCTGAGCTCGATGAACGAATAACAGGGGATAAATAATGAAAAGGCTGATCTTAATCCTTTTGGGTCTTTTTTTGGTCAAAAGTCCCGCCTTTGCCAGCATAGACTGGGAATCCAAAGGCATGCAGATGGTAGGCGAAATAATGGCCAACCCGGCCGGCTTCTTCTACGACTTCCAGCAGGACCTGGAAGGCACCACCCCGCTGCCCCCCGGCAAGCGGTTCGGCGTGCAGACCTCGCTGTTCCCGACCACCATACCGATGACGTATACCAACGTCTCGGCCAAGGTGCGCCTGCACGGCGAGGGCCGCATAGCCCCCGGCGTGCCGCAGCTGGACCTCATCGGCGGCTACTGGGACATGCTGGCGGCCAAGATGGCCACCAAGGACTCCGACACCATAGACAGCGCCAAGTTCGGCGGCTACTATGCCGGCGCCATCATGAGCACCTCGGTCAGCCCGCGCGTGCGCACGTTCTGGGGCTATAAACACAGCGTGCTCAAGGCCAAGCTGGACTTCAAGGCCGGCGAGGAGCCCGAGCTGCTGGGCACCCAGGTAAACAGCTTCGACACCGGCTTCAAGGACGACTTCTTCGTGGCCGGCATAGAGACGCCCAAGGGCATAGGCAAGCTGTGGAGCATACAGCTCAACTACGGCCTCAAGACGCAGACCTTCTCGAGCAAGGTGAGCTGGTACGGCAAGTACTTCGAGCTGGGCCTCAACATCTTCCCGGAGGGCGTGCTGGTGTTCCACCCCGTCTGGAATTTCCACCTTAACTTTTAAGGGATAAAACATGAAAAAACTGATCTTAAGCGCTTTTATAGCGGCAAGCATGGCCGGCGGGGCCTGGGCGGCCGTGGCCGAAGATTCCAAAGTCTTCACGCCTTTCTTCGACATGACCCTCTCCGAGGCGGCTTTCCTGCCCTCGGAGGGCAATATCTTCAGCGGCGGCAACATCAATACGCAGGTGGGCCTGCTGGCCAATGTGTCGCAGAAGGACCAGCTGTTCGGCCTGTACAACTTCGGCTACGTCGGCCAGAGCTTCACGCCGCAGGACAGCAAGCAGTTCACGGACCGCTCCATGTCCCACGGCTTCAACCTGGAGTACCGCCGCGCGCTGGGCGAGAAATTCCGGCTGCGCCCCGGCGTGGCCCTGACCAAGGAATACCGCCGCAGCGGCGCCAACGAGGCCTGGGAGACCGGCCTGTACAACATGGACTCGGCGGGCGGCCAGCTGGCCGCGGACTACACCTTCGACAGGGAGCGCAACGGCTACGTGACGCTGCAGTACCTGTACCGCAAGGTGGAATTCCCGAACTATACCGACCTACTGGCGGAGTTTCAGAGTGCCGGCAGCCAGGGCAATATCGACGGCGGCCTGAACGACCAGACCATGAGCCAGGTCAGCCTGCGCCCGGCCTGGAACAAGTTCTTCGGCGGCGTCACCTACACGATGCAGAACTACAAGAACCAGAAGGTCGTGGAACTGACCGGCGTGTACGGCGACACCAAACAGGAGGACACCGACACCATGCTGGACTTCGGTTTCCACCACCGGCTGTGGATCTTCGAGATCTACCCCATGGTGTCCTACACCATGCACAAGTCCAACCAGAACTTCATGAAGTACAAGTTCCTGGGCGACACCCTCCCCGAGGCCGCCGAGAACTACTACAGCTTCAAGGAGATGAACCTGAGCGTGCCGGTGGACCTCAACATCACCAGCAAGTGGGCCATAGGCGGCTCGCTGAACCTCACCCGCCGCGCCTACGACGCGCGCCTGGCCCGCGACGCGGACAATAACTTCACCACCGAGAAGCAGGTGAACACCATGAGCACGCTGACCGGCTCCATCCGCAAGCGCATCAACGAAGTGGCCATGGTGCGGCTGTTCGGCTCGATGATAGTGGCCAGCTCCAACAGCAAGTTCGAGAAGTACATGCCTTATAACTATACCGGCAACAGCTTCGGTATCGCCTACAGCCTGTCCTACTAGGGAAGGCCGAAGGGGGAAGGCCCGGGACAGCCCGGGCCTTCTTCATTTCCCCGGAGAATATAATATAATCTAGGTTCCGTTATGAGCATCACAATGCGAGGATTGCTGTTGACCGCCGCCTGCGCCCTGGCGGCCGGTTCCTCAGCGGACGCAGGGCCGGGCACCACCGCGGCTAATTTCCTGAAGATCCCGGTCGGCGCACGCGAGACCGCCCTGGGCGGGGCCATGACCGCCGCAGCGGCCGGCCCCGGGGCGGTCTTCTATAACCCGGCCGGCCTGGGCTCGCTGACGGCTCCCGAAGTCTCGTACTCCTACAATAATTATTTCTCCGGCCTCTCGCAGCAATGGCTGGCCGCCGCGTACCCGCTGAAGTACGGCGCGCTGGGCCTGGGCCTGAACTATTTCAACGTAAAGGCTTTCCCGGCCTATGACGGCGCTGGCGCCGGCATAGGCTCGGTCTCGGCCTACGACGCGGCGGCCTACCTGGGCTACGGCGCCGGCCTGCGCACCGGCCTGGGCTTCCTGCCGGACATACGCCTGGGCGCGGCCGTGAAATATATACGGAGCCGGCTCGACGACGCCTCGGCCTCCGGCTACGGCGCCGACGCCGGCCTGGTGCTGTTGCCCGCCCTGCGCGGCCTCAGCCTGGGGCTGGGCGTGGAAAATCTGCTGGGCAGCCGCATGGAATATATTGATGCCGGCGCGCGACCGGCCCGCAAGGTAAAAGCCGGCGCCGCCTACCTGTTGCGGCGCCTGCCGATTTCCGCCCTGCTCACCGCCGACTTCAATTTCCCCGAGGACGGCGGCAGTTACCTCTCCGCCGGCATAGAGAACACGCTGTACGGCGCGCTGGCGCTGCGGGCCGGCTATACGGCTTTCGGCGACGTTTCCAACGGCCTCAGTTTCGGCCTGGGGCTGGCCCTGCCGCGGCGCTACGCCGGTGACATGACCCTGGATTATTCCTACGGCTCCACCTACGACCTGGGCAATGTGCATAAATTCGGCCTCTCCTACCGTTTCGCCCGGGTCTCAGGACCGGCACCGGCGCAAGCCGAGGCGGCGCCCGCTGCCGCCTCAGCCCCCGCGCCTGTCCCCGAACCCGCGGAGCCCCGTGATTTCAACCTCAGCCTGGAAGCCCTGTACGGGCCGGACCCGGCCGCCGCCATGGCGGCGGCGGAGGCCATAGCCGGCGAACCCCGGGCCCTGGAACATTTCTCGGCCCTGCTCTCCTCAGGCAAGACGGAGTGGCGGCGGACGGCCGTGGCCGGCCTGGCCCGCAGCCGGGACCCGCGCGCGCCAGCCGAACTTATCAAGGCGCTGGGTGACCCCGAGCCCGAAGTGCGCGCCGCGGCGGCCCTGGCGCTGGACGGGCGCGGCGGCGCGGCCGCGGCCGAACGCCTGCAGGAACTGCTGCGCTCGGAAGAGTCTGAAACGGTAAAGAACGCTTTTATGGAGGCGCTGGGCAAGGCGGGCGGCCTATGAAATTAAAGAGTGCATCTTGTTGCCTGTTGGCCGCCGCCCTGGCGGCGCTGCCGCCGGCCCTGCGCGCTGCGGCCATGAGCGGCGGTTCTTTCACCGTGCCGCTGGTCTTCTCGGTTTCCGGCGGCGCCCCGTCCGCTGGCGGGGCCTTCTCGATTTCTGCCGTGAGTATGGGCGGCCCCGTGGCCCCGTCCGCGGCCCTGACCGGCGGCTCTTTCAGCCTGGCCGCCGGCGGCGCCCCGGCCGTGGTCATCATAGAAGCCGCCAATGCCACGCTGGGCGCGGCGCACTGCTACCCGGTGCCCTTCAAGCCTTCGGCCGGCCACACGCGTATAACATTTACGGGCCTCACGCGCCAGGCTCGGGTGCGGGTCTACACGGTGAGCGGCGAGCTGGTGCGCACGCTGGAAAAGAACGACGGCGGCGAGACTCTGGACTGGGATGTGCGCAATTCCCGGGGACAGAACGTGGCCAGCGGCGTCTACGTCTTTACGGTCAAGAGCGGCGGCGAGTCCGCCACCGGCAAATTGATGGTGATCTGGTGATCCTATGGAGAGACTTATGAAAATCAAAGCCCTTTATCTCGCGCTGGCCTGCGCCGCGCTGCTGCCCTTTCTCCCGGCCGACCTCAGCGCCGGCGCCCCGCTTAAGATAGGCTTCCAGGGCCGCCTTGACGAGAGCGGCCAGCCGGCCGAAGGCACCAAGAACTTCGTATTCAAGCTCTACGACGCGGTTTCCGGCGGCAATTTGGTCTGGACCGGCGACGCCCAGGCGGTAGCACTGGCTAACGGCGTGTTCAACGCCACCCTCGCGGCCGGCACCCCGGCCCTTTCCACCGCCGCTTTCGCCGGGGCCAGCTACATAGAGATAACCGTGGACGGCGTGCCGCTCTCGCCGCGCCAGGAGCTCGTTTCCGCCCCTTACGCTATGGTGGCGCAGGCGCTGGCCCCCGACGCGGTTTTCTCCCTTTCCACGGCTTCCGTCACCTCCGGCAAGTTCGGCGACGACCGAGTGCAGATCAGCACCGCGGTCATCAGCGGCCTGGGCTCCATGGCCCTGGCCGGCTCCGAAACGGACCCGCTTTTCGTGGTCAGCGTTTCCTCGCTTATAGTCGCCGGAGATATAACCAACTGGGATAGCGCCTACGGTTGGGGGGACCACGCTACGGCAGGGTACGCCACTGGCGGCGACATTACTGCCGCCCTGGCGGACTATGAGACCACTGCCGCCCATCAGGCCGACCTGGCCTCCTACGCGGCCCTGGCGGCCACGCAGGCTTTTACCGGCGCCAATACCTTTACTTCAAGCGCCGCTTTCACTTTCCAGCACGCCACCGCCCCGGGCGTCAGGGTCTCCTCGGGCCTGGTGGTGGCCGCCGGCCGCACCGGCCTGGGTACGGCCTCGCCCAATTCGATCTTGAGCGTCAACGGGTCCTTGTCGCTGGCAGTAAAGACCATTACTGTCGCGGATAGCCCTTACTCGCTTACGGACCAGGACAGCACCGTTCTGGTGGACGCTGCGGGCGGGAATGTGAATGTGGTTCTGCCGCCGGCCGCTGGCGTAACCGGCCGGGTCTATACCGTTAAGCGGATAGACCTTGGGGCTACTTTTGTGACTTTGCTTCCCTATGGCTGGGATATCCCGTTGAACGAGACCATTGAGGGACAAGACAATATGGACTTGAGCGGCCAATTCCAGTACGCCATGGTGCAGAGCGGCGGATTACTGGACTATGATGGCGATACTGTCGCGACCCCCGTTTGGGTGATACTGGCGAGCAATTAGGCGCAGGCCTTCGCGGCGGCGCGGGCCCGGGCAGACACCCGGGCCTTTTTATTTATATAATTGTCTTTCTAGCGTTCCCGCCAGGCAGGCGGGAGCGGCCGATTTTGTATTACTCACCCAAGGGGAACTCTTAAATGTACCTCAAAGCGCTTGAAATCTACGGTTTCAAATCCTTCGCCAACAAGGTGAAGATGCCGCTCAAACCCGGCATTACCTGCATAGTCGGTCCCAACGGCTGCGGCAAGTCCAACGTGGTGGACTCGCTGAAATGGTGCATAGGCGAAATGAGCTGGAAGTCGCTGCGCATGCCGTCCATGATGGACGTCATCTTCGCCGGCACCACCAAGCGCCAGCAGCTGAACATGGGCGAGGTCTCGATGACGTTCGACAACGACAGCCGCAAGCTGCCGCTCGACTTCAGCGAGGTCACCGTGACCCGCAAGATCTACCGCTCCGAGGAGAGCGAATATTTCATCAACAAGGTGCAGTGCCGCCTCAGGGACATCCGCGAGATGTTCCTCGACACCGGCATCGGCACGGACGGCTACGCCATCATCGACCAGGGCGAGGTGGAGACCGTGCTCTCCGCCACCGCCGAGCAGCGCCGCGAGCTGTTCGAAGAGGCCGCCGGCGTGAGCAAGTACAAGGCCAAGCGCGAAGAGGCCGGCCGCAAGCTCGAGAAGGTGGAGGCCGACCTGAACCGCCTGGCCGACAGCATGATCCTGCTCGACGAGCAGATCAAGAAGCTCGACAAGGAGGCCGCCAAGGCCCGCCTGCAGCAGAAGTACAAGGAAGAGCTGACCGGCGCCGAAGTGGCCCTGCTGCTCAAGGAAGGGGACGCCTTCGCCGCCCGCAGCGCCGAGGCCTCAGCCCGCCTGGAGCCCGTCAAGAAGGAACTCTCCGAGATAGCCGTGGCCATCACCGGCCTGGAGGGCGAGATCGCCGCCCTCAACCTGACCCTTACCCAGAAAGTGGAAGAGCAGCGCGTGCTCAAAGAGGCCGTCACCAACGTCAAGATCGACAAGAACCAGGCCGAGGGCAAGATCGTGGGCGGGCAGGAGATGCTCGCCGAGATAGCCCGCAACCGGGCCCAGCTCGAGACCTCCGAGCGCCGCAACGCCGAGCAGCTGGCCGCCATCGAGCCCCGCATGGCCGAGCTGCGCGCCAAGCTTTCCTCCGACGAGGGCGGCCTGCCCGCCCTGCAGGCCGAGTGCGACGCCGCCGCGGCCGCGCTGGCCGAGGTCAGCACGCAGATGCAGGCTACGGACGCGGAGGTGGACAAGCTGGCCGCCGAGATGAACGCCGCCTACACGCGCGAGATGGAAATTTCCAGCAAGATAGCCGTCACCGGCTCCAACATCGGCCATTTCAACGACGCCAAGGCCGGCCTGGAGAAGGACATAGCCGACATCACCGGCGCCGCTACCTATATCGGGGCCCGCATAGCCGAGCTGAAGGCCCGCTCCGCCTCGCTGACCGGCGAGCTCAACGCCGAAAAGGAAAAGGCCGCCGCCGCCGAGGCCCAGGCCGGCACCCTCGCCGCCCGCCTCGAGGAGATAGACTCCCGCCAGGCCAAGATCCGCGAGGAGAAAGCCTGGGACCAGAGCCGTCTGGAGGCCATCCTGGCCCAGGGCGAACACGATTCCTACTGGGTGGGCATCAACGGCGTGCTGAATTCCGGCGTCGCCGGGGTCAAGGGCACGCTGCGCCACCTGCTCTCGATACGCAAAGAGGACCGCATGGCCGTGGACGAGGCGCTGGGCCGCTTCCTGGATTCCATAGTCTGCGAGAACGAGGCCGCCGCGCAGGAGGCCATAGGCTACCTCAAGCATATCGGCAAGGGCCGCTGCCGTTTCCTCATCCTCGACAAGGCCCCGGCGCAGGGCGCGCAGGCCGAAGGCTGGACGGCCCCGGGCGCGCAGCGCGTGCTGGAAAAAATTTCCTGCGAGCCGCAGTACCTGCCGCTCGTGACCGCGCTGCTGGCCGGGGTGTACGCCTCGGGCGGCTCGGTGCACGGGCCGTTCTGGGTGACCGGCGGCGTGGACGAGATCGTCTCCAACGAGCCGTACTGGGAGGAGGCCGACGACCTGAAGGCGCAGATCGCCAGGTTCGACGAGGAAAGCGCCGCCCTCGAGACCGAGAAGGTTTCGCTGCTGCCGCAGCTCGACGGCGCCCGCGCCGCGGCGGCCGCCGCCGGCGACAGGGCCGCCGCCCTGAACGTGGATTTCCATAAGAACGAGACCGAGGTCTCCGGCGCCGAGGACGGCCTGCGCGTCAAGCACGAGAGCCTGGCGCTGTCCCAATCCGAACTGGAGAAGGCCGAGGCCGGCATAAGGCAGGCCGAGGCCGAGTTCGCCGCGCTGGTGGAGGACAAGGCCGCCGCCAACGCCGCCACCGAGTCCCGCCGCGCGGAGCAGGCCGCGCTGGGCGAGAAGAAGGACGCGCTGCATCAGGACTACGCCCACAAGAAAGAGGAAGTGGGCGCCCGCCGCGCCAACCTGGAGAATTACCGGGCTACCCTGGAGGCGCTCAAGAGCGAGCTCGCCCGCGCCGAGGGCGACCTGGCCGCGATCACGGAGGAGCGCTCCCACTTCGAGGAGCGCCGCGCCGAATACGCCGCCCGCGAGGCCCGCTACAACGAGGAGATCTCCTCGTTCCGCGGCCGCCTGGCCGAGCTGATGCACGACCTGGCCGAGAAGGAGATCATCGACCGCGCCATGGAGGACGAGCTCAACGAGATGCGCGGCACGCTGGCCCGCCTGGGCGCGAACCTGCGCGACAACCGCGACGTGGCGCAGGAGAACGAGCGCTCCCGCTACCAGATCGAGACCGAGCTGGCCACCATAGCGGCCCGCGCCGAAGAGACGGCCCGCCGCATGGCCGAGGAATTCAACCTCACCCCGGAGGAGGCGCGCGAGCGCTACGCCGGCATCGAGACGGACCACGACCGCGTGCAGTTCCTGCGCCGCCGCGTCAACGAGATGGGCAACGTCAACATGACCGCTCCCGAGGAGTACGAGGCCCTGACGCAGCGCTACAACTTCATGAACTCCCAGGTGGAGGACCTCAACCGCGCCAAGGCCGACCTGCGCTCGGCGATCAACAAGATCAACGACACCACCCGCGAGAACTTCAAGAACACCTTCGACAAGGTGCGCGGCTACTTCAAGGAACTCTACTCGCTGCTGTTCAACGGCGGCGAGGCGGACCTGGTGCTGACCATGCCCGAGAACCTGCTGGAGACCGGCGTGGAGATCCTGGCCCACCCGCCCGGCAAGAAGCTCGTGAGCATCTCGCAGCTGTCGGGCGGCGAGAAGGCCCTGACCGCGCTGGCCCTGCTGTTCAGCTTCTTCCGCGTCAACCCCTCGCCCTTCTGCGTGATGGACGAGGCCGACGCCCCGCTGGACGAGGCCAACGTGGAGCGCTTCGTGCGCCTGATCAAGGAATTCTCCGCTACCACGCAGTTCATCGTGATCACGCACAACAAGCGCACGATGGAAGCGGCCGACACGCTTTACGGGGTCACGATGGAGGAGCTCGGCGTCAGCAAGCTCGTCAGCGTGGACCTCAAGCGGGCCGCCCATATGGTGAACAACGAAGAGCCGGTGGGGGTATAGGCTGAACTTGTGAGATACGGCGTTTTCTCCGACGTGCACGGGAACTACGTGGCCCTGAAGGCCGTGCTGGCTTTCCTGCGCGCCAACGGCGTGGAGAACTTCGTCTGCTGCGGGGACATCGTGGGCTACGGCCCCCAGCCGCAGGAATGCGCGCAGGAGCTGATGGCCATGAAGAACCTGACGGCCGTGATGGGCAATCACGACGCGGCCGCCGTGGGCAGGATGGACGTGAAGTGGTTCAACCCCAACGCCGCCTGGGCCATAGATTTCGCCCGCAAGCAGCTGAGCGGCCAGGCCATGGACTTCATCGCCCGCCTGCCGGAGCGCGCCGAGAACGCCGATTTCACGCTGGTGCACGGTTCGCCGCGCAAGCCGCTGACCGAATACCTGCTCAGCGAGGGCCAGTTCACCGACAATGCCAAAGGCTGGCAGGTTTCGCCCTGCTTTATAGGCCACAGCCATATGCCTCTCTATTTCAGGGAGGGGGAATTCGGGGTCCCCGAGACCGATTTCCTCAAGCCCGCGGTGAAGATCTTCGTGAAGGGCAAGCTGATGCTCAACCCCGGCTCCGTGGGCCAGCCTCGCGACGGCGACACCCGCGCCGCCTGCGGGATCTACGATTCGCAGATGAAATGTTTCGAGCTGTTCAGGGTCTTTTACGACGTGGGAGCCGTCCAGAACCTGATGGCGGGGCTGAAGATGCCCTCGATACTCGCGGAGCGGCTCAGTTTCGGATTTTAACTATGCCCATGACCATACTGATAGTGGACGACGACAAGAATTTCATAGAGACGCTGGAGGACGGCCTCAAGCTCAAGAATGTGGAGGCCGTGGTGAAGGTGGCCAAAAGCGCCCGGGAGGCGCTGGACCAGCTGGCGGCCGTGCTGCCCTCCGTCATCATCCTCGACATACAGCTGCCCGACATGCACGGCGTGGAGTTCCTGCGCCTGATCCGCGAGTCGGCGCGGCTCAAGAAAGTGCCGGTAGTCTTCATCTCCGCCAAGTACACGGAGCCGGCGGACCGCTCGGAGGCGATGCTGGCGGGCGCCGGCGCCTTCTTCTCCAAGCCCATAGACATCGATGAGCTCTGGAAGGAGCTCAGCTACCTGCTCGGCCGCTCCGGCGGCGCCGGGCTTGACAATAAAAAATAAGTCTTATACCATTAGGCTGTTCCCTTACAGCCGGCGATCCAGAGAACTATAAAAGCGAGGCCAAACATGTCAAACGAGATACAGGTTACCGATGAGAATTTTGAACAGGAAGTGATCAAGAGCGCGCAGCCCGTGCTTGTGGACTTCTGGGCCCCCTGGTGCGGCCCCTGCCGCATGATAGGCCCCGTGATAGAGGAACTGGCCAAGGAGTACGCCGGCAAGGTGAAGGTCTGCAAGCTCAATACCGATGAGGCGCAGGACACCGCCGGCAAGTACCAGATCTCGGCCATCCCCACCATCCTGCTCTTCAAGGGCGGCAAGGTGGTGCAGCAGCTCGTGGGCCTGCAGCCCAAGGAAGAGCTGAAGAAGCACCTCGACGAGCTGATCTAAGAAGTTCCCGCGGGCCCGCCGCCGTAAAACGCGGCGGGCCGTTCCCCTCTCCCGGTCCCCTATAAAAAATGCCGACCAAGCGCGTTTTCATCATAGACGCACACGCCTTCCTGCACAGGAGCTACCACGCCCTGCCAAAGTTCTCCACCTCGAAAGGGGAGGAGGTGGGAGCGCTGTACGGCTTCACGCGCGTGCTGCTGAAGATCCTGCGCGAGCGCAAGCCGGAGTACGTGGCCGTCTGCTTCGACTCCAAGGGCGGCACTTTCCGCGACGAGATGTTCGCCGAGTACAAGGCCAACCGCAAGGAGACCGAGCCGGGGCTGGTGGGCCAGCTCAACACGGCGCGCGACCTGGTATCGGCGCTGGGCCTCAAGGGCGTTTACCTGAAAGGCTATGAGGCCGACGACATCATCGCCACGCTGGCGCGCCGCGCCGCGGCGGCCGGCCTGGAGGCCGTGATAGTTTCCGGCGACAAGGACGCGGCCCAGCTGGTGGGGGAAGGAGTGAAGATGTGGGACGGCAGCGCCCCCGACTTTTCCGGCCCCGAGGCCGTTGAGAAGAAGTACGGCTTGCCGCCCTCGCTGCTGCCCGACTATTTCGCGCTGACCGGCGACTCCTCCGACAACGTGCCCGGCGTGGCCGGCGTCGGACCCAAGAGCGCGGTAAAACTTATACAGACCTACGGCCCGCTGGAGAAGATCCTGGCCGCGGCCATGGACCCGGCCCTGGCGGCCGCCGACAAGGCCCTGGCCAAGGTGGCCAAAGACATGGAGAACGCCAGGCTGTCCCGCCGCCTGGTCTCGCTGGCCGCCGACGCGCCGGTGGAGGAGGGGCTGGACATCTTCAAGCCCGCCGCTCCCGGGGGGCCGGAGCTGGAAGAGATGGCCCGCCGCCTGGAATTCAAAGAGCTGCTGGCGCTGGCCGGCGGCGCCCCGGCGGAGCACAAGGCCGCCCCGCTGCCGCCCCTGCGCACTCCCGAAGAGGCGCTGGCCGACTTGAAAGGGGAAGCCGCTTTCGCCGCTTTCGCCGACGGCCTGGCCATAGGCAACAAGCACGGCGTCTGCGTGCTGCGCCCCGGCTTCTTCGGCCCCGAACAGGCCGCCCTGGCGGTGAAGCTGCTGGAAGACAAGGCCCTCCCCAAAGTCACTTTCGGCCTGAAGGCCGCGCTGCGCCTGCTGGACCTGCCGGCCGGCTTCGTCCCCGTGAATTATTACGACGCCGACACGGCCGCCGCGCTGCTGACGGCCGGTACGCGCCGCACCGAACTGCCGCAGCAGCTCTTCGAGCGCCTGGGCCTGCCGCTGCACCTGCCCGGCTCCGACGAGGAGAAGGCGCAGGCCTGCGCCGGGCTGCCGGCGCTGTGGCACCTTTTGAAGGCGGAGCTGGAGCAGGCCGGGATGCTGGGTGTCTACGAGGAGCTGGAGCTGCCGCTGCTGCCCGTAGTCTACTCCATGGAACGCACCGGCGCCGCCGCCGACACCGCGCTGCTGGGCGAGCTGTCCACCTGCTTCGAGCGGCAGATGGCCGAACTGCAGGCCGAGTCGCAGCGGCTCACCGGGATGGAAGTGAACCTGAATTCCCCCAAGCAGGTGGCCGCGCTGCTCTACGAGAAGCTCAACCTCGGCCTGGGCGAGGCGCAGAAGAAGCAGTTCAAGACCAAGGACGGCTATACCACCGGCGAGGAGGCCCTGCAGTACCTCAAGGCCGCGCATCCCGTGGTGCCGCTGCTGATGGAGTTCCGCGAGGTCTCCAAGCTCAAGTCCTCTTTCGTGGACAATTTGCTGGCCGCCGCCGGCCCCGACGGGCGGCTGCACACCACTTTCGACCAGTTGGGCGCGGCCACCGGCCGCTTCTCCAGTTCAAAACCCAACCTGCAGAACATCCCGGTGCGCTCCGAGGCCGGCCTGCTGGTGCGTAAATGTTTCGTGGCGCGAGAGGGCTTCGAACTGCTGAGCGCCGACTATTCGCAGATAGACCTGCGCGTGCTGGCGCACCTCTCCGGAGACCGCAACCTGACCGAGGCCTTCCGCAGCGGCGAGGATATACACCAGCGCACCGCCTCCGAGATCTTCCACTGCGCGCCGCAGCTGGTGACGCCCGAGATGCGCCGCGCGGCCAAGGCCATAAATTTCGGCATAGTGTACGGCAAGACGGCGCAGGGCCTGAGCCAGGACCTGGGCATCAGCCGCGCCGAGGCGGCCGGCTACATCAGGCATTATTTCGAGGCCTGCCCCGGCGTGAAGGAATGGAGCGAGCGCACGGTGGCCGAGGCCAAGAAGACCGGTATGGTCGCCACTTTCACCGGCCGCCGCCGCCACCTGCCCGAGCTGACGGCCACCAACCCGCACCTGCGCAGCTTCGCCGAGCGCGCCGCCGTGAATACCCCGGTGCAGGGCGGCTCGGCCGACATTATAAAGAAGGCCATGATAGGCTTGTTCCGAGAGTTCAGTGGCTCCAAGGACGTGTATATGCTGCTGCAGGTGCACGACGAACTGGTGTTCGAGGTGCGCAAGGGCCACCTGCGTCAGGCCGCAGCCGTCATCAAGCGCGGCATGGAAGGCGCCTACGCCCTCTCGGTGCCGCTGGTAGCCGACTTCAAGTCCGGCCCCAACTGGCGCGACATGACCAAATATGAAGTATAGCGGGACGAAATCGTGGGTTCCGCCGGGACGGACGGCCCGGGTTAGCAAAACCCTGTCGGAGGCCGAGGCTTGCGTAAGCGCCGAGGCCGAGACGGGGAGTGGCGAGCACGGTGTGCGAGACCACGTTTTTGCGTTCCGGGCCGTCCGGCACGGCAGGAGCGTGCGATGAGGCTAGGTGCTGCGCCGCTGAGGGAGTTGCCGCCGGTGACGCGGTGGCTGGCGGCGGCTTTCCTGGCCGGCTGGGTATTGAAGCTGGCCTTCGGCTTCAAGGTGAGTTTCTATTTCGGCCTGGTGCCGTACCAGTTCCTGGGCGGCTGGCTGTGGCAGGCTTTCACCTACATCTTCCTGCACGCCGACTTCTGGCATTTCCTGTTCAACGCCTTCATGCTCTGGATGCTGGGCAGCGCGGTGGAGCAGGTAATGGGCTCGCGCCGTTTCCTGCTCTATTTCCTGGGCTGCGGGGCCGCCGCGGCGCTGCTGACCGTGGCCTGGCAGCCCGGCTCCATCAGGCCGGTCATAGGCGCCTCCGGGGCGGTCTTCGGCCTGCTGGGCGCTTTCGCCTTCCTGTTCCCTGACGCCAAAGTCTATTTTTATTTCCTTTTCCCCATGAGCGCCAGGACCATGGCGGCGCTGCTGGGCGGGCTGGAACTGGTGATGACGCTCTCGCGGCCCGGTTCCGGCATCTCCAATATCACCCACCTGGGCGGGCTGGCGGCCGGCCTGGCCTGGCTGTGGGCCGAGCGCCGCTGGCAGGAGCGGCCCGCGCGGCCGGAGCGGGAAACGCCGGACCCCGCGGCGATAGAGCGCGAGGAGATAGACCGCCTGCTGGAGAAGATCTCCAGGCAGGGGCAGGGGGCCCTGAGCCGCGCCGAGCTGGAGCGTCTCGACGAGTATTCCAGGCGCGGGGGCAGGGCATGAAATTCCGGGTACCGCGGGGCAAGACCGTCATAGGCCTGACCGGCCCCATAGCCTCGGGCAAAAGCCTGGCGCTGGAGCTCTTTATTAAGGAGGGGGCGCTGGGCCTCTCGGCCGACGCTGTTTCAGCTTCCTTATTGACAGAACCCGCCTGCTATAATAAAATATTAAGGAAGTTTAATCCTGGTAAAATCCTCACAAACGGAAAACTGGACAAAAAGAAGCTGGCGGCCGAAGTCTTCGGTTCACCGGCGAAACGCAAATGGCTTGAAGCCTTGCTGCACCCGCGGATCCTTAGAAGAATTCACTCCCTAATAACCAGCTCCCCCAAAAAGATAACGGTTGTCGAGGCGCCCCTGCTGTTCGAAGCGGGACTCGAGGAGTGTTTTACGTTCACGGTCTGCCTGTCCGCCCCCGAGCGGACGCTGGAAGAGAGGGCCCTGGAAAGGGGCTGGAGCAGGGCGCAGTACCTGGAGCGGGCGAGGGCCCAGCTGCCCGCCGCGGAGAAATACGCCAGGGCGGACATGACGCTGGATAATTCCGGCGCGCCGCGCGAGCTGGCGGAGAAGATAAAATTCATCTGCCGTTTCCTGAAGGAGACGGCTCAAGGAAAAAAGACATGAACGGACAACAGCAGGACGAGAAAAGATTTCAGCGAAATCAGAATATGGGGCCTAACGGCGGGCAGCGCGGCAACGGCGGCGACCCACGGCGGGACGAGAGGGGAAACCAGAAAATGAACGATAACAGACAGCCCAACGGGGGCCAGAACCAGAATCAGAACCAGGGCCAGGGGCAGAACCAGAACCCAAACCCCAACCTGCCCAAGCTCGATATAGCCGGCATGACCAAGATGACCGTGGCCGAGCTGGTCAAGATCGCCGAGCAGTTCAACATGGAAGGCGTGGCCTCCCTGCGCAAGCAGGAGCTCATCGGCAAGATCATGGAAGCCCAGGCCAAGGCCAACGGCGTGGCCCAGGGCGAGGGCGTGCTGGAAGTGCTGCCTGACGGCTTCGGCTTCCTGCGCTCCCAGGAATACAATTACCTTTCCAGCCACGAGGACATTTACGTCTCTCCCTCCCAGATCAAGAAGCTCGGCCTGCGCAAGGGCGACGCCGTCAACGGCCTCATCCGCCCGCCCAAGGACGGCGAGCGCTTCTTCGCGCTGCTGCAGGTGAAGACCGTCAACGGCGTGGAGATAGAGAAGATACAGCACCGCCCGCTGTTCGAAAATCTCACGCCGCTGCACCCCAACAAGCGCTTCCTGCTCGAGACCGGCAAGGGCGAGATGACCGGCCGCGTGATCGACCTCATCGTGCCCGTCGGCAAGGGCCAGCGCCAGCTCATCGTGGCCGCCCCCAAGACCGGCAAGACGATGATCCTGCAGCGCATCGCCAATTCGCTCGCCACCAACCATCCCGAGATAGAACTGATCGTGCTGCTCATAGACGAGCGCCCCGAGGAAGTCACCGACATGAAGCGCTCCGTGCGCGGCGAAGTGCTGGCCTCCACCTTCGACGAGCCGGCCGACCGCCACGTGCAGGTGGCCGAGATCGTCCTCGAGAAGGCCAAGCGCATAACCGAAATGGGCAAGGACGTGGTGGTGCTGCTCGACTCGATCACCCGCCTGGCGCGCGCCTACAACACCGTGGCGCCCTCCTCCGGCCGCGTGCTGTCCGGCGGCCTCGAGTCCACCTCGCTGCAGCGGCCCAAGCGCTTCTTCGGCGCGGCCCGCAATATAGAGGAAGGCGGCTCGCTGACCATCATCGCCACCGCCCTCGTCGAGACCGGCAGCCGCATGGACGACGTCATCTTCGAAGAGTTCAAGGGTACCGGCAACTCGGAAATTTACCTGGAGCGCAAGCTGGCCGACCGCCGCGTGTTCCCGGCCATCGACATCAACCGCACCTCTACCCGCAAGGAAGAGCTGCTGATGAGCGAGGACGAGCTGAACAAGGTGTGGATCCTGCGCAAGGTGCTCGCGCCCCTGTCCCCGATAGACTCGATGGAGCTGCTGATCAGCAAGCTCAATTCCACCAAGTCGAACAAGGACTTCCTGAAATCCATGGAGATAGGTTCGGGCCGCTGATGACGGGAGGGCGCTGGAAGATAGCCGCGGGGCTGGGGGTGCTGCTGGGAACGGCGGCGCTCTCTTCGGCCGTGGCGCCCGGCGTCTCGCCCTTCTACTACGCCCGCTTCTCCGTGCTGACGCCCCCGGGGCCGGCCGAGCCGCCCCCGGAGGCCTTCCGCCTCATCCCCCGCCTGATCCACGCCCGCCACAAAGTGGCCAAGGGCGACAACGTGCGCGCGCTGGCCTCGGCCTACGGCACGGACGTGCGCTCCCTGCAGAGCACCAACTCCAACGAGTTCATCTTCATGAGCCGCGGCGGCTACATCCGGGTGCACAACGGCAAAGGCCTGCTCTACGAGGTGACGGTCAACGGCGAGAGCCTGAACTCCATCTCCTCGCGCTACGTGGGCAAGGGGCGCGACCTGCGGGCCTTCAGGGCCGAGATCGTGGAGGAGAACGGCCTGCCGCCCTCCGCGCTGCTGCTCAACCACAAGTTCAAAAAAGGCGACAGGGTGTACCTGCCCTCGGTCTACGTGGACCTGGACACCTACCGCATGCCGCTGCGCAGCTTCGGCCGCATCAGCGGACGCTTCGGTTCGCGCTACCACCCCGTTCTCAAGCGCCGCATCTTCCACAACGGCACCGATATCCCCATGCCTATCGGCACCCCGGTGTACCCTTCCCGCTCGGGCACCGTCACCTTCTCCGGCTGGCGGGGCGGCTACGGCAATCTGGTGGAGGTGCAGCATAAGGACGGTTCGCGCTGCCGCTACGGCCACCTGTCGGTGCTGAAAGTGACCGCCGGCCAGACCGTGCAGAAGTCAAAGACCCTGCTGGGCAAGGTGGGTTCCACCGGCATGTCCACCGGGCCGCACCTGCATTTCGAGATCCTGACCCCGTCCGGCAAGTCGGTCAACCCGCTGGCCAAGATAGGCAAGAAATAGGGGGGCGGGCCGGAAACGGCTGAACAAGCGCCCCCGTTTATGCTATAATTTATATTCGGAAGCAACTTTAGAGGAAGGCTATGAAAAACGACATACACCCCAAATACACTCTCTGCGAGGTCTCCTGCGTCTGCGGTAACGCTTTCCAGACCCGCTCCGTGAAACCCTCGATCAAAGTCGAAATGTGCTCCGCTTGCCACCCGTTCTACACCGGCAAGCAGAAGATGCTCGACACCGCCGGCCGCGTGGAGCGCTTCAACAAGAAGTTCGCTTCCACCGAAGGCAAGATGGTAGAGCGCAAGGCCAAGAAGATAGCCGTGAAGGCCGTCTCCCCGCGCCACACCGTCAAGCGCAAGCTCTCCTCCGCCGCCACCGTGGCCAAGAAGGACGAGAAGCCCGCGGCGAAGGCCGCTCCCAAGGCCGCGCCGAAAGCCGAGACGAAGTAGCTTCGCTCCAGAAACGGGCGTTCCATTGCATGGGGCGCCCGTTTTTTCATATTAGGGGACGCTGCTTCCTATCTTCCTAACTCGGTAGGAACAGCATCCCAATGGACGCAGTAAAATCTAAGTTAGGAAGATAGGAAGCAGCGTCCCCTCTATGCTTGAAAAAGAGTTGGAAGCTATAAAGCGGGAGTTCGCCGAGATAGAGGCACGCCTGGCCTCGGGCGGCCTGCAGCCCTCCGAGATAGAAAAATTCTCCCGCCGCCACTCCGCCTGCCGCCAGATCCTCGACACCTCCGCCGCGCTGGACAAGGCCCTTAAAGAGGCCGAGGACACGCGCCAGATGTGCTCCAATACGGACCCGGAGATGTCCGCGCTGGCCGCCGCCGAACTGCCCGGCCTGGAGGCGAACGCCGCCGAGCTGGCCAAGCGGCTGCAGCTGCTGATCATCCCGCCGGACCCGGCGGATTCCAAGAACATCTTCCTCGAAATACGCGCCGGCGTGGGCGGCGACGAAAGCGCGCTGTTCGCCGGCGACCTGCTGCGCATGTACACCCGCTTCGCCCAGGTCATGGGCTGGCGGGCGGAGCTGCGCGACATGGCCACCACCGGCCTCAAGGGCATCAAGTACGCCGTGCTCTACATCTCGGGCCAGGACGTGTTCGCCTGGATGAAGTACGAGGGCGGCGTGCACCGCGTGCAGCGCGTGCCGGCTACCGAGGCCAGCGGCCGCGTGCATACCTCCACCGTCACCGTGGCCATCATGCACGAGGTGGACGAGGTGGAGATCAAGATAGAGGCCAAGGACCTGAAGATGGACACCTACCGCGCCAGCGGCGCGGGCGGCCAGAACGTCAACAAGGTGGAGACCGCGGTGCGCATCACGCATCTCCCGACCGGCATCATCACGGCCTGCCAGGAGGAGCGCTCGCAGGGCAAGAACCGCGCCAAGGCCATGGCCATGCTGGCCGCCAAACTGGCGCAGCTCAGCGAGGAAACCCAGGCCCGCGAGAACGCCGGGGCGCGCAAGGCGCAGGTGGGCACCGGCGACCGCTCCGAGAAGATCCGCACCTACAATTTCCCGCAGAACCGCGTGACGGACCACCGCGTGCAGATCTCCTGGCACAACATGCCGGAGATCATGGAAGGCAATATCAGGAACATCCTCGAAGAGGTCAGGCTGAACATAGGGAGAAAAAGTGAAAACAACAGCGGGCCGGATACTGACTGAGGCCGCCGCCCGCCTGACCGCGGGGGGCGTGGAAGAGCCGGCGCTGAACGCGCAATGGCTGCTGGCCGACGCTACGGGCGTGGAGCGCCTGCGCCTGCTGGCCGAGCCGGACACGCAGGTGGCGCCCGCCGCGCTCAAGAAGTTCAAGGCGGGGCTGCTGCAGAAAGAGCAGGGGCTGCCGCTGGCCTATATACTGGGCTGGCAGGATTTCATGGGGCTGCGCATCAACGTCGACAAGCGCGTGCTGGTGCCGCGCCCCGAGACCGAGGAGCTGGCCGGCCACGCCGCCGACTTCCTGCTGGGCAGGAAGGGCGAGCTCTCGGCGCTGGATTACGGTTCCGGCTCGGGCGCGATAGGCCTGTGGCTGGCGCGCCGCTTCCCGGCGCTGCGGGTGACCGGGGTGGAGATCTCAGCCCGCGCCATAAACTGCTCCGCCGACAACGCCCTGCAGCTGGGCCTGGCGGACAGGGTGAAGTTCGTGAAGGGCTCCACGCTGGCCGCCGTGCGCGGGCCTTTCGACATTATAGTTTCCAACCCGCCGTATATCCCCACCGGCGTGATCCCGGGCCTGGCCCCGGAAGTGCTCAGCGAGCCGCGTGTGGCGCTCGACGGCGGCGGGGACGGGCTGGACGTGGCGCGCATGCTGGTGCGCCTGGCCCCGGCGCGGCTCAAGAAGGGCGGCGCGATGATCATGGAGCTGGGCGGCGGGCAGGCCCCCCGGCTGCTGGCGGCCATGCCGGCCGCCGTCTGGACCGGCAAGAGGACTTTCAAGGATCTGTGCGGCGTGGAGCGGTTCCTGTTCGCGAGGAAAAAATAAATGGATAACTTCATCATACGCGGCGGCCGGCCTTTGAACGGGCAGACCACGATCAGCGGTTCCAAGAACGCCGCGCTGCCTATCCTGGCCGCCACGCTGCTGACCCGCGAAAAATGCGAGATCAAGAACGTCCCGGAACTGATGGACATCCGGTCCACCTTCGAGCTGCTCAACTACCTGGGCAAGAACTGCTTCTACGGCTACGGCAACTTCGTGGCCGAGGAACACGCGCAGCTGAAGCTGCACGCCCCCTACGACCTGGTGCGCAAGATGCGCGCCTCCATGCTGGTGTCGGGCCCGCTGCTGGCCCGCTTCAAGAAAGTGCGCTTCTCGCTGCCCGGCGGCTGCTCCATCGGCATGCGCCCCATCGACATACACCTGGAAGGTTTCAAGAAACTCGGCGCGGTAGTTTCCTATGAGAAAGGCGACGTGATCCTCACGGCGAAGAAGCTGAAGCCCGGCCGCGTGAAATTCCGCTTCCCCAGCGTGGGGGCCACCGAGAACCTGATGATGTGCGCCGCGCTGATAGAAGGCGTGACCACTCTGGAGAACTGCGCCCGCGAGCCGGAGATAGAGGACCTCGCCAACGCGCTGACCAAAATGGGCGCCCTGGTGGAAGGCGCCGGCACCCCGACGATAAAGATACACGGGGCCGCCTCGCTGAAAGGCCTTAAATATTCAGTGATGCCCGACCGCATAGAGGCCGGCACCTTCATGCTGCTAGCCGCCGCCGTAGGGGGGAAGATAAAGCTGCTCAACGCCGCCCCCAAAAACCTGGACGCGCTGATCCGCGCCATGAAGAAAGCCGGCATCAAGATCACGGCTTACAAGGATTCCTTGGAAGTAGAGGCGCCCCGCGGGCGGCCCAGGCCCGTGAGCGTGGTCACCAAGCCGCACCCCGGTTTCCCGACGGACCTGCAGGCGCCCTGGATGGCCTTTATGGCGCGCGCCAACGGCACGAGCGAAGTGCAGGAGCATATTTTCGAGAACCGCTTCATGCACGCGCCGGAACTGGTGCGCATGGGCGCCGATATCACGGTGACGGACAAGAAGGCCGTGGTGCGCGGCGTGGCGGAGCTGCTGGGCGCCCCGGTGATGGCCTCCGACCTGAGGGCCGGCGCGGCCCTGGTGGTGGCGGCCGCCGCGGCCAAGGGGAAGACGCTCATACGCCGCATATACCACATAGACCGCGGCTACGAGAAGCTGGAGCATAAGCTTAAAGACCTGGGCGTGGACGCGAGCCGGGTGAAAGCCTGAGGCATGACCTTTAAAGAAGCCGAAAAGCTGCTGGTCTCGCGCCAGGACTTCGTCAAGAAGGACGGGTTCGGCCGCGTCTGGGCCTGCCTGGGCAAGCTGGGCAACCCGCAGCAGCGGCTCAAGACCGTGCACGTGACCGGCACTAACGGCAAGGGCTCGGTGTGCGCGCTCTACGAGGCGGCCGCCCGCGCGGCCGGGCTGAAGACCGGCCTGTTCATCTCGCCCCACCTGCTCAGCATGACCGAGCGTATACAGGTCGGCGGCGTCAATATAGGCGAGGAGACTTTCGCCGCGCTGTTCGAGGAAGTGTTCGCGGCCGGGCCGGACCTGAGTTTCTTCGAGCTGCTCACCTGCATGGCCTTCCTGCATTTCGACCGGGAGCGCACCGACCTGGCGGTAGTAGAGGTGGGCATAGGCGGGCGCTACGACACTACCAACGTGCTGGCCAAGCCGGAACTTTCGGTCATCACCTCGGTGGACCTGGACCACGTGAAGTTCCTGGGCGGCACCATCGCCGAGATCGCCGCGCAGAAGGCCGGCATCATCAAGCCCGGCGGCATCTGCGTGGCCCCGCTGCTCCCGGCGGAGGCGCGCGTGGAGATCTCCAGGGAAGCGGAGCTGCGCGCCGCGCAATGCCATTTTTTCGCGCCGTCTTTCGAGGTCGCGAACCGCGACTGGGAGAAGAGCCGCCTGCTGCTGCGGCACAAGAAGACCGGCGAGCTGTTTTCCTACGGGATCATGGGCGAGGGCCAGGTTTCCAACGCCACGCTGGCCTGGGAAGGGCTGGAGATCATGCGCGGCCTGGGCTGGCCCATCAGCCGCGCCCACGTCTCGGCCGGTTTCGCCGCCGTGCGCTGGCCGGCCAGGTTCCAGGCCGTTCGCGCCGGAGCGGAGTTCGGCGGCGCCCTTTTCGTCATAGACGGGGCCCACAACGAGGAGGCGGCCAGGGCTTTCGCCGCCACCTGGCGGGGGTCGCCGTTCGCGCGGCGCCCCGCGGCCTTCGTGCTGGGCATGCTGCAGGACAAGGAGCGCCGCGGCATACTGGAACTGCTGGCCCCGCTGGCGGCCAAGTTCATCCTTACGAAACCGGACTCGCCGCGCGCGGCCGATCCCTGCGCGCTGGCCGACGAAATTGCGGCCATCCGGCCGGACGCGGAGATAGAGGTGCAGGAGGATATAACGGCCGCGCTGGCGGCGGCCGCTCCGGGCGGCACGGCCGCCGTGGTGGGGTCCTTCTACCTCGCGGGCTCAGCGCTGAAAATACTCGGGGAAAAACAGGAGAGACCATGCTAGGCATAGGTATAGACATAGGCGGGACCAATACCAAGCTCGTGGTGGTCAACAAGGCCGGCAAGGCCCTGGCGCACGAGCGCTTCAAGACCGAGGCCGACAAGGGCCCGGCTTCCTTTATTAAGCGGCTCGGCGCGGCGGTGGACGGCCTGCGCCGCGACTACGGCCGGCAGCTGGTGTCGGTGGGCATAGGCGCCGCCGGCGACGTGGACCCCGAACGCGGCGTGCTGCGCTTCGCGCCCAACCTGGGCTGGCGCAACGTCAAGCTGACCGCGCCGCTGGAGAAACTGACCGGCCTGCCCTGCGCCATGGAGAACGACGCCAACATGGCCGCCTGGGGCGCCTACGAGATAGAACTCAAGCGCAAGCTCGACGACGTGCTGACGCTCACGCTGGGCACCGGCATAGGCTCGGGCATGGTGATAGACGGCAAGCTTTACCACGGCTCCTCCGGCTGCGCCGGAGAAGCCGGGCACATGAAGATAGTGCCCGACGGCAGGCTCTGCGGCTGCGGCGGCAAGGGCTGCCTGGAGGCCTATTGCGGCAGCGGCGCCATCATGCGGCGCGCCCGCGAGCTGGTTAAGAACGAAGCCGCCTACGTTAAAAAATTCGCGGACCCGGCCCGGCCCAGGTTCAACACGATCTGCCTGACCCGGGCGGCGGAAGCCGGCGACCCCGCCGGGCGCAAGGTCTGGGCCGAGACCGGCCATTACCTCGGCATGGGTCTGGCCGGCCTGATACTGTTGATCAACCCCGGCTGCGTGGTCCTGACCGGCGGTGTGTCCAGGGCCAGGAAATGGTTCCTGCCCTCCATGCTGGAAGTGCTGAAAGACCAGCAGATAAAGACCCCCTTCGCCAGGGTGAAGGTGAAGATCTCCGACGACGCCGACCTGGGCTCCCACGGGGCGGCCCTGTTCGGCCTGGAGCGGGCACTGAAATAAGGCTTTACTCTAAGTGAAAAACCTCCTGGCCGCCCTCCTGCTCGCCGCCGCCGCTCCCGCGGCGGCCTACGAGCTGCCGTCCTCGACCGGCGCGCACCGCGTGCGCTTCGAGGCGGACCAGGCCGGCTTCAACGAATATACCCGCGAGATACAACTGCAGGGCAACGTGCGCCTGGAGGAACTGTCCGAGGAGGGCAAGCAGCTCAAGCTGGTGCGCGCGCATGAGCTGAACGTCAGCATGTCGAGCCGCACCGTCTCGGCGCCCTCCGACTTCGTGATAGACGACGACACCGGCACCGCCTACGGCAAGAGCGGCTTCTTCAGCTACGGCGAAAATCACGGCTACATCAACGACGGCCGCTTCCAGCACGGCAACTTCATCTTCCGCGGCCGCTCCATCAACTTCGACAAGGACGGCTACGTCTACAAGCGGGCCAGCCTGACCAGCTGCGACGAGGACCCGCCGCATTACCGCATCAGGGCCTCGCGCATCCACCTCGCCCCCGAGCGCTATTTCGTGGCCTACAACACCGTCTTCTTCCTGGGGCGCGTGCCTATCTTCTACCTGCCGGTGCTCTACAAGCCGATGGGCCGCGGCACGCCTTTCGTCACCAGCCTGTTCCCCGGTTACGACGAGCGCAACGGCGCCTTCCTGAAGTCCAACTACATGTACCGGGTCAACCCGCACATGCGGGTGAAGGCCTACCTGGACTATTTCTCCAAGCGCGGCCTGGGCACCGGCGGCGAGTTCGACTACCGGCAGGAGGGGAAGAACATCACCAACCTCTCGGCCTACCGCATCCGCGAGCATGGTCAGGCTACGGACCGCTGGGGCCTGAACGGCGGTTTCTGGCACGCCTTCAACCGGTTCAGCGAGTCCGACCCGGCGCAGTATTACGGCCAGTCCTTCTTCCGGCTGCTCTCGGACCCGTCGTTCAACAACGATTTCTTCCGCACCAACCCTTTCGCCGTCAGCCCGGACAAGCAGGCGAGCCTCGCCTTCACGCGCAAGACCAATTACACGGTGACGCGCGTGAGCGCCTACGGCCGCGACGAGCGCTCCGCGGCCGACCAGGAGAAGTTCGTGAAAGCCTACGAGTCCGCGCCGCGCCTGGACTTCAACACGGTGCCCTTCGCGATCCCAAAGGTGCCGGTGCTCAACACCTTCTCCGGCTATTTCGAGAACGTCCGGGAATACGGCACAGGTTACTACCAGAAGAAGGGCCGCGCCAACTGGGGCGTGTCCAAGACGGTGCCGCTGAGCCGCCGCGTGATACTTTCGCCCTCGGCCTTCTTCGACCAGTCCGTGGCGCTGTCCACGGCGCCGGCCGCCGGGGATATCTGGACCGGGCGCTACGGCGGCGCGGTGAACCTGCGCTACGACCGCCTGTGGGGTTCCCTGGACCTGCGCTACGCCTCCACCCGGCGCATGCGGGAGAATGACTTCTCCGTGGACCTGAGCTCGACCGACAAGGGACAGGAACTTGAGTCTTTCTACGCCGACCTGTTCATCATGCCGCGCCATAACGTTTATTTCCGGGCGCGCACCTCCTACGACCTGCGCAATTACTACACCGCCTCTTTCGCGCGGCGCCTGTCCCCGCTGATCGCCGAGGCCTATTATTCGCCGCGCCCCACGCTGGACCTCTACGCGCAGAATTCCTACAGCTTCGCCACCGGCAACCAGGGTTTCGTCGGGCAGGCCACGGTGGGCGGGACCGGGTCCTATTTCAGCGCCGGCGTGGCCAATTACAGCACCGACCCCGAGGCCTGGGTGATCAGCAACACGCTGGGCTTCAAGCCGTGGCGGACCTCCAAGTGGCGGGCCGAGGCCGTGCTGCGCTACCGGTTGGTGCCCGACGGTTTCGGCAAGCTAGAGAGTTTCAGGTTCTTCGAGAAGGCCGTGACGCTGTTCCGCGACTTCCACGACTTCCGCACCAGCTGGGACTTCAGGGTGCGCTCCGGCGGCGTGAAGGAGTTCTTCTTCTTCGTGAACCTGAAGATGAACGACCCCGACCGCTACGACACCCTTGAGCAGAAGTCGCGCGCCTACTGGCACCCCTGGCGCCGCAGCGACGCCGTCCGGGACTGATATTGTCTTTTCGGGGCTGACGAGGGGATGCCAGAAGGGGGCCGCCGAGGGTACGCCCTCTCCGGGTACGCTCGGCCAGTCACGGATAAACCGCATAGCGGTTTTTCGCGACCCCGGCAAGAAAGTGTCGCTGCGCTCCACGCGGCGGTTCCGCTACGCAGGGAACGCCTCCGCCCTTGCGGACCGGACGCGAGGCATAATTATGCCTCGCTCTTCGCCGGTCCTCACCGTGGCCTCGCTCTTTCACTCAGGCTCGGCGCTGCGCAAGCCTCGCCTACGCGAGGCCCCTGCGAGGGCATACCCCCGGTGGCCCCGGGGAGAAGGTGCGCTCGGAGGCCTTGGGGCGCTTCAACGTGGAATTTGAAAATGATAAACTTTAGGGAGAGGGAAGGATAATATGACAAAACCGCTTTGGCTCGTTACCGGCGGGGCCGGGTTCATAGGCTCCAACATAGTGGAAGAACTGCTGCGGCGCGGCTGCCGCGTGCGCGTGTTCGACAATTTCTCCACCGGCAAGGAAGAGAACCTAGCCCCGTTCAAGGGCAAGTTCGAACTGGTGCGCGGCGACCTGCGCGAGCCGGCCGACCTGAAGAAGGCGATGAAGGGCGTGACCTACGTGCTGCACCAGGCCGCCTTCCGCTCCGTGCCCAAGTCCGTGGACAACCCGCGCGCCGCCAACGACAATAACGCCACCGGCACCCTGAACGCCCTGATGGCAGCCAAAGAGGCCGGCGTGAAGCGCTTCGTCTACGCCGCCACCAGCTCCGCCTACGGCGAGTGCAAGGTGTTCCCGCAGACGGAAAGCCTGCCCACGATGCCGGTTTCGCCCTACGCCGTCAGCAAGCTGGCCGGCGAGAATTACTGCCGCGTCTACGCCCGGACCTTCGGTCTGGAGACCGTGGCGCTGCGTTACTTCAACGTTTTCGGTCCCCGCCAGAACCCGGAGTCGATGTACTCCGCCGTGATCCCGCGCTTCATGGAGCTGCTGGTGCAGGGCAAGCCGCTGGAGATCCACTGGGACGGCAAACAGTCCCGCGACTTCACCTACGTCGCCAACGTCGTGGACGGCAATATCCGCGCCGCCCTGGCTCCGTCCAAAGTCTCCGGCCTCACGATCAACGTGGCCACCGGCACCAATATCTCGCTGCTCGACATAGCCCGCGAGCTGGAGAAGATCACCGGCCGGAAGACGGCAAAGCTCTTCTCGCCCAAGCGCAAGGGCGACATCCGCAAGACCTATTCCGACATCACCCTGGCCCGCCGCCTGCTCGGCTACAAGCCGCTGGTGAAGTTCCCCGAGGGGCTGCGGCTGACCTGGGATTACTTCTCGGCCAAGTGGGGGAAGAAATGATATTCAACGTCTCGGCTTCTTCCGGCTGGATAGAAGTTGTGTGCGGCAGCATGTTCTCGGGCAAGACGCAGGAACTGATACGCCGCCTCAAGCTGGCCAACATCGCCAAGCAGAAGGTGCAGGTGTTCAACTCGCACCTCGACGTGCGCTACGCCAAGGAGCATCTGGTCTCGCACGACAAGTCCACGCTGGCCGCGCACCCGGTGAAGAGCGCCAGGGAGATCCTCAAGGCCGTGGACAAGGACGCGCAGGTGGTGGGCATCGACGAGGCTCACTTTTTCGGCCCCGAGATAGTGGAAGTGGCCCAGAAGCTGGCCAATTCCGGCCGCCGCGTCATCGTGGCCGGCCTGGACCAGGACTACCGCGGCGAGGCTTTCGACAACATGGCCAAGCTGATGGCGGTGGCGGAGTTCGTCACCAAGAACCTGGCCATCTGCATGGTCTGCGGCAACCCGGCGCATTTCAGCCAGCGCCTGACCGATTCCGGCAAGCGCATCGTGGTCGGCGCCGGCGACAAGTACGAGGCCCGCTGCCGCAAGTGCTTCCAGCCGGAAAAATAAAATGTACCGCTCCGAAAAATTCAACCCCACGCTGTTCGGCAAACTGTTCCACCTGGGCTCCAAGCTGGCGGAAGGCAACCGCTGGCTGCGCCTGGCCGAGGCCCTGCCCTGGGAGCGCCTCGACGAGGAATACGGCAAGCATTTCGCCGCCGGCCAGGGCCGCCCCGCCAAGGATTCCAGGCTGGTCTGCGGCCTGCTGGCCGTCAAGCAGCTCAAGAACCTCTCCGACGAGGACGCCGTGGCCGAGTTCATGGAGAGTCCGTACATTCAGGCTTTCTGCGGCCAGGAATATTTCGCGGTGGAGGACGTCACCAACCCCGGCATCCTGTCGGAGCGGCGCAAGCGCCTGGGGCCGGAGTTCCTCGCGCTGCTGGACGCCGAGCTGGCCGCCGCGCTGAAGGCCAACCGCGACCTGAAGTTCCGCTCCGCCAAGGCCGCGCAGGAAGGCGGGCTCTGGGCCGCGCTGCTGGAAAAACTGCGCTCTTTCTTCCCCTGAACGCCCGGTCCGGGCAATAAAAAAAGCGGAACGCCTGTTCCGCTTTTTTTTCGTCCCGCCGGCGCCCTTACGGGCCCCAGTTCGGGGTGAAAGAATTCCCCTTCATGTCGGTCAGAGGGTGCGGGGCGCTGCCGTCCGCGTCCATGACGAAGATCTCGCGCTTGCCGCGCCGCGTGGAGGTGAAGGCGATGAACCTGCCGTCGGGGGACCAGGACGGGTCTTCGTTGTCGCCGGCGCCGCTGGTAAGGCGGCGCACCTGGCTGCCGGTGGGGTCGGTGACGAAGATGTTGAGCTTCTCCTTGCGGGTCTCGCGGCCGGCGAACACTATCCACTCGCCGGAGGGGGACCAGGACGGGGAGTCGCACCAGTTGAAGCGGGTGAGCTTGCGGGTTTTGCCGGAGGCCATCTCCAGCACGAAGATCTGCGGGTTGCCGGCGCGGTCCGAGACGAAAGCAGCCTCCTTGCCGTCGGGGGACCACGTGGGCGAGGAGCTGACGCCGAAGCCCTTGAGCAGTTTCTTGGCCTTCTTGGTGACGATGTCCAGCGCGTAGATGCTGGGATCGTCTCCGCGGGACATGGTCATCAGCATCGTCATGCCGTCGGGGGAGACGCCGCCGGGGATATTGAGCCCCTGGAAGGTGGTGAACGGCTTTATCTTGCCGGCCTTCAGGTCTATCTCGAACATGTCCGGGTTGCCCCAGCGGTAGGTGGTGAAATAGATGCGGTTGCCGTCCTGCGACCAGCGCGGCAGCAGGCTGATGCTGTTGTCGGAGGTGAGCCGGGTCAGGCTTTCCCCGTCATAGTCGGCCATGTAGATCTCTTTGCGGCCGGTGGAGTTGTTGGCGAAGGCCAGCTTGGAGGCCGCTATGCCGCGCTTGCCGGTCAGGCGCAGCACCACGTCGTCGGAGAACATGTGGGCGGCGCGGCGCAGGGCGCGCTTCTCGCCCTGATAGAACTTTTCCGTCAGTTTTTTGCCGGTGGAAAGGTCGTAAAGGACGGCGGTGAGGGTCCAGATATTCCCGGCGTCGCGGACCCGGCCGGTAACAAGGTGGCCAGCCAGCCCTTTCCACCAGGCCAGCGACTCCTTGGAGGCGTCGAGGTTGGCGGGGGACAGGGCGTCCTCCTTGAGGTCGAAATAGCGGGAGTAGAGGAGGTCGGCGCGGATGATGTCCCTGAAGGTCTCTGCCAGGGCGAGGTCCTCGGGGCTCTGCGGCCGGGCCGGGAGGAACTGCGCCAGGCCCAGCGCGGCCTTTTTAGTTTCCTGGCCGCCGGCGACGCCTATGTAGACGTCCGCTCCGGCCGCGGCGCCTGGAGCGGCCGCGAGCAGGGCGGCGAGCAGCAGCGGCCTGAACATCAGCCTTTCTTGGCGGGGGCCTTGGCCGGGGCTTTAGCCGGAGCCTTGGCGGGGGCCGCGGGCTTGGGGGTCAATTTGGCTATCTGGTCCTTGGCCGTTTTGGCTTCCTGGGACTGGGGGAAATCCTTTACCACCGACTTCAGGTATTTGAGGGCTTCGTCCTTCTTGTCTTCGGGCAGCTTCAGCAGGGCCATGGCGTACTTGAGGCGCGCGGCGGGCACGCGGGGGCTGGTCGGGAACTTCTCGAGCACGGTGGCGTAGGCCAGCGCCGACTCCTGCCAGCGCTCCTTGAGGTAGAGCGATTCGCCCAGGTGAAAGTAGGCGCCTTCGGCCATTTCTCCGCCGGGGAACTTGGCCAGGTAGGCCTTGAAGCCGGTGGCCGCGCCGTCGAAGTTATTGTTGAGGAAGGCGTTGTAGGCGTCGTTGTAGAGCTTGGCGGGCAGCAGCGAGGCTTCCACCTGCTCCTGCTGTTTGCGGATGGTCTGGCCTATGGCGTTGACCCGCTTGCCCATGGACGAGTCCATCTCGTCGAGGCGGGCGCCGAGGCGGTCCATCTGGCCGGAGAAGTCCTTCATGCTCTCGGAGGAGGAATTGAGGCTCCTGGAGAGCTCCTCCATCTTTACGGCCAGCTCGGCCTGGTTCTTCTGCATGTTGGTCAGGCTGGTGTTGAGGTCGTCCATCTGGCTCTGCATCTGCAGCATGTCCTGCTGCGTGGCTACGCAGCCGGTGGCCAGCAGGCAGGCCGGGATCAGGAATAAGACTTTTCTGAAGGACATTTAGTTGCCCTTTACCTTGGTTTCGGCGCGGCGGTTCTGCAGCCAGCAGGCGTCGGAGGCCTCGTCGCAGACCGGCTTTTCTTCGCCGTAGGAGATGGTGCCCATGGCGCTCTCCGGCACGCCGAGGCGCACGTAGTAGTCGCGCACGGACTTGGCGCGCTTCTGGCCCAGGGCGAGGTTGTATTCCACGGTGCCGCGGTCGTCGCAGTGGCCTTCCACCACCACGGTCCAGTCCTTGCGGGCCTTGATCAGCTCGGCGTTGGCCTGCAGCACGGCGCGGGTCTCTTCGGAGAGCTCGTAGCGGTCGTAATCGAAGTTGACGGTCTTTATCGTCTCCAGGGCGGCGAATTCGCCGCCGCGGATGTCGCCCTCGGTGGAGGCGTCGGCCCCTTCCTGTATGTCGAGCGTCGGGATGGTGGCGGTTTCGGCGGTCATGTCCGGATTGTCCCCGGCCGCGCCCTTTACGTTCTTCTTGTTGCAGGAAGACAGGGTGAAAGCCGCGAGCAGCGGCAGGGCGAAAGCGAGGAGCAGGTGCTGTTTCTTCATTACTGGGACCTCCGTAAACTTTGTATCAACCTATAATCTATAATAATTTTCGCGCCTTTACAATAAGGAGTAGTTTCAGGCCGCTATGTAGAGACCGGCGGAGAGCAGCAGGCCGAAGACGGCCACCAGTTTCCCCGTTTCCGGTACCAGGACGGAATAGTCCCCGCGCGCGGCCATCCGGAACAGCCGCAGGGCCAGCGGCACCGAAACCGCGCAGAAGACCGGGGGCCAGATGCTGCCGAAAGTGAGGGAGAAGAAATAGGGCAGGGCTATCAGCGCGTAATAGAATTTCAGCGCCCCGCCCGGCCCCAGCGCCGCGGCCAGGGTGGTAAAGCCGGCTTCGCCGTCGCCCCTGGCGTCGCGCATGTTGTTGGCGTGCAGGATGCCCACTATCAGCAGGCCGAGCGGGATGGAGGCCCACAGCGCCTCGGGCAGGAAGGCCCGCGCCTGTATCAGGGCCGTGCCGGTAACTATGAAGGGGCCGAAAGCGAAAAAGATGCCGATATCCCCGAGCGTCCTGTACTTGTAGGCGAAGCCGGTGCCGGTGTAGAACCAGGCCAGGGCGAAGCCGGCCGCGCCCAGCCATACCAGGCCGGGCACGCCGTTCTTGAAGGCCAGCAGAAAGCCGATGGCGCCTCCGGCGGCGAACAGGCCGAGGGCCGTCAGCAGCATGGCCCGGGGCGTCATCAGACCGTCCACCAGGCCGCGGTCGTCCGCAGTTTCGGGGCGGTCCACGCCGTTCTTGAAGTCGAAATAGGTGTTGGCCAGGTTGGACGCCGAGTGCACGACGAAGGCCGCGACGAAGGTCAGCGCGAAATCCAGCCAGGAGAACGCGCCGTGGCGCCAGGCCACCACCGAGCCGAGAACTACCGGCGCCAGCGAGGCCGGCCAGGAATAGGCGCGCAGTATGATGAACCATTTCTTCATATTCGTAGTCCTCTTTATATATGCGGAATTAAGCGGTGCGCGCGCAGAGCGCGGCCAGGAAATCCTTGAGCGCGGCCCCGCCCTCCGGGGAGGGAAAGCCGTCTATGACGGGCGCCAGGTCGGCGATCTTGCCGGCCGCCGCCTGCCTGGCGGCCGCGGCGAAACCGCCCTTGCGAACCAGATCGGCCAGCGCCAGCGCCGGCGCCAGGTCGGCTCCGGACCCGGCTCGCGTGGCGGCAAGCAGCCGCTCTGCTTCGGGGCCCGCGGCGGGGTCGTTGAGGGCGAGGATAAGCGGCAGGGTGAACTTGCCTTCCCGCACGTCCTTGAGGGTTTCCTTGCCGCAGGCTTCGGCGTCACCCTCGAAATCCAGCACGTCGTCTATGATCTGGAAGGCGCAGCCGGCTTCCTCGCCCACGCGGGCGCAGCCGGCCAGCAGGGCCGGCTTGTCGGAGAGCCGCCCGGCGGCCAGGGCGCACCAGCGGAACAGGGCACCGGTCTTGAGCGTCACTATGCGCTCGGCGGCGGCGGCGGAGATCTTTTTGCCTTTGGAGGCTTCCTCTATGAGCGCGCCCTCGGTCATGCGCCGTACGGCCTGCATCAGGCTTTCGCCGAGGTCGGGAGAAGCCAGGCGCGCCGAGTCCATGGCCATGGCTATCAGCAGGTCGCCCACCAGTATGGCGGAATTGACGCCGGCCTGGTCGTAAAGGGTAGGCAGCCCGCGGCGGTAGCGGGCTTCGTCTATGCAGTCGTCGTGGAGCAGCGAGGCGGTATGGGCCAGTTCGGCGGCCGCCGCGGCCTTTTCGGCCCTGGCGGCGTCGGAACCCAGCGCGCCCGCCATCAGCAGCGTGAAGCGCGCCCTGGCGGCCTTGCCCAGGAAGCTGAAGGGGTATTTGCCGAAGTCGAAGATCTCCTTGTCCACGGCGGCCAGCTCGGCGGCGATGGCCGCCTTCACCAGGCGCAGGGACTCTTCGATATTTCCGACAGTTTTTGTCATATAACCACGATATTCTAGCATTAAAATTAATATAATCCCTATCATGGAAAACACCGGCGGGCATCACTGCGAACACCACCATGAAGACCCCCACGGGCACGGTCGCAAGGACCGCCATGAGCACCGGCGTGAGGAGCTCCACGGGCACGGCTGTGCCCATGGCCACGTCCACGGGGCGGGCGCGCAGCGCGGCGCCCTGAAAGCCGCCTTCTTTATCACCGCCGGCTTCATGGTGGCGGAGGCCGCCGGCGGCCTGCTGACGGGCAGCATGGCCCTGCTCAGCGACTCGCTGCATATGATGACCGACGCCGCCGCCCTGGGCATGAGCTTTTTCGCCTCCCGGCTGGCCTCGCTGAAGCCGGATTCTTCCCGCACCTACGGTTACCGCCGGGCCGAGGTGGTGGCCGCCCTGGCCAACGCCATGCTGCTCTGGATCCTTTCAGGCTATATGCTGCGCGAGGTGTACGAGCGCTTCCATAACCCGGTGGCCGTGCTCTCCGGCCCCATGCTGGCGGTGGCCGTCCTGGGCCTGCTGGCCAACCTGGCCAGCGCCTGGATACTGCACGGCCACAGCGCCGACAATATCAACATCCGCGGGGCCTTTCTGCACGTGGTCAGCGACCTGGCCGGCTCGGTGGCGGCCATAGCGGCCGGCCTGATCATCTATTTCACCGGCTGGTACCGGGCTGACACCATAGTCTCCCTGCTGATAATAGCCCTCATCCTCTTCAGTTCCACCCGCCTGCTCAGGGAGGCTTTCCACATCCTCATGGAGGGGGCCCCCCGGGACCTCTCCCTGCCGGAGCTGGAAAAAGCCCTGCGGGGCATAGACGGGGTCTCGGACGTGCACGAACTGCACGCCTGGAGCCTCTCCACGGGTTTCAACGCGGTCAGCGCCCACCTGGTGGTCCGGGACCCGGCCAGGCAGCAGGCCGCGCTTAAGGCCGCCACCTGCGGCGTGGCGGCCGCCTTCGGCATACGGCATACCGTGTTCCAGGTGGAGGCCGAACCTGTGGAAAACTCCTCCTGCGACATCTGCTCCTGAACCGTATCATAAGTCACATACTTTCGGATTGACTTAGTCCTACATCAAACCTATAATCTTGGTAATGGTTAAGGGGACCTTTTTCGGCCCGCCCCGCGGGCTATATCGTGCTATACAGACAGGAGTTCTTATGCGTTATCTATTTTCTTTGATACTGCTGGCCGCCCTTTGTCCCGGCCTGCGCGCCGCCTACATAGACTCCGTGCGCGGCAACGTGGACCTGAAAAAGTCCGGCGCCCCGGACTGGACGCGGCTGGCCGACGGGGAGAAGACCCGCCTGGCGCCGGGCGACGAGCTGCGCACCGCCCGCGCCTCTACCGCCGACATCTTCATGGACGACGGCTCGCGCGTGAAACTGGCGCCGCTCTCCGCCTTCAAGATGACCGCCGAGAACAAGGATTCGGTCTCGCTCGGCCTGTATTTCGGCCGCGTGCGCTCGTGGGTGAAGAAGTTCTCCAAGAAGTTCGAGGTCCGCACCCCGTCGGCCGTCTGCGCAGTGCGCGGCACCGATTTCATGGTGTCGGCCGACGCCGACGGCAACAGCCGCGTGGAGGTTTACGAGGGCAGCGTGCTGGCCGGTGACAGCCGCGGCAACACCGCGCTGGTGCGCGAGGGGCAGTTCTCCGACATCCCCAACGGCGGCAGCATGCGCGAGCCGGGCGACAACCCCAACGAGCCCGGCGACATGAACTCCGCCGTAGGCGACCCCCGCCAGGCGGCCCGCGCCGAGATCTACGGCGAGATCTCTAAAGAGGACGTGCTGGCCCGCGCGCAGGAGGAGATGCAGTCTGCCGAGTACCAGATGCGCAAGACCGCCATCGACGCCTTCGGCAACCGGGTACGCATGGAGGAGTACACCATCCGCCCCGCCGACAACCAGTTCAAGTACGTGGTGCTCAACACCCGCGGCGACCGCTTCGATTTCGGCAAGATCCTCTTTACCTTCAACGCCGCTCTCCCCGCGGACCTCTCGCAGGCCACGGCCAACATGATCACCTCGCCCGGCGCCACGGCCCCGGCCTGGTACCTGACCGAGATGAACAGCGTGATGAGCAACACCCTCGACAAGGTCACCGAGGACGCCGCGGGCGGCAGCATGGAGTATAACGGCAGTCTTACCAACCCCGCCTACAACCTGGTCTTTAATAATTATTCCTTTTACGCCGCCGGCCCGGCCGAGGCCAACGACAACGGCGGCCTGGGCAAGTGGCTCTGGACCAAGACCAACTACAACGTGGGGACCAACACCACGGGCGGGCTGACCTACCTGGGCCAGCCGACGGCCATAATCACCGACCAGTCCTCGCCCTCCGGCTCCGACGTCTTCCACACCTTCACCAAGAACACCTACGGAGACGGCACCTGGATAGGCGCGCAGGACTTCGTGCTGTTCGACGACGGGGATATCCTTTCCCTGGGCGACTTCAGCAGCGGCCTGGGCGCGGGGGAGACCGTGGACCAGGTCACCGACCGGCTCAATTTCGAGCGCGTCTATACCAGCTCGCTGTTCGGCGGGCGCACGATAGACGTGATGTACTCGGCCAAACTGCTCAAGGACGCCGGCCTGCTGCGGTTCGAGTGAGCCGGACCGCTTTATAAGGATATAACCGCTTATGATAAAGAACCTTAAACTCTCCGCCGCGCTCCTCGCCTGCTGCCTGTCGCCCCTGCAAGCCGAAATGAAGATCACCCCCGTGGCCAGCGTCAATTTGCTGGGCGGCAAGTATTTCCTGGATTCCGACGCGGCCTCCTTCCAGGGCCGCGTGGACGCCTTCGTTTCCCCGGTGATAAACCTCGCCGAGGGCCGCGACCTGATCCCGGTCTACTCCGGCAACTACTCCGGCACGCAGGATATACAGGAACTGGCGGGCGGCGGCGTGCTGACCCGCAAGCGCCAGACGCATACCTTCTCGCTGAAGTACGTGCATACCAACGAGTTTAATAAGTACAAGCCCCGCCTCTCCTACTCGCTGGCCCGGATCAAGGAGACCAACGACGAGGATTGGGGGGACGGCCTGTTCGACTATAACACGCTGTCCGCCGGCTTCGAGGCCGAACAGGAGCGCCCGCACGGCACCTTCACCGAGTCCTACGACTTCTACAGCGTGGCTTACCCCAACTACAGCACGCTGCTCAGCGACTCGCAGTCCGTTTTCAACGACACCACCACCTTCAACGAACTGTCCACCAACGCCGGCGAGAACCCGATGGACAACATGAGCCACCGGCTGGCCTTCGGCTACGCCTGGTTCCCGGAGCCGCTCAATATGAAGGCCGGCTACGATATCACTTACCGCACCTACGGCGACCAGGCCGTGACGGCCAGGCCCGTCACCGGTCAGTCGCCGTTCAAGAGCGACACGCGCGCCGACATAGCCCAGAACTTCAGCCTGAAGGCGGCCCGCGTGGTAAAGCCGCTGTTCCTCAACGTCGGGGCCAGGGCCGGCTGGCTGAGCTCCAACCAGGGCTCCTACGATTCGGCCCGCAGCAAGTACATGGAAGACTATTACAGCTACGTGGACGTGCAGGTGAGCCCGTCGATGACGCTGGCCCTCAAGAACGGGGTGCAGTTCGGCTTCAGCCTCGACTGGCGCCGGGTGTTCTACCTGGGCCGCCTCAAGCAGGACGCCGCCGGCAATTACGGCTCGGACGAGATAGACCAGACCTACTGGCTCACCTCCATCTCGGCCAGGTACCCCCTTTTCAGCAGGTTCTTCGCGCGCGCGGCGTACAACTACCAGGTATCTTCTTCCAACATGCGCTACGAGGACAATTACAGGTACAACTACCGGGCCAGCACCTACCTGATGGGCCTGGAGTGGGAGTTTTAAGCCGCGGGGCTGTCACTAGCGTCGTATACGAGGCAAGTTAGCGGTCGTACGGAGACTATTATGCTCAAGATGAACAAACTTTCTATTTTTCTGGGTGGCCTGCTGGCCCTGGCGCTGTCGCCCTCGGCCGCGCTGGCCCAGATGCCCGGAGCGCTGAACATGCAAGAGCTGGCCAACGGCTCCACGGTCTTCCTGACCCCGGCCTATACCTGGCAGAGCGACGACTGGAGCAAAGAGAGCAATATCGTCCGCGACCCCGCCGGCAACGTCTACCTGGCCGGCACTTTCTCGCCCGACGGCGGCAGCACGCAGCGGCCCTTCATACGCAAGATCTCCCCGGCCGGCGTCACCCTCTGGACCAGCACGGTCTCCAATACCGCCAATCCCTCCAGCTACGCCGATTACGGCCGCGGCGTGGCCCTGAGCCCCGATTTCGCCTACGTCTACCTGCTTAGCGTCAGGGACAACTCCGGCAACGTCGAGGTTGTGGTCAATAAGTATTCCGCCGCGGGCGTGGAGCAGTGGGCCGCTGGCGGTGTGGTTTACAATTCCGATTGGGGCAACAACGCCTACGACATCACGGCCGACGCCGGCTACGCCTATGTGGCCGGTACCAGCAAGAACGACATCGCTATCTTCCAGTTTCCGGTAGGCGGCGGCGCCGCATCGGCTACTATTTTTAACGGCGGCGACAACTTCAACACCGCCTACGCCATACACCAGAACACGGATTATCTCGCCGTGGCCGGCACCGTCTACGACGGCAAGGACTATAACGACCCCGCCGACCTGGAGTACGGCAACGAGATCTGGGTGGCCAAGTACCAAAAATCCAATATGGCCCAGGTGTGGGCCAGCACCTATACCTCCGCCAGTCACCCCGAATGGGGCTACGACGAGGCCCATGCCGTGAAGATAGACTCGGTGGGCAACGTCTACGCGGCCGGCTTCTACTATAGCTACGACTCCGGCTCCGACATCTGGCTGGGCAAGTTCGACTCCGCCGGCAATTTGGTTTTCGCCAAGACCAAGAACGGCCTGTCCAACGGTTACGACAAGGCCTTCGGCCTGGCGCGCGACGCTGCCGGCAATATCTACGTTACCGGCAAGATGGAGGCCTATACCCTTAACCAGGGCGACAACGTGTGGCTGGGAAAATATTCGCCCGCCGGCGCGCTCCTTTCCGAAGTAACGACGCACCGCAACCAGGAGACGGGTTACGACGTGGAGGCGGCCAGCGACGTAGTGGTGGTGGGCGGCGCCTTCGACCAGGATTACGGCGTGCTGGTGGTGGCGCAGGAGCAGTTCGGCGCGCCGCAGCAGCTGATGGCCGGCCCCGGCTGGTACACCGGCTCTGTCAACCTGTTCTGGACCTTCGACAGCCCCGGCGACTATGACTACAGGGTGCAGTACGCCACCTACCCGGCCTACGCCTGGAACGTGAACACCCCCGGCCTGCCCGCCGGCACTTTCACCGGCATGACCGCCGGCCAGACCGTAGACACGCCCGTGAACGGCCTGCCGGTGCGCCTCGACCATACCGTCTGGTCGAATACGCCGGAACCGGTATATTATTTCAGGGTCTGGACCAGCCCGGCCGGGGCCAATACCTGGACCGCGCTGACCAATACGGCCAGCGCCGCGCCCAACGCTCCTTATAACTATTGGAACTATAGTTCCCGCGGGCAGGACAGTTTCTGGGTGTTCAACAGCGCCCTGGCCCCTTCCGCGGCCATAGCCAGGGACGTTTCCAGCAACACCTATATCGCCTACGGCAACAGCATGGGCGGCGTGGCCATAGTCAAGATGGACCAGTACGGCTCCGCCCAGTGGACCAGTTTCTACAACCACGCCTCCATCAACGGCCGCTTCGTGGTCAACCGCCTCAAGCTCGACCTCGACGGCAATATCTATGCCGTCGGCATGATAGCCGACCAGATGACGCCAGACCAGCACGACGCCTGGATAGCCAAGTTCAATCCGCTGGGCGTGAAGGTCTGGGACGACGTGATGGCGGGCTTTGCCGGAGAGTCCGACAGCTTCTCCGCCATCGCTTTCGACTCGCTGGGCAAGGTTTACGCCGGCGGTGAAAAAGCCATGGATGCGGGCGACGACGACGCCATGGTGCTGGCGAAGTACGAGCCGGCCCGCATGGCCCCGGCCCCGCAGATCATCGACAGCATTACTTACAAGGGGTCCACCCCGGCCGGTTCTCCCGCCTCTATCTGGGGCCTGGCCGTGGACGGCTCCGACAATATCTACGCCGGCGGCTATTTCTCTTCGCTGAGCGGCACGGAGATCGACCGCGACGCCGCCATAGTGAAGTTCAATACCTCGCTGGGCATAACCGGTACGGCCTCCTACGCCAACGCGCAGAACGCGGACGTGGAGGGTTGGGATATCATCGCTGACCTGCTGGCGGACAACGGCAATATTTATGCCGCCGGCCAGAAAAATATGAACGTCGCGCTGTCCACCACCAGCTTCTGGGTGGCCAAGCTGGACGCCGCCACGCTGGGGATAACCTGGAGTGACGCCTATAATTCCGCCGACAACCTGGACGCCGCCGCTTACGGCCTGCGCCTGCGCAACGGCTACCTGTACGCGGCCGGCTACGAGAACCGCCTGTACCCGCCTGACGGCCAGAAGAACATGGTGCTGCGCAAGTACGACATCGGCAACCTCGCCGGCGGCGCCGTCTGGACCAAGGCCATAGACGGCACCTACCAGAACGAGAGCGCGCTCTCCTACGGCCTGGAAGTGGGGGGCGACGGCTACTTCTACCTGGCCGGCGTCTTCAATATATTGGGCGTTAACGGCGACGGCAACCCCGGCATAGCCCGGGTGACCGAGCCGCAGAGCGGCCTGATGGCCCAGCCCGGCTATAAGCCCTCCTCCGTGCGCCTTTCCTGGGTGGCCGAGGCCGAACTGCCGCAGGGCACCACGTTCTACGTGCACTATGCCACCCATTCCGGCGTGGCGTTCAACGCCGCCGCGGCCCAGTATTCCTTCTATACCGACTACACGCTGTTCAACGGCGACTACCTGGACCGCATCGTCCCCGGCCTGGAGTCCGGCAACGGCGCTCCCGTGCCCGGTGTGAACAACATGGACTCGCCGGTGCATTACTTCCGCATCGGCTTCCAGCGCCCCGGCGAGGGCTCGGTCACCGAGGTGGCCGCCTCCACCTACACGGTGCCCAATACCCCCGGCGCCTGGGACCGCAGCGACCGCTATCCCAACGGCAACCTGTTCCTTATCAACAACGCCCACGGCGGCAGGAATCCGCTCGTCCGGGACGCCGACGGCAATATCTACACGGCCGGCACCTTCAGCCCCTGGGGCCAGGGGTCGGCGGTGGCCTTTGTGCGCAAGTTCACGCGCCTCGGCCTGCCGGTGTGGACCCGCTTCTGGTCCGACCAGTACGAGAATTCGCAGCCGGTCATCAACGCGCTGGCGCTGGACGCGCAGGGCAACCTGTACGCGGCCGGCACCGCCGGTTCCGACGGCTACGTCTATTACCCGGTCTACAGGCCCGAATCCGAGACCAAGCGCGACGCCCTGCTGATAAAGTACAACGCGGACGGACGCATGGTCTGGGCCAGGACCTACGACCTGGAGAATTCCAAGGGCAACGACGAGATCAACGGCGTGACCGTCGGGCCGGATTACGTCTATGTCGCCGGCAAGTTCCAGAACGTCTCCAATACCACCGAGGACGGCATAGTGGTCGCCCTGACCCCGGCCGGCGTTCCCGCTTACTCTTTCTTCACTGATCTGTCCGGCGACGACGTGTTCCACGCCGTGGCTTTCGACAGCGTCAATAACCGGGTTTACGCCGGCGGCCGCTACCATAACGGCGCGGACTTCGACGGCCTGGTCAAGAAACTGAATATCAGTATGGGCGACACGACCGACGATATTATCGTGTCCAAAGGCTACGAGGACGAGATCTACGACGTGGAGGTGGACACCGCCAACGCCAAGCTCTACCTGGCCGGCGCTGTTTCCGACGATAACTTGGCGCAGGACGCCTGGCTGGCCAGGTACACTGCCGGCGTGAAGGACTGGGAAAGCCGTTATAATTCCGCCAATGAGAACGACGACGAAGCCTATGGCGTGGCGCTGGACGGCCTCGGCGGCGTCTACCTGGCCGGCGTGGAATCCCGCTACGATATCAACCAGGGCAAGAACGTCTTCCTGCGCAAGCACAGCGCGGAGACCGGCGACCTGATCTGGTCGCAGGCACTCAACAGCTCCGGCAGCAACGACGACAACGCCGGCGGCATAGCGGCCGACTCCATAGGCGGCGTTTACGCCGCCGCGGACGCCGGGGCCATGATGACCGCGGTCTCTTACAACACCTATGACACTATAAACGGGGCAGGCTTCTTCAAGCATACCCAGTTCAACATGAGCGTGACCAACCCGCGCCTGACGGTGCGCGTCAACAGCGGGCCCAACGCGGGCCTGCAGGGCGTGCGCGTGGCCGTGATGGGCTTCAGCTCCACCGGCGGCATAGACCCCAACGGCATATCTATGAACGTCACGGACTCCTCCGGAGCCTATACGTTCTCCCTGCCCGGCGGCAAGTCCTACTTCGTGGCGGTTTCCAGCCATAACATGGTCCCCACCATCAAAGACCAGTTGTCCGACCCTGGCGCGAACTTCTTCGTGGACCTCAACGCGGACACCACCCGGCAGTACTATATAACGCCCCGCGCGGCCGCCGCGGACGCTGTCTACAAGATGACCCTGAACGTCTCTACGTTCACCGGCACGGTAGAGGCCGGCGACTACCTGATGGGCGAGGTGTTCATCATGCAGACCGGCGAGCGCGTAGCCTACAGCGTGATCAGGGCCGTGGACGCGCTGATCAATCCCATGGAGATCTATAACCTGCCGGCCGCCGCCGACGGCGTCTACGGCATGGCCGTCAGCGTGCCGGCCAGGAACAAGGTGCTGCAGCTGTTCATGAACGGGCCTTTCCCGTCCACCAGCACCTATCTCGCCGACATGTCGCTGGCCTCGCAGCTGGCCGCCTCTTTCGAGGTGGGCGGTTCCACCGTGCCGCCCTCAGTGGCCGGCATGGTTCTGGACGCCAACTGGTCCCCGCTGACCGGCGCCCGCGTGCGCCTGGAACGGTGGACGTGCACCGAGTATAGCGATCCGCCGACCAATACTATGTGCAGCCAGTCCCAGACCGTCTTCAGCAAGGAGACACTGACGGACGCCGGCGGCAGTTTCTCGTTCTATAATGTGCCCTATTCCAACTGCGCCAATATGCTGGCTTTCCCGGCGAACTGCACGCCTTCAGAACTGATGAACATGAATTACAGTCTGAACGTGGGCAAGGCCGGCTACGAGAGCGGCTACCGCAACTTCCCGCTGCCTGAAGGGACCCCGCTGCCCTACATGGGCGACCCGATGAACCCCGGTATGTCCACCACCTTCAACCTGGCGGTGGCCACTTATACGCTCACCGGCATACTGAAGTACAACGGCGTGCCGCTGCCCAACGCCACCATCATGGTCAACCCGGACTGGAACAGTTACAACTACGACAGTATCAGCGCCACCGACTCCTACCGGCAGGGAGAGTGGGGCAACGGCCTGGGCATACGCTCCAACGCCAGCGTGCGCACCGCGGCCGACGGCAGCTTCACCGTGACCGGCCTGACGGACGGCAACGCGCGCATAGAGGCCGCCTTCGAAGGCGGCTGGCGCTCGCTTAACGAGGGCAACGATCCGGAATCCTGGAGCGACAATATACGCGTCACGATCTCCTCGCAGGGCGCGAGGGGGCCCGGCCTGCCTTTCAACAATGCCTGCCGCCCCGGCCGCGTCTGGGTGATCAACAGTTCCGGCACCTGCGTGACGGCCGGCAACGTGGCCTTCAATATAGTGCCCGAGGGCGCCAACGGCGCCGGCCTGCTGTACGGCGACGTGATGTTCATAACCACGTATACCGTCAGCGCGCTGGAACCGCTGGTGATCTCCACCTCCTCGCCGCTGACGCTGATGGCGCAGGAGCGCTGCGACGGCGACTGCAAGAACCAGCAGATGAGTTTCACCTCGCTGGCCGGCACGTTCACGTCCAACACCACGAGTTACTCGATGGTGCTGTCCACCGGCGTCTCTTACTACACCCGCATCTTCTCCACCGCCTGGGCCAAGGCCAACTCCTTCGAGTCGGAGGTCAGCCCGTCAGAGGAGGTGCCCACGGTGCGCCAGGACATGTCGGTGCTGCGGGCCGGCGGCCTGCGCGGCGTGCTGAAGATGCCCGACGGGACCAACTTCAAGCCCTCCTGCAACGAGAGCGGCTGCGCCTACTCGGCCGATGTGCAGGTGAACGGCGTCAACGTGGACTTCAGCGACGGCCGTAACGTGGACGATTACGGCGAATTCAACTTCCCCAACATCGCCCCCGGCTCCTACGAGGTGACGATACGCCCCGATGGCGACGGCTTCGTCTGGGTGGTGGCCAACCCGCCCACAGTTTCCGTGACCGAAGGCAGGACCACCGAGGTAAAACTGCAGCTGGAGGCCGGCCTGGCCGTCAAGCCGCAGATCTATGGCCTGCCCGAAGTCTCCACCCCTACCTGGCGCTACCTCATAGTGGGCGTAGAGTCCGGCACGGAAATGAACCAGAAATCCGTGACGGAACTGTTCTTTGATAAGGACCTGGACTACGCTTTCGAGTACAGCACCAGCACGGGCTGGAACACCATGTACATGCCGCCCGGCCAGTACGACTTCTACCTGCTGCTGGCCTCCAGGTACAATCCAGGAGACGGCAACGAGGATCCCGAGAGCTACGACCAGTTCGGCAACTTCATCGGCCGCGTCAAGGGCGTGGCGGTGCAGAAGTCCGACAGCAACCCCCTGATCGGCACCCCGGCGCAGCCTATCGCCATCAACGTGCTGGGCGCTGTGGGCCAGGGTGAGCTGACCGGCACGGTGCAGGGCTCCAACATCTTCACCGACTCCGACCTGGACCGCATCTTCGCCAGTTTCGAGGAGATATACCCGCTGATCCCGGCGGTAATGCTCTACGACTCCGCCGGCGACCTGCGGGGCTTCACCAACGGCATGCCCGACCAGGACGGCTTCCCGGCGTTCTGGGCCGCCATCATGAACCGCGACAAGCAGGCCATGCGCGACTACCTGGCCGCCAACCCGCTCGGCTACGGCGTCTGGGGCCTGCCGCCCGGCCGCTACACCGCGGTCTTCAATAATCCCAACTACCCGCCCGTCGCGAAGGAAGTGCTGGATATCACTGCCCCCGGCGCCGATATCACCGCCTTCAACTTCGACAACGAGGAAGTGGTGACGGCCGGCATCTCCGGCGTGGTGAAGAGCAGCGCTACCGGCGAGGCCCTGTCGGGCGCCCGGGTGTACCTGCGGCACCGCACGGTGGAGAAGTTCACGCTGACGGATTCCTCCGGCGCGTTCTCCTTCTCCAACCTGCCTACCGGCATCTTCCGCCTGGAGGTTTCGCGCAACGGCTACGTGACCGCGGGCCGCAAGACCAGCCTGGCGGCCAACGACGCCGAGGCGTTCACGCTCTACATGCTGCCCTCCGAGTCCAAGATCACGGGCCGCATCTTCATGAGCAAGTTCCCGACGCAGGTGACCCGCGAAGGCGTGGACATAGTGGTCTACGACGAGACGCTTAACGTCCAGGCCCCGGAGTCCTACCTGCCCAAGACCGAGTCGCAGACCGACTCCGCCGGCAACTTCGAGATCACCGGGGTGGTGCCCGGCCATATCTACAAGCTGTCGGCGTTCTACTCCGGCAAGCTGCCCGAGGTGCTGGAGGTCACGGCGCAGGAGGGGAATACCGTCCTGAGCGACCTGACCCTCAAGGACATCCCGCCGCAGATCTCCATAAAGGTCAAGCGGTCGGCCGATTCCGCCAGCAAGGTTGACGTGGTCATCAAGTCGCCCAAGCAGCTGATCACGGCGCCCAGCTGCAGCTATAACCCCGGCGAAACGTTCAACGAGACGAGCGCCGTCACGCTGGCGCTGGTGCCGGGTCCGAACCGCACCTACCTGGGTCAGTTCACCGTGAGCAGCAGCCAGCAGTACTACACGGTAAAGGTCACGGCCGGCGACGCGGGCAACAAGATGGAGAAGCTCTTCGTCTACGATCAGGTCAGCAACGCCAAGACAGAACAGTACATACAGCAGGAGTCGCTGGCCGGCGGTTCCGTGCAGATGGATAAGGAAAGCGAGGAATACTCCGGCATCGAGCTGGACCCCGGCGCCCTGTCCTACTCCACGGTCACCGCGGGCGCGGTGGACTACTCCAACCTGGTCGGCGGCTTCTTCAGCGCGCTGCCTTCGGTGCGCACCGTCAAGACGGATAAGGGCAGCCTGACGATCAGCGCCGCGATACAGGACCTGATGGCGTCCGAGGTCTACAACATGGACCTCTCCAACGCCTCGGCCAACAAGCCGTTCACGCTGACGCTCAAGTACGACAAGGAGCGCGGCGCGGCCCACAGCCAGCGCCTGCGCATCTACCAGCAGGACGGCAACGGCAACTGGAACGAGGTGCCCGGCAACTACACGGTGGACCCCATGCTGGGCGTGCTCAGCGTCGACGTGGCCAGCCTTACCAACGCCACGGAAGGGACCAGCGCGGCCTCCACGCCGCTGGGCCGCAAGCGCTACGGCATGAGCGCCGTGGTCAACGGCCGCTACCGGCCGTCCACTACCGCCGCCACCAGCCAGTCGGGCAAGTTCGCCGTGTTCACGGCCAACCCGCCCACCGGCGTCGCGGCGTACGGCACGGGCTACGAGGTGGTCAACCTGCCCAACCCGTTCAGCCTCAAGAGCAAGAACGTGGACCTGAGCACGGACATCGGCACCTCCGGGGTTTCCGACCCCTACCCGACCAACGGCACGGTGATCAAGTACAACCTGCCGGCGGGCAAGTCCGGTAGCCTGAAGTTCGTGATCTACAACCTGGCCGGCGAGAAGGTGCGCACCATCGACGAGGGGCACCGCGACGGGAACCAGATCCTGTACTCCGAGTGGGACGGCAAGAACGACGCCAACCAGGACTGCGCGTCCGGCGTCTACTTCATGCTGACCTACCTGGACGGCAAGAAGCTGGGCAACAAGGCCCACAAGATGGCGATCATAAAGTAGAGCCCGCTCCGGGCCGCGCCCAGCGCGGCCCGGAAGCGGAACTGCGGACAGCCTGGTAGGCGAGAGGTACTTATGAGAAAATCAATTTTAATAGCGCTGCTGGCGGCCTTGCCGGCCGGGGCTTACGCCTCCGGCGCCGGCACAACGGCCGCGCCGTTCCTGAAGGCGGCCATGAGCCCGCGGGCGGTGGCGCTGGCCGGCGCTTACAGCGCCATGGCCGACGACTCCGGCTCGGTGTTCGTAAACCCGGCCGGCCTGGCGCAATTCGAGGAGCAGGAGGCCGCGCTGGACTTCAGCACCTACCTGCAGGACGCTAAAATGGGGAATTTCTCCTACGCCGGGCGGATCAAAGAGAACCGCTTCGGCCTGGGCCTGACCTTCATGACGGTTGGGGGGATAGAGCGGCGCGGCCTGACCGACTCCGTGGGCTACGTGCCCGAGCTGGGCTCCTTCGACGCCAGCGACATGGCCGTCACGCTGTCCTACGCCCGCAGGGAGATCTCTCCGGAACTGATGCCCCGCCTGGACGGCGGTTTCTCCGTAAAGTTCATACGTTCCGGCATCGACGACGAGACGGCTTACGCTTTCGCCCTGGACGCGGGCGCCATCTACCGCGCCACCGAGCGGATGAACTTCGCCATGGCGGTGCAGAACCTGGGCACCAAGATGAAGTTCGTGGAGGAATCAGACCCGCTGCCGCTCAGCATCCGCGCCGGCGGCGCGTTCCGGGTGTCCGACCGGTTCACGGTGGCCGCCGAGATCAACGAATACCTGCAGGACGAGAAGTTCTATCCCTCGCTGGGCGCCGAATACTGGTTCCGTGACGCGCTGGCGCTGCGCGGCGGCTACAAGTTCGGCTACGACACGTCCAACCTGGGCGGCGAGGTGGGGATGAGCCTGGGCTTCGGCATAAAGGTGCAGGGGCTGGGCATAGACTACGCCTTCCTGCCCTTCGGCGACCTGGGCAGCGTGCACCGCTTCGGTATGTGGATGCAGTTCTAGGTCCCCGCCGGCAGGCAAAGAAGAAGGGCCGCCCGCGCGGCCCTTCTTCTTTTTACCTGAGGAAGTCGTCGCCGGGCCAGTCGCCCGGAGTTCCCGGCACCGAGTTGAGCCGGGGGTCTTCGGTAGCGGGGGCGTTCATCTTCTGGAAGGATTCCTTCAGTTCGGTGAGCGAGATGTCTGATTTCTTGATGCGCATCAGTACCAGGTACCCGACCGCCCCGGAGACCAAGCCTACCGGCAGCACGTAGGTCCAGGCCGCTGCCTTCAGGGTCAGGATCAGGACCGCGCAGAGAACGATCCAGAATGAAACGGTCATGCTGACCCCGCAGAGGGTGTAGCCGACTATGAGGTTGACCTCGTCGCTGCGGGGCATGGCGAGGATGATGGCCAGCAGGGCTATGTTGATCAGCGTCAGGTACAGGGCGCGCGTGACCCAATTGCGCCAGCGGTACTTGGAGAGCACTATGGTGCCGTAGACCGGGTGGTTGACTATTTCCGCGTCCTCGAACGTGACTTCCGCGGGCGATGCTTTTACTTTCTCCGCCGCGGCGGCGCCGGGATCGTAGTCGAAGGTCTGCTCCTCCGCCCTGGAACCCAGTTGGGCGGAGGCGGGCGCGGGCAGCAGGGCGGCCAGGGCCAGGCCGGCGGCGAGCAGCGGGAGGGCCTTATTCATCGTCGCCCAGCCTCGGCATGGCGGGGAGGGTGTCCTCTTCCATGCGGTAATATTTGGTGGCGCCGGAGCGAAGCCTGGAGGGGGATAACTGGGTGTCCCGCAGTTTCTTGATCTCCGCCTCTTTTGTGAGATTACTCTTGAGCTTTATCTTCTGCCTAACCGAGATGCGGTCCTGGAAATGCCAATAGGAGGAGACGAACCCGCCTATGCTGCAGGCGATAACCACTCCCGCCAGGAAGTAGGTGGTCCTGTCCTGGCGTATCCAGAACTTGGGCGCGCTCATCCCAGCTCCTCCAGGATGGCGGTCAGGCGCGAGATCTTGCCGCCGCATTCCTCGGAGCGGGCCTTGATCTTGTCGATCTCGGCCTTGGGGGCCCGGGCCATGAAGGCCGCGTCGCCCAGGCGCTGCCGGCACTGGTCGCTGTCGCTGCGGGCCTTGTCCAGCTCCTTGGCCATGCGGACCTTTTCCTTCTCCAGGTCCACGGTGCCGTCCATCGGCACGTAAAGGTTGAAGGCGCCGGCGATGGCGCTGATGGCCCGGGGCGGCTTGGGCAGGTCCCTGCCCACGGCGAGGTCCTCCACCTTGGCCAGCAGGCTTACGTAGGCCGCGCCGGCCTTGAGGCGGTCCAGCGCGGGCGCGTCGCCCGAGACGGCCAGGGCTTTTATCAACTTGCCCGGCGGGATCTCGAACTGGGAGCGCACCACGCGCAGCTGCGTGATGACGCCCATCAGCTCCTGCATGGCCGCCGTAGCCGCGCCGTCGGTGGCGGGGGCTTCGGGCCAGGCCTCGTTGAGCAGGTAGCCGCCGGGCTTGGGCAGGTAGACCTTAAGGCTGGAGTAGAGCTCCTCGGTGACGTAGGGCATGAACGGGTGCAGCGCCTTGAGCGCGCCGGTGAACAGCTCCAGCATCAGCGCGAGCACCTTGTCCTTGTCCGGGCCCTGCAGGCGCGGCTTGGCCAGCTCCAGGTACCAGTCGCAGAACTCGTCCCAGATGAAGCCGTACAGCGCGTCCTGAGCCTTGGGCAGGTCGTATTCGGCCATCGCGGCCCGCGACTTGCGCAGCGCCTCGGCGTAGCGCTCGGTGATCCAGCGGTCGGCCAGCTCGGCAGGCTTGGCCGCAGTAACGGGCGCCGGGGTTTCGGGCAGGTACATCTGCATGAAGCGCGCGGCGTTGTAGAGCTTGTTGACGAAGTTGCGTCCGCCGACGATACCTTCCTCGGAGAAAGGGATATCGCGGCCGCCCATCGTCTGCGCCATCAGCGAGAAGCGCAGCGCGTCGGTGCCGTACTTGTCGACCATAACGAGCGGGTCCACCACGTTGCCCAGCGACTTGGACATCTTCTTGCCGTGCTTGTCGCGCACGATGCCGTGCACGTAGACCTGGCTGAACGGCGGCCGGCCCATGTGCTCGATGCCGCTCATCACCATGCGGGCGACCCACAGGTAGAGGATCTCGTAGCCGGTGACCAGCACCGAGGTCGGGTAATAATAGTCCAGTTCCTTCGTTTTCTCCGGCCAGCCGAAGACGGAGAAGGGCCAGAGGGCCGACGAGAACCAGGTGTCGAGCACGTCGGGGTCCTGCAGCAGGTCGTGGCCGCCGCACTTCGGGCAGGAGGACGGCTTATCCTGCGAAATGACGGGCAGCGCGCCGTCCTCGAACGAGACGCGGGACAGCTCGCCCTTGTCGTCGAACTTCATGCCGGCGCCCGAGCAGGCGCGGCAGTACCAGACGGGGATGCGGTGGCCCCACCAGATCTGCCGTGAAATGCACCAGTCCTGTATCTTGCCCAGCCACTGCGTGAACGGCTTCTTCCAGGAGGCGGGGTAGAACTTCACGTCCTCTTTTTCCGCGGCCGCGATGGCGGGGGCGGCCATGTCCTTCATTTTGACGAACCACTGCTCGCTGACCAGCGGCTCTATGTGGCTGCTGCAGCGGGAGCATTTGCTGACGGAATGCTTGTAATGTTCCTCTTTTTCCAGCAGACCGGCGGCGCTCAGGTCCTCCACCACGGCCTTGCGGGCGGCCTGCACGCTTAAGCCCGCGTACTTGGCGGGGCAATTGACCATCTTGCCCTCGTAGGAGATCACGCGGAGCACTTCGAGGCTGTGGCGCTCGCCTATCTCGAAGTCCAGCGGGTCGTGCGCCGGGGTGATCTTCACCGCGCCGGTGCCGAAATCCTTCTCCACGCCCTCGTCGGCCACCAGCGGGATGACCCTGTCGGTGAGCGGGAGCTTGAGTTTCTTGCCGTGCAGACCTTTGTAGCGGGTGTCCTCCGGGTTCACGGCCACGGCCGAGTCGCCCAGCATGGTCTCGGGGCGGGTGGTGGCCACCGTGACGGAACCGGTGCCGTCCTCGAAAGCGTACTTGATATGCCAGAGCTTGGACTTCTCGTCCTCGTATTCCACCTCGATGTCGGACAGGGCGGTGCCGCAGCGCGTGCACCAGTTGATCATGCGCTCGCGGCGGTAGATCTGGCCCTTCTCCCACATGTAGCGGAAAGCTTCGAAGACGGCGGCCGCGCGCGGCTTGTCCATCGTGAAGCGCACGTTGCTCTTGTCGAGGTCGAGCGCGCAGCCCAGGCGCCGCAGCTGGCCGAGTATGGTGCCGCCGCATTCATCGTACCAGGCCCAGGTGCGCTTTATGAATTCCTCGCGGCCCAGGTCGTGGCGGGTCTTGCCCTCGGCCTTGAGCTGCTTCTCCATGACGTTCTGCGTGGCTATGCCGCCGTGGTCGGTGCCGGGCACCCAGTAGGCCTCGCGGCCCATCATGCGGGCGTAGCGGATCAGCACGTCCTGCAGCGTGTTGTTGAGGGCGTGGCCGATATGCAGCGCGCCGGTGATATTGGGCGGGGGGATAACCACCACGAAAGGCTTCTTGTCCGGGCTGGGGGTGGAAATGAAGAGCCTTTCTTTCTGCCAGGTATCGGCCCACTTGGCCTCTACCGGCTTGGGGTCGTAAGCTTTGCTTAGCATGATGTCCTTTGATTTACACGAATTCGCGGAAAACGGCGTTGGAGACGTAAAGGCGGTCCTCTTTGATCCGGATGACGGGGCCGCTTTTCTCTATGAGGCCGGCCTGCAGCAGCCGGTCTATCTCGCCTCTAAATTCTATAAATATATCGTCCGGCAGTTCAATTCCGGCCGTCCGGCGCAGCCCCAGCATTATCCTCTCGGCGTCTTTGGCCCGGCCTTCCAGCTTTTCGCTGTACTGGAGGGGAATGCAGCCGCCGGCAGCCGCCGCAGCGACATATTCCCCGGTGGAGGCCGTGTTGGCTCGGCGCTCGCCGCCCAGGTAGGAGGCGGCCGCCGGGCCTAAACCCAGGTATTCGCCCTGGTCCCAGTAGTTGAGGTTGTGCAGCGACTCGCGGCCGGGCCGGGCGAAATTCGAGATCTCGTAGCGCCGCAGGCCGGCCAGGTCCAGCGCCGCCGCCCCGGCCTCGTACATGCCGGCGGCCGCGTCCGGCTCTTCCTGCACGCCGGCGGCCGAGAACGGGGTGCCGTCGTGCACTTCCAGCGCGTAGAAGGAGACATGCTCGGGCTTGAGCGCCAGCAGCCAGTCCAGCGAGTCCGCGAAATCTTTCAGCGATTGCCCCGGCAGGCCGCACATCAGGTCCGCGTTGATGTTGCGGAAGCCCGCGGCCCGCAGCTGCCCGTAGGCGCGCAGGAAGTCTTGCGGTGTCGCTATCCTGCCCAGTTTTTTGAGCAGCCGCTCCTGCGAGGACTGCAGGCCCAGGCTGACGCGGTTCACTCCGGCCGCCTTCAGCAGCGCGGCTTTCTCCGCGTCCAGGCTTTCCGGGTTGGCCTCGAAGGTGCTCTCCCGCAGGCTCTCCAGCGGGCCGGTCAGGGTTTCAATGATGCCGCACAGCCGCCGGAGCTGTTCCGGCGAGAGCAGGCTGGGCGTGCCGCCGCCCACATAAAGGGTGTCGAAGCTGCCCGCCAGGGCGTCGTAACGCGCCGACTCCGCCGCCAGCGCCCCCAGGAAAGCGTCGATCTCCGCCGGCGCGCCGGGGGCGGAGGCGAAGTCGCAGTAGCCGCATTTGGCCCTGCAGAACGGGATATGTACGTAAAGTCCGCGCATGGTCCTATTATAAAAAGAAGGGGCGGCCGGGCCGCCCCTTCCGTCGGCGGCCGCGCCGCCTAGTTCTGGCTCTTCTTGAGGAACTGGCTGATCATGTCTATCGGTATCGGGAAGATGGTGGTGGAATTCCTCTCGGTGGCCACCTCGGTGAGCGTCTGCAGATAGCGCAGCTGTATGGCGGCCGGCTCGCTGCCGATGATCTTGGCCGCGTCCGCCAGCTTCTGGGAGGCCTGGAATTCGCCCTCGGCGTGGATGATCTTGGCGCGGCGCTCGCGCTCGGCTTCGGCCTGGCGGGCGATGGCGCGCTGCATTTCCTGGGGCAGGTCCACATTCTTCACCTCTACGCTGGACACCTTGATGCCCCAGGGCTCGGTGTGCTGGTCGAGGATCTGCTGCAGGTTCTGGTTGATCTTGTCGCGCTGCGCGAGCAGGTCGTCGAGTTCCTGCTGGCCGAGCACGCTGCGCAGCGTGGTCTGGGCCAGCTGGCTGGTGGCGTACATGAAATTCTCCACGTTCAGCACGGCCGACTGCGGGTTGACGACGCGGAAGTAGACCACGGCGTTGACCTTGACCGAGATGTTGTCCCGGGTGATGATGTCCTGCGGCGGCACGTCCATGACCACTACGCGGGTGCTGATGCGGAACATCTGCTGCACGCCGGGGATCAGGATGATCAGGCCGGGGCCCTTCACGCCGGTGAAGCGGCCGAAGGTCAGCGTGACGCCGCGCTCGTACTCGTTAAGCACCTTGATGCTGGCGAACAGGATGACCACTGCGATTATTATTAAAGGAGCGAAACCCATTTGAACCTCCGTATGCTTGCGCTTTTCCCTTACCTGTGGCTAGTCTACAAAAGACGGAGCGCCGTGACAACATTTTATACCCGTCGTAAATTTAGTATTATATCCGTGCAAGGTCTTTTTAAATTATGAGCAAAAGAAGATTAGCGAGGGAAAACTGCCTGCAGTCGCTGTACAGCTCGGACATCTCCAGTCTCGAGCCGTCTTCCGTTCTGGCCAGTTTCCAGATGGAGGAGTTCGCCCTCGAGGAAAAGGTCTTCGATTTCTATAAATCCCTTTTCACCTCCACCGTAGCCAACCGCCAGAAGATAGACGAGATCATCAAGAAGACCAGCCTGAACTGGGAGATGGAACGCATGCCGGCGATAGACCGCTCCATCCTGCGCATGGCCGTCTGCGAGATGATGATCCTTTCCGACGCCCCCGTGGCCGTCATCATAGACGAAGCCATTGAACTGGCCAAGAAATACTCCACCGAAAAATCGGGCAAGTTCGTCAACGGCGTGCTCGACAGCATAGCCAGGCAAAACAACCTTGTAAAATGACCCGCTCCCCTAAAGAGGAGATAGAGGCGCTCAGGGCCGAGATACTGCGGCACGAGCGCCTCTATTACGTGGACGACACGCCCGAGATCCCCGACGGCGAGTTCGACGCGCTGATGAACCGCCTGAAGGCGCTGGAGGCGGCCCATCCCGAGTTCGCCTCCGGCGACTCCCCTACCCGCCGCGTCGGCGGGGAACGCTCCAATACTTTCGCCCCGGTGCCGCACCGCGTGCCCATGCTGTCGCTCGACAACTGCTATTCCCCGGAGGAGTTCCTGGAGTGGCACGAGCGCGTTAAAAAGGGCCTCAAGGACGAGCCCTTCGAGATGATAGTGGAGGCCAAGATAGACGGCCTCTCCTGCTCCATCGAATACGAGAACGGCCGGCTGGTCCGGGCCTCCACCCGCGGCGACGGGGAGACCGGCGAGGACGTGACGCTGAACGTGCGCACCATCAAGTCCGTGCCGCTCCGGCTGGACCTCAGCCGCCCGCCGGCCGCCTTCGAGGCGCGCGGCGAAGTATACATGGACAAGAAGGATTTCGAGGCGCTGCGCGACGCGGCCCTCAACGAGGGGAAAAAAGACGTTCCCGTGAACCCGCGCAACGCCGCCGCCGGCTCGCTGCGCCAGAAGGACCCCGCCGTGACGGCGGCCCGCAAGCTGCGCTTTATCGTCCACTCCTACGGCTACCTCGAGGGGATGGTGGAGCCAGACTCCCACTGGGAGTATCTCAATATCTGCCGCGGCCTCGGCTATAATATTTCCACCATAGGCAACAGGCCCTGCCATAGCGCCGGGGAAGTGCTGGCCGCCTACGCCGAGTACGCCGAGAAGCGCTTCCAGCTGCCTTACGAGATAGACGGCCTGGTGATAAAGGTGGACTCCTTCCGCCAGCGCAAGCTGCTGGGCTTCACCTCCAAGAGCCCGCGCTGGGCCATAGCTTTCAAATATCCCGCCCAGCAGGCCACCACCACGCTCAAAGGCGTGCAGTTCTCCGTGGGGCGCACCGGCGCCATCACGCCGGTGGCGGAGCTGGAGCCGGTAAAATGCGGCGGCGTCACCATCTCCAGCGCCACGCTGCACAATTTCGACGAGGTGGAGCGCCTGGGCCTGAAGATCGGCGACCGCGTGGTCATAGAGCGCGCCGGCGAGGTGATCCCCAAGGTTGTAAAGGTGGTGCCCGGTGCCCGCACGGGCGCCGAGCGCGACATAGTGCCGCCGGCGGCCTGCCCCTCCTGCGGGGCCGAAGTGTTCCGCGACGAGGAGGAGGTGGCCTACCGCTGCGTGAACCCCTCCTGCCCGGTGCAGTTCAAGCGCGCCCTGCTGCACTTCGCCTCGCGCGACGCGATGAACATCGAGGGCTTCGGCGTCTCGTCCGTGGAGCAGCTGGTGGACAAAGGCCTCGTTAAGGGCTTTACCGACATCTACCGCCTGCGCAGGGAAGACCTGCTGGGTCTGGAGCTTTTCAAGGATAAGAAGGCCGACAACCTGCTGGCCCAGATACGCAAGAGCAAGGAACAGCCGCTCTCGCGCCTCATTTACGCCCTCGGCATCCGCCATATCGGAGAGAAGAACGCCCGCACGCTGGCGCAGCATTTCAGGACCATGGACGCCTTCATGGCCGCCGGGGCGGAAGAGCTCGCCCGCGTCAGCGACGTCGGCCCCGTGATAGCCGAGGCCGTGGCCGAATTCTTTAAATCCGAAGCCACCCGCCTGATGGTGCGGGACCTGGGCGCGCTCGGCCTGCGCCGGGACGAGCCCGAACGCGCCGCCGGCGGCCGGCTGGAAGGCAAGTCTTTCGTCTTCACCGGAGAACTTGAAACGCTTACCCGCGACGAGGCCCAGGCCAAAGTGCGCGAGCTGGGGGGGAAAGAGACCTCTTCCGTATCCGCCAAGACCTCCTACGTGGTGGTCGGCGCCGATCCGGGTTCCAAGTTCGCCAAAGCGCAGAAGCTCGGCGTCCAGGTGCTCACGGAAGAAGAATTTATAAAATTGATCTCCTAAGTCTTTCTGGATAAGCCCTCCGGGGGCCGGACGGCCGTGGTTATGGAAAAAACCGCTTACCTCAGCGTTTACGACAAGACCGGCGTCGAGGACTTCGCGCGCGGCCTGGCCGAGCTGGATTTCGAGATCTACGCCTCGGGGTCCACCTATAAGCTGCTGGCCGAAGCCGGCATAGAGGCCGAGGAGGTGAAGTACTCGCCGCCCGTGCCCTCGGCCGTGCTCAAGGCGCTCGCCGGCCGTTTCCCTGCCGTCTCCGAGAACGGCGTGGAACTGCCGCGCTTCCGCGTGGTGGTCGCCAACCTTTACCCTATAGCCGCCGTCATGGGGCAGCCGGAGTTCGCCATAGAGGAACTGCCCGGCTATCTGGACCAGGCCAACTCCGCCGTGCTGCGCGCGGCGGCGCGGGATTTCGTCAGCGTCATCTCCGTCTGCTCGGCGGCCGATTACGCCCCCGTGCTCGCCGCGCTCAAGGAAGCCGGCGGCCTGGAGCCGGGCGTGCAGAAGCAGCTGGCCGCCAGGGCCTGGCAGTACCTGGCCGCCTACGACGCCACCGTGGCACAGTACCTCTCCGAGACCGGCAATTTACTGGGCGACGAGGTGGTGATGAGCCTGCGCAAGGTGGCCGACCTGGACTACGGCGAGAACCGCCACCAGAACGCGGCCTTCTACGCCCTCAGCGGCGCGCGCCCCCGCGGCCTCAACGCCGCCCGGCAGCTGTCAGGCGGCGACTTTAATTTCAATCATTACCTGGACCTCGACACCGCCTTCGAGCTGGCGCAGGAATTCGAGGAACCGGTCTGCGTCATAGTTAAGCACGACCGGCCGGCTGCGGTCTGCTGCGGCAGCACCCAGGCCGAGAGCCTGCGGGGCGCGTTGCGCAGCGAGCCGGCCGGTTCGGTGGGCGGCACGGCCGCTTTTAACCGCCAGGTGGAGCCGGAGACGGCCGCGGCGCTGGCGGAGACTTTCATAGAGAGCGTGGTGGCCCCGGACTACGCGCCGGAGGCGCTCAAGGCGCTGAAGTCCAAGGCCGGCCTGCGCGTGGTGGCGCTGCCGGCGCCGGTGCTTTCGCCCTACGAGGTGAACCTGCGCTCGGTGGCGGGCGGGGTGCTGATAGAGTCCAGGGACAACCGGCTTTTCTCGGCCGAGCCCGCCTGCGCTACGAAGCGCAAGCCCACTGAGGCCGAGGCGGCCGCGCTGCGGCTGGCCTGGAAGACGGTGAAATACGCTAAGACCTACGCCGTGGCGCTGGCCGAAGGGCGCTGCGTGACGGCGATCAGCGCCTCCGAGAGCTCTACCTACGACGCGGTGCGCAACGCCTTGTGGAAAATGCGCGAGAAGCGCTCCATCCTGCCGGGCGCCGGCCCGCTGGTGATGGCGGCCGACGCCGCGCTGCCGCTGAAGACGCTGCAGGCCGCCCTGGCCGGCGGCGTGACGGCCGTGATACAGCCGGGGGGCTGGCAGGACGACGAGGACTGCGCCCGGTTCTGCGACGAAAGGAATGTCGCCATGCTGTTCGCCGGTATCCGCCATTTCCGGCACTAGCTTTCAAACCATACGCGGTCTGCCAGGTGGCCCGGAGCGCAAAACGCGCAAGAAAGTGTCGCTGTGCTCCACGCGCGCACACCGTGCGCTCGCTCATCAATCGGGCAAGAAAGTGTCGCTTCGCTCCACGCGGCGAATTAACAAGCCTCGCTCGAGAAAGTGTCGCTGCGCTCCACGCATGAAGGTTTTGCTAACCCGGGCCCCCTGTCAGTCCGCAGCGGCCCTTGGCCCTGCGCCCTAAAATCGCTCACGGCAAGCCGGGCCATGCCGGCCGCCCTCACGCAGTTGGCCTGAAACTGGCGGAGGGGAAATTGTTATAATTAACATATGGAAAACACGGAGCCCAAGAGCAACTTTATTCGCGAGATTATCGATAAGGATATGGAGAGCGGCCGGTTCGACGGCCGGGTGCATACGCGCTTTCCCCCGGAACCCAACGGCTACCTGCATATCGGCCACGCCACCTCCATCATCCTCAATTCCGGCATAGCCGCCGCCTACAAGGGCAAGTTCAACCTGCGCTTCGACGACACCAACCCCGCCAAGGAAGAGCAGGAGTACGTGGATTCCATCGTGGAGGACGTGAAGTGGCTGGGCGGGAACTTCGAGGACAGGCTGTTCTTCGCCTCCGACTATTTCCCGCAGATGTACGACTGGGCCATGCAGCTGGTGAAGGCCGGCAAGGCTTTCGTCTGCGACCTGAACGCCGACCAGATCCGCGAGCACCGCGGCGCCCCCGGCACGCCCGGCAAGGATTCCCCGTTCCGCAACCGCTCCATAGAGGAGAACGTCGATCTTTTCGAGAGGATGAGGAAGGGCGAGTTCCCCGACGGCAGCCGCACGCTGCGCGCCAAGATAGACATGGCGCACCCCAACATCAACATGCGCGACCCGGTGATGTACCGCATCCTGCACGCCGAGCACCACCGCCAGGGCGATAAGTGGTGCATTTACCCGATGTACGACTGGGCCCACGGCCTGGAGGACTCCATCGAGGGGATCACCCATTCCATCTGCACGCTGGAGTTCGAGGACCACCGCCCGCTTTACGACTGGTACCTGGACCAGCTGGGCGTTTATCACCCGCAGCAGATAGAGTTCGCCCGCCGCACTCTCGGCAACACCATCACCAGCAAGCGCAAGCTGCTGGAACTGGTGAAGGAGAAATTCGTGGAAGGCTGGGACGACCCCCGCATGCCTACGGTCTCCGGCTACCGGCGCCGCGGCTATACCGCCAGCGCCCTGCGCGCCTTCTGCGACGAGATCGGCATCACCAAGGTGCCCGGCATCTCGGACATCTGGGTGCTGGAGAACGCGCTGCGCAACGAGCTCAACGCCGCCGCCCCGCGCGCCATGGCCGTGCTCAAGCCGCTCAAGGTCGTGCTCACGAATTACCCCGAGGGGCAGACCGAGGAGATGTGCGCCGCCAATCACCCCGATAATCCCGAGGCCGGCACCCGCAAGGTGCCGTTCTCCCGCGAGCTCTATATCGAACAGGGCGACTTCATGGAAGTGCCGCCCAAGAAGTTCTTCCGCATGACGCCCGGCCAGGAAGTGCGGCTGCGCGCCGCCTATATAGTGAAGTGCGAGAGCGTGGTGAAGGACGCCGCCGGCAACGTGACCGAGGTGCATTGCACCTACGACCCCGCCACCAGGGGCGGAGATGCCCCCGACGGGCGCAAGATCAAGGGCACCATCCACTGGGTGTCCGCCAGGCACGCTCTGCCCGCCAAGGTACGGCTCTACGACGCGCTGTTCACGGTGCGCAACCCCGAGGACGTGGCGGAGGGACACGATTACAAGGAGAACATCAACCCGGCCTCGCTCGAGGTCATAGAGCGGGCTATGCTGGAGCCGTCGCTCGGCGCCGCGGCCCCCGGCACGCGCTGGCAGTTCGAGCGCCTCGGCTATTTCTTCGCCGACCCCAAGGATTCCGGGCCCGGCGCCCCGGTGTTCAACCGCACCGTGACGCTGAAGGACACCTGGGCCAAGATAGAACAGAAGGCCCCCGGCGCTAAATAGCGCGGGGCGGTAAACCTATGAAGCGGATCAAGAGCGTAGTTCTTTTTTACAACTCCAAGCGGCGCAAGGCCATCTCCTGCGCCTCGGCCATAGAGCGGCGCCTGCGCGCCGCCGGGGTCAGGGTGCAGAAGGTGTGCGTCAACGACCCGGCCTGCGAGATCAGGCAGGCCGACGCCGCGGTGGCGGTAGGCGGGGACGGCACCGTGCTCTACGCGGCGCGCCACGTGATCAAGCTGGGCATCCCGGTGCTGGGCATCAACGCGGGGGGGCTCGGTTTCCTCAGCGGCATGGAGCAGAAGGATTTCCTCAAGAACACGGAGCTCTTCCTCGCCGGCAAATTCCACAAGGAGAAGCGCAGCCTGCTCTCGGTCAGCGTGCGCCGCGCCGGCAAGACCGTCTTCGGCCCGCAGCCCGCGCTCAACGACTGCGTGATGCGCAACCCGGAGGCCCGCGCCTTCCAGCTGCGCGCCTCGCTCGGCGGGCAGTTCCTGTCCGACTATTTCGGCGACGGGCTGATAGTCTCCACTCCCAGCGGCTCCACGGCCTACAGCCTGGCCGCCTCCGGCCCCATAGTGATGCCGGACCTGGAGGTGTTCCTCCTGTCGCCCATCTGCCCGCACACGCTCACGCACCGCCCGATAGCGCTGTCGGCGGCCAAGGAGCTGGAGGTCGCGGTGCGCCCCGGCAACTACGCGCCGCAGGCCCTTTCGCTGTCCATCGACGGTCAGGAGAACTTCGGCCTGGAGCCGGAGGATTCCGTGCTGGTGTCCCGCTACCCGCGCTCCTTCGAACTGCTGGTGCCGGCCGACTTCTCCTATTTCGACATCCTGCGCCGTAAATTGAGCTGGGGAGAAAGATAGTGCTCAAAAAGCTCTCTATCAGGAATTTCGCGGTCATCGACGCGCTCGACCTGGAACCGGGGCCGGGGCTGAACATCTTTACCGGCGAGACCGGCGCGGGCAAGTCCATCATCATCTCCGCGCTGGGCTTCCTGCTGGGCGAGCGCTCCGGCGCCGACATCCTGCGCCCGGGCGCCGCCTCGGCCGAGGTGGAGGGGGAGTTCTCCGCCGACAATTTGCCGCCGGCCCTGGCCGAGCGCTGGGCCGTGAAGGGCAAAACCCTGAAAGTGCGCCGGCAGGCCGATCCCAAGGGCCGCACCCGGGCCTCCATCAACGGCGCGCCGGCCGCGCTGGCCCAGCTGTCCGAACTGGGCGGCTACCTGGTGGATTTTCACGGCCAGAACGAGCACCAGAGCCTGCTCAAGCCGGAGACCCAGCGCGACCTGCTGGACCGGTACGGCAGGCTGGAGAAAGAGGCGAAGGCCGTGGCCGAGGCCTGGGCCGCCGCCCGCGCCCTGGAAGAAAGCCTCAACGCCGTCTCCATGTCGGAGGAAGAGCGCGCGCGCCTGCTGGACCTCTACAAATTCCAGCTGGCCGAGATAGAGGCCGCCCATTTGAAACCCGGAGAGGAGGGGGAGCTGGAAGCCCTCTGGCCACGCCTGAAGAACTCCGAAAAACTTTTTACGCTGTCCGGCGAGGCCCACGGCCTGGCGGACGACGCCGCGGGCGGCGCCGAGAAGGCGCTGGAGCGCCTGAAGTCCCTGGCCGCCATAGATCCACAGGCCGATCCCCTGACCGCCAGGATGGCCTCCGCCGCTATCGAGCTGCGCGATCTGTCCGGAGAACTGCGGGCCTACGGTAAGGGCGTGCACAGCGACCCGGGCGAAGTGGACCGCGTGCTGGGCCGGCTGGAAAAATTCAAAACGCTCAAGAAGAAATACGGCGTCGACATCCCCGCCGTGCTGGCCAGGGCGGAGGAACTGCGGGCCAAGGCCGACGCGCTGGACGGCCTGACGCTGGACCGCTCCGAGCTGGAGCAGAAGCTGGCCGCCGCGAGGGCGAAGCTGGAGCGGCTGGCGCTGGCCCTGCACGATAAGCGCGAGGCCGCCGCCAAGAAACTTTCGGCCGAGATATTGAAAGAGGCGCAGGGACTGGGCTTCAAGGAAGTCCGCTTCGCCGTGGACGCCGCCTACGACGAGAACGCCATCTCCTCCTTCGGCGGCGACTCGGTGGAGTACCTTTTTACGGCCAACCCGGGCTATCCGCTGCGGCCGCTGCGCTATACCGCCTCGGGCGGCGAGATGGCCCGCATCATGCTGGCCCTGAAGACCGCGCTGTCGCGGGCGGACCGCATCGGCGCGCAGGTGTTCGACGAGGTGGACGCCGGCGTGGGCGCCGTCACGGGCCGGCTGGTGGGCGAGAAACTGGCCCGCCTGGCCGCCGACAAACAGATCTTCTGCATCACGCACCTGCCGCAGGTGGCGGCTTTCGGCTCGGCGCATTTCTTCGTGGAGAAGGACGTGAAGGCCGGCGTGGCCGCGGCCGCGGTGCGGCGCCTCGACGAGCCCGCCCGCGAGCTGGAGATAGCCCGCATGCTGGGCGGCAAGAAACAGAGCACCGACCTGGGCCTTAAGCACGCCCGCGAGCTGCTGGCCGAGTCCCGCAAATAACCGCTTAAATCCGGAGTAAAGGAAACACAAATGGAAGTCAGGACCAGATTCGCCCCCAGCCCGACGGGCTACATGCATATCGGCAACCTCAGGACCGCGCTGTACGCCTACCTCTACGCCCGCAAGAACAAGGGCGTCTTCATCCTGCGCATCGAGGATACCGACCAGGCCCGGCTGGTGGGGGACAGCGTGCGGGTGATCTACGAGAGCCTGGCCGTGACCGGCCTGGAACACGACGAGGGCCCCGACAAGGGCGGCCCGGTGGGGCCGTACGTGCAGAGCGAGCGCAAACCGATCTACCGCGAGTACGCCGACAAGCTGCTGGCCGCGGGCCACGCCTACCGCTGCTTCTGCGAGAAGACCGAGAAGCAGGAAGAGCCCGGCGAGGAGCAGGACGGCCCGATACTGGGCTACGACGGGCGCTGCAGCCGGCTCTCCGAAGCCGAGGTGCGGGCGAACCTGGCGAAGGGCCTGCCTTTCGTGGTCAGGCAGAAGATAGACCGCGAGGGCAGCACCACGTTCAAGGATTTCGTATACGGCGACATCACCGTGGACCACAAGCAGCTCGACGACCAGATCCTGCTCAAGCGCGACGGCTTCCCGACGTATAATTTCGCCAACGTGGTGGACGACCACCTGATGGGCATCACGCACGTGATGCGCGGCTGCGAGTATATCTCGTCCACGCCCAAGTACCTGCTGCTGTACGGCGCTTTCGGCTGGACCGCCCCGGAGCACATCCACCTGCCGCATATCATGGGCGCCAACGGCAAGAAGCTCTCCAAGCGCGAGGGCAGCGCGGCGCTGTCGGACCTGCTGAACAAGGGTTTCCTGCCCGAGGCTATTCTCAATTACATCGCGCTGCTGGGCTGGAACCCCGGCACCGAGCAGGAGTTCTTCACCAAGGCCGACCTGATAGAGAAGTTCGACATCGCCCGCATCGGCAAGGCGCCGGCCATGTTCGACGAGACCAAGCTGGCCTGGCTCAACGCCCAGCACGTAAAGGCCCTCGCCCCGGAAAAGGCGCACGAGCTGTTCCTGAAGTTCTATCCTGCGGAACTCACACACGCCGTGGACGTTATAAGGCTCTCCGGTTACATACAGGGCAAGGTGGAGAAGCTATCCGATCTGCCGCAGATGACGGCTTTCCTGACCAGCTATCCGACGTATGTTAATGACCTTTTCGTCCACGCCAAGAACAAGACCACGCTCGAGAGCAGCAAGGCGACGCTGGGCGAGCTGCAGGGCATACTGTCCGCCCTCCCGGCCTGGGACTACGCCTCCATACTGGCGGCCGTGAAGGGCTACGCGGAGGCCAAGGGCGCCAAGCTCGGCCCGGTCATGTGGCCGCTGCGCATAGCCATCTCCGGCCAGGCCGTCACGCCTACCGGCGCCGTGGAAATAGCGGAGCTGCTCGGCAAGCCCGAAACCCTCCGCCGCGTCTCTGTAGCGCTGGGAAAGCTCTAAATACTGATATCCAAGCGTTCGGCGGCTTACCGTGCAGGCAGGAACGCAAAATCGGCGTCGCGCACACCGTGCGCGCGCCTGCCGCTCTCGGCCTCGGCGCTTACGCAAGCCTCGGCCTCCGAGGGGCTTTTGCTAACCCTGCCAGCACGGTTTCCGCCAAGACCCAGAAACATTTCTGTAAAAAGTCGCAGTTATAATCTATATGTGTGGATTACGGAAGTCTGGTTTCTGAAGGCGTACCCTTGCCGCCCTCCAGGGCACCCTGTAACAAATTTTCTACATCTTTGTATCAAATCCAACATTGGGTAGTGGTAGAATTTTCATAGCGACTACTATGAAATACTGGTTCTACTCCGAAGGCAATATCCTAGGCCCTTATGAGCCGGCAGAAATGCTGGCCCTGCCTGCTTTTGCCGACGAGAGCCTGGTCTGCCCCGAGAGCGCCACCGGCGACAGCCCCGGCGACTGGCGCCCCGCCTCCCAGGTGGCCGAGATAGCGGCCGCCCTCAGCGTGGGCGTGGGTCACACCGTCAGCGCGGGCGCCATGACCGGCTCCTACGAGTACGAGACCGGCTTCAGCTCCTCCGTTAACTATTTCGACAACCGCGAGCCCGCGGCCGGCGCCAGCTACGGCGAACTGCTCGACACTATAGACAACATACTGGGCGCCTATAAAGAGGGCCCCGCAGCCCCCGGCAAGCCCGCCGAGACCGATTACGACCTGGCCGAGAAATTCGACATCCGCCTCTCCCGCATACAGGAAGAGCTGGAGGCCGCCCGCTGGGAAAAGAACCTCCTCCTCGAGAAAATGCGCATGAAGGAGATGGAGGAGAAGAAGAACAAGGCCCGCATAGAGGAACTTGAGGCCCGCCTCAAGGGTGAGAAGGAAAAGCTGGCCGGCAGCGTGAAGGAGACCGCGCAGGCCCTGCACCTGGCCGATCTGAAAGACAAGGCCGAAACCCTGCGCCAGATAGAAGAGATCAGGAAAGAAGAACTTTCGCTCAAAGAGGACGAAGCCCGCAGGCCCGCGCCTGCCCCCGCCAGCGAAGCGGCCGCGGAGGCCGTCACCGAGCCCGCCGCCGAGCCAGAGCCGCCCGCCGCGGAGCCCCGCGTCTTTAAGGCCGAGCCCCTGTCCGCCGCGGCTTTCCCCGAGACGGCCCCCGCCGCCGAACAGCCCGCCCCCAGGATAGAGACCCGCTCCTTCAAGAGCATCAAGGCCGGCGCCGAGATAAAGCTTGCGCGCACCGTGGGGGACGAGCTCAAGGAAGAGGCTGAAAACGCCGGCCTGACCAAGCGCCAGTTCAAGAGCCTCGGCCAGACCCAGCCCCCGGCTTACGTCTACGGCTCCCATTACGACAAACCGCTGCCCGGCCCCGAGGCCGCGCCCGCCGGCGCTTTCAATCCCGAAGCCGCGTCCGAGCCCCTGCCCCAGCAGGCCGGCGGCATAGTGTACGACTTCACGGTGGTCACCACCAGGCCCGCGGACGTGCAGCAGTTCAAGATCGAGGCCCGCCAGGAGCAGCCCATAGATTACAGGCCGGTCAAGCCGCCCACCTACGATATGGGCATACAGCAGGCCGCCCCCGCCCAGCAGGCCCAGCCCGCGCCCCAGGCCCAGCCTCAGTTCCAGCCAGTGCAGCCCGTGACGAGCCCCGCGCCCGCTCCGGCCCAGGCGCAGCCTTTCCAGTTCCAGCCCGCGTACCAGGCGCCCGCACAGGCTCCCACCCCTACTTTTCAGCAGGCGGCCCAGGCCCAGCCCGCCTACCAGTTCCAGCCCGGCGCCGCGGCCCGCCCCGCGCCGGCCGCCGCCCCAGAGGCGCAGATAGCCCCGGCCGCTGTCGCGCCCCAGGCCGCCGCCGCTCCGGCCGCAGCGCCCGCGGACGGTCCCGATTCCCCCGATAAGACCGTACGCCTGGCCATGCCCGCGCAGAAAGGCAAGCCGTCGGTGAAAGTGGACGAAAAGCCGCGCAAGAAGGGGGGCCGGACGGCTTTCCTGGCCATACTCGTGATCTTCGGCTCCATAGCCGCCGGCGGCCTCGGTTACTTCTTCCTCGGGGAGGGAGTAAGCTTCTCCGAATTCTCGATGCTGAGCCTGGGCGGCAAGAAGAAGCCTTCCACCCTGCCCAGCCAGCTCGATCCCCAGGCCGGCGAGGAACCCGCCGCCCAGACCGCCGCGCCCGAAGCGCAGCCCCAGGCCGAGGCCCAGCCCGCGCCCGTCCAGACGCCCGCTCAGCAGCCCGTCAACGAGAACATCAAGAAGGCCATAGACATAGTCAAGAACTACAAGCTTTCCGGCGGCCGCGGCAACATAGCCACCTGGTTCGCCAATTCCTTCCTGTCCAATACCGGCGGCGCCAACGAGGAATGGACCGCCACGCCGCTGCACGGCGACATCCTGGTGGTGCAGTACCGCCTGCTGCGGCCCAAGCAGGAGCCGCTGGTGTACCAGTTCGAGGTGGATTCGGCCAAGCAGGACATCGTGCGCGGCATCAACAACAACGCGCTTGACCTGCTGGACTTCGCCGCCAAAGAGAAGAGCGTGAGCGCCGCGCCCGCGAAAAAGGCCGCCCCCAAGCGGCCCGCGCGCAAGGCCGTCAAGCGCTCCGAGCCGGACCTGCTGCCGCTGCCCGACGCCCCGGAGGCGGAGGCCGGAGACCAGGACCCGACCGGTTTCGAGAACCCAGGGGCCGATTCCGAACAGGTCAAATACCTGAAGGCGCAGGAATCCGACGAGGAGCTGTTCTAGGGCCGTGCGCGGCATGACTCTTGTCAATCGGCGCCGTCTATTTATAGTATTATATAGTGTCCAAGCGGGGGGGCCTGCGCCGTGGTGGCGCGGGCCTGTTCCGCTTTTCCGACTATGGCAGAGAAAGGCATAGCTGTAAACATTTCAAGGCGCCTCGGGGAGATGCTTGTCTCCGCGGGCCTCATTACGGCCGAGCAGCTGGCCGAGGTGCTGGAGATGCAGCGCACCAGCGGCGGCAAGCTGGGGCAGCTGCTGGTGCACAGGAAGTTCATAGACGAGCGCAAGCTGCTGGAGTTCCTCAGCAAGCAGTTCGGCATCGAGTTCGTGGACCTGCGCAATCTCGAGATCAAGCCGGACATCCTTAAAGTCATTCCCGAAAACATCGCCCGCCGCTACGGCCTGGTGGCCGTGGACAAGACCGAGAACAGACTGAAGGTGGCGATGGAGGACCCGCTCAACATCGTCGTCCTCGACGACCTGAAGATGATGACGGGCTTCGACATCAAGCCGGTCTTCGGGGCCGAGTCGGACATCAACGCCGCGATAGACAAGAATTACGGGATCAAGACCTCCAAGGAAGCCCTGGATGACATCCTCCGCAAGACCGTCAACGGCACCACCGAGGTGTCGCTGGTAGAGGAGGACGCCAATAAGGGGGGCGGCGACGACCTGATCTCCCTGGAGGCTACCGGCGAGGCCGCGCCGATCGTGAAGATGGTAAACCTGATCATCTCGTCGGCCATCAAGGCCCACGCTTCGGACATCCATATAGAGCCGACCTACAAGGAGACCAAGGTCCGCTTCCGCATAGACGGCGTGCTGCACGCGCAGCCCTCGCCGCCCAAGAAATTCCACAACGCCATCGTCAGCCGCCTCAAGATCATGTCCACGCTCGACATCTCCGAGCGCCGCCTGCCGCAGGACGGCCGCACCAAGCTCAAGATAGAGGACCACGAGATAGACCTGCGCGTCTCCATCCTGCCCTGCGGCCCGGGCGAGAAGGTGGTCATGCGTATCCTGGATTCCTCCGGCCTCAAGCTGCGCCTCGAGGACCTGGGCATGGAGCCGGAGAACCTGGCCATTTTCGCCAAGTGCCTCAGGGCCCCGCACGGCATCAACCTGGTCACCGGCCCCACCGGCTCCGGCAAGTCCACCACGCTTTATTCCGCCCTCGCCACTCTCAACGAGCCCGACGTCAACATAGTCACCATCGAGGACCCGATCGAGTACCAGCTGGAGGGCATCAACCAGGTGATGGTCAACAACGACGTCGGCCTGACCTTCGCCGCCGGCCTGCGCTCCTTCCTGCGCCAGGACCCGGACGTGATCATGGTCGGCGAGATCCGCGATTTCGAGACCATGGCCACCGCCATCAACGCGGCCATGACCGGCCACCTGGTCTTCTCCACTCTGCACACCAACGACGCCCCCGGCGCCATCACCCGCATAGGCATGATGGGGGTGGAACCCTTCCTGACCTCCAGCACCCTGCTGATGGTGGTGGCGCAGCGCCTGGTGCGCTGCATCTGCAAGAACTGCAAGGAAACCTACGAGGTGGCGCCCGAGCTGCTGGTCAGCCTGGGGGTGCCCAGGGCGCTCCTTGATAATAATATTAAAAATGGTAAAATTACCCTGTCCAGAGGGAAGGGGTGCGACATCTGTGCCCAGACCGGCTACAAAGGCCGTATGGGTATACACGAGATCCTAGAGGTCAACGACGTAATCAGGGCCCTGATCATAGAGAAAGCGCATACCTCCAAGATCAAGGAGGCCGCGCGCAAGAACGGCATGATAACGCTGCGCGAATCGGCCCTCCGCAAGCTTTTTTCGGGAGCGACCACGGTGGAAGAAGTCATCCGCGTCACCGGGTCCGACGTGGATTAAATCAGGCATTCCCTACAGGAGCACATACAAATGGTAACAATGAGCGAACTGTTCATAATGATGCACGAGAAGAACGCCTCGGACATCCACATCACCGCCGGCGCCACCCCGATGCTGCGCATCGACGGCGACCTGATCCAGACCCCTTTCGAGAAGCTCACCCCCGAGATGTGCCAGACCCTGATCTTCTCGCTGATGACCGACGCCCAGCGCCAGCGCTTCGAGGCTACCAACGAGCTCGACTTCGCCTTCGGCATCAAGGGCATGGGCCGCCTGCGCATGAACGCCTACCGCCAGCGCGGCGTGGTCGGCGCGGCCATCCGCTCCATCCCGAGCAAGTACAAGACTTTCGAGGAATTGAACCTGCCCCCGGTCGTCTACGAACTGATGAAGATGACCAAGGGCCTGCTGCTCATCACCGGCCCCACGGGCTCCGGTAAATCCACTACGCTCGCCTCGATGATAGACTACCTCAACGAGCACCGCAACTACCATATCATCACCGTCGAGGACCCGATAGAGTACGTGCACACGCACAAGAAGAGCATCGTCAACCAGCGCGAAGTGGGCGCCGACACCGAGACCTTCGGCGCCGCGCTGCGCCACGTGCTGCGCCAGGACCCCGACGTCATTCTCATCGGCGAGTTGCGCGACCTGGAGACCATCGGCGCCGCGTTGAACATCGCCGAAACCGGCCATCTGGTGTTCGCCACGCTGCACACCTCCGACGCCGCCCAGACCATCAACCGCATCATCGACGTCTTCCCGCCGCACCAGCAGGAGCAGATCCGCGTGCAGCTGTCGTTCGTGCTGCAGGGCGTGTTCGCGCAGCAACTGCTGCCCCACGCCAGCGGCACCGGCCGCACCCTCGCCTGCGAGGTGCTCATCGCCAATTCCGCCGTCCGCAACCTCATCCGCGAGCAGAAGATCGAGCAGATCGCCACGATCATCCAGACCGGCGGCAAGTACGGCATGGTCACGATGAACCAGTCGCTCGTCGAGCTTTACAAGAAGCAGAAGATCAGCTACCAGGAAGCCGTCAACCGCTCCACCGACCCCGAAGACCTCAAGAAGCTCCTGCAGAAGTCGCTGTCGGTCACGGGTTGATGAACGATGCAATTCGCCTATAAAGCCAAGGACAACAACGGCAAGCTCACCGAAGGGACGGTGGAGGCGCCGGACGAGAAGGCGGCGATCGCGCGCCTGCGCGGCCAGCGCCTCTCCGTCACCGAGATCAAGGCCGGAGGCAAAACCGGCAAGCAGGGCAAGAAGGGCGGGAAGATCGACAACAAGGACGTCGTCATCTTCTCGCGGCAGCTCTCCACGCTGGTGTCCTCCGGCGTGCCTATCGTGCAGGGCCTGACCATCCTCAGCGAGCAGGCCGAAGCCCCCAATTTCAAGCTGGTGCTCGGCGCGCTGCGCACCGACATCGAGGCCGGCCTCTCTATCGCCGACGCGATGAAGAAGCACCCGAACGCCTTCACCGAGCTGTACGTGGCCATGATCCGCGCCGGCGAGGTCGGCGGTATCCTCGACACTATCCTCGAGCGCCTGTCCGCCTACCTGGAGGCCAACGAGGCCCTGAAGGCCAAGGTCAAGGCCGCGATGATGTACCCTATCGTCGTGTTCAGCGCCGCCGGCCTGATCACCATCTTCCTGGTCGTCTTCGTGATCCCGATCTTCAAGGACATCTTCGCCGGCTTCGGCGCCGAGCTGCCCTTCATCACGCAGATGCTGATCAACATCTCCGACTTCATGCGCTCCAAGATCCTCTATATGCTGCCCATCATCGGCGGCACCGTGTGGGGGGTCAAGCGCTGGATGAAGACCGAGAAAGGGCAGTGGAAGGTGGACGAGATCTCCCTTAAACTGCCGGTCTTCGGCATCCTCCTCAAGAAGGTGGCCATCGCCAAGTTCAGCCGCACGCTGGGCACGCTGATCAAGTCCGGCGTGCCGATCCTGCAGGGCCTCGAGACCGTGGCCAAGACGGCCGGCAACAAGGTCATCGAGGCCGCCATCGACAACAGCCAGAAGTCCATCAAGGAGGGCGGCCGCATCTCCGACCCCCTCAAGAAGGCCAATATCTTCCCGCCGATGGTCATCCAGATGATCAGCGTGGGCGAGGAGACCGGCGGCCTCGACAACATGCTCACCAAGATCGCCGACTTCTACGACCAGGAAGTCGACACGGCCGTAAAGGGCCTCACCTCCATGCTCGAGCCGCTGATCATGATCTTCCTGGGCGTCGTCATCGGCACCATCGTCATCGCCATGTTCATGCCGATGTTCAGCCTGGGCGAAATGGTCGGCTAGCGCCGCCGCCCGAGAAAAAGCCCGGCCCTCGCCGGGCTTTTTTATTTTCCCGCCGGGGCGGCATATCAAGAGCGGTCCCCTATTTGTTATCATTTAGACCGCGCCGGCCTTTGTCCGCCAGCGCTCCGGGGGAAAGGGGGGACAATACGCAACAGCTCTTCCTCTTTCCCGCAACACAAATCCAGAAACGGCGATAATCGCGGCCGGCGATCGCCAGATAGAGGTAAATGATGCACAACTCCTTTAGGGTACTCCTTGCCTTCCTCGTTTTCTCTTTACCCCTCGACCTGGCCGCCGCGCCCCACGATTACACCGATCCGTTCTCCAAGTTCCAGACCGCCGTTAAAGCGGTCAAGGTCCTGCCCGACGGCGCCGCGCAATGGAAGTCCCTCGCCGCCGGCCTGGCGGCGGACCCGCTCTTCGCCTCGCTCGGCCTCGACAAGCTCACCTACACCGGGGGCAACCAGCTCGCCTACGACTTCGACCTGAGACTGGGCGAGATAGACCTGGACCTGAAAGGCACGCTCACTTTCGACTCGGCGGCTCCCGACGGGCGGCCCGTGGCCACCCTGACCTCCGCGGCCCAGTCCCGCACCGCCTCCGACCTGGTGGACATAGGCGCGCTGCACGCCACCTCTGCCAGTCTGGAAGCCGCCGTCTATAAGGAAGGCGGCGCCTACAGGATATACGCCCGCGTCATACCGCGGTTCACCAATTACAACAGGCCTCCGCTGCCCTCCCTGCTGCTGTCCAAGGGCAAAGGCGGCCTGGACTATACCGTGGTCGGCGGAAATCTGGCGCTGAAGGATATCTTCCCGTTCGCGGCGCAGCTCCCGCTCTACAAGCAGTTCGCTTTCGAGAGCCTCTCCAAGAGCGGCACCACGCTGTCGGTCAAAGGCTCGGTCGGCGGCCGCGTCGTCTCGGCGACCGGAGACACCGTGAAGGACACGCTGCTCGTGACCGGAGACGGCCTGACGGCCGCCGATTTCTACCCTGAAACCGCGGCCCTGCCCCTGCTGAACGGTTTCGCTTTCGACAGCTTCTCCCTGACCGCCGCGGGCGAGGCCGTGAACGGCCGGCTGAACGGCAAGAAAATCTCCGTCTCCCGCGGAGCCGACAAGAAATCCTTCGCCGTGACCGGCGACGATATCAAACTGCAGGATTTCATTCCCGCCGCTTCCCAGGTGCCCTGCGTCAACGCCCTGGCCCTGGACAGCGTGCTGGGTTCCGACACCGAGCTCGCCATCGCCGGCAAGGTCAACGGCAAACCGGTGTCCGTTTCCGGTTCCCTGGCCGAAGACAAGGTGGAAATGAGCGGCCCCGGCCTGAGCCTGCCCTCCTGCATCCCGCTGTCGCTCAACCTGCCCTTCCTTAAACTCTTCAGCTTCGGCGGCCTGTTCCATTGGCCGGACCGGCTGGAAGTGGACGGCACGGTGAACGGCAAGGACGTCAGGGTGGTGTGGATCTTCGCCCCGAACACCGTCACCGTGACCGGCGAGAGTATAAAGCTCGGGGACATCCTCCCCGCGGCCGCCAAGGAGCCCATGCTGGAAAGTTTCTCTTTCCTGAGCCTGGAATACTCCAAGGCCGCTCTCAAAGTGAGCGGCAAGGTCAGCGGAAAAGCCATGACCGTGACGCAGGACAACGCATCCAAGACCTTCACGGTCTCCGGCGCCGGCCTGACCCTGGCGGATTTCATCCCCGAAACCGCGGGCATAACCTACCTGCGCAGGTTCGACCTGAACCTGGTGCGGCAGCGCCCCGGCGGCGTGCTGGTGGCCGGCGACGTGGCCGGCAAGGCCGTAACGGTGGAGAGCGACAGGACCGCCGGTTCTTTCACGGTGACCGGCGACGGGCTGAAACTGGCCGACTTCGTGCCTGAGGCCGCGCAGATAACTTTCCTCGACGCTTTCGCGCTCGACGGCGTGCGCAGTACTCCCGACGAGTTCGTGGTGACCGGCAGGATCAACAATAAGGCCGTGTCGGTGGACGACCACCTCACCAGCAATATCTTCACTGTGACCGGCGCCGGCCTGAAACTCCAGGACTTTTTTCCGGAGAGCAAGGACGTGCCCGCGCTCAACAACTTCGCTTTCGAAAGCCTGACCCATACCGCCGACGGGGTGACCGTCACCGGCAAGGTGAACGGCAAGGCCGTCCTGGTCGCCCGCGCCGCCGGGGCCGATACTTTTACGGTCAAGGGTGACGCCCTGAAGCTGGCGGACTTCGTGCCCGCCGCGGCCAAGGTGTCTTATCTGGGTAATTTCGCCTTCCTCTCGCTGGTCTGGCACCCCGGCAACCTCGAAGTGGCCGGCACCGTGAACGCGAAGAACGTCACGGTCACGCTCGACAAAGAGGCCAAAACCTACACCGCCTCCGGCTCGGGGCTGCAGCTGGCGGACTTCGTGCCCGAGGCGGCCAAACTGCCCTACCTCGCCCGTTTCGACCTGACCAAGGTGCAGGAGCGTCCCGACGGCGTGCTGGTGGCCGGCGACGTGGACGGCAAGGCCGTGAGCGTGGACTACAACAGGACCGCGGCCTCTTTCAGAGTGACCGGAGACGGCCTGCAGCTGAAGGATTTCATCCCGCAGGCTGCCGGGGTAAGTTACCTCGACAACTTCAAATTCGAAGGCCTGCTCTATTCGGCCGCCGGCATAGAAGTTACCGGCCGCGTCAACGACAAGGCCGTGACGGTGAAGAAGGCTCTGGGCGCCCCGGACTTTTCGGTGACCGGCGACGGCCTGAAACTGGCGGACTTCGTCCCCGGCACCGAGCAGGTGCCCTGCGTGAACGACTTTGCGCTGGACCGTGTGTGGAGGTCGGAGGCCGAGCTCGGCATAGCCGGCAAAGTGAACGGCAAATCCGTCTCCATCTCCGATTCTTTCGCGGACAACAGGGTGGAAATGAGCGGCCCCGGCCTGAGCCTGCCGGCCTGCCTGCCGCTGTCTCTCAACCTGCCCTTCCTCAATCTCTTCAGCTTCGGCAGCCTGTTCCATTGGCCCGACCGCCTGGAAGTGGACGGCACGCTGAACGGCAAGGACGTGAAGCTGGTCTGGATCTTCGCCCCGAACACCGTCACGGTGACCGGCGACAGCCTGAAGCTGGCCGACGCTATCCCCGACGCCGCCCGGGTGCCTTTCCTCAACGGCTTCGCTTTCCTCGAGCTGGATTATTCCAAAGACCAGCTGGCCGTTAGCGGTACGATGCGCGGCAAGGCCGTGAGCGTAGTCCAGGACAACGCGGCCAAGACCTTCAAGGTGACCGGCGACGACCTTAAGCTGGCCGATTTCGTGCCTGAAGCCGCGAATGTGCCTTTCCTCAAGCTTTTCGCCTTCGACGCGCTGGCCTACAACAAGGCCGCCGTGACCGTGGAGGGCAAGCTGAACTCCAAGGGCGTGAGCGTGACCAAGGCCTTCGGCTCCGACGGTTCTTTCACCGCCAAAGGGGAAGGCCTGACCCTGAGCGACATAGTCCCCGAAGCGGCCGGGCTCAAGGCCTTCGACGCCCTGGCCCTCGACGGGGTTTCGGTGTCGCCCGCCGTAGTGGAAGTGGCCGGGCGCCTGGCCGGCAAAGCGGTCAAATTCTCCAGGACCCGCGACGCCAAGCCCGTCTCCACCATCACCGCCGACGGCCTGACGCTGGGCGACATCTACGCCCCGCTGGCCGGCCTGCCGGCCGTGAACGCCGTGGCCATGACCCGGCTGAGTCTCGACGGCTCTTCCGTGGAAGCGGAAGCCCGCCTCAACGGCGTGACCGTGGACGTGGTCGCGCACGCCGGCCAGGGCACGGACTCCTACACCGCCGTCTTCTTCGACACGCTGGGCGCGGCCACCTTCGTGCCGGCCGCCCAGGGGCACGTGGTCAACGACCTGGCCCTGGAGCGCGCCCTCTTCATAGTGCAGCCGGCCGGCTCGCCCGCCCGCACGGTAGCGGCCGCGGACCTGCCCGGCGACCTGCCCCGGATGGTGGGCTGGGGGGGCAGCGACACGCTGGCCCTTTCGGAAGGCGTGAATTTCGCCGGCTGGCTGAACGTGGCCAAGTCCGGCGCGCTGGCCAAGGCCTTCGCGACGGCGGGCCTGCCAGCGGGCAGCGTGCTTCTTAAGGGCACCGTGGCCCCCGACTCTTTCAGGAGCATGACCGGCGGGGCGCCCGCCGCCGCGGCCTCCCTGTCCGAGACGGACAAGCAGGCCCTGCTCGCCGGGCTGAACCTCTCGGTGGCGCTGCCGCTGCCGTCCCTGCCCGCCATAGCGGGCCTGGTGACCGTGCGCGGTCCCGTCATACTCTCCATCGGCGGCGACGCCAGGGGCAAGAGCAGCCTCTGGGCCAACGTGCCCGCCCCCATAGCCGCCTCCCGGCCCGTCGGGGACCTGGACGTCTCGCTGCAGTTCGGCCTGGACATAACCGGGGCCGGCATCAGCGAGAAACTGGACGCGCTGGTGAGCCTCGATAAGGGCGCTCGCCCCGGTTACAGCCTGCTCGCCGTCTACGAGGGAGCCTGGAAACAGCCCTTCGGCATACAGGGCCTCACGCTCGACAACGGCGGCTTTGAATTCTCGCTGGAAAAAGCGGGGGACCAGGCCAAGAGCGGCCTGGCCTTCTTCGCCACCGCCCAGATAGGGGCTAAGAATGTTGCCGTGACCGCGCAGCTCAAGCGCGAGGGCGGCAAGGTGTCGCTGGATTACTTCCAGCTGGACGGGCAGTTCCGCCCCGGCGACTTCCCCGGCGGCAAGAACATCCCCTACGGAGACAAGTTCGAACTCGACGAGCTCAAGCTCACGCCCAAGGGGATCATGGCCAGGACCGTGATAGCCGGCAACAAGGTGGACGCCTTCCTGTTCGACGCCGGCGCCCCCGGCGCGCCCAACTGGGTGTTCGCCGCGGCCCAGAAGAACTTCAGCGTGACGGAGCTGCTGCCGGCCGCCAAGGCGATAAAGCCGCTGGCCGCCATGACCATTCCAGACGCGGCGCTGATAGTTTCGGAGAAGGGGCTCAAGAACGCGGACCGCAATTCCCTCGGCGTGATCGCCAAGGACCTGTTCGACCGCGTGCTCGGCAAGTCCGCGGTGAAGATCAACATCCCGGACGGGATAGGCGTGCTGGCCGTTTTCGACGCCGGCGCCATGGGGCCCATAGGCAAGGGCCTCAGCGGCATCGGCGTGCACGACGACGCCGTGGTGATGGGCGCCGTGACCGGAGTTTTCGCCGGCAACCCCGGCGTGCTGTTGTCCATAACCATGGACAACCCGGGCGACCCCAAGGGCCTGCCTAAAAAGGTGGTTTCTTTCAAGCCCGGAGTTCCGCCCTCTTACTTCATACAGTGGTCCGGCACCGAACTGGACGCCGGCCTGCGCATGCCGCTGCTGGTCAAGGCCGGCAAGGAGACGCTCTCCATGGACGCGGACCTGGAGCTCAAGTTCGCGGAGAGCGGCGTGGGCGTGAAGGTGCTCGCCGAGATGGACGGTACCTGGCGCCAGCCCTTCGGCATAAAGGGGCTGAACCTCAGCAACGTAAAGCTGGACGCGGCCATCAACGAGACCGGCGAGGTGCAGTTCGGCATCGCCGGCGACCAGCTCTACGGCCGCTGCGCCGACCCCAAGTCCAAGGACTGCCTGGACGTGGACATGGCGATGAGCGTCAAGATCCCGCTCGAGGACGGCCTGCCGGACGGCGTGGCCTTCGCGGGCAGGGTCAGCAAGCTCAGCCTGCCTGCGCTGGTGGAGATAACCGAGACCCTGATGAGCGCCCCGCCCGGCAGCATCGCGAAACTGCCCGCGCCTTATTTCGAGATCGACGACGCCCTGCTGGCCTTCGCCACGCCCGGCGCGTCCGATCCTCAGCTGGGCCTCGTCAGCGAGGGTTTCGCCTTCGGGGGCAAGTTCGTCTTTATGGGCAAGCAGCTCGGAAAAGTGCTGGGCTCCGGCGGCCCCAACAGCGGCGTCAGGATCAAGGGAGACGTGGCCGACATCGACCTGGACATCATCAAGTTCAAGGCGAACAGCATAGACATCTCGCTCAACGTGGACCCCAAGTACGTTATCAATTCCACCGTGGACCTGCTGGGCGCGCCCCAGAAGGTGAAGCTCGACATCGAGCCGCCTTATTTCGAGTTCGATATGACCGAGAAGCTGGGCGCTTTCGGCAACGCGCTGCTGACCATCCGCCTGGACGGCTTCGACCTGAAGAAGGGCACTTTCGACAAGAACGCCGGCATGAGCGTGGTCGGCGAGTTCCAGTCCACGCTGGTGCCGTGGATGAAAGGCGAGATCACGAAGGGCGTGGAAGAATTGAGGGACTCGGCGCGGGCCAAGTTCGACGAGGATACAAAGGCCCTGGAGGCCGCCGAGGCCAAGGTGAACGAGCTCAACGCCAAGATCAAAAAGCTCAAGGAAGAGGACCAGAAGGCCAAGGACAGGGCAGAGGAAGCCCTGGACTCCGCCAGGCGCCGAGTGGACTCGCTGCGGGACAGGCACGACCACGAGGACCACCAGGCGCATCACTGCGGTTCGCGCTGGACCCACTGGGCCTGCTCGCCCGGCTGGCGCATAGCCGCCGCCTCCACCTGGGTGATCTACGAAGTCGCCGAGGGCACCCTGGAAGCGGCCAAGAAGGCCGTGGCCGCCGCCTCCAACCTGGACCCCCGCGTGGCCGCGCTGATAGCCGAACGCGACATAGAGCGCGCCGGCCTTTCCGTGGCCGAGGCCGTGGTCAAGGTGACCGAAGATATAGAGGACTTCGTGATGAAGGAGCTGGAGACAGTGCTCGAGCGGGCCGTTTCCAGCCTGCCGCTGGAGATAGACAAGGCCATCATCGTGGGCGACCTCAAGGACATGGTCACGCATAACGACCCGCTGGTGCTGGATATGCAGTTCAAGATCGCCGGCGCCCCGATGCACGAGTTCTTCGCGGTCAAAGTGCCGGACCGGGCCGAGAACCTGCAGTTCGACGCGGTCTCGTTCGCGCTCCTGCCGGCGCTGGGCCTGGACAAACTTACCGAGGACGCGCTGAAGAAGGTCTCTCCCGACGCGGCGCGCTGGGTGCACGCGCATATAGCCACCAAGCTGGCCGGCGCCGAAGAGGCCGTGCGCAACCAGGTGTCGGACGAGGAGGAGCGCTTCAAGGGCGTGCTGGCGTCGTTCGACAACGGCACCGCCAAATACAAGAAGGCCTTCGAAGAGCAGTCCGACGAGCACCTGAAACTGGTCGAGGACATGGACGTCACCGACCTGATGCCCGACAGCCTGCAGTACAGCAATATCTACCTGGCCATCGGCCACAGCAACCTCTGCCTGGCCGTCTCCAAGGACGGCCTGAGCGTGGTGCAGCTGCACTGCAAGGACGCGGACGTGGAGCAGTGGAACACCACGGCCCTGAAGGGGGACGACGAGGGCTACGTGGAGCTGCGCAACAAGGGGCTCTGCCTGAAGGCCAGGAAGGGCGACTCGGCGGACAACTTCGAGCCGCTGATACTCTCCGCCTGCGATTCGGCCGACAGCCACCAGCAGTGGAAGATCATCTCCTCGGACGGCTTCTACGACGAGATCGTCAACCGCTACTCGCAGAAATGCCTGCACTTCAACACGGAGAACGCCAACCCGGAGACCGCCTTCGCGGTGTGGACCTCCTGCCTGGGCTCCGACAGCCAGACCTTCAGGGCCATCGCGGACGCCGAGAAGCCGACCCGGCACAACGTGGAGTCCATGGTGAAGGCCGCCAACGGGCTCTGCCTGGACGTGGTCGGGGACCTTCCTAAACTCACCCCTGAGAGCAAAGAGGTGAAGCTCTACGCGCACAAGTGCGGCGAGGGCAGCGAGAAGTTCAACTACATCGAGGAGGTGGACGGCGACATCCAGCTGATCCACTCCGAGACGGGCCTCTGCGTCTACCCGCAGGAGAAGGCCGATTCGCTGGCGCTGCGCGCCTGCGACCGCGGGGCCGACATGTTCTGGCGGCTGAACCCGAAGTCCGCGACGGAGGACCAGTTCTTTAACACCGCGCGCAATTCTTGTATGATACTTCCTGCTCCCCCGAAGGGGTCCGCCCAGGACCTCGAGGCGGGCGTGGCTAACTGCAACCAGATACCCAACGACGGAATGCTGCTGGACTTCGTAAAATGAAAAAAATAACCTCCACACTGCTCAGTGTCGCCCTGCTCCTGCCCGCCTTCGCGGGCTGCGCCTCCACCGTCCGTACCGCCCGGCGGGTTCCGCTGAACCCGTCGGTGGACCGCATGCTGGAGGAAATAGTGAGCGGCCCCTCCGGCAACAAGGTCTCCGCCTCGGTGCGGGAAGGAATAAAGGCCATACGGCGCGGCCGTTACACCGACGCGGGCAAGCGCTTCTCCGAGGGGCTGCGCGCCGACCCGGTGAACGCGAACCTGCACTTCCTCAACAGTCTGGCCTACCATCTGAGTTCCCTGTCCGGCGACCAGGCCATGCTGGAGCTGGCCGAGTCGGGCTACGCGGTGGCGCTGCGCTTCGACCCGGACAATTACTGGGCCTCGTTCTTCCTGGGGCACGTCTACTTCGCGCAGAAGCGCTACAAGGACGCGCAGAACCAGTTCTCGTACGCGCTGCTCTACGCGCCCGAACAGGCTGATTTCCTGCGCGCCCTCGCCGTGGCTTCCTACTACGCGCAGGGCCTGGACGTGGGCAGCTGGGCCGCCGAGAAGGCGGTGCGGCTGGAACCCTGGCAGGCCTCGGGCTGGCGCATAGCGGCGCTGACGCGGGCCGCCCAGGGCGACTTCAAGGGGTCCGAAGAGGGCTTTCTTAAGTACCGGGAGCTGACCGGCAAAGAGAGCGCGGCCGGCAAGCAGGCCGAAGTGGGGGAATGGACCGCGGGTTATCTTTCCGGCAGGCTGGAGGATTGGAAGGCTTTTCACCGGCAGCACCCGGAAATAGCGCGCATGGCGGCCAAGAGCGTTTTCGGCTCCGGCGCGCAGGCCGAGGGGAAACCGCTGGACCTGGGGGACCAGGGCGACAATTACGACGACAGCGCGCAGGCGGCGCCCGCCGGCCAGGCGGCCGCGGATCCCGGCGCCAAGCCGGACCCCAACGCTCCCAAGATGGCGCTGGTGGACGTGGTGATACTTACCACGGAAGAGAGCCGCAGCCAGTCCAAGGGCATCAACCTGCTGGCCGGCCTCAAGGCCACCTTGACCGGTACGCTCTATTCCTACAAGTGGGTCTCCGCGCGCGGTTCCGGAGGGCAGAGCGGCAGGGCCACTACGGTGGCGCCCACCTTCGCCCTCGAGGGCCTGTCCTACAACCTCAATATCTGGAACGACGGCATCAACAAGGCCGAAGTGCTGGCCCGCCCGTCGCTGCTGGCGGTGGATAACCAGACCTCGCAGTTCTATTCCGGCGCCGTGCTGCACGTGCAGCTGAACAGCAACAACTCCGACGGCTCGCTGGTGGACGTGCCGGTGGGCATCAACCTGTCGGTCACGCCCTCGTTCATAGACGACGAGACCGTGCGCCTGAAGGTGCACGCCGACCGCAGCTTCATCGAGACGCGCAGCGAGAAGCTGGGCTTCTCCTCTTTCTCGCAGACCGCGAAGACCTCGGTGGACGCCACGGCCATCATGCGCTTCGGCGAGACCTTGATCCTCAGCGGCCTGTCCGAGAACGAAACTGTGAAATCCCGGAGCGGCGTGCCGCTGCTGCAGCGCATACCGCTGGTGCAGTATTTCTTCTCACAGAAGAACGACGAGGAGACCAAGAAATCCGTGCTGATCCTGCTGGCCCCGCACAAGGCCCGCCGCGCCAGCGAGCATATGACTCCCGCCGAGGCCAGGGAACTGAAGAAGGCGGAGCGCCACGGGGCGCAGGCCGTGGAGCACCTGAAGGCCCTCAAGCGCAAGGAAGGCCTGGCCGGCAAGGACAACCTCGCGGCCGTCTACGAACAGCTGGAGGGCGGTAAGTTCTACCGGGAATTCCAGAGCGGCGACCTGCGCCTGGACGAATGGCATAACTCCGACACGCTGGTCGGCTCCATCAAGCGGGTGCTCGGTTTCCTCTGGTACTAATATGAACCGCGCCGGCCTCGTCCTCGCCGCGCTGCTGCTGGCCCCGCGGGGGCCGGCGGCGGCCGAAGACCGGCTCGGACCCGCGCTGGCCCTGCAGGAGGCTTTCTCCGCGGCGGCCTCCTCCGCTGCGACCTCCGTGGTCGCGGTGACGGCGGTGCAGGACGGCAAGGTCTCTCCCCCGGAAGAATTCCTCTTCTGGGGTTCCGAAGAATTCCTGGAACAATCGGTCTACGGCCGGGCCCCCGGCGCCACCGGCGCCGCGCGCCAGCGCAGGGTGCCCGTCTCGGGCTCCGGCTTCGTGGTGAGCCCCGACGGCTATATCCTGACCAGCGAGCACGTGGTGCGCGGAGCCTCGGAAGTCTCCGTGACTTTCCCCGGTGAGCCGGGCAGGAGCGTGGCCGGCCGGGTAACGGCCCGCGACGCCGCTGCCGACCTGGCCGTGATCAAGGTGGAGGCGGGCCGGGCGCTGCCCGTAGTCAGGTTGGGCGATTCGGACGGGGTGCGGGCGGGGCAATGGAGCATAGCCCTGGGCAGCCCGGCCGGGCTGGAGCAGGCCATGACGGTCGGCGTTGTCTCCGCCGCGCGGCAGAAGATCTCGATCGGAAAAAAAGTTTACCGCGGCGCCATACAGACGGACGCCGCCATCAACCCCGGCAACTCCGGCGGGCCGCTGCTGAACATTCGCGGCGAGGTGATAGGCGTCAATATGGCCGGCTACGCCCCCGGCGGTGAATACGCCGGCATAGGCTTCGCCATCCCCATAAACCGCGCCAGGGAGCTGCTGGCCCTCGCGCTGGCCGGCACTCCGCGCGGCTGGATAGGCGCCGTGCTGGAGGACGACCTGGACGCCGCCGCGGCCGCCGTCTACGGTCTGCCGGACGCCCGCGGCGCCTTGATAATGCGCGTGCTGCCGGGCCAACCCGCCGACAAGGCTGGCCTGCTGCGGGGGGACGTTATAAAAGAATTCGACGGAAAGTTGATAGCCGACAACGCCGGCCTGCTGGCCGCCGTGGCCGCGGTCGCCCCCGGCAAGTCGGTTTCGGTCCGGCTGATACGGCGCAGGGCTGAAGTGACGGCCGAAATAGCGGTACGGGCGGCCCCGGACGCCGCCGGCGAGCCCGGTCTCAACGAGCGGGACCGGGAAGCAGCCTTTTAAAGCGCGCCTTCTTTCTTTAACAGTTTCAGTTTGGCCGCGGGGCCGCCGGCGGCGGAGAAGCCGCCCAGCCCGCCGTCGGACCTGATCACGCGGTGGCAGGGCACCGTCGGGGCGAAAGGGTTCTTGCCCAGCGCCGAGCCTACGGCCCGTACCGCTCCTGGTTTGCCTATCTGTTCCGCTATCCACTTGTAGCTGCGCGTCTGCCCCGCCGGTATGCGCATGCAGGCCCGCCACACCGCCTGCTGGAACGGCGTATAAGCCTTCATCCTCTCAAAAATTTCCTTTTTCTCCATTATTATTTCTCCAGCTTCGGGATCACGGATTTGGGGTTCGCATGCAGACGGGGGATTGGATAAGCAAAACCCTCTCGGAGGCCGACGCTTGCGTAGCGCGGAGGCCGAGAGGGGGAGCGGCGAGCACGGTGTGCGAGACCGCGTTTTTGCGTTCCGGTCCCCCGGCGGCATGCGGGGCTAATCAGCCAATTCAGACTTTCCTCTTAGTTTCCTATGATAGGTGATGCCGAAGCGGTGAGCTTCGTCGCGCAGCGCCTGAAGCAGCCGCAGGCCCGGGTGCGCGCGGTCCAGCAGCAGCGGCCGCGCCCGGCGGGGGGAGTAGATCTCTTCCAGCCGCTTGGCCAGGCTGATCACCTCCACCTTCACCTTGGCCGCGCCTATGGCCTTCATCGCCGCCGCCAGCTGGCCGGGGCCGCCGTCTATCACCAGCAGGTCGGGGAGCTCCTCGCCGCGGCGTTTGACCTGCGCCAGCCGCCGGCCAACTATCTCCTCTATCATCGCGAAATCGTCCGAACCCCCGGCCGCGTTCTCGAACTTTATCCGGTAATGCCGGTAATGCGCGGCGTGCTTCTCGCCGTTGACGAAGCAGACCGAAGAGCCGACCGCATGGCGGCCGAAGAGGCTGGAGGTGTCGAAGCACTCTATGTGCGCCGGAGGCCGCGGCAGCCCCAGCGCCTCTTTGAGCGCCGTCACCGCGCCGGTGCGCGTGACGGCCTTCTCCAGGAAGCCGGGCTCCAGCTTGCCGATCATCACGCGCTCGGCCATGTGGTCGAAGGCGTGCAGGAAGTCGCGGTACATCGCGGCCTCCTCGTAAGAGAGCGCGGCCGCGGCCCGGGCCATGCCGGCCGAGAAGCGGCCCCGCAGCTTTTCGAAATCCCCGGCCAGGAAGTCGGCCAGCCGGGAGGCCAGCGCGCCATAGGCCGCCTTGGTTATCCTGCCGGCGCAGGGCGCCGTGCACTGCCCCGTGTGGAAATACAGGCAGGCCTTGATCTTTTTTTCGTCGAGCGGCTTGGCCAGCGAGAAGTCCCAGCGGCAGCGGCGCAGGTTCAGGAACCTGATGCGCCACAGGTGGGCCAGCAGCTTCTTCAGCGGCTCGGCCTTGGGGTAAGGCCCGAAATACCGGGCGCCGTCCCGCTCGCGCCGCCGCGTATAGACCAGGCGGGGGAAATCCTCCCGCGTTATCTTCAGGTACGGGTAGGATTTGGAGTCCTTCCACATCTCGTTGAAGAAGGGCTGCAGCTTGTGTATCAGCTGGCGCTCCACCAGCAGCGCCTCGCGCTCGCTGGCGCTGGCCACGTAGTCTATGCGCCGGATCAGCGCCACCAGGTTGGGGATCTTGCGGCGCTTATCCGCCGGGTTGCTGCCGAAGTACTGCGCCACGCGCTTGCGCAGGCTCTTGGCTTTGCCGACGTAGAGCACGGCGCCCGAGGCGTCTCGCATCACGTAGACGCCGGGGCCGTCCGGCAGGTGCGAGAGGTCCATCAGAAGCGCCCTCCGGTCACCAGCCGCAGCTCCTCGACGCGCAGCAGCTTCAGCAGCAGGAAATAGACGGCCACGGCCGCGGGCACGGCGGCCGCGGTGACGGCCAGCGGGCCGTAGGGGGCCAGCGCCTCGCGCAGCAGGAGAGCGGCGAGCGCCGAGGCCGCCGCGGCCAGCGCCGGGCGCAGCAGCGGCAGGTCGGCGAGGGGGCTGAAGCCGGCGCGCCGGTTCAGCTCGGCAAGGAAGGCCAGGGCCGCCGCCCAGGAGCTGAGCGAGGTGGCCAGCATCAGGCCGCCGGCCCCCATGCTGCCCATGAAGGCCAGGCACAGCAGGGCGTTGAGCGCCAGCTGCCCCGAGACTATGGCCAGCGGGGCCTTGGGCCGGCCCAGCGCGTAAAGCGAGGAGGCGGCCACCTTGTTGAAGCCGTAGGCGGGCAGGCCGGCCGCCAGCCAGAACAGCGCGTCGGCCGTGACCAGGCTGTCCTGCGGCGAGAAGCGGCCGTGCTCGAACAGCGCGCGGCAGACCGGCAGGGCCGTAACGGCTATGCCGGCGGCGGCGGGCAGCATGATCAGCCACGAGGCGGCCATGGCGTCCTTCAGGCGGGCGCGGAAGCCTGCCATGTCCCCGGCGGCGCTGCGGCCGGCCAGCTCGGGCAGCGAGACCGCGGCGGCCGCGGCGGCGAAGAGGGAAACCGGGAACTGCACCAGCCGCGCCGAGTTGTAGATGGCGGTGATGGCGCCGGCCGGCAGAAAGCTGGCGTACAGGGTGTTGATGAGCAGCGAAACCTGGTCCTGCGCCAGAGTGACGGCCGCGGGGGCCGCGGCCAGCAGGGCCGGGGCGGCGGACAGGCCGGAGAACGGGTTGGAGAACTTCAGCCTGTAGCCCTCGCGGAACAGGGCGGGCAGCAGCAGCGCGGCCTGTATCAGGCCCGAGGCCGAGGCCACGGCGGCTACCGCTATGATCATGCCGCGCGGGTCCAGCGCCGGCAGCAGGCCGGCCCGGAAGGCCAGCAGCAGCGCCACTACCGACAGCGAGAAGGCCGCGGGCGCCAGACCGGGCAGGAAGAACCTGCGCGCCGAATTGAGGGCGGCCGTGAAAAGGGCGGAGACGTTGACGAAGAGGAGATGCGGCATCAGCACGGCCGCCAGCAGGGCCGTCAGGGCGAATTGTTCCCGGTCGCCGCGGAAGCCCCAGGCCGTCAGCAGCGTGAACTGCTCCCTGAAGAGTATGCCGCAGGCGGCCAGCGCGGCCGACAGCGCGAAGACCACGGTCCAGGCGGAAGAGAAGAAGGCCTGCGCCGCGGCCGGCCCGGCCAGCTTTTCTTTTTCCAGGCGGGGGATGAAGACGGCGTTAAGGGCGCCCTCTCCGGCCGTGCGCCTGAAGACGTTGACCAGGCGGAAAGCCGCGTAGTAGGCGTCGGCCAGCGCCCCGGCGCCGAAGACCGCCACCAGCAGGGCGTCGCGGACGTAGCCCAGCGCCTTGGTCACCAGGTTCGCCGCCGTCATGCCCGCCATGCCCCGCGTGAAAGCCCGGCTTTCGGCGGCTTGAGGCGTATTTGCTTTTTCTGTCATAGAATGATAAACTATGTCCACTATGGCAAAACTCAAGACCGGAAGGCATACCAGCGCTATCAAAGCCTGGCGCAAATCAGAGAAACTGGCCTCTAAGAACAGGGGCGTAAAGACCCGTATTCACGACGCTTCCAAAGAATTCGGCGCGCTCGTCGCCAAGAAGGACATGGAAAACGCTCAGAAAATGCTGCCGAAAGCTTACGCGCTGCTCGACAAAGCCGCTAAGTCCGGTACTATCCACTGGAAGAACGCGGCGAGGAAGAAGTCCCGCCTGTCCGCGCGCATCAAGTCGATCGCGCAGAATCCTTCCGTAAAGTAACTTTCCTAAAAGAAAGAGCGGACCCCGGCGCAGTCAGCCGGGGTTTTGCTATTTGGCCGCGGTGATCTCGTAGATCAGCTGGCGCACCACCAGGCCCGGGTCGCGGCGGGAAGTGGACTTGAGCAGTTCCTCCGCCTCCAGGCAGCGGCGCAGGGAGCGCAGCAGCTTGTCCTCTGTGTAGGAGGCGGCGTCGCGCAGAGCGGAGTGGTACTGGCCGGGGGACATGCCTGCCTGGTAGGCCGCACCGGGGCCTTCCCCGCCCTGTGAGAGGCGCTTGGCCTTGAGCAGGCGCTCCAGCGACCTGGACACCTGGGCCAGCAGGGCCAGCGGCTCCGAACCGGAGGACAGCATGCGGGCGGCGGCCCCGGCGGCCTGTTCGGGGCGCCTGCCGCAGACGGCGTTGGCGAGCTCGAAAGGGTTCTGCGTCCGGGCGAAACCTGCCAGCGCCAGCGCGTCCTCCGCGCTGAAGAACCTGTTCTGCCCGTGCATGTAAAGGGTGATCTTTTCGGCTTCGCCGTCGAGCGTGACCGAGTCGGTGCCCAGCAGTTCCACCAGCGTTTCCAGCGCCTCGGCGTCGGTCTTGACGCCCTTGGCCAGCAGGGCCGAGTTGAGGCGCTCCACGGCCTGCGCCCCGGTCATGGGGGCGAAATCCACCAGGGCGCAGTCGGCCCCGAGCGCGCCCGGTATCGGATCGGTCTTCTCGCGCGGCCAGTCGGCCAGCAGCAGCAGGGTCGCGCTGGGGCAGGGATCCTCCAGGTAGGCCAGCAGGGCCTTCATCGGCTCCTTCTTGAGCTTCTCCACGCGCTTGAGGGCCACGAAGCGCACCTCCGCGAGCATCGGGGAAGTGCGGGCTTCGTCCAGGGCCTGGTCTATGTCCGCGCCCTCGGCGTCGCGCACCGAGAAGTTGAAGGACTCGGGCTTGAAGATGCCTTCCAGCGTTTTGAGCGCCTTTTCCTTCATGGCGGTCTCTTCGCCGCAGAGGTAGTAGACGGGGCGGGTCTTCTTCTTGGCCCATTCGTCCGCCAGGGCCCTGGGGGTAAGCGTTTGCATGATCAGGGGTTGGGGTTCACCGTGCCGGCGGGCTGCGCGTCCTGCGAGCCCGGCAGCTTTTTCTGCGAGGTGCTCGAGACCGAGCCGAAACCGGACACGGTGCGCAGCACCACGTCCTTGGCCAGGATCTCCCAGAGTGCCTCCCGCGCCTGCTCCTCGGTGAGGCCGCCGGGCAGCGTGGCGGCGGAGTACAGCTTGGTGGCCTGCAGGGCCGGCTCTTCCCAGAGGTAGCGGTTCTGCTCGCGGTCGAGCAGGCGCACGCCGGCTATCACGTTGAGCTTGTAGACCGTGGGCACCAGGTTGACGTCGTACTGTATGGGCGTCAGGATGTAATGGTTGATCTCGCCCACCACCACGCCCTGCGCGATGTTCTCGGGCGCCACCGTGTACTCGCCGTTCTTGAGGAATTCGTCGATGACCTTGAGCGTGATCTTCTCCTCGAGGCCGAACTGCTGCGTCTTGTTGGAGAAAGGCCGCACCGCTATCTTCTTGATATGCAGCGGCAGTTTCTGCTCCGCCGGCTTATAGATGATGTCCGAGGACGCGCCGCAGGCGGCCAACCCAAGGGCCGCCGCCAGTATCGCCAGTTTCTTCATATTACCCCCTGTCATTTGACTACTATGCTCACCAGCCTGCCAGGCACCACTATCACTTTCAGTACCGTCTTGCCCGCGGTATGCGGGGCGGCCTTCTCCAGCGCCAGGCGCTTGATCTCTTCCTGCGGCGTGGTTTCTTTCACGCTCAGGCGTTCTTTTACCTTGCCGTTCACCTGCACCGGTATCTCCACGTCGCGCGAGGCTATCACGCTCTTGTCGGCCAGGGGCCAGGGGCGCGCCATCAGCGTGCCCTTGCCGCCTGCCATCTCCCACAGCTCGTCGGCTATGTGCGGCGCGAACGGGTGCAGCAGCGTTATGAAAGTCTCGTAGTCCTCGCGGCTGGTCTCCGCCTGCTCGGTGAGCCGGTTGAGATAGATCATCAGCGCGGAGATCGCGGTATTGAATTTCAGCGACTCTATGTCCGCGCCCACCTTGTCTATGGTCTGGTGGCGCAGGATCAGGTCCGGGCCCGCGGCCGCGGCGTCCGTCAGGGACTCGTGGCGCTCCAGGCCCCACATGTAGGCGCGTTTGAGAAACCTGTAGGCGCCCTCGATTCCACGAAGGTCCCATGGCTTGGAATCCTCAAGCGGGCCCATGAACATTTCGTAGATGCGCAGCGTGTCCGCGCCGTAATGCTCAAGGACTTCGTCGGGATTGATGACGTTCTTCTTGGATTTCGACATCTTTTCCATGACCGGCTTTATGATCTCGCCTTCGGAAGTTCTGGCGGAGCCGTCCTCGGTTATGTCGAGTTCCTTGTAACCGCGGTAGACACCCTTACTGTCGCGGTAGGCCGGGGCGAGCATCATCCCCTGATGGACCAGTTTCTTGAAGGGTTCCTTGGTGGAGACGTGGCCCAGGTCGAACAGTACCTTGTGCCAGAAGCGGGCGTAGAGCAAATGCAGGACGGCATGCTCCGTGCCGCCGATGTACAGGTCCACCGGCATCCAGGCCTTCTCCAGTTCCTTGTCCACGAAGGCGGAGGAGTTCTTCGGGTCTATATAGCGCAGGTAGTACCAGCAGGAGCCGGCCCACTGCGGCATGGTATTGGTCTCACGCTTGGCGGGGCCGCCGCAGGCGGGGCAGGTGGTGTTCACCCAGGCGTCTATGGCGGCCAGGGGGGAGTCCCCGGTACCGGTGGGCTCGTACTTCTCCACTTCGGGCAGCAGTACGGGCAGGTCCTTCTCTGGTACCGGCACTATGCCGCATTTGTCGCAGTGTACCAGCGGGAAAGGTTCTCCCCAGTAGCGCTGGCGGCAGAACACCCAGTCGCGCAGTTTGAAATTGACCTTCGGCTTGCCCAGGCCTTTCTCCTCCAGCCAGGCGATGATCTTCCGCTTGGCCTCAGGGGTGGGCAGGCCGTCTATGATGCCGGAGTTGACGGCGGTGCCGTCCTCGCAGAAGGCGCCTTCGCCTTTCCAGCCGGCCGGGGGCTTGAGCACTTCAATGATCTTGAGGCCGAACTTGACCGCGAACTCGTGGTCGCGGTCGTCGTGCGCGGGCACGGCCATGATGGCGCCGGTGCCGTAGGTGGTCAGCACGTAGTCGGCCGTCCAGACGGGGAGTTTCTCTCCGTTGACGGGATTGACCGCGTAGGCGCCGGTGAACACGCCGGTCTTGTCCTTGGCCAGCTCGGTGCGCTCCAGGTCGCTCTTGTTGGCGGCGGCCGCGACGTAGGCCTGCACGGCGGCCTTCTGTTCCGGCGAGGCCAGCTTGAGCGTCAGCGGGTGCTCGGGGGCCAGCACCATGTAGGTGGCGCCGTAAAGCGTGTCGGGGCGGGTGGTGAAAACGGTCAGTTTCTCGCCGCAGGGCAGGGCGAAATCCACCTCGGCGCCTTCGGAGCGGCCTATCCAGTTCTCCTGCATCAGCCGGGTGGAATGCGGCCAGTTTATTCCTTCCAGGTCGGCCAACAGGCGGTCGCCGTAAGCGGTGATCCTGAGCATCCACTGCTTGAGGCTCTTCTTCTCTATCGGGGTCTCGCAGCGGTCGCACTTGCCCTGGAAGACCTCCTCGTTGGCCAGGCCGGTCTTGCACTTGGGACACCAGTTTATGGGCATCGTGGACTCGTAGGCGAGCCCCTTCTTGAACAGTTGCAGGAAGACCCACTGCGTCCATTTGTAGTAGGCCGGGTCTATGGTTGCTATCTCCCGCTCCCAGTCGTAACTCAGGCCCAGGGCCTGTATCTGCCGTCTGTAGTTGGCGCAGTTCTTTTCCGTCGTGATGCGGGGGTGCACGCCGGTGGAGATGGCGTAGTTCTCGGCGGGCAGGCCGAAGGCGTCCCAGCCCATGGGGTGAAGCACCTCGAAGCCCCGCATGCGCTTATAGCGGCAGAAGATGTCCGTGGCGATGTAACCTAGCGGATGTCCCACGTGCAGGCCGTCGCCAGACGGGTAGGGGAACATGTCCAGGCAGTAGAACTTGGGTTTGCCGGGCAGGCTGGCGGTCTTGAAAGCGTTCTGCTCCTTCCAGTTCTTCTGCTGGCGGGCGTCTATTTCCTGGAACGTGCGGGCGTCTGTCGTTTTCACTGTGAAGCCTCCATGAACGTACCCTTAAAGGGGCGGCCGCGGCCGTCGGCCGCGTAATTATTATATTTTATCAAATATGGCCCGTTGAGGGACGGGGTCAGGGGCGGCCGGGGGAGGGGTGCAGGTTTTCCAGCTCCAGGGCCATTTCTTCAGGTATCAGCGCCAGTATCTCGCTCTTCGCGGCGCACTCGCCGGTGCTCATCCCAAGCATGACCGTGATGATGCGGAAGCTGGTGTTTATCCCCACGGCGTTCAGCAGCTCCCCGGCCAGCCTGTCCTTGCCGCCTTCCACGAATTTCGGGACGGTGGGCATGAAGCTTTTCTTCAGGGCGTTGAGCAGGGCGTTGATCAGGGAATTGATGACCACGTTGCCCAGTTCCACCAGCAGCATTTCGTCGGCGGGCGTCAGCTTGCCAGCCTTGTGGAAGGACTGGCCGGTATAACATTTGGAGACGCAGGCGATGTCGTCGGGGTCGAAGATCATCATCGCGGTCAGCGGGGACATGCCGCGCAGGCCCATGTAGACCGCCACCGCGTCATGCTTGAAATCGTGCTGCCTGAGCGCGTCCTCGAACGTCCCATAGGAGACCTTCACGTCCAGGACCTGCCAGGTGCCGGCCGAGGCGCGCGAGAGCCTCTGCAGGCAATAGGCCACGCTCAGCGCCGCGAGGCTTTTGAGGGGTTCTTCGGGCAGGTCCATAGGGAACGGTTAAAACTTATTCATGAGCGCTTCCAGCTCGTCGTACATGAAAGGTTTGTGCAGGATGCCGGCCGCGCCCTTCTCTATCAGCTCGCCGGTTATCGGGCCCTGCTGCACCGCCGTCACCATGACCACGCGCGCGGCGGGGTCCAGGGCGCGGATCTCCTGCAGGGCTTCCAGGCCGGACTTGCCGGGCATGATGAGGTCCATCAGCACGAGCTCGGGTTTCTGCTGCCGGTAGGCCTCTATGGCCTCGTCCCCGGTCTCCGCTTCGCCGGTGATCTCGTGCCCCATCTCGGTCAGCAGGTCCTTTATCATGGACCTGGTGAGGATATTGTCGTCCACGATCAGTATCTTCATAATGTTCCCTTTCGCTCCCGGCCGCCGTATCCCGGGCCGGGGCGGCCCACACAGATTATATTATAAAAGCGTGTTTAACGGCGCCGCCGGCTAAAGTTTCTTCAGCAGCGCCGCCGTGCGCTCGTTCATGCGGCGGCGCAGGGCCGGGGTGGCGTCGTCCATGCCGGCCAGGTGCAGCGCGCCGTGCAGGCTCAGTACCAGCAGCTCGGTCAGCGGGGAGTGGCCCATGGCCGCGGCCTGGCTGCGGGCCACCGGCAGGCAGACGTAGATCTCTCCCCACGGGAAACCCGGCACCGGGGCCGGGGGGAGGTTGAAGGCGATGACGTCCGTGAGCCTGTCCTTGCCGAGGAAGCGGCGGTTGAGCCGCTTGATGCCGGGACCGCCGGTGAAGACCAGATTTACCTGTTTGCTGGCGAATCTGCCCAGGCCCAGGGCGGCCGCCCTGGCCGCGAGTCTTTTCGCGCCCTTGGCCCAGGCCGGTTCGGCGGTTTCAAAGAATACGCTGACCGGCATCGGGATGCTCCTCTTCCCAGCTCTCGTAGGCTGCCAGGATATTCTTTACCAGCGGGTGGCGGGCCACGTCCTTGGCGGTGAAATTGACGAACTTGACGCCCTCGGTCTTCTTCAGGATCTCCCTGGCCAGTACCAGGCCGGAGCGGTCCTTCTCGCGGATGTCGATCTGCGTGGCGTCGCCGGTCACCACCACGCGCGAGTGCATGCCCATGCGCGTCAGGAACATCTTCATCTGCTCGGGCAGCGTGTTCTGGGCCTCGTCGAGGATGATAAAGGCGTTCTCCAGCGTGCGCCCGCGCATGTAAGCCAGCGGGACGGTCTCTATCACCTCGTCAACCCGCAGCGACCTGAACCGGTCGGGGCCCAGCAGCGCGTGGAAGGCGTCGTAGAGCGGGCGCAGGTAAGGGTGCACTTTGTCGGAGACGTCGCCGGGCAGGTAGCCCAGCTTCTCGCCCGCCTCCACTATGGGGCGGGTCAGGATGACGCGCTTGACCTCGCCGGCCCGCAAGGCGCGCAGGGCGCAGACGGCGGCCAGGAAGGTCTTACCCGTACCCGCCGGGCCCACGCCGAAGACCAGGTCCCGGGCGAGGATAGCGTCCACGTATTTTTTTTGAGCGTCGCTGCGGGGGCGGATGAGCTCTCCGAAATGCGTCTTATAGAGGGCGCCCTCGGGGAGTTCCGGGTTCTCGGGCTGGCGGCCCTCTTCGGGGCCCAGGCGCACGCTGTAGAATTCCTCCAGCGCGGCGCGGATGCGGGTGATCGTTCTTTCCACGGCGGCCGGCGAGCCTTTTATGGTCAGGTCGGCGCTCTCGGTCTCGGGGTGCTGGCGCACGAAGATCTGCACCTTCAGGCGGCGCTCCAGGTCGCGCAGGCCCTCGTCCCGCTCGCCGAGTATGACCAGGATCTCCTCCCGGCTCTTCAGTTTGAACTTGCGCCCTTCCATCGCCGCCTTATTGCCACTTGGAAATGCCGCGCGGGATCACGACGATGCCGTCGGGGTCTATGTAGTAGCGCTGCGCGTCCTGGTCCTGGTTGTAGCCTATGGTCGTCTTGGCCTCTATGGTGTTGTAGCGGTCCATGATGACCTTTTTCATGCGGGTACCGGCCTTGATCTCGCAGGCGTCCATGATGATGCAGTCCTCGAGCTGGCATTTCTCGTGCACGATCACGTCGTTGGAGAGGATGCAGCGCTTGAGCGAGGACTGGTGGATGATGCAGCCGTCGGCCACCATGCAGTCCTGCAGGTTGGACTCGATGATCTTGGTCGGGGCGGTGGTCTTCCTGGCGTCCTGGATGGGCCACTGTTTGTTGTTGAGGTCCAGCTTGGGCTTGGCGCCGAGCAGGTCCATGTGCGTCTGCCAGAAGGCTTCCAGCGTGCCCACGTCGCGCCAGTAGTTCTTCTCCTCGTAGGCCTTGGTGCCGGGCAGCTTCTGCTCGCCGTAATTGTAGGCGAACACGCGGTAGCGCTTGTGGATGTTGGGCAGGATGGTCTTGCCGAAGTCCAGCGCGGCGGCGTCCCCGGACTCCTCGTGCAGGATCTTCACCAGCGCGTCGTAGCTGAAGATATAGTTGCCCATCGAGGCGTAGGCCGCGTTGGGGTTGTTCGGGATGGGCTTGGGATTCTTGGGCTTTTCCTCGAAGCCGTTCACCTTGTTCTTGGCGTCCACGACTATCGTGCCGAAGCGGCTGGCCTGCTTGAGGGGGACCGTCAGCGCGGAGATGGTGACGTCGGCCTTGTTGGCCACGTGAAAGTCTATCATCTGCCGGATGTCCATGCGGTAGATGTGGTCCGCGCCGAAGACGGCCACCAGGTCGGGCTTGTGGTCGGTGATCAGGTTCATGTTCTGTTTCACCGCGTCGGCCGTGCCGCGGTACCAGACCTCGCCGAGGCGCATCTGCGGGGGCACCACCGTGATAAAGTGTTCCTTCGTTATGCCGCCGAGGTTCCACGTCGAGCGCAGGTACTCGATGAGCGACTGGGACATGTACTGCACCAGCACGTAGTTGGAGTAGATGCCGGAGTTTATGAAGTTCGACAGCACGAAGTCGATGATCCGGTATTTGCCGCCGAACGGCACGGCCGGCTTGGAGCGTTCCTTGGTCAGCGGGTACAGCCGCTCGCCCTTGCCGCCCGCCATTATGATGCCTATGGTTCTCATTATAGTCCCCTTGTCGTAGTCGTTCGCTGTCAGCTTATCGCGTCCATTATCTCGCGCAGGTCCCGGCCCAGGCAGAGCAGCACTGGCTTGTCGGAACAGGTGTAATTCTTGATGCGCTGCTGGCGCAGCTCGTGCGTGGCGGCGGTCAGGTCCTCCAGGGACTTTGCCTCGCGGGCCACTATCATGTCCGGCTCGTCGAGGCCGTAGGACAGGAAGAAGTTCTCCTGGATGTCGCGGTAGCGCGAGACCACCTGCGCGCGTTCGGCCGTCAGCTTCTCCCGCTCGGCGTCGGACAGCTCGTACCAGGTATGCGCCTTGATCACCGGGTGCAGCAGCATGTAGCGGTGCCGCCCGAAGGTGTCCTTGGGCAGGAAGCCGAAATCCAGGTCTTTCCTGGGCAGCGCGGGATCCGGCCCCTGGTGCACGCCGAGGTAGCAGAAAGAGGGGGTCATGTAGCGGCCGGCGCCGGCTGAGAAGGTGCGGGCGCAGACCTCCTGCAGGTAGGGCAGGTCGTCGGACATGCGCCAGAAGAGGATGTCGGAGTCCGAGCGCAGTCCGGAGACCATGTAGGTGCGCAGGAACAGCTTCTCCTGCGCGGTGCCCACCATGTTCTCGAATTCCTGCTTGGCCGCGATCTTCTCGTTGGAGATGAGCCGGCGGAACTCGGGCTGCAGCTTGACCAGCATGAAGCTGGAGTAGATGTTAGCGTACTTTTTTGGTTTTTCCATCTTTGGCCTCCACGGCGCCGGGCGGCTGCAGGTAGACCGAGCTGTGCCCGAGTATCTCGGTCTCCAGCGCGGTTTCGAGGCCGGTCTTGACCTCGGTGATGAGGAAACGCCGGCCGCCGGAACCCACCAGGTGGGCGCGCGGCACCAGCATGGCGTCCTCGCTCTTGCCGACGAAAAGCGTGCCGTCGAACTGCTCGCCGATCTTTATGCCGTCCTTGAGGTCCGTGACCTCCATCCACAGGCGGTTGTAGAGCGGCGAGCCCTTCAGCTTCAGGAAATTGACCAGGCGGGTGTCGAACTCCTCCCCGGTGCGGGCGTGGCTGACCTTGGCGGTCATGCCGGCTCCGAGCGCGGAATAGAGCGGCTCGGTGTTCCTGCCTATGACCACCACTTTCTTGGCTATCGTGAAAAGCCGGTCGCCCTTGTTGACCTTCGTGCGGGGCTCGGCGTAGACGTTGGTGACCACGCCCTGCGTTTCGGGCTTGATCTCGGTGTATTCGTAGACGTCCTTCCAGCGCCGCTCGGTCTGCTTGCGCGAGTCCTCCGTGGAGGAGTCCAGCAGCGCGGCCATCTCGGTGGAGACCATGCGGGCCAGGGTCGTCTTCACGGTGGCGAAGCTGAACAGCTCGGCGTGGATCTCCTCCACGCGGCCGTCGAACGGGGCGAACACGTCGTAGGTCTCCTGCGCGGTGGTGATGCCGGTGACCGGCGTGACCACCGTGATGTCGCCGGTCTTTATCGCGCCCTGTACCGCCCCTTCCCAGGCGGGGGGTTCGGCGGGCTGGGCCTTCTGGGCGGCGCTCGGCGCGGCCAGCAGCAGCGCGGCGGCGGCGTTAAGCAGTTTTCTTTTCATTGAGTTTGGCGTAGGCTTCCCAGGTCCACGGCATTTTAGCCTTGAAGATCTCCTGTACGGCCTCGGCGTAGCGGCGGATCTCCCACTGCGCGTGGCTGTCCGCCCGCAGGCTGATGAAGTTCAGCAGGCTGCGCGCGTTGATGCTCCAGTAGAACTGGGTGTACTGCGCCACCGGCAGCACCATGCGGGCCATCTCGCGGGCGGCGCCGGCGTCCAGCAGCTCCTTGTAGGATTCGTAGGAGGACTTTACGGCCTTGTCGTAGATGGCCAGCATCTTCTCCTGCTGCAGCGACGCGCCGGGCAGCGAGCCCTGCCGGTTGCTGCGGTCCTGGGCCCTGAACTCCGAGGGGTAGTAGAACTCGTCGTGTACCTCGGTGTAGCGGGCGGAGATCTCGTTGTAGGAGGCGATGCGGTGCCGCATCCACTGGCGCGCCACGAAGATGGGGCACTTGATGTGGAATTGGAAGACCGAATGCTCGAAGGGGCTGAAATGGCCGTGCTCGAGGAGGTACTCGATGAGCTTCCTGTCGGCGGCCTCGCCCTTGGAGACCGAGCCGAAGGAAACGCGGGCCGAGTCCACGGCGCGCTGGTCGCCGCCCATGAACTCCACGAGCTTCACGAAACCGTTGTCGAGGACCTTGAAGAGGTCCTGTCCCGCCTTGATCCCTGTTTCAGCCATGCGTCCTCCGCGGGCCGCGCCCGCATAATTTTTTTGTGGAATTGCCATAAAATTATATACTTTTAAACGCGCTTATGAAAGACGCCTCTAAAACCAAACCCTCCGCCAGACCCTCCGCCGCCGGGGCCAGGCTCGCCCGCAGCGGCAGCCTGCGCTCGCTGGACCGCATCATGAAGATCCTGCTGGACCCGGGCGGCTGCCCCTGGGACCGCCGTCAGAGCCACGCCACGCTGGTCAAGTACCTGCGTGAGGAGGCCGGCGAGGTGGCCTGCGCCGTGCGCAAGAAAGACTGGCGCAACCTCAAGGAGGAGCTGGGCGACGTGCTGCTGCAGGTGGTCTTCCACAGCGAGCTCGCCCGCCGCGCGGGCCGCTTCACGCTGGCCGACGTCATCCGCACGGTGAATTCCAAGATGGTGCGCCGCCACCCGCACGTGTTCGGCCGCGCCGGCAAGCTGTCCACCCCGGCGCAGGTGTTGCGCGAGTGGGCCAAGATAAAGAAGGCGGAGAAGAAGCGCGCCGCCGGGAAAAAGGCTTGAATCCGCGCAGGCTGGCGCGCCTGATCTTCCCCGGCTTCCGCTTCGGGAGCAGCGACCCCGAACAGGCGCTGCGGCTCGCCGGGCTGGGTGTGGGCGGCTTCTGTTTCTACGGCGGCTCCGCCGCCGAGGTCCGCTCGCTTTCCGTGGCCCTGAAGGCCGCCTCTCAAACCCCGCTGCTGATAGCTTCCGATTACGAGAACGGCGCCGGCCAGTGGGTGCGCGGCGCCACCGCGCTGCCGTCCAACATGGCCATCGGGGCTTCGGGCTCCGAGGCGCTGGCCCGCCGCAAGGGCGGGATCACCGCGCTGGAGGCCAGGGCGCTCGGCGTGGACTGGGTGTTCGCCCCGGTGCTGGACCTGGCCACCCGCCCCGACAATCCCATCGTCAACGTCCGCGCCTACGGCGCCGACCCGGCTCTGGCCGCCCGCCTGGCCGGAGCCTACATGCAGGGCCTGAACTCTCAGGGCGCCCTTTCCTGCGTTAAACATTTTCCCGGCCACGGCGATACCGCCGCCGACTCCCACCTGGAACTGCCCGCCGTAGCCGGGAACCTGGCCGCGCTGGAAGAACTGGAACTGCGCCCCTTCGCCGCGCTGGCCCGCCGCGCCGACGCGGTGATGGCGGCCCACCTGATGCTGCCGGAGCTGGACCCGGCCGCCCCCGCTTCGCTTTCCAAAGGCATACTGACCGGCCTGCTGCGGGACCGCCTGGGCTTCGGCGGGCTGATAGTCACCGACGCGCTGGAAATGAAGGCCGTCTCGGCCGACCCCGCCGCCGGGGTGCGGGCTTTCGTGGCCGGCGCCGACGCGCTGCTGGTCCCCGACGACGCCGAGGCGCTGCACGGCCGCCTGGCCCAGGCTTTTAACGACGGGCTCTTCACGGCCGCCGCCGTGGAGGCCGCGTTGGCGCGGCAGGACGCGCTGGTGCGCAAGCTGGCGCCTTTCCGCTCCTCCCCGGCCCCGGCCGACGCGCTGCGCTGCCCGGAACACCTGGCTTTTAACGCCGAGGCGGCGCCAGCCTGCCTGGCCTGGGCTTCCGGCGGCAGATTCGCAGTGAAGCCCGGCGAGACGCTGGGGTATTTAGAGCCGCTTACCGCCTCCGCCGACTGGAAGGGGGCCGCCTTCGTCGCGGCCCTGGCGGCGCAGGGCGTGCGCGTGGAGCCTTACCGGCCCGGCCTGCGGCTGGCGGCCGGCTGTTTCGCCGGTCCCCGCGCCGGCAGCGGCCTGATCGATCTTTCCCCCGAAGCCCGGCGAGAACTGCAAGCCGCTCTCGCCGGGGCTGCCGATTCGGTCGTGCTGGCTTTCGGCAGTCCTTTCGTGCTCGACGGCCTGGCTCCCTCGGCCGGCCTTTGCGCTTTCTGCCCGCTGGAGGAGTTCCAGCGCGCCGCCGCGAGCGCGCTCGCCGGCAAGATCGAAGCCGGCGGCAGCCTGCCGGTAACCGTGTCCCTACTGGAGAAAATATGAACGAGATAGCTTCTTTGCAGCAGATCACCGGGCTGGCCCCGCTGGATTACGGTATACTCGGGGCCGCCGTCATCGCCCTGTTCGTCATCGCCTTCGTGAAGGGCAAGGGGGAAAAGGACACGAAGGATTATTTCCTCGGCAACCGCAAGACGCCGGTCTGGGTGGGCACGCTTTCCTTCGTGGCTACCGAGATCAGCGCGATGACCATCGTGGGCATCCCGCCGATAGGCTACACCGAGAACTGGCAGTACCTGCAGTTCTTCATCGGCTCGGCCTCGGCGCGCGTGCTGATCGCCTTCTTCTTCATCCCGGCCTTCTACAGGTTCAACTGCACCACCATCTACGAGTTCCTCAAGCACCGTTTCGGCCCGCAGACGCAGTACGCGGGCTCGGCCTTCTTCTTCGTCACGCGGCTGTTCGCCTCCGGCGTGCGGTTGTACGCCGCGTCGCTGGCCGTCTCGGTCATCATGGGCTGGCAGCTCGGCTATACGATAGCGTTCTTCACGCTGGTCAGCATCGTCTTCATCGGCTTCGGCGGCATCAAGGCCGTGATGTGGACCGGCGCTTTCGAGACGGTGATCTTCTACGTCGCGGGCCTCGCGGTGGCCGGCTACCTGGTACTGCATATCGACGGCGGCCTGGGAGGCGCGTGGCAGCTGGCCTCGGAAGCCGGCAAACTGTCGGTGTTCAACGTGGGTTGGGGCATGAAGGACCCGAACCTGTTGTGGGCGGCGGTGCTCAACGGCATCTTCGGCTCGATGGCGGCCTTCGGCACGGACCAGGAGCTGATGCAGCGCCTGCTGACGCTGGAGACGCGCCGCGAGAGCCAGAAGACGCTGATCCTCACCATCTTCACCAGCTTCCCGGTGACCTGGCTGTACCTGGCCCTCGGCACGCTGCTGTTCGCCTTCTACGGGCAGAACCCGGCGCTGCTGCTGCCCGAGAACGCCGACAAGATCCTGTCGCACTTCACCGTGCACGTGCTGCCGGCCGGCCTGAAAGGCCTGGTGCTTACGGCGGTGGTGCTGGCGAGCATAGACTCGCCGCTCTCCTCGCTGTCGTCGTCCTTCATCACGGACATCTACCGGCCGCTGATAAAGCAGGAGGGCAGCGAGGGGCATTACCTGCTGGCGTCGCGGCTGAGCGTGCTGTGCTTCGGTCTGCTGCTGGCCGGCATAGCCTGGCTGTGCGCCTCGGGCTCGGGGCGCATGCTGTGGCTGGCTTTCAAGATCAACGGGGTGACGGCGGGCAGCCTGCTGGGCGTATTCCTGCTGGGGCTGATGACCAAGCGCGTCGCCAACCGCACCAACGTCGCGGCCATGCTGTTCAGCGCGGCGCTGGCCGGGCTGGTGCTCTACCTCTCCGAGACGGGCCGCGCGCCCATCGGCTGGAGCTGGGTGATAGTCATCGGCACCGTCAGCACCTTCTCGCTGGCCTGGCTGCTGGCCCCGCTCGAAGCGAAGTTTAAGAAGTAAGGTGTCCCTGCCCGGAGACGCCGGCCTCGGCACTCGCTCATGGAGCGTGCGCTATGAAGAGGGCCCGCCAAGGGTACGCCTTCTCCGGGTACGTTCGGCCACACCGTGGCCTCACTCTTTCGCTCCGGCTCGGCGCTGCGCAAGCCTCGCCTACGCGAGGCCCCTCCGAAGGCATACCCTCGTCGGGCCTTGGCCATGCGCAACAAATTGCTTGCGCCGAGGCCGGCGGCTCCTGGCGAACATTACCGTCAAAACAAAAAACCCCGCGTTGGCGCGGGGTTTTCGTTTTGAACCGGGCAGTCTCAGTTCGTGTGCTTGAGGAGGTGGTCTTTGCGCTGCTTGATCTCTTCCTCGAGCTTGGCGAGCTTTTCCTTGGCTTTTTCCTTGGTCTCGTCCATCCAGTCGCCGAGCTGCTCGCGGGTTTCCTTGCCCGCCTTGGGGGCGAACAGGATGCCGAGGGCCGCGCCTATAAGGCCGCCGACCAGGAAAGCGCCGATTATTTCTCCGCCTTTGTTATCAGACATGGTGTCCTCCAGGTAAATTCGGTACTACTTACCCTAGATATTATACATTGCCGCGCCCTTTGTCAAACACTATAATACTCAATAATGAACGGCCTTATCCTGTGCCTGGCCCTGCTGCTGCCGGCCCCCGCCGGGGCCTACCCGCATGACGCCGCGCTGGGCGCCAAACTCAAGCGGGAGTTCGCCGTGCAGCTCTCCTCCTCCGCCGCCGGGCGGGAGCTTTACGCGCGCCTGGAGAAAACGAAGAAATACAAGGCCCTGCGCGTGCTGGTACGCCGCGACAAGGGGGACGCTTTCGCCTGGTTCGACCCGGACGCCAACGCCGTCTATTTCAATTCCAGGTTCATCCTGAAGTTCTTCGACGCCAAGGGGTTCAGCGGGGCGCAGGTGGTGGAGGTGCTGTGGAGCAATAAGAAGGTGCGCGCCGAACTTGTGAAATACGCCCACCCCATCTACCTGCACGAGCTGGTGCACGCGCTGCAGTGCTACCTGTACCCCGAGTACCGGCAGGACGCCGGCGCCAACCCGCTGGAATTCGAGTACGAGGCCTACCTCACCGAGGACATGTATATACACGAGCGCATGAAGGCGGATCCGGCCCTGTTGCGCGAGTTCATCCGCGGCAGCTACACCGATATTTATACCGACACCGTCTTCGGCACTTATTTCGACCTCTCCCTGGACCCCGAAAAATACCGCGAGAAGATCCGGCGCCACTACGAGGAGCGCCTGGGCGGCTACCTGAGCATGCACGAGGCAGCCGAAAAGCGGCAGGCCGGCCTGGCGGATTCCAAGATCCTGGCCTACGCCGGCGGCCGGGTGGGGGAATACGCCAAGGACAAGAAGTCCCTGGAGCGGCTGCGCAGGGAGAAGGCCGCCTACGCCGCCTTCCTGGAGGATTTCTACAGGTCCCGCTGGCCGGCTTTCAGCGCCGACGCGCTGCTTTTCGTGGGGGGGATAGCGCTGGAGGAGAAGAACTATCCGCTGGCGCTGGACTGCCTGGCCGTGGCCGACGCCAACGCCGCGAAGCACGGGCTGACTCCGGAGGCGCTGGCCGCGCTCAAGACCAAGGGGGCCGTGGCCGTCCTGGAGGCCGCCGCCTTCGTGCGTGACGAGCAGGCCAAAATGGACACCGAGACGCTGGCCCAGCACCTGAAGGCGCTGGAGCGGGCCTGCGGAGCCACCGGCCGCCCTTTCCCCGAGGAGCTGCGGACCCTGCGCGCCGCGAACTACCCCAAGGCTATGCTGTTCTACTCCGAAAAACTATCGGCCGAGCGGGACCCCGCGCGCCGGGATTATTACAGGGAAAACCTGGACTTTTTCTCGGCCGGGGCCGCCTCGCCGCAGGATTGACCGCCTTTTCTCTTTTTTTCTTGAAACACGGGGTTTAATTAAGTAGATTATTTTATAGGCGTAGCCGCATACCAGTCAGCGGGAGGAACTTATGATCGACATCGCTAAGAACATCGCCACCACCCCCAGACGCACCAAAGCTTCGGTCATCCGCGAGCTGCTCAAGACCACCAACGTCCCCGGCATCATCTCCTTCGCCGGCGGCCTGCCCGCCCCCGACCACTTCCCCTACGATTTCGTCTCCGACGCGGTCAAGCGCATCATGGACAAGAACGGGCGCGTGGCCCTGCAGTACGGCCCTACCGACGGCCTGCCGGAGCTCAAGGAAGAGTTCATCAAGTTCCTCAAGAAGTATGAGAACATCGACGCCAAGCCGGAGAATCTCATTATTACCACCGCCAGCCAGCAGGCGTTGGACATGGTGGGCCGCCTGTTCATCGACGCCTCCGACCCCGTCCTCGTGGAGAAGCCCAGCTATATGGGCGCGCTGCAGGTGTTCCGCTCCTACGGCGCCGAGTTCATCGGCGTCAAGCTGGAGGACGACGGCATCAGCACCGTCGAGCTGGAGGAGAAGCTGCAGTGGCTGCACGACCAGGACGAGCATTACAAGTTCCTCTACCTCGTGCCGGATTTCCAGAACCCCAGCGGCGTGACGCTGTCCGAGGAGAAGCGCCGGAAGGTCATCGAGCTCTCCGAGAAATACAACGTGGCCGTGATCGAGGACTCTCCCTACCGCCAGATCCGCTTCGAAGGCACCGAGCCCAAGATGCTCTACCGCCTGGACAAAGAGACCCACAAGACCGACAACGTCATCTCGCTGTTCACTTTCTCCAAAACCTTCGCCCCCGGCCTGCGCCTGGGCATCATCCTCGGCCACCCGCAGATCATCAAGAAGATGGAGATCCTCAAACAGTCGCTGGACCTCTGCACGTCGAGCCTCAACCAGCTCATCGCCGCCGAGTTCCTGCGCACCGGCTACTTCGAAAAGCACATCGAAGTGGTCAAGAAAGATTACCGCATCAAGAAGAACGCCATGGTGAGCGCGCTGGAGAAGTACATGCCCGAGGGCGTCACCTGGACCAACCCGGAGGGCGGCCTGTTCCTGTGGGTGCGCCTGCCCGAGCAGATGAGCGCCGACGACATGTTCCAGGACGCGCTCAAGGAGAACGTGGCCTACGTGATAGGCTCGGCGTTCCACTCCGACGGCTCCGGCAAGAACACGATGCGCCTGAACTTCTCTTTCGCCACGCCCGAAAAGATTGACGAGGGCATCAAGCGCCTGGCCGCCACGGTCAAGAAGCGCCTGGTCGGCGCCAGATAAAAATCACCGAATGACCGATCTCTCGGCCGAATTCAGCCGCAGCCTGCGAGCCGCCGGAGTAGTCGGAGCCGGCGGCGCGGGTTTTCCCTCCTACGTGAAAGCGCAGGGCCGCGCAGAATTCGCGCTGGTCAACGCCGCGGAATGCGAGCCGCTGCTCAAGAAGGACCAGAAGATCCTGGAGTATTTCCCGGAGAAGGTCTTCGACGGGCTGGAACTGCTGATGCGGGCCGTCGGGGCTTCCAGAGGCGTGCTCGGCATCAAGAAGAAGCACGAAGAGATCATCCCGCGCCTCAAAGAGATCGCGAAGTCCCGCAAGAACATTTCCATCCTCGAGATGGGCGACTATTACCCGGCCGGCGACGAGCAGTGCCTGGTCTACGAGGCCACGGGCCGCATCGTGCCGCCCGGCGGCATCCCGCTGGAAGTCGGCTGCGTGGTGGCCAACGTGGAGACGCTCTATAACGCCTCCTTTGCCCCGCGCCCCGTCACCGAAACCTTCGTCACCGTGAACGGCGGCGTAAAGAAACCCGCCACCTTCCGCGTGCCCGTCGGGGTGACCTGGCGCGAGTGCGTGGAGAATTTCTGCGGCGGCTTCACGGTGAAGGACCCCGCGTATATCGACGGCGGGCCGATGATGGGTAAAGTGCAGACCGATTTCGACCTGCCGCTGGTGAAGGCCTCCGGCGGCATCATAGTGCTCCCGAAAGACCACCCCCTTATCGTCAAGAAGGCGCAGAGCCGCCCGACGTTCACCCGCATCGGCCGCTCCGCCTGCGACCAGTGCTCCTACTGCACCGAGTTCTGCCCGCGCTACCTGCTGGGCCACAACGTGCAGCCGCACCGCGTGATGCGCACCATGCTATTCGCCGGCGGGCCCGAGCACAAGCTGCACAGCCAGTACGGCCTGCTCTGCTGCGAGTGCTCGCTGTGCTCGCTCTACTCCTGCCCCGAGGGCCTGCACCCGCGCGAGGCCTGCGTCTCCGCCAAGGCGGACCTGCGCGAGCAGAAGGTCGGCTTCAAGAATTCGCCGCTCAATATCGGCAAAAAACCGGAGGTGCACCCGGTGCGGGATTTTCGCAAGGTGCCGGTCTCCAAACTGGTGCGCCGGCTCGGCCTGGAGGACTACAACAAGCCCGCCCCCTGGAACGACGCCGTCTACGCGCCGGCCAGCGTGAAGATCTTGATGAGCCAGCATATCGGCGTCCCCTGCGTCCCGGCGGTGAAAGAGGGGCAGCGCGTGGAGAAGGGCGCCGTGGTGGGGGACCTGCCCGCCGACAAGCTGGGCTGCCCGGTGCACGCGAGCATCGCCGGCACCGTGCGCAAAGTCAATGAGAAATACGTGGAGATTTATGCTTAATGCCATCGGCGGCGTAGAATTGTCCAGTGTGGCCAAGGGCATGGAAGCGGCCGACGCCATGCTGAAAACCGCGGATATCAAATTGATACTTTCCCGGTCCATCTGCGCGGGCAAGTACGTCGCGCTGATAGCGGGCGATGTGGGCGCCGTCAACGCCGCGGTGGAGGCGGGTTCCGCCAAGGCCGCGCACTCGCTGGTGGACAGCTTCGTCATCCCGAACATCCACCCCGAGGTTTTCCCGGCCATAGAGGGCACCACCGTGGTGGACGGGCTTGAGTCCCTGGGCATTATAGAAGCTTTCTCGGTCGCGGCCCTGATCGAGGCCGCAGACGCGGCGGTAAAGGCCGGCAATGTGAAACTGCTGGAGATACGCCTGGCCATGGCCCTGGGCGGCAAGGCTTTCGTCACTATGACAGGCTCCGTGGCCGCCGTGGAAACCGCCGTGGCCGCCGGCGCCGCCGTAGCCGGCAAAAAAGGCCTGCTGGTGGAGAAGGTGGTCATTCCCCAGCCCAGGCGGGAACTGCTGCGGGAGATGATATAATAACTTTGTTATTTGTATAATTAAAGATGTGCTAACCGGAAAGTCTCTCGGATAGGTTTGTGTAAGTTTGCTTTGATTGTCTTTCAAGGATAGTAATACCGCAGATTATGTATAAACGTATAGCCTTATTCTGTTTCGTTTGCATGATGCTGTTTTCGGCTATAGTTCGTGCACAATCTACGGAAGCGCGCATTTACGAGCTTTATAATTCCACCTCCACCCCGGAAAACTATAAGCGGCTTCTGAAGCGTTCCATAGATAGACAGGAACGCGCCGAGAAACTGCGCGGTAAGGCCAGGCGCTCGGTCGGGAAGCGCGGTTTAGCGGTGCCGGCGACGAATAAAACCACAGGCGTCCTTTCCGCGGTCCCCGCCTCGGCGCCCGCGGAATTCAGGCTGGGCGAAGTCTACTGCTATCCCAACCCCGCGAAAAGGACCAACCCCACTTTCCACATCGAAACCGGCCTCGCCGATAAAGTGGAACTGAAGCTCTACGATGTCTCGGGCGATTTCGTCCATGAAACGACACTCTCCGGCGCGCCGCAGCTTATAGACGACGGCCAGGGCCCGCAGTACGCCTATGAATACCAGTGGGACGTCAGGAACGCGGGCAGCGGCGTCTACATCTTCAGTATAGTCTCCAGGCAGGGCGATAAAACCCTGAAGAAAACCGGGCGCTGTGCGGTGATAAAATGAAGAAGAGCAGCCTGCTCGCCGCGACGGTATTTTTTTTAACCTCTGCCGCCGTATCCGCCGGCGGGACCACGGCTTCTTTTCTCAAGCTCGGCTCCGGCGCTCGTGCCACCGGCCTAGGCGGGGCCTTCACCGCTGTCTCCGGTGATATTAACGCCATTTCTTATAACCCTGCCGGCCTGGCCGGCCTTAAAAGAAGCGAAGCCGGCTTCACCCGGGCCGAACTGGTGGAAGGCGTCAGTTATAATTTCCTCGGTTATTCAAGGCCGGTCGCCAAAGGAACCATGGGCCTGGGCGTAAATTATCTGGGCCAGACCTCTATCGAGGGCAGAGGCGCGAACCGCGAGGTCACTGGCGGGTTCGAGGCCTCTGATACGGCCATAAACCTGGCTTACGCCAGGCCGCTTAACGCGCGCACCAGCCTCGGCCTCAACTTTAAATACATAACCAGCCGCATAGCCGGCGAATCCGCCAATAGTTGGGCCGTGGACGCGGGCTGGCAGTATAAAATGCCGGTAAGAGGCCTCAGCCTCGGCCTCGCCGCGCAGAATCTCGGGCCGAAGCTGAAATTTATGGACGAGGGCTCCGCCCTGCCGCTGACCGCCCGCGCCGGCGCCGGTTATATGCTTGCGGGCAACGTGCTTCTTTCCTTCGACGTTAGCAGGCAGATAAACGAAAAAAAGACCGTCTTCAGTTTCGGCAGCGAGTACGCTGTGTTCAACAGCCTTTTCATGCGGGCCGGCTACCTTAAAGACACCGTTTCAGGCGGCGGCAGCCTGGCGGATGCCGGCGGCTTTAAAGCCGGCTTCGGCCTGAAACTGCAGGGCTTCAGCCTGGACTACGCCGTAACGCCGTTCGGCGATATAGGCAAGGCGCACAGGCTAAGCCTGGGGGCTGGATTTTAGGAATGAATAAGATTCTTTTGACAGGGCTTATAATTCTGTCCTCCACCCTCCCTGTTCTGGCCCAGGAGCAGGCCCCCGCGCTTGACGGCAGCTTCGGCGTGAAGCCGTTCGCCATGGACGATTACTGGATAATGGACGCCAAACAGGCCGTCGACGGCGGCTTCTACGTGGCGGGCGCCTGGCATGGCCTTGCCAGGCTGGACGCCGCCGGCAACAAGCTGTGGAGCGCCCCATATGCGGCCGACGGCTCTTACGTCGACATGCCCGGTAATATAGCCGTGGACGGCGCGGACAATGTGTATGTGGGGATATATGATTATCCGCAAGGGCGGATACAGAAATACAGTCCCGGCGGTAACCTGCTGGAGTCTTACGCAGCAGGGGATCTTGTTTTTGGGGTGGCATTCAATAAGGCTCTGAACAGGCTGTACGCGGTGTTTAACTATTATGACGGAGCAGCCGGGAAGTATGCCATATCCGTGAAAATGTTCGATGAAAACCTGAACATTATATCAAGCGTAATTTCCAGCGCTCCCGCCACCACTATGTGGGCCGAGGGCGGCATAGGCCTGGATGCGGCCGGCAACGTATATATAAGCGGCTGGTCCGCAATTGGTACAACCCGCAGGCTTATCGGGTTGAAATATACCGCCGCCCTGACCCCGCTGTGGGAGTATAGCGAACCTATAGGCAGTAATCCTT